>Ga0207874_1000015_pt1 | contig 267442 bp, 265 predicted proteins | sample HigsolmetaAR201D_FD_184833 | JGI IMG/M metagenome (GOLD analysis project Ga0207874, IMG submission 184833) | Ionic liquid and high solid enriched microbial communities from the Joint BioEnergy Institute, USA - AR20-1-D (SPAdes) (version 2) ... | reverse complement strand
CCGACGCTGGTGAGCCCCCCCCCCGTGGAGCCGCAATGTCAGCCGGCTCTGCCGGTCCCAGCGCCAGACAGGCCCCGGCGGCAGCAGATCGAGCGTCTGGCCGACGACGGCCGGAAGAGCCGTTTCGGCGAGCGGGGCAAAGCTCGCCCCGTCCTCCGACCGCCAGACGACCACCCGCCCCGGCCACGGGTCCGCGACCACGGCAAGATGCTGGAGGACGGGCGGATCCTGCACGACCGCGGGCAGGTCGAGCACCACAACGTGGGGACGGCCCGGCAGCAACGGCGCCGGCTTCGGCGGTGGCGGCTGATGGACGGCAGGCAGCGAGAAAACAGAAGGCTCGATCCTGCGGGCCGTGGCGCGCCGGGCCGTGCCATCCGTGAGCTGCGTGATCTGATAGGTTTGCGGCGCCGGCAGCACCGGCAGGGCAACAATGTCGCCGACCTGGAGGCCCGCGAGCCGCGGCGCCAGCGAGAACTCGGCTGTCTCGCGCCCCACCCAGAGATCCTGCAGCCAGATCTCGGCGAGCCTCATCGCCTCGCCGGCACGGATAACAAGGGCGAGATCGGCGCTCGCCTCACGCCGGCTCATCCCCTCCAGCCGTCGCGACCGGGCCGCGGCGCGACGGAAATCGCGCTCGCTATCGCTGTAGCCGATGCGCACCTCGCGCGGCAGCTCGGTCTCCTGCTGGCGCCGCAGGGCGACGAGTGCGCCGCTGTCGTCGGGCACGAGATCGTCTTCACCGAGGCTCGCCGCCACGGGCCGGGCGTGCATGGCGAAATGCAGCACGCCGCCACTGGCGAGCGCATTGAAGCCGAAGGCTTGCGCCAGCGGCTCCAGCGCCTGGCGGGCCGACATCGTCCGGTCCACCACATAGCCATCGACCATGCCGTCGATATCGAGCCGTTGCGGCAGGTCGACGGAAAAGTCGCGCAGTATGGCCGCAACCAGCCTGTCGAGCGGCACGCTCTCCAGCCGCCCGGTCAGCCAGTGGCCGGTCTGCCAGTTCTCCCCGTCGGACCAGACGCCGAGCATCTGCGGAGAGGCCGGGAAAGGGCGCGCATCCCACGCCCAGACGAAGGCATGGCCGGGCGCGACCATCGGACCGCCGTAGACCGGCGAGACGGGATTTGCCGAACCGGGCTCGCCATAGACCGCGAGCATCGCCTCGAGCCCCCGAATCTGGATGAGGTCGTCACGCCCTCCCGAGGAGAAGGGCGGGAGTCCCCCGTCGACCGATTTCGGATCGGGAAAGACGTTGGGCGCATTCGTGCCCTTGTCAACGGCGGGCACCCCGAACTCCGTCAGCCAGACGGGTTTGGACCTCGGCTGCCAGGCCGTGGGACCGGTCTCGACACCATCCACGCGTTCGATGTGCTCGTTCGCCCACCAGCCGGCCAGATCCTTCTGCCGGAACAGCCACGGCTTGCCGTAGGCTCCATCCGTGATGGGGCTGCGGCGCTGCGCGATGCGATCCTCCTCGCTCGCGTAATACCAGTCGTACGCCTCGCCGGCGGTCAGCCGGCTGCGCAGGTAATCGCGGTCGTAGATGGAGCGGGCCTCGGCCGCATCGCCATGGCCGGTGCCGTCGCGCCAGTCGCTCAGCGGCGGGTAGAAGTCGATCCCCACGGCGTCGATGGCGGGTGATGCCCAGAGGGGATCGAGCGGGAAGCGCACCTCCCTACCGCCCTCAAGCACATGGGCACCGTATTCCGTCCAGTCGGCCGCATAGGTGATGGCCGAGCCCTCGCCGACAATTGTCCGCACCGCCTCCGCCAGGGCGATGAGGGCCGATGTTGCCGGATAGTGGCCCGAGGCGGAGCGCAGCCGCGTCAGGCCGACGAACTCCGAGCCGATGACGAAGCCATGCACGCCGCCCGCCGCCACCGCAAGATGGGCGTAATGCAGGACCTGCCGGCGCAGGGACCACTGCGGCGGCCCGTGATAGGAGACGACATCCCCCGAACGGGTGAAATGGTGTGGCTGGGCGTTACCGAAGAAAGCCTGCACCTGAGCCTCGACCGCCGGCCCTCCGTCGGGCGAGCCCGGCCGGCCCGGGGCCGGATGGCATGTGAGGCGGCCTCGCCAGGGATAGGCCGGCTGCCCGGCGGCTCCCGTCCAGGGATCGGGCAGACTGTTGCCGGCCGGCACGTTTATCATGACGAAGGGATAGAGCACGACCTCCAGGCCGCGCGCCTTCAGGTGCCGGATGAGCGCGACCACGCTGTCGTCGGAGGGCGTGCCGCCGTAGGCGGGCCGGCCGTTGACATGGCTGACAACGCGCGCCGTCCCGCGTGTGAGGGAGGAAACCCGCCACGGCCGCAGGCCGCTTCCGTCCTCGGTCGTCTTGTCTGCAGCCTCGACACGCGGCGCGATCGTGCAGGAGCCGGCGCGCAGGTCGTCCCCGAACCAGCTCACCACGAGCGCGACGCGTTCCAGGTTGGGGCACAGCGCCGTCAGCATGTCGAGCGAGGCAACGACATCGACGCCGCTCATGAGCTGATGGCGGTTTTCCGACTGGCTCGCACCGAGGCCCACCACCTGCGTGATATGCCTCGGCATGTAGCCGAACTCACTCGCGCCGGGGATGAGGTTGATGGCACGGACGGCGCTGCCGAGCCCCTCCACCGGACGCACCACCTCGAACGAGAACTGCGGAATGCGGTTGCCATAGGGCCCGAGCGGCAGATGCTCGAACACCACATAGGCGAGGCCGCGGTAGGCGGGCGCGTTCTGCGCCCCCTCCTTGGCGATGATGAGCGGATCGGGCGCCTGGCTCTCGCTGCCGCAATGGACGCGCATGTTGACCCGCGTGAGGTCGATCTCCTTGCCGTCCGCCCAGACACGGCGGACGAAGGCGATGGGGCCCTCGCACAGGCCGATGGCGATGTTGGCGTAGTAGCTGTAGGTCGTCTCGATTGTCGTCGTCTTCGGCGACGAGCCCTTGCCGCCGGACGAGGGCGTGCGCGTGACGGTGGTTACCGCCTCCTCCTTCAGGCGGTGTCGCCCAGATCAGCTGTCCGCCGACGCGCGCCCGGCCGTAGACACGGGGGATGGGCGCCCCCTCCGTCGAGGTAATGCCCTCGACATCCTGGAGGCGCGGCCCTTCGACGACGCGCCGGGTGCCGCCGCCCGCGCGCGAGATGAGGGCGCTGTCGATGGCCGCCCCCGCAAGCCCTCCGAGCGCCCGCCCGACGATGGCGCCGACGGGCCCGCCGACAAGCCCGCCCAGGGCCGAGCCGGCAACCTGCAGGACGATCGTGGCCATCAGTCGGTTACTCCCGGGAAGCGGAAGGCGAAGGCAAGATGCCGGCGCCACCAGCCGCACAGCGGCACCTCGGCAACGGCGGCGCCGTCATGGGCGTGCACCATGCTCGCGGCATCCGTCATGATTGCCGCGTGCTTGGCCGGCAGGTGCGCCCGCCAGCGGAAGAGGAGGACATCCCCCGCCCCCGCCTGCCCGATCGGGACACGGACGAAATGGCGCTCGCCGGCCTCTGCCATTGTCTCGCGCAGGCCGGCCTCGGCCCAGTCGGGCGCGTAGGGCGGCACTGCCTCGGGCTCCGGCCCCACCACCTCGCGCCACACCCCGCGCACGAGGCCCAGACAGTCGCAGCCGACGCCCTTGAGAGAGGCCTGGTGGCGGTAGGGCGTGCCGATCCAGCCACGGGCCGCGGCGACGATGGCGGCCCGTTCGATACCCGCTCTCATCGAAAGAAGCTCCCGCCGTCGTGGCCTTCCCCCTCGCGTGGATAGGCGACGACGAAGTCGTTGCCCGGCATGTGCGGGAAGCCGCGGAAGTTCACGACGTTGGCGAAGCGGTCCCGGCAGGTGGCGTGGCGCTTGTCGCAGCCCGCCGTCACGGTGAAGGCGTCGCCCGCGCCAATGGTCGCGGCGGGCGCTTGCCACAGGGTGAGCACGTGCTTGTGCCCATCGCGCCGGTGGTGTTTGACCTCCACTGCGGCGGCGCCGGCATTCGCTCCGGCCGTCCAGACCAGCCGACCGCCGGTAAACCAGCCGTCGGCATAATCGCCGAGGTCGCCCGCCTGCACGAGGAGCCGCCCGTCCGTCGCCGCCACGCTGCCCTCGGCGCAGAAGGCAGGCAGCGTCAGGTCGATGCCGCAGCGGGCATCGCCCAGGTCAGCGGCGCAGGCGAGCGAATAGAGCCTCCCCTGGGGCTGGTCGAGACGGTGCATGATGCCGCGCAGCTCGGCGAGAAAGGCGTGGTCAGTGCGCTTGATCTCGCCGATGGAGGCGACGTCGAGGAGAAGGCGTTGCCCCTCCGGATCGGCCCAGTTGACCAGCCACGTCTCGACCGTGGCGTCGTCGTAAAGCCCACTGACGATATCCGCCTCGGTCAGGGACAGGGCGCTCAGCGCGCCGGCAACCTCGCTCGTCGCAACGGCAAAGCCCAGCTCCGCCGAGATCTCCGATGGCTCGAGACCGCTGCAAGCGGCGAAGGTGACGCCAGCGAAGACGAGATCGCGGTCGTGATCGGTGAAGCCGAGAACCACGCCGTCACGGCGCAGCAGCTTCCAGCAATGGCACAGCGTTGTCGCGCCCTCAGCCATGTGCCCTGCCAGGGCCGGAGCGATGTCGCGCATGAGAGCATCCTCGGAAACTGCCGTCAGGGAACGATCTCAATCACCGGCAGACTGGGGATGGCGCCTGCCGAGAAGGCCGCGCAATCGATCTCCAGCCGGTCGGTGTCGAAGCGGACCGGAACGTCGAACAGGTACCCGGCCGTCACAACCGCGCCGGAGGCCGGGACGCGACTCTCGGCGAAGGTGACGACGCCCGTCGTCGCGTCGCAGGAGAAATCAAGGCCGGGGGTGAGCTCCGTCCCGTCGATGGCGACGCGGACGCTGCCATCGACGGGCTTGAGAATCGGCCGTTCGTAGGGCGCATGGGCACCGCCGTACCGCTTGAGGAGCTGGAAGGTGGCCTTCTGCCCGTCGCCGGTCCCGATCACCTGGTCCGTCGCCGCGGGTTCCTGCGACGGGAGACAGGACTTGAAATCAAGGCGGTCGCGCCAGCGGAAGCCGTAAAGCCGCCCGCGCCTCTCCTCGAAGAAGGCGAGCGCTGTCGCTAACGCGTCGAGCGTCTTGATGCCGTAGCCTGCTTCATAGCGCCGGCGGGAATGATACCAGCGCGCGTTGCGGCTCTCGCGCCCGGAGCCGAGGAGGACGATATCCGTGCGCCGCTCGGGACCGCCGCTGCTTGCAAGCGAGATATCGATGGGAAACCTGACTTCGTGGAACGCGCCCATCGCGTCTTCCTCAAAGCGCGCGCTGGCCGCGGGCGACGGCGCGAGCGAGCGCCGCCGTCACCTGCGCTTCCGAGCGCCGGAAACTTTCGGCATCGTTGGTCGTGATGTTGACTGTGACCTGCGTCGGCGCAGCGCCGCGGCCACCCGTGGCCCGCACGCCCAGCCTGCCATCCGGCCCGCGAGCGAGCGGCATGATCGCCTCGGGGCCGCGCTCGCCCATCAGCCCGAGCCCGCCGGCGAGCGGGAAGTAGGTCGGCCTTGCGACGACGCCCCCCTCGGCGAAGGGCTGCACGAGGCCGCGCGAGATCACGCCGCCTTTCGCAAAGGGCAAGACGCCGGACAGGCCCCCGAGCACGGCCTCGATGCCGCTGCCCAGCGCGCTCTCCAGCGGCTTCGTCGCAGCCCGCAACGCGATGTCGACCAGACGCTGGCCGATGCTGCGCAGTACATCCTCGAAGCGCCGGCCCTCTACCACACTCGACGAGAAGGCCTTGACGAGCGTGGCACCAAAGCTCGCCGCCAGCCGGTTTGCCTCGCGCAGGGGATCGAGGTCGATGCCCAAATCCTGCGAATGGTCGCTCGTCATGACACGCTGGCTCCTTCCGTGGTCGAAGTGTCGGGGAAAGCGCGCATCAGCGCGTCGAGATCCGCCCGCCCCGGCGCGGCGGTGCGGCCGATACCGAGTGCACGTGCGGCCGCTGCTATCTCGCGCGGTGTCAGACGCCAGAAGGCGTCCGGGCCTAGCCGCAGGACGCCGAAGCCGAAGGCCTGCACCACGTCCCAGGGAAAGGGCTGGCAGGCGCCAGCCTCGGGGCGCCCTGCGGCGGTCAAGGGTTTGGCCGGGGCCCCTCCCCGGCTCCGAATGTCACTGCGAGCAGCCGGGCGACGATGGAGGCGAGGTTCTCGAGGCCTTGCCCGATTGGCAGCGCCGCGACCTCCCGGTCGCTCATCTGCCGCCCTCCGCCGCGGATACCGGCACCGAGGAGGCGGATCATGTCGCCGGCAGACAGGCGGCCGCGCGCGAAGCGCTCGCCGAGGGCCGCGAGATCCTCGACGCCGAAGGCCTCTTCCAGCTCGGCCAGCGCCCCGAGCGTCAGGCAGAGCACAAAGGTTTCGCCACCGATGTCGGCCGTGATCTCTCCGCGTCGTGCATTGGCCATGGTGGCCTCACAGGGCCGAGAAGGTGAGCGCGCCGGCGGATTCCAGCGCGAGCTCGAAGGTGACCTCGCCCGCGTGGTCGCCGCGATACTCGAGGGCCGTCACCTGAAATGGTCCCTCGATGGTGCCGAAATCCGGCACCACGACCTGCCAGTGCCGGATGTCGTCGTCGAAGAACAGCTCGCGCACATAGGCGTCGGATGCCTCGTCCTTGAAGATGCCCGAGCCGCTGATGCCGGCCCGGCGCACGCCGGCGCCGGCGAGCAGCTCGCGCCAGCGACCGGCCGATTCCGCATGCGTGACGTCAACCGTTTCGGCGTTGAATGCGATCTGCCGGGCCCTGAGCCCGGCGACCGTGACAAAAGTGCCGCCGATGTCGAGCTTCAGCAGCAGGTCCTTGCCTTTCTGGGCACCCATGTTGTGGTCTCCGGTGGATCGGTCGGTGATGGCGTCGTCACGGCGCCGGCAGGCGCTCCGTCACGGCTCTCAGGCGCAGCGTCACGCGCGCACGGTCCGCCCGCTCGTCGCGGCGGGCCTCGGTCTCGACGGTGCGGATGGCGACGAGCCGGTGGCCGTCGAGCGGCAGCGAGGCTTCGCCCAGCAGCGCATCGATACGGCCGGCGCTTTCGAGTGCGCTGCGCGCGCTGCCGCCCCGGGCCCAGACGGTGAGCGTGATGTCGTGCTCCTCGCCGGCGTCGGTGCCTGTCGACCAGTCGCGAGCCTTCCAGGGGCCGATGACGCAGTAGAGGCCGTCGAGGCCCCGCGGCACCTCGTCGAAAATGCGCGCCCCCCCGAGGAGGGCAACGAGGTCAGCGTCGGCGGACAGGCGGGACACGACCGCTTCCCGCAGCGCGATGTAGGACGGCTTCACGGCGTTACCTCCTGCAGCGTGCATACGAGCCGGCGACGGCGGCCGTCGGGGTCGACGGCGGACAGCACGGCGAAGGTCCGCCCCCCGAGGGCGAGGCGGCAGGAGCCGTCGACATCGGCGCGCCAGCGCATCTCCGCCCGGAAACGTGCGGCGAGATGGCGCCGGTCGGCCCGCTCCTGCTCGTCGTCGCCCGCCGTCACACCGTCGAGCGAGCACCAGAGATGCCCGTCGACCTTGAAGGCGCGGTCGACGCCGCCGGTGCCGTCCGGGCTCTCATTCGGCCGCAGCAGAGCCGCCCGGTGGCGCAAGCGGCCAAGCGCAAGGGCGGCCATGTCACAACCTCGTCCGTCGCCAGGGCGCGAGAAGAGCGACGACTTCCGGCGGCAGAGGCGGCTTGTGCGCGACCGGCTCATCGCCCCTGTTCTCGAACCAGTGGGCCACCAGCAGGCGGATTGCCTGGCGCAGCGGACCCGGCACGTCATCAGCCCCGCCGAAACCCAGCCGCACGTCAACCTCGACGGCGCGTGGCGGGGCCGCCAGCCGGTCGAAGTAGAGGGCATCGCGCTCCACCGTCGCGGCCGGCGAGACGACCCCTTCCGGCACGGCGAGCTCGGCGCCGGCCATGTCGCGGCCGCGCACCGACAGGACGGAGTCGACCGGTGCCATCGGCAGGCGCAGCACGCCCGCTCCCGGCCACGCCTCGAGCACGAAACGCCAGGTCTGGGAGACGAGCGCCAGCCCGCTTACGGCTTCGACAGTCAACCGCGCGGAGGTGACGAGCGCCGCGAGGAGCCCGTCCTCCGCCGTATCGTCAAGACGTACGAAGGCCCGCGCCTCGGCGAGAGCCACTGGCTCCTCCGCAGGCGGCTGCAGCAGGATGGGGGTCATGAAAACCTCAAAATGGTGCGCGCCCTCTTGCGCCGATCGAAGCCGCCGCTAAGGCTGGCGCGACCGACGAAAGGACTTTGGTTCGTGAAACGGCGCTCGCCTCGCGCCATCCGGCGCCTCATCCCGACGATCCTCCTGGCCGCCGGCCTGCTCGGCCCTTTGCATGGGCCGGCCGAAGCCGTGATCGGTGGGCGGGAGGACGCCGGGCCGCTCGCGCGGGCGAGCGTCATGGTGCTGAACGCGCGCGGCGGCGTGTGCAGCGGCATCGTCCTCGCACCCGACGTCGTGCTGACGGCCGCCCATTGCGTGACCGGCGCCGAGGCCTACCGCGTGCACTATCGTGACAGGACCGGCGAACCTGTGCTGATCACGCCACGTGAGATCGTCGTCCACCCGCGCTACGACCGCGACGCCATCAAGGCCCGCCGGCGATCGGTGGACATCGCCCTGGTGCGGCTGCCGCAGCCGCTGCCGCAGTCCTTCGCGACGGCAGCCCTGTCGCGTGCGGCGCCGCCGCGGGAAGGCGCGCGGCTGACGATCGGCGGCTGGGGCGTTGCCGCAGAGGGGGACCACCGCAGCACCGGCACCTTCCGCGTGCTCGAGATGACGGTGGTGGAGCCCTACGGGCCGGGACGCATCCTCGTCTGGCTGGCGAACGGCACGAAGCGCCGTGCCGGCGCCTGTGAAGGCGACTCCGGCGGCCCCATCGCCGACGCCGGGGGCCTCGTCGTCGCCGTGACCGGCTTCGCCCGCGGCGAGGGCCGCGACCGTTGCGGTGCCATGACGCAGGGCACGCTCGTCGCACCCGAGCGGGCTTTCATCGACGCAACGCTTGAGCGCTGGGGACGCCGGGCCGACTGGGCTGAGTGAGAGGCCGTCACTCCGAGAAGGTCAGCAGCTTGATGGCGTCGAAATCCTGCACGCCGCCGCCGACGCGCTTCGTCGTGTAGAAGAGCACGTAAGGCTTGGCGGAATAGGGATCGCGCAGCACGCGGACGCCGGCCCGATCGACGACGAGATAACCGCGACGGAAGTCACCAAAGGCGACCGCCGGGGCATCGGCCGCGATGTCCGGCATGTCCTCGGCCTCGACCACCGGGAAGGACAGCAGCGACGCGTGCTGGCCGGGGCCGGCTGGCGGCTGCCACAGATACCGGCCCTCCTCGTCCTTCATCTTGCGGATGACGCTCTGCGTCTTGCGGTTGAAGATGAAGGACGCGTTCTGGCGGTAGCCGGCCTTCAGCGCGTGGACGAGATCGAGGAGCACGTCGGCCGGCGCCTCGTCGGCGAAGGCGCCGGCGGCTCCGGTGGAGATGGTGCCGATCTTGCCCCAGCTCCAGTTGGCGTTTGCGACGCGCTCGTAGGCCAGGAAGCCCTTGGGCTTGTTGACGCCGTTGCCGTTGACGAAGGCCACGCCCTCCTGCTCGGCGAAGGCCGTCTCCACCTCCTCGGCAAGCCAGGCATCGATGTCGACCACCGCATCGTCGAGCAGGGTCTGCGTCGCGGCCGGCATGGCGTAGAGTTCCATCGCCGGGAAGGTCTGCTCGGCGAGCGTCGGCCCGTTCGTCTGAGGACGGGGCTCCTGCTCGCCCACCCAGCCCGTGGCTGGCCCGGCCGTTGCTACGGCGCGCTTGTAGGTGCCGCCCGAGATGAGGCGCACGGTGGCCAGGGAGCGGATGGGCGAGATGGCAGCCAGACGGCGCAGCACCTCGCCTTCCACGTCCGCCGGCACGAGATAGCCGCCGTCGGGGCCGGAGCCGGCGCTGAGGGCCTTCTCCTCCAGTGCCTTGAGACCGCTGGCCTCGCCGGTGCGCACATAGGTGTGGAAGGCGCTCTTGTGCTCGTCCACTGCGGGCGCGACCGGACCGCCGAGCGGCGGCCTGCGCAGGTCGAGCGCCATCCGGTCGAGCCTGCTCTTGGTCTCGTCCAGCGCCGCATCGATCCGGGCGAGCTTCTCCTCCACCAGGATGTCGACCGGCCGGCGCGCCTCCAGCGCCTCAAGGCGCTGATCGTTGGTCTCCTTGAAGGCCTCGAAGGCGCGTGAGAATTCCTCGAAGGCCGCGCTGACATCCGTGCCGAGCGCCTTCGTCTCCAGTGCGTTGGTCATGTAGCGGTCCTTTCGCTTGGATGAATGCGTTGCGCGGCGTGCCGAATGAGGCACGCGAGGCCTCCGGCATCGGCGCCGTGCGCCAAGCCCTTGCGGAGGGCCGGACGCGCGATGACCCGCGCGCCCGGCTGCATCGGGAAGGTGACGAGCGAGATCTCCCAGAGGTCGAGTTCCAGGATGCGGCGCAGCCGGGCTCTTGCATCGTTGACGGCCCGCCGCACGCGGAAGCCGATGGAGAGCCCGTCGAGTCCGCCCTCGGCGATGAGGCTCGCGATCTCGCGGGCTCGGGCGACGCCGGCGTTGAGCCGGCCGCGCACGAAGAGGCCGTGCGCGTCCTCGCGCAACAGCAGCCAGGTGCCGACCGGCTGGGCGGCATCATGCTGAAAGAGCATGCGGATGCCGCCCGCACCGCGCCGGGCGAGGCTGGCCGCGAAGGCGCCGCGCTCCACCACGTCCCGGCCGAGGTCGGGCACGCCGAACCTGCTCGCATAGCCCTCGAAGACCATGGGATCGTCGCCCGAGCTGCAGGCGCCGGGCATCATCGGGCGGGCCCTCAACGCGCCGACCCTGGCCGGGCCGGAGGCGACGCGCTGCGGCGCCTCTCGCCGTCCAGCCTCTCGAGCGTGCGGACGAAACCGGCAATCGTCTCTCTGAAGCGCGCCTCCGCGGCTTGGACGGTCGCCGTGGCCTCGGCACGCCGGCGCGCCGGGCCGCTCGATCGCTTGCGGTTCATGGATCGTCTCCTGAATAGCGTCTGTTGAAGCGCGCGAGCTCGCGCACGAAATGGTCAAAGCGCCGGTTCGCCGCCGCGAGCTCGCGCAGCGCGAGGCCGGCCAGGGCGGACGCGCCGCTCGCCCACAGGAACAGGGCGAGATGCGCGAGGTCGCCGCGCGCGATGATGCTGTCGGTCACGGCGCCCATGGCTGCCCTCACTCGTTCTGTGTGAAGCGTTCCCGCCGCCCATAGCCGACAGCCTCGCGCTTCTCGTCGTCGCTCAGGAAGTCGGCGGCCGACACCCGTCGCCACAGGGCTTCGCGCTCGCATGCCAGGGCGTCGATGCGGTCGAGATCAATCTCGAAGTGCAGGTCACGGCCAAAGGCCGGGCCGAGCCAATGCGCGAAGCTTGCCGCCGCGCGCTGGGCGAGCGGGATCACCGTCTGGCGCCAGAAGGAGCGGTTGGCCTCCGCAAAGTTGGCATAGGTGTTGTCGCCGGGCAGGCCGAGCAGCATCGGCGGCACGCCGAAGGCGAGCGCGATCTCGCGCGCCGCTGCGGCCTTCGCCTCCACGAAGTCCATGTCCTTGGGCGAGAGCGACAGCGGTCGCCACTCGAGCCCGCCGTCGAGCAGCAGCGGCCGGCCGGCGTTCTCGTGTCCCTGGAACTGCTGCTCGAGTTCACTCTTCAGGCGCTCGAACTGCGCGTCAGTCAGGCCTATTCCGTCCGGGCCCCTGTAAACCAGCGCGCCTGACGGCCGGGCGGCATTGTCGAGCAGGGCCTTGTTCCAGGCGCTTGCGGCATTGTGGATGTCGACGGCGCCCGCCGCAGCCTGCATGGGCGACAGGCCGTAATGGTCGTCGACGGGATTGAACAGGCGCAGGTGCAGGACGGGATCGACGGGGCAGCCCCCTTCACGCGCCAGGCGGACGGTGCGTCCACCTACCGTATAGTCGTAGGCGGCGGGCCAGCCGTCACTGCCGGGCACCACGCGCATGCGGTCGGGCCGCAGCACATAGAGCTCCCGCGGTACACCGCCCACGCAGACCGCCTCCGCATAGGCGTTGCCTGCGACGAGCAGGTGGCCGAAAAGGCTCTCCAGGAAGGAGCCGCCGTCCTCGCGCGGGTTCGGCCGCCGCACGAGGTCGAGCAGCGGATGCCGCTCCGGCTCCATCGCGCCGTCGCGCAGGATCCAGGGCACCGAGGCTGCCGCCTCCGCCACCAGCTTGACGCAGCGGTGGACGACGGGGTTGCGCGAGAAACCCTCGCGGGCGAGCGCCTCGAACTCGTGCGACGTCCAGACGGGCCTGCCGACGCCGTAGATGGCGAGAAGGGGCGCCACACACGAGGCTTTCGTCTCCGGCGCGGCGTCGGCAGGGCGCACGGCGGCGGGCCGCTGCATCCAGCGGTCGAACCAGGCTGCAATCATGTCGTCTCTCGTTGAATGGCGTCAGATGCGGCGCACGCGCGGCCCGGAGCCGCCGGCGCCGAGCAGGGCCGTCGCCGCCCATACCATCGCGTCGAGCCTGTCGGGCGAGCGCCCGCTCGACAGGCCACCAGGCCCGAAGTCGGTCATCTCATCCTCGAGGGCCGGGAACGCGCCGCGAAACTTCAGCCGGCCCTGCGCCGACAGCGCGGCGATGGGTTCGGCCCGCAGATACTTGCCGCGCGTCGCCCTGACGCTGGTGACCGGCACGGAGGGGTCGACGTCGCGCAGCACGGCAGCGGCCATCTCCCCGCCCTGATTGACCTCGACGACGAGGGCGTCGGCCTCGTGTCGGTGGTAGGCGGCGATGGCCGCCTCGGCCCAGGCGAGCGGTCGGGCACGGAGCAGCGTCGCATCCTCGAGCACGTAGATCGTCCGCGCCCCGTCGCGACCGGCGGCAACGATACCGCATGCATCCGCCCGGCGGCCGGAGGAGGCCGGCGGATCGACGGCGACGACCACGCGCTCCAGGGGGGGCGTGACATCGATGCGCGCCGCCTCGATCATGGCCCGCGACCAGAGGGCGTCGGGCCTCTCCTCGATCAGCTCGCCGTCGAGCTCCTGTCGCCCCAGCCGGGTGCCGGCATAGCGGCCGACCACCGCCTCGAGGAAGGACGGTGCCAGATTGAGGGCATTGTCGCGCGTCGCCGCCCGGGAGACGACGGTGCCGACATCGCCCATCAGCCGCTTCAGCAGCGGCGTGGGTCGCGGCGTGGTGGTGACGACCTCACGAGGGTGCCTGCCGAGACGCAGGCCGAACTGCAGCATGTCCCACGTCTCCTCGCCATGGCGCCACTTGCACAGCTCGTCCGCCCAGGCCGCGGCGAACTGCGGCCCCCGCAGGGCGTCTGGATCCTCGGCGGAGAACACCATCGCCACCGCGCCGTTCGGCCATTCGAGTCGGCGGCGGGTCGGAATCCATTGCGGCCGCTCGCTCCGCGGATGGATCGCGAGCAGACCGGAAACGCCCTCGACCATGACGTCCCGGACGTCGGCCATCGTCTCGCCGACGAGGGCGATGGGCGAGACGGGGAGCGCCCCGTCGCGGCCGAGCGCCTGCGCCCTCACCCATTCGGCGCCGGTGCGCGTTTTGCCTGCACCGCGCCCGCCGAGAACCAGCCACACCGTCCACTCGCCGGGCGGTGCGAGCTGGTCCGGCCGCGCGAAGAAAGGCCAGTGATGCGCTATCCATTCCAGCAGCGGCCCGTCACAACTGCCGAGAAGCGCCGGCAGCTGCCCGTTCCTCGCGCAGTCGATCAAGCCGGCGCGCAAGCTCGCGTCGGAAATCCTCGAGCTCGCGGAATGCCCCGCCATCCTCGTCTCCTTCCCGCTCGGCCGGCGCGCTGCCGGCCTCGCCGGAGAATTCCACCAGTTCACGCAAGGTGCGGGCGAGCGTCGCCAAGGCCCGGGCATCGCGTTCGGCCTCGGCGGCGTCGCGGCTGCCCAGTTTTGCCCTCGCCTCGATCTCGCGCACCTGACGCTCGGCGGCACGCCACAGGCGGGCGACAAGCATCGCCCGCCGCTTCGCCTCGCCAGCCCCTCGGGCGCAGCGGCCAGGCCGGCGCCCCGCGGCTTCACGGTCGTCTTTCGTCATTACGGATTTCGCCTCTTGCCCCCGCACCCCGACAGGACGGAGCATCGCGGGGCGACGGAGGGAACCAGACTGCCCAGGGCACACGTCTGGAGCATGCATGAACACTATCCTACAACCGCGCGCTTGTCAATGACTAAATTCCTATTGCTGGTCAGTGGCCATCACGTTTGAGTGAATCTGCTACCCTCCGGCTTGCGCACCCTCTTGCCTGCAAGGTTCGGTCAACGCACCTCGTCCAATGCTTGCCGGCATGGGATGCAAAGTCGCTCCATGCCTCTGCGGGCATGGTTCATGCTGTCAGGTGCTGGAACTTTCGTGCCGCATGGGCCATTCACCATGCTGGCTCGGGGTTTTGGCGCCCTCGCCCCATTGTCGGCTTTTTCACCGCCGATACGAACCGAAGAAACGATCGAGGTGATACCACATGCATTCCATCAGCCGCCGCTCGTTCCTGGTCGGCGCGCCGGCAGCGCTGGCCGCCTGCACGACGACGGCTCCGCCTCCACCCGTGCAGGGCCCTCGCATCGATCCGATGTACTTCGACATGTACGGCGAGATCACAACGGAGCCCTATTCGGTTCCGGCCGTGGATCTGACGCAGATTGATCCGATCTACCTGCGCCAGGTGGTCGCCTTCGCAGGGCCGCAGGAAGCAGGCACGATCGTCGTAGACCCCTATCGCCACTTCCTCTATCTCGTGATGGAAGGTGGCAAGGCGCTGCGCTACGGCGTCGGCGTCGGACGCGAGGGCTTCGGCTGGAGTGGCGATGCCACCATCCGCCGCAAGGCCGTGTGGCCCACCTGGACGCCACCTGCGTCGATGATCCGCCGGCAGCCCGAGCTCGCCGAATGGGCGAGCGGGATGCCCGGTGGCATGGACAACCCGCTCGGCGCCCGCGCCCTCTATCTCTATCAGGGCGACCGCGACACGCTCTACCGCATCCATGGCACCAACGAGCCGTGGTCCATCGGCCAGTCTGTCTCGAGTGGCTGCATCCGCCTCATCAACCAGGACATCATCGACCTCTACCGGCGCGTTCCCATCGGCACGCGCGTGACGGTGCTCTCCTCCGGCAGCCCGCGGGTGGCCTCGGCGGCAGGGACCTTCCCCGGCGATGGCTTTGACCCCGACCTGCCGGTCACCGACGTTCCGGTGGTCGATGGTCAGGCACAGATCGCCGTCTGGCGTTGATGCAGGCCGGGGGACATGGGATGAAGGCGGCCTGAGTGGCAGCCGCGCGGCGGCGGCCCCGCTCCCGACGCGAGGGACTGGCATGAAGCCGATCCGGTTGCCGCTTTCGGGCTCGTGCCGTTGCGGGCGGGTGGAAATCCGCATCAGGAAACCGCCGCTCGCAACGAGCGCATGCCACTGCCGCGGCTGCCAGAAGATGTCGTCCTCGGCCTATTCCCTGACAGCCATCATTCCCGCCGACGGCTTCGAGATCACGAAGGGCGAGCCGGTGATCGGTGGCCTGCACGGGCCGGACCTCCACCACTATTTCTGCGGCCACTGCATGACGTGGATGTTCACCAGGCCCGAGGGCATGGACTGGTTCGTCAACGTGCGGCCGAGCCTGTTCGACGACGTCAGCTGGCTTCGCCCCATTATCGAAAAACCTGTGTCTCGACCAAACTGCCGTTCGCGGAGACGGGCGCCGTCAGAAGCTTCGAGACCTTCCCGGAACCGCACCAGTACGAAGAGTTGATGCAGGCCTATGCGCAATGGGCCGGCTGAGCGGCCCGCCGGCCGCGCTCCTCATCCTTGCCGTGACCGGCGCCGCTCCCTTCGGTGCGGGTCCGGCGTCGCCTTCGCCCCGTCCCTGCTGCGCGCCGCCTTGGGCACGCGCATCGGCCAGGTCACGATGTAGTCGACGATGTCCTCGAGGCTGACGTCATTTTCGCTCGCCGAGAGGCGCCCCCTGACGGAGACGCCCGCCGCATGCACCGTCTCGGGATCGCCCGAGACGAGCGGATGCCACCAGTAAAGATCGCTGCCCTCGCGCACCAGGCGGTAGGCGCAAGTGGGCGGCAGCCAGGTGAGCGTCCGCACCACATCGGGTGTAAGGCGCACGCAATCGGGCACAATGGACTGCCGCTGGGGATAGTTGCGGCACCGGCAGCTTGTCCCGTCGAGCAGCGTGCAACCCACGTCGGTGAAGAGGATTTCACCGCTGTCCTCGTCCTCCAGCTTCACGAGGCAGCAGCGGCCGCAGCCATCGCACAGGCTCTCCCATTCGCCAGGCGTCATTTCCTCCAGCGTCTTGCGACGCCAGAAGGGCGTGTCGTCCTTCATCGATGCCCGGCCAGCCTGCGGCCGCTCCTTTTTCTCTCACTACTGCGTGAACGCACCTTTTGCCTTAGCGTCCGTCGCACAATACGATAAGCGCTGCTATCAGCAGAGTGGTGCGTCGGATCGGCGCTGCCCCTCTGCAACCGATGCGAGAGCTGATCACCGTGGCATTCTTCGGCGAGACAACGCTTCTTATGCGCATCAAGCGCGCTGCGCTCGCCATCGATTCGTGGATCGACGCCTCCCTTTACACCGCCGGCCAGCGCGCGAGCGAGGCCTGGGTCAATTTTTCCAGCGTCTTCGACCGTTTCGCCGTCCGCGGAGGCTGGCGTCTCCTCTTCGAGGGGCTCAGCGAGGCGGTCAACATCGGCACGGCAGGCTGCGTCCTCATGCTGGCGCTCGCGCTGCCGGCCTTCCGCGAGACGAGCGAGGACTGGCTGAAGCAGCAGGAGCTGGCCGTCACCTTTCTCGACCGATACGGCAACGAGATCGGCAAGCGCGGCATCCTGCACGACGACTCCCTCAAGCTCGAGGAGTTTCCCGACCATCTCATCAAGGCCGTGCTGGCCACCGAGGACCGGCGCTTCTACAGCCACTTCGGCATCGACTTCATTGGCACGCTGCGGGCGCTGTCGGCCAATGCCCGCGCCTCCGGCGTGGTGCAGGGCGGCTCCTCCATCACCCAGCAGCTCGCCAAGAACCTCTTCCTCAGCAACGAGCGTTCCATCGAGCGCAAGATCAAGGAGGCCTTCCTCGCCCTCTGGCTGGAGACGCGCCTCACCAAGAACGAGATCCTCAAGCTCTATCTCGACCGCGCCTACATGGGCGGCGGCACCTTCGGCGTGGCGGCGGCGGCCGAGTTCTACTTCGGCAAGAACGTCAAGGACATCAGCATCGCCGAAGCGGCGATGCTGGCCGGCCTCTTCAAGGCGCCGACGCGCTTTGCCCCGCACGTCAACCTGCCGGCGGCACGCGCTCGGGCCAACGATGTTCTCGCCAACATGGTCGAGGCCGGCTTCATCTCCGAAGGCCAGATGCTGTCGGCGCGCCGCAATCCGGCAACGCCGGTGGACCGGCAGCGCGATCTCAGCCCCGACTACTATCTCGACTGGGCCTTCAGCGAGGTGCAGAAGATGGCGCGCGAGGGCCTCTTCGGCCATGAACGCGTGCTCACCGTCAAGACACCGCTCGATCCCGCCATCCAGAAGCGCGCCGAGGAAGCGCTCGAGAACGGGCTGCGCCAGTACGGCAAGACCTACGGTGCCAAGCAGGGTGCCATCGTCGTGCTCGATCCGGACGGGGCGGTGCGCGCCATGGTCGGCGGTCGGGACTACGGCACGAGCCAGTTCAACCGCGCCACGGACGCGCTCCGCCAGCCTGGTTCGGCCTTCAAGCCCTTCGTCTACACCGCGGCGCTCGCGGCCGGCCTCTACAAGCCGAGCAGCACGGTCGTCGATGCCCCGGTCTGCATCGGCAACTGGTGCCCCAACAACTACAGCCGCTCCTACGCCGGGGCGATGTCGCTCACATCCGCCCTCGCTCGGTCGATCAACACCATTCCAGTGCGCATGTCGCTGGCGCTCGGCAAGGGCAACGCCAAGGCCGGCCGCGCCAAAATCATCGAGATGTGCCGGGCCATGGGGCTGACCACCGAGCTGAAGGACACGACCTCCCTGCCAATCGGCGCCGCCGAGGTGACGGTTCTCGACATGGCGGCGTCCTATGCCGTATTCGCCAACGGTGGCAAGCGTGCCCGGCCCTATGCCGCTCTTGAGGTGCGCAACAACCGCGGCGAGACGATCTGGCGGCACGACACCGATGCCAAGCCCGCCGAACAGGTGGTGGCGACCTCCGTGATCGCCGACATGAACTTCATGCTCAACAAGGTGGTGGAGGCCGGCACCGGCCGGCGCGCCCTCATCGACGGCGTGCAGGCGGGCGGCAAGACCGGGACGACCAACGCCTATCGCGATGCCTGGTTCGTCGGTTTCACGAGCCGTCTCGTCTCGGCCGTGTGGTTCGGCAACGACGACTATACCTCGACCAACCGCATGACAGGTGGCACGCTGCCAGCCATGGTCTGGCACGAGGTGATGTCCTTCGCGCACCAGGGCGTCGAGACGCCGCCACTGCCCGGTCTCGACGGTGGGGCCGCCACCGTCGCCAAGGCGGGCAACACCCAGAAGGCCGGCCCCGAGCAGGCGAGCGGCGGCAATCTCTCCCGCCGCTCCTTCGAGGTTATCGAGAGCATCGGCAACCTCCTGCGCCAGCCGGCGCGCTCCGACCGGCAGGCGGGCCTCCCCGGCGCGCGAGCTGCCGCCCGGATGGCACAGGAAGGCGTGCGGGCGGTCGGCGGCCGTATCGCCCTGCCCTGAGACGCTGCAGTGATCGCCCGAGCCGACGCCGGAAAGGCCCCTGCGAGGCTGTTGACGAAGGGCCGCGCAAGCGGCTGGTATGCCCCTCGCTTGCCTTCCGTCCCTCATGCGACGAGATCCGTGCCTGCTATCCTCTGCATTCTTGCCACCTTCGCGATTGCGGCGCTGGTCGGTGTCACCACGGTCGACTGGGCGACCTCCGGCCGCCCGCCGCTGGGCGCCCTGTCGATCGGGCCCTGGGTCACCTGGCCGGCGCTCGGCGGGCGGGACGTCGACCCCTATGCGCGTGCAATCACGGTGCGCTCGGGCGCGCTGCCGTTGGGGACCGGCGAGGGCATCGAGTTCCTCGCCTCGCGTGACGACGCAGGCCAGCCGCTGCACGTCTCCTGCAACTACACCGTCAGCGGTTCTATGCCGGCAGCTCGCGCCTGGACGCTCACGGTCTACGACCCCTCCGGCGGGACGCAGGGGGAGCGGGCCGGCCTGACCTCCGCGGAGGTACTGCGAAGACCAGACGGCGCAGTGGACATCACCCTCTCGCGCCGCGCATTGCCGGGCAACTGGCTGCCGCTGCCTCCCTCGGGCCGTTTCATCCTCGCCCTGCGGCTCTACGACTCTCCCCAGTCCGCCGATCCGGCGGCCATTGAGCCGGCCACCATGCCGCGCATCGTCCGGGGAGACTGCTCGTGACACGTGTTGCTGGATCGCTCGCAATCGTGCTCGCGGCGGGCCTCGTGCTGGGCGGCATCACGCATCTTGCCATGGTCCTCGCCATGCCGATGCTGGCCGGCAACACCGCCTTCCACCGCCATGCCGCTGCCCTCTCCCCCGGCGAGACGCGGCTGCTCGTCGCCCAGCAGGACGGGACGGACGTGCCCTTCGCCGATCCGGCCGTGGCGATGGCAGTCTGCGCTTTTGACATCACCGAAGGGCCGCTGCGCGTCGAGGCGCCGATGCCGGAGGGCTTCGGCTCGCTGTCGGTCCATGGCCGCGACGGCACTGTGCTCTATTCGGTGACCGACCGTACTGCCGTCAACGGCGTCGTCACACTCGTGGTGATGACCCGGCAGCAGCACGATGAGGCGCTGGCCGCTGGCCGCAGCGACGAGGCGAGCCCGGAGCTGCGCTTCGTCTCGCCGCGCCTGCAGGGGCTGGTGGTGGTGCGCGCCCTTGCCCCCTATCCGAGCAGCCTGCCCGAGGCGCGCGAGCGCGCCGCGGCGATGGAATGCATGTCCGCTAACGACTGAAAGCTCAGGACCTGCGAACGACGCCGCATCCGGGACGGGCGGACCGCCGGCGCGCGCGGCCGCCGCTGCGGCCGGCAGGACCGGCATCGTCGCTTCCCCGGCGGCTGTAGCGCACGCCCGTGAACAGAAGGATCCTGCCGCACTCCTGCGGTGGAACCGGCGCGCGCCCGAGACGGCGCGTAATCGGAAAGAGGACGAGATTGTCTGCACCGGGGCCGGTGATGTCGCTCATGTCGCCCTCCAGGCCGGTTCGAGGAAGCCCACGCCGACAGCCCCGTCATTAGGCATTTGTCAAGGTTAACAAATCGTTGACGCGCGCATCCGCTGCCGGACCCGCGATGGTTAACCGGGCGCTAAGCAACGGCGGCCACTATCAGTCGCCGCGTTCACGGTTTCGTTTCACCCCGATGGATGAGTCCTTGCTGCGCGATTGCGATCTGTCGGGCCTGGCCAGGCTCGCCTGCACCGGCGCGGCTGAGGCACGCCCGGCGCTGCTGCGCGTCCAGACGCGGCTGTTCCTCGATGCTGCCCCCCATTCGCACGAGGACGTCGAGACCTTCGCCACCCTGGCGTGCGGCCTGATTCCGCTCGTCGATCCGGACACGAGGGCCGTCGTGGCACGGGCCCTGGCACCCCATCCGGCCGCGCCGCGAGCGGTGCTTGAAGCGCTTCTGCACAGCGGCGGCGCAGCGGCCGCCGCGGTCGTCGCGGCGATGCCCGCCCTGCCTCAGGAGTGGCGAGAGTCCGTGCTGGCATCGGGCGAGCCCTCCCTTCTCGTCGCGCTCGCGACGCGCCCCGACCTGCCGGCCGCCGTTGTCCGGGAACTCGCTGCCCGGGCGGACGACGCGGTCATGCTGGCGCTCGCGCGTAACAGCGCCCTTGCCGTGCCGGATGATGTTCTGCGCGACCTCGTGGTTCGTGCCCGGCGCAACGCCCCCCTCGCCGAGGCCCTGCTCGCGCGCTCCGACCTGCCGGCGATCGACGCGGCGGCCCTCCTGCCGCTTGCGCCGCCTGCCCGACGCAAGGAGATCCTCGCGCGGCTCGCCGGCCAGGCCCGCGTCGCGCCGCGCCGGACACGCCCCGCCGGCTCGGCCGTGGCCCGGGCCCTGCTCGATCATGCCGCACGCCGTGACAAGCTCGGCTTCGGCGTCCTCATCGCGAAGGCGATCGGGCTCGATGCCGACGTCGCCGCGCGCGTGCTGACCGACCCGTCGGGCGAGCTTCTGGCACTGTCGCTCATCATCGCGGGCCTGACCTCGGACGAGGCGGTGCGCGTCTTTCTCACCCTCGATCCCGCCCTCGCCCGCTCGGTGGAGACGATCTTCACCCTCGCCGACCGTGTCCGCACGACGGACGCCGAGACCGCGCGCCTCGCGCTTGAAGCCTGCCTCGGCAGGCATCTCGACCGCGCGGCAGGCCGCAGTGCCAGCCACGTGCCGGCAATGGCTCCGTCAGGGACGCCGGAGCGCGGGGCGAAGGGTGCCCCGCTCTCTCCGGCGGTCGAGCAAGATACGATGCGTCGGCAGGGATGACGGACCGGGCGAGGCCGGCGACCGCCTCAGACTTCGACGACATCAAGGAAGTGGCGGCCCTGCCGGTCCTCGACCTCGACCACCCACAGGTCGGGATCAAAGGAGATCTCGCGCTGCAACCTCTCCTCCGCAGCGAGCGCCGGGATGTCGCCCTTGAGCGGCAGCTCGACGAAGAGACGATCGGCGTCCCTGTCCTCCACCGCATATTGGGGTGCTGGCCCGAAGAGCCGCACCATGCCGTCAAGCGAATCGACCTTGATGAAGATGGCGCCGGCTTCTTCTGCGCCGCGCCGGCGCAGATAGGCGAAGGCCCCCTCGATGCGGCACCGGCGCATGTAGGCCGATACCCAGATGTCGCTGCGCAGTCGCACCCCGCTCACCGGCTGGCGTTGCCGGCCGCGGCAGCGAGCAGGGAACGCATCTTTTCGGTGAGCTCCCCGGCCACCGGCAGGCCGCGGTCACGCTCGAACTGCTCGATGGCCTGGCGGGTCTGGGGCCCCCACAGACCGTCCGGCGTCACGTTGTAGCCGAGCTTGGCGAGCGCTCTCTGGGCGTCGAGAACGGCCCTGTCGCCGCCGAGGCTGCTGCGGATGAGATCGCCGATAGGGTCGGCCGGACGCGGGCGAGGCTTCACCTCCCCGCTGGCTTCCATGAGATGCTGCGTCAGGGCAGACGGGCGCGACGGCGGCAGCGGCTCCGCCTCTGTCGCCCCCGTGGCGGATGCCAGGTCGCCGCCTGCCGCGGCGGACGGCGGCGGTGCCGGACGGGCGGGAGGAGCGGCAACGACCGGCACGGGCTTCTGCCGCGCCGTGAAGAGCGGCGCGGGATGGGGCCGCGGCTGCATGACGAGGGCGTTGACCGCAACGGTGATGGCGAAGCCGCCCGCTATCACGACGCCGAGCGTGCGCCCCGGGCGGTGCAGCAGAAGGCTCTTCAGGTAATCTGTCAGAATGTGCCGCCGGGAAGCGGCCACGATCCGCCCGCGCTGCTGCGTCCGCCCCTGGGGGCGCTCGTAGAGCACGAAGTCGTGGTCCGAACGGGCGAGGGCTTCACGCACTTTTCTTCATCTCTTCCTTGAAGGGGGACACCGGGCCGCGCGCACGCGCAATGGACTGGACGACGGAGGTGGCAGCGGGCCGGGCGCCGGCGCCGTCACGCGGCAGCAGAACCGTCACCGTCGTGCCTTCGCCGCTGCGACTCGCCACTTCGACCGTCCCGCCGTGCAGCGCCGCGAGGCCCTGCACCACGCAGAAGCCGAGACCGGTTCCCTCATACGGGCGATCATAGGACGAGTGCGCCTGAAAGAAAGGCTTGCCGAGCTGTGCAAGATCGCTTTCCGCGATGCCGATGCCGGTGTCGCTGACGACGAGCGCAACCTGCGCGCCCGCGGATTTGAGCCGCACTGTGACCTCACCTCGCGGCGTGAACTTGAGGGCATTGCCGAGCAGGTTGAGAAGGATCTGCCGGCAGGCGCGCGGGTCAGCCACGATCACGCACGGCTCCACAATCTCGCGGCGCAGCTGCACGCCCGCAGCCCGGGCCTTGACCTCCATGAGGTCGCAGCAGTCGCGCATGAGTGCGGCGAGGTCGAAAGGCTCCGGGGCGATGGTGAAGTTGCCCGATTCGATGCGCGAGACATCGAGCAGCGTGTTGACCACGTCCAGCAGATGGCGACCCGACCCGGCGATGATGCTGGCATATTCGCGCCGGCGCGCCTCGTCCGTGGGGCACAGCGAATCGCTCGCCAGCATGTCCGAGAAGCCGATGATGGCATTGAGCGGCGTGCGCAGCTCGTGGCTGACGACGGCGAGGAAACGGTCCTTGGCCTCGTTCGCCGAGACGGCGGCGTGGCGCGCCTCCTCGAGCTCGCTTTCACGCCGGCACTGCTCGCTGACGTCCCGCGTCACCGCGATGACGGCACAGCCGTCGGGCGCGTCGCAGTCGGCTTGCGCGATTCGCATTTCGACCCAGCGCACCGTCGGGGCGCCGCGCCCCTCCGGCGGCGGGACCATGAGGCGATATCGGACCTCGACCGGCCGCCCGAGGTGTCGCGCATCCGCCAGCGCCTTGAGGAAGGCGGGCCGGTCCGCCACGTGCACGCGCTCGAAGAAGCCGCGGCCCACGAGGCTTTCCGGCCCTTCGCCGAGAAGGGCGCGCGCCGCGTCGCTGGCGAACACCACCTGCCCGGCGGCGTCGTGCCACGTCACGAGATCGTTGAGAGCTCCAAGCACGGCGCGGTCGCGCAGGTGGCGCGCCGTTTCGTGCCGCTGCCTCTCCCGGTCGCGCCGCTGGGCGAGCAGCACCAGGGCCGTCGCGCAGGCGATCGCCGCGGCCGCCGAGAGCGGCCATGCGACCATGGGTGAAAGAAGATCGGCAGCAGGATTGGCGAGCGATTCGATAACGAATACGCCCACGACGGCAGAGAGCGCGATCGCTGCCGCGACGAGGGCGGTCCCCCGCTCGCCCCAGACGAGAGCCGTCAGCGGCATCAGCGGCAGGAAGAGCAGCGCGGGAGAGCCGATGCCGCCCGTGCCGCGGCTGACCGTGAGGATGAGACCGGCGATCGCCAGCGACGAAACGGCGCAGGCGGGCAGCAGTCGCCCGGTGCGGGACAGGACGGCGGCGGCGACGACCGGCAGCGCAAGGCAGCACAGTGCAAGGGCCGTCAGTCCCCCCGGCGCGCCCCAGCCGACGAGATAGATAGGCACCAGCGCAAGGGCGGCGAGGCCCGCCCCCAGGTGCGCCAGCATGAAGTCCACATGGCGCCGGCGCAGGTCCTCGTCCTCCACCGCCGGGTGGACGAGGACGCCGATGCGCGCCCGGAGGATCGACAGGATCTGCGCTGCAGCCACTCTACACACGTACGCACGAGGCTTCTCGCGCGCTCCTTCAACTCGTCGCTGCAGCTTGCCACTGCCCGATTAAGCGAACCCTAAAGGCGGCCGGGAAAGTGCCGCAAAGGGCGGCCGCGGCGAGGCCGCGGACCGGACGCAGCTTCTATCGCCGTTAACGAAGGGTGAAGGGAGAATCTCAAAGCCCGGCAACGGTTTGCCACGCAAGGAGCGGGCGCTGCAATGCCTGCCCAGGCCGGCCTTCCCGGATTGCTCGAATTGTAGCGGTCGCGTTCATCGGCCCTTGCCGAAGGGCCGGCAAGCTTGGCGCACCCAGCCGCCCTTGTACCCGGCGAGGGCACGGACCTGCGACCCATGAGCTTTCTGCTGCGCAGTGCGCTCCTCATTGGCGTGATCTTCTTTCTCTCCCCGGTGCGGGAGGGAGCGGAGGAAGACCGTTCCACCACATCGCAGGTCGGCACCCGGCCGTTGGCCGCCGTGAACGAGAGCCTGGCCGAGGTTGCGGGGTCGGCGGACACGGCCGAGCGGGCGCTCGCCCTGTGGCAGATGCTCGACGACGAGACCCGCCGCCGCCTCGTCGAGGCCCTGACAGGCTGGCGGGCGGAGCAGGCCCCGTCCGCATCCCGCCCCGGCGGCCGAGATACGCTGAACGAGCTCGACCGCGCCGTGCCCTGGCGCGGCCCCGACGCCGGCCGGGGCTGACCGAAAGCCCGCTCGCCGCCGCGGAAACCGTGCAATCCCGCGCCGATGGTCTATATAAGCGTGAGTGCCGGGGCGCGGGCGTCGCGTTGCGGCGCACCGGCATACGGATGACATCGGCCATGCAGCCTTCTCTCGACGAGATCCTGGAAAACTTTGAACTGCTCGACGAGTGGGACGATCGCTATCGCTACCTGATCGAACTCGGCCGCACGCTCGAGCCCCTGCCGGAGGAGGCGCGCACCGACGCCAACAAGGTCCGCGGCTGTGCCAGCCAGGTCTGGCTCGACACCCGCGTGGTCAGACAGCCGGGGCAGGAACCTGTGCTCGAGTTCCTCGGCGACAGTGACGCCCACATCGTGCGCGGGCTGGTGGCGCTCGCCTTCGCCATCTTCTCGGGCCGCCCCGCCAGGACGATCCTCGAGACGGACGCCCTCGCCATCTTCAAGCAGCTCGGCCTGTCGGAGCACCTGACGCCGCAGCGGTCGAACGGGCTGCGTTCCATGGTGGAGCGCATCAAGAGCGAGGCCCGCGCCGCGCTGGCTGCCGCCTGAACGCTGCCTCGCTAGATCCGGGCCGCCGCTCCTTCCTCCCGCCACAGCCGTGTGGTGCGAGCCCTCACCGGCCCCCGCGCCTCGACAGCGAGCCCGTAATGCTCCGCGAGCCGTGCAAGCGCCATGCCGAGCACCAGCTTGGCGGAACGGGCGGGCCAGCCACGCTCGCGCTCCACCGTCTCGAGGCCCTTGAGAAAGCCGCAGACGTCAAGCAGCAAATCGGCGAATTCCGGCCCGACGGCCTTCAGGGCGCGCTGCACGCGCTGGCGGGCGGCGATGACGGCATCGCTGGCACTGGCAGGATCGCGCAGGTTTCCTGCCCCCTGCCCGCCCACCGGGTCCCACCTTGAGGTGACGCTCGGCAGGATCTGCCCCATGGTGATGTCCCGCCGCAGCCGTTCGCCCGCCTCAAGCCCGGCCGCATCGATAAGCGGCCTGCCGCCACGCCCGCGCCGGCGCGCCAGAAACTGCAGGGGGCTCTCGGCGGCGTTGACGCGCAGCCGCCGCGTCTCCCCGCCTGCGGGCTGCTTCTCGACTGCCTCGACAATCTCCCGATGCTGGGCCAGGAAGCCCTCGGTGCCGCCGCCGGCGCACAGCCGCGCGGCGCGGGCACGGCCCGCGCCAGTCGCGACCAGCAGGCGGCAACCGCGCGGTGGCCGCTCCCAACAGGCCAGATCTTCCGCCACCAGCCGCTCGGCCGCGGCGACGGCAACGCGGCCCGCGCCGAGCGTCGTCTTGCCGCGCCGCAGATAGAGCGTGACGTGGCCGGGCTCGTCCGCCGTCACGCGGGCAAAGGCCTCTTCCTCGCCGGCCAGGTGCAGGAGCAGGCGTCGGCAGGCTGCGCTCAGCTTCTCGTCGTGTCCTGGCATCGTCCCATCCTTTCGCCGAGACGCAAAGCCGACGGCACCGGTGCGACACTTCCCCGGGAAGCGCCTGCCGGCACGAGGCATTGCGCCGGATCATCAATCATGTTCACTATATGTTCCAATCGCAATCACGCACCGCCGCCAGCGGGCGATGCAGATATAGGTATTTATTCTTAATATCAGCCGGGCAAGCGATTCGGATCAGGAGGGGCGTCCTCGGGCTGCACAGCTCGACAACCGTGCCCTGCAAGGCACAGCGCGCCACGGAATGGGATCAATGTGCCCGCGGACGGTTGACTCCGGCGCCCCTCTTCGTGCTGTAAGGCATTCTTTCCCGTCCGGCGGCCGGAATCGATGTCAGGCACGGTCCTTCTTCTCTCCCAGGCACTGCTCTATTTCGCCACGATGGCCACGCTGTTCCGGATGCGTGACCGGCTGGGCCTTGGTCCCTTCCTGTGCGTCCTCGGCGTGATGCACTTTCTCGAGACATATCTGGCGGCCGTCTTCTTCATTGAGCTGCCGTTCGGCCTCATCTCGCCGGGCTCGACAGTCCTGTTCGCGGGTAAGCTGGCGATCATCCTGCTCTTCTACATCCGCGAGGATGCCGAAACCGTTCGCCAGCCGATTTACGGGCTGCTCATCGGCAACTTCCTCATGGTCGCCCTGGTGACGACGCTGCGCATCGCCGGCCCGCCGCCCGTGCCGCTGCCCGGCTACAATCCCGATCTCGTGCTCATCGACCAGATGGGCGCGCTGATGATCTGGGGCACGACGCTGCTTTTCATCGACGCAATCGCGCTGATCCTGCTCTACGAGAAGCTGCGCTCGTTCCTGAGAAGGTCGATCGTCCTGCGGGCCTGCGTCACCCTGGCGGTGATCCTGACCTTCGACCAGATTTTCTTCTTCATTGGGTTGCGCGTGGTCACGGCTCCCCCCTTCGACGCGCTCCCTGGCGGCTGGATCGCGAAGATCGGAGCGGCCGTCGTCTACAGCGCGCTCATCGGGCTGTATCTCGCCTTCTTTGAGAAGAACGCCCCCTGCGTGGCGCCGCAGGCGGTCTCGGACATCTTCAACAAGCTCACCTACCGCCAGAAGTACGAGGAGCTGCTCGGCAGGACGAGCCGCGATGCGCTGACCGGCGCACTGACGCGCGAACGCTTCGAGACGCTGGGCCCGGCCATCCTGCGCCACAACGGCGCCGCCGGCAGGCCCGTCAGCCTCGCGGTCCTCGATGTCGACCACTTCAAGAGCATCAACGACCGCTACGGCCATGTCACGGGCGACGAGGTGCTGCAGCGCGTGGTCGAATGCGTACGGTCGGAAATCCGGGCCGAGGACTTCGTCTTTCGCTACGGCGGCGAAGAATTCGTGATCCTGTGGGAGAACATGACGCACGCCGCCGCCCTGACCTCAGCCGAGCGCATGCGCCAGTCGCTGCACCGGATACTGGCGCGGGAGTTCGAGGCGGCTCCGACGGTCAGTATCGGCGTCGCGACCTTTCCCGACGACGCGGCCACCATTCGCGAGCTTGTCGCCCACGCCGACGGGCATCTTTACGAAGCAAAGCGCCAGGGCCGCGACAGGGTCATCGGCAATCACGCCGTAAGTGCAGAATACGACGCCTGAAGCCGGCATGATGGCGGCTGCAGGCGGCACGGCCGATTGAAGCCGCCGCGTCCTGCAGCCCCCCAAAAAACAAACGGGGCAGCCCGAGGCTGCCCCACGTCCGTTCGCGATCACCGGCTGCGGTGCAGCCGGGCGCGTCAACCGCGGCTCGAAGTGCGGCGCTTGCGGCGCTGCTGGCCGAGGCCCATCTCCTTGGCGAGCTGGGAGCGGGCCTTGGCGTAGTTCGGCGCCACCATCGGATAGTCGGCCGGCAGCCCCCACTTCTCGCGATACTGCTCTGGCGTCATGTTGTACTGCGTACGCAGGTGACGCTTCAGAGACTTGAACTTCTTGCCGTCTTCCAGGCAGATGATGAAGTCCGGCGTGACCGACTTCTTGATCGGAACAGCCGGCTTCGGCGCCTCGACCGGTGCCTCGACGGCGCCGCCGGCGACGCGCATGAGCGCGCCGTGCACTTCGCCGATGAGTGCGGGCAGGTCCGAGGACGCGACAGAATTGTTACTCACGTAGGCGGAAACGATATCGGCCGCGAGCTCGATATAGTTCGCTGACGCTGCATTGTCGTTCATTGAACCCGTTTTCCTCTTTTTATCCCGACTATCCGGATACCAGCCAAGCTCGGCGGGTAACCGGTGACAACACCACACCGCCTACCGTGGCGCGGGCGACAGCTGAACAATCGCCCAGCGAACACTGGCATCTTTCGTGTTCCAATCACACTCATGAAGTATGGCAAAGTTGAGAATTTCGCAAGACAAGTTTTTCACTTCTTCAAAATTCAGGTAATCAGTAGCACCGTTTTGAACACCCCTGAAAAGCAGGAACTCCGGAATCGGCGCCTCCGCGCGTGCGCAGTCCTGCGAACAAACGCCGCGCAATTTGCGCGCAGCGGCTTGCGCCGGCCTTGGCACAGGAACATATCGTGGGCGCTAACGACGGAGCGAAACCCATGCCAGCAACGGATCGCAACGACAAGGTGGAAAAGACTGCGGCGCAATGGCGCGCCGAATTGACACCCGAGCAGTATCGCATCACCCGCCTGGGCGGTACGGAACCACCGTTTTCCAGTCCGTATTATACAGAAAAACGACGTGGTATTTACCGTTGCGTCTGCTGTGGCCAAGCATTGTTCTCGAGCGATACGAAGTATGATTCCGGCTCCGGCTGGCCGAGCTTCTTCGCACCGGTCAGCGAGGATGTGATCACCGAAGCGCCCGATCACAAGCTTGCGATGCCGCGCACGGAAATTCGCTGCGCGCGCTGCGACGCCCATCTCGGCCATGTCTTCCCGGACGGACCGCTGCCGACGGGCCTGCGCTATTGCACCAATGGCGGAGCTCTTGCCTTCGAGCCTCAGGGGAACGACTGAGGAGCGGACGAGACGAGACGGAACGAGCGATGACACAGCCCCTCCCGCCGCGCGCGCAGGCCCGCCCCGTCACCCGGACGGTGCACGGAGTTGAACTCGTCGATGAATACGGCTGGCTGCGCGCGGAGAACTGGCGCGACGTGCTGCGCGACCCTGGCCTGCTGCCAGCCGACATCCGCGCCCACCTCGAGGCCGAGAACGCCTATGCCGACGCGATCCTCGCTCCGTGCGAAGAACTGAGGCGCCGGCTCGTCGCGGAGATGCGCGGGCGCATCAAGGAGGATGATTCCTCTGTTCCGAGCCCGGACGGGCCCTATAGCTACTACGTGCGCTACCGCGAGGGCGGGCAACATCCGCTCGTCTGCCGCCGGCCGCGCGACGGCGGGGACGAGACGGTCCTGCTCGATGCCGACGCGCTCGCCGAAGGCAAGGCCTTCTTCGAGTTGGCCGAGGCTGAGCATTCGCCCGATCATCGTCTCCTGGCATGGAGCGCCGACGAGACGGGCGGCGAGCTGCACAGGATCCGCCTGCGCAATCTCGCAACTGGCGAGGACGACGCCACCGTCATCGAGCAGACCACGGGCGAGGTGGTGTGGGCGGCCGATTCGCGCAGCTTCTACTACGTGCGCCTTGACGAGAATCACCGGCCCTCGCGCGTCTTTCGCCACGTTCTCAGCACGGATCCGGCCACCGACGAGGAAATCTACCGGGAGAACGAGGCGGGCTGGTTCGTGCACCTGTCGCGCACCCAGTCCGGCGCCTTCGGTCTCATCATCGTCTCAGACCACGAGACGAGTGAGGTGCACCTGCTGGACCTCGCGGACCCTGCCGCGCGGCCGCGCCTCGTCGCCGCGCGCGAGACGGGGCATCGCTACAGCGTCGAGCACCGGGGCGACGAACTCATCATCGCCACCAATGCCGACGGCGCGGAGGACTTCAAGCTGGTGAGCGCGCCGCTCGCTGCCCCGGACCGCGAGAACTGGCGCGAGCTCCTGCCCCACCGGCCGGGCGTCATGCTGCTGAAGCACACCGCCTTCCGCGATTTCCTGCTGCGGCTGGAGCGGGAGAACGCCAACCCGCGCCTCGTCGTGCGTGCCTTCGCCACGGGCGAGGAGCACACCATCGCCTTCGACGAGCCGGCCTATTCCCTGCGCTACGAGCCGGGCTACGAATACGACACGTCGGTGGTGCGCTTCACCTATTCGTCGATGACGACGCCGGCTGAAACCTATGCCTACGACATCGCCAGCCGCGAGCGCCAGCTGATCAAGCGGCGCGAAGTGCCCTCCGGCCACGATCCGGCCCGCTACGTGACCAGGCGCCTCTTCGCCACGGCTGAAGATGGCGAGACGGTACCGATCTCGATACTGCATCGCCGCGACCTCGTCCTCGACGGCACGGCGCCCTGCCTGCTCTATGGCTACGGCGCCTACGGCATCTCCATTCCGGCCGATTTCGAGACCAACCGCCTGTCGCTCGTCGACCGCGGCTTCGTCTATGCCATCGCCCACATCCGGGGCGGCACCGAGAAGGGCTGGCGCTGGTACACGGACGGCAAGCGCGAGAAGAAGACGAACAGTTTCAGCGACTTCATCGCCGCCGGCCGGCACCTCGCCGCCCTCGGCTATACGTCGCCGCAGCGTCTCGTCGCCCACGGTGGCAGCGCCGGCGGCATGCTGATGGGCGCCGTGGCCAACGCGGCGCCGGACCTGTTCCGTGTGATCCTCGCCGAAGTGCCCTTCGTCGACGTGCTCAATACCATGCTCGACGAGAGCCTGCCGCTGACGCCGCCCGAATGGCCGGAATGGGGCGACCCCATTCGGGATGAGGCCGCTTTCCGGCGCATCCTTTCCTATTCGCCCTATGATCAGGTGAAGGCGCAGGTCTATCCCGCCATCCTCGCCGTCGCCGGCCTGTCGGACCCGCGTGTCACCTACTGGGAGCCGGCCAAATGGGTTGCGCGCCTGCGCGCGCGCATGACGGGCGGCGGGCCGGTCGTCCTCTCCACCAACATGGACGCCGGCCACGGCGGTGCCGCCGGGCGCTTCGAGCGGCTGGAAGAGGTAGCGCGCCTTTATGCCTTCGCGATCCAGCAGACCGGGGCGAGCGACGAGCCCCTGCCCTGATGCCCTGAGGGACGGCTTTGATGATGAGGCGGAGCGGCGCCCGCTTCATCCCGTCCCCAGGATGCGGCACTTCAGGCGCGGAATTTCATCACAACCGCCACGCGGACTCACCGGCCCCCCGGAAGGCTCCGCCATCACGGGTGCGGCGCGCGCTGCCAAGACGCGCCTCGGCCGACTCGCTTGCTGAACCGGAGATTCTCGGAAGAAGGGGAGATGGTCGCCGTGGGCGGCTGGTGAGGAAGAATGGTCGGAGTGGCAGGATTTGAACCTGCGACCCCCTCGTCCCGAACGAGGTGCGCTACCAGGCTGCGCTACACTCCGACATGTGCCCGTCGGCTGGCGGTCTTATAGACTCGCCATCTGCGGCCGGCAAGCGCCCTCGCGCAACTTCTTTTCATGCATCCACATGCTCCAGTACGGTACTTTGTGCCCGGACCGGGAGACGGGCGGCGCGGAGCGCTTGCGCGCCCGTGAGCGGCTTGTGGACAACGCGCAAGCCGGCTCGCGCCCCCCGCCTGGCTGCGGCATCGGCGTTGCGTCGGGCAGGCGCTCGAATTATGGTCCGCCGCGCCGGGACGCAGTTGGGGCGTCGCCAAGTGGTAAGGCAGCGGTTTTTGGTACCGCCATTCGCAGGTTCGAATCCTGCCGCCCCAGCCAGATCCGCCGCGTACGGCGCAGCCCCGCCGGGCAGCGGCGGGACTGGCGGGATCACCCTCGGCCCCATCCCTCAGGCGGCGGACCATGCCTTCTGGCTCTGGAGCTTCTTGACCTCGGCATCCGCCCGCAGCGCCGCCGGGCGCGTGACAAGTGGCGCGCAATAGGCCTCGAACTCCGGACGCTTCTCGATCACGCCCACCATCATGCCCCACTGCAGGTGGCTCGCGAGATAGACGTCTGCCGCGCTGAACCGGTCGCCGGCGATGTAACGCCTGCCCCTGAGTGCCCCCACCAGCGTATCGAGGACCAGCTCGTAGGAACCGTAGCCGAAGCTGCGCTGCCGGTCAGGAGTCGGATCCCATCCCTCGGCGTGGTTGGATGCCGCCGGCTCGAGGCAGGCGGCGGTAAAGAACAGCCAGCGGTAGTAGGCGCCGCGATGCTCGGGCGCCGGCAGCAGACCCGCCTCGGGAAAGGCCTCCGCCAGATAGGCGCAGATCGCCGCCGCCTCCGTCACGACCTGGTCGCCATGCACGATCGCCGGCACCTTGCCCATCGGGTTGATGGCCAGGTATTCGGGCGCCTTCATCGTCGTGCCGAAATCGAGCACCCTGACGGTATAGGGGCAGCCGACCTCCTCCAGCATCCAGTGCACGATATATCCGCGCGACTGCGGGTTCGTATAGAAAATCAACTCCTTGGCCATGGCGAACTCCTCGTTGCCCCTGGTGATGTCGTTCGATGAGGCATCAGGATACGCCGGCCCGCTGACAGTTTTTGTCAGCAGCGTCTGTCGCCACTCCTTCATCAGCTGACGCCGCGGCCGCGGAGAGCGCTCGGCGAGGATTTCCGCCGCGAGCATGCGGTCGGTGCGGAAGCTGCGGAACGCATTGCGCAGCTCGCACCAGGCCACCATCACCCGTGTGGCCTCGAAAAAGCCGATGGTCACGGGCCAGACGGTCCGCTCGGACCGGATGCCGGCCTCGTTCACATAGGTGAGCGCGAGCTTGCGCTCCTCGCGCAGCGCCTGCCGCAGCACGGAAAGCTCCACCTGCTTCGGGCGCTCCCAGCCCCGCCCGACGACGAGGGCATCGTCCTCCATGCGGGTCCTGAGGTCCGGGGGCAGGACGGCACCGATCTTGGCCATCGCGTCGCGCGCCGCCGCGCCCAGGCTCTCGTCCGTACGCCGTGCCACCCATTTGAGGCCGAGCGCGACAGCCTCGATCTCGTCAGGAGAGAACATGAGCGGCGGCAGGAGGAAGCCCGGCTTCAGCACATAGCCGACGCCCGGCTCGCCCTCGATCTCGGCGCCCATGGCCTGCAGCGCGGCAATGTCGCGGTAGAGCGTGCGCAGGCTGACGCCGGCCTCCTGGGCGAGCGCCGCGCCGCTCACCGGCCGGCGGTGACGGCGCAGCATCTGCAGGAGATCGAAGAGGCGGTGCGTGCGCGACATGACGGCAGCATAGCATCCACGCTGACGAATTATGTCAGCATGGATGCCGGGGCGCCGCGAAACGTTGCACGCCTACAGCGTCACGCGCCGGTCCGTGTGCGCTGCTTCGGCGATGGCGTGGATCACGCGCTCGAAGGCGAGCGCTGTGGCGAAATCCGGCTCGGCCCGGCCGTCTTCGGCAATGGCGCGCAGGAGGGTGGCCGCCTCGATGACCTTGAGGTCGTTGAAGCCGAGCTGGTGGCCCGGCGCCGGCACGAAGGCGCCGAAGGGCGGGTGGGCCGGTCCGGAGAGGATGGTCTTGAAGCCCTGCCGCGCGCCGGGGCCCTCGTTCTCATAAAGCTGCAGCTCGTTCATCCGCTCCTGGTCGAAGATCAGCATGCCCCGCGTGCCGTGCACCTCCCAGCCGAGGCGATTCTTGCGCCCCCAGGCGCTGCGCGAGGCAGTGAGGCTGCCGAGGAAGCCCCCCTTGAAGCGCACCAGGGCAGTGGCGACGTCCTCGTTCTCCACTTCCGCCACGCCCGATCCGTCGGGCAGCGGGCGCGTGCGGTGGATGGTTTGCATGTCGGCCACGAGGCTCTCGATGGGGCCGGCGAGGCCGTAAGCCATCGAGACAAGGTGGCAGCCGAGGTCGCCGAGCGCCCCGAGCCCAGCCTCGGCGTGGCGTGCGCGCCATGTCCAGGGCAGGTCCGGGTCGGCCTGGTAGTCCTCGTCCACCCAGCCGCGGAAGTGCACGATGCGGCCGATCACCCCCTCCTCCACCAGGCGCTGCGCGTGCAGGAAGGCCGGGTTCTTGATGTAGTTGTAGCCGACGATGGTCTTCACCCCGGCAGCCTGCGCGGCCGCCGCCATCTCCTCTGCCTGCTGCAGGGTAAGCGCCATCGGCTTCTCGCAGTAGACATGCTTGCCCGCCGCGATCGCCGCCATGGCGATCTCGTGATGCAGGCGGTTGGGCGCCGTAATCGAGACGATGTCGACGGCCGGGTCGGTGATGAGCGTGCGCCAGTCGTCCGTGGAGCGGGCGAAGCCGAACTGTTCGGCCATGGCCGCAGCCTTGTCGGCGGGCGTGTCGCACAAGAGCTCGAGCCGCGGCGTCGGCACGTCGCCCATCACCGCCTTCACCGCGCCGAAGGCGAGTGCATGGCACTTGCCCATGAACCCCGTTCCGATGAGGCCGATGCCGAGGCTTTCCATTTTTGGCTCCCCTCCCGCGCGAATGGAATTTATATTCCATTCAATCGATGATTATAGAACGCCAGTTCTGTCAAGCGACACCATCCGGCACTCCCGAGGAACGACAGCATGCAGAAGCCCGCCGCCCCCGCCTCCGTCGACGAGTTTCAGGAGCGGCTCGTCCAGATCGCCGACACGCTGCCGAAGCGCCTGCGCCAGTGCGCCGACTTCGTGGCGCACAACACGGACAAGATCGCCGTTTCCACTGTGGCGGAGCTGGCGGCGGCCGCGGGCGTGCAGCCCTCGGCCTTCATGCGCTTCTGCCAGCTTCTCGGCTTCACGGGCTTCAGCGACATGCAGCGGCTTTTCCGTGACAGCTACGGACAGCGCTGGCCCGATTATGCCACGCGGCTCGAGAACCTGCGCGCCGCAGGCAGCCAGAGCCCCTCGGCCCTGCTCGCCGAATTCGTCGAGGCCGGGCGCCTGTCTCTGGAGCGCCTCGCCGCCACCGTCGATGCGCAGGCCCTTGACGCCGCCGTGGCAACCCTCGCGGCCGCCCCCACCATCCATGTTGTGGGCATGCGCCGGGCCTTTCCCGTCGCCATCTATCTCAGCTACGCCTTCGAGAAGATGGACATTCCGGCCAACCTGCACGATGGCGTCGGCAGGCTGGAGCGACGCCACGCCATCCGTCCGGGCGACGTCGTCGTCGCCATCTCCTTCGCGCCCTACACGCAGGAAACCATCGATCTTGCGACCTATGCGCGCGAGCGCGGCAACGAGGTCGTCGCCATTACCGATGCCGTCACCAGTCCGCTGCGGCGCCTCGGCGCCCACACCCTCCACGTCTCTGAGGTGGATGTCGGCTCCTTCCGGGCGCTGTCGGCCACGCTCTCGCTCGCCATCACCCTGGCTGTAGCAGTGGGTGCGGCGCGGCAGGCATGATGATATGGAATTTTTTTATTGCATTCTCTTTTCTTTGGAACAAAATTTCCAAACAAGAGCCTGCGAGCGGAGCCGTCATGATGGCGGCCGCAGCTCCCGGCGCACATAGACACCGCACAAGCGGGACTGCTCCGGGCGGGTAACCGCGCACGCTCTGCAGACTGAACACTTCCGAAGTCTGGGAGAGGAACCATGAGAAAGACTCTTGCGGCGCTTGCCGTCGCGTCCCTCGCACTCGTCGGCGGCGTGGCGGCTCCGGCCCATGCGGCAGGCGAGCGTTTCGTCTTTGTCAGCCACGCGCCCGACAGCGATAGCTGGTGGAACACCATCAAGAACGCCCTGAAGGAGGCAAGCAGCCAGCTCGGCGTGACGGTGGAGTACCGCAACCCGCCGACGGGCGACCTCGCCGACATGGCCCGCATCATCGAGCAGGCGGCGGCGTCCAACCCCACGGGCATCATCTCCACCATCGCCGACTTCAATGTGCTCAAGGGCCCGCTAACAAAGGCCGTGGAGCAGGGCATCCCGGTCATCACCGTCAACTCGGGCACGATCGAGGAATCGAAGGAGATCGGCGCCCTTATGCACGTCGGGCAGCCTGAACACGCGGCCGGGCTCGCCGCCGGCGAGCGGGCGAAGGCCGCCGGCGTAAAGAAGTTCCTGTGCGTCAATCACTACATCACCAACCCGGCCTCCGTGCAGCGGTGCCAGGGTTTTGCCGACGGGCTCGGCGTGCCGCTCGGCAGCCAGATGATCGACACCGGTCTCGATCCGTCCGAGGTCAAGAACAAGGTGTCCGCCTACCTGCGCGCCAACCCCGACACGGACGGCATCATCGCACTCGGCCCGAACTCCGCCGAACCGACGATCGCTGCGCTCAAGGAGAACGGTCTCGCCGGCCAGATCTTCTTCGGTACCTTTGACCTCTCGGCCGACATCTCGGCGGCCATCAAGGACGGCACCATCAGCTTCGCCATCGACCAGCAGCCTTTCCTGCAGGGCTATCTGCCCGTCGTGCTGCTGACAAACTATGCCCGCTACGGCGTCATTCCGCCAAATGCCATCAACTCCGGCCCGGGCTTCATCACCAAGGACAACATCGCGCTCGTGGAGAAGCTCGCCGGCGAATACCGCTGAGGCGCACACCTGCGGCGGGGCGCCCCGCGCCCCGCACGCCAAGCGACAACCGACAACGAGGGAACGTCATGACGGACGAGCGGCTGAAGCCCGTCTCATCGCTGCGCCGCGCCATGATCCGGCCGGAGCTTGGAGCGATCTGCGGGGTCATCCTGGTCTTCGCCTTCTTCCTGATGGTGGCGGGCGACAGCGGCATGTTCGCGCCTGCCGGCTTCCAGAACTGGCTCGTCGTCTCGGCGCAGTTCGCCATCATCGCAGTGGGTGCCTGCCTTCTGATGATCGCGGGCGAGTTCGATCTCTCCGTCGGCTCCATGATCGGCTTCGCCGGCGTGATCACGGCCATCCTCACGGTGCAATGGGGCTGGCCGGCCTGGCTCGCCATCCTCGTCACCTTCGCCATCTGCGTCGGCCTCGGCGCCATCAACGGTCTGCTCGTCATCCGCACCGGCCTGCCGAGTTTCATCGTCACCCTCGCCTTCCTTTACATCCTGCGCGGTCTCACCATCTGGCTGTCGATCCTCACCACGCGCCAGACGATCATCGGCGGCGTGCGCGAGGCAGCCGAGGGTGACTGGCTCGCCGCCCTTTTCGGCGGCGTCATCTTCAAGGGCTTCTTCCGCTGGCTGGGCGAGATCGGCCTGCTCGAGACCTTCGCCCGCGGCGCGCGCGCCGGCCAGCCGGTGGTCGAGGGCGTGCCGATGCTCATCGTCTGGGCGCTTGGCCTCATCATCTTCGGCCACTGGCTCCTCTCCAGGACACGCTTCGGCAACTGGATCTTCGCCTCCGGCGGCGACGCGCAGGCCGCGCGCTATGTCGGCGTGCCGGTCAACCGCGTGAAGGTGCTGATGTTCATGTTCACGGCCTTCTGCGCCACCGTCTTTGCCATGTGCCAGGTGATGGAATTCGGCTCGGCGGCAGCCGACCGCGGCCTCCTCAAGGAGTTCGAGGCCATCATCTGCGTGGTCATCGGCGGGGCGCTGCTCACCGGCGGCTACGGCTCCGTCATCGGGGCGGCGCTCGGGGCGCTCATCTTCGGCGTCGTGCAGCAGGGCCTGTTCTTCGCAGGGGCCGAAAGTTCGCTCTTCCGCGTCTTCCTCGGCACCATCCTCATCCTCGCCGTGATCATGAACACCTACATCCGCCGCCTCATCACGGGAGAGCGCTGATGTCCACTCCCATCATCGAGATGCGAAACATCGAGAAGCACTTCGGCGCGGTGATCGCGCTCGGGGGCGTCTCCTTCGACGTGCGCGCCGGCGAATGCCACTGCCTGCTCGGCGACAACGGCGCCGGCAAGTCCACGTTCATCAAGACGATGTCGGGCGTGCACAAGCCGACGCGCGGCACCATCCTCGTGGAGGGCAAGGAAGTCGTCTTCGAGAGCCCGCGCGACGCCATGGCGGCCGGCATCGCGACGGTCTATCAAGATCTGGCGATGATCCCGCTCATGAGCGTGACGCGCAATTTCTGGATGGGCCGCGAGCCGCTGAAAGGCTTCGGCCCGTTCAAGACCATCGACTTCGCCAAGGCGAACGAGGTGACGATGCGGGAGATGAGGCGCATGGGCATCAACCTGCGCGAGCCGGAGCAGGCGGTCGGCACCCTCTCGGGCGGCGAGCGCCAGACGGTGGCCATCGCCCGCGCCGTTTATTTCGGCGCCAAGGTGCTCATCCTCGACGAGCCCACGTCCGCGCTCGGCGTGCGCCAGACGGCGAACGTGCTCGCCACCATCGACCGGGTGCGCAAGGAGGGCATCGGCATCGTCTTCATCACCCACAACGTGCGCCACGCCATGGCGGTCGGTGACCGCTTCACGGTGCTCAACCGCGGCAAGACACTGGGTACGGCGATTCGCGGCGAAATCAAGGCCGAGGAACTGCAGGACCTGATGGCCGGCGGCCAGGAACTCGCCCAGCTCGAAAGCTCGCTCGGAGGGACCGTGTGATGCTCGACGTCATCACCATCGGCCGCTCGTCGGTCGATCTGTACGGAGCCCAGGTCGGCGGGCGGCTGGAGGACATGGCGAGCTTCCGCAAGTATATCGGCGGCTCGCCCACCAACATCGCCGCGGGGGCCGCGCGGCTCGGCCTCAAGGCGGGGCTCATCACGCGCGTCGGCGACGAGCACATGGGGCGCTTCATCCGCGAGCAGCTCATTGCCGAAGGGGTCGACGTCGAGGGCGTGAAGACCGATCCGGAGAGGCTGACCGCCCTCGTCATCCTCGGTATCCGCGACCAGCACCAGTTTCCGCTCATTTTTTACCGCGAGAACTGCGCCGACATGGCGCTCTGCGAGGACGACATCGACCCCGCCTACATCGCCCGCACCCGGTGCGTGACGGCGACGGGCACACACCTGTCGCATCCGCGCACGGAGGCGGCCGTGCTCAAGGCCGTCCGCCTCGCGCGGGAGAACGGCGCCCGGACGGCGCTCGATATCGACTATCGTCCCAACCTGTGGGGCCTTGCCGGCCATGGCGCCGGCGAGAGCCGCTACATCCCCTCCGAGGCGGTGACGCGGAAGCTGCAGTCGACGCTTCACCTCTTCGATCTCATCGTCGGCACGGAGGAGGAGTTCCACATCGCCGGCGGCACGACGGACACCATTGCCGCGCTGCGCGCCGTCCGCGCCGTCTCCAAGGCGACGCTCGTGTGCAAACGCGGGCCAATGGGGGCTGCCGCCTTCGTGGGCGAGATTCCCGACAGCCTCGACGAGGGCATCTCCGGCCCCGGCTTTGCCATCGAGGTCTTCAACGTGCTCGGCGCCGGTGACGGCTTCATGGCGGGCCTCCTGCGCGGCTGGCTCACCGGCGAGGACTGGGTGACGAGCCTCACCTACGCTAACGCCTGCGGTGCCTTCGCCGTCTCGCGCCACGGCTGCACGCCCTCCTATCCGAGCTGGGAGGAGCTGCAGTTCTTCCTCAAGCGCGGCATTGTCACCCCCGCCCTGCGCCACGACCGTGAGCTCGAGCAGATCCACTGGGCCACGACGCGCAAGGGCAAGTGGCCGCAGATGCGCGTCTTCGCCTTCGACCATCGCATGCAGCTCGAGGAGATGGCCGACAGGTTCGGTGCCCCGCGCGAGCGCATCGGGCTGTTCAAGGCCCTGTGCCTGAGGGCGGCCCAGCGCGTCGCCGATGGCAAGCCGGGCTACGGCATCCTGTGCGACGGCAGGCTGGGGCGCGACGCGCTCCATGCCGCAGCCGGCACGGGCCTGTGGATCGGCCGCCCTGTGGAGCGGCCGGGCTCGCGGCCGCTGGAGCTCGAGCCGGAGCTCGGCCTCGACTATGGCACCGCCCTGGCCGAATGGCCGCTCGAGCATGTCGTCAAGGTGCTGTGCTTCTACCACCCGGACGACGACGACGGCCTCAAGGCCCGGCAGGAGGAGACGGTGAAGCGCCTCGCCGAGGCGGCACGGCGCAACAACCTCGAGTTCCTGCTGGAGATCATCGCCTCCAAGGCGGGGCCGGTGGACGACACGACGACTGCGCGCGTCATCGAGCGCTTCTACGAGATCGGCGTCTATCCTGACTGGTGGAAGCTGGAGCCGCTGCGCAGCGAGGCTGCCTGGCGCAATGCGGTCGAGGCCGTCTCGCGTAACGATCCCCACACGCGCGGCATCGTCGTCCTCGGGCTCGATGCTCCCATCGAGGAGCTGTCGGCGAGCCTCGGCCTCGCGGCGACCTTCGATCTGGTGAAGGGCTTCGCCGTCGGCCGCACCATCTTCGGCGACGCAGCGCGGCGCTGGTTCGCCGGCGAGATAGGCGACGAGGAGGCCGTCACCGAGATGGCCGAGAAATACCGCAAGCTGTGCGACATCTGGGACAGCGTCCGCACGCAGAAGGGACAAGCGTCATGAGCACCATCCGTCTCACGGCCGCGCAGGCCATGGTCCGCTGGCTCGCCGCGCAGAAGACCCCTGAAGGCGAGCCCTTCATCGCCGGCTGTTGGGCCATCTTCGGACACGGCAACGTCGCCGGTATCGGCGAGGCCCTGCACGGGGCAGGCGACGCGCTGCCGACATGGCGCGGCCACAACGAGCAGACCATGGCGCATGCGGCCATCGCCTATGCCAAGGCGCTCAACCGCCGGCGGGCGATGATGGTGACGACCTCCATCGGCCCCGGCGCGCTCAACCTCGTCACCGCCGCTGCGCTCGCCCACGTCAACCGCCTGCCGGTGCTGCTGGTGCCGGGAGACGTCTTCGCCAACCGCGCCCCCGACCCCGTTCTGCAGCAGGTAGAGGATTTCGGCGACGGCACGGTGAGCGCCAACGACTGCTTCAGGCCCGTCAGCCGCTATTTCGACCGCATCGTGCGGCCGGAGCAGCTGCTCACCGCCCTCCCCCGTGCCATGGCGACGATGACCGATCCGGCCGAGTGCGGCCCGGTGACGCTGGCCTTCTGCCAGGACGTGCAGACGGAGGCCTACGACTGGCCGGAGACCTTCTTCGCCCCGCGCACCTGGCACATCCGCCGCCCGCAGCCCGACGCGCAAGAGCTCGCCGAGGCGACGGAGGCTATCCGCCGCGCGCGCAAGCCGATCATCATCGCCGGCGGCGGCGTGCTCTATTCGCTCGCCACGGACACGCTGCGCAGCTTCGCGGAGAAGCACCAGATCCCGGTTGCCGAGACGCAGGCTGGCAAGTCGTCCCTGCCATGGGACCATCCGCTCAACCTCGGCTCCATCGGCGTGACCGGTTCCTCGGCGGCCAACGCCATCGCGCAGGATGCGGACCTCATCATCGCCGTCGGTACCCGCCTGCAAGACTTCACGACCGGCAGCTGGGCGCTCTTCCGCAATCCCGAGCGGCGGATCCTCGCCATCAATGTCGCAGCCTACGACGCCGGCAAGCACCGCGCGATCCCCCTCGTGGCAGACGCGAAAGTGGCGCTTGAGGCACTCTCGGCGGCTCTTGGTGACCACAGGGCGACACCGCCCGAGCCGCAGCTGAAGGCCGAGTGGCTGAAGGCGGTGGATGCCGCTACCGCCGCGCCCGGTGACAACGTGCTGCCCTCGGACGCCCAGGTCATCGGCGCCGTGCAGCGCAGCGTCGGCGAGGATGCCATCCTCGTCTGCGCGGCCGGCGGCCTGCCGGGCGAGCTGCACAAGCTGTGGAAGGCCAGTCGCCCGAACGGCTACCACCTCGAATACGGCTTCTCCTGCATGGGCTACGAGATCGCCGGCGGGCTCGGTGTCAAGATGGCGCGGCCGGACCGGGAGGTCGTCGTGATGGTCGGCGACGGCAGCTACATGATGGCGAACTCGGAGCTCGCCACGGCGGTGATGCTGGGCCAGAAAATCATCGTCGTCGTGCTCGACAACCGCGGCTTCGGCTGCATCAACCGCCTGCAGCGCGCCACCGGTGGCGAGAGCTTCAACAACCTGCTCGATACCGCCCGCCACGTGGTTCCCTCCTCCATCGACTTCGCCGCCCATGCCGCCTCCATGGGTGCCATTGCCGAGAAGGTGGGGAGCATTGCGGAGCTGGAGGAGGCGCTCGCCCGCGCCCGCAAGGCCGACAGGCCGAGCGCCATCGTCATCGACACGGACCCGATGCCCACCACCGAGGCCGGCGGCCACTGGTGGGACGTGCCGGTGCCGGAGGTCTCCGCGCGGCCGCAGGTCAACGCGGCCCGCGCCGGCTATGAAAGGAACCTGAAGAACCAGCGCCCGGCGGATTGACGCCGGGCATCCCGGAGCGCGCCCCGGTCGGGCGCAGCAGCTTCTCACCCCAGCCCCATGCGGATAGCGCAATGATCCTCTACGGCACCAATCCCATCGCCTGGTCCAACGACGACGACCAGAGCCTCGGCGCCAACATCAGCCTCGAACAGTGCCTCAGCGAAGCTGGCCGGATCGGCTTCGACGGCATCGAGAAGGGCCACAAGATGCCGACGGATCCCGCGGCGCTCAAGGCCGCGCTCGTGCCGCACGGGCTCGCCTTCGTCTCCGGCTGGCACTCGCTCAATCTGCTCGCCCACTCGGTGCAGGACGAGAAGCAGGCGATCCAGCCGCACCTTGACCTGCTCAAGGCGATGGGCTGCAAGGTCTGCATCGTCTGTGAGACATCGAACGCCATCCACGGCAACGACAAGGTGGCCTTGAGAGACCGCCCCGTCCTGCCAGCCGACCGCTGGCCTGCCTTCGGCGCCGCCGTGGAGGAGATCGCGCAGTACTGCTCACGCCAGGGCCTCACCCTCGTCTATCATCACCACATGGGCACAGTGGTGCAGACGGAGGACGAGATCGACGCATTGATGGCCCATACGGGGCCGGCGACGCACCTGTTGCTCGACACCGGCCACTGCTGGTTCGCGGGTGGCGACCCGGAGCGCGTCGCGCGCAAGCACATGGCCCGCGTCGCCCACATCCATGCCAAGAACGTGCGCCCGGCCATCCGCGCCGAGGTGGAGAAGGAGGGCCTCTCCTTCCTCCAAGGCGTGCGTCGCGGGGTCTTTACCGTGCCGGGCGATCCGGAGGGTGGTGTCGACTTCCTTCCGGTGCTCAGGATCGCCGCGGAGCACGGCTACCAGGGGTGGCTCGTCATCGAGGCCGAGCAGGATCCCGCCGTGCGCAACCCGTACGAATACCAGTCCATGGGCCTGAAGGCGCTCAAGGCGATGGCGCGCGAGGCCGGGCTCGACAAGGCATGACGACAGCGCCCCGGACCAGGCGGAGACGACACGATGACCCAGCTCTTGCGCAAGCCCACCGGCACCTCGGGCAAGGTGCATGACATCACCCCCAAGAGTGCGGGATGGGGTTATGTCGGCTTCGGCCTCTACAAGCTGGCCCCAGGCGAGACGGCCGCCGAGCCGACCGGCGGCAACGAGGTCATCCTCGTGCTCGTCGAGGGCAAGGCCGAGATCGCCGTCGGCGGCAGGAGCTTCGGCGAGCTTGGCGAACGCATGAACGTCTTCGAGGGCACGCCGCCGCACTGCGTCTATGCGCCGAACGGCACCGACTGGTCGGCGCGGGCGACAACGGCCTGCACGCTCGCCGTCTGCACGGCGCCCGGCAAGGGCGGCCACGAGGCCCGGGTGCTGACCGGCATCGAGAAGGTCACGCGCGGCAAGGGCGCCAACACGCGCTACATCCACCCCATCGCCATGGAGGAGAGCGACGTGGCCGACAGCCTCCTGGTGACGGAGGTGTTCACGCCGCAGGGCAATTGGTCCAGCTATCCGCCGCACCGGCACGACGAGAACCGCTATCCCGAGATGACCTATCTCGAGGAGACCTACTACCACCGCCTCAACCCGCCGCAGGGCTTCGGCTTCCAGCGCGTGTTCACCGAGGACGGCACGCTCGACGAGACGATGGCGGTCAGCGACGGCGACGTGGTGCTGGTGCCGCGCGGCCACCATCCCTGCGGCACGCCCTACGGCTACGACATGTACTACCTCAACGTCATGGCCGGCCCCATCCGCAAGTGGCGGTTCCAGAACCATCCCGACCACGACTGGATCTTCCAGCGCGACAAGTGAGGACCCGGCCCCGGCATCGGCGGACAGGAACCATCGGAACGGCGGCCTGCCGCCGCGACAGGGCCCGAACAAGGACGACACCCATGCTCAACATCGGACTGCTCGGCGCAGGCCGCATCGGCATCACCCACGCCCGGGCGGTGAGTGCGCTTCCCGACGCACGCATCACCGCCGTCTTCGATCCCGTCGATGCGGCGGCCGAGGCGGCCCAGGCGCTGACGGGCGCCCGCCGCGCCAGCGTCGAGGACATCCTGGCGGACGAGACCATCGCCGCCGTCATCGTGGCGACGCCCACGGACCTGCACGCGAGCCAGGTGGAACAGGCGGCGCGCGCGGGCAAGGCCATCTTCTGCGAGAAGCCCATCGACCTCTCCAGCGCCCGCGCCGAAGCCTGCCTCGCAGTGGTGCGCGAGCAAAAGGCCAGGCTGATGCTGGGCTTCAACCGCCGCTTCGACCCGAGCTTCGCCCGTCTGAAGGCCGAGGTGGAGGCCGGAGTGATCGGCAAGGTGGAGCTCGTGCAGATCACGAGCCGGGACCCCGCCCCGCCGCCTGTCGACTACATCAGGCGCTCCGGTGGCCTCTTCCGCGACATGATGATCCACGACTTCGACATGGCGCGCTTCCTCCTTGGCGAGGAGGTGACGGAGGTCTTCGCCACCGGCTCCGCCCTCGTCGACCCGGCCATCGGCGGCGCGGGCGACGTCGACACGGCGACGGCGACGCTGCGCACGGCGAGCGGACGCATTGCCGTCATCACCAACTCACGCCGCGCCACCTACGGCTACGACCAGCGCATCGAGGTGCATGGCGAGAAGGGCATGATCCAGGCCGGCAACCAGACGGCGACGACGCTGACGCGCGCCAGTGCAGCAGGCTTCACCAGTGACCCGCTGCTCGACTTCTTCATGCAGCGCTATGCCGAGGCCTACCGGCTCGAGCTGGCGGCCTTCTGCCGGTATGCGGCCGGCGAGGACATTGCCGTGCCGACGGGCGAGGACGGCCTTGCCGCGCTGAAGCTCGCCGATGCGGCGGTCGCGTCGCTCACGTCCGGCCAGTCGGTCAAGCTTTGATTTTCCCAAACGTGCGACGCGCCGCCGCAAGGATTTGACGCACCCGCAACGGTGGCCCCCGGCCGAGCAAGGCGTTATACAATCGGCGTGACCGACCGTCCGGGGGACAGCTTGACCGAAGCTACCGCCAGACCGGCGTTCGCTGCCTCGCGCAGCGAGCGTGCCGAGCTCCTGATCGACGCCGTCGTCGACATCGCGCTCTTCGTGCTCGACACCGAAGGCGTGATCACGACGGTGAACGCAGGCGCGCGCGCCATCACCGGCTGGGGAGAGGACGAGCTGCTTGGCGAGAGCTGGGCGAAGCTTCTCCCGGCCGAAGACGTGGCCGCCGGCCTGCCCGCGCGGGCGCTCGCGGCCGCGGCCGCCGACGGGCGGCACGAGATCCGGCGCCCGATGCAACGCAGGGACGGCGGCACCTTCATCGCCCAGGCGAGCCTGACGCCGCTCGGCGACAGGAACGCGCCGATGGGCTTCGCCCTCGTCATCCTCGATGTCTCGGCCAGCGCCGCGGCCGAGGAAGCGCTCAAGGCGCGCGAGGCGCATCTGCGCTCGATCCTCGAGACAGTGCCCGATGCCATGATCGTCACCGACGAGCAGGGGCTGATCCAGTCCTTCAGCGTGGCGGCGGAGCGGCTGTTCGGCCTGTCCGCGGCGGAGGCTGTCGGGCGCAACGTCAGCATCCTGATGCCCTCGCCCTACCGCGAGAAGCACGACGCCTATATCGAGCGTTACCTGAAAACCGGCGAACGGCGCATCATCGGCATCGGCCGCGTCGTCGTGGGTCAGCGCAGCGACGGCTCAACCTTCCCCATGGAGCTCGCGGTGGGCGAAATGGTGTCGGGCGGAGCGCGCTATTTCACCGGCTTCATCCGCGACCTGACCGAGCGGCAGAAAACAGAGGCGCGGCTGCAGGAGCTGCAGGCCGAACTCGTCCACATGTCGCGCTACACGGCCCTCGGCGAGATGGCCTCGACACTGGCGCACGAGATCAACCAGCCGCTCACCGCCATCACCAATTATCTGAAGGGCTGCCACCGCCTGCTCGCGCAGATGGAGGGCGAGCGCATCGCGCTTCTGCGCGACGGCGTGGGCCAGGCGGCCGAGCAGGCGCTCCGGGCGGGGCAGATTATCCGCCACCTGCGTGACTTCGTCGCCCGCGGAGAGAGCGAGCAGTGCCGGGAGAACCTGCCCAAGCTCATCGAGGAGGCGAGCGCGCTCGCCCTGGTCGGCGCCCGGGAAAAGGGCGTGCGCGTCACCTTCAACCTCGACCCGGCAGCCACGCACATCTTTGCCGACCGCATCCAGATCCAGCAGGTTCTGCTCAACCTCATCCGCAACGCCATCGAGGCCATGCAGGATGCGCCGGTGCGCGAGCTGTCGGTCTCCACCCGCGCGCTGTCCGGCGGGGATTTCGTTCAGATCTCGGTTGCCGACACCGGCACGGGCCTGGCGGAGGAGGTGCTCAACCACCTGTTCGAGCCTTTCGTGACGACGAAACAGCACGGCATGGGCGTCGGCCTGTCCATCTGCCGCACGATCGTCGCGGCCCACGGGGGCCGCATCTGGGCCGACACCGAAGCCGGCGTCGGCACCACGTTCCATTTCACGTTGCGCACGGTCGCAGAGGAGGAAATGAGCCATGGCGCCTGAGGCGGTGGTCCACGTGGTCGACGACGATCTCGCCGTACGCCAGTCGCTGTCTTTCCTCCTTGCCTCCGAGGGCCTGCCGGTGCGGCTGCACGAGTCCGCCACCGCCTTTCTCGAGAGCGCCGTCAACGGGAATGCGGGCTGCATCGTCACGGACGTGCGCATGCCCGGGCTCGACGGTATCGCCTTTCTGCAGGAGCTGAAGCGCCGCGGCAGCACCCTGCCAGTCATCGTCATGACAGGGCATGCGGACGTACCGCTCGCCATCGCGGCCATGAAGGCGGGCGCCGTGGACTTTCTCGAAAAGCCGTTCGACGATGATGTCTTCCTCGCCGCCGTGCGCACGGCGCTCGACCGCAATGCGGAGGAAGCACGCCGCGCTGCCGAGGCCAATGTCCTCAACGAGCGTCTCGCGGCGCTCAGCGAGCGCGAGCGCCAGGTGCTCGATGGGCTCGTGGACGGCAAGCCCAACAAGGTCATCGCGTACGAGCTCGGCATCAGCCCGCGCACGGTCGAGATCTACCGGGCCAACGTCATGGCCAAGATGCAGGCCACGAGCCTGTCCCAGCTCGTGCGCATGGTTCTCGTTGGTGAGGGCGCCGGCGAGAAGCGCGCGATCTGACCTGCGCGGTCCCCCTATAGGTAGATTCCCGTAATTGGAGCCGGGCTGCAGCTTGAGGCACATCAAGCCGTTGCTCGCATAGCCGGCGTAGGGTGCTCCCGAACGCTGAGACTTACGGGACGTGTCGATGTCGCTGGTTGGGGGACCGGTCCTTATCGTCGATGACGATGCGGCGGTCCGCGCCTCGCTCAAATTCGCGCTCGAGCTCGAGGGGCTCGAAGTGCGCCTCTACGAGAGTGCCCCGCAGCTTCTGGCGGAAAAGGCGCTGCCCCGGCACGGCTGCATCGTCATCGACTATTCGATGCCCGGCATGAGTGGCCTCGAACTCATGGAAGCCCTGCGCCTGCGCCAGGTCAGCCTGCCCGCCATCCTCATCTCCGGCAAGGTCAGCGACGACCTGCGCCGGCAGGCCGGACGCCATGGCTTCCTCCAGGTGCTGGAGAAGCCGCTGGAGGGCAGCCAGCTTCTCGACGGCATCCGCACGGCGCTCGCAGCGTCCTGACCTCGCCGCACTCGCGGGGCCCACAGCGCCGAACGGCGGCTGGCGTACGGGCTGCGACAGGAGGTCATCAGGAGTTTCCCTTAGGTATCGAGCGGATTTTTCCCCTGCCCTCCCGGCGGTACCCATGAAGCCACAAGGCATTTGGGTTGCCCTCGAGGAGGTGCAGATGCAGACCGTGACGAACGCTCCAATTGCCAGGCATTTCGAGGCCGGCATGCTGTCCCGCGCCATGGCGGCGCAGGGCCGGCGCTCGTGCGGGGTCGGCTCCGTGCGCGTCCTTGAGAAGGATGAGGAGCTGTTCGCCGAAGGCGATCCGGCCGTGTTCTTCTACCGGGTCGCCGAGGGGGTCATCCGCACGTCGAAGCTGCTGAGCGACGGCCGCCGGCAGATCGACGCCTTCCACTTCCCGGGCGATGTCTTCGGTGTCGAGGCCGGTGACGAGCACCGCTTCAGCGCCGAGGCTGCCACGGCCGCGACCGTCATCGCCTACCGCCGGCGCGATCTCGACGAACTCCACTTCGACGAGACCTTCTCGCGCGAGGTGCTGGATGCGATGATGCATGCGCTCGAGCGGGCCCAGCGGCACATGCTGCTGCTCGGGCGCAAGTCCGCCATCGAGAAGATCGCCACCTTCCTTGTCGACATGGCCGAGCGGCTCGACGGCGACGACGCCATCGAGCTCCCCATGTCGCGCCTCGACATTGCCGACCACCTCGGCCTCACCATCGAGACAGTGTCGCGCTCACTCACCGAGCTCGAGCGCAAGGGCATCATCCACGTGCCGGCCAGCCGCCGCACCATCGTGCTGCGCGACAAGGCCGCTCTCGCCCGTCTCAACGGCTGAACCCGCCTTTTCGGCCCCGCACGGCCGCAACTTGGTCGTCCGAAGGCACAAGCCTTCGGACGATCTTTTTTTCTGAAACATGAGGCCGGCAACGCTCTGCCGCTGTGCCGCCCTGCGCGGCGGCCACTGTCCGCCGCGCCCTGCGTCTGGCACGGATCCAGCGAAGTCCTTCTCTCACACGGCGCGGCTGTGCGTGCGGCCTCCCTGGCCGAGGTAGGCGTCGAAGGCGGCGGCGATGTTGCGCACGAAGAAGCGGGCCTCCTCAGGCACGCGCACGACGCAGCCCTCGACACTGGCGAGGCCGTCGTGGACCACCTCGGCGAGGCGTGGCGCGCTCATGAGCGGCTCGGGACTGGTGCCGTGCCGGGCGCAGATCTCGCCCACATCCACGACCATGTCGCACATCAGACGCTCGATGATGTCGGCGCGCAGCCTGTCGTCAGCCGTCAGGGCGTAGCCCTTGACGGTGGCGAGCCCTGCCGCCTCGACCAGATTGGAATAGCGGCGAGGCAGCGGCTCGTTCTGCACGTATCCCTGGGGCAGGCGGCCGATGGCAGAGGCGCCGAAGCCCAGGAGGACGTCGCTGGCGTCGCTTGTATAGCCCTGGAAGTTGCGGTGCAGCCGCCCTTCCCGCTCGGCGACGGACAGCTCGTCGTCCGGCAGGGCGTAATGGTCGAAGCCGATTCGACGGTAGCCACCGGCGCAGAGCACCTCCGCGATCGCCTCCGCCTGCCGCCGCCGCTCGGTCCCGTCCGGCAGCGCCGCCTCGTCGATGAGCCGCTGGTGTGTCTTGAAGCCGGGCACGTGCGCATAGCCGAAGACGGAGAGCCGCGCCGGCCGCAGCGTCAGGCACTGGCGCGCCGTCTCCCGGCAGGAGGCGACGGTCTGGTGGGGCAGCCCGTAGATCAGGTCGAAATTGACCGCGGTGATGCCCGCCTCCTGCAGCATCTCGACCGACGCGGCAGTGACGGCGTAGCTCTGCTCGCGGTTGATCGCCTGCTGGACCGCCGGGTCGAAGCTCTGCACGCCAAGGCTCGCCCGGTTGACGCCGCCTTCCCGCAAGGCACGGGCCATCGGCCGGTCGAGCCGCCGCGGGTCGATTTCCACAGCGATCTCGGCATCCGGCAGCAGGTCGAAGTGCCGGTTGAGCAGCTCCATCACCGACAGGAAATCCTGCGGGGCGACGATGGTCGGCGTGCCGCCGCCGAAATGGACGTGGGCGACCTTGAGCGGATGCGGCATGCAGCCGGCCACCGTCTCAATCTCCCGAAGCAGCCGGGAGACATAGGCCGCGATTGGCGCGTCCGACCGCATCACGGTGGAGTTGCAGCCACAGTACCAGCACATCTGCCGGCAGAACGGCACGTGCAGATAGAGCGAAGCGGACAGGTCCGGCGACAGTTCGCCCAGCCAGCGCGCATAGACTTCCGGCGTGACGGCAGCGGTGAAATGCGGCGCGGTGGGATAGCTCGTATAGCGCGGCAGGCGCTCGTCGCCGTAGGCGGACGCCTTTTCCTCGTTCATCGACAATACCCTCGAAGGACTACCGGTGCGGAGGTCCGGCATCCCGACCATGGCCGCCGCGGTGTCCGATTTCCTTGCGGTCGATCAAATCCCCTCGCCCGCTTCCAGAGGCCCTGCATCCGCCCGAGAGCCGAGCACCGTGGTGAGTGCGGCAAGGTTGCTGTCGATGTGCTCGCTGAGAAAGCTGACGAAGGCCTCGGCGGCCCGCGGCAGGGTGCGGTCAAGCATGGTCTGGATCTCGAAACGGCGACGATGGAGAAGCGGCGAACGGATGCGACGGGCGACGAGCCTGCCGGAGAGAAGCCCCGAGACCATCGACAGCGGCGCGGCGACGAGCACGCCACCCTCCGTCTCGACGAATCGCCGCTGTGCGGAGACGAAGTTGGTGACGAGCACGGGCTCCAGCGCCACGCCCTCGTCGGCGCAGGCCATGTCGACGAGCTGACGCAACGTCGTGTTCGCCTCCGACAAGGTGATGGGATGGTCGCGCAGGTCCTGCAGCATCAGGCTTTCACGGGCGGCGAGCGGATGGTCCGGCGTCATCACGGCGAGAATCGGCGCCGGCCATGCCCTCTGCACCTTCACATCCGGTGAGGGCGCGAGGCCAAAGGTGACGCCGATGTCGACGTCCCCGTTCTGCACGAGCCGTGTCACTGCGGCGAAGGGCACGACCGCAAGATCGAACCGGATGCCCTCGTAGCGGCGGCGGAAGGCCACGATCGCCTCGGGCATCAGGTCGAGCGCGAAGCCTTCGGTCGTCGCGATCCGCACCTCGCCGCGGGCGAGGCCCTCGAGCTCGCGGATGCGACTCACCACGCGCTCACCCTCGAGCGTCATGCGGCGCGCATAGGTGGCGAGCAGCCGGCCGGCCTCGCTCAACACCATGCCGCGCGGCCGCCGCTCGAACAGGCGGCTGCCGAGGTCGCGCTCCAGCTTGGCGATCTGCCGCGACACGGCCGACGCCGCCACGTTGAGCCGGCTCGAAGCCTCGCTCACCGAGCCGGTGCGCGCCACCTCGAGAAAATAGCGCAGGGCCGTGCCGTGCATGTGCGCCCTCTCTGCTTTGCCGTTTCGGCAATGAAAGTTTCGAAACAATATAATTGCAGAAAGTGTCGCGGTATTCTGAAAATGTGTCGCACGATCCGGCTCCGCCGGCTCGCAACAGAGGGGGCAAGCACCCCCTCAGCCAGGGAACGGGGAACAGCCGGTAAAAGCCTATGGCTGCGCCGCCGCGCAATTGGCGCGATCAGGCGTGTCATGGCCGCTCTCGGGTGCCACGTTCCGCCGATCAAGAGGGTGAACATGCGCAACCTGATCAAGCTCACGACCCTTGCCGCGGTCAGCGCCCTGGCGCTCTCGGCCCCGGCCTATGCCGGCAAGAGCGACAATTCTGTCGTCATGGCCTATGACCAGGCGCCGGAAAGCGTCGATCCGTTCTTCAACAACGTCCGCATCGGCGTCATCATCGGCCAGCACGTCTGGGACACGCTGATCTATCGCGACCCGATCACCAACGACTACAAGGGCCAGCTTGCCAAGAGCTGGAAGTGGGTCGACGACCGCACGCTTGAGGTAGAGTTGCGCGAGGGCATCAAGTTCCACAACGGCGAGGAGTTCGACGCGGACGACGTCGTCTACACGCTGAACTTCGTGTCGAAGCCCGAGAACAAGGTCACCACCCAGCAGAACGTGAGCTGGATCGAGAAGGCCGAGAAGCTCGACAAGTACAAGGTGCGCATCACGACCAAGAAGGTCTTCCCGGCAGCCATCGAATATCTCGCCGGACCGGTCGTCATCCACCCGAACGAGTATTACGAGAAGGTCGGCCCCGCCGGGCAAAACGACAAGCCCGTGGGCTCCGGCCCCTACAAGGTGGCGCAGTACGACCCCGGCAAGTCGATCACCCTCGTGGCGAACCCGGACTATTTTGCCGAATCGCCCAAGCCCAAGCCCACCATCGAGAAGATCGAGATCCGCTTCATTCCGGACCGGCAGACGCAGATGGCGGAGGCCATCTCGGGCGGCGTCGACTTCATCATGCATGTGCCGAAGGATCAGGCCGAGCAGCTCGAGTCCGTGCCGCACCTGCAGGTCGTCTCCGGCGAGACGATGCGCATCGTCTTCATGCAGATGAACTCGCAGGAGGGCACGCCCGCCCCCGCGCTGCAGGACGAGCGCGTGCGCAAGGCCATCAACCACGCCATCGACCGCGATACGATGGTGAAGGAGATCGTCGGCAAGGGCGCGCGCGTCATCCACACCATCTGCTTCCCCACGCAGTTCGGCTGCACCGACCACGGCGCGCCGCGCTATGAGTACAATCCGGAAAAAGCCAAGGCCCTGCTGGCAGAGGCGGGCTACGCCAACGGGCTTGAGCTCGACATCGTCGCCTATCGCGAGCGCAACCAGACCGAAGCCATCATCGGCTACCTGCAGGCGGTCGGCATCAAGACCAACCTGCGCTTCTTGCAGTATGCGGCGATGCGTGAGCAGATCCGCGCCAACAAGGCGATGCTGACGCACCAGACGTGGGGTTCGTTCTCGGTCAACGACGTCTCCGCCTCCACGCCGGTCTATTTCGCCGGAGGTGACGACGATATCACGCGCGACCCCGAGGTGCGTGATGCTCTCAACAGGGGTGACAACTCGGTCGACCCGGCCGTGCGCAACGCCGCCTACAAGGAGGCGCTGGTCCGCATCGCCGAGAAGGCCTATGCCGTGCCGCTCTATTCGCTGCCGGTCTACTATGTCGCCACTGCGGATCTCGATTTCCGCGCCTATCCGGACGAGATGCCGCGCTTCTGGGAGATGACCTGGAAGAACTAACTCTCCCGCTGCAAGGCCCCGCGACAACGATCGCCGGCCGCCCTGCGCTGCGCCCTGCCCCTTTCCTTCCGCGGAAGGGGCAAGAGGCGGGGCAAGAGGCCGGCGATCCCGGCGGGCCGGCATGGCCCGCCTCTCACCCGAGGGAACGGGGCGGAAGCGACCTTCAGCGGCAACCCGGCCCGGAGAACGGCCCATGATCGGCTATATCCTGAAACGGCTCGGCCTGGCGGTGCTCGTTGCGCTCGCCGTCTCGGCCATCGCCTTCTTCCTGTTGCGCATGTCCGGCGACATCGCCATCGCCATCGCCGGCGAGGGCGCGCGGCAGGAGGACATCGAGCTGGTGCGGCGCACCTACGGTCTCGACCGGCCCCTGCTCGTGCAATATGCCGAATGGCTGTGGAACACACTCCGGGGCGACTTCGGCACCTCGATCTACTTCAAGACCGCCGTCGCGCCCCTCGTCTTCGCCAAGCTGCCGACGACTCTGCTGCTCGGCGTCCTCTCCCTCGGCTTTGCGCTGCTCGTCTCGATCCCGCTCGGCGTGCTCGCCGCCGTCTATGCCAACAGCTGGATCGACCGGCTCGCGCTTGCCATCGCCGTTGTCGGGCAGGCGCTGCCCAACTTCTTCTTCGCCCTCCTGCTCGTGATGCTGTTCTCCATCACGCTGCGCTGGCTGCCGGTGTCCGGCTCCAAGACGTGGGCGCATTTCATCATGCCGACCATCGCGCTCGGCTACTACGTGGCGCCGGCCTTCATGCGGCTCATCCGCGCCGGCATGATCGAGGTGCTGTCGGCGGACTACATCCGCACCGCGCGGGCCAAGGGCCTGCCGACGCGCACGGTCATCTTCAAGCACGCGCTGCGCAACGCGGTGGTGCCGGTGGTCGCGCTCACGGCCGTGCAGCTCGGGTTCCTGCTCGGCGGCTCGGTCGTCATCGAGACCATCTTCGCCCTCGATGGGCTCGGCTACCTCGCCTACCAGAGCATCACCTACAAGGATTTCCCTGTGATGCAGGTGATCGTCCTGCTGCTGTCTGTCCTCTACGTCCTGCTGACGCTCGCGGCGGATATCGCGAACGCCTGGCTCGACCCGCGCATCCGGGTGGCCTGACATGACGAGCGAACCGCTTTCCCTGCCCGCCGCGGCGGAACCCTCCGCCTTCTCCCGCCTCGTGCGCCGCATGCTGGGGCAAAAGGCATTCGTCATCGGCGTCGGCATCCTCGCGACGATCGTGCTCATTGCGCTGTTCGCGCCGCTCCTGGCGCCGCACGATCCCTATCTGCAGAACCTGAGCGCTCGCAACGTGCCGCCCGTCTGGTACGCCAAGGGCTCCTGGGTGCACCCGTTCGGCACAGACCCGCTCGGGCGCGACTATCTCTCGCGGGTGATCTACGGGGCGCGCATCTCCCTCCTCATCGGTATCAGCGTCGTCATCATCTCCGGCATCATCGGCACGGCACTGGGGCTCGCTGCCGGCTATTTCGGCGGCAAGGTGGACATGCTCGTCACCTTCCTCGTCACCACGCGCCTGTCGATGCCGGTGATCCTCGTGGCGCTCGCCGTCGTCGCCATGATCGGCGGCTCGCTCTGGATCGTCATCCTGGTGCTCGGCTTCCTGAAATGGGACCGTTTCGCCGTCGTCATGCGCAGCGCCACCCAGCAGGTGCGCTCGCTCGACTACGTGGCGGCAGCCGAGGCGGCCGGCGCATCGACGACGCGCATCGTGCTCGGCGAGGTGCTGCCCAACATCGCCCCGCATCTCATCGTCGTCGCCACGCTTGAGGCGGCAAGCGCCATCCTGCTCGAAGCCGCCCTCTCCTTCCTCGGCCTCGGCGTGCAGCCGCCGCTGCCCTCCTGGGGCCTCATGATCTCCGAGGCGAAGGCCTACATGTTCTTCTCCTTCTGGCTCATCGCCATCCCCGGAACGGCGCTGGCGCTGCTCATCTTCGCCATCAATCTCGCCGGCGACGGCCTGCGCGACATCATCGCCCCCGAAGGACGGAGCTGAGGCCATGGCCCATTCCAGCGACATCGTTCTGGAGGTTGACGGCCTCAGCGTCGACATCGCGACGCCGGGCGGCACACTGCATGCGGTGCGCGACATCTCCTTCTCCGTGAAACGCGGCGAGACGCTCTGCCTCGTCGGCGAGTCCGGCTGCGGCAAGTCCATGACCTCGCTCGCCATCATGGACCTGCTGCCGAAGGCCGCGAAGAAGACGGCCCGGCGCCTCGCCTTCGCGGGCGAGGACCTCTCGCGCGCCGGCAAGAGCCGTATCAACGCGCTGCGCGGCAACCGGATGTCGATGATCTTCCAGGAGCCGATGACGGCGCTCAACCCCGCCTACACCATCGGCAACCAGCTCGTCGAAGCCTACCGGCTGCACAAGCGGGCCTCCGAGGCGGAAGCCCGGGAGCGCGCCGTCTTCCTGCTCGGCAAGGTCGGCATTGCCAATGCCGCCGAGCGCCTCGGACAATATCCGCACCAGCTCTCGGGCGGCCTGCGCCAGCGCGTGATGATCGCCATGGCGCTGATGTGCGGGCCCGAGCTGCTTATTGCCGACGAGCCGACAACGGCGCTCGACGTCACCATTCAGGCCCAGATCCTGCGTCTTCTGGTCGATTTGCAGAAGGAGCTCGGCATCGCGATGGTGCTGATCACGCACGATCTCGGCATCGTGGCGCGCATCGCCGACCGCGTGGCGGTGATGTACGCCGGCCAGATCGTGGAGGAAGGGCCGACGGCCTCCCTCTTCAACGCCCCGCGCCATCCCTACACACAGGGTCTGATCGCCTGCATCCCGGTCCCCGGCCGCACGGAGCCGGGGGGACGGCTTGGCGTCATCCCGGGTGTCGTGCCCTCGCTTGTGGGCGAGGTGCGCGGCTGCAGCTTCCGCGACCGCTGCGGCAAGGCCACCCCCGCCTGCCTCGACGCCCCGCCGGTGCGCGAGACGGCGGACGGCCACCGCTGGCGCTGCATTCTGGAGAACGCAGCATGACGGCTCTCATCGAAGCGCACGACCTCACCCGCTCCTTCGAGGTGAGCCGCGGCCTGTTCAAGGGCAAGCGCACGCTCCATGCGGTGAACGGCATCTCGCTTGACATACGCCAGGGCGAGGTGCTCGCCATCGTCGGCGAGTCGGGCTGCGGCAAGTCCACCCTCGCACGCATGCTGCTCGGCCTGCTGCTGCCGAGCGCCGGCACCATCACGCTCGAGGGGCAGGATATCCGCAACCTCGGCCGCAAGGGCATGGCCCGGCGCGTGCAGCCGGTGTTCCAGGATCCCTACTCCTCGCTCAACCCGCGCCGCACCATCGCCTCCATCGTGGCCCTGCCGCTCGAGGTGCATGGCATCGGCACGCCCTCGGAACGGCGCAGGATGGCCATCGAGATGCTCGACAAGGTCGGCCTGCCCCAGCGTTTCGCCGACCGCTACCCGAGGGAGCTCTCCGGCGGCCAGCGCCAGCGCGTCGCCATCGCGCGCGCGCTCGTCATGAAGCCGGAGGTCGTGGTCTGCGACGAGCCGACCTCGGCGCTTGACGTCTCGGTGCAGTCGCAGATCCTCAACCTGCTGATGGACCTGCGCCGCGAGCTGAACCTCACCTATGTCTTCATCAGCCACAACCTCGCCGTCGTCGAGCACATCGCGACGCGCGTGGCGGTGATGTACCTCGGCCGTGTCGTCGAGCTGGCCGAGACGCGGTCGCTTTTCAAGGAGCCGCGCCACCCCTACACCAAGGCGCTGCTCGCCTCCGTCCTGACACCGGAGCCAGGCCTCGGCATTCCGGACACGGGGCTCGGCATCGCATTTCCCGATCCGCTGAATCCGCCCTCGGGCTGCCCCTTCCACCCGCGCTGCCCCGAGAGGCTGCCACAGTGTGCCAGCGTGGTGCCGCAGATCCTGCGCGACGAGAAGGGGACCGTCGCCTGCCACCTCCACACGCAGGCCCCGGCATCCCACTGAGGAGAAGCGCCATGCGCCTTGCTGCAACGAACCCCGGGGGCGACGTCACAGGCAAGGCGCCGGAGCTGTGCCGTCTCGATGCCGGCACGCTCTGCCGCCTCATCGCGCGGCGGGATGTCTCGGCGCGCGAGGTGGTGGGCGCCTTCCTCGACCATATCGAGGCGATCAACCCCACCTACAACGCCATCGTCTCCCTGCGCCCGCGCGAGGAAATCCTGGCCGATGCCGATGCGGCGGATGCGGCCCTTGCCCGTGGCGAGGCGGCCGGGCCACTGCACGGCCTCCCCCAGGCGATCAAGGACCTTGCGCCGACGAAGGGAATCACGACGACCTTCGGCTCGCCGCTGTTCGCCGATTTCGTGCCGACGGCCGACGCCATCATGGTCGCCCGCATGCGCGCCGCCGGCGCCATCATCATCGGCAAGACGAATACGCCGGAATTCGGTCTCGGCTCCCACACCTACAACCCCGTGTTCGGCGCGACGCGCAACGCCTATGAGCCGGCGCGCACAGCTGGCGGCTCGAGTGGCGGCGCGGCCGTGGCGCTCGCCACACGCATGCTGCCCGTCGCCGACGGCAGCGACTTCGGCGGCTCGCTGCGCAATCCCGCCGCCTACAACAACGTCTTCGGCTTCCGCCCCTCCCAGGGCCGCGTGCCGAGTCTGCCCGCGCCGGAAGGCTTCTTCTCCCAGCTCGGCACCGAGGGGCCGATGGCCCGCAATGCAGCCGATCTCGCCCGCCTCCTCAGCGTGCAGGCGGGTTACGACCCGCGGGCGCCGCTGTCGCTCGACGGCGCCGCGCGCGGCTACGAAGCCCTGCTTGATGCCGATCTCAAGGGCAGGCGCATCGCCTGGCTCGGCGACCTTGGCGGGCATCTGGCCATGGAGGACGGCATCCTTTCCCTGTGCGAGGGCGGCCTGCGCCACCTCGCCGATGCCGGCCTCGTCGTCGAGCCGCACGTTCCGGCCTTCGACTTCGAGACCCTATGGCAGGCCTTTGTCACGCTGCGCCACTTCATGGTCGGCGGCAAGCTGAAGCCCCTCTACGACGACCCGGCCAAGCGCGAGAAACTCAAGTTCGCCGCGCGCTGGGAGATCGAGGGCGGCGAGCGCCTGAGCGCCTACAGGCTCTACGAGGCGAGCACCGTGCGCACGGCCTGGTATGCCTGCGTGCTGCGGCTCTTTGAGCGCTTCGACTATCTCGCGCTGCCGTCGGCGCAGGTCTTCCCCTTCCCCGTCGAGGAAGAATGGCCGCGGGAAATCGCCGGCCGGCCGATGGACAGCTATCACCGCTGGATGGAGGTCGTGGCACCCGCCACGCTCTCCGGCTGCCCCGTCGCCTCCGTTCCGGTCGGCTTCAACGCCGATGGCCTGCCCATGGGCATGCAGATCGTCGGACGTCCGCGTGACGACCTTTCCGTGCTGCAGCTCGTGCGCACCTACGAGCAGATCACCCCCTTCCCGGCGGTGGCGCCCTGAGCCCCGCCGTTTCACCCGCAAGGAGTCCCCACCACCATGACCCGTGAAGCGGCCATCGCTCGCGCCGAAGAGTACTTCGATTCCGGAGCCTTCAAGACCGATCTGTCCCGCCTCGTCGCCATGCCGACGGAGAGCCAGAACCCCGAGCGCGCGCCCGTGCTGCGCGACTATCTCGTCAAGGAGATGGTGCCCATGCTCGAGGCGCTCGGCTTCTCCTGCCGCATTCTGGAGCATCCGAAGGCGCGCGCCCCCTTCCTCTTCGCCGAGCGCATCGAGGATCCGGCCCTGCCGACGATCTTCGGCTATGGCCACGGCGATGTCATCCGCGGCCTCGACAAGGACTGGAAGGAGGGCCTCTCCCCCTGGCGGCTGACGGAGGTGGGGGACCGCTGGTACGGCCGCGGTGTGGTCGACAACAAGGGTCAGCACGTCATCAACATCGCGGCCTTGCGCGCCGTGCTGGAGACGCGCGGCAAGCTGGGCTTCAACGCCAAGTATCTCATCGAGATGGGCGAGGAAATGGGCTCGCCCGGCCTGCGCGAGCTGTGCGCCGAGCACAAGGAGCTGTTCAAGGCCGACGTGCTCATCGGCTCGGACGGGCCGCGGCTCAACGCCGAGCGGCCGACGGTCTTCCTCGGCTCGCGCGGCGGCGTGACCTTCGACATGTCGATCGAGGCCCGCGAGGGCGGCCACCATTCCGGCAACTGGGGTGGCCTCCTCTCGGATCCGGCGATCCAGCTCGCCCATGCCATCTCCACCATCGTCTCGCCGACGGGCCAGATCCGCATCCACGAATGGGTGCCGAAGGAGCTGCCCGAGAACGTGCGCCGCGTGCTCGCCGACTGTGAGGTGGACGGCGGCCCCGACGGCCCGACCATCGACCCCGAATGGGGCGAGCCCGGCCTCAGCCCGGCCGAGCAAGTCTTCGGCTGGTGCTCCTTCGACATTCTTGCCATGAAGGCCGGCAATCCCGAGACGCCGGTGAACGCCGTGCCGCCGAGCGCCTGGGCGCGCTGCCAGCTGCGCTTCGTTGTCGGTGTCGACCCCGAGGAGGTGCTGCCGGCCCTGCGTCGTCACCTTGTCCGCCACGGCTTCCCCATGGTGAAGGTGGAGAAGAGCCGCGACGAGATCTTCCATGCCACCCGCCTTGATCCGGATGATCCGTGGGTGACCTGGGCCGTGGGCTCCATTGCGCGCACCACGGGCAAGAAGCCGGCGATCCTGCCCAATCTCGGCGGCTCGCTGCCGAACGACATCTTCTCCGAGATCCTCGGCCTGCGCACCATCTGGGTGCCGCACTCCTATCCCGGCTGCTCGCAGCACGCGCCGAACGAGCACCTTCCGGTCGCGATCGCCCGCGAGGCGCTGGGCCTCATGGCCGGCCTCTACTGGGACCTCGGCACGGGCGAGACGCCGCCGCTGTAAGGGGCGCGCCGAGCGCCGCAGACAAGAGAAAGGGCCCTCGCGGGCCCTTTTTCCTTGGCTTGTGCCGTCGGCTGCTCACGCCGTCTTCGTCGCCGGCCCCCGCATGCGGCGGACCACCATGCTGATGAGCGGGCTCAGCACCACAAGGATGGTGAAGACCCCGAGGACGCCCGCGATCGGCCGCTCGAAGAAGGCCAGGAAGCTGCCGTTCGACTTGATCATCGACGTCACGAAGTTCTCCTCCACCAGCGGGCCAAGCACGATGCCCAGGATGCACGGCGCCACGGGGATCTCGTTCTCCTCCATGAGAAAGCCGAGCACGCCGAAGACGAGCATGATGACGATGCCGTAGGTGGCGTTATTGACGGCGAAGGAACCGACGATCGAGAAGCCAAGGATCAGCGGCATCAACACCCGGCGCGGCACGCGCAGGATATAGCCGGCCCCCTTCATCGCCGCCCAGCCGAGCGGGATCATGAACAGGTTGGCGAGGATGAAGATGAGGAAGACCGCGTAGATGTTCTCGGGGTTGTTGATGAACAGCGTCGGCCCCGGATTGAGCCCCTTGATAAAGAGCACGCCGATGACGATGGCGGTGATGGAGTCGCCGGGAATGCCGAAGACGAGCGCCGGCACCCAGGCGCCGCCGAGCGCGGCATTGTTGGCCGACGTGCTCTCGATGATGCCCTCCACGTGGCCCTTGCCGTACTTCTCCGGCGTGCGGGACATCTTCTTCGAAAGGGCATAGGCGACCCAGGCGGCGATGTCGGCGCCGGCGCCTGGCAGGATGCCGATGGCGGTGCCGAGCGTGTTGCCGCGCAGCTGCTGGCGCCAGTAGGTCTTCACCATCTTGCCCCAGTTGGCGAAGAGGTTGCCGATCTTGCGCTGGGTCATGGGCAGGTCGATCGCGCCGTGGACCATGGCGCGCAGCACCTCGGAGACGGCGAAGAGGCCGACCATGGCGGGGATGAACTCGATGCCGCCCATCAGCTCCGTGTAGCCGAAGGTGAAGCGCGGCACGCCCGCGGGATTGTTGAGGCCGATGGTGGAGACCAGAAGGCCGATGAACAGGCTGATGAGCCCCTTCAGCGGCGACACGGCGCCGATGAAGATGGCGCAGGTGAGCCCGAGCACCGCGAGCCAGAAGTACTCGAAGGACGAGAACTGCAGCGCCACTTCCGCCAGCGCCGGGGCGGCGACGATGAGCACGGCCGTGCCGAAGAGCCCGCCGATGGCCGAGAACATGAGGTTGGCGCCCAGCGCCGTCTCCGCCTGGCCGTTGCGCGTCATCGCGTAGGCCTCGTCCGTATAGGCGGCAGAGGCGGGCGTACCCGGGATGCGCAGAAGCGTGCTCGGAATGTCGCCTGCGAAGATCGCCATGGCCGAGCAGGCGATCATGGCGCCGACCGCGGGCAGCGGATCCATGAAGAAGGTGAATGGCACCAGCAGCGCGATCGCCATGGTGGCCGTAAGACCGGGAATTGCTCCGATCAAGATGCCGAAGACGGACGCGAGAAAAACCGAGATGAGGACGCTCGGCGTGGCGACAAGCCCGACGGCTTTTTCGATGGCGAGCATGGGCGCCTCAGAAGGGGATGATGGTTCCGCGCGGCAGCGGAACGCGCATCAGGACGACGAAGAGCTCGTGGATGGCGAAGATGGCGATGGCGCTGATCAGGATCGCCACCCACCAGCGGACGCCCAGGAGCATCATGCCGCCAACGAGTACCAGCCCCATCGCGATGATGTAGCCGAGCTGGTCTGAAAAGAGGCAGTAGAAAAGCGCCAGCGCAATGGTCGCCAGACCTTTCAGCCATCCGGCGGGCGTGATGCCGGCCATGCTGTGCGCGACGTCGACACCCTCCGGCACAGTCGCCCTCCGTCTCAAGGCCTTGAAGGCGAGCAGGAGGCCGCAGGCCGCCAGGGCGCTTGCGGCGATCACAGGAAAGACGGCAGCGCCGTATTCCTGGCCCGGAATGTCCGGGAAGGACTGGGCATGAAGGATGACCGCCACCCCGAGCACTGTCAGGATGAGGCCGATGATGATGTCGGATTTGACCATAGACTACGGCTCGCGACTGTGGCGGCAGCCAACCCGGTGGTTTTCGCCGGATAACGACGGCGCCGGACCGGGTCCGGCGCCGCGACAGAGTCCCGACTCGCGTTACTTGGCGAGCCCGAGTTCCTTCATGACCGTGCCGAGCGACTCGTCGCTCTTCTTCATGTAGGCGACGAAGTCCTCCTTCGCTGCCCAGGAGACACCGAAGCCGCGGCTCTTCATGAAGTCCTGGAATTCGGCGCTCTTGTAGATCTTCTCGAGCGCGGCGACGAGCTTGTCCTGGATGTCGGCCGGCAGGCCCTTCGGAGCGGCGAAGCCGCGCCAGGCACCGAGCGTCCAGTCGATGCCCGCGGCCTCCTTCAGCGTGGGCAGATCGGGGAACAGCTCGCTACGCGTGTCCGACATAATTGCCAGGCTCTTGACGCGGCCGGCCTCGATGAGCGAGCGCGCCTCCGGCACAGAGCAGGTCACCACCTCGACACCCCCGGCGACGAGGTCCTGCAGGCCGGGAGCGGCGCCGTTCGACGGCACCCACGGGGCCGCGGACGGCGGGATATCGCTCATGGCGAGCATGCCAGCGAGCGCGAGGTGCCAAATGCCGCCCTGGCCCGTGCCCGATGCCTTGTACTTGCCGGGGTTCGCCTTGATCGCAGCCAGCAGCTCCTTGACGTCCTTGTAGGGCGCGTCGGCGCGCACCTGCACGCCGGCGGGATCGAAGTTCATGAGGGCGAGGGGCGTGTAGTCGGCATAGGTGAGCTTGGTCAGCCCCTGCCAGTGCATCATGCCGATTTCGACCGTGATGATGCCGAGGGTGTAGCCGTCCGGCGCCGCGTCGGCGATGGCCGCGTGCCCCACCACGCCCGAGCCGCCGGTGCGGTTGACGACGTTGACCGGCTGGCCGAGTTCCTTCTCGAGGAGCGAGCCGACGATGCGAGCTGTCGCATCGGTACCGCCGCCCGCCCCCCACGGCACGATCATCGTGATCGGCCGCTCCGGATAGGCCGCCTGCGCCGCACCCGGCAGGGCGAGCGTGGCGGCAGCCGCCGCGGCGACAAGCGTTTTCAGGAAGGTCCTGCGCATCAAGGTCTCCTCTTGAGTGTTTCCGGTCCCGTGGGCGCCCTGGCGGCACCCTGTCATCGCCTTGCGGCGAATTGGTTTCTTTAAATCGTTACAATAGGGTAGGCCCGCGGTGCTGTTCAAGCGGCTTTCGCAAAAATCACAGCCTCGTCCGTGGGCAGCTTTCCTGACGGGCGGGGGCCCTCAGAATGCAGAAAGCCGCGACCGCGGTCAGCGGTCACGGCTTCGGCAAAAATGGATGCTTGGGGCGGTCAGTCGACGATCTGGCGGAAGGCCAGCTTGTCGAGCGCGGCGACCTTGCCCGCCGCGTCGGCCTCGCTCGCAGCCGCCGCTTCCTCGAGCAGCTTGAGCGTGTTCTCGCGTGCCGTGCGCGCCACCTCGCTGGTGAAGGGCTCGCCGAAATAGCGGTCGATGAACCCGTCGAGCGCGCAGACGAGAAGCTGCCGCAGCGCCGCGTCGGGAGCACCCGGAGCCATATCCTTGGCGCACAATTCTCGCAGCGACGAGTACGTCCTCAGCCCCTCGTTCTGCTGGCGGAACCACTCAAGCAACGCGCGCGTGTCCATCGCTCCCTCACAGTGCACGTTAAAAAGGGACGCTATCCCAAAAGGCGACACGGATCAAATTTTTTAGACGGCACCCGGCCGTCCTCGCCGGGTGCCGTCCGAAGCCTCAGAAGTCCGCCTTGCCGCCGTGCTTCGCCGACCATTCGGCGGGAGCGTGCAGGAACTTCTCCACCTCGTCGAGGGTACTGGCGGCGAAATAACCGCGCTCGCGCGCCTCGGCCAGGACGTCCCACCACGTGGCGAGGGCGTGCATCTTGATGCCGTGCTCGGCGAGCGTCGCCGTGCTCTCCTTGAAGATGCCGTAGTGGAAGATGACGAAGGTGTGCTGCACGTCGGCGCCCGCGCGGCGCAGGGCCTCGGCGAAGGCGAGCTTGGAGCGCCCGTCGGTCGTCAGGTCTTCGACGAGCAGGACGCGCGCGCCCTCCTTGATATCACCCTCGATCTGTGCGTTGCGGCCGAAGCCCTTGGCCTTCTTGCGCACGTAGAGCATCGGCAGCATCAGCCGGTCCGCCAGCCAGGCGGAGAAGGGGATACCCGCCGTCTCGCCCCCGGCCACGGCATCGATCGATTCGGTGCCGATCTCGGAAAGGATCTGCTCGGCGGCGAAGTCCATCAGCCGCCGGCGCAGGCGCGGGAAGGAGATGAGCTTGCGGCAGTCCACATAGACGGGGCTCGCCCAGCCGGAGGTGAAGATGAAGGGCTTCTCGGCGTTGAACTGGATGGCCTGGACCTCCAGCATCATGCGGGCCGTCTGTGAAGCGATGAATGACTTGTCCATGGTCCCTCGGCCCCCGGTTCGATTGTCCACTCAGGCGACGGCGGCAGCGGCGCTGTCCGCGTCGGCGACCGTCCATGACACCGTCTCGCCACCACGGAAGACGTGCACCGCCTCGCCCGCGGGAAGAGAAACGTCCTCGGCGACCGCGCGCGGCCGGCGCACGAGGGTGATCGTTCCCTCGTTGACGGGCAGGCCGTAGTGGCGCGGGCCGTTGAGGCTCGCGAAAGCCTCGAACTTGTCGAGAGCGCCCTCCTCCTCAAAAACCTGCGCATAGCACGCGAGCGCGACGGGCGCCACGAACAGGCCCGCGCATCCACAGGCCGCTTCCTTGGCTGCGCGGGTATGCGGGGCGGTGTCGGTGCCGAGGAAGAAGCGCGGATTGCCGGAGGTGGCCGCCTTGCGCAACGCCAGCCGGTGCTCCTCGCGCTTGGCGATGGGCAGGCAGTAGTAGTGCGGGCGGATGCCGCCCTGGAAGATGGCGTTGCGGTTGAAGATGAGGTGGTGCGGGGTGATGGTGGCGGCGACACGCTCGCGCGCGCCCGTCACGTACTCCACGCCCTCCTTCGTCGTCACGTGCTCCAGCGTGACCTTGAGGCCGGGGAAGCGCCTGACGAGCGGGTCGAGCACCGTCTCGATGAACACTGCCTCGCGGTCGAAGATGTCGACCTCGGGCCGCGTGACTTCGCCGTGTATGAGCAGCGGCACGCCCGCCTTTTCCATGGCGGCGAGCACCGGATGGATCTTCTCGATGTCGGTGACGCCGAAGTGCGAGTTGGTCGTCGCATGCTGCGGATAGAGCTTCACCGCCACGATACGCCCGCTCTCGTAGCCGGAGACGACATCGGCCGGGTCGGTGTCGTCCGTCATGTAGAGCGTCATCAGCGGCTGGAAGCGGCTGCCAGCCGGCAGCGCGGCCATGATGCGCTCGCGGTAGGCGTCGGCCATCGCCGTCGTCGTCACGGGCGGCACGAGATTCGGCATGATGATGGCACGGCCGAACTGCGCGGCAGTGAAGGGCAGCACGGCCTTCAGCATGGCGCCGTCGCGCAGGTGAACGTGCCAGTCGTCCGGACGGCGGATGGTGATGGTCTCGGTCATCTTACGGCTCCTTCGTCAGGGCCTCATAGAGCAGATCGACGCCTGCAAGGAAATCGGCAATCTCCATCGACTCGTCGGGATTGTGCGAGCCGTGCTCGTTGCGCACGAAGACCATGGCCGCCGGGATGCCGGCATTGGCGAAGACGGCAGCGTCGTGGCCCGCGCCGCTGGCGATGGTCTCGGCCGGCAGGCCAAGGCGGCGCGAGGCCTCGAGCAGGCGCTTCACCCAGCCTTCGTCCATGCGCCCCGGTGCTGCGTCCTGCCGCCGGTCAAAGATGAACTTCACGCCCCGCTCGCGGGAGATGTTGGCGCATTCCGTCTCGAAGAGCACGTAGAATGCTTCCAGCGTCTCGCGGCTCTGGCTGCGGATCTCGAAGGAGAAGGCGACCTCGCCGGGAATGCGCGTGGTGGCGTGCTCCTCCGGATTCGTCGCGACGACGCCCACGGTCACGACGAGATCGAGGCCACGCTCCAGTAGTACGCGCCAGTGCTCGTCGAGCCGCGAGATGAGCTCGGCGAGGGCGAAGACCGCGTCCTTGCGCAGCCAGCGCGGCACGGCGCCGGAATGGCCGGCCTGCCCCTGGCACACGATGCGCTGGTGGCGGATGTTGCCGCGGATGCCGGTGACGATCGCCGTCGGCCATTCGCGCGCCACCATCACCGGGCCCTGCTCGATGTGCAACTCGAGGAAGGCGGCGATGTCGCGCTTGTCGACGAGGGGGGTGCCCTCCCTCACCTTCGCAACGTCGATGCCGACACCGGCGAGCGCCTCCGCGAGGCTGCGCGCACCGTCGCGCTGCCTCAGGTCGAGGTCCTGCGGCTTCAGCGCGCCGAGCAGGACGGAGGAGCCGATGTAGGGCTTGCCGAACCAGGGCGATTCCTCGCCGCGCAGGCCGATGACGCGCACCGGCCGCGGCGGCGCGACCCCCTCACTCTTCATGCGCGCGAGCACCATCAGCCCGGCGAGCACGCCGGCCGCGCCGTCGAAGTTGCCCCCGCGGGGCACGGAATCGAGGTGCGAGCCGACGAGGATGTAGGGGCCCGGCGCCTCGTCGGGCAGCGAGACGACGAGGTTGTCGCCGGCATCGCGCGAGGCGACGAGCCCCTCGCGCGCGGCGAGCCGCTCCATCACGCCCATGGCCGCCGTCTCGCCCTCGGCAAAGGCCTGGCGGGTGATGCCGACCCCGTCGAAGCCGAGCTCGCGCAGCTCCGAGAAGACCTCGACGGCGAGCGCCTCCCAGTCACGCTCGTTGCGTATCGGATGAGCGAGCGGTTTCACAGCATAGCCTCCGCCTCTTCCGGAGCAGCGTTGCCGTCGACGACGGCGCCGACGAGCGCATTGACGTCCGCGATGCCGCGGCGGGCGCAGAAGGCCGCGAGCCCGTCGATGATCTCGATCATCGCCATGGGGCGCACGAAGGTGGTGGTGCCCACCTGGACGGCGCGCGCGCCGGCGAGCATGAACTCGACGGCATCCTCCGCTGTGGCGATGCCGCCGCAGCCAATGACCGGGATGGCGAGCTTGTCAGCGCACTGGTAGACCATGCGCAGGGCAATCGGCTTCACGGCCGGCCCCGAGAGCCCGCCGAGCACGTTGCCGAGCTTGGGCCGGAAGGTCTCCGTGTCGATACGCATGGCAAGGATGGTGTTCGCCACCACCACCGCATCGGCACCGCCCGCCTCCGCCGCGCGTGCGACGGCGACGATGTCGCCGGTGTTCGGCGTCAGCTTCACCCACAGCGGCCGCGCCGTCGCCCGGCGCATGGCGGCCGTGACGGCCTCGGTGAGGCGCGGTTCCATGGCGAAGGAGCGCCCGTCCTCCTCGATGTTGGGGCAGGAGATGTTGGCCTCGATGGCGGCGACGCCCGGTATCGTCAGGTCGCGCGCCATGGAGGCGAAGCCGTCCACCGTCGGTGCCGAGATGGAGACGACGAGCGGCGGCGAGTACGCCCGGTAGAAGGGCACCACGTTGTCGCGGAAATAGTCGAGCCCCTTGGAGGGAATGCCGATCGAGTTGATCAGGCCCTCCGTCGTCTCGCACACCCGCGGCACGGGGTTGCCGGCGCGGAACTCGCGCGTGATCGTCTTCGTCACGAAGGCGCCGAGGCGGTTGAGATCCATGACCCTGGCGAGCCCTTCGGCGAAGGTGCCGGACGCCGGCATGACGGGGTTCTGCAGCCTCAGCCCGCCGACCTCGACACCGAGGGAAACGGGGGCGGCGGAAGAAGATGCGGCCGTTACCATGACGTGGCCTCCTTCAGGTCGAACACCGGCCCGTCCCAGCACACCCGCTTGTCGACGAGCTCGCCGTCGACCTCGAACTTACGCACGCAGCAGAAGCACATGCCGAGCCCGCAGGCCATCTGCTGCTCGAGCGCCACCTGGCCGGCGATGCCCTGCTCGGTGGCGAAATCCTTGGCGAGGCGGAACAGGCGGTTGGAGCCGCAGGTGAAGATGGCATCCGCCCTCCCCTCCCGCGCGAGCGAGCCGAGGATGGCGCGCACGTTCTCGGGCGCGCTCGAGCCGTCGCTGTCGAGCACGGGGCGCACGTCGGCGCCGATAGCGGCGAAGCGCTCCGCGGACATGACAAGATCCGGCCGGCGCGCGCTCAGGATGGCAGTGACGCCGATTCCCTTGCGCGCCGCCGCCTCGGCCAGCGGCGCGAGCGTCGCAAGGCCAACGCCGCGGCCGAGCACGACGATGCTGCGCCAGCTGTCGTCGAGCGTGAAGCCGACACCGAGCGGACCCAGCACGCGGAAGGAATCGCCCGGCTTCAGCGTGGTGAGGGCGCGCGTGCCCAGCCCGGCGATCTTGTAGAGAAATTCGAGCGTGCCCGCCTCCGGGTCGGCCTTGTAGGTGCTCATGGGCCGGCGCAGATAGGGCTTGTCCTGCCCGCTCGCCGGGCACAGGAGGTGGAAGAATTGGCCAGGGGCCGCGAGCGTCGCGGGCCGGCCGGCGCGCAGCACCAGATGCCGGTACTCGTCGTTGACGGCCTCGTGGCTCAGCACGATGGTCTCGACATCGGAAACGGGGGCATCGTTCGCGGTCCATGCGGACCGCGTCTCGAGGCTTTGCAGCATGTTTCTTCTCCCAGGCCGGCCGGGTCAGTAGCCCAGCAGCCGCGGCAGCGCCGTCGAGATGGACGGCACGTAGGAGATCACGAGCAGCACGGCGATGTTCGTGAGCACGAACGGCCAGATGCCCGCGATCACCGTCTCTACGGGTTTGCGCAAGGATGACGACGTCACGAAAAGGTCGAGGCCGAAGGGCGGCGTGATCATGCCGATGCAGATGTTGAGGCAGACCACGAGGCCGAAGTGGACGGGATCAATGCCGAGCGCCGTCGCCACCGGGAAGACGGCCGGCAGCAGGATGAGCATGATCGAGTTGGGATCGACGAACATGCCCGCGACCAGCAGCACGACATTGATGACCAGCAGGAAGACAACCCAGTTCACGTCCCATGCGCTCAGCAGCATCAGCAGCTGGTCGGGCAGGCGCGCCAGCGTGATGAAGTAGGACAGCACCGAGCCGACGGCGAGCAGGATGAAGATGGCGACGATGGTGAGCGCGCTCTGCTCCGCCACGCGCATCACGTCCCGCCAGCCGAGCTGCCGGTAGATGCCCACCTCGACGAGAAGGGCATAGGCCACGGCGACTGCCGCCGCCTCAGTGGCCGTGAAGAAGCCGGAATAGATGCCGCCGAGGATGATGACGGGCATGCCGAGCGCAAGCACGGAGGCCTTCACCGCCTCCCAACGCTCGGCCGCACTCGCCCGCGGGGCCGTCTGGATGCCGTCGCGCCGCGTCACGATGGTGACGTAGATCATGAACGCGATCGCAAGCACGATGCCGACGACGAGGCCGCCGGCAAAGAGCGCGGCGACGGACGTGCCGGTGAGCCAGGCGTAGACGAGAAGGGTGATGCTCGGCGGGATGAGCAGCGCGCATTCCGCGCTCGAGGCGATGAGGCCGAGCGAGAAACGCTCCTTGTAGCCCGCGCGGACCAGCTCGGGGTGGAGGAAGCGCCCGAGGGCCGCGACTGTGGCCGGCGCCGAGCCGCACACCGAGCCGAAGGCCATGCACGAGACGACGGTGGTGTGGCCGATGCCGCCCGTGCGGTGACCCAGGTTCTTCTTGACGAGGTTCATGAGCCGCTCGGCAATGGTGCCGTGGGCCATGAGATCGGCTGCGAAGATGAAGAAGGGAATGGCGAGCAGCGTGCCGACGTTGACGCCACCCACCATCTTCTGCGCGATGACGATTTCGGGCAGGTTGGGAAACTGCGCGAAGCGGGCGAGAACGCTCGGCACGCCCATGACGAGCAGCATCTCGAACCCGAGCACGAGAAACAGGGCAGCCAGGATACAGAGCAGGATCAACACGGGAATAACGCCCTTTACGCTACGTCGGGGTCGTGCCGCTTGGGTTGATGACCGGTGGTTGGTTCAGTGGTCCTGGCCGCGATCGGCGAGCGCAAAGCGGTTCTCGACGCCGACGAGCTCGAGCAGATAGCGCACGCCGAGCAGCAGAAAGCCGACCGGCAGGGCCGCATAGAGCCAGACCATGGACACATCGAGCGTCGGGCTGGTCTGGCCTGAATTGACGATAAAGCGCGCGAAATCGTAGCCGACCTTCGTCAGATACGCGCAGAAGACGAGGCCAACGGCATTTATGACGAAGGCCAGGATGCGCTGGAGGCCCGCCGGCAGGCGCCCGTAGAGCGCCGTCATGGCAATGTGGCGTCCCTGTTCCAGCGTGAGGCCGAGGCCGAGGAAGACGAGCCAGGCCAGCATGAACAGCGTCGCCTCCTCCATCCAGGCGAAGTGGAGGGAGAGCGAGGGCGCAATCACACGCACGAGCACGTTGACCACATAGCCAGCCGACATGACGATGAGCAGCAGGCCGATGATGTTGCGCTCAAAGGTGCGCAGGACAGTCAGGACTGTGCGGAGCATGGGTTGCGCCCTCGGTTTTCTTCACGAGGCTCAGTTGGTGATGCCGAGCTTCTTGGCTTCGGCCTCGTAGATCTCCATGAGGGCCTTGCCCTCGGCGCCGGCGCGCTCGAGATAGGCGTCACGGGCCGGCGGGAACATCCTGGCGCGCCACTCGGCCCGCTCCTGGTCACCGAGCACCCGCACCTTCAGCCCCGCATCCTTGATCTGGTTGAAGGCCAGCGACTGCACCTCTTCCTTCAGCGTCTCAACCTGCGGCCGCACCTCGAGGAAGGCCTTGACGATGACGTCGCGGTGCCCCTCGGGCAGGCTCTCCCACCAGGCCGGGTTGAAGAGCACGATGTCTTCCATCGCGCCGTGGTTGGAGACCACGAGCTCCTTCTGGACCTCGTAGTACTTCATGGTCGAGATGGTATCGAGCGGGTTCTCCTGGCCGTCGACCACGCCCGTCTGCAGCGCCGTGTAAAGCTCGCCGAAGGGGATGGAGATGGCGGCCGCGCCGACGCCCGCGAACTGCTCGATCAGGATCCGCGAATCCATCACGCGGAACTTCTGGCCCTTGAAGCTGTCGACGTTGTCGAGCGGCTTGGCGGAGGTGATGCTCTTGCGCCCGTTCGGCCAGATGGCGATGGCGACGAGACCGCGCTTCTTGAACGAGTCGAGGATCGCCTGGCCGAAGGGGCCCTCGCGCAGCGCCTGCGACTTGGCACGGTCCTCGGGCATGATGAAGGGGATGTCGAGCACCGAGACGGCCGGGTTGAAGCCGCCGAGGAAGGCCGCAGGCATCACCGTGCCTTCGGACGAGCCGAGCTGGGCGCCCTCCACCATCTGCCGCGCGTTGCCGAGCTGCGAGTTGGGATAAAGCTGGAACTCAACCTCGCCGTTGGTGCGCTCCTTGACGAGCGCGGCAACCTTCTCGAGCCCCTTGTGACGCGGCTGCGTGGCAGCCTCGAGATGGCCGATCTTGGCGACATACTTGGCCTGCTGCGCCTGGGCGGCAAAGGTCCCTGCAACGACCAGGCCAGCCGCGAGCAGAACTAATCTGCGCGTGAGCATCCGTTTCTTCCTCCGGCTATACGGAAGCTGAAACGATATCGCTTTTTTGAGGGTTGTCTAATTTTTTTTACGCGTCGCGAAGTCCTGAGTCGACGCGTGCCACGGCATGCCGCAGGCGCTCGGCGCCCTCGCGCCCTTTGGCCGCCCGGCGCCAGAGGGAGGCGATGAGATTGTCGAAGAGCTGCACGGCGTCCGGCGTCTCTGTCACCATGGCGACGCCGTTGCGGACATTGGGATGATCGGCAAAGCGGTAGGGACTCATCGCCACGAAGGTGCGCTCCTTCTGCCGGAAGATCTGGAAGGTCTGTTGCGGCAGGGTTTCCTCGACGATGCCGATCTGGATGCCGATGGGCTCCTCTTCGAGCAGGTCGGCCAGGCGCAGGATCTCGCGGCGCGCGATCGCCCGGCGCTCGGCCACCTCCTCCTCCGGCAAGTCGAACCGCCCCACGACACCGCTGCGCAGCAGCCGCTCAATGTCCTGCAACCCGACGATGCTGACGATGCCGGGCCGCCGCCGGCTGGCATGGTCGCGCCGCTCCCGCAGGATGCGGACCAGCGCCTCGACCTCCGGGGCGACATCTCCCTCCTCCACGTCTCCGATGACGGTCTCGCGGATGGCGAGCTCTACGGCATGCGCATACTCGTCAGACGACAGGAGGTAGGAAAAGGGCGCGAAATGGGCGAGGATCTGCTCGGCCTCCTCCTCGAGCTGGCGCATGCGCTCGAAATAGGCCACCGCATTGTCGTAGTACTCGACGCTGACACCCAGCAGCGAGGCGACCGAGACGTTGAGGAGGTCTGCGATGCGCTGGATGGTCTCAATCTTCACCACCTCCCCCTTCTCCAGGCGGTAGATGGCTGCACGCGACATCTCGAGACGGTCCGCGACCTGCTCGGCCGTAATTCCACGCCCGAGGCGATAGGCACGCAGGCGCCGGCCTATCTCCAAAAAACGCGAATTGTTCTCTTTCATGAGACACAACTAGCAAATTTGGATAGGCGGCGCCAGTTGCGACGGGCTCGACACGGGAAGCAAGCCCGCGCCGAGCCCTTCAGCCTTACTGGGAACTGCGCGGCGAGTAGCCATACTTGCGCTTGAAGTTGCGGTAGAAGGTCGAGACGTCGTTGAAGCCGCTGTCGAAGGCAATGTTGATGATCTTCTTGTCGGTCGACGATGCCAGCTCCTTGCGCGCCGCCTCCAGTCTGTAATGCAGAATGGTATCGCGCAGGGAGAGGCCTGATTCCTCAAATATCTTGTACAGTTTTCTCTGCGATATGTTGAACTGACGCGCGATGCGACCGGCGCCAAGGTCGTGGTTGTCCAGGTTCTTCTTGATATATTCGATGATGTCGTTGGCGAGCCGCGCCTTGTTGCCACCGTCGTTGCGCGCCGTCTGATCGCGCAGGAAGGTCTTGAGCATCTCGACGATGTTCTGACGGATCGAGACGTCCACATAGTCGGAGATGTGGGAGCTGCCGTACTTCAGGAGAAAGCGGGAAAAAAATGGACATACTCCCGCAGGGATACGGATTCGATGCTTGCCGCCTCTCCCTTCATGGCGCCGGCGAAGTCCGTGATTGAGGACAGCTCGAGCCACTGGAAGGTGCACCGCCCGTCCTCACCGGCGATCAGGTCGATCGACGATAGCGTGCGCGCATCGAACACGACGATACGCTCGCCGGCCACGTCGTGGGAACCCTGCTCCAGGGTCAGGCGCAAGGCGCCGTTCTGGGCCGCCACGACGACGAAGCATGGTGCCTTGCCCGCGACCTGCGCGACCTCGCGCACCAGACGCCCCGGTGGCAAGACCATGTTGCAGACGCGCATGTCATTATAGTTTATCCACTCTATAGTCGCATTAAATTGATTATCCGATACAAACTCGCAATTTTTGATACCCGCTATCTTGTATATATCATTCAAAAACTCATTATTGACTTCATTATAAGTAGATATATTTATGACATTACCATCATTTGATCCATCTTGTTTTATCATTTTAGTTCTCTCGACTTTCGTCGTGACGGTAAGTTGCCCCTCAAAACTGACCATCAAATGCTCATGCAGCAATGCAACCAGTGCGATATTGATAGCATTTTATGCAACCTTGCATAGAATGCGAGCCATCTCCAGCACCATTCGCATACGCATTGCAGACCGGCTGATGGTCGACCGTCGCCTTGCCAATCGCGCGTGCTACAAGAGCGGCTCGGGCGGCTGGCGTGACGGCCGCTCAGCCCCAGGAGCCGAATCGATGACGCAAGCCATTCCCTTCGAGCAGGAGCCGGAGGCGCCGACGGGAGAGGTCGAGATGCTCACGCCACTCGTGCGCCGGCTCGTCGCGCCGAACGCCGGCGCCTTCACCTACCGGGGCACATGCACCTACATTGTCGGCCGGGGGCGGGTCGCGATCATCGATCCGGGACCGGACGATCCCGGCCACGTGGCGCGGCTCCTCGACGCTGTGCGCGGCGAGACAGTGACCCACGTCGTCGTCACGCACACACACCGGGACCACTCCCCTGCCGCGGCGGCCGTGCGCGCGGCCACCGGCGCGCTTCTCGTGGGTTGCGGTCCCCATGTCGCCTCGCGCCCGCTGGCAGACGGCGAGGCCAATGCGCTCGACGCCTCGGCCGACCACAGCTATGCGCCGGATGCTGTGCTCGAGGAGGGCGAGGCCGTCACCGGCCCGCAATGGACACTGCAGGCGCTCGCGACGCCCGGCCACACGGCCAACCACCTCGCCTTCGTCCTGCCGGAGGAGAACACCCTGTTCTCCGGCGATCACGTCATGGCATGGTCCACCACCATCGTCGCCCCGCCGGACGGGTCCATGCAGGCCTATATGGCCTCGCTGGCGAAGCTGAGGGCGCGGGATGAGACGATCTTCCGGCCCGGCCACGGCGGCCCCGTGCGCGAGCCGCAACGCTTCCTGCGCGCGCTCGTCCACCATCGGCGCCAGCGCGAGGCGGCCATTCTCAGCCGCCTCGCTGCAGGGGACGAGACCGTCGCCGAGATCGTCCCACAGCTCTACGAGGGGCTGGCGCCGGCGCTCCATGGCGCAGCGGGACTCTCCGTCTTCGCGCACCTGGAGGATCTGGTGGCGCGGGGGCTCGTCCTCTGCGACGGCCCGCCGACACTTACCGCCCGCTACCGGCTGGCCTGACGCTCAGAACTGGGCCGTCCGTGCCTGCTGCTCGAACTCGGCGATGAAGCGGGCGATCCGCGCGGCATTGACGCCGAAATCATGCATGCCGTAGCGCGAGACCGAGCGCACATCGATTTTCGCACCTTCGGCCCGCGGCGTGACCCGGATCACGATGTCATCCGGGAAACGCAGCAGGAGCGTGTGGTCAACAGCGTCGATCTGGCCGCGCCCGGTGCGCCCGCCGGGCTGGCGCACTTCGGCGATCTGCCAGCCGAGCGTGCGCGCCGCCCGCTCCGCGACGGACAGCGCATCCTCCGGCGACAGCTCGGCGTAAATTGGCACGACTTCCGGGTAGGCCTCGCGCTGCGGCAGGCGCTCCTGCGGGCTGAGCTCGCGCGGCACGTGCCCCTCGCGGGCTGCCAGTACCTGCGCCGAGCGCGAGAAAGCCGGCGGATCGACGATGTCGGTGCTGATGTCGTTCATGCGCGGCAGGACGATGGCCTTGAAGCCAAGGAAGGCGGGCCATCCGAGCACGACGAGGGCTAGGAAGGCGCCGCGCACCGCCAGCCCCAGCCCCTGCTGCCCCTCCTGCCAGACGAAGACGAAGGCCGTGACCGCGAGGGCGAGCGCCACGAGCGCCAGCGCCACGGCGCTCGCGATGACTGACAGGCCGGAAAACCATTCGACGAGGCCGAGGCGTGTCAGGAGCACACCCGCCGCCGCCACGAGCAGGGCGAACCAGCCGATCCTGCGGCTCCAGACGGCCGCTATCGACAAAGGCTCCTCGACAATCAGGCGGCGCATGGGAAGGCTCGCGACAGGGAGACGACGGACCGACGGCCGGACGGCCGCGACGTCCATGGATGGCATCGTGCGGCGGCCGGCGCAATGTCCGGCAAAGCGTCCCGACGGTCTCGGGCGGCAACGGAACCGTCCGGCAGTGTTTCCATCGCTGCCGAGATGGTTTAAGGCCTTGATTCAGGCAAGGGGGCGAGCCGACACTGATGACCGACTCCGTTCAGCAGGGCGACGCGCTGATGCGAACCTGGCTGCGCTTCGTCCGCATGAACCAGCGGCTTTATGCGGCCATGAGCCAGGAGCTGCGTCAGCTCGACCTTTCCATTCCCCAGTTCGATGTGCTGTCCACGCTGACAGAGCGTGAAGGCATCACGCAGCAGGAGCTGGCCGAGCGCCTCTACGTGACCAAGGGCAACGTCTCCGGCCTGGTCGACAGGCTCGCCGCAAACGGCCTCGTCGTGCGCCAGCCCATTGCCGGCGACCGCCGCTCCTATGCGCTCCACCTGACGGAAAAGGGCCGCACGCTCGCCGAGCGCGGCATCGCCGCCCAGCGGGCCTACGTGGCACGCACCCTGGGCGCGCTTCCGCAAACCGATATCGCGGAATTGGAGCGTGTGCTCCTCGCCTGGCGCGATATCCTGCGCCGCGACGACGAGGAGCGGAACGCGCGCACCGGCAGACCGGCGCGCCTGCGCTCCCCCGCGGCCGAGTGACCGGCCGCGCAAGGACTGGATGGAGCCTGTGAGGGGGCCGTGGATCTCCTGACGCAACCCGCGCATGTCATCCTCGCCTCCCTCGCGCGCGGCGACCTGTCGAGCACCGAGCTGCTCGACATGACGCTTGCGCGCATCGCCGCCGAGAACCCGGCCCTGAACGCCATTGCGACGCTCGACACGATCGCGGCCCGCAGCGCAGCCAGGCAGAGCGACGCCCGCAGGGCCGCGAGGCAGGCCCGCCCGCTCGACGGGCTCGTCATCACCATCAAGGACGCCTTCGACGTCGCCGGCATGATCTCGACAGCGGGGGCGCCGAGCTTCCGCGACCGGGTGCCGGAGGCGGACGCCGCGGCCGTGGCGCGGCTGCGCGCGGCCGGCTGTGTCATCCTCGGCAAGACGAACGTGCCGCTCTTCTCCGGCGACTTCCAGACCTACAATCCCGTCCACGGCACCACCAACAACCCCTGGGACCTCACGCGCTCCACCGGCGGCTCGTCCGGCGGGGCGGCGGCAGCCGTCGCGACCGGGATGAGCGCCTTCGAGCTCGGCTCGGACCTCGGCGGCTCGCTGCGCTGGCCGGCGCATGCCTGTGGCGTTTTCGCGCTCAAGCCGACGTGGTCGCTCGTCTCGACGCTTGGCCACGTGCCACCCGCGCCGGGCGTGACCCGGGAGGGGGACCTCGTCGTCGCCGGGCCGCTCGCGCGCTCGGCGGACGATCTGGCGATGATCCTGCCCGTCATCGCGCGCGACGGGCGCTCCATCGAGGTGCCGCCTCTCGACGGGCACGGGCTCCGGGTCGCCGTGTGGCTCGACGAGCCTTTCGCGCCGGTCGACGCAGCGGTGGCGGAGGGGGTGGCGCATGCGGCTGCCCTGCTAGCGGAGGCCGGCGCCATCGTCGACGAGCGGGCGCGGCCCGGCTTTTCCTTCGCCGAGGCGTTCGAGGTCTACGCCCTGCTCAATCACGCCATTGTGGCGGCCGGCCTGCCGCAGAAAGTGCGCGACAGGTTGGCGGCCGACGCCGCCAACTACCGCCCCGGCGACCTGTCGCATCGGGCCCTGCAGGCGCGTGGTGCGCGGCTGGACGTCGCCACCTGGAACCGGCTGCTGGAGCGCCGGCGCGCGCTGAAGGAGCAATGGGCCGCCTTCTTCGCGAACTGGGACGTCGTGCTGATGCCACCCGCCCCGGTGACGGCCATTCCCCACGACCAGACGCCGGATCTCCACGCCCGCACCATCACGGTCAACGGCAAGCCGCGGCCCTATTTCGACTTCCTGCTCTGGTCGTCGCTCGCGAGCGTTGCGCATCTGCCGGCGGCGGTGGCGCCGGTGATGCGCACCGCGGCGGGCTTGCCGACGGGCGTGCAGATCGTAGCGGCCGAATGGGCGGATGGGACTGCCATCGCGGTGGCGCGGCTGCTGGAGGAACGCGGCTGCCGCTTCGTGCCGCCCGGCCGGAGCGACTGAGCAGCATTTCCGGCCTGTCGGAACGCCAGCGCACATCGCGGCGCCCATTCCCTCCCCGGCGTGCTCGCCACGCAAGAGTTTGTTAACGCTGCCGCGGAAGCGGACGCGGTGTGACACGCCTTTGCCTCAGTGCCGTCAAGCGCCTGACGAGATCCCTCGCGATGGTGCCGAAGTGGTGCCGTGCGGCGGGCGGCACACCCCGCCGGCGGCTGCCGGCAGACCGACGAGACAGAGCAGATGACCGAGATCCCTTCACGTTCCGACGACAAGGCCGAGAAGACGGTGGCGACAGTGGCCGAGCCCGCTTGCCAAGGCAAGTCGGATGCGCCAACGTTTCGTGCCATCGGAATTCCGGCGGTGGCGGCTGCGGTGGAACAGTTCCGCCGCAGCGGGCAGAGAACGGCCGAGCGGTTGCCCGACTATCTGCGCAACGGACCATTCGCGAGCTGACAGGACCGTCCTGAAGGATGCCGACCCGGCGAACTCTTCTCAAAGCTTTCGCCGGGACCGTCATTGCAGGAGGGTTCGCTTCCTATGCCTTCGCCATCGAGCCGGGAATGCGGCTCGTGGTGAAGCGCTACTGGATCACGCCGCGCGGCTGGCCGGCGGATATGGAACTCACGCTCGCGGCCATCGCCGACCTGCACGTCTGCGAGCCATACATGCCGGCCGCCCGCGTGGCGGAGCTTGTTGCGGCAACCAATGCCCTGAAGCCGGACGTGACGGTGCTGCTCGGTGACTACATCGGCACGCACCACTTCGTGACGCGCCGGCTCGAGCCGCAGGAATGGTCCGAACCGCTCGGCCAGCTCACGGCACCGCTCGGCGTCTATTCCATTCTCGGCAACCACGACTGGTGGCATCCGCTGGCGCCGGGCATGCAGCCCGACGGCGCGAGGGCCATGCGGCGCACGCTCGAGGGCGTCGGCATCCCCGTGCTGGAGAACGACGCCGTCCGGCTGGAGAAGGATGGCAGGGGCTTCTGGCTCGTGGGCCTCGGCGACCAGATTGCCCATATTCTCGGACCGGGCATGTTCCGCGGGGTGGACGACCTGCCGGCAGCCCTCGCCCAGGTCGACGACGGCTCGCCCGTCATCCTCCTCGCGCACGAGCCAGACATCTTCCCCACCGTGCCGGCCCGCGTCAGCCTGACGCTGGCGGGCCACACCCACGGCGGGCAGGTGCGCGTGATGGGCTACTCGCCCATCGTGCCGTCCGCTTACGGCAACCGTTATGCCTATGGGCTCGTCGCAGAGCGCGGCCGCACCATGATCGTCTCCGGCGGGCTCGGCACAAGCGTCGTGCCCATGCGCCTCGGTGTGCCGCCGGAGCTCGTGCTCGTCCACCTCGGCGGCCTGCCGGGGCCGCTGACGTGACGGCGCCTACTTGACGATGACCCGCGCCCCCACCTTGGTGCGGTTGTAGAGGTCGATCACGTCGATGTTGCGCATGCGGATGCAGCCGGAGGATACAGCCTGGCCGATCTTCTCGGGCTCGTTGGTGCCGTGGATGCGATAGAGCGTGTCGCGGCCGTTCTCGTAGAGGTAGAGCGCGCGGGCGCCGAGCGGATTGTTCGGGCCGCCCTTGGTGAACCGCACGTGCGGCCAGCGGGCCTTCATCTCGGCCGGCGGATGCCAGTCGGGCCATTCGGCCTTGCGGGCGACCACAGCCGTCCCCGTCCAGCCGTAGGCTTCGTCGCCGACGGCGACGCCATAGCGGATGGCCTTGCGGTCAGGCAGAACGAAGTAGAGGAACTTCGCCTTCTGGTCGACGACGATGGTGCCGGGGGGCTCGCCGGTGGGATCGTCGATCAGATAGCGGCCGTATTCGGGAGAGACATCGGCCTGGGGGACGAGGGCCATCCACTCCCGGTCGCGGGCCGAGACTTCGGGATCCGGCACACCCTTGAAAGTGCACCCGGCCAGCATAACGCCGATCGCAAGGACGGCACCCAACATCCTCAAGACCATGCCAATCGCCCCCAAAGGATCATCAACCCGGCGCACAATGTGATTCGATTGCCCGATTCGCTGTGCTGTATGGCACATGCGAAGAGCGTATCAACGGCCGCCGGCCAGAAAACAACGCCGATTGGCAATTACTCACCGAGCGTGACATAGACACAACGTTTCCCGGCTGCAAAGCTGCAATCTCTGCTGGAACCCCGCCGTGACAACCCTTCTCGTTTCGCCCCCCTCCTCGATGGCGCATGCGACCCCGCCGGGCCACCCCGAGCGGCCGGACCGCCTGCGCGCCATCGAGCAGGTGCTGGAGCAAGAGAAATTCGCCGATCTCGTGCGCATCCGCGACGTGCCGGCGGCAGACCGGGAGACGATCTGCCGCGTGCATCCGCCCGGATACGTCGACAGCCTCATCTCCGCCTCGCCGCGCGAGGGGCTGGTCAACCTCGACAGCGACACGACGATGTCGCCGGGCACTCTGGAGGCCGCCGTGCATGCCGCGGGCGCGGCCCTGCTCGCCGTGGACGAGGTCGTGGGCGGCACGGCCGACAACGCCTTCTGCGCGGTGCGGCCGCCCGGCCACCATGCCGAGAAGGCAACAGCCATGGGCTTCTGCTTCTTCAACAACGCGGCGATCGCAGCGCGATATGCGCAGAAGCGGCACGGCCTCGAGCGCATCGCCATCATCGACTGGGACGTGCACCACGGCAACGGCACGCAGAACATTTTCTGGGACGATGCCAGCGTGCTCTACTGCTCGACGCACGAGATGCCGCTCTATCCCGGCACCGGCGCCGCCTCCGAGCGCGGAGAGCACGACAATATCGTCAATGCCGTGCTGCAGGCGGGCGACGGCGGCGAGAGCTTCCGCGAGGCGCTGGAGATCGCGATCTTTCCGCGCATCTCCGCCTTCCGGCCCGACCTCATCATCATCTCGGCCGGCTTCGACGCCCACTGGCGCGACCCGCTCGCCAACATCAACCTGACGGAGAACGACTTTGCCTGGGCGACGCGCGAGCTCATGGACATAGCCGACCGGCAGTGCGGCGGGCGCATCGTGTCGCTGCTCGAGGGCGGCTACGACCTGCAGGGCCTCGCGGCCTCCGTCGCCGCCCATGTGCAGTGCCTGATGCGGGGCTAGCAGCACCGGCGGGCAGCAAACGGCCCGCTTATGGCCGGCGGAATGCAGAGCGCGCCGTCAGCCCTCCAGCAGCACGGTGTCGGCAATCTCGATGCCGAAGCCGCTGAGGCCGACGAAGGCACGCGAGGTCGAGGCGAGGTTGCGGATCGAGGTCACGCCGAGATCGCGCAGGATCTGCGCACCGAGGCCCACTTCGCGCCATTGCTGGGTGCGGGCGAATTCAGAACTCGTCGTGTCCTCACCGACGACGGTGAGAGGCACGCCGGCCGTGCCGTCGCGCAGGTAGACGAGCACGCCCCGCCCCTCCTCCGCGAACCGGGACAGTGCCTTGTGCAGCGTGGTGGCGCCGCCGAAGACGTCGGCCACCACATTGGCGCGGTGCAGCCGCGCCGGTACGCCGCGGCCGTCGCCGATGCTGCCGTACACGAAGGCGAAGTGGTTCACCGTGTCGAACGGCGTCACATAGGCGTGGCCCGTCATCTCGCCGATCGCGGTCGTCACCGGGAAGGTGGCGACGCGCTCCACCAGCTTCTCGCGCGCCTGGCGATAGGCGATGAGGTCGGCCACCGAGAGGCGCTTGAGGCCATGCTCCCTGGCGAAGGCCTCGATCTGCGGGCCCTTCATCACCGTGCCGTCGTCGTTGGCAAGCTCGCAGATGACGCCGACCTCGGGCAGGCCCGCGAGGCGGCACAGGTCTACCGCCGCCTCGGTGTGGCCCGAGCGGATGAGCACGCCGCCCTCGCGCGCGATGAGCGGGAAGACATGGCCAGGACGCACGAAATCGGCGGCGCCCATGTTGTTGTTGGCGAGAGCGCGCACGGTGTTGCTGCGCTGCTCGGCCGAGATGCCCGTCGTGAGGCCGTGGCGCACGTCAACCGAGACGGTGAAGGCCGTGCCGAGCGGGGCGTCGTTGGCCGCCACCATGGGATCGAGCCTGAGCCGCCGCGCGATGGCCGCGGTCAGCGGCGCGCAGACGATGCCGCAGGTGTGGCGGATGATGAAGGCCATCTTCTCCGGCGTGCAGAGCGAGGCGGCGACGACGAGGTCGCCCTCGTTCTCCCGGTCGTCGTCGTCCGTCACGATGACGATCTCGCCACGGGCGAAGGCCTCGATCGCCTCGGTCACCGTCTGGGTCATGGAAGCCTCCTCGCGCCTAGCGGACTCGCTTTGGGCGCCGATGAAATCGTTGGGCGTCACAGCGCCGCGGGTCACTTCGAGAATGAGCCGCGCCGTCTCGCGCGACAGCCACGCCCCCTCGTCGCGGCACAGCTGCGTAACCGCACCGGGCGTGACGCCTAAGCGGCGGGCGAACTCCACGCGCGTCATTTTCTCACGGGCGAGCCAGTCGGCCAGTTTCATGGCGGCGACGCTACGCCTGGCAGATTTTTAGTGCAACTAAAATCTCGTCAGGGCTGATTGAGCAGGACTCAATCCTGCATCGGCCAGGGCGTCGTCTCGCCCACCTGGCCGCGATGGCGCAGGTAATGGTCGGCGATGACGCAGGCGACCATCGCCTCGCCCACCGGCACGGCGCGGATGCCGACGCAGGGGTCGTGCCGCCCCCTGGTCATGACCTCCGTCTCGCCGCCGAAACGGTCGACCGACAGGCGCGGCTGCAGGATCGAGGACGTCGGCTTGACGGCAAAGCGCGCGATCACGGCCTGGCCCGTCGAGATGCCGCCGACGATGCCGCCGGCATGGTTGGAGAGGAACAGCGGCTTGCCGTCGTTGCCGAGCCGCATCTCGTCGGCGTTCTCCTCGCCCGTCAGCGCCGCCGCCTCGAAACCGGCGCCGATCTCGACGCCCTTGACCGCGTTGATGCTCATCAGCGCCGCGGCGAGGTCCGAATCGAGCTTGCCATAGACAGGCGCGCCGAGGCCCGGCGGCACGCCCTCGGCCACGATCTCAATGACGGCGCCGATGGAGGATCCCTTCTTGCGGATGCCGTCAAGATAGTCGGCGAAGAAGGCCGCGGCCTCCGCGTCCGGGCAGAAGAACGGGTTGCGGCCCACCTCCTCCCAGTCCCAGCGGGAGCGGTCGATCTTGTGCGGGCCCATCTGCACCAGTGCGCCGCGCACCACGAGCCCCGGCACGATCTTGCGGGCGATGGCACCGGCGGCGACACGCATCGCCGTCTCGCGCGCTGAGGCGCGGCCGCCGCCGCGATAGTCGCGGATGCCATACTTCACGTCATAGGTGTAGTCGGCATGGCCGGGGCGATACTTGTTCTTGATGTCCCCGTAGTCCTTCGAGCGCTGGTCGACGTTCTCGATGAGCAGGCCGATGGGCGTGCCCGTCGTCATCTGCACACCCGTCTTCTCGTCGGTAAAGACGCCGGAGAGGATGCGCACCTGGTCCGGCTCCTGCCGCTGGGTCGTGTAGCGGGACTGGCCGGGCCGACGGCGGTCAAGATCACGCTGGATGTCAGCTTCGGTCAGCGGGATGCGGGGCGGGCAGCCGTCGACGACACAGCCGATGGCCGGCCCGTGGCTCTCGCCGAAGGTGGTGACACGAAAGAGGTGACCGAAGCTGTTGTGGGACATGATCTCGCCGCGCTTGTGCTCGCCGCCTCTTACGCGCGCGGGGGCGCATCGTCAAACCGCCCGCATCCGGTGTGCCAGCCCGACCGGCTCCCGCGCTCGTATCAGGAAGGCTCCCAGCGGTGCGCGCCACCCTCGAAGACGAGAATGCGGCCCTGCCAGATGTCGATGTGCGGCGCCTCGTCCGGCGTGACGCGGGACAGAAGCGTCAGCACGGCCCGCGCGACCCCGCCGTGCGAGACGACGAGCGTGTCGCGCGTCAGGCTTTCGAGAAGCGGCTGCACGCGCGCCGCAACAGCGGCATAGCTCTCGCCGCCCGGCGGCGTGAAGTGCCAGCAATCGCGCTTGCGGGCAGCGTAGAGGTTGGGCTCGCTCTCGCGCAGCTCCTTCCACGTCCGCCCTTCCCATTCGCCGAAGGAGATCTCGGCGAGGCACGGCTCGAGCCTGTAGCCCGCGCGCGGCAGGCCGACGGCCTGGCGCAGCAGTTCCATCGTCTCGCGCGTGCGCGCGAGCGGGCTGGCGATGAAATCCAGGCTTTCGCAATCGGGCACGAGATCGCGCAGCAGGCGCCCGACGGTGCGCGCCTGCTCGCGGCCGGTGTCGTTGAGCGCCGTGTCGCGCTTGCCTTGCAGACGCCCCACGGCGTTCCAGTCCGTCTCGCCGTGACGGACGAAGAACAGACGCGGCCTTGCGCTCATTCCTTGCCGAGCACGATGTCGGGCGCCTCAGGGTTCTTCATGCCGACGACATGATAGCCGGCGTCGACATGGTGGACCTCGCCGGTCACGCCGCGGGACATGTCGGAGAGGAGATAGGCCGCCGTCTCGCCCACTTCCTCGATGGTCACCGTGCGGCGCAGCGGCGAGTTGTACTCGTTCCACTTGAGAATGTAGCGGAAGTCGCCGATGCCGGAAGCCGCCAGCGTCTTGATGGGACCGGCGGAGATGGCGTTGACGCGGATGCCCTGCGGGCCGAGGTCGGCCGCCAGATAGCGCACGCTCGCCTCGAGCGCCGCCTTCGCAACGCCCATGACGTTGTAGTGCGGCATCCACTTCTCCGCGCCGTAGTAGGTCAGCGTCAGCAGCGAGCCGCCGTCCTTCATCAGCTTCTCGGCCCGCTGGGCAATGGCCGTCAGCGAGTAGCAGGAGATGAGGAGGCTCTTGGAGAAGTTCTCCGGCGTCGTATCGACATAGCGGCCGGTGAGCTCGTCCTTGTCGGAATAGGCGATGGCGTGGACGACGAAGTCGAGCTTGCCCCAGCGCTTCTCGGCCTCGGCGAAGACGGCGTCGATGGTGGCGCCGTCGGTGACATCACAATGCCCGAATACCTCGGCGCCGAGTTCCGCCGCCAGCGGCTCCACGCGCTTCTTCAGGGCATCGCCCTGATAGGTGAAGGCGAGCTCGGCCCCGTGGGCATGGGCGGCCTTGGCGATGCCCCAGGCAATGGAGCGGTTGTTGGCCACTCCCATGATGAGCCCGCGCTTGCCGGACATGATGGGCGGGCGTGTCGCTGAGTTCTCTGCCATGGCCGTTCGAATTCTGATCTGTTCTGACAAGCCGGATGCTCCGGAGCGGAGGCGCATCATTATCCGAGAGCGGCGGCGGACGGAAGCCTCGGGCGCGACTTCTGCGCAAAGCAGCCTTTTGCGCCGGGCACGGGGCGCAGATCGGCAGGCAGTGCCTGCCGACTTCCGATTCGGCTCCACAGGAAAACGCGATTGCCGCTCGCGCCGCGAATCACACAGCGGGCGGAAGCGGGTTCAGCCCCGGCCGCAGCTCAACTCTTGGCCGAGGCGGCCTCGCGCCACTTGCGCATGAGCGCGTCGAGCGCCGGGTCTGCCTTGTCGGGCAGGACGATGTCGAGCGTGACGATCAGGTCGCCCGCCCCGTCCTTGTCCGGGATGCCCTTGCCGCGCAGGCGGAAATTCTTGCCACCGCTCGACATGGGCGGGATCGTCATGGCGACGGCGCCGTCGAGGGTCGGCACGCGCACCTTGGCGCCGAGCACTGCATCGGCGAGCTGCACCGGCAGGCGCAGGCGCAGGTTCTTGCCCTCCACCTTGAACTGGGGGTGCGGCGCCACGTGCACCGTGAGCAGCACGTCGCCCGGCTCGCCGCCGAAGGGGCTCGGCTCCCCGAGGCCGCGCAGGCGGATCGTCTTGCCGTCGCTGATGCCCTTGGGAAGGTTGACCTCCACCTCCCGGCCGTTGGTGAAGTTGATGCGCCGCTTGCCGCCGTGCACCGCCTCTTCGAGCGTGACGGTGATGTCAGCCTTCACGTCCTCGCCGCGCGGATGGTGCGTGCGGCTGCGCCCCGCCCCTGCCGAGCGGCTGGCGCTGCGCATCGCCTCGCCGAACAGGTCCGAGAAGAAGTCCTGCGGGTCAAAGCCCGCGCCCGCGCCCGGCCCGTAGCGGCGGAAATCGAAGCCGTGCGTGCTGCGCCCGGCGCCGGCGCCCGCGAAGCCCTCGAACCCGTGGAAGCGGGGCTTGCCCTCCGCGTCGATCTCGCCGCGGTCGTATTTGGCTCGCTTCTCCTTGTCGCCGAGGATCTCGTAGGCGGCGTTGACTTCGGCAAACTTCTCCTTGGCCTTCGGATCATCCTTGTTCCGGTCCGGATGATAGGCCTTGGCGAGCTTGCGGTAGGCCTTCTTGACCTCCGCATCGCTCGCCGATCGGGAAATACCGAGAACACTGTATGGATCGCGCATGGATGACCTGTCAGGGAGCGGGGACCGCAACCACCCCCTCCCATATGGGGCAACTGTTGCACGTCTGCAACGTTCTTGAGCGCGTCCGAGCGCCTCAGACCGACTTGCGCCAGGGCTTGACCTCGAGAATGGACCAGCCCCCGCCGGAAGGCCGGCAGGCCGTGCCCTGCAGGGCCTGGGAGCCCACCTGCAACGTCAGGTCGGCAAGGAAGGCGCGGCACACGTCGCCGTCCTTCACATAAGGCTGGCCGAGCGGCAAGAATGCGCCCTTGGCGCCGGTCTCGGGATTGTCCCACGATGCGCTGGAGCCGTTGCCGAAGGGGTCGAGCGCGACCTCGAGCGCGGCCTTTGCACGGCGCCAGTCTTCCGCCGTCAGTTCGGGCGACAGGGGCGAGGGCGCGGACGTGACGGAGCTAGTCGCCGTCACGTCGTCGTCCCCGAGGAGAGAACCGAGCGGAAAGGAGATGCTGCAGCCGCCAGCGGCAAGCGCCGCCACGAACGTCGCAACGAGTGCGACGCCACGCCCTGCGTGAATGCCTTCGCACAACGATGCTGTTCTCTTATAAGAGCTGCGCAGATAGCCCCGGGTCACGAGCCGCCCTCTCGCCGATCCAATCGAATCCGTCAGGAATTTAAGCCGTGGAAGCGTTAACGAGCGGTGACTTCTCCAACGAAACCGACCCCTTCGGGCTCTTCGCCCGCTGGCTCGAGGAAGCAACGGCCAGCGAGCCGAACGACCCGAACGCGATGGCGCTCGCCACCGTGGACGCGGACGGCCTGCCGGACGTGCGCATGGTGCTGCTGAAGGGCTTCGACGGGCAGGGATTTGTCTTTTACACCAACGCCGAGAGCGCCAAGGGGCGCGAGCTCGCCGCCGTGCCAAAGGCCGCCCTCCTCTTCCATTGGAAGAGCCTGCGCCGGCAGGTGCGCGTGCGCGGCCCGGTGGAGAACGTCACGGATGCGGAGGCGGACGCCTACTTCGCCACCCGCCCGCGCGGCAGCCGCATCGGCGCCTGGGCCTCCCAGCAGTCCCGCCCGCTCGAGAGCCGCTTCGCGCTCGAGAAGGCGGTTGCCTTCTACACGGCCAAGTTCGGCGCCGGCGAGATTCCCCGTCCCGACTACTGGCGCGGCTTCCGCGTGCGTCCGGTGGCAATGGAGTTCTGGCACGACCGGCCCTTCCGCCTGCACGACCGCATCCGCTTCTTCCGGCCGGAGCCGGATGGCGAGTGGCAGCGCGAGCGCCTATATCCCTAATTCCCGCACCGGCCCTGCGCCTTTCATCATCAGGACGAACCGCCATGCCCCCATCCACCAATGCGACCCGGCGCGTGATGCTCCTGACAGGGGCAAGCCGCGGCATCGGTCATGCGACAGTCAAGCGCTTCTCGGCCGCTGGCTGGCGCGTCATCACCTGCTCGCGCCACTCCTTCCCGGAGGAATGCCCGTGGGAGATGGGACCGGAAGACCACATCCAGGTCGACCTTGCCGATCCCGACAACACCATGGAGGCCATCGAGGAGATCAAGCGTCGCCTCGAGCCCGAGGGCTCCGTTCTGCACGCGCTCGTCAACAATGCCGGCATCTCGCCGAAGGGCCCCGGCGGCTCGCGCCTCGGCACCATGGACACGCGCCTCGAGGACTGGAAGCAGGTCTTCCAGGTCAACTTCTTCGCCCCGATCATGCTGGCGCGCGGCCTCGTGGAGGAGCTCGCCCGCACGCGCGGCTCCGTGGTCAATGTCACCTCCATCGCCGGCTCGCGCGTCCACCCCTTCGCGGGGGCGGCCTATGCAACCTCCAAGGCCGCTCTCGCCGCGCTGACGCGCGAGATGGCGGCCGACTTCGGCCCGCGCGGCATCCGCGTCAACGCCATCTCCCCAGGCGAGATCGACACGGCCATCCTGTCGCCCGGCACGGAAAAGCTCGTCGAGCAGATTCCACTGCGCCGGCTCGGCACACCCGACGAGGTGGCCAAGGCCATCTACTTCCTTTGCACGGAAGCCTCCTCCTACGTGAACGGCGCGGAGCTGCACATCAACGGCGGCCAGCACGTATAGGCGCGGCGATGTCCGACGACCGCCGCTATCCGGCACGCCCCTTCCTCGCCGCGAGCGTCGCGACCTTCCGCGACGGGCGGGTGCTCCTCGCGACACGGGGCCGCCCGCCGATGGAGGCGCGCTGGAGCCTGCCGGGCGGACTCGTCGAGCCGGGCGAGCACCTGCATGAGGCCGCCCTGCGGGAGCTGCGCGAGGAGGTGGGTGTCGAGGCCGAGATCGCCGGCTTCGTCGACCATGTCGAGATCATCGAGCGGGACGCGACGGGCGTCGTGCACCATTTCGTCATTGCTGCCTTCGCCGCCCACTGGCGGGCGGGCGAGCCGGCGCCCGGTCCCGAGGCGGGGGACGTGCGCTGGGTCCTGCCGGGCGAGGTGACGCAGCTGCCCACGACGCCGGGCCTTGCCGCCATCGTCGCCCGCGCTGCCGCCATCCTCGGCGAGGGCGCGCAATGAGATACCTCGTCCTCACCTGCTGCCTCGCCCTTGCGGCCCTCTGCAACGGAGCCGCGCATGCCCAGCAGCCGCAGAACCCGGCAGCGACAGAGCCGCAGGCAGGCGCCGAGGCTGCACCGCCCTACGAGGCCGACCTCATGCGCCTCGCCCGTGTACTCGGCGTGCTCACCTTCATCGACGGACTGTGCGGCGAGGGCGACCCGCAGCAATGGCGCGAGCGCATGGCTGACCTGCTCGATGCCGAAGGCACGAGCCCGCAGCGGCGCGAGCGCCTCGCCGGCGCCTACAACCGCGGTTATCGCAGCTATGCTCTCACCTACCGGCGCTGCACCGATGCGGCCCGTGCCGCGCGCGACCTGCATGCCGCCGAGGGCCAGCGCCTCACGCGCACGCTGGCGAGTCGCTTCGGCCAGTAACTGGCCTTCGCCCGGCGCCTTCCGCTGCCCGAGGCCCATCTCGAGCTATGTGTCCTGTGGATTGCAGGCATTTTCCCCGCGCTGTTAACCTCGCATAAAGAAGCCGCTAGAGTGCCGGCCGTGGGCTGCTAGAGTGAATGGACCGGGGCATTGCGCCACGGGTTGCGTAACGGCAGGAACATGGACGAATTCAACCAGCACGACGACGATTTCCTCGCGGCCACCGAGGAGAAGCGCGCGGCGCTCAGCTATCTGAGCGAAGCCTTCGCCGAGGCGCAGCTCGACGGCCTCGACGGTGACTGCGTGGCCCATGCAGCACTCTTCGCCGCCTTTCAGGAGCTCGTCAGCACCTACGGCGAGGAGGCGGTGGCCGATTTCGCCGAGCGCCTGCCCGAGCGCATCCGCAGCGGTGCCTTCTCCACCGCCAGCAAGCACTGACGCCTCGTGCCCGCCGGGCATCGCCGCCAAACCGGGTTGAGCGGCGCGCGCCCTCCCCCTATCTCTCCCGCGAGTGCGGACGGAGGGCCGAATGCCGAGGACTTTTCTGCCGGACAGGGGTATCGTCAGGGTCGCAGGCGAGGATGCCCGCAGCTTTCTCGAGGGGATCGTCACCAGCACCGTCGCGAGCCTCACACCCGGAACAGCGCGCTGGGCCGCGCTGTTGACACCCCAGGGCAAGATTCTCGTCGACTTTCTGGTCCTGGCCGTGCCGGAGGACGAGGGGGGCGGCTATCTTCTCGACGTGCCGCGGGCGCTGGCTGAGGACCTCGTCAAGCGCCTGTCCTTCTACAAGCTGCGCGCCAAGGTCACGATCACCGACGAGAGCGAGGCGCTCGCCGTCGCCGCCCTGTGGGGCGACGAGACGGAGGCGCCCGGCCGCACCTACGACGACCCGCGCCTTGCCGCCCTCGGCCGGCGCGCCATCGGCCCCAGAGCCGAGATCGAAGCCCTCGGGCAGGCGCCACTCGCCGATTATCACGCCATGCGCATCGCGGCCGGCGTACCGGAAGGGGGCAAGGACTTCACCTATGGCGAGGCCTTCCCGCACGAGGTGCTGATGGACCAGCTGGGCGGCGTCTCCTTCAACAAGGGCTGCTACATCGGGCAGGAAGTGGTCTCCCGCATGCAGCACCGCGGCACCGCCCGCACGCGCATCGTGCCCGTGGTCTTCACCGACGGTTTCGTGCCGGAGGATGGCGCAACGGTCGTCGCCGGCGAGAGGACGCTCGGCCATGTCGGCTCCTGCGCCCGCGGCCGCGGCCTCGCCATGCTGCGGCTCGACCGCGTGGCGGACGCGCTTGCGGCAGGGCTGACCCTGACGGCCGGCGGCCTCGCCCTCACGCTCGAGAAGCCGTCCTTCGCCACCTTCGCCTTCCCCGGCGAGGCGGCGGAGACGGCGCAGTCCTGACGAAGCGCGGAGGGGGCGATGGTCGAGGCGGCGGAGGCGGATCTCATCCTGCACGAGGACGGCAGGTGGCGCTGCCGCTGGCCCGGAGTGGACCCGCTCTACGTCGCCTATCACGACACGGAATGGGGCGTGCCAGAATACGACAACCGGGCGCTCTTCGAGAAGCTGATCCTCGACGGGTTCCAGGCGGGCCTTTCGTGGATCGCCATCCTGCGCAAGCGCGACAACTTTCGCCGGGCCTTCGACGGTTTCGACCCCGAGGTCATTGCCCGCTACGACGAGGCCAAGCTTGCGGCCCTGATGCAGGATCCTGGCATCGTTCGCAACCGCGCCAAGATTCTCGGCACCGTGCAGGGTGCCCGCGCCTGGCTCGCCATCATGGAGCGAGGCGGCTTCAGCAACTTCCTCTGGGGCTTCGTCGACGGGCGGACGCGCCAGAACAGCTTCTCGCGCATGGCCGAGGTGCCGGCCGAGACGGCCGAATCGCGCGCCATGTCGAAGGCGCTGAAGCAGGCCGGCTTCAACTTCTGTGGCCCCACCATCGTCTATGCCTTCATGCAGGCGGTGGGCATGGTGAATGACCATCTCGTCGGCTGCTACCGCCACGCGGAATGCGCCGCCCTCGCCCGCGACACGCGCTGAAGGCCCTTCCCCGCCGCATCGCCGGCATCTTGCCCGGCCGCACCACGATGCTAGGTAGGGACCGCCGGGCGGCGCGAGGGCGCCTCGCCCGCCATGGAGAGGAGAGCCCTGTTGTACGGACCGTCGCGCGCGTTTTCCCTGCCCGGCCCGGCTGCTGAGCGCGCCCCTGCGGCGCGCGGCGAGCCATGAGCCGACGCTCCGGCAAGGAACCGCGCGCCTGGCAGCGCATGCTGTCCGGGCGGCGGCTCGATCTCCTCGATCCCTCTCCGCTCGATGTCGAGATCGAGGACATCGCCCATGGCCTCGCCCGTGTCGCCCGCTGGAACGGGCAGACCGTGGGTGCGCACATCTTCTCGGTCGCGCAGCACTCGCTGCTCGTCGATGCGATCGCCGGGCACATCCACCCGGAGCTCGACGCCAAGGCACGCCTTCTCGTACTCCTGCACGATGCGCCGGAATATGTCATCGGCGACATGATCTCGCCCTTCAAGGCGGTGCTCGGGGGCAACTACAAGGAGGTGGAGAAGCGGCTCGCGGCCGCGATCCACCTGCGCTTCGGCCTGCCGGCCACGGCTCCGGCCGCCCTCGTGCGTGCCACCAAGCGCGCAGACAGGATCGCTGCTTTCCTCGAGGCGACGCGCCTTGCCGGCTTCGCCCGCGAGGAGGCGCTGGCCTTCTTCGGCCGCCCGGCGCCCCTGCCGGCAGCGATCGACCGCTTCCTCGAGCCCTGGTCGGCCGAGGAGGCCAAGGCGCGGTTCCTCGCCCGCTTCAACGCCCTCGTTCCGGCGCTCTGATTCCGTTCCGGCAGCCGATCCACAGTCGGGAATCGTCGCCGTCATCGAATCGCCCCACTATCGTTCTGGAGATCAGGGAGCGTTCTGCGGAGGTTCGACATCGATGCCGGCCCTTCACGTGTGTCCCCTCTCGCGCCTCGCCGAAACCGTCGCCGCCGTGCGGCCGAGCCACCTCCTGACCGTGATCAACGCCGCGACACCCGTGCCGCGGCCGGAGGGCATCGGGCCGGAAAACCACCTCGTCATCGGCGTCAGCGACATCCTCGAGGCAATGGACGGGCACATCCTGCCCGGCGAGGAGCACGCCCGGCAAATCATCGGCTTCGTGCGCAGATGGAACCGGGAGCGGCCCATGGTCGTGCACTGCTATGCAGGCATCAGCCGCTCCACCGCCGCCGCCTACATCGGCCTGTGCGCGCTACGGCCCGACCTCGACGAGTTCCTTCTCGCCGAGCGCCTGCGCCGGGCCGCGCCGAGCGCGACGCCCAATGCCCGGCTGGTGGCGGCGGCGGACAGGCTCCTCGGCCGACGCGGCCGCATGAGCGAGGCCATCGCAGCCATCGGCCGCGGCGTGGACGCCTTCGAGGGCACGCCCTTCGCCCTCCCTCTCGACAGTTGAACGGCGATGAGTGAGGCCAGCCTCCCCCTGCCGCGGCCTGCCATCGAGATCGGCCTCGCCGCAGCCATCGTGACCGTCGAAGGCGAGACGCCGCACATCCTCGTCGCGCATCCCCCCGGCTCGGACGTACCGGCCCTGCCCGCCGGCCCCTTCGACCCGCTGGCGCACCGCACCTTCGAGGTTGGCCTGCGTGCCTGGGTGCGGGAGCAGACTGGCCTTGCCCTCGGCTATGTCGAGCAGCTCTACACCTTTGGGGACCGGGGGCGCGGCGCGGCCGCGGGCGACGCCGGCCCGCACGTCGTATCCGTCGGCTATCTGGCGCTCACCCGCGTCGCCGGGGAGCAGGCCCCTGCGGGCGGCGCCTCCTTCATGCCGTGGTACGACTTCTTCCCGTGGGAGGACTGGCGCACCGGGCCGCCCGCCATTCTGGCGACGGAGATCCTGCCGCAGCTCCAGGAATGGGCGAAGGCGCCCCATGCGGACGACGGCCAGCAGATCCGGGCGCTCACGCGCGAGGAGCGGCTGCGCCTGTGCTTCGGCTGCGACGGCAGCCCCTGGGACGAGGAAAAGGCGCTCGAGCGCTACGAGCTCCTCTATGAGGCGGGCCTTGTCGCCGAGGCGGCGCGTGACGGGCGCCCCGCCGCCCTCGCCCGCGGCCGCCTGCCGCCGCTCGGCAAGCCGCTGGCCTACGACCACCGGCGCATTCTCGCCACCGCCATCAGCCGTCTCCGGGCCAAGCTCAAGTACCGCCCCGTCGTCTTCGAACTGATGCCCGAGCGCTTCACCCTCACCGCCCTGCAGACGAGCGTGGAAGCCATCACGGGCCGCCATCTGCACAAGCAGAACTTCCGGCGCCTCGTCGAGGCGACCTCGCTTGTCGAGCCCACGGGCGAGATGATGCCCACGGCCGGACGCCCCGCCGCCCTCTTCCGCTTCCGCCGCGAGGTGCTGCAGGAGCGTCCTGCCCCCGGCCTTCGCCTTGGCACCCGCGCCTGATGCGGTCACCACGCCGTCCTTTGCGCCGGCGCACAGCGGGCTGCGCTTTGCATCGCCCACCATCCCGGGGCAAAGTTCTGCGGTGTCAGCGGGGGGCTCGCCGTGAGCGAAGATACGGCCATTGCGCTCATCGTCCTGATCGCGCTTGCGGTGCCGGTTGCCGCCATCGCCGGCTTCTTCATGGCGCTCAGGCTGCGCGGCCGCACGGCGGCGCTCGAGGCGCGTCTCGCGGCGCTGGAGCTGAAGCTGGCCGAGGCGGGCGTCGTCGTGCCGCCTCCCGCGGCGGATGCAGCTGCTGCCGGGCCGCAGGCCCCGGAGCCGGCCGCAGGGGACGAAGCCCCGCCGCCCCCCACGACGGTGGCGTTGGAACCGGCAGAAGAGCCGCGGCCACTGGAGGAACCGGAGGAAACGCTTGCGCCCGGCCTGGTGCCTGCGGCGGCAGCGACGGCCGCCCCGCAGGCGGGGCTCGAGGAACGGCTCGGCTCGCGCTGGGCCGTGTGGGTGGGCGGTGTCGCCCTGGCGCTCGGCGGCGTCCTGCTGGTGCGCTATTCCATCGAGGAGGGCTATTTCGGTCCGGCCGCGCGCGTCGTCGCCGGCCTCGTCACGGCGCTCGCCCTGATTGCCGCCGGCGAATGGCTGCGGCGGCGCGAGCGCGGCGCGGAGGGGGCCGCCGACGGCGCGTCGCCGGCCCACGTGCCAAGCGTGCTGACTGCCGCCGGCACCATGACGGCCTTCGCCAGCGTTTACGCCGCCCATGCGCTCTACGGCTTCATCGGCCCGGCGCCGGCCTTCGTGCTGCTCGGCCTCATCGGCATCGCGACCATGGTCGCGGCCGCCCTGCACGGGCCGGCGCTCGCCGCGCTCGGGCTTCTCGGCTCTCTGGCGGCCCCTCTCCTCGTCTCGAGCAGCGATCCCCGGCCATGGCCGGTCGTCATCTATCTTCTCGCCGTCGTCGCGGCGGCCTGTGGCCTCGCACGCCTCCGCCTGTGGCGGTGGCTGGCCTATTCGGCAGCCGGCGGCGCGCTCGTCTGGTGCTGGCTGGTGGTGACAAGCGTCGGCAACGCCGACGCGCTGCCCGCCATGGCGCTGGTGCTGGCGCAGGCGGCGCTCGCCGTGGTGTTCCTCGTCGCGCTGCCCTACGGCGGCGCTCGGCCGACAGCCGAGGATGTTCCCGGGGCCACAGCCAAGGCGGCCGTAGAGGCAGGCGACGGGGCCGAAGCGACCGCGCCACCCGTGCCCGCGCCGCAGCCGCGCGTCTGGACCCGGCCGCTCGACCTGCCCGCCCTCGCGGTGCTTGCCGCCTTCGGCGCGCTCGCTGTGCTGGCAGGCGAGCTCGCAGACGGCGGCGGGCGCGCGACCTTCTCGGCTGCGATGGCGGCCCTGCTCATCGCCACCGGCTACGCCTATGCCGCCGCGGCGGGAGCGGGCCTCATCGGCGCCGCCGTCGCGGCGGGCTGCCTCGCCTTCTGGCCGGTCGCCCGCTATGCGATGCTGGAGCCGGGCGGGGCCTCCATGCCCGGCGGGCCGGCGCTGGCGCCCGGCGAGCAGCCGGCGGCCCTCAGCCTCTATCTCGCCTTTGCCGTGGCGGCGGGGCTGGCACTCCTCGCGACCGCCGTGCGGCGGCTGATGCGCGCCGCGGACCTGCCGCTCGTCTGCGCCGCCTGCCATGCCGCCGCCGGGACGACTGGCCCCCTCGCCCTCCTCGTCATCGCCTACTGGCGCGTGACGGCCTTCGACACCAGTGTACCCTTCGCCCTCGCTGCCGCCGTCCTCGCCCTCCTCTTCACGGGCGCGTCCCGGCTGCTCCATCGCGCGGACGACAATGCCACTCCCGTCGCGGCGCTCGGGATGGGAGCGATGGCGGCGGCGGCGCTCGGCGCTCTTGCGCTCGGCCTCACCTTCGCGCTCGAGAAGGGCATGCTCACCGTCGCCTTTGCCCTGTCGGCGCTCGGTACGGCCTTCGTCTCGCAGCGCATCGCGCTGCCGGTGCTGCGCTATGCCGTCGGGGCCATCGGCCTCCTGGTCCTCGGCCGCATCGCCTGGGACCCGGCCATCGCCGGCGATGCGCTGGGCACGACGCCGGTCTTCAACTGGCTGCTGTGGGGCTATGGCGTGCCGGCGGCCTCCTTCGCGCTCGCGGCCCGGGTGCTCGCCGCGAGCGGGCGGGACCGGGTGACCCAGCTGTGCGAGAGCCTGGCCATCCTCTTCAGCGCCCTGCTGGTCTTCTTCCAGATCCGCCACGCCCTGCACGGCGGAGACCCCTTCGCGGCGGATTCGGGTTTCGTCGAGATGGGTCTCATGGCCACGGCGGGTCTTGCCTTCTCCTTCGTGCTGATGCGCCTCGAGCTGAGGCGGGCAGACCCGGTCTATCACTTCGCCGGGCTCGCCTTCGCTGTCCTGACGCTGATCCTCGCCGGCTTCGGCCTGCTGCTGAGCGAGAACCCGCTGTTCACCGACGAGCCCGTGCGCGGCGGCCCCGTCTTCAACACCCTCTTCCTCGCCTATCTCGTGCCGGCCGTCATGGCGGCGGGCCTTGCCTGGATGGCGCGGGCGCACCGACCGGCGTGGTACGTGCGCGGCGCGCTGGCGCTTGCGCTGTTGCTGCACCTCGCCTTTACCGTCGACGTCATCCGCTTCCTCTTTCAGGGGCCGCAGATCGGCTACTGGCGGCAGACGGGCGAGGCCGAGCTGTGGACCTATTCGGCCGCGCTCGTCGTCATCGGCGTCGCCATCCTCGCCGTCGGCCTGTGGCGCGACTGGCGCTTCGCGCGCCTCGCCTCGGCGCCCTACATCCTCATCGCCGTGGTCAAGGTGTTCGTGGTCGATCTGTCGAGCCTCGAAGGCGTCCTGAGGGCCCTGTCCTTCATCGGCCTCGGCCTCGTGCTCGTCGGCATCGGCCTCGCCTACCAGAAGCTGCTGCGCAGGGGCGGAGCCGGGGCGGCCGTGGCCGATGACACGGTTTCGTGAAGTCGGGGAGCCGGGCCGTTCCCCTCTTCGGTGTGCAACCTTTGGATGCTTCAACCCTGATGGGGTTGCCTCTTGCCCGAGGGAACGCGATAACGCTCATCTGGAGCACATGTCCCCTGAGGAATGCATGATGAGCGATCACGCGCCGTCCGATATCGCGTCCCTGCCTTTCGAGCGTGCGCTCAAGGAGCTTGAGGAGATCGTCGACCGGCTCGAAAAGGGCAACGTGCCGCTCGACGAATCGATTGCGATCTACGAACGGGGCGAAGCGCTCAAGAAGCATTGCGAGACGCTCCTGAAGAAGGCCGAGGCCCGCATCGAGAAGATCACGATCGGGCCGGACGGCAAGCCGGGAACCGAGCCCCTCGACGTCGAGGGCTGAGCCTCCATCAGCACGGGGAGGATGCGATGAGCTGGCTTCGTGGCGAGGATCCTGTGGCTGGCGACGCGCCGTCCTGCGATGCGGTGGAGCTTGTGGTCGTGCTGCGCGTCTCGGATATCGGCGGCTTCTCCGTGCGCCGCGCCCTGCCGACCGTGCGGCGGCGCATGGTCGGCCCCTTCATCTTCTGGGACGAGATGGGGCCGGCCGATTTCGCCATCGGCGACGGGCTCGACGTGCGGCCGCATCCGCACATCGGCCTCGCCACCCTCACCTATCTCTTCGAGGGGGCGATCGTGCACCGCGACAGCCTGGGCAGCGAGGAAATCATCCGCCCCGGCGCCGTCAACCTCATGTCGGCCGGCAGCGGCATCGTCCATTCCGAGCGCACGGGCCTCGAGGAGCGCATGCGCGGCACGCGCCTGGCGGGCATCCAGAGCTGGGTGGCCCTGCCCGCCGACCGCGAGGAGGACACGCCTTCCTTCAGCCACTACGACGAGAACGCCCTGCCCGACATCGTCGGCGAGGGCAAGCACGTGCGCGTCGTCGCCGGCACGCTCTTTGGCTCCACATCGCCCGTCGCTACCGCCAGCGAGGCGATCTACGCCGATGTCGCGCTGTCGGCTGGAGCGAGCATCCCGTTCGACCCCGTGGCCGAGGAACGGGCGATCTACACCGTCTCCGGGGACATCGACATCGCCGGCGACCGTTTCGAGGCGCACCGCCTCCTCGTCTTCAAGCCGGGGGATGCCATCACCGTCACGGCCCGGACGCCGGCCCGCTTCCTGATGCTCGGCGGCGCGCCGATGGACGGCAAGCGCTACATCTGGTGGAACTTCGTCTCCTCGCGCAAGGAGCGCATCGAGCAGGCGAAGGAGGACTGGAAGATGGGGCGCTTCGGCGGTGTGCCGGGCGACGACGAGTTCATTCCTTTGCCCGAACTGTGAGCCCTGCGGCAGCGGATACCTTTGACCGGCGCCGGACGAGGCCCTATGTCCGGTTGCAGCCGATGACCCACGCGCGCGAGGGATTGCCGTGCCCGTCGATACGCCGCTGCTCGACACCATCAAGTTTCCGGCGGATCTACGCCGCCTGCCCGAGGCACAGTTGCGACAGGTGGCGGACGAGTTACGCGCCGAGACCATCGACGCCGTCTCGGTCACGGGCGGGCATCTCGGCGCCGGGCTCGGCGTCGTCGAGCTTACGGTGGCGCTGCACTACGTCTTCGACACGCCGCACGACCGGCTCATCTGGGATGTCGGCCACCAGGCCTATCCGCACAAAATCCTGACCGGGCGGCGCGAGCGCATCCGCACCCTGCGCAAGGGCGGCGGCCTCTCGGGCTTCACCAAGCGCACCGAAAGCGAGTACGACCCCTTCGGCACGGGCCATTCCTCCACCTCCATCTCCGCCGGGCTCGGCATGGCGGTGGCACGCAACCTCAAGGGCGAGAAGCGCAACGTCATCGCTGTCATCGGAGACGGCGCGATGTCGGCGGGCATGGCGTACGAGGCCATGAACAACGCCGGGGCGATGAACGAGCGGCTCATCGTCATCCTCAACGACAACGACATGTCCATCGCGCCGCCCGTCGGTGCCATGTCCGCCTATCTCGCGCGGCTCGTCTCGGGCGGCACCTATCGCACCCTGCGCGAGGTGGGCAAGCAGCTCGCCCGGCGGCTGCCGAAATTCATCTACGAGAAGGCCCAGCGGGCGGAGGAGTTTGCGCGCGGCTTCTGGACGGGCGGCACGCTCTTCGAGGAGCTGGGCTTCTACTATGTGGGGCCGGTCGACGGCCACAACCTCGACCACCTGCTGCCGGTGCTGAAGAATGTGCGCGATGCGGAGGCCGGGCCCATCCTCGTCCATGTCGTGACGCAGAAGGGCAAGGGCTATCCCCCGGCCGAGGCCGCCGCCGACAAGTACCACGGCGTCGTCACCTTCGACGTCGTCACCGGCGCGCAGGCCAAGCCCAAGGCCAATGCGCCGAGCTATACGAAAGTCTTCGCCGAAAGCCTCGTGCGGGAGGCCGAGCAGGACGACCGCATCGTTGCCGTCACCGCCGCCATGCCGTCGGGCACCGGGCTCGACATCTTCGGCAGGGCCTTTCCGCAGCGTACCTTCGACGTCGGCATCGCCGAGCAGCATGCCGTGACCTTCGCGGCGGGGCTCGCAGCCGAGGGCTTCAAGCCCTTCTGCGCCATCTATTCCACCTTCCTGCAGCGCGCCTACGACCAGATCGTCCACGACGTCGCCATCCAGAACCTGCCGGTGCGCTTCGCGCTCGACAGGGCGGGGCTCGTCGGCGCCGACGGGCCGACCCATGCCGGCTCGTTCGACATCGCCTTCCTCGGCTGCGTGCCGAACATGGTCATCATGGCCGCGGCCGACGAGGCGGAGCTCGTGCATATGGTGGCCACGGCAGCGGCCCATGACGCGGGGCCCATCGCCTTCCGCTACCCGCGCGGCGAGGGCGTCGGCGTCGAGATGCCGGAGCGCGGCGTGCCGCTGGCCATCGGACGAGGCCGGATCGTGCGCGAGGGCGGGCGCATCGCGCTCCTTTCCCTCGGCACGCGGCTGGCGGAATGTCTCAAGGCTGCCGAGCAGCTCGAGGCGCGGGGCCTTCCCACCACCGTCGCTGACGCGCGTTTCGCCAAGCCTATCGATGCCGGGCTGGTGCTGGCCCTCGCCCGCGAGCACGAATGCCTCGTCACGGTCGAGGAAGGCTCCATCGGCGGCTTCGGCACGCAGGTGCTGCACCTGCTGGCCCGCGAGGGCGCGCTCGACCGTGGCCTCAAGGTGCGCACCATGGTGCTGCCCGATGTCTTCATCGACCACGACAAGCCGGAACGGATGTATGCGAAGGCGGGCCTCGACGCCGCCGGCATCGTCGCCACGGTTTTTGCCGCGCTCGGTACGGATGCGTCGGATGCAGCGGCGCTGACGGCCTGACCTGCCCTCGCCTCGGCCGGCGTGTCCCTGCGACTGTGCATCCCGCGCGCTGCCATGTCGCGCGGCCCGCCGCTGCTCTATAAGGGCAGCCGATCTCGCAGCGGACACGCTTCCCTGCTCGCCGGACAAGCTCAACCCATGCGTAAACGCGCCGATCTCCTTCTTGTCGAACGCGGCTTCTTCGACAGCCGCGCCAAGGCGCAGGCGGCCATTGCCGCGGGGGGCGTCACGGCCGACGGGCGCCCGGTGCGCAAGGCGTCCGACGCCGTGGCCGTTGACGCGGTCATCGTGGCCGAGGCGCCGCACCCCTGGGTGTCACGGGCGGGCGTCAAGCTGGCGGCGGCGCTCGATGCCTTCATCATCGATCCTGCCGGCCTCGTCTGCCTCGATGTCGGCGCCTCGACCGGCGGCTTCACCGAGGTGCTCCTCACGCGGGGCGCTGCGAAGGTCTATGCGGTTGATGTCGGCCACGGCCAGCTTCACCCGCGGCTCGCTGCCGATCCGCGCGTGGTCTCCCTCGAGGGGCTCGACGCGCGGGAGCTGACCGCCGCCCACGTGGCGGAGCCGGTCGGCCTCATCGTGGCGGATGTCAGCTTCATCTCGCTAAAGCTCGTGCTGCCCGCCGTGACGGGCCGCATCGCGACGGGCGGCCACCTCGTCGCCCTCGTCAAGCCGCAGTTCGAGGCCGGCCGGGCGCACCTCAAGAAAGGCATCGTGCGCGACGAGGCCGTGCGGGCGGCGGTGGTGGAGGAGATCGCCGCCCTGGTGGGCGACCTCGGCCTTGCCGTTCTCGGCACCATGCCCTCCCCCATCGAGGGCGGGGATGGCAACGTGGAATATCTGATCGGGGCGCGCCGTGACTGAGACGCTGACCATCACCCGCCTGGGCGCCCGCGGCGACGGCATCGCAGAAGGACCGCACGGCCCGGTCTACGTGCCCTTCGCCCTGCCGGGCGAGGTCGTGACAGCCGACGTGGAGGGCGAGCGCGGCCGGCTCCTCGGCGTCGAGACGCCATCGCCCGACCGGCAGGCCGCCGAGTGCCCGCTCTTCGGCCACTGCGGCGGTTGCGCCGCCCAGCACATGGCGCCGCTGCCCTACAGCCGCTGGAAGCGTGACATCGTCCTCCGCGCTCTCGCCCATGCCGGCGTCGAGGCCGAGGTGTCGCCGCTCGTCGATGCGCATGGGGCCGGGCGCCGACGCGTGACCTTCCATGCCCGCCAGGTCGAGGGCAAGGCCACCGTCGGTTTCATGGCGGCGCGCAGCCACGCGCTCGTGCGCATCGAGAGCTGTCCTGTGCTGACCCCCGGCCTCGCCTCGGCGCCACAGAAGGCGCGGGCGCTGGCCGGCCTTCTCCTGCCGCGCGGCAAGCCGCTCGATATCCAGGTCACGGACACGTCCGGCGGACTCGACATCGACATCCGCGGGCTCGGCAAGGCCGACGACAGGCTGCGTGCGGCGCTGGTCGACGCTGCCCGCGCGCTCGACCTCGCGCGCCTGTCGCTGCACGGCGACATCCTTATCGAGCGTCGCCCGCCCCTCGTTACGATGGGGCCGGCCGCCGTGGTGCCGCCACCCGGCAGCTTCCTGCAGGCGACCGCAGCCGGCGAGGAGACCCTCGCCGCACTCGTGATGGAAGCCTGCACCGGCGCGCGCCACGTGGCCGACCTCTTTACCGGCTGCGGTCCCTTTGCGCTGCGTCTGGCGCGGCAGGCCAAGGTGCATGCCGTGGAGAACGGCGCCGAGGCCCTCGCGGCCCTGCAGCGGGCCGTGCGCAACACCCAGGGTCTGAAGCCGGTTACCACCGAGGCGCGCGACCTGTTCCGCCGCCCGCTGCTGCCGCCGGAGCTCGACCGGTTCGACGCTGTGGTGCTCGATCCGCCCCGCGCTGGCGCGGAGGCGCAGGTGCGGCAGATCGCGCTCTCGAGGGTGCCGCTCGCCGTCTCCGTCTCGTGCGATCCGGGCACCTTCGCGCGTGATGCCCGCATCCTCGTCGAGGCCGGCATGCAGCCGATCCGGGTCGTGCCGGTCGACCAGTTCCGCTACACCCATCATGTGGAGGTCGTCGGCGTCTTCGCACGCCCGACACAGCAGAAGAAGAAAGGCAAAGGAGGGCGTTCGTGAGCACGGGGACGAAGGAGGATTTCCTGAAGGCACTCACCGAGGTGGTCGGGCCAGGCAATGTGCTGAGCGCGCCGGACGACATCCTGCCCTTCCTGCGCGAGCCGCGCGACCTCTTCCGCGGAGAGGCGCTCGCCGTCGTTCGACCTGGCACGACGCCGGAGGTGGCCGAGGTGATGCGCCGCGCCCGCGCGGCGGGTGTCGCCGTCGTGCCGCAGGGCGGCAACACCGGCCTCGTCGGCGGGCAGATCCCGGACGCGAGCCGGCCGATGGTGGTGCTCAGCCTGCAGAAGCTCGACCGCATCCGCGAAGTCGATGCCCTGACGGACACGATGACCGTGGAGGCGGGCGTCACGCTGCTCAAGGCGCAGGAGGCGGCCGAGGCCGCAGACCGGCTCTTTCCTCTCTCGCTCGCCTCGGAAGGTTCCTGCACCATCGGCGGCAACATCGCCACCAATGCCGGCGGCACCGCCGTCATCGCCTACGGAAACACGCGCGACCTCGTCGTCGGACTTGAGGTGGTGCTGGCGGACGGCCGCATCTGGAACGGCCTCGGCAAGCTGCGCAAGGACAACACGGGCTACGACCTCAAGAACCTCTTCATCGGCTCGGAGGGCACCCTCGGCATCGTGACCGCCGCGGTGCTGAAGCTCTTCCCTCGCCCGAAGGGACGGGCCACCGCGTTCTGCGGCCTCGCCTCGCCGCAGGCGGCGCTCGACCTCCTCGCCCTCGCCAAGGCCGAAGCGGGCAGCGCGGTGACGACCTTCGAGTTCCTGCCGAGGCTCGGGCTCGAGTTCGTGCTGCGGCACGCGCCCGGTACGCGCGACCCACTCGACGGGCCGCACGCCTGGTACGTGCTGATGGAGCTGTCCTCCGCGGCCGAGGGCGGCCTCGACGAGGTGATGGAGCGCATCCTCGGGGAGGCGCTGGAACGCGGAATCGTCGACGACGCCGCCATCGCCGCGAGCCTCGACCAGCGCAACGCCTTCTGGAAGCTGCGTGAGGCACTGTCCGAAGTCCAGCGGTACGAGGGTGGCTCGATCAAGCACGACATCTCCGTGCCGGTGGCGCTGGTGCCGCAGTTCCTCGAGGAAGCGACGGCGGCCGCGGAGGCCCTGGTGCCCGGCTGCCGGCCGCTGCCCTTCGGCCATCTCGGCGACGGCAACGTGCACTTCAACGTCAGCCAGCCGGTCGGCGCCGACAAGCAGGCCTTCCTGGACCGCTGGGAGGCGATGAACGAAGCCGTGCATGCTGTCGTCCTGAAGCATGGCGGCTCCATCTCGGCCGAGCACGGCATCGGCCGCCTCAAGCGTGACCTGCTGCCGGCCGTCAAGGATCCCGTCGCGCTCGATCTCATGCGCAAGCTCAAGGCGGCGCTCGACCCCGACGGTCTGCTCAATCCGGGAGCGATGCTGTGACAGGGCCGTTCACGGCCGGCCCGATGACCGAGGCGGAGCTGCCGGCCGTCGTCGCCCTGTGGCAGGCCGCGGGCCTGACGCGGCCGTGGAACGACCCGGCCGAGGACATCGCCTTCTGCCGCGCCTCAGGCCACGGCGACGTACTCGTGCGGCGTGCGGCCGACGGCGCCATCGTTGCGGCCTGCATGGTGGGCCACGACGGGCACCGGGGCGTCGTCTACTATGTGGCGGTCGACCCGGCCGCGCGCGGAGCGGGCCACGGCCGCGCCATCATGGCGGCGGCGGAGGCGTGGCTCAGGGCGCGCGGCGTGTGGAAGCTCAACCTGCTGGTGCGGGCAGGCAACGAGGCGGTGCAGCACTTCTACGAGCGGCTCGGCTTCGAGGCTCAGCCACGCATCTACATGGAAAAATGGCTCGATCCGGCGCGAAAGCCGCCTCCGCGATAGAAAAGGCGGCCGGCGTACATCCTCCGTTCATCTTGTGCGTTGTTTGATAGCAACGGCGACAGGCAAAGCGCCTCACGATCCACGATGCGGAGATTCGAAATGCCGTCTGTTTCCCTGCCCTTAACCCTGAAGCGCGGTTTGCCCCTCGTCCTCGGCGCCGCGGCAGCGGCGTTTGTCAGCTTCTCCGGCCCTGCCGTGACCTCCGCCGAAGCGCGGACCGTCTGCCGGACGGAACGGGTATGCACGCAGCCGCGGCCGGTGCGCGAGGTCGTCACCCACTGCCGCATGGTGCGCCGCCCCGGCATGGCGCCCCGCCGCGTGTGCGAGGACGAGGTGCGCTGGGTGCGCCGCGGCCCGCCGCGTTGCAAGATGGAGCGTGTCTGCCGGCGCTACTGAGCCTCAGCCGCCGTCTCCGAACAGCGACAGCTGCGTATCGGGCGGGCGCTTGCGCCCGCCTTTTTGCTGGCCGCGGGCGGCGGTCGGCGGTTCGCCGGCCGCAGGTTGCTGCACCGTCGCGTCGTCGCGACGCGCATCGTTGAGGTTCGCTGAAACGGGGCGCATCGTCAGCAGGTCGTCCGGCGCAGGCCGCACGAGGCCGAGCGCCTCGAGGCCGGGCTGCGAGCAGTCGAGCCACAGCCCGGCATCATTCGCGGCGATGATGACAGGCATGCGCGGGTGAAGTGACGCGAGCGCGCCGTTGGCACTGGTCGTGACGATGGCGACAGTGTCGATCTCGCTGCCGTTCGGGCTCGCATAGGTCTCCCAGACGCCGGCAAAGAGCATGAGGCCGCCATCGGCGCGCTCGATCATGAAGGGCGTGGTTTTCGTCCCGTCCCGGCGCCATTCGTAGAAGGCGCTGGCCGGCACGAGACAGCGGCGGTGGCGGGCGGCCGTGCGAAAGGCCGCCTTCTGCACGAGCGTCTCGCCTCGGGCGTTGAACAGCAGAGGCATCGCCGCCGGATCCTTCGCCCAGGCGGGAATGAAACCCCAGCGCATCAGGGCAAAGTGCCTGCGGCCCGCAGTGTCGGCCGTGACGACGCCGATCGGCTGGGTCGGCGCGATGTTGTAGCGCGGCGGAAAACTGACCTCTTCCTCATAGCCGCACTCGGCGCGCACCAGCTCGGGAAGGAGTGTCAGCGCGAAGCGTCCGCACATGGGGATTCCTGACTGTTACGAATTTGTTTGCTTGATGATGCCACAGTCTGGTGATGGCAAAGGCTGGGCAAGACTCACGCGGGCTCGGCATGGTGTTGTGCACAGAAGCGTCGTGCACCCGATTGCGCAGTTGAAGGACGAGGGACGGAAGTGGCTGCGGGCATGTCCACGGGCACAGGCAGGGATGACGGCGACATGCCCACGCAGGCGCCCCCCGCGCCGTCCCTCTCCACCGACTTCCTCAACCAGTACAACGAAGTGCTGATGATCATCGAGCTCGTGGCCGATGATGCGGAGCTGATGGAGACGCTCGACGAATGGCAGCCGCGCAGCTACCGGCAACACTTCGCCAAGCACGCGCAGCTGCGCTTCGCTGAGGATGCGCTGAAGGCCTACGAGGCGCTGGCGCCGGAGCGCCGGCTCGCCTTCGAGAACCTGCGCCTTGCCATGGACGACGTGGTGACTGGCACCATCCGCGCGCTGAAGCAGGCCGGCGATGTCGAGGAACGCGCGACCATCGCCGCCACCGCCTCCTCCCTGCTGCGGCGCATGATCGAGGCCGCCGCCAGCTTCATCCGCACCGAAGGGCGCGACTGGCGCAGCTTCAGCTACGCTGAGATGCAGGGCACCATCGACCGGCTCATGGCCCGCTGGGGGCGCGGCTGAGGAAAGGCCGCGCCACGGGCGCCCGGCGCTCACAGCCACCGTTTCCAGCGGAAGAAAAGATAGGGCGCGATGGCCGCCACCAGCATGGCGAGGAGCGCCGCCGGATAGCCGTACCACAGGTCGAGCTCTGGCATGACCCGGAAGTTCATGCCGTAGATCGACGCAATCAGCGTCGGTGGCATGAAGACCACAGCCATGACCGAGAACAGCTTGATGATGTTGTTCTGCTCGAGGTTGACCAGGCCGAGCGTCGCATCGAGGAGGAACTGGATCTTTCCCGCCTGGAAGCTCGCATGTTCCTCCAGCGACTGCAGGTCGCGCAGGGTGGTGCGCACCTGCTCGCGCAGCTCGACCGGCACCCGCGTGGCGCGGTAGACGACCGAGAGGAATAGCAGCAGCCGCTCAATGGAGACGAGACTTTCGCGGCTCAGGGAAATCAGCGTGCCGTAACGGCCGAGATCGCGCAGCGTCTTCTGATATTCCCCATGGCGGCCGACCGTCTTGTCGGCCACGTCGAAGACGTCGCGGGAGATCCTGTCGATGCTGCTGGCTGTCGCCTGCAGGATCTCGGCCAGCCGGTCGATGATGGTCTCGATGAGACCGGCAAAGACCTCCTCCGCGCTCGCGCCGCAGCCGCCCGGCTTGCCGGCCCGGTGCGCGAACATGGTGAAGGCGCGCGGCTCCTCGTAGCGCACGGTGACGAGAGTCGAGCCCTTGAGGATAAAGGTGACGGCCGTGATGTCCGGATCGGCGCTGTCGGCGGCATAGAGCAGGCGCACCGTCATGTAGCGTGCGCCGTTCTCGCTGTAGAGCAGCTCGGAGGGCTCGATGTCCTCCATGTCCTCGCGGGTCGGGATCTCGATGCCCAGGTGTTGCTCGACCACCCGGTCCTCCGCGTGGGTCGGCGCCACGAGATCGATCCACACGGCATCGGCCGGAAGCGGCTCGCCCGGCGGCAGAATGTACCGCTCGAGCCGGCAGACGTCCGCGGCGTCCTGCTTCGTGCGGTCGACCATGCGGTAGACGACGATCATTTCCTGCGCTCCGCCAGTCTCGAACGGCTCTGTTGTCTAGCCCATCCGGCGCACGGGAGAAATCCGGCAGGCACAGCCGCCTTCAATGGGCCGAACCGGGAGGCGGGGGCGTATCGTCCGGCACGAAGAAATCCGGCATCAGGGGCTTCGTGGGATCGACGCGGTACTGCTCGAAGTCCGTCACACCCTCGGCCGCGAGCACGAGGTCGTCAATGAGGAAGTGGCCCGAGAAGCTGCGCGCGGGCTTGTTGAAGATGGCATAGGCGGCATCCGCCATGATCTCGGGCGTGCGGCTCGCCTCCATCATCGCCTCGCCGCCCAGGAGGTTGCGGATGGCGCTCGTCGCGATGGTCGTGCGCGGCCACAGCGCATTGACGGCGATGCCCCTGGGTCGCAGTTCACCAGCGAGGCCGAGCACGCACAGGCTCATGCCGTACTTGGCGATGGAATAGGCAAGATGAGGGGCGAACCACTTCTCCTTCATGTCAAGCGGCGGCGACAGCATGAGGATGTGCGGGTTCTCCGCCTTCTCGAGATGGGGAATGGCGTATTTCGACACCATGAAGGTGCCGCGCGTGTTGACCTGGTGCATCAGGTCAAAGCGCTTCATGTCCGTCTCGAGCGTGCCGGTGAGCTGGATGGCGCTTGCATTGTTGACGACGATGTCGATGCCGCCGAAGGTCTCGGCCGTCTGGGCGATTGCGGAAGCCACCTCGTCCTCGTTGCGCACGTCCACGACGAGCGGCAGCGCCCGCCCGCCCGCAGCCTCAATATCGGCGGCAGCGGTGAAGATCGTGCCGGGAAGTTTCGGATGCGGAGCTGCCGTCTTGGCGGCAATGGCGACATTGGCCCCGTCCCGCGCAGCCCTGAGCGCGATGGCGAGGCCGATGCCGCGCGAGGCGCCGGTGATGAACAAGGTCTTGCCGGACAGTGACATGGCTCAATCCTCCCGGTCAGCGGCTCTTTCGGCGATGGAATAGCGCGGCGGGCGACGACCGTCCGCGTCGGTGAAGCCATAGAGGCTGGCGAGGTCGCCAACATGGAGGATCCTGCCCGCGTGACGTGTAACGTCCGCATCGCACGCGAGCGCCGCCACCGCTCGTCCGGCATAGAGCGGAGTTTCCTGGGCCTCCGTCGCCAGGGATGAGCCGGCGACGCGCTCTGTGCGCACGAAGCCGGGTGAAAGGGCGAGCGCCGTCACGCCGTGGGGCGCAAGCTCGCTCGCCATGGCGAGCGTCAGCCGCGCCATCGACGCCATGGCGAGATCGTAGAACACATCGCCGAGATAGGCGCCACCGTCGTCGAAGAGCACGGTGACGAAAAGGCCGGCGCGCGCGCCCGCCATCACAGGCGCGAAGGCCCTGGCGAGAAGCAGCTGGGCGTAGACGCCGCTCTCGAACACGGTGCCGAGGCGCGCCGCCGGCCGGCGCCAGAAGGGCGTGCCCCACGCCGAACCGTCGGGATAGCGCTCGCCGTCGAACCCTTCGTCGCCGCCCCACACGGCATCGACGACGAGATCGACGCGACCGAAGCGGCGCAGCATCCAGGCGACGAGACCGTCGACCTCGCGCTCCACGGTATGGTCGCACCGATAGGGATAGCCGCGGCCGCCGAGCGCCTCGACGAGGCGCGCCGTTTCCTCGATGGTCTCCGGCCGCCCGTCGGTACGCGGCCCGGCCTCGCTCGACCGGCCGGTCACGACCACCGTCGCGCCAGCCTCGGCGAGACCGCGGGCAATGCCGCGCCCCACGCCACGGGACGCGCCGGCGACGACGCAGATGCGGCCGGAGAGAGGCCCACCCGCCACGTCGTTCAGCCCGCGAGGGCTGCCTCGGCGTCGGCGAGAGCGGATGCGCCCGCCATCACAGTCTGCGCGAGGCCGCGCGCGCCGGTGGCAATGTTCTCCGCAAAGAAGCGCGCAAGCGCGATGCGCCCGGCGTGGGCGGGGTTGGTGTCGCCGGCGGCGCGCGCCTCGCTCGCGGCGAGCGCCGCCTTTGCGAGGGCCGTGCCACCCTGGGCGATACCGAAGAGACGCAGATAGGGCGTCGCCGCGGCCAGCACGTCGGCGGAACTGTTGCCGGCAAGCGCCTTGAGGAGGAAGGAGGTGGCATCGTCGAGCGCATCCACCGCCTCGCGCATCCGCGCCGCCGAGGCGCCGAAGGCTTCGTCGCGGCTGGCGACGAGCCGGGCGCCGACCTTGCGCATGTCCGCGATGGCGCCGCGCACGGTGGCGCCGTCGGACAGGGGCAGCTTGCGCATGACAAGGTCGATGGCCTGGATGCCGTTGGTGCCCTCGTAGATCGGCGCGATGCGCGCGTCGCGCAGGTGCTGGGCAGCCCCCGTCTCCTCGACGAAGCCCATGCCGCCGTGCACCTGCACGCCGAGCGAGGCGACCTCGCATCCGATGTCGGTGGAGAAGGCCTTGGCGACGGGCGTCAGCAGCGAGGCGAGCTCGTGCCCCCTGCGACGCGCTTCCGCGTCGCCGCTGAGGCGGCCGCGGTCGATGGCGGCCGCCGTCATCAGGCAGATGCCGCGCGCCGCGTGGGTCATTGCCTTCATCGTGAGCAGCATGCGCTGCACGTCCGGATGGAGGACGAGCGGGCTCATGCCCTCTCCCGCGGCGGCGCCTGGCGCCCGCCCCTGCCGGCGTTCGCGGGCATAGGACAGGGCCTGCTGGTAGGCCCGGTCGGCAATGGCGACGCCCTGCGTGCCGACGGCGAGGCGGGCGTTGTTCATCATGGTGAACATGCAGGCGAGGCCGCGGTTCTCCTCACCGACCAGCCAGCCGACCGCGCCGCCCGCGTCGCCATAGACCATGGTGCAGGTAGGCGAGGCGTGGATGCCGAGCTTGTGCTCGATGGAATGGCAGCGCACGTCGTTGCGCGCGCCAAGTGAGCCGTCGTCATTGACGAGGAACTTCGGCACAAGGAACAGCGAGAGGCCGCGCGTGCCGGGCGGCGCATCCGGCAGGCGGGCAAGCACCAGATGCACGATGTTCTCGGTGAGGTCGTGCTCGCCGTAGGTGATGAAGATCTTCGAGCCCGTGATGCGGTAGGTGCCGTCGTCCGCGCGCTCCGCGCGGGTCCTGACCGCGTTGAGATCGGAGCCGGCCTGCGGCTCCGTGAGGTTCATGGTGCCCATCCACTCGCCGGAGACGAGCTTCGCGAGGTAGCGCCGCTTCAGATCCTCGCTTGCATGGGTCGTGATGGCCTCGACGGCGCCGGCCGTGAGCAGCGGGCCGAGGGCGAAGGACATGCATGCGGCGTTCCAGAACTCGACGCAGGCGGTCTGCACCAGGCTGGGCAAACCCTGCCCGCCCCACTCGGGATCGCATGGCAGCGCGTTCCACCCCGCCTCGGTCCAGTCGCGATAGACGTCCTTCCAGCCCGGGGCGGTCGTCACCTCCCCGTCGGCAAAGCGTGCTCCAGCCCGGTCGCCGGGCGCGTTGAGCGGCGCGATACGCTCGGAGGCGAACCGGCCGGCCTCCTCCAGGACCTGCTCCACGAGATCGAGGGAAAGGTCGGGGTACAGCCCTTCGGCGATGCCCTCTTCCAGTCCGGCCACATGCCGCATGGTGAAGGCCAGGTCTTCGACCGGTGCCCGATAGGTCATCGCCGCTTCCTCTTCCTGATCCGTGCGGCCATATGAGACCGCGCATTTTGTGCGTGCCACGCGGCCCATTGACGCGCATCATAAGCCGCGTCAAAGGCTGGCAGGCAAGAGCAGAGACAGTTTAAACGTGAACAATGATCGATCAACGCCCGTTGCGTCCCAAGACGGGCATGGGCAACGTGTCACCGAGCTGCTGACGGCGGACGCCGGCGGTCTGGCCCGCGCGGCCGACCTCCTGCGGCTCGGCCGGCTCGTGGCCTTCCCGACGGAGACAGTCTACGGCCTCGGGGCCGATGCCACCAATCCGCGCGCGGTCGCTGGCATCTACGCGGCCAAGCAGCGCCCCTCCTTCAACCCGCTGATATCGCACCTGCCCGATATCGCGGCTGCCGAGCGGGAGGGCGTCTTCGACGAGGACGCGATGCGGCTCGCCCGCGCCTTCTGGCCTGGCCCGCTGACGCTGGTGGTGCCGCGGGCGGAGACATCGCACATCTGCGATCTTGCGACGGCCGGGCTCGACTCCGTTGCCCTGCGTGTGCCCGGCCTGCCGCTTGCGCGCGACCTGCTCTCCCTCGTCGGCCGGCCGGTGGCCGCGCCGTCGGCCAACCGCTCGGGACGTGTCAGCCCTACCCGGTCCGACCACGTGCTTGCCGACCTCATCGACCGTATCGATGCGGTTATCGACGGCGGCGGAACTAACGTGGGGCTCGAGTCGACGATCGTCTCCTGCCTCAACGGCGAGATGCGCCTGCTGCGTCCCGGCGGTGTGCCGCGTGAGGCCATCGAGGAGGTGCTGGGGCGCACGCTCCTCGATGGCCCCGCATCGAAGGATGAGGAAGCGCCGCGCGCGCCAGGCATGCTCGAGTCCCACTACGCGCCGCGGGCACTCGTGAGGCTTGCGGCGGACGACGTGCGGCCGGGCGAAGGCGCCCTGCTCTTTGGCAGCGGGCGGCCGCGGGGTATCGAGGGGGCGCGCGCCGTCCGCAATCTGAGCGAAAGCGGCGACCTCGTGGAGGCCGCCGCCAATCTCTTCGCGTACCTGCGAGCAATCGACGATGCCGGGGTGGAGGCCATCGCTGTGACCCCCATCCCGGCGCACGGCCTCGGGGAGGCCATCAACGACCGTCTGCGCCGGGCAGCAGCCCCGCGATGAGAAAAGGCCCGGCGAGCCGGGCCTGTCCACGCTGGAAACCGGGACGAGTCAGCCCCTGAGCTTGGCCGCGATCTCGGCGACATGCCGGCCCTGGAAGCGGGCGGCCTCCAGCTCCACGGCGGAGGGCTGGCGGCTGCCGTCGGCACCGGCGATGGTGGAGGCGCCATAGGGTGAACCGCCCTTGATCTCGTCGACGCCGGTCTGTCCGGCGAAGGAATAGGGCAGCCCGACGATGACCATGCCATGGTGCATCAGGGTGGGGATGAAGGTCAGGATGGTCGATTCCTGGCCGCCGTGCTGCGTGGCGGAGGAGGTGAAGACCGAGCCGACCTTGCCGATGAGCGCGCCCTTGGCCCACAGCCCCCCTGTCTGGTCGAGGAAGTTGCGCATCTGCGCCGCCATGTTGCCGAAGCGGGTCGGCGTGCCGAAGATGATGGCATCGTAATCCGCCAGCTCGTCCACGGACGCGACGGGCGCCTCCTGGTCCAGCTTGAAGCCCGCCTTCGCCGCCGCCTCGGCCGGCACCAGCTCCGGCACGCGCTTGACGACGGCATCGGCACCGGCCGAGCGCGCGCCCTCGGCCACGGCCTTCGCCATCGTCTCGATGTGGCCGTAGGACGAGTAGTAGAGAACGAGAACCTTGGTCATGGCGATACTCCTCTGGTTCATTCAGCAAGGGGGAAGGAAATCGGATCAGGCGGCCACGGCTGGCAGCGCTGTCACCGGCGGCAGGGTCGAGACGCGCAGCAGGAAGAGCCCGTAGGGCGCGGTACGCGTGTCGAGCATGATGGCAGCGGCTCCGGGGGCACTGGTTGGGATGGTCACGAACTTCCCGGCATTTTGTGTTTCCCTACGCGCAAAGCTACAAGTATGATCGCAAGCAGAACATTGCGCGGACGCAAGGATGCCGCCAGAAAACGTTCTCGCCTCCACGGCGGCCGTTCACCAGATTTCCTGGGACGATATCCGTCTCGTCAAAGCCATTGCTGAGGCGAAGGGTATGGCCGGCGCTGGCGAGCGGCTCGGCATCAACCATTCCACGGTGTTCCGCCGTCTCGGCCAGCTTGAGGCGCAGCTCGGCGTCAAGCTGTTCGACCGGCACCGGGCCGGCTATGCGCCGACACCGCCGGGGGAGGAGATCACCGCGCTCGCCGAGCGTATCGAGGAGGATCTCGCCAGCGTCTCCATGCGCCTTGCGGGCTGTGCCGTCTCGCCGGCCGGCGAGCTGCGCGTGACCACCAACGACACGCTGCTGATGCACCTGCTGACGCCGGTCTTCGCCGCATTCCGCGAGGCCTATCCCAACATCCGGCTCGACATCGTCATTGGCAACCAGGCGCTGAACCTTTCCAAGCGCGACGCCGACATCGCCATCCGCGCCACGGACAAGCCGCCTGAGACACTCATTGGCCGGCGCCTTGCCACCATCCACTGGGCGCTTTACGGCCGGCGCGAGGATTTTCCCGACGGGGGACACGACCTCGATCTTCTCGCCCTCTTCGAGCGGCCGTGGGTCGCGCTCGGCGACAACTTCGGCATGATACACGTCGCCCGCTACGTCCGTGACAAGGTGCCGGCAGAGAAGATCGTCTACAAGCTCAACACGGTTCTCGGCCTCGCCGAGGCAATCGAGGCGGGCATCGGCATCGGCCACCTGCCCTGCTTCATCGCCGATACGCGCCCCGCGCTGGTGCGTCTGACGGCGCCGGCGCCGGAATTCTCTACCGGCCTGTGGCTTCTGACCCACCAAGACCTGCGCCACTCGCCGCGCGTGCGCGCCTTCCTCGACTTCTGCGGCGCCGAGATCGCCCGGCGCCGCGTCGTCATCGAAGGCGAGAAGCTGTTGCCGGCGCAGTAACGGGGCGGCGGACGCTATGCCGCCTGAGGCACCGCTCGCTCCACCGGCCGCTCCTTGATGGGCAGGTTGATGATGGCCGAGGCGACGCCGAGGGCCACCGACAGCCACCAGACAAAGGTGTAGGAGCCCATGCTCTCGTAGAGGATGCCGCCGAGCCAGACGCCCAGGAAACCGCCCACCTGGTGGGAGAAGAAGGCGAAGCCGTAGAGCATCGCCATGTAGCGCGTGCCGAACATGAGCATGACGAGCGCCGAGGTGGGCGGCACCGTCGACAGCCACAGCAGGCCGATGGTGATGCCGAAGGCGATCGCCGTCACCGGCGTGGCCGGCAGCAGGATGAAGGCGGCGATGGCAAGGGAGCGGCCGAGATAGATGAGCGAGAGCAGCCAGCGCTTCGACATGCGCGAGGACAGGAAGCCCGAGAAGAGCGAACCGGCCGCATTGGCGAGGCCGATGACCGCGAGCGTCCAGCCGCCGACCCACACCGGCAGGCCCGTGTCCTTCAGATATGCCGGCATGTGCGCCGTGATGAAGGCGAGCTGGAAGCCGCAGGTGAAGAAGCCGAGCACGAGGAAGACGTAGCTCGGATGGCGGAAGGCCTCGGCCAGCGCCTGGGCAATGGACTGGGACGGCCCGGCGTTGATGGCCGCCTTCGCCGCCGCGTCGCGAGTGGCCAGTGCCAGCGACAGGGGCAGAACAAGCAGCACGCTCGCGGCGAAGACGAGCAGCGCCATCTCGAACCCGAAGCCCTGGATGAGGGCGTTGCCGATGGGCGGGAACAGGAACTGGCCGAAGGAGCCGGCGGCCGTGCCCGCGCCGAAGGCGAGCGGGCGCCAGCGCTCTGGCAGCAGCTTGCCGAAGGCGCCGAGCACGAGGTTGAACGAACAGCCCGACAGGCCGAAACCGATCATGATGCCCGCGCCGAGGTTGAGAAGGCCGGCGGAGGTGGCATAGGCCATCACGACGAGGCCGGCGGCATAGAGCAGAGCGCCGACGCAGATGACGCGCACTGCGCCGAACTTGTCGGCAACGGCACCGGCGAAGGGCTGGCCCAGGCCCCAGAGGAGGTTCTGGACGGCGATGGCGAGACTGAAGACGTCGCGGCCCCAGCCATAAGCCTCCGTCATGGGGATCTGGAACAGGCCGGCAGCAGCACGCGGCCCGAAGGTGATGAGGGCAATGAGGCAGCCGGCGACGACGATGATCTCCGGCGGGACGGCACGTTGCGCTTCGCGCGACTCGGAAACTGTTTGAGTCATGGAAAGCTCCGGGAGACGCGCCGCTCCATGCGCCGCGACTTGTGCCGCGCAATCTAGTGCCTCACGGATGATAATGATATTGAATGTTTATCATTTTTAACATGATGATTCCGCATGAATCTGGAAGATTTGCGTGCCCTGGTCGCCGTTGCTGAGACGGGTTCCCTCGCCCGCGCGGCGAGCCGCCTGAACATCACCCAGCCGGCCGTGACGCGGCGCCTGCAGCGGCTCGAGGCGGAGCTGAACGCGCAGCTGCTCGACAGGGAGCAGAAGCCGGCCCGTCTGACCGCCGCAGGCGAACACGCCTACCGAGAGGGCGTCAAGGTGCTGAGCGCGGCCGACCAGTTCGCCAGCGCACTGCGCTCGAGCCAGGCCAAACCGCCCCTGCGTATCGGCATCAGCAGCGGCATCGCCGACTCTGTGCTGTCCGTTGGCATTGACGCGGTGCGGCGCACGGTGCCGCAGGCAAAGCTCGTCGTCATGGTGGACTGGACCGAGCGGCTCGTCGCCAAGCTGGCGGCCCAGGAGCTCGACGCCGTCATCGGGATGCGGCGCGGCAGCGCGGCCGACATGCCGGAGCTGTCGCTGTGGCACATCGCATCCGAGGAGGTGGTGGTCGTGGCGCGGGCCGATCATCCGGCCACCGGCTGCATTCCACTCTCCTCGCTCGCGAGGGAAGCGTGGGTCATCAATCCGGACGGCTGCGGCTTCCGCCACCTGCTCGACAGGGCGCTTGCCGCGACCGGCCACACGCTCGACATATCCGTTGAGCTCTGGGGTGTCGACGTGCAGCTCTCGCTTGTCGCCCGCGGCCTCGGCCTCGGCCTCGTCCCGGCCCGGCTCGTCGCGGCCAGCCCCTGGCGCGACCAGCTCAAGGTGCTTGACGTGTCCGACTTTCACGCCCGCCTCGCGGTGTGGATGATCGCGCGACGCAACATCGCCCCCTGCACGGCCCATGCGCTCGCCCGCCTGGAAGAGGCCATCGTCGGCGAGCTGGGACCCGTGGCTGCTGCCGCGGAATAGGGCCGCGAGCAAGCGTCCCGCCCGCGCCCGGCAACGAAGCTGCCGGCGGAAAACCGTCTTTGTGCAGGCACGCGAAGCTGGCCACTGCAGGCGGTTTCTGTTAATATAGTTATGCTCAATATGAGCAAATTCACGACCGCCTCAGCGGTCTATTTGTGTACCATCAATATGCTCAACTTGAGCATATAAGGAGAAGTGCCATGCACGCGGAAGTCGCGCTCCATGGGCCAAATGGCCAAGACGCGCCGCTTGCCTTCACGCCCGAAGTCGAGCGCGCCACGGCCCATCTCTACGAACGCGTGCGCCACATCGTCACGCCTGCCGAGTGGCCGCTCCATGCGCCCTACGTCAAGGCGATCAACGACCTGAAACGGGAGCGCGGCGCCGTCATCCTCGCCCACAACTACCAGTCGCCCGAGATCTACAACTGCGTGGCCGACATCGTGGGCGATTCCCTGCAGCTCGCGCGCGAGGCGGCCCGCATCGAGGCCCGCGTCATCGTGCAGTGCGGCGTGCATTTCATGGCCGAGACGGCGAAGCTGCTGAACCCGGACAAGACCGTGCTGATCCCTGACCGGGAGGCGGGCTGTTCGCTGGCAGAATCGATCACGCCGGAGGACATCCGCCTGCTGCGCGAGCGTTATCCGGGCGTGCCCGTCGTCGCCTACGTCAACACCTCCGCCGCTGTGAAGGCCGAGGTCGACATCTGCTGCACGTCCTCCAACGCCCTCGATGTGGTCGAGAGCCTCGGCGCCCCGCGCGTCATCTTCCTGCCCGATCGCTACCTCGCCGCCAATGTCGCGGCGCAGACGAAGGTCGAGATCATCGCCTGGCACGGCGCCTGCGAGGTGCACGAGCGCTTTACCGCCGAGGACATCGGCGCCCTGCGCGAGATCCACGAGGGCGTGCGCATCATCGCCCACCCCGAATGCCCGCCGGACGTGGTCGCCGCCGCCGACTTCGCCGGCTCGACGGCGCACATGATCGACTGGGTCAAGCGCGAGCGCCCGCGCCGTGTCGTCCTCGTCACCGAGTGCTCGATGGCGAGCAACGTCGAGGCCGAGGTGCCGGATGTCGAGTTCGTGCGGCCCTGCCACTTCTGCCCGCACATGAAGCGCATCACCCTGCCGAAGATCTACGCCTGCCTGCGGGACATGAGCGGCGAGGTCACGGTCGAACCGGAGCTTGCCGCGCGGGCACGCCGCGCCGTCGAGCGCATGGTGGCGCTGGCCGGCAAGCCCTCTGCGGTCGTCCAGTGAGCGGCCCCGTCCTCGTCGTCGGGGCGGGACTGGCCGGCCTCTTCACGGCGCTGAAGCTCGCTCCGCTGCCAGTCATTCTCGTCTCGCCCCACCCCCTCGGCGACGGCGCTGCGTCGTCCTGGGCGCAGGGCGGCATCGCCGCGGCCATCGGCGCCGACGATACGCCGGACCTGCACCTTGCCGACACCATTGCTGCCGGCGCCGGCCTCGTCGTCGAGGAAGCGGCCCGCATCCTCTGCTCCGAGGCGCCGGCGCGCATCGACGACCTCGTCGCGCTCGGCGTGCCCTTCGCCCGGTCGGGCGACGGCCGGCTGAAACCCTCGCGCGAGGCGGCCCACAGCCGTGCCCGCGTGCTCGCCGTCGATGGCGACCGCAGCGGCCTCGCCATCGTCCAGACGCTCATCGCGGCCATACGCCGCACGCCGACAGTCACGGTCATCGAGGGCTATCTGCTTGACGACCTCACGCTCGCAGGCGGACGCGTGCGCGGGGCGACCTTCCGCGCGCGCGACGGCGGGCCGGGCCTCGCCGTCACGGCGCCGGCCACCGTGCTCGCCACCGGCGGCATTGGCGGCCTCTATGCCGTCACCACCAACCCGCCCGGCGCGGTGGGGGCGGGGCTCGCGGCGGCGGCACGGCACGGCGCACTCGTCGCGGACCCGGAGTTCGTGCAGTTCCACCCCACTGCCCTCGACGTTGGCCGCGACCCCGCTCCGCTCGCCACCGAGGCGCTGCGCGGAGACGGTGCCGTGCTCGTGACCCGCGACGGGCGCCGCCTGATGCAGGGCGCGCATCCGGCGCTCGACCTTGCGCCGCGCGATGTCGTGGCGCGCGCCGTCCACGCCGCCATCCTCGGGGGCGACGGGGCCTTCCTCGACGCGCGCACCGCACCCGGCCCTGAGTTCGCCGGGCGGTTCCCGACCGTCCATGCGGCCGCCATCGCCGCCGGGCTCGACCCGACCCGTGATCTTCTGCCCGTCGCGCCCGCCGCCCATTTCCACATGGGCGGCGTCGCCACCGATCTGTGGGGGCGCACCAGCCTGCCCGGCCTCTGGGCGGTGGGCGAAGTGGCCGCCACCGGCGTTCACGGCGCCAACCGCCTCGCCTCCAACTCCCTGCTCGAGGCCGTCGTCTTCGGCGCCCGGACGGCGCAGGACGTTGCACGCACCCTGCGCGACGCGGGCGGGCCGGCCGAGGCTACCATGGCTGACCTGCCCTCCGCCCCAGCGCCGCAGGCCGACCCGGCCGGCGTCGCCGCCCTGCGCCGGACGATGCAGGACCATGTCGGCGTGGTCCGCGACGGCCAGGGGCTGGCGGCAGCGCTCGCCGAGATCAGCGCGATGCGCACGGGCGCCGATCCCGTCCTCGCGACCATGGCCGACTGCGCCTTCCTGATCGCCGCCGCGGCGCTGCTCCGCCAGGAGAGCCGCGGCGGCCACTACCGCGCCGACAGGCCCTTTGCCGGCCCGGCGCAGCGCACCCTGACGACGATCAACGCGCTCGAGGATGCCCTGCAGCCGCGGCTGCGGCAGGCAGGCTGACGCACAAACGAGGAACCTCATCGATGCACTTCGGCAACCCCCTGCTTCTCGCCGACATCGTGCGTGCCGCGCTCGCCGAGGATCTTGGCCGGACCGGCGACATCACGAGCGCCGCCTGCATTCCCGCAGACCGCCGCGCGAGGGCGCAGCTCGTCGCGCGCCGGGACGGCCGCCTCGCCGGGCTCGAGGCGGCGGAAGCCGCCTTCCGCCTGATGGACGGGGGCATCCGCTTTACCGCCCACCGCCAGGACGGCGAGGCGCTTCGCGCCGGAGACGCCCTCGCCACGGTGGAGGGACCGGCCCGCACCATCCTGGCCGCCGAGCGCGTGGCGCTCAACTTTGTCGGCCGCCTCTCCGGCATCGCGACTCTGACGGCCGCCTACGTGGCCGAGGTGGCACACACGCGCGCCCGCATCTGCGACACGCGCAAGACAACGCCGGGGCTTCGGGCGCTCGAGAAATATGCCGTCGCCTGCGGCGGCGGGCTCAACCACCGTTTCGGCCTCGACGATGCCATCCTGATCAAGGACAACCACATCGCTGTCGCGGGCGGCGTGCGGCCTGCGCTGCGTGCGGCCAAGGCCGCTGCGGGCCATCTCGTGAAGATCGAGATCGAGGTCGATACGCTCGAGCAGCTTGCCGAAGTGATCGAGGAAGGGGCGGATGTCGTCATGCTGGACAACATGCCGCCCGCGATGCTGGCCGAGGCGGTCGCCATGGTGGGCGGGCGCATGCGCACCGAGGCCTCGGGTGGCGTGGACCTGTCGACCGTCCGCGCCATTGCCGAGACCGGCGTCGACGCTATCTCGGTCGGCGCCCTCACCCACTCGGCGCCGGTGCTGGACATCGGGCTCGATATCGCCGTGGGCGGCGCGCCCTGACCGGCGCGCCTGCGGCTACCGCGGGCCGTAGATGACCCGCGGCGGCGGCAGCGCCGATTTCGTGACGATGCGCTGCCCGTAATAGTGGCGGTGCACATGGTGACGGCGCGCCGGCCAATAGTCCCTGGCGAAGACCACGCCGCCCGAATAGCGGACGTTTGCGCCGCCGCCGCGCCAGGCGGCAACGGGCCATTCCCCATGGACGCAGCGGTGGCAGCCATCGCTGTAGAAGCCGCCTGCCAGGGCCGCGCCCGGCGCGGCGACCAGACACGCGGCGAGAGCCGCAATTCTCACATGCACGATCATCGACGCCTCCGGCCGGGTATGGCGCCCGTTGCGCTTTCCCGCACGCAACGAAAGGCCGAAAGCGCCGCCGGTGCAACGACAACGCTTCGTTAAGGTAAAGCCGGGGCTCAGCGCTGGCCGGGCCGGAGCTGGTAGAAGACGTGGCGCCCGATGACATCCATCTTCTTCAGGCGCTTGGCCCAGTAGGGACGCACGTAGTTGGCGTGGTAGTGCGTCGCCCCGCCCACGTCGGCGAGATAGGTCGTGCCTTCCGTGACCTCGCGGGCGATGCGTACCGCCCGCCGCCACGCGGCGGCCTCGGTGATACGCAGGGCGCGTCCCTCACAGGCGAAGGAGAACTGGCAGGCCTTGTAGCGGTGGCGGTTCTGGTAGACGACGCCACAGACAGTCGAAGGATAGAGGCCCGACCGTACACGGTTGAGCACCACCTGGGCCACCGCAGCCTGCCCGGCCTCGCTCTCGCCCCGGGCCTCGAAATAGATGGCCTCGGCGAGGCAGCGCTGCTCACTCGACATCCGCTGCGGGTCGATGAGATCGGCGTATTGCGGGCGCTCCCGGTTCTTCTCCATCGCCGAGACACCGTCGCCGATGCGTACGGCGGTATAGGACACGGGCGCGCCGGCGATCTGCATGGGCGTCGCGTCGGCGGGCGCCGGCGTGGCGGAGGCGAGGCTCTCGGCGCGGGAGACGGCGGGGGTTGCCCCGTCCGCGAGCGTGACACCCGTGCCGACGCTTGCCGCGACCGGCGGCGAGCCGGGAGCGAAGGAGCGCTCGGTCATCGTGTCATCGTCCGACCACGGCTCGAAGGCCGCCATGTCGTCCGGCGACGGGATTTCGAGGTCGCCCGGCATGAGGAGGGTGGGCGGCAGCAGGCGCTCGTCGCGCGACAGCAGCATGCGCGAGAGCATGCTGGCGCGCGTCTCGCGCTCGCTGCGGCCGAGACGGCTGAGGCTGGGCCGCAGGGGCACCGGCGGGTCACCCTTGAGGGTGCGGTCCACTTCGGGAAAGGCAGGGGGACGCGCCTTCAGTTCGTCGCGCGGCGGCGCCTCGAGGGCAGCCTCCGGATCTGGCTCCGACAGGTGGTCGAGCGCGGCGATGTCAAACAGCTCGCCGGCGCCGCCGGCCGGGCCGCGCATCAGCGCCTCGCCAAGCGCGGCCGAAGACGGCACGAGGGTGGCAAGCCTGGGCGCGACGATGGGCGCGAGCGGGGCGGCGCTGATGCCGCTCGACAGGTCCTGCCCCGCGGTCGCCGTGAACGAGACAAGCATGCCGCCGGCCAGTGCCCACGGCGCGACGGTGCCGAAGATCCAGCCCATTCTCGACCGCCGCCAACGTACACGACGCAAACGCATGTCACCCAACGCCGCTCTCGACCATCGGCGGGACGGGGAGCGTTGCGGCTACGCCACAGGCAAACGCCCGTCCCTCTCGGACAAGGTTATCGCGTCGTAACGTTGAGAGAGGGTTAAGCGGCGCCGGGCGGGCTGTGCCAAAGCGGCTCTCAGTCGGGAAAGCCGTCCGAGGCGATGTTGAGCACGCGCCCGCAGTGCTTGCAGTGCACTGCGTCGGCGTCGTGCCGCTCGAGTCCGCACGCAGGGCAGACATGATAGACTTTGGCCGGCCGGAAGATGGCGCGCGCCAGGTTCACGAACAGCGCCACGCCGACGACCATGGTGACCACGGTCAGCACCCGGCCCACCGTATCCGTCATGACAATGTCGCCGAAGCCGGTCGTCGTCAGCGTGGAGACGGTGAAGTAGAGCGCGTCGAGATAGTTGTTGATGCGCGGGTTGCGGCCGTACTCCCACACGAAGACGACCGAGGTGATCATCAGGATGAACACGGCGAGGTTCACGCCGGCCCTCACCGCCTCCTCGTTCTCGCGATAGGCCGGGAAGACCGCGGCGATCTCGCGCGACATGTAGGGCGACTGCAGGAAGCGCGAGATGCGCAGCAGGCGCAGGAAGGCAAAGTTGTTCGCCAGCACCGGCACGACGAGCGAGAAGATGACGAGCGCATCGATGAGCGATGCGCCACGCAACGGGAAGCGCCATGGCGTCGGCGCGATCGCCATGCGCGCCGCATAGTCGAGGGTCAGGAGCGCCGCCACGAGATAGTCGATCCAGTGGCGGTCGCCCTCCGGGTAGATGACGGTCGCGATCAGGAAATAGAGGATGGTGACGGCATCGAAGCCGATGAGCCCCATCCGGAACCAGAAGCTCGGCCGGCTGTCCCCGAAATAGAGGATCGCCAGATGCCGCCGCCATTTGGCCCGCCTGGGCGAGACGGCTTCTGTGAGAGGGCGGTGCCTGGCCTTCCTGGCCCGGCCGCTGCGCCCCTTCGCCGTCTTGCCCTGCGCCATGACACGTCAGGCCTGGCTCGCAGCCCTCTTGCCAAGGGCCGCCTGGGCCGCCGCGAGGCGGGCGATCGGCACGCGGTAGGGCGAGCAGGAGACATAGTCGAGCCCGGCCCCCTCGCAGAAGCGGATCGATTCGGGGTCGCCGCCATGCTCGCCGCAGATGCCCAGCTTCAGGTCGGGCCGCACCGCGCGGCCGCGCTCGGCGGCGAGCTTGACGAGCTCGCCAACACCCTCCTGGTCGAGCGTCACGAACGGATCGGCGGGCAGGATGCCGCCGGCCGTGTAGGCGCCGAGGAAGGATGCGGCGTCGTCCCGGCTGATGCCGAGCGTCGTCTGCGTGAGGTCGTTGGTGCCGAAGGAGAAGAACGCCGCCGTCTCGGCGATCTCGCCGGCGCGCAGCGCCGCCCGTGGCAGCTCGATCATGGTGCCGACCTTGTAGGACACGGCAACGCCCGTCTCGGCCTTCACTGCCTCGGCCATGGCATCGATGCGCCCCTTCACGAGGTCGAGTTCCGCCCGCGTCATGACGAGTGGCACCATGACCTCGACCTCCACCGGCTCGCCTGTGCGCTTGCCCGCCTCGACCGCCGCCTCGAAGATGGCGCGCGCCTGCATCTCCGCAATCTCGGGATAGCGCACGGCAAGGCGGCAGCCGCGGAAGCCGAGCATCGGGTTGAACTCGGACAGCTCGCTGGCGCGGCGGCGCAGCTTGTCCTCATCCACCTTCAAGCGGGCCGCCACCTCGGCGATCTCCGCGTCGGTGTGGGGCAGGAACTCGTGCAGCGGCGGATCGAGCAGGCGGATCGTCACCGGCAGGCCCTGCATGATGGTGAAGAGCTCGATGAAATCGGCCCGCTGCATCGGCAGGAGCTTGGCGAGGGCGGCGCGACGGCCGGCCTCGTCGTCGGCGAGGATCATCTCGCGCACCGCGATGATGCGGTCCCCCTCGAAGAACATGTGCTCCGTGCGACACAGGCCGATGCCCTCGGCGCCGAAGCTGCGCGCGGTCTTGGCATCGAGAGGCGTCTCGGCATTGGCCCGCACCTTCATGCGGCGCACGCTGTCTGCCCAGCCCATGAGGGTGGCAAACTCGCCGGAGAGCTCGGGCTCGAGCATCTTCACCTCGCCCGCGAGCACCTGCCCTGTGGCGCCGTCGATGGTGATGATGTCGCCCTTCCTGAAGGTCTGGCCGGCGGCCAGCATCACGCCCGCGCGGTAGTCGACGCGGATGGACCCGGCGCCCGAGACGCAGGGCTTGCCCATGCCGCGGGCGACGACGGCAGCGTGCGAGGTCATGCCGCCGCGCGTCGTCAGGATGCCCTCGGCAGCGTGCATGCCGTGGATGTCCTCGGGGCTCGTCTCGATGCGCACGAGGATGACCTTGCGGCCGGCCTTCTTGGCCTCTTCCGCCTCCTCCGAGGAGAAGACGATCTCGCCGCAGGCCGCGCCTGGCGAGGCCGGCAGTCCCGTGGCGATGACGCGTCGCTCGGCCTTGGGGTCGATGGTCGGGTGCAGGAGCTGGTCGAGCGCGATGGGGTCGATGCGGGTGATCGCTTCCTCACGGGTGATCAGCCCCTCATTGGCGAGATCCACCGCGATCTTGAGGGCGGCTCTGGCCGTGCGCTTGCCCGAGCGCGTCTGCAACATCCACAGCTTGCCTTCCTCGACGGTGAACTCGAGGTCCTGCATGTCGCGGTAGTGGCGCTCGAGCAGCTCGTAGATGCGCACCAGCTCGGCGTAGGCTTCCGGCATCGCCTTTTCCATCGACGGCTTGTCGGAGCCGGAGGCAATCCGCGCCTTCTCGGTGATGTCCTGCGGCGTGCGGATGCCCGCCACCACGTCCTCGCCCTGGGCGTTGATGAGGAACTCGCCATAGAGCTCCTTCTCGCCCGTGGAGGGGTTGCGAGTGAAGGCCACGCCGGTCGCCGAGGTCTCGCCGCGGTTGCCGAAGACCATGGCCTGCACGTTGACAGCCGTGCCCCACGAGGCCGGGATGCCGTGCAGCTCGCGGTACTTGATGGCGCGGTTGTTCATCCAGGAGCCGAAGACGGCGCCGATGGCGCCCCACAGCTGCTCCTTGGGATCCTGCGGGAAGGGCTTGCCCAGCTCCTTCGCCACGATTTCCTTGTAGCGCGCGACGAGGACCTGCCAGTCCTCGGCCAGGAGGTCGGTGTCGAGCTCGTAGCCCTTGCGCGCCTTGTAGTCCTCCAGCGCCTCCTCGAAATGGTGGTGCTCCACGCCGAGCACCACGTCCGAATACATGGTGATGAAGCGGCGGTAGCTGTCCCAGGCGAAGCGCTGGTCCCCGGACGCGGCGGCGACGGCGGCGACCGTCACGTCGTTGAGGCCGAGGTTGAGCACGGTGTCCATCATGCCCGGCATCGACGCGCGGGCGCCGGAGCGGACGGAGACGAGCAGCGGGTTGCGGGCATCGCCGAAGGTCTTCCCGGTCAGGCGGCCGACGTGGGCGAGAGCCTCCTCGACCTGGGCGGGAAGATCTTCGGGATAGCTGCGGTCGTGGTCGTAATAATAGGTGCAGACTTCGGTGGTGATGGTGAAGCCGGGCGGCACCGGCAGCCCGAGGTTCGACATTTCCGCAAGGTTGGCGCCCTTGCCCCCAAGCAGGTTACGCATCCCCGCCTCGCCTTCGGCCTTGCCATCGCCGAAGGTGTAGACCCATTTAGTCATCACCGACCCCGTTCGTGGTCATTTTCTTCGCGCCTGCAGCACAGGCGCTGAAGGCTTGGCGCATCCGGCCGCAAAAGGCAATGCACCGAACGGCGAGGCGGTTCCTGTCGCCCCGGATCAAATCGATTTTGCCGCGGAATCGCCGTTGCGCGTCTTGTCGCCGCAGCCCCCCTCCTCTTCTTCCGTCGTGCCGAGCGAGACGATGAGGCGCGCGAGCAGTTGCGACAGCTGCTCGACCTCCTGCGGCGAGAAGACGGACAGGATGCGCCGCTCGTTGGCGACATGGTCCACCACGGCCGCATCGACTGTGGCGAGCCCCTTCTGCGTCAGGCGGACGATCACCGCGCGCCGGTCCTGCAGCGAGGGCTCGCGCGTAATGAAGCCGTTCTTCTCCAGCCGGTCGAGCCGACTCGTCATGGTGCCGGAGGTCAGCATGAGCTGCGACCACAGGGCCGTGGGCGTCAGCGCGTAGGGCGCCCCGGCGCGGCGCAGCGAGGCCAGCACGTCGAAATCCCCCCGCCCGAGGCCGTGCCGGCGGAACACCGCCCCCAGCCGCTCGGACAGAAGCTGCGCCGCCTGGGACAGGTGGCCGAGGGGCACCATCGGCGAAGGATCGATGTCCGGCCGCTCCCGCCGCCACTGTTCCGCTATGCGCTCCGCGCGCTCCGGCCCGATCGTCTCGTCCATCGCAAGTCGTCCGCTTGACAATTATCTTGAATTCAAGATTATTGACTTAAAGATATTCTGGCGCCAGGTGCCGCGCGGTGCAAGGGCGCGCAGCAGCGCCGGATGAGGAACCCTCAATGCCCATGGCTCTCGCACTGCTCGTCGGCGTCGGCTTTCTCATCGCCCTCACGGTCAATCTCGCCAAGGCGGCCGCCACCCTCGGCATCGCGGGGCCGGAATTCGCCTTCTGGATGGCTCTCGGTGCAGGGCTCGTGCTGCTCGTCCTCGCCTTCGCCCGCGGGGAGCGCCCGGCACTGACGCGGGAGCACCTGCTCTATTATGCGCTCGCCGGCCTCCTCGCCGTCGCGGCGCCCAACTACATCGGCTTCGAGGTGGCAGCCCGCGCCGGCGCGGCCTATGCCTCCGTGCCCTATGCACTGTCGCCGCTCATCACCTATGCGCTTGCCGTTTCCGTCCGGCTCGACGCCCCCTCGGCGAGGCGGGTCGCGGGCCTGGTGCTCGGCTGCTTCGGCACGGCCCTCGTGGTGGCCAACATGATGGCGCGGGCCGACGGCACGTCGCCCGCCTGGCTGCTTGCCGCCCTGCTCGTGCCGCTCTCTGTCGCCTTCGGCAACGTGCACCGCACGCTCTACTGGCCGAAGGGCTCGGCGCCGCTCGCGCTCGCCGCCGCCATGCTGCTGGCAGCTGCGCTGTGGCTGTCGCCCTTCGTCACTGCCAACGGCGCGCACCTCCTCGCCCTCGGCCCGACGAGCGAGGCGGGCGCGCTCGTCGCCGCCCAGGTCGGCGTCTCGGCAGTGATGTACGTGCTCTACTTCCAGCTCCAGCGTGTTGCCGGGCCAGTCTATCTCAGCCAGATCGGCTATGTCGCGGCCGGCTTCGGCGTCGCCATCGCGGTGGCCCTCTTCGCCGAGACGGTGACGCTCGCGATGCTCGCCGGCCTCGTCCTGATCGCGGGCGGCGTCTTTCTCGTCACGCCGCGCCGCAGCCCAGCCTGATCACAGCCGCCCGCCGAAGAGGCCGAGGATGCCGACGACGATGAGGTAGAGCGCCACGATGTAGTTGAGCAGGCGCGGTACTATGAGGATCAGCACGCCGGCGATGAGGGCCACCAGCGGCTGGATGACGACGAGATTGGCGATCATGACGCTCTCCTGACGGGCGCGAAGTCGCGTCCCGCCAGGCAACGCCCCGCAATCGCCGGCTGTTCCGGCCCTGGGCTGTCAGCCCTCGATGCGGGAGAAGTCCGCCACCTCGCGGGTCGCCTCGCGGATGGCGTTCAGCAGCTTCAGCCGGTTCTCGCGCAGGGCGGCATCCTCGGCGTTGACGGTGACCTTGTCGAAGAAGGCGTCGACCGCCGGCCGCAGCGCCGCAAGCGCCCGCATGGCGCCTTCGAAATCCTCGCGCGCGACAGCGGCCGAGGCATCACGCCGCGCCGCGTCCAGCGCCACCGCGAGGCCCTTCTCCTCGATCTGTCCGGCCTTGGCGATGAGCGTGAGATCGGGCGCCCCGTCATAGGTGCGCCCATCCTTCTTCTCCTCGATGCGCAGGATGTTGGCGGCGCGCTTGTAGCCGGCGAGCAGGTTTCGCCCGTCCTCCGTGTCGAGGAAGCGGCCGAGCGCCTCGACCCTCCGGACGATGAGGACGAGGTCGTCCTGCCCCTCGAGCGCGAAGACGGCGTCGATGAGGTCGTGCCGCGCGCCCTTGTCGCGCAGGTAGACCTTGAGGCGGTCGGCGAAGAAGGCGAGCAGGTCCTGCAGCGTCGAGACCTTCGGCGTGCCGGCGGGCAGCTCGTAGGTCGATGTCAGCTTGCCGACGACGACGAGGTCGTCGAGGAACTGCAGCAACCTCAGCCGCACACCGTTCTCCAGCACCAGCCGGATGATACCGAGAGCGGCGCGCCGCAGCGCGTAGGGATCCTTGGAGCCCGTCGGCTTCTCGTCGATTGACCAGAAGCCGACGAGCGTATCGAGCTTGTCGGCGAGGGCCACCGCGATGCTCACCGGCGCGTCGGGCACCCGGTCGGACGGGCCCTGCGGCTTGTAGTGCTCCTCTATGGCGGCGGCGACGGCGGGGTCCTCACCCTGCTCGGCGGCGTAGTAGCGGCCCATGAGACCCTGCAGCTCGGGGAATTCCCCGACCATCTCGCTGACGAGGTCCGCCTTGGCGAGGCGCGCCGCCCGCTCGGCCTTGGCGGGATCGGCCCCGACGATCGGCGCAAGCTCGCGCGCCAGCGCCACGAGGCGCGCGACGCGCTCGCCCTGGGTGCCAAGCTTCTCGTGGAAGACGATCGAATCGAGCTTTGGCAGCCGCTCTTCCAGCTTGATGCGCTTGTCCGTTTCCCAGAAGAACTTGGCGTCCGACAGGCGGGCGCGCACCACGCGGCCGTTGCCGGCGACGATGGCGGCACCGCCATCCTTGGCCTCGACGTTGGCGACGAGGATGAAGCGGTTGGCGAGCTTGCCGGTCTTGGCGTCTCGCAGCACGAAGCACTTCTGGTTGGCGCGGATGGTGGCGCGGATCACCTCCGGCGGCACCGAGAGGAAAGCTTCGTCGAACGAGCCCATCAGCACCACCGGCCACTCGACGAGGCCTGCCACCTCTTCCAGCAGCGCCTCGTCCTCGACGAGCTCAAGCCCCTGCGCGAAGGCGAGGTTCCTGGCCTCGTTGAGGATGATGTCCTTGCGGCGGTCGAGGTCGAGCACGACCTTGGCCTGCTCCAGCGAGGCGACATAGTCGGCATAGCGGCGCACGAGGATGAGGCCCGGCGCCATGAAGCGGTGGCCGAAGGTCACGTCTGAGGAGACGATGCCGCCCACCTGGAAGCGCACCACGTCCGGCATCTCCGTCTCGGCGCCGAAGGTGCACAGGATGGAGTGCAGCGGCCGCACCCAGCGCAGGGAGCCGGATTCTGCCGAGGCCTTGCCCCAACGCATCGACTTCGGCCAGGGGAAATTGCGGATCACGTCCGGCATGATCTCGGCGATGACCTCGGGCGTGTTGCGCCCCGGCCGCTCGATGACGGCGACGTAGAACTCGCCCTTCTTGGGATCGGAGACGATCTTCGCCTCGTCGAGCGAGGCGAGGCCGGCACTCTTCAGGAACCCCTGCACGGCGGCCTCGGGCGCGCCGACGCGCGGGCCCTTCTTCTCCTCGCGCACGTCGGGCTGGCGCGCCGGCAGGCCGACGACCTGCAGGGCGAGCCGCCGCGGCGTCACATAGGCCTTGGCACCCTCGTAGACGAGGCCGCGCTCGACCAGCGCGTCCGTGACGAGCTTCTTCAGATCCTCCGCCGCCTTGCGCTGCATACGGGCGGGAATTTCTTCGGAGAACAGTTCGAGGAGAAGGTCGGGCATGGATCGAGCGCCTGTCATGCCCCTCCCGCGGGAGGAGCCGGGGTTTCAGTGCTTGGTATGCTGGGTGCGAAGGATGGTGTCCAGCATCACGGCGAAAGATGTCACGACGCGCCTCTTCAGGCCGCCCCGCCGCCTTCCGTCGCCAGCCAGGCGGCGCCGCAGGCCTTGGCGAGTTCGCGCACACGCAGGATGTAGCTCTGGCGCTCCGTCACCGAGATTACGCCGCGGGCGTCGAGCAGGTTGAAGACGTGGCTCGCCTTGATGCACTGGTCGTAGGCTGGCAGGGCGAGCTTGTGGCGCTTGTCCGGGTCGTTCTCGCCCGCCGTCCCGGCGGCGATGAGACGGCGGCACTCCTCCTCCGCGTCCCGGAAGTGGCGGAAGAGCATCTCGGTGTCGGCGTGCTCGAAGTTGTAGCGGGAATATTCCTGCTCGGCCTGCAGGAACACGTCGCCGTAGGTGACCTTGTCCTCCCCCTCGCCACCGTTGAAGTTGAGGTCGTAGACGTTCTCCACGCCCTGCACGTACATGGCGAGGCGCTCGAGGCCATAGGTCAGCTCGCCGGCCACGGGCGCACACTCAAAGCCCGCCACCTGCTGGAAATAGGTGAACTGGCTCACCTCCATGCCGTCGCACCAGCACTCCCAGCCGAGGCCCCAGGCGCCGAGCGTCGGGCTTTCCCAGTCGTCCTCGACGAAGCGGATGTCATGCAGCGCCGGATCGATGCCGATGGCGTAGAGCGACTGCAGGTAGAGATCCTGCAGGTCCTTCGGGCTCGGCTTCAGGATCACCTGGAACTGGTAGTAGTGCTGCAGGCGGTTGGGGTTCTCGCCGTAGCGGCCGTCCTTCGGCCTGCGCGAGGGCTGCACGTAGGCGGCGCGCCAGGGCTTGGGCCCCAGCGCCCGGAGCGTCGTCGCCGGGTGGAAGGTCCCGGCGCCGACCTCCATGTCGTACGGCTGAAGGATGACGCAGCCGCGCTCCGCCCAGAAGCGCTGCAGGGTGAGGATCAGCCCCTGGAAGGACCGCGCAGGGCTCATGTGGCTATCAGTCATCCGTTCGGCCGCACTCATCGCCGCCCCTTCATCGAGATCATCCATCCGCCCGCAGGCGGGCTCGCGGCAACCTAGCCGTCGGGCCCTTCAAGTCAACGGCTTCCTCTTGGCCTGAGGACAGCATCCGCAAACTTGCGCTCGTTGCCAACGCGTGCAGCCGCGCACATCGCCGTCGGGCGTTGCTCGGCATGCTCCTGTCATAGGCGGAACGAACCGCCGGGAAGACAGGAGAACGGCCATGACCACGATGACGAAAGCCACACGGGCTGCGATGCTCGCCCTCTCCCTCGCCACCACTGCCGTCGGGGCATTTGCCTTCACGGCAGCCTCCCCTGCCCTCGCCCAGTCGGCCGGCGGGCAGGGCGGTGGCGGTGGCGGTGGCGGCGCCGGGGGTGCCGGCGGCCAGGCCGGTTCCGGCGAAGGCGGCGACGATCACGCGATCTACCGGCGCATCATGGCGCAGGATCGCCTCACCCACGTGAACAGCTCCAACTGCACGCCGGGCGCCAACTGCAACGGGCGCGTGCCACCGCGCCGGCCCCCGCAGATCCAGCCCGTGAATGTCGACGAAAGCTGCGGCATGCCGCTGCGCGTCGTCTACGACCGCAACGGACACGCCCTCTGGTACGCCTGCCAGCCGCTCCCTCGGCGCTGATCCACCTCTGATCGGGGGACACACCATGCGCACCCTGCTCGCCATCACCGCCCTCGCCGCGCTGTCGGCGGCCCTGACGCCTCTTGCCGTCAGCGCCATGGGACGGACCCCGACGAGGACGGAGGCGGCCGGCACACCGGCCGCCTCCCGCCCCGGCGCGCCCCAGGCGGCGCCCTGCCTCAAGCCGATCCGCGTCGTCTATGCCGGCTACGGCGAGCCGGTGGTCTGCCGCGACCGCTGAGGTGTCAGAGGCCGAAGCGTTCCCACTGCGCTCGCTCCTCGAGCGCGGCGATGACCTCGACGGGGTCGAGGAGGGCGGAAGCCCCGGCCCTGCCCAGCAGCCCACGGGGAAAGAGCGAGCGCCTGTCGGCCACGAGCGGCAGCCGCACATTCTCGCCGAAGCGCTGGCGCATCACCGAACGCAGGTCGCCGATGCCGTCGATGATGCCGAGATCGAGCGCCTCCTGCGCCGACCAGAACGCGCCCGAGAACAGCTCCTCGTCGCTGCCGGTCAGGCGGGCACCGCGCCGCTCCTTCACGATGGCGATGAATCTGCGGTGGATCTCAGCCTGTATGTCCTTGAGGCGCGCCACGTCCTCCGGCCGCTCGGGCCGGAAGGGATCGAGCATCATCTTGCGGTCCCCGGCCGTGTAGACGCGCCGTTCGATGCCCAGGCGGTCAATGAGCCTGTCGAAGCCGAAACCGGCCGAAACGACGCCGATGGAACCGACGAGCGAGAAGCTGTCGGCGAAGATCTCGTCCGCCGCCAGCAGCACCATGTAGCCGCCCGACGCGGCCACGTCCTCCGCGAAGGCAAAGACCGGCACGCCCTTCTCGTCGGCCAGCGCACGCACCCGCTGCATGATGAGATGCGATTGCACCGGCGAGCCGCCCGGCGAGTTGACGATGATGGCCACCGCCGCGACGTCACCGAAGCCGAAGGCGGTTTCGAGCGACCGCGCCACCGATTCCAGCGTGAGCGTCGAGCGCAGCGGCATCGGCATTCCGATGGTGCCCTGCAGGCGCACGACCGGCACCAGCGGCTGCCGGGCGCGGAAGCGCGCAGGCAGGAAGCGTCTCATGAACAGGGGCGCTGAAACCATGACACCTGCGGGATCGCGAACCGGGCCGCCAGCATAGCCGCCCCCCGGGGGGAAACAAGGCGGGAAACAAGGCGCGCCCGCCGGCGTTGTTCATACATCTCAGGTTCATCTGCCATCGCCGATGATCCCGCGTACTTCGCCGCAGGCTCTCCGGAGCAGGCGAGAAAAGGAGGAAGTGATGTTCCGAACGAGCAGGATTTGTGCAGGCGCTCTGCTGGCGGGCCTCATCGGCCTCGCTGCCGCCCAGCCGGCTGCGGCGAGCCCGCTCGCCGCGTCGCAGGACGCCGCCCGGCTCGCCACGGCGACTGACATCGAGAGGGTGCAGTACCACGGCCCGCCGCGGCGTCATTGGGGCCCCCCGCCGCGGCACCACCACCGCCACTGGCGCGGCAACCCCTGGCGCGGCCGCCACTGGGGCCCGCCACCCCCACGCTCGCGCGTCGTCTGCCGCACCGTCTTCACGGATTGGGGGCCGCGCCGCATCTGCCGCCCGAGGCGGTGAGCGTCATTCCATCGCGATGGACGCCGTGCCCCTGTGCACGGCGTCCGCCTCGGGCGTGAAACGGCCGTCCGGTCCGTTGAGCACGAAGCCCGGCATAAGACGCAGCGGCGCGCGGCTGCCCTTGCGCGCTGCCACGAGCAGCCGCACGGCAGGCCTGTCGCAACGGGGATGAACCGGCCGAACCGCGATGTCGCCGAAGCGGCCTGCAAGGGTGGCGAGAAGCCCCGCGAGCCCGTCGACGCGGTGGATGAGGACGAGACGCCCGCCCGGCGCGAGCACGTCGGCCGCGGCGCGCACCCACCCGTCCAGGGCCTCGTCGGCCATGACATGCGCCGCCCGGCGCCCGGCATCGGGCGATGTGCGCACCCGCCCCGCCGGCCAGAAGGGGGGGTTCGTCACCACAAGCCCCGCCGAGCCGGCCTCCAGCCCCGCCTGCCGACGGATAGACGCCGGCGCGAGGATGTCCGCCTCGCAGACCTTGAAGCGGTCGGCGAGACCGTTGAGCGCGACATTGCGCCGCGCGAGGGCGGCCAGCGCGGGATCGTTCTCCACCAGTACACCGCGGCATGACGGGTGACGCGCCGCCACCATCAGGCCGACGGCGCCCACGCCGGCGCCGAAATCCGCCACTGTCTCCCCATCGGCCTCGCCGCAGGCGGCTGCCAGCAGCACGGCGTCGGACCCGGCACGGTGGCCCCGTCGTGGCTGCACCAGCCGCACGCGCCCGTCGAGCAGCGCATCTTCGGTCACGTCCCCGTGAGCGGGGCATTTCCCGTCACGCATTGCGCAGCTCTGCTCCAAAGCCCGCGTCCGAGAGAAGCTGCCGCGCCCTCGTCTCATCATCATTTGCCACGAGCAGCCGCCGCTGGAAGGCGCCGATCGATCCCTCGAGGATGCTCATATGCGTATCGGCCACGAAGCAGGGAATTTCCGCTGCCCGGAGCAGCGCCTCGGCGGCGCCGAGAAGGACGATGTCATTCGTGCGCAAGAGTTCCTTCATCCCCGCCTTCCCCTGCCCGCGGCCGCGTGGTGCCGGCCTTGCGGCAATCCAGCCCGTTGCGGCTCGTCATTGGTGCGTGCAAGGTGCAGCAAATATCGCTATTTGTCGCGGCTGCTGGTGGCGTCAAGTTGGAGGAAGAGAGCGTGGGTGTCGTCGTCCCCATGGAGGAAAGCGCTCAGGAGCAGACCGGTATCGACAGGCTCGTGGCGCTGGTCTCCCCCGGCATGGCCCGCGTCAACAAGCTGATTCTGTCGCGGATGGGCTCGGATGTGGCGCTCATTCCCGAAGTCGCCAACCATCTCATCTCGTCCGGCGGAAAACGCCTGCGCCCCATGCTCACGCTCGCCACCGCCCAGCTCTGCGGCTACGAGGGTGACGGCGACGTCAAGCTCGCTGCGAGCGTCGAATTCATGCACACGGCGACGCTGCTGCACGACGACGTGGTCGACGAGAGCGACATGCGCCGCGGCAAGCTCGCAGCCCGCATGCTGTGGGGCAATGAGGCGAGCGTGCTCGTCGGCGATTTCCTGCTTGGCCAGGCCTTCAAGATGATGGTGGAGGTCGGCTCGCTCGACGCGCTCGCCGTGCTCGCCGATGCGGCCGCCGTCATCGCCGAGGGTGAGGTGTGGCAACTCTCGGCGGCCAAGAACCTTTCGACGACCGAAGAGGGCTATCTCGCTGTGGTGGAGGCGAAGACGGCCGCGCTCTTCTCCGCCGCCTGCGAGGTGGGACCCATCCTGGCGGGGCGCCCCGCCCATGAGCGGGCCGCCTGCCGCAGCTACGGCACCAACCTCGGCATCGCCTTCCAGCTCATCGACGATGCGCTCGACTACGGCGGCTCCAGCGCCAGTCTCGGCAAGAACGTCGGCGACGACTTCCGCGAGGGCAAGATCACCCTTCCGGTCGTGCTCTCGCTCGCCCGCGGCGACGAGGAGGAGCGTGCCTTCTGGCAGCGCACGCTCGAGAAGGGGGACGTGCGCGACGACGACCTCGCCCAGGCGCAGCGCATCATGCGCCGCCACCACGCCATCGAGGACACGATCGCGCGGGCCCGTACCTATGGCGATGCGGCCTGCGAGGCGCTGTCAGTCTTCCCGGACGGGCCGATGAAGCGGGCTCTCCTCGACGCAGTGGACTTCTGCATCGCCCGCGCCTACTGACCCGCTAGCGCAGCACCGTCGCGCGCACCCACCACGTAGGGCGCGCTGCCGCCAGCAGCCGGCGCGCGCGCGTGGCGGCGCGGCAGTCGTCGAACAGGCCGAACACGGTCGCGCCCGAGCCGGACATGCGGGCAAGGCGGCACTCCGGCAGATCCCGCATCAGGATGAGCGCTTCCGCGACGGCCGGCGACAGTGCCTTCGCCGGCGGCTCGAGATCGTTGCGCGCCCTGGCGAGCACGGCGAGAGCCTCGCTCCCGTCACATCCGCCGGCAGGCGTCGCCGGCTGCGGCGCCGCATCCCTCATAGCGCCGGGAGGAAGCCCGAGCCTGCGGAAGACGTCAGCCGTCGCCAGCGGTACGCGGGGATTGACGAGAACGGCGAACAGCGGTGGCAGGGCGAGCGGCGGCGACAGTCTCTCGCCAATGCCGGCCATCACCCGCGCCCGGCCGTCGAGGCAGACGGGCACATCCGCCCCCGTCGCGGCAGCCGCGGCCAGGATGGCGGGATCGTTGCGGTCAAGGCCGTTGAGGCGCGCCATGAGGCGCAGGGCTGCGGCCGCGTCCGACGAACCGCCGCCGAGCCCGGCTGCGACAGGCAGGCGCTTGTCGAGATGGAAATGGCCGGCGACGAGCCCCGGCCGCCGCGCCATGAGATGGTTCGCCGCCCGCAGCACGAGGTTGTCCGGCCCTGCCCCCGCGGCCTCAGCGCCCGGACCGGAGACCGTAAGGCCGAGCGGCCGGCCGGGATCAAGAGAAAGGCGGTCGCCGCAGCCGGCGAAGGCCACGAGGCTTTCGAGCAGGTGGTAACCATCCGCCCGACGGCCGATGATGTGGAGCGAGAGGTTGACCTTGGCCGGTGCGCGCTCGACGAGAAGACGGCCGGCGCCGGCGGAGTACGGACTGGGCGGCAGGGACATCGGCGACTAGCGAACCGCAGCCGGTTCTCGTTTAAAGATGAGGATTGCGGACGGCGCTGCCGGCCCCTCCCCATCCGTCGCGCGGGGGAGTTGCAGAGGCGGCACCAAGCGGGGGAGTGTTCTCACCCGCCGTTCTGCGGCTTCTCGACTGCCTCGGCCGCCGCCGGCTTGTCCTCGTCCGGCAGGCCCTTCTCGATCTTCTCGAGAATCTTCGGCAGATCCTCCGGCTCAGGGCCGAGATCGCGGGCGTGGTTCCACTGGAACTTCGCCTCGAGCTTGCGGCCCGTGCGCCAATAGGCGTCGCCGAGGTGATCGTTGATCGTCGGATCCGCCGGGCGCAGCTCGATGGCGCGCTCCAGCTCGCGCACGGCATCGTCATAGCGGCCGAGGCGGTAGTAGGCCCAGCCGAGGCTGTCGACGATGTAGCCGTCCCGCGGCCTGAGCTCGACTGCCCGCTTCAGCATCTCGAAGGCCTCTTCGAGATTCATGTGCCGGTCGACCCACGAATAGCCGAGATAGTTGAGCACCAGCGCGCGGTCGCTGCCGACACTCTCGGGGGCGAGCTCCAGGGCCTTCTTGAAGTCGGCCTCGGCCTTCGGCCACTCCTTGGACCGCTCGTAGGCGATGCCGCGGAAGTAGAAGAGCGTCCAGCGCGACTGGTCGGGCGTTCCGATGGCCTCGACGGCGCGGGTATAGATCTTGGCGGCCTCGGCGAACTCCTTGCGCGAGCGCAGGAGGTTGCCGAGCGCGATCAACGCCTCCACGTCGCCGGGGTTGGCCTCGATCATCTCCTCCAGATGCTTCTGGGCCTTGTCTTTCTCGCCCATCAGCTCCAGCGAGATGGCGATCTGGATGTCAATGCTCGACCGCAGCGGCGAATCTGCGGGCATCGTGTCGAAGACCTCGATGGCCGAGGAATACTGCTTGAGCCGCTCCAGCATGTCGCCGAGCGTGACGATGGCGAGTTCGTGCTTCGGGGCTAGGAAGGTGGCAAGGCGCAGGTAGATGAGCGCCGCGATCTCGTCGCCTTGGCTGTTGCCGGCGGCACCGAGGCCGTAAAGCACCTCGGCCGCCCCCTCCTGGGTGTTGGCGATCAGCGCAGGCAGGGTCTGGCCCGCGTCGAGGCGCTTCAGCGCATCCTGCACGATGGGATTGCGCGGCAGCAGCCGGTCGAAGGCCTCGTAGACGCGCCGGGCCTCCTCTGTCTCGCCGCGCACCGACAGCAGCCGCCCGTAGGCGTCGACGACGCGCAGCGTCGTGCGCTCGACGTCGTAGGCCGCCTTCAGCCGGTTCTCGGCCTCGCGGCGATTGCCGCCCACGGCGGCGATGAGGCCGGCGTGATAGTCGCGGAACACGTTGTAGGACGTTTCGCCCTTGAGCCGCTCGACCGTGTCGAGCGCGCGGCGAAGGTCGCCGGAGCCCACCCAGGACCAGGCCGTCAGCAGCGTCGCCGTCAGGTCGGCCGCGCGGCCGCGGCCGCCGCTGCCAAGATACTTGCGCGCGGTGACATAGCGGCGGGCCTTGATGGCCTCGACGCCAAGGGCGAGGCGGGCGAGACCGTTGCTGGAATCGCGCTTGAGGAGCTGGCGCGCGGCCGAGAAGGCCTCCTGCATGTCGCCGTTCGCCAGAAGGGCGACGAAGGCGCGCTCCAGAAGTTCAGGGTTGTTGGGGTCGTCGCGCAGCGCCTCGCGGAAGTAAAGCGCAGCCGCCCGCGTGTCCCGCGCTGCCCCGGCGACGACAGCGGCAAGATAGTTGCCCGCGGCGCTCTCGGCCGGACCCGGCAGGCTGTCGAGAAGATCCGCATCCTCGGCCTTGGCCGAGAGCGTGCCCGGATGCCCGAAGGCCATGACGGAAAAGATGCAGCAAGCCGAAATGGCGATGCGCGAGAGGCGCCGGAAGGTCATGTGGGTCACGTGTCTCTTGCCGCTCTTGCGCCGCTGGCCGGGAGGCGCGGCGTCTCTTGTATCACCATGCAACATGACCTTTTTGCGGTGCATCGGCAATAGCGGCGCGGCAATCGGCAGCCGCCGGCCGAGGTGCGATGGCCCGGCCGGCGCCCGCCCCTCACATGTTCGGGTAGTTGGGCCCGCCGCCACCCTCGGGCGTGACCCAGTTGATGTTCTGGGCCGGATCCTTGATGTCGCAGGTCTTGCAGTGCACGCAGTTCTGCGCGTTGATCACAAAACGGGGATTGGTGCGCGCCTGGGGGTCGTCGTACACCACCTCGTAGACCCCCGCCGGGCAGTAGAGGCGCGCCGGCTCCCCGTAGAGCGGCAGGTTGCGCTCGATCGGGATGGCGGGATCGGCCAGCTTGAGGTGAACCGGCTGGTCCTCCTCGTGGTTGGTGTTGGACAGGAAGACCGACGAGAGCTTGTCGAAGGACACGACGCCGTCGGGCTTGGGGTAGACGATGGGCTTGACCTCGTCGATTCGCTTCAGGCTCGCGTGGTCGGGCTTGCCGTGGCCGAGCGTGCCGAACAGTGAGAAGCCGAAGAGCTCGTTCGTCCACATGTCGATGCCGCCCAGCGCGACGCCCACCATGGTGCCGAAGCGCGACCACAGCGGCTTGACGTTCCGCACCTTATGCAGGTCGCGCCCGATGTCCGAGCGGCGCCAGCCGGTCTCGTAGCCGGTGAGCTCGTCGTGCTCACGCCCCTCGCCGAGCGCAGCGAAGACGTGCTCGGCACAGAGCATGCCGGACAGGATGGCGTTGTGGGAGCCCTTGATGCGCGGCACGTTGACGAAGCCCGCCGAGCAGCCGATGAGCGCCCCGCCGGGGAACACGAGCTTCGGCACCGACTGGAAGCCACCCTCCGTGATGGCGCGCGCGCCATAGGCAATGCGCTTGCCGCCCTCCAGCATGCCACGGATCATAGGATGGGTCTTGAAGCGCTGAAACTCGTCGAACGGCGACAGCGTCGGGTTCGAGTAGTTGAGGTGGACGACGAAGCCGATCGAAACCAGGTTGTCGTCGAAGTGGTAGAGGAAGGAGCCGCCGCCGGTGCCGTTGTCGAGCGGCCAGCCGAAGGTGTGCTGCACGAGGCCGGGCTGGAACTTCTCCGGCGGAATCTGCCACAGCTCCTTGAGCCCGATGCCGAACTTCTGCGGCTCGCGCCCCTCGTCGAGCGAGAAGCGCTTGATGAGCTGCTTCGACAGCGAGCCGCGCGCGCCCTCTGCGAACAGGGTGTACTTGCCGCGCAGCTCCATGCCGCGGGTGAAATCGGCCTTCGGCTTGCCGTCTCGGCCGATGCCCATGTCGCCGGTGGCGATACCGACCACCTCGCCCCTGTCACCGTAGAGCACCTCGGCCGCGGCGAAGCCGGGATAGATCTCGACGCCGAGCGCCTCGGCCCGCGCAGCCAGATAGCGCGCCACGTTGCCGAGCGAGCCGACGAAGTTGCCGTGGTTGTTCATGAGCCGCGGCATCATGAAGTTGGGCAGCCTGACGCCGCCGGCGGGGCCGAGATAGAGGAATCGGTCGGTGCTGACCTGCGTCTTCAGCGGCCGGTCGGGATCCTCGCGCCAGTCGGGCAGCAGCCGGTCGAGGCCGATCGGGTCGATCACGGCACCCGACAGGATGTGGGCTCCCACCTCGGAGCCCTTCTCGACGACGACGACCGACACCTCCCGCCCCGCCTCGGCAGCAAGCTGCTTGAGGCGAATCGCTGCGGCGAGGCCGGCAGGGCCCGCGCCGACGATCACGACGTCGTAGTCCATCCTCTCCCGTTCGGGCAGATCCATCAGGCCTCTCCTCGGTCTATCGGCACCTTTGCGGATTTTTGTTTGTATACAAACAAAAGTTCACGGCTCGCAATCATCGATACGCGAAGTCTTCGAGCCGTTCCAGACTGCATGTTGCACTGCGGGCGCGACCTGTCGAAGCGGAGGACGGCGGCGATCCGGCACTGGCAAGGCACCGGCGCGGCCTTTAGAATAAACGCATGTCGCACCCGTCCGCCGAGCCTGGAGCCCGCGAGGCAGCCCTCGAGGCGCTCCTCGACTTCTATGTCGAGGCCGGCGTCGATCTGGCCATCGACGAGACGCCGCACAACCGCTTCGCCGAGCCGGACCGGCCCCAGCCGGCCGCTTCGCCGGCAGGCACGCCTGCCGTTTCCCCGGTCCAACGGCAACCGGCTCAGGCAAGTTCCGCAGCCGCGCCGGCATTCGATGCAACGGCCTCGGCGGACGAGACGGCGCTCGCCGCCCGGGCCACGGCGCGCGCGGCGACAAGCCTCGAGGAGCTGCGCGAGGCACTCGCGGCCTTCGACGGCTGCGCGCTCAAGGCGACTGCCAAGAATCTCGTCTTCGCCGACGGCACGCCGGGCGCCCGCGTGATGCTGGTGGGCGAGGCGCCGGGGCGTGAGGAGGACATCCAGGGCAAGCCCTTCGTCGGCCGCTCGGGACAGCTGCTCGACCGGATGCTGGCGGCGATCGGCCTCGACCGCAGCAGCGTCTACATCGCCAACATCGTGCCGTGGCGTCCGCCCGGCAACCGCACCCCGACGCCGCAGGAGGCAGCGATCTGCCGCCCCTTCATCGAGCGCCAGATCGAGCTGTGCGATCCTGACGTGCTCGTCTGCCTCGGCGGCCCGTCGGCCCAGGCGCTGCTCGGGGTGCGAGAGGGCATCCTGCGCACGCGCGGCAAGTGGTTCGACTACGACACCGGCCGGCGCACCATCCGCGCCCTCGCGACGCTTCATCCCGCCTATCTGCTGCGCCAGCCGGCCCAGAAGCGGCTCGCTTGGCGCGACCTGCGGGCCCTGCGCAAGGTCCTTGACGAAATCGGCGTCGCTCTGAGGAGCTGAATATTCCGCCCGCAAGGGGCAACGGTTCCATAGCCCGGCCGCGACAATTGTGATGTAGTATTACACATCGGGTTCGATGGAGGCCCGATCATCGGAGGGCCGGCGACATGGATATCGACGCGACGATGCTGGCGCGCATCCAGTTCGCCTTCACCGTCACCTTCCACATCATTTTTCCGGCCTTCACCATCGGCCTGTCTGCCTTCATCACCACTTTGCTGGGCCGCTGGCTCTATACCGGCGACGAACACTACCGCACGCTCGCCCGCTTCTGGACGAAGATCTTCGCCGTGTCCTTCGCCATGGGCGTCGTGTCCGGCATCGTGCTGTCCTACCAGTTCGGCACCAACTGGAGCCGCTTCTCGTCCGTGGTCGGCAACACCATCGGCCCGCTCATCGGCTACGAGGTGCTGACCGCCTTCTTCCTGGAGGCGACCTTCCTCGGCATCATGCTCTTCGGCTGGAACCGGGTGCCACCGGCGCTGCATTTCTTCGCGGCGCTCATGGTGGCGGTCGGCACCTGCATGTCGGCGTTCTGGATCCTCTCCGCCAACAGCTGGATGCAGTTTCCGACCGGGCACGAAGTGCGCGACGGCATCGCCTATCCGGTTGACTGGCTCGCCATCGTCTTCAGCCCCACCTTCCCGCTGCGCCTCGCGCACATGGTGGCGGCGGCCTATCTGACCACGGCCATCGTCGTCCTCGCCGTCGGGGCGCGCTATCTGCTGGCCGGTGTGCATGAGCGCCACGGCCGCACGATGATCGGCATGGGCCTCGGCATGACCCTGATCCTCGCGCCGCTGCAGGCCGTCATTGGTGATGCGCACGGTCTCAAGACGGCCGAGTACCAGCCGGTGAAGCTCGCCGCCATCGAGGGGCACTGGCCGGAGCGCGAGGTGGCGCCGCTCGTCCTCTTCGGCTGGCCGAACGAGCGGACGGAAACCAACGACTTCCAGATCGCCATCCCCCATCTCGGCAGCCTCATCATCACGCACGACTGGAACGGCGTCTATCCGGGCCTCAAGGCCTTCCCGCCGGAGGACAGACCGCCGGTGGCGCCGGTGTTCTTCTCCTTCCGCGTCATGGTCGGTCTCGGCTTCTTCATGATAGGGCTCGCCTTCTGGGGCGGCTATCTCTGGCTGCGCGGGCAGCTCTTCACCTCGCGGCCCTTCCTGCGCATCGCCTCGTGGTCGTGGCCGACGGGCTTCGTCGCCATCATCGCCGGCTGGTTCGTGGCCGAGATCGGCCGCCAGCCCTGGGTGGCGACGGGCATCCTGCGCACGGTGGACGCGAGCTCGCCGGTCGCCCCGGCCACGGTTGCCGTCACGCTGGCGCTCTTCGTGGTCGTCTACGGCATCGTCTTCACCATGGGCATCCGCTACATCAACCGGCTCATTGTGAAGGGCCCCGCTCCCGAGGTCGCCGTCGAGCCGAAGGGCCTGCCCAACCGCCCGCTGTCGGCCGCCGAGGAGGCGGCCCGCGCCGCCATGCAACCCGGACCGTGAGGAGCATGCCATGGAATGGTATCTGCCCATCATCTGGGCCGGGCTGATTGCCACGGCCGTCGCGCTCTACGTCATCCTCGATGGCTTCGATCTCGGCATGGGCATACTCTTTCCCACGACGCGGGAGGAGGCGCGCCGGGACGAGATGATGAACTCCGTCGCCCCCTTCTGGGACGGCAACGAGACCTGGCTGGTGCTGGGGGGCGGCGGCCTGTGGGTCGCCTTCCCCCACGCCTATGCGGTCATCATGCCGGCGCTCTACCTGCCCGTCATCGTGATGCTGCTCGCCCTCATTTTCCGGGGCGTGTCCTTCGAGTTCCGCTGGGTGGCCAAGCCCCGCCACCGCATGTGGGACCTCGCCTTCTCCGGCGGCTCCATCGTCGCGGCCTTCGCCCAGGGCGTCATCCTCGGCGGCCTGCTGCAGGGCATACGGGTGGAGAACCGGGAGTTCGCCGGCGGTGCCTTCGACTGGCTGGCGCCGTTCCCGCTGCTGTGCGGCGTCGGCGTCGTCGCCGGCTATGGGCTCATCGGCTGCTGCTGGCTGATCATGAAGACGCACGGCCCGACCGCCGACCACGCCCGCCGGCTGGCCCCGCTCTTCCTCGCTGCCGTCGGCATCTGCGCCGCGCTCGTGAGCATCTGGACGCCGGCCTCGTTCGGACGCATCGCCGACCGCTGGTTCTCGACGCCGAACATCTACTTCCTGTGGCTCCTGCCGGCCGCGACAGCCGGCCTCTTCCTCCTCGCCTGGCACGGGATGCGTCGGGGGCGCACGGCGCTGCCCTTCTTCTGCACGATCGGAATCTTCCTCCTGTGCTATGCCGGGCTCGCCATCTCCAACTTCCCCTATCTCGTGCCGCCCACCCTGACGGTGTGGGACACAGCGGCGGTGCCTGCATCGCAGATCTTCGTCCTCATCGGCACCCTGCCGCTGCTGCCCATGATCCTGGGCTACACCGTCTTCGTGTACTGGACGTTCCGCGGCAAGCTGAAGGAGGGAGAGGGCTACCACTAGCCCGCCTTCCCTGCAGCCGCGCCATGTCCGCCGGTCGTTGGCCGGTGCATCGCGGCAGGCTATGCTGGCCAGCCTGCCGTTGCCGGCAGGTGCGTCAATGGAAGGCAGGACATGCGTTGGGGTGATTTTCGCCGGTCGGACAATGTCGAGGACCGGCGCTACAGCGGTGGAGGCTTTCAGATCCCCGGCGGGGGCCGTGGCGGCGGCCTCGGCATCGGCACGATTCTCGTGCTCGGGCTCATCGGCTGGGCGCTCGGCATCGACCCGCGCATCCTCATCGGCGGTGCCGAGATGCTCTCGGGCGGCGGCTCGTCCTACGAGCAGGCGGAGACCGGCACGCGCGGCGCCCCGCAGGACGAGGCCGGGCAGTTCGCCGCCGCCATTCTGGGCAATACGGAGGATGTCTGGACAGAGGTGCTGCCGCAGCAGGCGAACATCGCCTACAAGGCGCCGAAGATGGTGATCTTCTCCGGCGCCACGCGGTCGGGCTGCGGCTTCGCCCAGTCGGCCATGGGCCCCTTCTATTGCCCCCTGGACCAGACGGTCTACATCGACCTCAGCTTCTTCGACGACATGCGCCGGCGCTTCCGCGCGGGCGGCGACTTCGCCTATGCCTATGTCATCGCCCACGAGGTCGGACACCATGTGGAGAACCTGCTCGGCATCCTGCCCAAGGTGCAGCAGGCGCAGCGCCAGGTCTCGCAGCGCCAGGCGAACGAGCTGTCGGTGCGCGTGGAGCTGATGGCCGACTGCCTGGCCGGCGTGTGGGCCAACCACAGCGAGCAGCGCTGGAAGGCACTGGAGCCCGGCGATGTGGAGGAGGCGATGAACGCGGCCGAGGCCATCGGCGACGACCGCCTGCAGAAGGCCGGCCAGGGCTATGCCGTGCCCGAGACCTTTACCCACGGCTCGTCCGAGCAGCGCGTGCGCTGGTTCATGACCGGGCTCAAGGACGGCCGCGTGCAGGCGTGCGACACCTTCGGCGCCAGCAGGCTGTGACGGTTCCATCCCATCAGGCAGAGGCCATGTCCCGCATCGACGAAACGCGCCCCTTCATCCCGGTTTCCATTGCCGTCCTCACCGTCTCGGACACACGCACCCTCGCAGACGACCGCTCCGGCGACACGCTCGCCGGGCGCATCGAGGCGGCAGGCCACCGGCTCGCCGCCCGCGCCATCGTGCCGGACGACGTGGAGGAGATCCGCAAGGTGGTGAAGGGCTGGATCGCCGACCCCGGCGTCGATGTCATCATCACCACGGGCGGCACGGGCTTCACGGGCCGGGACGTGACACCCGAGGCCATCGAGCCCCTGTTCGAGAAGCGCATGGACGGCTTTTCCGCCGTCTTCCACCGCATCTCCTACGACAAGATCGGTACCTCCACCCTGCAGTCGCGCGCGACGGCAGGCGTGGCGGGGGCAACCTACATCTTCGTGCTACCCGGCTCCCCCGGTGCCTGCAAGGATGCGTGGGACGGCATCCTCGCCGCACAGCTCGACTATCGCCACCGGCCCTGCAACTTCGTCGAGATCATGCCGCGGCTCGACGAGCACCTGAAGCGGGGCGCCGGCGGCTGAGCCGGCGGGACGGCACCGGCCTCAGACGGTCGCCTCGAAGGTGACGGGCAGTGCCGGCAGCATCATCGGCCGGCGATGGCCGGCGACCACATGGGCCTTCGACAGGAGCATGCGCGGGCCGAGCGGCGCTCCGCCGAGGAGGGCCCGTGCCACGTAACGCAGGCGGCCGAGCGGCACGATGCACGAGCCGCCGAGCCAGAAGCCCGTGACCCGGCCGGTATCCTCGCGGCGCAGGAAGCGCTCCATCACCGAGATCCAGTTCGCCGCCGGCACGTCGCCGGCCTCGAGCAGCATCAGCCAGGGGCCGCGCGCTTCGCGGATGCCCTCGCTCCAGCCTTCCCCAGGGGATCCGGCCCGCACGAGCGAAGCGCCGACGGCCTCGGCCACCTGCTCTGTCTCCCGGTCCTCCCGCCAATCGATGATGATGGCCTCGCGCACGACCGCAGCCGCGACGCCGGGCACCAGGGCGGCCAGCGTCGCCCCGAGGCGCTCCGTATCGCCGTTGGCCATGATGAGGACGGAAATCATACGCAAAGCCTAGCGCAGGCCCGGAAGCGTGGCGCTGCGGCACGCTGTCTTAGCGGCCGCGGCTGCATGGCAGGCAGCGCGCTCCGGCCGTGGGCTGCGGCACTTGCCGCCGGGGGAGGTGCGCCGTGTTCTCACGCCTCCATCTGGCGCTGTCGACATGTCCTTCGCAGGCATCCTGTCTTTCCGCGGTCTTGGCATCGTTCCTGCAGGCCGTCGCGCCCGTCACGCCGGGCGCGGCTGCGCGAGACCTTCTCCACATTGCGCAAGGCCGGCCCGCTGGACAACCGCCCGATTTGTTCTCTATATGTTCTCATTCACGATCGCTGGAATCGGAGGCGCCCATGCGGGCCCGAGCCGTCTCTCATTCACCTGTCCCTGCCGTGCCACCGCGCGCCGGACGGGGGCGCGATCCGCTGAAGGAGCTGCCGCAGGTCTGCCCGGCGGACCCGTTCGCCCACATCGGCAACCGCATCGATCCGGAGCGCAGGCGCGGCCGCGGAGCCGTCAGCAACCCGGCCGCGCGCTACGAGCCAACCCATCGGGAGGACGTGGACGACGGCTGGGAGAGCCTTGCCGACCTGCCGCCGTTCAAGACGGAGGTGCAGACCGAGAAGGCGCGCACCATCATCACGCGCAACGATTCACCGGACATCGCCTTCGACCGCTCGGTAAACCCCTATCGCGGCTGCGAGCACGGCTGCGTCTACTGCTTCGCCCGGCCGACCCATGCCTACATGGGCCTGTCGCCGGGGCTCGACTTCGAGTCGAAGCTTTTCGCCAAGCCGGACGCGCCGGCGCTGCTCGAGAAGGAGCTGTCCCGGCCCGGATACGTGCCGCGCACGATCGCCATCGGCACCAATACGGACCCCTATCAGCCCATCGAACGCAAGTTCCGCCTCATGCGCGGCATCCTCGAGGTGCTGGACCGGGCCTCGCACCCGGTGGGGATCGTCACCAAGTCGGCCCTCGTGGCGCGTGACATCGACCTTCTTGCGCCGATGGCGGAGCGGGGCCTCGCCAAGGTGGCGATCTCCGTCACCACGCTGGATGCCAGGCTCGCCCGCACCATGGAACCGCGCGCCGCGACGCCGCAGCGCCGGCTCGACACCATCCGCCGCCTCAGTGAGGCCGGCATTCCCGTCTCCGTGCTCGTCGCCCCCATCGTGCCGGCCATCAACGATGCGGAGATCGAGGATATTCTCGCCGCCGCCCACGCCGCGGGTGCGCGAGAGGCGGGCTACGTCATGCTGCGCCTGCCGCTCGAGGTGCGCGACATCGTGCGCGACTGGCTGATGAGCAACTATCCCGACAAGGCCAGGCACGTGCTGTCGCTCGTGCGCTCAACGCGCGGCGGCAAGGACTACGACTCGAGCTGGGGACAGCGCATGGTCGGTTCCGGCCCCTATGCCTGGATGATCGGCCGGCGCTTCGAAATGGCGGCCGAGCGCCTCGGCTTCAACAAGCGCCGCACGCGGCTGCGGACAGACCTGTTCTGCCCGCCCCGCCGCGGCGCCGAGCAGCTCAGCCTCTTCTGAAGGAAAGACTGATGTCCGCCGCCGTTCCCGCCCGCGTCAACCTCATCACCCTCGGCGTCACGGACCGCGCCGCGAGCCGGCACTTCTACGAGAAGCTCGGCTGGCAGCCGAAGGCCCGGGCCTTCGAGGACGCCATCACCTTTCTCGCCCTCGACAATCTCGTGCTCGCCCTCTGGGACCGGGGCCAGCTTGCCGTGGATGCCGGGCTGCCGCCGACGCCTCCAGGGTTCGGCGGCTTCACCCTCGCCATCAACGTGGCGGACGAACAGGCGGTGGACGTTGCGCTCGAGGCGGCGGTGGCCGCAGGCGGGCGCGTGCTGAAGCCGGGCGCCAGGGCAGACTGGGGCGGCTATTCGGGCTATTTCGCCGACCCCGACGGCCATCCGTGGGAGGTGGCGTTCAACCCCTTCATGCCACTCGACGAGCGCGGGCTGCTCGTTCTGCCGGACTGACTCGCCGTACGCCCGCGTGCCGCGGGCGCGGGACTGTACCTTCCGGCCTTGAGCCTTCGCCCGTGCGCGCCATGATGGCCGCATGAAGCGTATCGACGACACTGATTCGCCGGCAGGCCCGGCTTTCGCGCCAGCCTCTTTCGCGCGGGAGGAGGACTGCCGCCGGCGTGGCCTCTGGCCAGTCGCCGGAGTGGACGAGGTGGGACGCGGCCCCCTCGCCGGCCCTGTCGTCGCAGCAGCGGTCGTGCTCGATCCTGACCGCATCCCCGAGGGCCTCACGGATTCCAAGAAGCTCACGCCCGCGCGGCGCGAGGCACTTTACGCTTTCATCCTCGAGAGCGCGGCCGTCTCGGTGGCGAGCGTGCCGGCCAGCGTCATCGACCGCATCAACATCCGCCAGGCGACGCTCGCCGCCATGGCGCGGGCGCTGCGCGGCCTGCCCGTGCGGCCGCTGCACGCCTTCGTCGACGGCAGGGACTGCCCTCCCGATGCCCCCTGCCCGACCGAGGCGGTCGTCAAGGGCGACCTCACGGTCGCCTCGATCGCGGCGGCCTCGATCGTCGCCAAGGTCACGCGCGACCGGCTGATGTCCCGGCTGTGCCGGCAGTTTCCCGTCTACGGCTTCTCGTCCCACGCCGGCTACGGCACGCAGGCTCATCTCAGCGCCATCGCCGCGCACGGCCCCTCCCCGTTCCACCGCATGAGCTTCGCGCCCCTGCGGGTGGAATGAGCGGGGCCGCCGGCCGGCAGCCTCAGAGCTGGGAGAGGAGGTGCTCCGCGCCGGAGACCTCGGCCTTGCCGGGCGCGTCCTCGACATTGAGCTGCCGGACGACGCCGTCTTCCACCACCATCGAGTAGCGCTGCGAGCGTGTGCCGAGGCCGAAGCCCGAGCCATCGAAGGCAAGTCCGATCGCCTTGGCGAAATCGGCATTGCCATCGGCGAGGAACTCGATGACGCCCGCAGCGCCCGTCGCCTTGCTCCAGGCGTCCATGACGAAGACGTCATTGACCGCCGTCACCACGATGGCATCGATGCCACGAGCCTTGATCTCGTCCGCCTTGGCGAGGAAGCCCGGCAGGTGGTTCTTGTGGCAGGTAGGCGTGAAGGCGCCCGGCACGGCGAACAGCACGACCTTGCGGCCCTTGAAGATGTCATCCGTGGTCCGCGGCGCCGGTCCGTCGGGCGTCATGACGCGGAAGGTCACGGGCGGCAGGCGGTCTCCAACTGCAATGGTCATGACAACGCTCCTTTGAGGAAAGGTCCCGCTCCACGGGCTCTTTTCTGAGTTAACGCGCCTTGGGCACGGCGTCGAGCGTTGCCGTGACGGATATCGCACCGGCGCTGCCGACGATCGTGAGCCTGGCGGAGGTCTTTTCGGCCGCGTCCTTCGGCCGTTCGGCAACCGGGATGCGCACGCGCGTGCGGCCGTCACTCTCGCGCGTCAACTCGGCCCTGTCGAAGTACCAGCCGCTCTCACCCTCGATGAACACATCCTCCAGCCCCTCGCCGGCGATGAGGGCGACGACCGTCACGTCGTCCCCCTGCCCGTCGATGCCCGCCGTCTCGAGCCTGAGGCCGGCGGCCTCCTCGCCCGGCGCCACCTCGCGCGGGACGCGGGCGACGAAGGGGGCGAGCAGGGCAGCGTCCTCGGCCGATTCGGTCAGCTCCCGCACCACGTGCCCGCCCGTCGGGATGCAGAGCTTTTCGCACACCGCGTAGTCGAGCCGCAGATCGAGCACCACAGGGGCTTCGGGATCCTTCGCCACGATGCGCAGGGGCAGCACCACGTCGTCCTTGTAGCCAATGGACCAGCCCGCGCCGTCGAAGAAGCGGCGGGGCGCCGGCCATTCCACCTCGACGCGGGCGACGTTGCGCGAGCCCGACCAGTCAAAGACCGGCGGCACGCCGGAATCGCCGGGCTCGCGCCAGTAGGTCTTGAAGCCGGGATCGAGGGCGATGCTGAGGCCGGCGCGCCAGCTGCCGTCCGGCAGGCGGCCGGCCGACAGGAGCGCGATGGACGAGCGCTCGCCCCGGGCGCTCGCCGCGGGTGCGGCCTGCGCAAGGGCGGTCGTGCCCAGATCGGCCGCGAGCGTGAGACCGGCGGACAGGGCCAGGGCACCGCAGATGGCCAGCGCCCGCCGGGTGGCCGCGTAACAAGAATGTCGCTTCAGCATGGCGGCCCAATACCCTGCCCGTACTGCGCTGGCGAGCCACGAAGCCGTGAAGCGCAACAAGAAGGCATCAAAAAGCATTGAAAAGCTATAGGCGCGCCTTAGCATATCTGTGAGAGAAGGAGAGCTGATGTCGCTCGTGCGAAAGTCGGCCGGGACCGGCAAGGATTATCTGGACGGCCAGCTGCTGCTCGCCATGCCGGGCATGCAGGACGAACGGTTTGCCCGTTCGGTGATCTACATCTGCGCCCACTCGGAAGAGGGGGCGATGGGCATCGTCGTCAACAAGCGCGCGACGGAGCTCAGTTTCCCCGACCTTCTCGTCCAGCTCGACATCATCAACGCCGAGGAGGCGATCCGCCTGCCCCAGCGTGACCGGGTGCTCGTGCTGCGCGGCGGGCCGGTGGAGACGGGGCGCGGCTTCGTGCTGCACTCGCCCGACTTCTTCATCGACAATTCGACGCTGCCGATCGACGACGACATCTGCCTGACGGCGACAATCGACATCCTGCGCGCCATCGCCCGCGGCCAGGGCCCGCACAGCGCCCTGCTGGCGCTCGGATATGCTGGCTGGGGTGCCGGGCAGCTCGAGAGCGAGATCCAGGCCAACGGCTGGCTGCACTGCCCGGCCGACCCGGAGCTGATCTTCAACGTGCCGCTGGAGGCGAAATACGACCGCGCCCTGCGTAGGCTGGGTATCGACCCTGGCATGCTCTCCGGCGACGCCGGGCACGCGTGAGCGCCCTACCCCTCGATCAGCCCTGTTCGCAACGGTGCGCCACGCACCGGTGAGGCGCGGCGACGCCTGCCCTGCATTCCAGAACCGGCAAGAATGTCGGACGGTCTCGCGCGTCAGGCGGCCTCGTGCGCCGCACCGACCAGCTTGCGCGCCTCCAGAGCACTCATCGGCTCGCCGAAGGCATAGCCCTGCGCATACTCGCAGCCGATCTGCTGCAGGGCGACGGCATCGGCCTCATCCTCCACGCCCTCCGCCACCACATCCATGCCGAGGTCGTGCGCCAGCGTAACGATGGAGCGCAGGATGACCGGCCGGCCGCCGTTCGCCATCTGCCGCACGAAGGATTGGTCGATCTTGATCGTGTCGAAGGGAAAGCGCTGCAGATAGGACAGCGCCGAGTAGCCTGTGCCGAAATCGTCGAGCGACAGGCCCGCCCCGAGGTCGCGGATGCGCGTGAGCATCTGCGCCGCATATTCCGGATTCTCCATCACCAGGCTTTCGGTCAGCTCCAGCTTGAGCGAGCCTGGATGGACGGCGAAACGCGCGAGGACGGTCTTCACGTCGTGCAGCAGGTCGTGCCGCAGCAGGTGGCGGCTCGAGATGTTGACGCTGGCGAAGATAGGCGGCTCGACATCAAGCGCCCGCTGCCAGGCGGCCAGCTCGCGCGCCGTACGCTCCAGAGCGAAGAGCCCCAGGTCGACGATGAGCCCCGTCTCCTCGGCGATGGGGATGAAGTCCTGCGGGCCGAGCCGGCCGTGGCGCGGGTGGTCCCAGCGCAACAGCGCCTCGAAGCCGGCGACCGTGCGGTCGTCCAGCCGCACGATGGGCTGGAAGAAGACCTTCATCTCGCCACGATCGAGCGCGCGGCGCAGGTCGCTCTCGATCGTCAGCTTGTCCGAGCGCTCGGCGCGCATCGTCGGGCGGAACACCTCGATGCGATCCCCGCCCTGCTTCTTGGCGTGGATCATGGCGATCTCGGCGTTCTTCAGCATCTCCTCGCTGCGCGCCTCGGCCTGCGGATCGTGCAGGGCGATGCCGATGGAGGCGGTGAGGAAGATCTCGCGCTCGGCGAAGGTCACGGGCGTGGTGACGGCCCGGCGGATCATGCCGGCGAAGGAGATGATGCGGTCGGGCTCGCGCTCGGACACGAGAATGATGGCGAGCTCGTCGCCGGAGATGCGGGCCAGCGTGTCCTGCGGGCGCAGCAGGCGGCCGAGTCGGCGCGAGATCGTGAGCAGGATCGAATCGCCGGCTGACAGGCCGACCGATTCGTTCACCTGCTTGAAGCGGTCGAGATCGACCACGATGACCGTCGGACGGATGCTGTCGTCGCCCTGGGCAAAGACGAGCGCCGCCTCGAGCCGGTCGTAGAACAGCTCGCGGTTGGGCAGGCCCGTGAGGTTGTCGTGGACCGCGTCATGCAACAGCCGCTCCTCGGCCGTGCGCGCGTCCGTGACGTCCGCCAGGATGCCGACGACGCGGATGACTTCCCCGTCGGAGCCGACGACGGGCCGTGCCTTGAGGTTGAACCAGTGGTACTGGCCGCTCCCCGAACGCAGCCGGAAATCCTGCACGACGCGGCCGCGCCGCTGCTCCAGTACGGCGTCGAGCGTGGCACGATAGCGGTCGCGGTCGAAGGGATGCATCACCTCGAGCCAGGTGGACGCCGGCCCTTCGAGCGAGCCGCGCTTCAACGCGAGCTGCTGCTCCAGCTCGGAACTCACGAAGACCTTGTCGGCCTGCACGTCCCAGTCGAAGACGAAGTCGCCCGCCCCGGCAAGCGCCAGCGCCTTGCGCTCCGTGTCGCTCACCAGGCCCTGTGCGATGGCCCCGCCGGCGAAGGCATGCTGCATCACCGTGAAGCCGATCAGCATGACAATGAGCACCAGCCCGCCGATGAGCGCCGGCGGCACGAGGTCACGCGAAAGCTGGCCGAGGACGGTGAAGGCCGCGGCTGTCACCCAGACGAGCAGCAGCAGCCAGGTGGGGATGAGCATCACCGCGCGGTCGTAGCCGTGGCTCGCCAGGTGGATGACGAGTGCGAAACCGACGGCTGCCACCGCCGCGATGGAAATGCGCGCCACGCCCGCCGCGACCGGCGCATCGAAGACGGCGAGCCCGACGAGCGCGGCAAGGAAGGCCAGCCACGCGGCCGTCACGTGGCTGTAGCGCACGTGCCAGCGGTTGAGGTTGAGATAGGCGAAGAGGAAGACGAGCAAGGTGGCGGCGAGCACGGCCTCTGCCGCCGCGCGGTAGATGCGGTCTGCCGAGGATGTCGCCGGGAAAATCTGCTGCAGGAAGCCGAAATCGATGCAGGCATACGCCAGCACCGCCCAGGCGAGCGCCGCCGCGGCCGGGAAGATGACCGCCCCCTTCACCACAAAGACGATGGTGAGGAAGAGGGCGAGAAGGCCGGCGATGCCGATGATGATTCCCTTGTAGAGCGTGAGGCCGTTGATCTTCTTCTTGTAGGCCTCCGGCTCCCACAGATAGAGCTGCGGCAGGTTCGGCGTGCGCAGCTCGGCCACGAAGGTGACGGTGGTGCCGGGGTCAAGCGTCAGCGTGAAGACATCGGCATCGGGGCTTTCCTCACGCTCGGGCCGGATGCCCTGGCTCGCGGTGATGGCGGTGATGCGCGAGGCGCCAAGATCCGGCCAGATGACACCCGAGCCGACGAGGCGGTAATGGGGCGCGACCAGCAGCCGGTCGATCTGCTCGTCCGTATCGTTGGTGAGCGCGAAGACCATCCAGTCCGGCCGCGTGCCGCCGTCACGCGCCTTCACGGCGATGCGGCGCACGATACCGTCCGGCCCCGGCGCGATGGGAATCTGGATGAGATCGCCTTCCGACTTGTAGAACTCGACCGCGGGCATCAGGTCGATGGCCTGCGCGTCCAGCGTCACGCGCACCGATTCCACGGCCGCAGCCGGCGTCGCCAGGGCGACGAGGGCGACGAGGGCCGACAGAAGGAGCGTCAGTCTACGCAGGAGATGCAACGCGTGAGTCTCGCGGGTGGGCGCGTCGAAGGGCTGCCGAGTCGTACCGGGCCGGCCGGATGAGAGCAAGAGCCGCGACCCGAGGCAGATGCCCCCCTGCCGGACCGCCTGCCGCTCGCAGGCGCCCCGGCGCGCCCAGCCTGCCGGCCGGGTTATGTCGCTCTCACGAGACTGTGTCATCGCTCAACAGGGCATAGAGAAGGTGGTCCTGCCACGTGCCCGCAATGCACAGGTAGCGGCGCGCGTACCCTTCGCGGCTGAATCCGACCTTTTCGAGGAGACGGATGGAAGCGGCGTTGGACGGCAGGCAGGCGGCCTCGACACGACGCAGGGCGAGGTTGCGGAAGGCAAATCCAACGGCAGCCCGCACCGCGCGCGTCATGTACCCCTGGCGGGCATGGCGCTCGCCGATCCAGTAGCCGAGCGTGCAGGTCTGGGCGACACCGCGCCGCACGAAGCCGAGCGTGAGGCCGCCGAGCAGCACGTCGTCCTCCTGCCGGAAGATGAGAAAGGGATAGGCGGTGTCGCTGGCGATCTCCTGGGCGTAGCGGCGCACGCGGCGGCGGAAGGAGGTGCGCGTCAGGTCATCGCTCGGCCACAGCGGCTCCCACGGCTCGAGAAACCGGCGGCTTTCCGCCCTCAGCGCCGCCCACTGAGCGAAATCGGCCATCTGCGGCGCCCGCAGATAGAGCCCTTCGCCTCGCACGACCGGCAGGGCCTCGTTGGCGGGCACGAAGCGGAACAGCACCATGGCCTTCACCTTTCGGCGAGCATCGTCTGGACCGCAGTGGACGCCGGCAGTTCAGCCACCGGCCCCAGCCCCACCACGACCGGCCGGCATTCTAGCAGGCTGCGGCCGGCGGCATGTATATCCTCGACGGTCAGGGCATCGAGCCGGGCGACGATCTCCTCCTGCGACACCGGCCGGCCGAAGGCGAGGATCTGCCGGGCGAGCTGGTCGGCCCGGCTGCTGGCTGATTCGCTCGCGGTCAGCAGGGCCACCTTCATCTGCGCCTGCGCGCGGCCGAGTTCCTCCGGCGTGGCAGCGAGCGCCGCATCGCGCAGGCAGCCGAGAGCCACGGGCAGCAGCTCGTCGACATCCTCCGGCGCGGTGCCGGCGCCAAGGCCGAAGACGCCGGTGTCCGTGAAGGGCCAATGGAAGGCATCGACCGCATAGGCGAGGCCCCGCTCCTCGCGCACCTCCTGGAAGAGGCGCGAGGACATGCCCCCGCCGAGCACGTTGGCGAAGACCTGCAAGCTATAATACGCCGCATCGCCGAGCGCCCTGCCCGGCCAGCCGAGCATGAGCTGCACCTGCTCGATGTCGCGCTCGACGAAAAGTTCGCCCGGGGTGAACCGCGCCGGCTCGACCGCCGGAGCCTCACCCGTGCCGATGCCGGCGAAGAAGCGCTCGACGCCGGCGACAAGTCGCTCGTGATCGACGGCTCCGGCCGCGGCGACGACCATGCGCGAGGCCAGATATTCCCGCCGCAGGTAGCCGAGGAGCCGCTCGCGGGTGAGCCCGCGCACGCTCTCCGCCGTGCCGAGGATGGGCCGGCCGAGCGGCTGGCCGGAGAACGCTGCGCTCATGAAGAGGTCGTTGACGAGATCCTCGGGCGTATCCTCGACGGCGCTGATCTCCTGCAGGATCACGGACTTCTCGCGGGCGATCTCCTCGGGCGCAAAGCGCGAATGCATCAGGATATCGGCGAGGATGTCGAGCGCGAGGTCGATGTCCTGCGGCAGCAGACGCACGGTATAGGACGTGTACTCGATACCCGTCTCGGCATTGAAGTCGCCGCCCACGGCCTCGATGGCCTCGGCGATGGCGCGGGCCGAGCGGCGCTCGGTGCCCTTGAAGGCCATGTGCTCGATAAAATGCGAGAGGCCGTGTTCCTCCGGCCTCTCGTTGCGCGCTCCTGCGCCAACCCACACGCCCACCGCCACGGTGGCGACCTGCGGCATGCGCTCGCTCACCACCCTCAGCCCGCTGGCGAGCGTCGAGATGTTCGGCCCGTTCCCCCCGCCCGCGACGGCGGCTGCCTTCATGCCGCAGCTCCCCGTGCCGCGCGGGCCCGCGCACGCACGTAGGCCTCGACGGCGGCAATGTCGTTGGCGACGACGTCGAACCGCTCCGGCCGCTCGTAGAGGTCGGCGAGATGGGGCGGCAGCGGCGGGCGCACGCCGCTCGCAGCCTGCACTGCATCCGGGAACTTGGCAGGATGCGCTGTGGACAGCACCACCATCGGCGTCACCGCATCCTCCTTCAGCGCACGCCGCGCGGCCACCATGCCGACGGCGGTGTGCGGATCAAGCAGATAGCCTGCCTCGCGCCAGGTGATGCCGATCTCGGCCGCCACCTCGGCCTCGTCCGCCCGGCCGGCGAAGAAGTCCCGGCGGATGGCGGAAAGCAGCGGCTCCTCCACCGTGAAGGCGCCAGACTGGACGAGCCCCGTCATCATGCGCCGCACGGCGGCAGCGTCGCGCCCGCCTGCCTCGAAAAGCAGGCGCTCGAAGTTCGACGACACCTGGATGTCCATGGAGGGCGAGGTGGTGGCGGCAACCCCGGCCGGCTCGTAACGCCCGGTGGCCAGCGTCCGCACCAGGATGTCGTTGACGTTGGTGGCGATGCCGAGCCGGCCAACCGGCAGGCCCATGCGCTTGGCCACGTAGCCCGCCAGGATGTCGCCGAAATTGCCCGTGGGCACGGTGAAGGAGACCGGCCGGTGCGGCGCGCCGAGTGAGACGGCGGCGGTGAAGTAGTACACCACCTGCGCCGCGATGCGCGCCCAGTTGATGGAATTGACGCCCGAGAGGGCCAGCTCGTCGCGGAAGCGGTGATTGTTGAACAGCCCCTTGAGGATGCCCTGGCAGTCGTCGAATGTGCCCTCGAGCGCGATGGCGTGCACGTTGGGCGAGGCGACGGTGGTCATCTGCCGGCGCTGCACCTCCGACACCCGCCCGTGCGGGAAGAGGATGAACACGTCGACCTGGTCGAGCCCGGCGAAGGCCTCGATGGCCGCCGATCCGGTGTCGCCCGAGGTCGCGCCGACGATGGTCGCGCGCGCGCCGCGCTGCTTCAGCACGTGGTCCATCAGCCGCGCGAGCAGCTGCATGGCGACGTCCTTGAAGGCGAGCGTCGGCCCGTGGAAGAGCTCGAGCACGAAGAGGTTGTCGCCCACCTGGGTCAGCGGGCACACCGCCGGATGGCGGAAGGTGGCATAGGCATCCGCAACCATGGCCGACAGGGCGTCAGCCGGAACGTCGCCGTCGACGAGCGCCCCCACGATCTCGTTGGCGGCAGCGGCATAGGACTTGCCGGCCAGGGCGGCGATCGCTTCGCGCGTGAACTGCGGCCAGGTCTCGGGCACATAGAGCCCGCCGTCCCGGGCAAGGCCAGTCAGAAGCGCTTCGTTGAAGGCAATCGCGGGTGCCTCCCCGCGGGTCGAGACGTGCAGCACCGAACCTATCTCCTCGTGGGACGGCGGACAGTAAGCCGCGAAGGATGGCGAGACAAGGACGGGGCGCGCAGCCGCGGGGGGACAAACGCACCTCCTCCCTGCCCCGGCTCCCGGCCTAGGTCTTCCCCTTCAGCCGCCGGATGGCGAAGGCGACGAAGACGCCGACAAGCCCGATGGCAAGCCCGAGCCATGTCAGCGCATATTCGAGGTGGTTGTTGGGAAAGCTCACGCGCGTCAAGCCGCCGAGCGGCAGGCCGCCGGGGTTGGGAGTCCCGTCCGCCTCCACGATAAAGGGGGCGACGCGCGAAAGGCCGAACGCGGCGGCGATGGCGGCCGGATCGCGCGTGAACCACTCGCCGCGGGCCGGGTCGTCGGCGGGCACGAACCAGCCGCGCTCCTGGGGCTCGCGCATGACGCCGCGCACCACCACCTCGCCCTCCACCTGGCCGGCAGCGCGGGTTGCGGGATCCCGGTTGACGAGCGGCACGAAGCCGCGGTTTACGATGACGATCGAGCCGTCCGGACGGACGAGCGGGGTGAGCACGTAATAGCCGGCTCCGACGCGGCCATGCTCATCGCGCGGCGTGTTGCCGTGCACCAGCACCTCCCTGTCGTGCAGGAAGCGGCCCTGCACGACGACCGGGCGGTATTCGTCGTTCTCCGCCCGCCAGGCCGGCCAGTCCGCCTCGGGCGGCAGCGGGACGGGCTCGGCATCAATGCGGGCCTCGATGCGCGCGAGCAGCGCCTCCTTCCACTCCTTGCGCGAGAACTGCCAGGCGCTCAGCGACAGCAGCACCGCAAGCGCAAGGAGCGTCAGGACACCGGGAAGGATGAGGCCACGCCAGCGTGCCGCCACGGCTATTTCTCCAGCCGGCCTTCCGCGGCCTTGTGATGGTATTGCAGGGCGATGAGCACGCCCTTGAGCGGACGCAGCATGCCGAGGCACACGACGAGCGCCAGCGGCAGCGACAGGACCAGATGCAGCCAGAACGGCGGCTCATAGGTCAGCTCGAGCCAGAGCGCGAAACCGCAGACGATGAAGCCGCCGAGCAGCATGACGAAGACCGCCGGCCCATCGGCCGAATCGGCGAAGCTGTAATCGAGCCCGCAGGCGCTGCACCTCGGCGCGACCTTGAGGAAGCCGCTGAACAGGCGCCCCTGCCCGCAGCGGGGGCAGCGCCCGCTGAGGCCCGTCGCGACGGGGGACTGGGGCGCGTGATCGTCGTGGGCCATGTCTCATCCTCCTCGATTACGGCCTCGGGCGGCCTGCCCTTCCAACGCAAGAGGGGCGGCTGCGGCCGCCCCTCCCGTCGCATCACGGCTCTGCGCCGGAACCGGTCTGTGCGTCAGTGCGCGGCGGGCGCGCCCGCACCCCAGACGTAGATGGCGGCGAAGAGGAACAGCCACACCACGTCGACGAAGTGCCAGTACCAGGCCGCGAACTCGAAGCCGAGGTGCTGCTTCGGCGTGAAGTGGCCAAGGTAGACGCGCAGCAGGCAGACGGCCAGGAAGATGGTGCCGACGATGACGTGGAAGCCGTGGAAGCCCGTCGCCATGAAGAAGGTGGCACCGTAGATGTTGCCCGAGAAGTCGAACGTGGCGTGCGAGTACTCGTAGGCCTGCACGACGGTGAAGAGCAGGCCGAGCGCCACCGTCAGCCACAGCGCCTGCTTCACGCCGGCGCGGTCGTTGTGCAGCAGCGCATGGTGCGCCCAGGTGACCGTCGTGCCCGAGGTGAGCAGGATCAGCGTGTTGAGCAGCGGAAGGTGCCAGGGGTCGAAGGTTTCGATGCCCTTGGGCGGCCAGTGCCCGCCGGTGAACTCGGCACGTTCGAACTGGATGGCCTCGCCGGGGAACAGGCTGGCGTCGAAATAGGCCCAGAACCAGGCAACGAAGAACATCACCTCCGAGGCGATGAACAGCAGCATGCCGTAGCGGTGGTGCAGCTGCACGACTCGGGTGTGGTCGCCCCTCTCGGCCTCGCGCACCACGTCGGTCCACCAGCTCATCATGGTGTAGAGCACGCCGATGAGGCCGGCACCGAAGACATAGGGCCCCGCCTTGAGGCCGGCCATCGACAGGTCCTTCATCAGCATGATGGCGCCGCAGGCCATGACGAAGGCACTGACCGAACCGAGGAGCGGCCACGGGCTCGGATCGACGAGATGGTAGTCGTGATTCTTGGCGTGAGCTTCGGCCATTTGTGTTGTCTCCGGGTCCCTCGGTCCTTGCTCGCGTAGGCGCGTTAAGCGTTCAAAGGCTCGACTTGTCTGCCGCCTGGCTGGCGGCCGTCACCGGCGCGCCCCCCTTGGCGGGAAAGACGGTGTAGGAAAGCGTGATAGCGCGAATGTCCGCTATGTCACGCTCGTTGACGATGTCGGGATCGACATAGAAGACGACCGGCGCCTCCACGGTCTCGCCCGGCTGCAGTGTCTGCTCCGAGAAGCAGAAGCACTGGATCTTGTTGAAATACGCCCCCGCCAGCTCGGGCTGGACGTTGAACGTGGCGATGCCCGTCGTCGGACGGTCGCTCGTGTTGGTGAACTTGTACATCACCGTCTTCGTCTCGCCGAGCTTGACGGTGACCTCCCGGGCCTCGGGCGTGAAGCGCCAGGAAATGCCCGGCGCGACATTCGAATCGAAGCGCACGGTGATCTCGCGCTCAGACTGGCGCGTGGACGGGCCGACGCTCACCTGCGGCGTGCCGCCGTAGCCGGTGACGCGGCAGAAGAGCTCATAGAACGGCACCGCGGCGTAGGCGAGGCCGACCATGCCGACGGCCACGCCGGCACAGATGAGGGCCGTGCGCCGCACGGCTGCGTTCACCCTGGGATCCTGCCCGTTGCTGCCCATGCCAACCTCACAGCGGCCTGTTCAGGACATTCTCGCCGAGCCGCGCGATCGTCATGGCATAGAACAGCACGGCGAGCAGCCCGAGAACGACACCGATCGCGATGTTGCGCCCGCGGCGGCGCCTGGCCTCCTCGGGCGACATCTGGGGCGGACCTCCCTCCACAGCGCGCTCCCTGTCGTCGTTGGGGTCACGATCGTTCATCAGCGTCCCCAACCGGTGAACAGGCTGCCAAAGCCGAGCGACTGCTCGGCGAGCAGCGTCGCGAAGAGAAGGAAGAGATAGAGCACGGAGAAGGCGAAGAGCTGCTGCGCCGCCTTCACCGCCGCCTCTCCCTCGCGGCAACGCAGGACGCGCCAGGCGAGCGCCACCATGCCGAGGCCGGTGATGCCGGCCACCGTGGCATAGACCGCGCCGCCGAAACCGAGCGCCACCGGCGCAAGGCCCACAGGGGCGAGCAGGAGCGTGTAGAGCATGATCTGCCGGCGCGTCGCGTCCGCGCCGGCGACGTTCGGCATCATGGGCACGCCGGCGCGGGCGTAGTCCCCGGCCTTGACGAGGGCGAGCGCCCAGAAGTGCGGCGGCGTCCACAGGAAGATGATGGCGAACAGCGCGAGCCCGTCGAGGCTGACGTGCCCCGTCACAGCCGCCTCGCCGATCATGGGCGGGAAGGCGCCCGCCGCGCCGCCGATGACGATGTTCTGCGGCGTCGCCCGCTTGAGCCACATCGTGTAGACGACGGCGTAGAAGAAGATGGTGAAGGCGAGGAAGGCCGCCGCGAACCAGTTCGACGCAAGGCCGAGCACGAGCACGGAGCCGACCGACAGCGTCATGCCGAAGGCCAGGGCCTCGCCAGGCGCGATGCGGCCGGCCGGGATGGGCCGCTGTGCCGTGCGCGTCATCACCGCGTCGATGTCGGCATCCCACCACATGTTGAGGCAGCCCGAGGCGCCGGCACCGATGGCGATGGCGAGCAGCGAAGCGAAGCCGAGCACCGGGTTGATGTGGCCGGGCGCAGTCACCATGCCGACGAGCGCCGTGAAGACGACGAGCGACATCACGCGCGGCTTCAGCAGCGCGATGTAGTCGCCGACGCTGCCTCCATAGACCGACGCATGCCCCGCGCCGGCCGCCTCGCGGCGGCCCGTCTCGGCCAGTCGGTCGCTGATCATCGACATAACGCCATACCCATTCGGTTCAACGCTTCCGGCACCTTCCGGTGCCTCCGCCTCTCGGCGGGAGGCCGCATCACGGCCTCCGGCGGAGAAGCGGCGGCCGGGACCTGCCCGGCCGCACGCCTGTCTCGAAGCCTGAAGATCAGTGGCTGGAGCTCGTGATCTTCGGCAGCGTCTCGTACTGGTGGAACGGAGGCGGCGAGGACAGCGTCCATTCCAGCGTCGTCGCGCCCACGCCCCACGGGTTGTCGCCTGCCCGCTGCTTGCGGATGAAGGCGAGTGCCACGCCGTAGAAGAAGATCAGCAGGCCCGCGGCAAAGATGTAGGAACCGATCGAGGAGATCATGTTCCAGCCGGCATAGGCGTCCGGATAGTCCGCATAGCGGCGCGGCATGCCGGCGAGGCCGAGGAAGTGCATCGGGAAGAACAGCATGTTCGCACCGATGAACGCCACCCAGAAGTGCAGCTTGCCGATCCAGTCCGGGATCACGTAGCCCGACATCTTCGGGAACCAGTAGTACCAGCCCGCGAAGAGGGCGAAGACGGCGCCGAGCGACAGCACGTAGTGGAAGTGGGCCACGACGTAGTAGGTGTCGTGCAGAGCGCGGTCGGCACCGGCGTTGGCCAGCACGACGCCCGTCACGCCGCCGATCGTGAACAGGAAGATGAAGCCGATCGCCCACACCATCGGCGCGGTGAAGCGGATGGAGCCGCCCCACATCGTGGCGATCCAGGAGAAGATCTTCACGCCCGTCGGCACGGCGATGACCATCGTCGCGAAGACAAAGTAGCGCTGCGTGTCGAGCGACAGGCCCGCCGTGTACATGTGGTGCGCCCACACGATGAAGCCGACGATGCCGATCGCCACCATGGCGTAGGCCATGCCGAGGTAGCCGAAGATCGGCTTCTTCGAGAAGGTCGACACGATGTGGCTGATCACGCCGAAGGCCGGCAGGATCATGATGTACACTTCGGGGTGGCCGAAGAACCAGAACAGGTGCTGGTAGAGGATCGGGTCACCGCCACCGGCCGGGTCAAAGAAGGTCGTGCCGAAGTTGCGGTCCGTCAGCAGCATGGTGATGGCGCCGGCCAGCACGGGCAGCGACAGCAGCAGCAGGAACGCCGTCACCAGCACGCCCCAGGCAAAGAGAGGCATCTTGTGCAGCGTCATGCCCGGCGCGCGCATGTTGAGAATGGTGGTGATGAAGTTGATGGCACCGAGAATCGAGGCCGCACCGGCGAGGTGCAGCGCCAGGATGCCGAAGTCGAGCGCCGGGCCCGGATGGCCCTGAACGGCCAGCGGCGGATAGACCGTCCAGCCGCCACCGAAGCCGAGCGAGCCGGGCGCACCCTCCATGAACAGCGACACCACCAGCAGGCCAAAGGCTGCCACGGTGAGCCAGAAGGAGATGTTGTTCATGCGCGGGAACGCCATGTCCGGCGCACCGATCATGAGCGGCACAAACCAGTTGCCGAACCCGCCGATAAGCGCCGGCATCACCATGAAGAACACCATGATGAGGCCGTGGGCCGTGACGAAGACGTTGAACGTCTGCGGGTTCGAGAAGATCTGCATGCCCGGCTCCTGGAGCTCGAGCCGCATGCCGATGGACAGTGCACCACCGACGAGACCCGCGAAGAGCGCGAAGATCAGGTACAGCGTGCCGATGTCCTTGTGGTTGGTTGAATTCATCCACCGCCGCCAGCCACGCGGCAGGTCGTGGCCGTGGTCGTGCGCTTCGTGGGATGTTGCCGGCGAAGCCATTTGCTCAGCTCCTCGTCAGGCCATTGTTTCTTGTTGTCGGCCGTAATGGGCCGCGACGGTTCGACGGATCATTCGGCCGCGGGCACGCGGCTCGCCACCGTCACGGGACGGCCCGTGGCGGCAAACTTCTGCCTCGCCTCGGCGAGCCAGGCGGAATACTCCTCCTCGCTCACCACGCGGATGGCGATGGGCATGAAGGCGTGGTTCTGCCCGCACAGCTCAGAGCACTGGCCATAGTAGACGCCCTCGCGCTCGGCCCGGAACCAGGTCTCGTTGAGGCGGCCCGGCACGGCGTCGATCTTGATGCCGAAGGACGGCACCGCGAAGGAATGGATCACGTCAGCGGCCGTCACCTGCACCAGAATGTTCTTGTTCACCGGCACGACAACCTCGTTGTCGGTGGCGAGCAGGCGCGGCTGGCCGGGCTGCAGCTGGTCGTCCGGCACCATGTTGGCGTCGAAGCTGAAAGCCTCGCCCTCGTTGCCGGGATACTCGTAGGACCAGTACCAGGCATGCCCCGTCGCCTTGATCACGAGATCGGCCTGCGGCGGCACGAGCTGCAGCTTGAGCAGGCGGAAGGACGGCACCGCGATGACGATGAGGATGAGGACCGGCACCACGGTCCAGATCACCTCGATCATCGTGTTGTGCGTCGTCTTCGAGGGGGTCGGGTTCGCCTTCTCGTTGAAGCGCACCATCACGTAGACGAGGAGCGCCAGAACGAAGAGCACGATGCCGCTGATCAGCCACAGGAGGCCGTTATGGAACTGGCCGATGTAGTGGGCGACCTCGGTCACCGGCACCTGGAGGCCCATTTGCCAGGGCGAGGGCTGGCCGACGCCAGCAAGCGCCGGCTGCGCCAGTGCGGCGAAGGCGAGCGTCAGCGCAAACAAGGGCCGAAAACGAAGAAAATCGATCCGCATCGGTCGTCCGGAGCTCCCGTGGTCGGCGGGGCGCGGTTCCCGGTCTCTCGCCTCGACGAACCGTCCGCCATCGTTCCGTGATACGCAAAACGACGGGCGGCGCACACGACGCCCCCTGTCTTTGATCCAGAGCAAAGACCACAACCCGGCGTGCGGCGCAACGGTGTCGTTAAAATCATTCCATGCGGCATAAACGCGCGAGCCACGTTCTCCCCGCATTTTCCCGTTTGTTTCGCCAAAGTGATGGCTTGCGGTGCCACGGAAGGCCCACCGTTCTTGACAGCCGCAGGCAAGGCATGTTCGGAAACATCCTTCAACGATAGCAGCAGGCGCGGCCGCCGGGTGTGCGAATCGTTCGCACGCGGCCGCAATGTCCGGCCCAAACCGTCTCGAGAGAAAGCCACGCGAATGTTGCGCCGTTCATCTGCTCCGCGTCTCCTGCCCCGTGCCGCAGCCCTGGCCGCTGCACTTGCGGGCATCCTCGTGAGTGGCCAGGCCGCTCTCGCCCAGGGCGCCATCAGGGATACGACCGGCCACTGGCAGACGCGCTGCGAAACTCCGCCGGGCGCGCAGAAGGAGCAGTGCGCCATCGTGCAGAGTGTCGCGGCCGAGGACCGGCCCAACGTGACGCTGGTCGTCATTGTGCTGAAGACGGCGGACGGCCAGAGCCGCCTGCTGCGCGTGGTGGCGCCGCTCGGCGTGCTGCTGCCGGCGGGCCTGGGCCTCAAGATCGACGACACGGACATCGGCCGTGCCGGTTTCGTGCGCTGCCTCAACACGGGCTGCATTGCCGAGGTGCTGATGGACGACAACCTGCTCGGCCAGCTGCGCGCCGGCAAGACGGCCACGTTCGTCGTCTTCCAGACACCGGAGGAGGGCATCGGTATCCCGGTGTCACTCGACGGCTTCGGCGCCGGCTTCGACAAGCTGCCCTGAGGGGCGCGACGGCACGGACGGATCAATAGAAGACGGGTGGAAACGATGCGGTCTGCGGTTTTGCTGGTCTCCCTCGCGGGTCTGCTTGCGGCATGCAGTTCAACCTCCGACGGCGGATCGGCCGAGGGCGGTTCTGCGCTCAGCAATCTGTTGCGCTATGGCAGCACCACCTTGCCCGAGCAGCGTCAGGCGCCGCCGGACGACGTCATCTGCCCTTATGTCTTCATCTCCGACGGTGGGTCGGCCGTGCGCGTGGGCGGCGAGAGCAATGCCTCCCTGCGCTACCAGCTCACGATTTCCGAGACGGCGCGCGAGTGCACGGCGCTGCCGAACGGCGGCATGACGATCAAGGTCGGCGTGCAGGGCCTCGCGCTCCTCGGCCCCGCGGGCGGACCGGGCACCTTCTCCTCGCCCTTCCACGTCACCATCCGTGATGGCAACCGCATCCTCGCCTCGCGCTCGCGCACCGTCTCCGTCACTGTTCCGCGCGGCCAGACGCAGGGCGAATACATGTTCGTGGAGGACGGCTTCACCGTGCCGCCGGACGCCATGAGCGACAACGTCATCATCGAGGTCGGCTTCGGCCGCGGCCCGTCGCAGGCCGCTCCCGCGCGCAGCACCCGCCGGCGCTGATGGCCCGGACACGGGCGGGGCGGCTCCTGTCAAGCCCCCGCCCTGCCCGTTGACAGGACCGGCGCCGCGCTTCATGACTGGCGCGTCAACGTCGATGATCCCCGCGGGAGAGTTCGCCGCGTGCCTGGCACGCGCGACGCCGAAGGCGCAACCGCCCCGGACACGCTCAGGCCCAAGGACCGCGCGGGAGCTGACACTCTGGAGAGCGGGCCTGTCCAGCGGCAGGCCCCACCGAAGGGGGTAACCCGGCCAGCCGGGGAAATCTCTCAGGTTCCCGGACAGAGGGGGCGCGAGCGGGCATCTGCCCGATCGCGAATCCTGTCGCGCGAGGAACCGTCGATGGCGTCTTCACCCCCGGGCTCTGCCCCGCTCCGGCATACGCCGCTGCACAGCCGACACGTGGCGCTCGGCGCCCGCATGGTGCCCTTTGCCGGCTACGACATGCCGGTGCAATATGCCAAGGGCATCATTGCCGAGCATCAGCATACCCGCAAAGCGGCCGGGTTGTTCGATGTGTCGCACATGGGCCAGCTCGCCCTCGTCGGCCCGGACCATGCCAGCGTCTCCCGCGCGCTTGAGGCACTGGTACCGGCGGACATCCTCGGCCTCGTCCCCGGCCAGCAGCGCTACAGCCAGCTTCTCAACGACCAGGGCGGCATCATCGACGACCTGATGGTGACCCGGCCCCTCGACAGCGACGACCGCCTGCTCCTCGTCGTCAACGCCGCTTGCAAGGAAGGGGACATCCGCCACATCCGGCAGCACCTGCCGGAGGGCGTTGGCCTCGAGGTCCTCGACGACCGCGCGCTCCTTGCGTTGCAGGGCCCGGAGGCCGAGGCGGTACTCGCCCGCCATGCGCCGGAGGCCAGGAATCTCTCCTTCATGACGGCTGCCCCGATGCAGGTCGCCGGAAGCGCCTGCCACGTCTCGCGCTCCGGCTACACGGGCGAGGACGGCTTCGAGATCTCTGTGCCGGCCGACCGGGCCGGCGCGCTGTGGGACCTGCTCCTCGCCGAGCCGGAGGTCGAGCCCGTCGGGCTCGGCGCGCGTGATTCGCTGCGCCTCGAAGCGGGCCTGTGCCTCTACGGCCACGACATCAACGAGGAAACATCGCCCGTCGAGGCGGGCCTCGCCTGGTCGATCCAGCGGCGCCGGCGGCAGGAGGGCGGCTTCCCCGGCTCCCACCGCATCCTGGAGGAGCTGGAGAACGGCCCGCTGCGCAGGCGCATCGGGTTGCAGCCCGAGGGGCGCATGCCGGCGCGCGAGGGCACGGAGATCAAGGATGCTGCGGGAGAGCTCGTGGGCGAGGTGACGTCCGGCGGCTTCGCCCCGACGCTCGGTGCCCCCGTGGCCATGGGCTACGTGGCGAGCGACTTCGCCCGCGAGGGCACGCAGCTCACCCTCGTCGTCCGCGGCAAGGAGATTCCGGCGCAAGTCGTGCCGATGCCCTTCGTCGCGCATCGCTACAAGCGCTGACGCGAGAACCGCCCCGCAAGGGCCTGACAGCTTTCAGAGGATCGACAGATGACCACCTACTACACCAAGGACCACGAATATATCCGCGTCGAGGGCGACACCGGCACGGTGGGCATTTCCGACTACGCCCAGAGCCAGCTGGGCGACGTGGTGTTCGTCGAGCTGCCCGCCGTCGGCAAGACGCTGACGAAGGGCGCCGAAGCCGCCGTCGTCGAGAGCGTCAAGGCGGCGAGCGAGGTCTATGCCCCGGTCTCCGGCGAGGTCATCGCCGTCAACAGCGCCATCGAGGAGACGCCCGCCACGGTCAACGAGGATCCGCTCGGCGACGGCTGGTTCCTGAAGATTCGCCTCAGCAACGCCGGCGAGCTCCAGGAGCTGATGACCGAAGAGCAGTACGAAGACTATCTCAAGACGATTTCCTGACTGCGAACGGGCGATTGGGACGAAGCCGCATGCGCTACCTGCCGCTAACCGACGCCGACCGCAGCGAGATGCTTGCGCGCATCGGCGTCGCCTCCATCGACGAGCTCTTCACCGACATCCCCGAACGCATGCGCATGAAGGCCCCGGCCGACCTGCCGCGGGCCAAGGGCGAGCTGGAAGTGGAGCGTCACCTGGGCGCCATGGCCGCGCGCAACGTGCCGGCCTCGTCCGTACCCTTCTTCATCGGCGCCGGCGCCTACAAGCACCATGTGCCGGCGACGGTGGACCATCTCATCCAGCGGTCGGAATTCCTGACGAGCTACACGCCCTACCAGCCCGAGATCGCACAGGGCACGCTGCAGTACCTCTTCGAGTTCCAGACGCAGGTGGCGATGCTCACCGGCATGGAGGTGGCCAACGCCTCCATGTACGACGGCTCCACCGCCACGGCCGAGGCCGTGCTGATGGCGCACCGCGTGACTCGGCGGCACAAGGCCGTGCTCTCCGGCGGGCTGCATCCCCATTACGCCGAGGTCGTCGAGACCCTGTCCCGCCTCGCCGGCCACGAGGTCCAGCGCCTCACGCCGGATGTCACGGCGAAGGAGGACCTGCTGACGGCCATCGACGACAGCGTCTCCTGCGTCGTCGTGCAGACGCCCGACGTCTTCGGCAACCTGCGTGATCTGCGGGCTGTGGCCGACAAGGCGCACGCGCACGGCGCGCTCCTCGTCGCCGTCTTCACCGAGGCCGTGTCGCTGGGCGTCGTCGAGGCGCCCGGCGCCATGGGCGCCGACATCGTGGTGGGCGAAGGACAGTCCATTGGCAATGCCCTGTCCTTCGGCGGCCCCTATGTCGGCCTCTTTGCCACCCGGCAGAAGTTCGTGCGCCAGATGCCTGGCCGCCTGGCCGGCGAGACCGTGGATGCCGAGGGGCGGCGCGGCTTCGTGCTGACGCTTTCCACGCGCGAGCAGCACATCCGCCGCGACAAGGCCACGTCGAACATCTGCACCAACTCGGGCCTGTGCTGCCTCGCCTTCACCATCCATCTGTCGCTGCTGGGCGAAGAGGGGCTGACGCGGCTCGCCCGCATCAACCACGCCAATGCGGTGAAGCTGGCCGACGCCGTCTCGGCTGTGCCGGGCGTCGAGGTGCTCAACGAGACCTTCTTCAACGAGTTCACGCTGCGGCTTCCCAAGCCTGCGGCTGCTGTCGTGGAGGCCATGGCTGACCGCCACGTGCTCGCCGGCGTGCCGGTGTCGCGCCTGCTGCCCGGCGCCGGCCTCGACGACCTGCTGCTCGTCGCCTCCACCGAAGTGAATACCGACGCCGACCGGGCGGCCTTCGTCTCCGCCCTTACGGAGGTGCTGTGATGCTGAACCGTCAGGGACGTCCCACCGCGCCGGGCGCGGGCGCCGCGAACGGCCATGCGACCTTTACCGGCAACCGCGCGCTCCAGCAGGAGGAGGCGCTGATCTTCGAGTTCGGCCGCACGGACGTGACCGGGGTCGATCTTGATGAGCCGGCGCCCGTCGCCGACCGCCTCGGCGGCCTCGGGCGCAAGGAGCCCATTGGCCTGCCCGGCCTCTCCGAGCCGGAGGCGATGCGCCACTACGTGCGCCTCTCGCAGAAGAACTACGGCATCGACACGGGCCTGTTCCCGCTCGGCTCATGCACGATGAAGCACAATCCGCGCCTCAACGAGAAGATGGCGCGCCTGCCCGGCTTCGCCGACGTGCACCCGCTGCAGCCGGTCTCCACCGTCCAGGGGGCGCTGGCGCTCATGGACGAACTCGCCCACTGGCTCAAGGAGCTGACGGGCATGCCGGCCGTGACGCTCTCGCCGAAGGCCGGCGCGCACGGCGAGCTTGCCGGCATGGCCGCCATTAAGGCGGCGATCGCGGCCCGGGGCGAGGCGGACACGCGCAAGGTCGTGCTGGTTCCCGATTCGGCCCACGGCACCAATCCGGCCACCGCCGCGCTCATCGGCTTCACGGTGAAGCCGGTGCCGGCGCGGGAGGACGGCACGGTGGATCCGGCGGAAGTGGCCAAGCGCGCCGGCCCCGACACCGCCGCTATCATGCTGACGAATCCCAACACCTGCGGCCTGTTCGAGCGCGACGTGGTCGAGATCGCGCGCGTCATTCACGACGCGGGCGGGTACTTCTACTGCGACGGCGCCAACTTCAACGCCATCGTCGGCAAGGCGCGGCCGGGCGACCTCGGCGTCGATGCCATGCACATCAACCTGCACAAGACCTTTTCCACGCCGCATGGCGGCGGCGGGCCTGGCGCAGGGCCGGTCGTCCTGTCGCAGAGGCTCGCCGCCTTCGCTCCCCTGCCCCATGTGCGGCTCGACGAGGGGCGCTTCTCGCTCGTCGAGCATCCGTCGGCCTCCGACCAGTCCCCGCTCGGGCGCCTCACGGCCTTCCATGGCCAGATGGGCATGTTCGTACGGGCGCTCGCCTTCATGCTGTCGCATGGCGCCGAGGGGCTGAAGCAGGCTTCAGAAGATGCGGTGCTCAACGCCAATTACGTCCGCGCCTCGCTCGCCGACGTGATGTCGCTGCCGTTCGGCAACCGCCCCTGCATGCATGAGGTCCTGTTCGACGACACCTGGCTCAAGGGCACGGGCGTGACGACGCTCGACTTCGCCAAGGCGCTGATCGACGAGGGCTACCACCCGATGACGGTCTATTTCCCGCTCGTCGTGCATGGCGCCATGCTCATCGAGCCCACCGAGAGCGAATCGAAGGCCTCGCTCGATCTGTTCATCGCCACGCTGCGCGACCTCGCCTTTGCCGTGCGCGACGGCGACACGGCGCGCTTCACGGGTGCGCCCTACCACGCACCGCGCCGGCGCCTCGACGAGACGCGCGCGGCCCGCCAGCCCGTTCTGCGCTGGACGCCGCCGGCGCCGGTCCCGGAAGCAGCGGAATAGGCCCCCCGCAGCCGCCGCCTTTCCCCTCGACAGTCTGAAGCTGCCCGCCCCCTCCCCTCGCGGGAGGGGGGACGGGTTCAGTTGCCGTTCACGGTGCCGCTGACATAGCCGCGCATCGGACCGAGGCCGGTCGGTATGCGCACGTCGAGCGTTGCACGGCCGCGGGTCAGTGTGCCGCTCGTGCCGTTGCGGGTGAGCCCTTCGGCCCGCACCTGCCCGCCGAGACGCACGCAGGTGTCTGTGCCGGCGATCTGCACGAATCCCGGGCCATGGATGGCGCAATGGCCCACCGAGCTGCCCCGTGAGGGCGGAGGCAGGCGCATCCGCTCGTCGGCGCCTGCCGACGGCGCGCCCGCGGCGATGGCGGCGCCCGCGACGATGAGTGCCACGATGCGGCAAGCCGTGCGTGCCATGTCCGTTCCCCGAACGATCAAGCTGCCATCAATCCACAGGCGAACCGCCTGATCAAGGCCCGGGCGCCGCGGCTTGGCCGGGTCGGCGCAAAAGAAAACGGCCGCCTCGAGGGCGGCCGCCTTGTCGCTCACCGGTTGGAGCAGCTCAGTTGAGCTTGCTCTTCACCTCGCCCAGCCCCTTGGCGAAGATGTCCTCGGCGAGCTTGCCCTTGACAGTGTCGCGCAGGATCTGTTCGGCAGCCTTGACGGCTGCCTCGGCGGCAGCGGCGCGAACCTCGGCCGCGGCCTGGGCTTCGGCCTGGGCGATCTTGGCCTCGGCCGCCGCCGTGCGGCGGGCGACGAACTCGGCGATGCGCTCGTGCGCCTCCTTGGCGACGCGCTCGGCCTCCTCGCGGGCATTCGTCACGATGGCCTCGGCTTCGGCTTCCGCCGCCTGACGCTTGGCCTCGTATTCCTTGAGGAGCGCTTCGGCCTCGCTGCGCAGGCGCGCGGCTTCCTCCAGCTCGGCCTTGATGCGCTGGGCGCGCTCGTCGAGCGCCTTGCCGGCGATCTTGTGGCCGCCGACGCGCAGCACGATGGCGAGGAAGATGACGAAAGCGACGGCGACCCAGAAGGTGGTGTTGTGAAGCATCAGACCGCCCTCACTGCGCCATTGCCTTGCCAACGGCCGCCGCCACCACGTCCGCCGCCGGCGCCTGACCCGTCAGGCGCTCGACGATGGCGGCCGCGGCATCGCTGGCGATGGCCTCGACATTGCCCATGGCCTTTTCCTTGCTCGCGGTGATGCGGGCCTCGGCGTCGGCGAGGTTGCGCGCCAGCTCCGCCTCGAGCGCGGCGCGCTTTTCCGCCGCCTCGGCCGCGAGCCTGTCACGCGTCTCCTGCGCCAGGGCATGGGCCCGGCCGCGTGCTTCCGCAAGCGCTTTCTCGTAGGCTTCGCCGGCCTCCTCGGCCCGCGCCTTGGATTCGGCGGCGATCCGGAGATCGCCGGCGATCCGCTCGCGGCGATCCTCCAGGATGCCGGAGAGCCGCGGCACGATCACCCGCGACATCAGCAGATAGAGGACGGCGAAGGTAATCGCCAGCCAGAGGAGCTGTGAGCCGAAGGTGTTGACGTCGAAAGGCGGGAAGTTTGCACCCTCGCCCTCGATGCCCGGCACGTCGACTTGCGCGGTGATCGGTTGAGCCATGGCAGTTCAGTCTCTCAGCGAAGGGCGCGCGAGGCGCCCTTCCAACCCGTTGATCGGCAGATCCTGTGCCGCGTTACGCGACGAAGAGCAGGACCAGCGCGACGACGAGCGCGAAGATGCCGAGACCTTCCGCAAGAGCGGCACCGATGAAGGTGCGGCCGAACTGCGCATCGGCAGCCGACGGGTTGCGCAGGGCGCCCGACAGGTAGTTGCCGAAAATGTTACCCACGCCCATGGCGGCAAGACCCATGCCAAGGCAGGCGAGGCCGGCGCCGATGTACTTCGCAGCAACGGGATCCATCACAAGGTCTCCTGAGGTTCGTATGAGGCTGGTTTCAAGACTACCGACGCGCCCTGTCAGTGCCCCGGATGCAACGCGTCGTGAAGGTAGATGCAGGTCAGGATCGTGAAGACGTAGGCCTGCAGGAAAGCGACGAGGAACTCGAAAGCCGTGAGCGCCACCGCCATCGCGAGCGGCAGAGCCGCCCCCGCAACGCCGAGGACGCCCGTCATGCCGCCGCTGGCGGCCAGCCCACCGAGGGCAACGATGAACCCGGCGAAGACCTTGAGCGCCACGTGGCCGGCCAGCATGTTCGCAAACAGGCGCAGCGACAGCGAGATGGGGCGCGACAGGAAGGAGATGAGCTCGATCACCACCATGAACGGCAGCAGCCAGCCGGGAACACCCGACGGCACGAAGAGCCCGAGGAAGTGGGTGCCGTGCTTGAGGAAGCCGTAGACGATCACCGTGCCGATGACCAGCATCGCCAGGGCGAAGGTGATGACGACGTGGCTGGTGACCGTGAAGAAGCCCGGGATCATGCCGAGCATGTTGCAGGTCAGCACGAACATGAAGAGCGAGAACACGAAGGGGAAGAACTTCATCCCCTTCTCGCCGGCCGATTGCCGGAGCGTGCCCGCGACGAACTCGTAGAGCATCTCGGCCGCCGCCTGGGCCCGGCCCGGCACCAGCGAGCGGCGGGCCGTCGCAGCCGACAGGCCGATCGTGATCAGCGCAACAGCGCCGACCATGAAGAGCGCCGAGTTGGTGAAAGCGATCTCCTGCCCGCCGATATGGCCGAGAGGGATGAGATTCTTGATCTCGAACTGCTCGATCGGGTTCGCAGCCATCGCTGACCTTCTGTCCCTGCGCGGATCGCCCGGCGGCGAATGCCGACGGGCCTTGGAAACGTCACTTCTGCCCGCTCTTCCCGCCCCACCCGGGAAGCGCACCGGAGGCGCGCGCCAGATTGAGCATGCCGGCGCAGAAGCCGAGCAGGAGGCAGACAACGAGACCCCACGGTGCCGTGCCGGCCAGTCGGTCGATGATCCAACCGAGCAGCCCGCCGGCGATCACGCCCGACACGAACTCCGCGGACAGCCGGAAGACCTGCCCGAGCGCGCTCTGGTTCGACATCGCCCCCGACGCAGGCTCCGCATCCTTCGGCTGATTGGCGGAAATCCGCCGGAGCCCTTCGTCCAGATGCCTGAGCCTTGCCGAAAGATCGGCCGTTCCACCGTCGGCCGGCTTTCCGGTGCCGTCCTTCCGCTCGTCGGGCTTCGCCACGCGATCCTCCCGTGCGGTTGAAAGTGCACCAAAAACCCGGCCTTGAAGCCGGGCGCACCATATTGTCGTGCCCCACCCCTGTCAAGAATGCGGCAGAAACTATCAACCAATTGAAATAAAAAGAAAATTCCGATTCGTACGGCAATGTGTCGCTACTCATGAACAATTGCCGCGCCCGTTTGCCGGGTCAAACGGCCTCGAGAATTTGCTCGGCGGCCGCAAGATCGACCGACACGAGCTGCGACACGCCGCGCTCGGCCATGGTCACGCCGAAGAGCCGGTTCATCCGCGCCATGGTGATGGGATTGTGGGTGATGACGAGGAAGCGTGTCTGCGTCTGGCGCACCATGTCCTGCAGAAGGTCGCAGTAACGCTCCACATTGGCGTCATCGAGCGGCGCATCCACCTCGTCGAGCACGCAGATGGGCGAGGGATTGGTGAGGAACACGGCGAAGATGAGCGCCGTCGCCGTCAGCGCCTGCTCGCCGCCGGAAAGCAGGGTCATCACCTGCGGCTTCTTGCCCGGCGGGCGGGCGAAGATCTCGAGCCCCGCCTCCAGCGGGTCGTCGGAATCGACCAGCGACAGCTCGGCCGAGCCGCCGCCGAAGAGCGTGGTGAACAGGCGCTGGAAATGGCCGTTGACCACGTCGAAGGCGGCGAGCAGACGCTCGCGCCCTTCCTTGTTGAGGCTGGCGATGGCCTGCCGCAGGCGTCGGATCGCCTCCGACAGGTCGTCGCGCTCCTGGACGAGCGCATCGCGCTTGCCCTCCGCCTCCTCCAGCTCGATGTCGGCGCGCAGGTTGACGGCGCCGAGGCGCTCCCGGTCGGCCTTGAGCTGGGCGATGCGCGCCTCGACGTCCGGCGCCGCCGGCAAGGCGGCATCGGCCACGACACCGGCCAGCTCGTGCAGCGCCGCGGGGGTCGAATCGAGCGTATCGCCAATCTGGCGCACGACATCGGCGAGGCGTGCCCGGGCCGCCTCGAGCCGCGCCTCGGTGCCGGCCCGCGCCTCGCGCACCGCCGACAGCCGCTCCAGCGCCGCCCTCGCCGCCTTGTCGGCCTCGGCGAGCCGGGTCTCCCCCTCCGCCAGCCGGTCGCTCGCCTCGCGCCGCTGTTCCTCTGCCGCCTCGATCTGCTCCGCGAGCGCGCGGCGGCGCTGCTCGAAGTCCTGCGGCGCCTCCTCGAGCGCCGCCTGCTCGATCACGGTCTCCTCAATCCGCTGCTGGATCTCCGCAATGGCGTTGAGCGCGCGCGTGCGCCGCTCCTTCCACGCCCGGATCTCGGCGGCGATCGCCTCCCGCCGACGGGCTCTCAGCTCAGCCTCGCGCTGCAGGGTCTGGGCCGCGGCCCGGGCCTGGGCGGCCGCGCTGCGCCGCTCGGCGACCCGGGTGCGCGCCTCAAGGACCTCCTTCTCGAGGGCCGACACATCGTTGCCATGCGCGAGAGCCTCACGCGCCTCCTCCATTCGGCGCTGCGCCTCCTCCTCGTCGGCGACGATGCGGGCCAGCGCCTCGTCGAGGGCGGAGCGGCGGGTCGCGACCTGCGCCGCCCGGCGCTCGGCGGCGATGAGCCGCTCGCGCGCTCCGTCAAGCGCACGCCGCGCCGCGCGCGCGGCCTCGAGCGCATCGGCCTCGCGCTGCGACGCCTCGCGAATCGCCGCCTGGGCACGCTCCAGCCCCGTGCGGTGAGCCTCCGCCTCCTCGCGCGCGGCGGCGGCGGCTGCCACGAGGTCGTTGAGCCTGTTGCGTTCGGCAAGGCGCCGGGCCGCCGCTGTCGGAGCGCCGGCCTCGGCCACGAGCCCGTCCCAGCGCCACACGGCGCCCTCGGGCGAGACCAGCGTCTGGCCCGGCTTAAGCGCCCGGCTGAGGCGCGCGCCATCTTCTGCCGCCACGACGCCAACCTGCGCGAGGCGGCGCGAGAGTTCGGGCACGCCACGCACATGCGCCGCAAGAGGCCGCGCTCCGGCGGGCAGCGCCGGATCGTCTGCAGCAGCGGGCAGGTTCGTCCAGCGGGCCGGCGCGGCCGGGTCGGTCGACAGATCAAGATCGTCGCCGAGCGCCGCCCCGAGCGCCGCCTCGAAACCCTTGTCGACGACGAGGGCGTCAACCACAGGGGCGAACGTGCCTTCTGCCGGGGCGGCGAAGAGCTTGGCGAGCGTCGCCGCCTCCGCCTCCAGCCGGTCGGCATGGCGCGCAGCCTCGCTCGCCGGGCCCCGCAGGCGGGCCTCGGCCTCGCGAGCGGCCGCCAGGGCCTCGCGCGCCTCGGCAGCGGCGATCTCGCTCTCTTCGAGCCGGTCCTCGGCGATCGCCACCTCCTCGGCAAGACGGGCGAGAAGCTCGGGCGCGGCGCCCTCGGCATCGAGCGCGGCGCGCTCGGCCTCGATGCGCCGGCGCTCCGTGGCCAGACGCTCGGCCCGGGCAGCCTCCTCGCGCGCGGCCCGTTCCAGGCCGGCTCGGTGGGCGTTGAGGTCGGACACCTGCTGCTGCAGGGCGGCGAGCGCCGCCTCGGCCTCGACGAGATCGCTCTCGAGATCGACGAGCGCGGCTTGCGCCTCCTCCACCAGGGCCGCCCCGTCCTCGCTTTCGGCGGCAAGAGCCGCATCCTCCTCTCCGAGGCGCTCGGCGGAGGCGGCGGCGTCGGCGGCGAGCGCCGTCTCGCGGGCGAGGTCACGATCGAGTTCGGCCTTGCGGCGCGCCAGTTCGGCCGTGCGCTCCCTCGCGCGCCGCTCCTCGTTGTCAAGCTCGGTGCGGGCGTTGACGAGACGCTGCAGCGCAGCTGCCGCCGCGGCGGCAGCCTCGCGCAGCTTCGGCATCTCGTGGGCGGCGATGGCCTGCAGCCGCGCGGTCTCGGCCTGCTCGCGTGTCGCCTCGGCCACGTCGCGCACCTGGGCTTCCAGCTCCCGCTCGGCAGCGGCGGCCTGGTCGCGCGCCTCGCGGTAGGCGATGAGCGCCAGCATCGCCTCCAGCTTGCGGATCTCGGCGGAAAGCGCGCGGTAGCGCTGGGCCTGCCGGCCCTGGCGGCGCAGGCCCTCGATCTGCCCGCCGATCTCGCCAAGCACGTCCTCGAGCCGCTGCAGGTTGTCCTCCGCAGCGCGCAGGCGCAGCTCGGCCTCATGGCGGCGGGTGTGCAGGCCGGCGATGCCGGCCGCGTCCTCGAGAATGCGGCGGCGCGCCTGTGGCTTGGCCGCGATCAGCTCGCCGATCTGGCCCTGGCGCACCATGGCGGGCGAGCGGGCCCCGGTCGCCGCGTCGGCAAACAGCAGCTGCACGTCGCGGGCCCGCACCTCGCGCCCGTTGATGCGATAGGTGGAGCCCGTCTCGCGCACGATCTTGCGCGAGACCTCGAGCGTGTCCGAATCGTTGAAGGCGGCCGGCGCGGTGCGGTCGCTGTTGTCGATGGTGAGGATGACCTCTGCGCTGTTGCGCGCAGGGCGGTTGCCGGAGCCGGCGAAGATGACGTCGTCCATGCCCGAGGCACGCATGGACTTGTGCGAACTCTCGCCCATCACCCAGCGCAGGGCCTCAACGAGGTTCGACTTGCCGCAGCCGTTGGGACCGACGACACCCGTCAGCCCCGGCTCGATGAGGAAATCGGCCGGCTCGACGAAGGACTTGAAGCCCACGATCCGGAGGCGCGTGAGCTTCATGGGCCAGCCCCCCGTGAGCCGCAGGCGCCCACGGCGCGCGGGCGCATAGCCGGCGCGCTCCGATCAGCCACCGACGAGAGGCGTGAGGATCTTCTCGAGTTCCTCAACAGTCAGCGCCCCCGACTGTTTCTGGCCATTGATGAAGAAGGTCGGCGTGGCGTTGACGCCGAAGGTCTCCACCCCGCGGTTCTTCACCGCGTTGACGGCATCATAGACCTTCTGGTCCTTCAAGCAGGCCTCGAAACTTTCCTGTGTGAAACCCGCCTGCTTCATGAGCTGCAGCAGCGCGTCGAGCGGCTTGTCGGAGAAGGCCCACACCTGCTGCTTGTCGAACAGCATGTCCGTGACGGGATAGTATTTCTCCTTGCCGGCGCAGCGGGCCAGCATGAACCCGGCCGTGGCCAGCGGGTCGAGCGGGAACTCTCTCAGGATGAAGCGCACCTTGCCGGTGTCGATGTACTTCTCCTTCAGCGTCGGGAAGGTCCGGGCGTGGAAGGTCGCGCAGTGCGAGCAGGTGACCGATGCATATTCGATGATGGTCACCGGCGCGTCCGCCTTGCCGAGCACAACGTCGCCGAGCGGCCCCTCGACGGCCAGCTCGCTCGCGCTGAAGGACTGGGCCTGAGCCGGCAGAGCGGCAAGCCCGCCGAGGACGGCGAGGGCGGCGCCAGCCGCCAGGTTCACGATCGCACGACGCCTGGTCGTCGTCATCTCGTCAGTCTCCCGAATACTTGCCGGCAATGCTGCCCGGCTGAAGGTCGCGTCACCATAAGGACGGCGCCGAATGTGGCAAGAGATACGTCACCGCCGTCCTTTCACGCCTTCGTGTCCCGCCCCTGCGACAGGACGGCGCAACCGAGCCGCTCAAGCGCGGCGCGCAGCTTCTCGTCCTCCACGTCCTGCAGCTGGCGGGCCACGCCCTGCCTCGTCGCCTCGTCCACGGGTGGAGCGGGGCGGGGCGGCGCGGGGCGCGCGATGGGGCCCTGACGCATCACGAGACGACCGACGCAGCGCCAGCCGAAATGGGCGTTGACCCGCTCGATGACGACGGGGGCCATGTGCTGCAGCTCGAGGGCGAAGCTCGACACCACGCGCACCACGAGCGTCGCCGGCTCGGGCAGCTCGTCGGGCGCCATGTGCCGGCGGCGGCGCGGCCATTCGAGGCGCATCGGCTCGGTGAAGCGGGCGAGTCGCTCGCCGACGATCTCCGGCCAGGAGAGGATGATGTCCGAGGAGGCGAAGCCCTGGGCGGCCAGCGCGGGCGCGATGCAGCTTTCGACCAGGTCGGACAGGTGCTTGGGAGACGCCATGCAGAGCGATGCCGGTGCTTGCGCGGCCGGGACGGCCGGTTATGAGAGGGCTATGGTATCCGCCCTCATCGCGCCGTCCAAGACCGACAGCACCGCAAGCGCCGCGGCCCTCCTCGCGTGGTATGACCGTCACAGGCGCACCCTGCCCTGGCGGGCTGCCCCCGGCGAGACGCCGGATCCCTACAGGGTCTGGCTGTCGGAGATCATGCTGCAGCAGACGACGGTGGCGGCGGTGAGGCCCTACTATGAGCGCTTCCTCGCCCGCTTCCCGACCGTCGAGGCGCTGGCGCAGGCGCCCCAGGAGGCGGTGATGCAGGCCTGGGCCGGCCTCGGCTACTATTCACGCGCCCGCAACCTGCACGCCTGCGCCAGGATGGTCGTCGCCCTGCACGGCGGACGCTTTCCCGCCGACGAGAAGGCGCTGCTCGCCCTGCCCGGCATCGGCGCCTATACGGCCGGGGCCATCGCCGCCATCGCCTTCAACAAGGTCGCCGTGGCGGTGGACGGCAATGTCGAGCGCGTGATCACGCGCCTCCACGCCGTCGAGGAGCCCCTGCCCGGCGCCAAGCCGCTCGTCCGGGAGCTGGCGCTGGCGATGGTGCCGCAGGACCGACCGGGCGACTTCGCGCAGGCGCTGATGGATCTCGGCGCCACCATCTGCACGCCGAAGAAGCCGGCCTGCGTGCTGTGCCCCCTCTCCTCCCCGTGCCGCGCCCGCGCCGAGGGGACGGCGGAGACCTTCCCGCGCAAGGAGGCGAAGACCGCCGGACGTCTGCGCCGAGGCGCCGCCTTCGTCGCGCTGCGCACCGACGGCCACGTCCTCCTGCGCACACGCCCGCCGAAGGGGCTCCTCGGCGGCATGGCCGAGGTGCCGGTGAGCGAGTGGCGGCACGACTATGAGATCCGCGAGGCGCTGCGGGATGCGCCGCTGCCAGGGGTCTGGCGCCGCAAGCCGGGCATGGTGCGCCACGTCTTCACGCATTTCCCGCTGGAGCTCGCCGTCTTTACCGCGAGCTTTGCCGTCGACACCGAGGCGCCGGCGGGCGGGCGCTGGGTGCCCCGGCACAGCCTCGCCGGCGAGGCGCTGCCCAACGTCATGCGCAAGGTGCTCGAGAAGGCGCTGGAGAGCTGAGCGCCGACGCCGCGCCGGCGGGCCGGCTTCGCCTCAATCCGTGTCCGTCCGGGGCGCGTAGGTACCGAAGCTCCACAGGTTTCCCTCGAGGTCGCGGACCGTGTACTCCCGCGAGCCGTAGGGCTGGTCCTTGATGTCGAGGACGATCTCGGCACCGGCCGCCCTGGCGCGCGCATAGTGGGCATCGGCGTCGTCGACGACGACATAGATGCCCTGGTTCACGGCACCGAGCTCGGTCGGCGAGCGCATGCCGAGCGCGTCGTCCTTCATCTCGCCTAGCATGATGAAACCGCCGCCGTAGGACAGCTCGGCATGAGCGACCTTGCCGACCTCGTCCTCATAGACGGCATGGCGCTCGAAGCCGAAGGCCTCGCACAGCCAACCGATGGCCGTGTGTGCATCCCGATAGCGCAGGAAGGGAATGATACGCACCTTGTCCTGCCGTTCCGCCATCACTGCCTCCTCAAGAGCTGTCCGACACTGCCTCCTCAAGAGCTGTCCGAGGCGCGATGCTAGCGCAGCACAGTGGCGAAGCCGTGACCCGTCAGCCGCGCGCGGGCCAGGCCCCGCGGTCGATGTCGAGATCCGAGAAGCGCCCGGAATCGAAGACCGGGTTGTCGATGCCCTCGGCGATCTGCCGGTCGTAGTCCCGCATGATGCGCAGGCCCGTGCGGAAGAGCAGCGTGACGGCGAGCAGGTTGACCACCGCGAGGAGGCCCATCGTGATGTCGGCGAAGGCGAAGACGGTGCTGAGGTCCTGCACCGAACCCCAGAAGACGAGGACCATCACCGCGATGCGGAAGATGCTGAAGGCCACCCGGTTGTTGCCGGCGAAGAAGTCGATGCTCGTCTCGCCGAGATAGTAGTTGTAGATGATGGAGGTGAAGACGAAGAGCATCAGGGCGATGCTCACGTAGATCCGCCCCCATTCGCCGACATAGCCCGCCATCGCCTGTTGGGTGAGCGCGACGCCGGCCTGTTCCGCGCCGGGCACGAAGGTCGGCGACAGGAGGATAATAAAGGCGGTGCAGCTGCAGATGATGATGGTGTCGATGAAGACGCTGAACGCCTGCACGATCCCCTGAGAGGCCGGGTGCGGAACATGGGCGACGGCAGCCACGTTGGGCGCGCTACCGAGCCCCGCCTCGTTGGAGAAGAGGCCACGCTTGACGCCGAGGAGGATGGCCGCGCCCATACCCCCGCCGATGGCCGGCTCGAGGCCGAAGGCGCTTTTGAAGATGAGCGCGAGGACGCCCGGCACCTCGGGCAGGCGGGTCACGACCACGAAGAGCGTGAGCAGGATGTAGCCGCAGGCCATCACCGGCACGAGCACGTCGGCCGCCTGGGCAATGCGCGAGATGCCGCCGAAGATGATGATGCCCAGCACTGCCACCAGGGCGATCCCCGTCCAGTACGTGGGAATGCCGAACGCATCGTTGAGGGACGTGGCCACCGTGTAGGACTGGACGGCATTGAAGCCGAAGCCGAAGGTGACGAGCAGCAGCACCGAGAAGACCATCGCCAGCCAGCGCTGCCGCAGGCCGCGGGCGATGTAGAAGGCCGGCCCGCCGCGATAGCTGCCGTCAGGCTCCGGCTGCTTGTAGAGCTGGGCCAGCGTACACTCGAAATAGCTCGTCGCCATGCCGACGAGCGCGACGACCCACATCCAGAAGACGGCGCCGGGGCCGCCGAGCGCGATGGCCACTGCAACGCCCGCGATGTTGCCGGCGCCCACGCGCCCCGCAACGCTCAGCATCAGGGCCTGGAAGGAGCTGATCTGGCCCGGTTGCCGGCGCACCGCCTCGCCGAACACGCCGAACATGCGCCCGAAATAGCGGAACTGCACGAAGCGTGAGCGGACGGTGAAGACGAGGCCGAGGGCGACCAGGCCGACGACGAGGATCTTGCCCCACAGCAGGTCATCGAGAAACGCGAGCATGCCATTCTCCCCTGTGGTGCGGCCGCAACTGCCGCCCCACTGTCAGGCAACCGGGCCACCTTTGTCGAACCTCTTCTTCTTGTCGGCGGCCGAACGATCAGGTTGGGGAGTGCGCGGCACGCAGGAGAAAGTCAACGCGCTCGCAGCGCCGGACGACTTGCAATTCCGGCACGGCACCTCAGGCGGCTTCGGCCATGGCCGCCCTGAGCACGCTACGGAACGTGTCGATGACGACGAGTTCGCCGTTCTGTTCGACGTGCCAGAAAGTCCAGCCGTTGCAGGACGGCAGCCCCTGGACGAGGGCACCAATCTTGTGGATGGAGCCGACAGCGGGCGGCACGCTCAGCGTGCCGTCGGCGCGTACCGTCGCCTGCCAGCGGCGCCGCGCATCCGTCAGCACCGAGCCGGGGGCGATGAGGCCGGCCTCGATGGCAGCGATGAAGGGAATGCGCGGTTCGGTGCGCTTGGCCGGAGCCGCCGCGACGGCAGCCGGATCGATGGGCCTGGCAGCAGCGATGCGGGCCTCGGCGGCGGCCACATAGGCCGGGTCGCGCTCGATGCCGATGAAATGGCGGCCGAGCTTCTTGGCAACGGCGCCCGTCGTGCCCGAGCCGAAGAATGGATCAAGCACGAGGTCGCCCGGATTGGTGGCGGCCAGCAGCACCCGGGCGAGCAGCGCCTCGGGCTTCTGGGTGGGGTGCAGCTTGCGGCCCTCGGCGTCCTTCAGGCGCTCCTCGCCGGTGCACAGCGGGATGAACCAGTCGGAGCGCATCTGCGTGTCTTCGTTGCCGGCCTTCAGCGCCTCGTAATGGAAGGTGTAGTTCTTCGCCTCTGGTCCGCGCGCGGCCCAGATCAGCGTCTCGTGCGCGTTGGTGAAGCGACGGCCGCGGAAGTTCGGCATCGGGTTGGCCTTGCGCCACACGATGTCGTTGAGGATCCAGTAACCGATATCCTGCAGCGCCGTTCCGACGCGGAAGATGTTGTGATAGGAGCCGATGACGAAGAGCGTCGCGTTCTTCTTCATCACGCGCCGGCACTCGGCGAGCCAGGCACGGGTGAAGGCATCGTATTCGGCAAAGCTCGAGAACTTGTCCCAGTCGTCGTCGACGGCGTCGACGAGGCTGTTGTCCGGGCGCGTCAGCGCCCCCTCGAGCTGGAGATTGTAGGGCGGATCGGCGAAGACGAGATCGACGCTTTCATCCGGCAGGCTGCGCAGCCCGGCGATGCAATCGTCGAGGATGATGCGGTCGACGGGGATGGCCCTGTTCACCCGACCCGCCGGCGCGGGCGCCCCGGTACGCGAGACCTTGATCCGGGGCGCGGCGCCGACGGCACCGGTACGCGAAATACCCATGTCGTCTTTACCGGTTACGCTACTGACGAACCGGATCATGCCGACGATCGGTAAAGGCGAGGTTGAACGTGGTTAATGGCGTAATGTGCCGTTTTGGGGCTGCAATATTTGCCTAACCGAAAGACCGGTCGCAGCCGGCAGGAACGCGCAATTCACTGTTTCCGAAGTGCCGCCCCGGTCCCGCCGCAGATGACGGGGCGTGAGCAGGCCGGGCAGCCGGTGCGCGGGCAGCGAATCACCGGCTATGAGCGAACAGACCCCTTTTCCTTGAAGGGCGCCATGCCGGCGCGTGCGAGGGCGTCGACGCGCTCGTTCTCGGCATGGCCGGCGTGGCCACGCACCCAGTGCCAGGTCACGTCATGGCGCTGGCGGGCCTCGTCGAGGCGGCGCCAGAGGTCTTCGTTCTTCACCGGCTTCTTGTCGGCAGTCTTCCAGCCGCGGGCCTTCCAGCCCTGCATCCATTCGGTGATGCCCTGGCGCACATACTGCGAATCGGTGAAGAGGTCGACCGCGCAAGGGCGCTTCAGGGCTTCCAGCGCCATGATGGCCGCCATCAGCTCCATGCGGTTGTTGGTGGTTTCGGGCTCGCCGCCGGAGAGCTCCTTCTCCTTGCCCTGGTAGATGAGGAGCGCACCCCAGCCGCCGGGGCCCGGATTGCCCGAGCAGGCACCGTCCGTATAGATCGTCACGCGATCCGCGCTCATCGGGCGAGGCCATACTCGACCGCGCTCACCACGCGCCGGTGGAAGGCGAGCTTGCGGTCGTACTCGAGCGGATCCTTCGGCTTCACCAGCGCGCCGGGTGGCACGTTGAGCCAGTCGACGAGGCGCGTCAGCATGAAGCGCATGGCTGCGCCGCGACACAAGACGGGCAGCGCCGCGACCTCGGCGTCCTCAAGACGGCGCACGCGCTCGTAGGCGGCGAGCATCGCCTGCCCCTTCGTCAGGTTGAACGACCCGTCCGCCTCGAAGCACCAGGCGTTGAGGCAGATGGCGAGGTCGTAGGCGAATGCGTCCGTGCAGGCGAAGTAGAAGTCGATGAGGCCGGAAAGCCGGCCGGAAATGAAGAAGACGTTGTCCGGGAAGAGATCGGCGTGAATCACGCCCTCCGGCAGGCCCTTCGGCCAGGTGCGCTCCAGCTCGTCGAGGGCCGCGAGCGCGCGCGCGGCAAGGCCGGGCGAGACCGTGTCGGCCCGCCCGTCCGCCTGCATGAACAGGGGCCGCCAGGAGGCGAGCGACAGCGCATTTTCCCGCCGCATGGCAAAGTCGGCCCCCGCCAGATGCAGGCGCGCCAGTGCCTCGCCGACACCGGCGCAGTGGCCGGCGGACGGCCGCCTAACCCACATGCCGTCGAGGAATGTGACAATGGCGGCCGGGCGGCCGGCGAGGCGGCCGAGCGCCTCGCCCTCCCGGTTCAGCACCGGCTGCGGACAGTTGATGCCCCGCTGGGCCAGGTGGCGCATGAGGCCGATGAAGAAGGGCAGATCCTCCTCCCTCACCCGCTTCTCGTAGAGGGTGAGGATGTAGAAGCCGCGCTCTGTATGGAGCAGGAAGTTGGAATTCTCGACGCCTTCGGCGATGCCCTTGACGGCCAGGACGGAGCCAATGTCGTAGCGGGCGACGAAGGCGGCGAGTTCCTCCTCGGCAACCTCGGTGTAGACTGCCACGGTCCTACTCCGCCGCTTCCTTGCGCAGCTCGCGCGGCAGGGGGAAGAAGACGCTCTCGTCCGCTGTCGAGACGGTCTCGACCGTCACCTCGTAGCGCTCGGCAAAGGCGTCGATGATCTCCTCCACCAGCACCTCCGGCGCCGAGGCGCCCGCGGTGAGGCCGAGCCGGCGGATGTTGCCGAAGATCGTCCAGTCGATGTCCTCGGCGCGCAGCACAAGGCGCGCGGCCGCACAGCCGGCACGCTCGGCCACCTCGCGCAGGCGCTGGGAGTTGGACGAGTTGGGCGACCCCACCACGATCATCGCGTCCACCTGCGGGGCGACGCGCTTGACCGCCTCCTGGCGGTTGGTCGTCGCGTAGCAGATGTCCTCCTTGTGCGGGCCGACGATGGTGGGAAAGCGCGCCTTGAGCGCCTCCACGATCTCGCGCGTATCGTCCACAGACAGCGTCGTCTGCGTCACATAGGCGAGGGCGTTGGCATCGGGGGGTGTGAAGGCGGCCACGTCAGCCACCGTCTCGACGAGGGAGATGGCTCCCTCGGGCAACTGGCCCATGGTGCCCACAACTTCCGGGTGGCCGGCATGGCCCACGAGCACCACGTGACGGCCGCGGCGGTGATGCACTTCCGCCTCGCGATGCACCTTGGTGACGAGCGGACAGGTGGCGTCGATGGCAAAGAAGTTACGCCGCAGCGCATCCTCCGGGACGGCCTTGGGCACACCGTGCGCCGAGAAGATGACGGGCGCGTTCGTCGGCGGGATCTCGTCGAGCTCGTCGACGAAGATGGCACCCTTCTGCCGCAGGCTTTCCACCACGTACTTGTTGTGGACGATCTCGTGGCGCACGTAGACCGGCGGGCCATAGATGGCCAGCGCCTTCTCCACGGCGTCGATGGCGCGCACAACCCCGGCGCAGAAGCCGCGCGGGGCACAGATCAGCACGCTCAGGGGTGGCTTTTCGGCAACGCTCATCGAAACACCGGTCACGATCGTGCGGGGGATGTGGCGGCAGGCGGGCTCTCATGTCAAGAACGGCTTCGCCGCTGCGACGACGCGTGCGGAAGCTTCCGCCTCCCGAGACGACCCGACGAGACATGCCGTCCGCCATACGCCTTGCCATCTTCGACATGGACGACGTGCTGTGCCACTACGACCGCGACCGGCGCCTGGCCGCGCTCGCGCGCCTCTCGGGCCGGAGGGTCGACGAGATCCTGGCTGCCATCTGGGAGAGCGGCTTCGAGGACGAGGCCGATGCGGGCGCGATGGATGCCGAGACCTATCTTGCCGGCTTCGGCGAGCGCCTGGGCTATCCCATCACGCGCGATGAATGGGTGGAGGCGCGTCGCGTCGGCATGGTGCCCTTCCCCGACAGCCTCGCCCTCGTTGACCGCGTGAAGGAGAGCGCGATGGTGGCGGTGCTCACCAACAACGGCTTCCTCACCGGCGAAGAGATCGACCGGCTGTTCCCCGGCCTGCGCCAGCTTTTCGACGGCCAGGTCTTCGTCTCGGCCCGCTTCGGCACCAAGAAGCCGGATCCCGAGATCTACCGGCGCGTGTGCGCTGAGTTCGGCGTCGCCCCCGAGGAAGCGTTCTTCACCGATGACAAGCCCTGGAACGTGGAAGGTGCGGTGAAGGCCGGGCTCGAAGGCCACGTTTTCGACGGCGCCGAGGGCCTGCGGCGCGCCCTCGCCCGGCTCGGGCTGGTGTGAGCCGGAGGAAGGGGAAAGGGGCAGGCGGCATTCCCCTCGCGTGTGGCCTGAGATAGTTATTGACCGGTTCTGCTTCGGCGAGGGTGCCCGGCAGGTGCCGGCCGGCCGTTGCCCGAGCCATCTCGCCCGCCTTCGATCCGGCAGCGGGCCAGCCACGAGTTGCCCATGGCCGCCAGCACCGCCGAACATGCGAGCTTCATGCCGCCAATCCTGACCTTTTGCGCCGCAGCGGTGGTGGCTGTCCCCCTCTTCCGCAGGCTCGGGCTTGGCTCCGTTCTCGGCTATCTCGTCGCCGGCATCGTCATTGGCCCGTCGGTGATGGGGCTCGTCGGCGACACGCGGGACGTACGCGGTGTGGCGGAGCTGGGCGTCGTGCTGCTGCTCTTCATCATCGGCCTCGAGCTGAAGGTGTCGAACCTCTTCGCCATGCGGCGCGACATCTTCGGCCTGGGCCTGGCGCAGATCGTCGTCACCTGCGCCCTCACCGCCGCGGTCGCTGCCGTGCTCGGCCACAGCGCGCGGGGGATGATCGTCACCGGGCTCGCGCTGTCCCTGTCAGCGACGGCCATCGCGCTGCAGGTACTGGACGAGCGGCGCGATCTTTCCACGCCCTACGGCCAGCGCACCTTCTCCATCCTCCTGTTCCAGGATCTGTCCATCGTGCCGATCCTGGCGCTTGTGCCGCTTCTGGCCAACACCGAGACGCTCGGCAGCGGGCAGGCGCTGGCGGGGGCCGCCGGCGCCTCGGCGCGCGCCCTCGCCGCCGTCGCGCTCGTGGTCGTGGTCGGCCGCTACCTGCTCAACCCGCTGTTCCGCCTGCTCGCCGGCAGCGGCGGCCGCGAGGTTATGACCGCCGCAGCGCTGCTCGTCGTGCTCGGAGCCGCGATGCTGATGGAGCAGGTGGGCCTGTCCATGGCCATGGGCGCATTCCTCGCCGGGGTGCTGCTGGCCGAATCGAACTTCCGCCACCAGCTCGAGGCCGATATCGAGCCCTTCCGCGGCCTGCTGCTCGGCCTCTTCTTCATGAGCGTCGGCATGTCGCTCGATGCAGCCTACGTGCGCCAGCACGCGCTGCTGCTTCTCGTCCTCGCACCGGCCCTCGTCATCGGCAAGAGCCTCATCGCCGCCGTTCTTGCCCGCGGCTTCGGCTCTGCCTGGCCGGACGCCCTGCGCATCGGCGTCCTGCTCGCGCCAGCGGGCGAGTTCTCCTTCGTCCTGGTGCCGCTCGGGGGCGAGGTCGGCCTGCTGACGAGTGAGCGCGTGCAGATCGTCACCGCGCTCGCGGCGCTCACCATGCTGCTCGGCCCGTTGCTCGCGCGGCTGCTCGAGAACCGTCTTGCGCGAAGGCCCGCGTCGGCCGAGCCGCCGCCGGATGTCACCCTGCCCGCCGGCGAGACCGGCGCCAGCGTCATCGTCGTCGGCTTTGGCCGGTTCGGCCAGGTCGTCAACCAGGTGCTCCTCGCCCGCGGGGTGGACGTGACGGTGATCGACCGCGACGTCGGCAGCATCCGCAACGCCGCCCGCTTCGGCTTCAAGATCTATTACGGCGATGGCGGGCGCCTCGACGTGCTGCGCGCAGCGGGCGCCGGCTCGGCCGACGTCATCTGCGTCTGCATCGACGATGCGGCCGCCGCCCTGAAGATTGCCGAGATGGTCCACGCCGAGTTCCCGCGCGCCCGCACCTATGTGCGCGCCATCGACCGGGCGCACGCGATCGACCTCATGAACCTCGAGGTCGATTTCCAGATCCGCGAGACCTTCGAATCGGCCCTGCAGTTCGGCCGGGCGACCCTCGAAGGGCTCGGCGTCTCCGAGGAGGAGGCCCGGCTCGTCACCGAGGATGTGCGCCGGCGTGACATCGCGCGCCTCGTGCTCCAGCGCAGCGAGGGCCTTCTCGGCGGGAAGGAGCTGCTGCACGGCGCGAAGCTGAAACCCGAGCCGCTGACGCCACCCCGAAAGAGGGCCGCTGGGCTGAGCGCCGAAACGCGCGATCTCGTGGCCGACGCCGAGGCACACCGGTAATGAGCGCGGTTTCCCGGCAGGACCGTCCCGCCCAGCCCGCGGACACTCCCGCCGCCCCGCCTCCGGACGGGGGCGAGGCCGGCAAGTTCACGCAGGGCTCGACGCTGCGCCACGTGCTCGTGATGACGGCAGCCGGCGCGATCGGCCTCGTAGCCGTCTTCGTCGTCGACTTCCTGTCGCTTCTCTACATCTCCTGGCTCGGTGAGCCGACGCTGACCGCAGGCGTCGGCTTCGCCACCATCGTCCTCTTCTTCGCCACCTCCATCAACATCGGCCTCATGATCGCGGTGGGTGCGCTCGTGTCGCGCGCGCTCGGGGCCCGCGAGCGGGAGAAGGCGCGGCGCCTCGCCGTCTCGGGGATGGTGCAGACGGGAGTCATCGCCGGCATCGTCGGCCTCGGCTCCCTGCCCTTCCTCGGCCCGCTGCTCGCCCTGCTCGGCGCCCACGGTGAGGCGCAGGACGCGGCCATGCGCTTTCTCGTCATCGCCCTGCCGGCCAATATCTTCATGGGCCTCGGCATGGCGCTCTCTGGCGTTCTGCGCGCGGTGGGCGATGCGCGCCGCTCGATGTACGTGACGCTTTCCGGCGGGATCGTGACGGCGGTGGCCGATCCCATTCTTATCCTCGGCCTCGGCTGGGGCGTCGAGGGAGCGGCAACGGCGACGGCGCTGTCGCGCCTCGTCTTCCTTGCGGTGGGGCTGCATGGTGCTGGCCGCGTGCACGGCCTTCTGGCAAGGCCGCGGCTCGCCCATGTCGTCGCCGACCTGAAGCCGATGCTCACCATCGCACTCCCGGCCATTCTCGCCAATGTGGCGACGCCGGTGGCGAACGCCTTCGTGGCGAGCGTCATGGCGCGGTTCGGCGACGAGGCGATGGCAGCCGTGGCCATCGTCGACCGCCTGGTGCCGCTGTGCTTTGGCGTCGTCTTTGCCCTGTCCGGCGCCGTCGGCCCGATCCTCGGGCAGAACTGGGGCGCGCAGCGCTTCGACCGCATGCGCCGCGTGCTGCGCGATGCCCTGTCCCTCGTCGTGGTCTACGTGGGCGCGGCGGGGCTCGCGCTCGCCCTCGTCCGTGATGCCGTGCCCCTCCTCTTCGATGTTGCCGGCACGGAAACGGGCCGGCTCGTCGCCTTCTTCTGCGTCATCAGCGGCGTGCTGTGGCTCTTCAACGGCCTGCTGTTCGTCGCCAACGCCTCATTCAACAACCTCGGCTTTCCGCTGATGTCGACGGGCTTCAACTGGGCCAAGGCGACGATCGGCACCATGCCCTTCGCGCTCGCAGGCGCCCACTTCGGCGGCCCGGAGGGCGTTCTCGTCGGCGTGACGCTGGGCGCGATCCTCTTCGGCGTGGCGGGCATCCTCACGGCCTTCTGGACCATCGGGGCTCTCGCCCGGCGATGAACGCCCCTCCGGCGGCGCCTCCTTTCCCGACCACGGCAGGCGCCGGCGCCGGGACATTGACGCGCGCCGCGCCTTGTTCTGCATCCGCCAGCGTTGTTGCACACGAAATTCGGGCGAAAGAGGCGTGAGGGCCAGATTGCCCAATATTAACTTCGCCTGATCAAACTCTCCTCGTTGGCACATTGCTCGAGGTGAAAGGCTTCAGATGATGCATACTTACAATACTGATCGGGAAGAGGCTTCTAAGCTCAATGTTTTCATTAAGTTCTATGGACTTTTCTGGCACAAGAATGCGGTTGACTGGGACAGGCGGCTGCTGCTCGGCCAGCCACAGGGTTGGCTGGGCAAGGGCAACAAGAGGTGCAAGCTCGATCTCGAAAGCATTCAGATGAACTTCTACGACCAGAAGGGCGTCTACATCCTCTACAGCGCCCCCCTGCAACCGGTCTATGCGGGACAGGCGGGGATTTCGCGACGCAACACCACCGGTGGGAAGGTGATCGGTGACCGGCTCGCCGCCCATAGCCGCGGCATCTATCGCAACGGCTGGTCCCTGTTTTCCTGGTTCGGCTTTCTGGAAACGGAGCGTTCCCCGCTGACGCGCATGTCGGCCGAGCAGCGGCTGAACCCCACCTGGATCATGCCGGCCACGCTGCCATCCACACCGGACGCAGCCCTCAACGTCCTGCTCGCCTCCTTCGAGGCCATTCTCATCGAGGGCCTGACGCCGCGTTTCAATGCGCGCGGCGGCGACCTGCCCCACGCTGTCCTCGTCGACCAGTACGACCCGAGCCTGGCCACCGCCGCCCGTGGCTGGCGCGGGCGGCAGCCAGCGCGCGCCCCTTCCCGTGCGGGCGGCATCCGGGTCGAGGCCACCTTCCCTGCCGATCTATCGGGCGCGAGCGATAGCCTCTAGAATCATGATCCTGCAGTCATGCCCATGAGAGGCGACCGGGAGGAGCGCGCCATGTTCAACCTGTTCGAGATCATCCAGTCGGCTCAGGGGGGCACGGCCCTCGACAACTTCGCACGCCAGTTCGGTCTCTCGAACCGCGAGGTCGAGCGGGCGGTCGAGGCGCTTCTGCCGGCCTTCACCGTTGGCCTGCAGCGCACGGCTCAGGATCCGTCGGGCCTCATGGGCATGTTCGGTCTCATGGGCGCCGGCCGCTACCAGGCGCCCTTCGAGGATCCGGCGCAGGCCTTTTCGGTGGCGGGCCGCAGCGAGGGCAACGACGTGCTGGCGCAGATCTTCGGTTCGCCCGAGGTCAGTCGTCAGGTCGCTGCCCAGGCGGCCGCCGTCAGCGGCGTGAGCCAGGAGATCATCAAGAAGATGCTGCCCATTCTCGCTGCCCTGCTGATGGGCGGGCTGGCGAAGGGCGCAAGTAACCAGGGGCTCGGCGGCCTCCTTGAGCAGTTCGGCAAGATGTTCGGCGCGCCGGCACCCTCCGGGCCGGCGCCCTCCGCCGAGAGGCGGCAGCCTTCCGGCGGCTCCGACATCTTCGGGCAGCTCAGCGACATGATCCAGCAGGGCGGGTTCCCCGGCATGCCGGGCGCTCAGCCGCAGGCGCAGTCGCCGCAGCAGCAGGATGCGGACGCCCCGCCGCAGCCGCGCAACCCGCTCGAGGAGCTGTTTGACACCTTTCTCGGCGGGCTTGCCGGCCGGCCCGCCGACGCCGCAGGCACGCAGGCCGAGCGCGGCGCGGCCGCGGCACAGCAGCCGTCCGCCCCCTTCGACCGGGAGGCAATCGGCCGGATGTTCCAGGCCGGGCGCGACATCCAGGAGCAGCAGATGGCCACGATGCGCGCCATCCTGGACAGTTTCGGCAAGCCGCGCGGATGAGCGCGGCGCCGGTGGACGCTCCGGGCCTGTCCGGAGCCTCCGCCCTCAGCCGCAGGCGCAGACCGAAGGCGCCGGCACGGCCAGCTTGTCCGCGCGCCGGCCCTTACGGACCTGCGGTCGCGGGCGGTCGACCGGGCGGCATCCGGCCGGCGTGCGCCACCCATCCTGTGCCTTGTCTTGGGCGTTGCCGTCTTGGGCATTGCCATCCTGCCCGTCGCGTTCTGCCTCCTCGCGGGCGCGCATCAGCCGGGCCGTGGCGCGGGCCTGCGCCCGTCGATGATGGGCCCGCTCGGCGAGCAGCGTCGTCGGATCCTGGTAGAGCGGCAGTGACAAGGCACTGTCGACATCCGTCCGCAACAGGCCGATGTCCTTCAGCGTGCGATCATCCAGCTCGGCGAGGCGGTACACCGACCGGCGGTTGAGAAACGCCCGCGCAGCCGCCTTCACCCTGTCCCAGAGGCCTCGACCGGCGCGACGCGCGCCGGCGCTCCCGAGGGTCGGGGCACTCGCCGGGGAAAGCTCCCCCTTCGGCGTCATCAGTTCGCTCATCGTCGTCCTCCAGCAGGTGTCCACGCCGCCGCTCCGCCTCCGGCAAAGGAAACCCGTCGCGGGCCCGCCCCTCGGTCGGGCGGCCGCCGTTGCAGAACGGTCAGGAAATGCGTGAAGCTGGAAGGACTATGGACCAACCGGTTTAATCATTGAAGCGAATGTTTATGATTGCAAGCATCACGATGTGTGATTGAATGCGATCACACAGGGAGGAACGAGGCCATGGCACACATGCTCGACATCGACCAGTTGCGCACCTTCGTCGCCATTGCTGACACGGGGTCCTTCACCAAGGCGGCCGACCTCGTGCACAAGACACAATCGGCCGTGTCGATGCAGATGAAGCGCCTGGAGGAGCGGCTGGGCCGGCCCATCTTCGAGCGTGACGGACGCTACTCCCGCCTGACGGAGGATGGCGACCGGCTGCTCGATTATGCCCGCCGCATCGTGCGGCTGAACATGGAGTGCCTCGCGAGCTTCGGCGATGTCGACCTTGCCGGGCGCGTCCGGCTCGGCGTGCCTGATGACTATGCCGACCGCTACCTGCCGGAGATCCTGGCGCGCTTCTCGCGCTCCAATCCCAAGGTGGAGGTGACGGTCGTCTGCGAGCCGACGCCGATGCTGGTCGAACGGGTCAATTCCGGCGACCTCGACCTCGCCATCATCACCCATGTGGACGGCAAGAACTATTCGGCCGAGATCATCCGCGTGGAGCAGTTGCTGTGGGTCACGTCGGCGCGCCACTGCGTCCATGACGAGACGCCCCTTCCGCTCGCCCTGGGCCGACCTAACTGCAACTGGCGGCAGAGCGCCACCGAGGCGCTGGAAAATGCCGGGCGGCCCTTCCGCGTTCTTTATGCGAGCTGGAACTCGACGGCTGTCGGAGCGGCCGTGCTCGCCGGGCTCGCCGTCTCGGTGCTGCCGGAAAGCGCGGTTCGGCCCGGCATGCGCGTGCTCGGCCCCTCGGACGGGATGCCGGCGTTGCCGGCGTGCAAGATCGGGCTCGTCCGCAACCACCACGACCCGACGGCGCTGGCCAACGCGCTCGCCGAGCACATCGTCCAGAGCCTCGACAACCTCAACGTCAACCGCCTGCAGGCGGCTGAATAGGCCATCACTGCAGCAGGCTGGTCTGCGTCTCGGCAAAGATCCGTGACAGGCTGTCGCCGATGAGCGAGGCGTTGACGACGATGCCCAGCATGACGAAGAGCGCGATGAGGCCGTATTCGACCGCGGTCGACCCGCTCTCGTCCTTCAGAAACGCCTTGAACATGACCGCCTCCATTTGCCATGCAACTTGGCGGGGGCGGCCTCACCGGGAGGTTAACGTCGGGGTTTCCGGACGGGCGACCGTCGCGGCAGGGTGAACCGGCGGTTAATCCACCGGGCGCCGGTCCGGGCGCGTCAGCACGACGAGATTGCCGGCAAGGACGAGGCACAGGCCCACGAGAGCCGGAAGTGACCAGACGTAGCCCTCGAACAGCGTGGAGACGCCGAGTGCGACGACCGGGAACATCACCGTCGCATAGCCCGCACGCGCCGCGCCGATCCGGCCGAGCAGCGTGAGATAGGCGAAGAAGGCGAGCACTGTGGCCGACAGGCTGAGGAAGACGAGCGAGCCGAGGTAGCGCGCCGTCCATTCCACCGTGAAGGTCGCCCCTGTCAGCCAGGCGACGAGGCCCGCCCAGGCCGTGCCGTAGAACATGCCCCAGGCCGAGGCGGGCACGACGGCGATCTGCCGCTTCTGCAGACGCGCCGAGACCATGTTGCCGAGGCAGAAGCTCAGCGTCGCCGCCGCGCTGAAGGCGAGGCCAGCGAGCACGCCCGACGCGCCCTGCGCGGCCGCGAGGTCGGGCAGGAACATCAAGCCGACGCCACTCGCGCCCATCAGCGCCGCGAGCGCCACCCGCCCCTCGATAGGCTGGCCGAGGAGGATGGCGCCCAGGATGAGATTGATGATGGAGGTGAGCGAGAAGACCACCGACACGAGACCGGACGTCAGCAGCCCCGCGCCGTAATAGGCGAGGATGAAGTTGCTGGAGAACATCAGCACGCCCATCAGCGCAAAGCGGGCGTGGTCGGCGAGCGGATAGCGCAGGCGCATGCCACGCGCCGCAGCCCAGGCCATCATCACCGGCGCCGCGAGCAGGAAGCGCCAGACGATCGACACCTCCGGCGCGACCACGCCGACTTGCAGCTTCATGGCATACCAGCTCGTCCCCCAGCAGAAGACGAGCAGGGCATAGAGGGCGAGCGTGCCGCCCGCGAGGCCCTGACGGCCCGCCGGCGCACCGGTTGCTCTCGTTTCGTCGGAAGACAAGGCCGGATTCCGCATGCGCCGCTATGCTAGCCGCGAGTGTCCGCCCCGACCAATGCGGAGCGATGATGAAAACCATGCACGGCGCTGATCGGTGGATCCGCCGCGCATGCGATCAGTAGACGCACTCGACGAAGGCGGGATCGACCGAGCCCTGCCATGGGCCGTGGCAGCGGGCCAGCAGATCCTCGGCGAGCGTACGCCTCTCGGCGACGATCCTGTCGAGCGGGTCGAGGAAATGGGTCTCGTCGCGCCCCTCGGCATCGAGCCGCCTGCGGCGGGCGAGCCCGGTGCGCGCGATGTCGAGAACCTCGCGGCCGAGCTCGGCAAGGCTGCGCCCGCCGATGGTGGCGGCGAGCCCGCTGCGCGGGACGGCCTCGCGCAGCCCCTGCCTGTCCGCCGCGCTCCAGCCCTTCACCAGGTCCCATGCCGCATCGAGGCACCCCTCGTCGTAGAGCAGGCCGACCCAAAAGGCCGGCTCGGCGCAGAGCATGTTCGTCGGCCCGACGTCGGAGCCCCGCATCTCGAGGAACCGCTTGAGGCGCACCTCTGGAAAGAGCGTCGAGAGATGGTTGGCCCAGTCTGACATCGTCGCCCGCTCGCCGGGCAGCTGCGGCAGCCGGCCCTCGAGCAGGTCGCGGAAGGAGGCACCCGAGACGTCGTGGTAGGTGTCGCCGCGCTTGACGAAATACATCGGCACGTCGAGCGCCCAGTCCACATAGCGCTCGAAGCCCATGCCGTCCTCGAAGGCGAAGGGCAGCATGCCCGTGCGGTCGCGATCGGTATCCAGCCAGATGTGCGAGCGCATCGACAGGAAGCCGTTGGGCCGGCCCTCGGTGAAGGGCGAGTTGGCGAAGAGCGCGGTGGCGAGGGGCTGCAGCGCCAGCGCCACACGCAGCTTCTTCACCATGTCGACCTCGCTGCCGAAATCGAGGTTCACCTGCACCGTCGCCGTGCGGAACATCATGTCGAGGCCGAGGCTGCCGACCCTCGGCATGTAGCGGCGCATGATGTCGTAGCGGCTCTTCGGCATCACGGGCGTCTCCGCCCGCGTCCACTTGGGGCTCATGCCGATGGAGAGGAAGCTGATGCCAAGCGGGCGCGCGACCTCCTTGATCTGGGCGAGGTGGGCATGCACCTCGCCGCAGGTCTGATGCACGGTCTCGAGCGGCGCGCCAGAGAGCTCGAACTGGCCACCAGGCTCCAGCGAGATGGCGCCGCCGCCCGTCACGTCATAGAGGCCGATGGGGCGGTCCCCCTCCATGATGGGCTCCCAGCCGAGCAGCCCCTGCATGCCCTCCAGCAGCCGCCGCACGCCCCGTTCGCCCTCGTAGGGCACGGGGGAGAAGTCTGCGGTGTAGAAGGGAATCTTTTCGTGTTCCGTGCCGATCCGCCACGCTTCCTTGGGTTTGCAGCCGGCTTCCACGTAAGCGACGAGATCGTCACGCGAGCCGATGGGGGTGGTGTCGGACACGTCGCGAGCCATGCAATGTCTTTCTCAAGAGCTGCCGCAGCATCGCGGCCCTGGAGGGTTCGGAGTCGGCTCTAGATAGGCCGCCTGCCCGGTCGCGGCAATGCTCCCGCGCAACAATCGTGGCGAGATCTGGGCAGCTCCTCAGGCCGGAGCGACGTTCACGGTCTCGCTCGCCAGCCAGTCGACGACGCCGACGAGCGCGGTGTGCTTGTCGAGCCCGCGGCCGATGCCCTCAAGATAGAGCGCCAGCTGCCGGTCGGCGCTCGTGCCGCGGCTGACGATCGTGCGCGCGTGGGCAATCTCGGCCGTGCAGCCGAGGGCCTCGGCATCCTCCGCCACGCGGTCGATGACGTCCTCCAGCACATCGCCGAAGGCGCGCGCTCCGCCGCCAGCCTCGTCGATGAGTGAACCGTGTACGCCGTAGCGCTGGGCGCGCCAGCAGTTCTCCGCGGCGATGGCGCGGTCGGCGCCGGTGAGGCCAGCCATGACGGCATCGTTGCGGTCGAGGTGGCGTACGAGGGCCCGATAGAGCGCCGCGATGGCGATGGCGTCGTCGAGGCTGGTGCAGGTGTCGCTGATCCTGAGCTCCAGCGTGCCGAGCCTCGCCGCCGGCCGCACCACCCACCACACGTAGCTCTCGTTGGCGATGGCGCCGGCGGCGACGAGCGCCTCGACGTAGCGGCGATAGTCGGCCTCGTCGGCAAACAGGTCTGGCAGCCAGGTGCGCGGCAGCTCACGATAGGCCGCGAGCCGGTAGCCGAGCAGCCCCGTGCGCCGCCCCTGCCAGAAGGGGGACGAGGTCGAGAGCCCGAGCAGCAGCGGCACGAAGGGCAGCAGCCGGCTCATGAGGTTCACGCGCCGCTCCGGGCACGGGACCGCCACATGTACGTGCAGGCCGCACAGCATGTTGCGCGTGCCAAGCATCTGCAGGTCGCGCATCAGCCGGTCGTAGCGCTCGGCCTCCGTGTGTCGCTGGTGCGCCCAGACGGCCGTGGGGTGCGTGCCGGAGGCGACAATGACGAGGCCGTGGTTGCGCGCGAGGGCGCCAAGCTCCTGCCGCAGCTCGGCGAGCACTGCGCGGGCCTCACCCATCGTTTCGCAGGGCGGCGTCGCAACCTCGATCTGGCTCTGCAGCATCTCGGTGCGCACCGCCTCGCCCATCCTGGCCCGGCACTCGTCGAGGAAGGCGCGCGCCGACTTGCGCCGGGGCCCGCGCGAAAGCGCGTCGCACAGAAAGTATTCCTCTTCGATGCCGAAGCCATAGCTGCGATCCATCATCCATCCTTCCGAGATAGCCGAATCGCGCCATCGTCGACGCGAAATTGGGAAACACGCGGGAACGCCAATTGGCTCCCGCACCTGTCCCCGCAATCCCGGTGTCAGGTCCCCGGCACCCAGTCGCCCAGCGTCGCCTGGACGAGAGCGAGCGCAGCGACGGCTGCCGTGTCCGCCCGCAGGATGCGCGGCCCCAGCGACAGGACGAGCACATTGTCGCGCCGCTTCAGGAAGGTGCGCTCCTCCTCGCTGAAGCCGCCTTCGGGGCCGATGAGCACAGCGAGCGGCCCTCTCCGTGCCGCTGAAAGCGCGGCGAGCGGGTCGGCGACCGGTGCGGCCTCGTCGCAGAAGACGAGAAGACGGTCGGGCCCGAGGGCCGCCACGGCCGCCGCGAGCGGCTGCTCCTCGCCGATCTCGGGCAGGGTGAGGATACCGCATTGCTCCGCCGCCTCGATGGCGTTGGCGCGCATACGTTCGATGTTGACGCGGCTCACCTGCGTATGGCGCGTGATCACGGGCCGGATGGCGGAGGCGCCCATCTCCACCGCCTTCTGCACCATGTAGTCGAGCCGGGCATGCTTGAGAGGCGCGAAGAGATAGTGCAGATCGCCGGGTGCGGGCTGGGGCCGCAGCCGGGCGACGACCGAGAGCTCCTCCGGCCGGCGGCGGCCAGCGATGACCTTTGCGTGCCACTCCCCCTCGCGCCCGTTGAAGACGAGGACGTCGGCACCCGCCCCGAGCCTCAGCACGTTACCGATGTAGTTGGCCTGCGCCTTGTCGAGCGGCACTGTTGCGCCCTCGGCAAGCGGGAAATCAACGAACAGGCGCGGCGCACGCGCGGAAATGTCAGGCAATTTTGATCTCCACCGGCTGGATATGCCCCAGCAATACGTGATAAGTCGGCCTGCACGCCACCCGCGAGAAAAGCCGCCACATTTGCCTGCTAGGGGCAAGCAGCCGGCGGGCGGAAGGTGGGCGCGACAGCGATGCCCGCTCGCCCCTTCGGGTGACGGCCGGATTGTTGCGGCGGGCCCGATGCGGTCGCCCCGTCGTCAATGGAAGGAAGACAGTCATGGTACGCAGCTTTCGGGCGCGTCTCACGATGGGCATGATGGCCGCCGCGGCCCTCGTTGCCCCGCTCATGCTCGGCCTCGGCACCACACCGGCGTCCGCCCAGGCCTCGGGCTGCGAGCAGATCACCGGCTTCCTCAACGAACGCAAGTCGATCGTCGAACGCATCAACAAGCTCGGCAAGCAGCCCAAGGCTTCCGATGCCTGCACCCTGCTCACCCGCCTGTCCAAGAACGGCAACGAGACCATGAAATGGGTCGATGCCAACAAGGACTGGTGCCAGATTCCGCAAGACTTCATCGACGGGCTGAAGGCCGACCACGCCAAGGTCACCAAGGTGCGCGGCCAGGCCTGCAGCGTCGCGGCCAAGCAGGCGCAGATGGAGAAACAGGCGCGCGAGCAGGGCCTGCTCGGCGGCGGGGGGGGTGACATCCTCACCGGGCCGATGCGTATTCCGCAGGGTGCGCTATGACAGCCGCGCCGCAGCCCTTCGACCAGCCGGTCGCGGATGCTGCAGCCGGCAACTGGGTGGACCGCTACGCGCCACCTGCATCGCGACCCTACCTGCGGCTCGCCCGCATGGACCGCCCGATCGGGTGGTGGCTCCTGCTGCTGCCGTGCTGGTGGTCGCTCGCGCTCGCGGCCATCGCCACCGGCACCGTCCCCAACCTCTGGTACGCCCTGCTCTTCTTCATCGGGGCGGTGGCGATGCGCGGCGCCGGCTCGACCTACAACGACATCGTCGACCGCGACCTCGACGGCATGGTGGCGCGCACGCGCATGCGGCCCCTGCCCTCCGGCCAGGTCAAGGTGGCCGGCGCGGCCGCATTCCTCGTGCTGCAGGCGCTCGTCGGCCTCGCCGTGCTGCTGCAGTTCAACGACTTCGCGATTCTCGTCGGCTTCCTGTCGCTGGTCCCGGTTGCCATCTACCCCTTCATGAAGCGCTTCATGTCGATGCCGCAGCTCGTGCTCGGCCTCGCCTTCGCATGGGGTGGCCTCATCGGCTGGGCGGTGGTGACGGAAACCCTCGCGGCGCCGGCCTATCTCGCCTATGCGGCGGCGATCTTCTGGACCATCGGCTACGACACGATCTACGCCCTGCAGGACATCGAGGATGATCCCATCGCGGGCATCAAGTCCTCGGCGCGGCTCTTCGGCAGCGAGGCTGCGACAGGCGTGGCGGTGTGCTACGCGGTGGCCGTGGTGCTCGTCGGGCTGGCAGCGCACATGGCCGGCGGCGGCCTCCTCGCCTTTGTCGCTGTGGGCGCGTTCGCTCTGCACCTTGCCTGGCAGGTGCGCTCCATCGAGCTCGACAACCCCCAGAAGGCCCTGCGCCTCTTCAAGTCGAACCGCGACGCCGGGCTGATCCTCGCGCTCGGACTCGCCGCCGACGCCCTGCTGCGCGCCTCGTTCTGAGCATTCAGTCCCGCGCCATCATGTCCCGGCCGTGAACGCGGACGGGGCGCAGCAGCGGCTTGCCGGTCTTGCGCCGCACGAGGAAGCGTGGCCGGCGGCCGCTGAGCAGCCCGTGACGGCGGCGGATGCGGATCGGCCCCAGCAGCAGCCGTCCGACCTGCGGGCGGGGGCAGACAAGCACTCCGTCCTCGCGCTCCAGCATCAGCGGCAGGCCCGAAGCCGCAGCGACGGCGCGCCAGACGGCAGCAATGTCGCCGTCGTCCCAGCGGCCGATGACGAGGTCCTGCCGCCGGTCCTGTCCGACGAGCACGAGCTCGAACATCTCGGCATCGCCCCCGTCCTGCGCGAAGCGTACGGCCACGCCCGTAAAGGTGCCTGTCGCAGCCGTGGTGACAACCCGCGCGCCCGGAAGCTTCATCACGATGTCGTTGAAGGAAATGGCTTCGCCGGTGGCGGGTTGCACATGGCAACCCGCCCCGGCGGCCGAGTGCTTTCCTGCCGCCATGTCGACGCCTCTTGTTCTGACGCTCCCGCGCGGCGCTCTCTTTTGTCGGAGCACTCGCGCCTTGTGCCGGCAATATTGCGCGCCAGCGGCCCAAAAGGCCTTAACGGGTTGGGTTAAGACCTTCTTGCCGCCGGCGTTTCGATGGGGATGCTCAACGAAACCTTTCTGCTCGCCGAGCGCGTTCGCGGCTGGGCACAGAGTGCGTGCGACAGCACGCCGCCCGGCTATTGCAGCGGTGGCGGGGGGCCTTTACAAGTCCGCCCATCCAGGAACGTCCAAAGAGCCTGCGGGGACGATGCTCGCCTCCCATCCGGACATGGCTGCCAAGCTGCGCGTCCTCTTCCGCGAGACGGCGCGCGAGGCTGGCCTTGCGGCGCTCTCCTATTTCCGCGCCGGGCAGACGACTCGGGCCGACGTGTGGTCGAAAGCCGGAGGCTCCCCAGTAACGGAGGCCGACATCGCGCTCGACCGGCTCATCGCCGAGCGGCTGCGCGAGGCCATGCCCGAGGCGGGGTGGCTCTCGGAGGAGACGGCGGACGACCCGTCGCGGCTCTCGAAATCCCTCGTTTTCGTGGTCGATCCCATCGACGGCACGCGCGCCTTCATGCAGGGCGGCCCCGACTGGGCGATCTCAATCGCTCTCCTGCAGGACGGGGAGCCGCTCGCTGCCATCCTTCACGCGCCCGCGCTCGGCGTGACCTATGAGGCCCACCGTGGCCTCGGCGCGCTGCGCAACGGCGAGCCTCTGCCCCGCCGTCTTGCGGAGGGAGCGGCGCATGCCCCCATGCGCGTCGCCGGCCCGGCCATGCTGACGAAGCGCCTGCTGCCCTCCTTCGGCGCCATCGACGTGGTGCCCAAGATCCCCTCGCTGGCGCTGCGCCTCGCGCGCGTGGCGGATGGCGCCCTCGACGTGGGCCTTGCCTCCGCCAACGCGCACGACTGGGACATCGCCGCGAGCGACCTCATCCTGTCGGAGACCGGCGTGGTCCTGACAGGTCTCACGGGCGAGCGCCCCGGCTTCAACCGGCCGAGCCCGGTGCACAGCCCGCTTGTCGCCTCTCCCGGCGCACTTCATCCACGCGTGCTCGACGCGCTCGCCGAAGGAGCGACGGCGTGAGCGCGCGTGGCCCGGCCGGGCCCCTCTGTCCATCAACCTCGACCATCACGGGATCTGTGAGATCATGAGCGAGACGACACCGAACAAGCAGCTTCTGCACCTCGTCTTCGGCGGCGAGCTGGAAAGCCTCGACGGCGTCACGTTCCGCGATCTCGACAACCTCGACATCGTCGGCATCTACCCGAACTACGCAACCGCCTACGCGGCCTGGAAGGCCAAGGCCCAGGCGACCGTGGACAACGCCCACATGCGCTACTTCATCGTCCACCTGCACCGCCTGCTGGACCCGACGGGGACATCGGCCTGAGACGGGGCCGGGCTCCATGGCGCTTCTCAAGCGGATCAGCCGGTCACGCCCCGTGCAGGCAGCCCTCGGGCGCCTGCTCTGCGGCTATCTGCGCCTCGTCCAGCGCACCAACCGCTTCGTCATGGAGCCTGCCGATATCTATGATCGCGTCGGGCCGATGATGCCCGTCATCGTCGCGATGTGGCATGGACAGCATTTCATGGTGCCTTTCGCACGCCGTCCGCAGGACAGGGCCGCGGCGCTCGTTTCGCGCCACGGCGATGGCGAGTTCAACGCCATTGCGCTCCAGCACCTCGGCATCCGGGCCATCCGCGGCTCCGGCGCGCGCGGGGCCAAGGTGCGCGAGAAGGGAGGCGCCGCGGCCGTGCGCCACCTCCTGCGTGCACTCAAGGACGGCGAGATGGTGGTGATGACCGCGGACGTGCCGAAGGTCTCGCGCGTCTGCGGCGAGGGCATCATCCTGCTGGCCAAGCTGTCAGGCCGCCCGGTGGTGCCCGTTGCCGTTGTCACCAGTCGCCGCATCGATTTCAACAGCTGGGACCATGCCTCCATCGGCCTGCCCTTCGGCCGCGGCGCCATCGTCATCGGCGAGCCGATACATGTTGCGCCCGACGCCGATCCGGGCGCCATGGAGCAGGCGCGCCTCGCGGTCGAGCGCAGCCTCGATGCCGTCCACGAACGGGCCTATGCCCTCGTGGGCTCCCGCGACCCCGGCGCCAAGCGGGCGGAGGCGGCCTGATGAAGACGTTGTCCACGCTTCGACCGGCCAAGTGCCCCGCGCGGCCCACCGAACGCCGGGGCCTGCCGGCGCCGGCACAGGGATGGGCGGCCGCATGACGCTGCCTCTGAAGCTCTACCGCATAGGCACCTCCCTGCTGGAGCCTGCGGCTGCGGCCCTCCTCGTCTCGCGCCGCAGGAAGGGCAAGGAGGATCCCGAGCGCATCGGCGAGCGCCGCGGTATCCCCGGCCTGCCGCGCCCGGCCGGGCGTCTCGCCTGGGTGCATGGGGCGAGCGTGGGCGAGGTCGTCTCGCTGATGCCGATTGTGGAGCGGCTGACGCGACGCGGCTTCCGCGTCCTCGTCACCTCCGGCACGCGCACCTCGGCGGCCGTGCTCGCCCAGCGCCTGCCGCCGGGGGCGGCGCACCAGTTCATGCCGCTCGACGTGCCGCGCTACCTGCGCCGCTTTCTCGACCACTGGCAGCCGGACCTCGTGCTCTTCGCCGAATCCGAGATCTGGCCGAATGCGGTCTTCGCGGTGCGCGAGCGGTCCATCCCGCTTCTTCTCGTCAATGCGCGCATGTCCGAGCGCTCCTTCCGGCGCTGGCGGCAGGCGCCCAAGAGCGCGCGGGCGCTGCTCGAGCAGTTCGACCTGTGCCTCGCCCAGTCGCAGGCGGACGGCGAGCGGCTCGCGCGCCTCGGCGCGCCGCGCGTCGGCATCGCCGGCAACCTCAAGTTCGACGTGCCTGCGCCGCCGGCCGACGCGCGCGCGGTGGCCAGTCTTTCGGGGATAATCGCGGGCCGCCCCGTCTGGGTGGCCGCCAGCACCCATGGCGGCGAGGAGGAGATCATCTCCCTTGTCCACCGGGCGCTGATGGAGAGGCGCCCGGGCCTTCTGACCATCATTGCCCCGCGCCATCCCGAGCGCGGCCCGGCTGTGGCCGACATCGCCCAGCGGGCGGGGCTCAACGTCGCCCTGCGCTCGCAGGGCGCCCTGCCGACGCGCGACGTCGACGTTTACGTTGCCGACACCATCGGCGAGCTGGGCCTCTTCTATCGCCTGGCGCCCATCGCCTTCATCGGCCGCTCGCTGGTGCCGCTCGGCGGACAGAATCCGATCGAGCCGGCGAAATTGGGCGCGGCGATCCTGCACGGGCCGCATGTCTACAACTTCGCCGACATCTATGCGGCCATCGACCGGGCCAACGGCGCCCTGCCCGTGGCCGACGCCGAGAGCCTCGCCCATGCGCTCGCCATGCTGCTGAAGGACACGGCGCGTACCAGGGCGATGGCGCGTGCGGCAGCGCAGACCGTCGAGAGCCTGAGCGGCGCGCTGGAGCGCACCATGCGCGCCATAGAACCCTACATCCTCCACATGGATCTGCGCAGCAACGGCTGATCTGCGCAGGGTCTCCATTGCGTCGCCACGATTGGGGGGCAATCCTGCGCCGAGCGGAATCGCGGGGGAGGCAATGAAGGCACCGGCATTCTGGTGGCAGGCGCGCCCGTCGCTCGCGGCCATGGCCCTGAGCCCCTTCGGTTCGCTCTATGGGGCGGTCACGGTGCGCCGCATGGCGCAGGACGGTGAGCCTGCCCCCCTGCCTGTCATCTGCATCGGCAACTTCACGGCCGGCGGCGCCGGCAAGACGCCCAGCGCCATCGCCGTCGCCCGGATTCTCGCCGGGCTCGGCGAGCATCCTGCCTTCCTCACGCGCGGCTATGGCGGCAGCCTCACGGGTCCCGTCGCCGTGAGCCCCGAGCATACGGCCACCGAGGTGGGTGACGAGCCGCTGCTCCTTGCCCGCCATTTCCTCACCATCGTCGCCGCGGACAGGCCGGCCGGCGCGCAGGAGGCCGACAGGCGCGGCGCCACCGTCGTCGTCATGGACGATGGGCTGCAGAACCCCGCCCTCGCCAAGGATCTCACCTTCGCGGTCGTCGATGCGGCCTTCGGCCTCGGCAACGGCCTGTGCGTTCCGGCGGGGCCGCTGCGTGCGCCGCTCGACCGCCAGCTCGCCCACGCCCATGCGGTCATCCTCATCGGCGAGGGGGAGCGCGGCGTCAGGATCGCACGCGCCGCCGCTGCCCGCGGACGGCCGGTGCTCAACGCCCGCCTCGTGCCCGATCCGGCAGTCGCGGCGAGCCTCGCCGGCCAGCGCGTCCTCGCCTTCGCAGGCATCGGCATGCCGGAGAAGTTCTTTGCCACCCTGCGCGGCCTCGGCGCGGAGGTCGCCGTGGCGCATGCCTTTGCCGATCACCAGCCCTTCGACGTCGCAACTGTCGAGGGGCTCGTCAGGGAGGCGGAGGCGAAGGGGCTGATGCCGATCACGACGGAGAAGGATGCGGTGCGCCTCCTGGCGCTCGGCAGCCGCACCGGCGTCCTGTCGCGCATCGGCACCCTGCCGGTCACGCTGCAGTTCGAGGCACCCGAGACGGTGGCCCAGCTCCTGCAGGCGGCCATCAGCCACTGGCGGGCACAGCGGGACGGAACCTGACGTTCAGCCCTGCTGCTGTTGCTGCCGGATTCGCTGCAACACCGCCTCGGGGGAGGAATACGCCTCCTGCAGGTCGACGCTCCAGTAGCGCAGCTCGTCGAGCGGGATGGGCTTGCCCGTCACGGCGCAGCGCACGAAGGCGCCGGGCTTGAGCACGCGAAAGTCGGCATCGAGATATTGCACGACGGCTTCGCCGCCCATGGGCAGGCGCGGATCGTGGCGGTTCATGGCACTCACCTTCTCGCGGGGGATGGCCCCTCGCCCCGTCATTAAGGACTGAACGGGTCAGGTTCAAGGCGCGATGCGGGCGGAAGCTTCAAGGGTCGAAGAGCGAGCCCTGCTGCATGGAGGGAGCAGCCCCTTCCCGCACCTTGCCGCGCGAGCGGGATGGCGCGCGTCCGGGCGCAGAGCCCTCGCCGCCGATGGTGGCCTGCCGCTCGCCGTCCGCCATCTGCAGGCTGACGGCCATGCCGTCCGTCAGGGCCGCGACGGAGCGAACGGGCCGGCGCGCCTCGTCCAGCACCACGGCATAGCCGCGGGCCAGCACCCCCTTGTGGCTGAGGCTTTCCAGGAGCTTCCAGCACGACTGCAGGCGCTCTCGCCGCTGGGCCAGCAGGGCGGCGTAGGAGCGCTGCACCCTGAGGCCCGCCAGGACGAGACGCTCGCCCGCATTCTGCCAGCGCTCCCTCACCGGGCGGAAGGTGAGCCGCGAAGCCTGCCGGTCGAAGTCGGCGCGCCGTCGCAGGGTGTTGGCAGCGAGCCCTGCCGCGAGGCGATGTTCGAGGCCCTGGAGCACGGCGGAGCGCTCCGCCAGCCGCGCATGCGGCGAGAGGCGGGCGAGGCGCTGGGCAAGCCGGTTGAGATCGCCCTCGTGCCGGCGGGCATTGGCCGTGAGGCCGTGGCGCAGGCGGCCGGCGGCAAGATCGAGCCGCTGGCGGGCCGGCGCCGTCAGGTCCTCGGGCCGCGGCAAGGCCCGCGCCAGGGCGCGCACGTCGGCGCGGCGCCGCTCAAGAAAGCGCAGGGCGGCGCCGAGATGGCGGCGCACCAGCGTGTCGACCTGCGCGATGAGCTCGGCGCGCACGGGCACGACCTTCTCGGCCGCGCCGGTGGGTGTAGGGGCACGCAGGTCGGCGGCAAGGTCGATCAGTGTCCAGTCCGTCTCGTGGCCGACAGCCGAGACGAGCGGAATCTCGCTCTCCGCCGCCGCGCGCACCACGATCTCCTCATTGAAGCTCCAGAGATCCTCCAGCGAGCCGCCACCGCGGGCGACGATGATGACGTCAGGCCGGGGCAGGGGGCCGCCCGGAGGAAGGGCGTTGAAGCCGCGGATGGCGGCCGCGACCTCGGCCGCGCTCGTCTCGCCCTGCACCCGCACGGGCCAGACGAGTACGTGGCGGGGGAAGCGATCGGCAAGGCGGTGCAGGATGTCGCGGATGACGGCACCGGTCGGCGAGGTCACGACGCCGACGACTTCTGGCAGATAGGGCAGCGGCCGCTTGCGGCGCTCGTCGAACAGCCCCTCGGCCGCGAGCTTGCGTCGCCGCTCCTCGAGAATGGCCATGAGGGCGCCGACGCCGGCCGGCTCGATGGTCTCGACGACGATCTGGTATTTCGACGAGCTGGGAAAAGTGGTGATGCGCCCCGTCACCACCACCTCGAGCCCCTCCTGGGGCTTGACCTTGAGGCGGCTGAAGACGCCCTTCCAGATCACCGCATCGATGCGCGCGCCTTCGTCCTTCAGCGAGAAATAGCAATGGCCGGAGGAATGCGGGCCGCGATAGCCGGACACCTCGGCACGCAGGCGCACGAAGCCGAAGGCATCCTCCAGCGTGCGCTTCAGCGCGCCGGACAGCGCGCTGACCGTCCATTCCTGCACGTTGGAAGGGGGAGTCGGATCCGTCTGATTCATGGGGGGCAGGATAGGCGTTCGGGTCCGAAAGGGAAACGCCGCGCGCCGGCCGTCCCCCGTGGCTCCCTTCAGCGTCGGCGCCTGCGGTTGACACAACGCCCGCGACGCCCGTTTGCTCCGCGCCGGAGGATGAGCGACATGAACGACGACACGACCGCGCCCGCAAAGCCACGCATCGTCATCACCTATTGCACCCAGTGCAACTGGCTGCTGCGCGCCGGCTGGATGGCGCAGGAACTCCTGTCCACCTTCGCCGTCGACCTCAGCGAGGTGTCGCTCGTTCCCGGCACGGGCGGCGTCTTCCACATCACCTATGACGGCGAGACCATCTGGGAGCGCAAGCGCGACGGCGGCTTCCCGGACGTGAAGACGCTGAAGCAGCGCGTGCGCGACAGGCTCGACCCGCAGCGCGATCTCGGCCACCTCGACCGCTGAGGCGGCTCTCGGGTTCTGTCTCCCGCCGCCGGCGGGCGCCGGCACGGGGCATTGCCATGGGCCGCTGCAGCCGGTAGGACGCGCGGCAAGATCAATCGGCGCCAAGCAGGGGCGAACCCATGAACCTCCTCCTCATCGGCTCGGGCGGGCGCGAGCACGCGCTCGCGTGGAAGCTCTCGGCAAGCCCGCTCTGCGACCGGCTCTTCATCGCGCCCGGCAATCCAGGCACGGCCGCCTGCGGCGAGAATGTCGCGCTCGACGTGGCCGATCACGCCGCAGTCGTCACCTTCTGCCGCGACAGGGCCATCGATCTCGTCGTCGTCGGTCCGGAAGCTCCGCTCGTCGCAGGACTAGTGGACGATCTCGCCGAGGCCGGCATCAAGGCCTTCGGCCCGCGCAAGGCAGCCGCGCAGCTCGAGGGCTCAAAAGCCTTCACCAAGGAGCTGTGCCGCGAGTTTGGCATCCCGACAGCCGCCTTCGCGCGCTTCACGGACGAGGCCGCCGCCCGCGCCCATGTGCGCGAGGCCGGGGCACCCATCGTTGTGAAGGCGGATGGTCTCGCCGCCGGCAAGGGAGTCGTCGTCGCCGAGACGGTGCGGGAGGCCGAGGAGGCCATCGCCATGATGTTCGGCGGCGGGCTCGGCGCGGCGGGCACGGAGGTCGTTATCGAGGAGTGCCTTGTGGGCGAGGAGGCAAGCTTCTTCGCCATCGCCGACGGCAAGACGGCCATCCCCCTCGCCTCGGCCCAGGACCACAAGCGTGTCTTCGACGGTGACCGCGGCCCCAACACCGGCGGCATGGGCGCCTATTCGCCCGCTCCCGTCATGACACCCGCACTCGAGCGGGAGGTGATGGAACGCATCATCCTGCCGACGGTGGCCGGCCTCGCCGCACGCGGCACGCCCTATGTCGGCGTGCTCTACGCCGGGCTGATGATCACGGCCCAGGGGCCGAAGCTCATCGAGTACAACGCACGCTTCGGTGACCCGGAATGCCAGGTGCTGATGCCGCGCATGAAGAGCGACCTCGTGCCCGTCATGCTGGCAGCGTGCGACGGCATGCTGTCCGACGTCGACGTGCGCTGGTGGGACGACGCGGCCCTCACCGTGGTGATGGCCACGAAGGGCTATCCGGGCGCCGTGGAGAAGGGCTCCGTCATCCGCGGGATCGCCGAGGCAGAGGCGCTCGACGACGTTATCGTCTTCCACGCCGGCACGAAGGATGACGGCGGCCGCATCGTGGCCAACGGCGGGCGGGTGCTCAACATCACGGCGACGGGGCGCACGGTGAAGGAGGCGCAGACCCGCGCCTACGAGGCGGTGGCGCGCATCGACTGGCCGGAAGGCTTCTGCCGCTCGGACATCGGCTGGCGGGCCGTGGCGCGCGAGGAGAAGGCCTGACGGCAGGCCGTCGGGGCCGGCAGCATTTCATCCTCCTGCGCGCAGCCTGTATAACCTGACCCTGCGACAGGAGGATTGCCATGCCCGATCTCGCTGATCTCTTCCCCGGCTTCCAATCCCACTGGATCGACACGGAAGCCGGGCGCATCTTCGCCCGCTCGGCCGGATCGGGGCCGCCGCTCGTGCTGGTGCATGGCTTTCCGCAGACGCACGTCTGCTATCACCGCATCGCGCCGAAGCTTGCCGAGCATTTCACCGTGGTGCTGATGGACCTGCGCGGCTACGGCTGGTCCTCGGCCCCTGAGGGTGACGGCGGGCGCGAGACCTACACCAAGCGGGCGATGGGTCGCGATGTCGTTGCCGTCATGGAAGCGCTTGGGCACGTGCGCTTCTCCTTCGTCGGGCACGACCGGGGTGCCCGCGTCGGCTACCGGTTGGCGCTCGACGAGCCGGGCCGCCTCGACAGGCTGGTGCTGCTCGACATCCTGCCCACCTTCCACGTCTGGAAGCTGATCGGGGCCGGCAAGAGCCCGGCCGCGCACTGGGAGTTCCTTGCCCGCCCGGCGCCCGAGCCGGAGACGGCCATCGGCAAGGATCCCCTGCCCTATTTCGAGGACCTGCTGATCCGCTGGTCGAAGACCAAGGACCTGACGGGCTTCGACCCCCGCGCACTCGCCCACTACCGCGCCAACTGGAACGAGCCGACACGCATCCACGCCTTCTGCGAGGACTACCGCGCCGGCAAGACGACGGACGTGGCGCAGGACGAGGCCGACCTCGCGGCCGGCCGGACCATCTCCGTGCCGACACAGATTATCTGGGGCGAGTTCTATCTCGTCACCGCGGACAAGAACCCCCTCGAGGTGTGGCGCGAGACCTTCGCCCCCGGTGCGACCGGCACCATGGTCGATGCCGCCCATTTCGTCGTCGAGGAAGCGCCGGAGGAGGTGCTTGCCGCGATGATCCCCTTCCTCGAGGGCAAGGCATGAGGTTCCGTGACGCGACCGAGGCGGACCTTGCTGCCGTCGTCGCCCTGCTCGCCGACGACCCGCTCGGCGCCACCCGCGAGTCGCCGGGCGCCGAATTGCCGCCCGCCTATGCGGAAGCCTTCGCGGCCATCGCCGCTGACCCCAACAACCGCCTGATCGTGGCGGACGACGAGGGGGCGGTGGTCGGCTGCCTGCAGCTCACCTTCATCCCCGGCCTCACCTATACGGGCGGCTGGCGGGCGCAGATCGAGGGCGTGCGCATCGCCCGCAGCCACCGCGGCCGTGGTCTCGGGCGGGCGATGTTCGAATGGGCCATCGGCGAGGCGCGCGGGCGTGGCTGCCGGCTGGTGCAGCTCACCACCAACAAGGCGCGGCCGGACGCGCTGCGCTTCTATGAGAACCTCGGCTTCGTCGCCAGCCACGAGGGCCTGAAGCTCGACCTCGCGACCGGCTGAGATTTGCGGGTTGCCGAGCACGCGGGGATGACATCCCCCTTTGCCTGCGCTAGGACGCGGGGCAACGTCAGAAGGTTCGCGTTTCCGCCATGTCCGACAAGCCGAAGACCAGCAACAAGCTCCTCGCGCGCCTGCCGCGCGGCCTCGTCGACCGCACGCCGGGCGACATCGCCGCGACCGACAGGATGCTCGCCGCCATCCGCGAGATCTATGAGCTCTACGGCTTCGAGGCGGTGGAGACGCCGCTCATCGAATACACCGACGCGCTCGGCAAGTTCCTGCCCGACCAGGACCGCCCCAACGAGGGCGTCTTCTCCTTCCAGGACGATGACGAGCAGTGGCTGTCGCTGCGCTACGACCTCACGGCGCCGCTCGCCCGCTACGTCGCGGAGCACTTTGACACGCTTCCCAAGCCCTATCGCAGCTATCGCTGCGGCTGGGTTTTCCGCAACGAGAAGCCGGGCCCCGGCCGCTTCCGCCAGTTCATGCAGTTCGACGCCGACACCGTCGGCACGGCGAGCGTCGCGGCCGACGCCGAGATCGCCATGATGATGGCCGACACGCTGGAGCGGGTGGGCATCAGGCGCGGCGACTATGTGGTCAAGGTCAACAACCGCAAGGTGCTCGACGGCGTTCTGACAGCCATCGGCCTCGCCGGTGAGGAGAACGCGGGCAAGCGCCTCACGGTGCTGCGCGCCATCGACAAGCTCGACAAGTTCGGGCCGGAGGGCGTGCGCCTCCTGCTCGGCGAGGGGCGCCGCGACGAGAGCGGCGACTTCACCAAGGGCGCGGGGCTCGAGGCCGCCGCCATCGAGCGCGTCCTGGCCTTCACCGCCGCCAGGGGCGCCGACACGGCCGCGACGATTGCCAATCTCGCTGCCGTCGTGGGCGAGACGCCGCAGGGCACCGAGGGCGTAGCCGAGCTCGAGCAGATCGGCGCGCTCGTGGCGGCCGCCGGCTACGACGACGGCCGCGTCGTCATCGACCCCTCCGTGGTGCGCGGGCTCGAATACTACACCGGCCCCGTCTTCGAGGCGGAGCTGACCTTCGACGTGCCGAACGAGAGGGGCGAGATCGTGCGCTTCGGCTCCGTCGGCGGTGGCGGACGCTATGACGGGCTCGTCTCGCGCTTCCGTGGCGAGCCGGTACCGGCCACGGGCTTCTCCATCGGCGTCTCGCGCCTGTTCTCGGCGCTGAAGGCAATCAGGAGCCCGCTCGTCACCGATGCGGCGGGGCCTGGACCGGTCGTGGTGCTCGTCATGGACCGCGAGGAGATCGGCCACTACCAGCGCATGGTGGCGACGCTGCGCCAGGCCGGCATCCGGGCCGAACTCTATCTCGGCACCTCCGGCATGAAGGCGCAGATGAAGTATGCCGACCGGCGCGGCGCGCCCTGTGTCGTCATCCAGGGCTCCAACGAGCGCGCGGCCGGAGAGGTCACCATCAAGGACCTTGCCCTGGGCGCCGAGCTCGCCAGCCTCGGCAAGGATCGCGAGGACTACCTGCAGAAGCAGGCCGAGGCCCAGTTCTCCGTGAAGGAGGCGGAGCTGGTCGATGCCGTGCGGCGGGTGCTGGCAAGACGGGCGGCCTGACGGTCGCCCCCTCTCCTTTCCGTTCACCCTTCGGCGCGAAAGCGGTCGCATCCGGCGGACGCGCTTGCTAAAGACCCTGCCTGACAGGCAGGAAGGCCATGGCAACGACGACTGACACGCGCGCGCTGGCGCGCAGCGACGAACTGATGGGGCTGTTCACGCGCGAGGGCTACCGGCGCATCGAGCCGCCCGTGCTGCAGCCCGTCGACGTGTTCCTGGAACTTTCGGGCGAGGACCTGCGCCGCCGCCTGTTCCTGACGCAGGACGCCGCCGGCAACGAGCTGTGCCTGCGTCCGGACTACACCATTCCCGTCAGCCGGGCCTATCTCGCCTCGCCGGACGCCGGCAGCCCGGCGAGCCTCTGCTACCACGGCCCCGTCTTCCGCCAGCGGGCGGGCGAGATCGGCGAGATACCGCAGGCGGGCATCGAGAACTTCGGCCGCAGCGACCGTGAGGCGGCCGATGCCGAGGTGCTGGCACTCGCCATGGAGGCCGCCGCCCACTTCGGCCTCGCCGCGCCGGTGGTGCGGCTCGGCGACATGGGCCTGCTCGCGGCCGTGCTCGATGCGCTGAAGCTGGCGCCGGCGACGCGGCGTCGCGTGCTGCGTGCCATCACCCAGGGCAAGCCCGTCGACGCGCCGACGAACACGGCGAACGGCAACGACGATCATGCCGGCCTGCTCGCCGCCATCGCCGGGCAGGATGCCAAGGCGGCGCGGGCCTTCGTCGAGGACGTGCTCGCCATCGCCGGCATCAGCAAGGTCGGCGGACGGACGGCGGGCGAGATCGCCGAGCGATTCCTCGCCCGCGCCGAAGCGAAGGCCGGCGAGCTCTCGGCCGAGGCACACGCGACGCTGCAACGTTTCCTCGCCGTGGAGGGCGATCCCGACAGCGCGGCCGCGGCACTGCGCGCCCTGGCGCGCGAGACAGGTCTCGCCATCGACGCCGCGATCGACACCTTTGAGGCGCGCACCGGCTTCATGGCCGCGCGCGGCATCGACGTCACGCGCCTCTCCTTCTCGGCAAGCTTCGCGCGCAACCTCGACTACTACACCGGCTTCATCTTCGAACTGCACGATCCGGCTCGGCCGGAGGAGAAGCCCATCGTCGGCGGCGGCCGCTATGACAACCTCCTGTCGCAGCTCGGCGCTGCGCAGCCGATTCCGGCCGTCGGCTGCTCCATCTGGATCGAGCGCATCAACGGAGCCGCATCATGAGCGACACCCCGCTCGTCCTCGCCGTGCCGTCCAAGGGCCGTCTGCAGGAGAACGCCGCCCGCTTCTTCGCCCGCGCCGGCCTCGAGGTGGTGCAATCGCGCGGCGCGCGCGACTATCGCGGGCACCTCGCCGGTGTGCCGGGCGTGGAGATCGCCTTCCTCTCCGCTTCCGACATCGTCGCCCAGCTCGCCTCCGGCAGCGTCCATCTGGGCGTTACGGGCGAGGATCTGGTGCGCGAGGAGATCCCCGATGCGGAGGAGGTCGTCGAGCTGCTGTCGCCGCTCGGATTCGGCCATGCCAACGTGGTCGTCGCCGCGCCGCAGGCCTGGATCGACGTGCGCACGATGGCCGACCTTGACGACGTCGCCACCGACATGCGCGTGCGCCACGGCCGCAAGATGCGCGTCGCCACCAAGTACATCAACCTGACGCGCCAGTTCTTCGCTGCCCACGGCATCGCCGACTACCGCATCGTCGAAAGTCTCGGCGCAACGGAGGGGGCGCCCGCGACGGGCGCGGCGGAGATCATCGTCGACATCACGACGACCGGCGCCACGCTGGCCGCCAATGCGCTCAAGGTCCTCGACGACGGCATCATCCTGCGCTCCGAGGCCAACCTCGTCGCCTCTCTCCGTGCGCCGTGGAGCGAGACGGCCCGCGCGGCCGCGCGTACGATCCTCACCCGCATCGCGGCGGAGGAGGAGGCCCGCACGACGCGCGAGCTGACGGCGCGCGTGGGGACACTCACTCCCGAGCTCGAGCGCGAGATCGTCGAGGGGCACGGCGGGCGCCTGCCCTTCGGCGGACCGGACGAGCGCGGGATGCTGACCGTCCACTGCCCGGCCGACCAGGTCTTCGCGCTCGCCGCGCTGCTGGCGGACAACGGCGCCGAGCCCGTTACGGTGCGCGCGCTCGACTATGTCTTCCGCGCCAGCAACCCGTTGAGCGAGCGGCTGTTCGCCCGCCTCGGCTGAGGCGCCTGGCCGCCACACCTTTGCCGTCAAGGCGCATAGATTCGTGCGGTCAAGCCGGCCATTGCGGCCGCACGCAGCGGCGTTTATGGTCGCGCCGTTCCATGGATCGTCGGCTCGATGACGGCTACCCGGGCACGGGCGCCGCATCATACCGGTGAGGGGGAGAGCAAGTGTTGTCTCGTTCGTCCGTTCGTTTCTGCGTGCTCGGCGCAATCGCGCTCGCCATGGCCGCCCCCGCGCTCGCGCAGACGCGGCCCGGCAAGCCTGCCAATGCGGCCCAGGAGGCGCGCGAGAAGGAGCGGCAAACCAACGTGCCGCAACAGACGGAGAAGCAGTTCCCCGTCGGCACGACCTGGGTGGCAGTCAGCCTCAACGACAAACCCTATACCGGCGACCGGCCCGGCTTCTCGCTCGATTCCCAGTATCGCGCCCGCGGCTTCGGCATGTGCAACACCTACTCGGCCACGGCCTATCCGCTGCGCGACCAGGGCTTCGCCGTCGGCCCGCTGGCCATGACGAAGAAGGATTGCGGCAAGCAGGTGATGGCCGCCGAGCGCGCCTTCCTCATTGCCCTGCGCACTGCGCGCAAGTGGGATCTCGTCAACGGCCAGCTCATCTTGACGGGCGGCAGCGGCACCCTGCGCTTCGAGCGCGTGCTCTGAGCGACCGGGGCGCTCGAGCCCCCGGTTCGCCACGACGTTTTTCAGCCAGCACCTGCGGACGTCGCATGCGGCGCGTGTCGAACAGCTCGGCCGACGAGGCGCGAGACGTCCGCGCCGATGCGCCGGCGCGCCCCGCGCAACTGCCCGCCGGCCCGCCTGCCGAGGCAAGCCGTTGAGGCTGTTCAGCCGGCCGGCACCGGCACCCGCTCCGTCTCCACCGGCCGCGACACGCCGTCCTCCATCGGCTGCAGGTCGATGCGCCGTGCGTGGAAGGCCGCAAGCGTCGAGCGATGGCCGATGGAAACGATAGTGGTGTCGGGCAGCATCGTGGCGATGGCCTTGTAGACAAGGCGCTCGCTCTTTTCATCGAGGGCTGAGGAGGCCTCGTCGAGGAGCAGCCAGTCCGGCTTTGCGAGCAGGGCCCGCGCGATGGCGAGACGCTGCTGCTCGCCGCCGGAGAGGCGCTGCCCCCAGTTCTCGTCGTCATCCAGCCGATCTATCAGCGCCGGCAGACCGACAGTGGCGAGGACCGCCTTGATGACGGCATCGTCGTAGGTGCCGGCAACGGCGGGATAGGAGATGGCGTCGCGCAGGTTGCCTTGCGGGATGTAGGGCCGCTGCGGCAGCAGCATCACCGTGCGCCCCTCGGGCACGTCGACCTCGCCCGAGCCATAGGGCCAGATGCCGGCGAGCGCGCGGAACAGCGTCGACTTGCCCGAACCTGACGGCCCATTGACCAGCACCGGCTCGCCGGCCTTCAGGTCGAGGCGGTCGATCTCCAGGATCCGCTGGCCATTCGGCAGGTCGATCTTGAGATTGCGGATGGCGAGCGCATTGTCCGGCGCCTGCTTGCGCTCGATGTGGGGCGGCACCGTGCCGATCGTCTCGGCCCGGCCCATCGCCTCCTCGAAGGTCACGAGACGATCGACCGTCGCCTTGTAGGACGCCAGCGTCGTATAGGCGGAGATGAAGAACGACAGGGACGCGTTGACCTGGTTGAAGGCTTGTGCGCCCTGCTGCAGCTGCCCCAGGGTAATCCGCTCCAGGAAGAAATACGGCCCCATGAACAGATAGGGGAAGGCGACGCTCATCTGCTGCCACGAGAAGCGGAAGCCCTCGATCTTGAGGCGGCGCTTGAGGATGTCGATGACGTTGGTGATGACGTCCGCGAAGCTGCCGCGCAGGTTCGCCTTTTCCGCATCCGCGCCGCGCAGCAGCGCGACCTGCTCGCCGTATTCGCGCAGGCGCGCCAGCGAGAAGCGGAAGTTTGCCTCGAACTTCTCCTGCAGGAAATCGAGCCGGATGAGCGGACGGCCGATGAGGTGCGTCAGAACGGTGCCGACGAGCGAATAGGCCGCGGCGACCCAGACGAGCAGACCCGGAACGACGACGGCGGTGCCGGGAAAGGTGAAGCCCTCGGACAGGCCCCACAGCAACACCGTGAAGGAGACGAGGGTCGCCAGCTGCGCCATCATCTGTGTCGACAGCGTCATCGTGCTCGCGATGAAGGACGCAACGTCAACCGAGATGCGCTGGTCGGGGTTGTCCGCATTCTGCCCCGCGACGCCCATCTTGTAGTGCGTGGAACGGTCGAGCCAGCGTGAGAAATAGTGTTCCGTCAGCCACTGGCGCCAGCGGATGCGGAAGATTGTGTCGACGGTGAAGTCGAGCAGCTGGAAGATGATCCAGAACACCAGAAGCGGGATGAACACCCACCAGATCTGATACCAGAAGGCATCCGCATTCTTGTTCTGGAGCGCATCGAACAGGTCGCGATACCAGAGGTTGAACTTGATGTTGAGGCCGACCTGCACGAAGTTCGTGGCAATGATGATGGCAACCATCGCCACCGCCACCCGCCCCTCGGAGCCGAAGAGTCGGCCGAACCAGCCGAAATTCTCAGCCCCGCTGCGCACCGAATAGAAATAGGGGTCTGCGAGGTTCGTGATCGTCCGCACGACCGGGACGAACGAGACCCCGTAGACGAGCGCCGCGAAGGAGACGGAAGCGGTGGCCATGAAGGCCGGGGGAACGAGCGCTTCCAGCGCCTCCGGCACGAGGCCGAAACTCGCAAGCGTCTTTGCCCCGGCGACCAGGAGGTAGCCGAGGGCGTACATGCCCATGAAGATGCGCAGGAAGATTGATATCTCGCGCGCCAGCCAGAGAAGGCCTGCAAGAATGAAGCCGCTGACCGGCACATAGAGCGGCAGGGCGTTCACCTGCCCCTGCGACAGCGCCAGGAAGGCTGCGGAAGCGACCGCAACAACGATGGCTATGAGCTTCATGAAACCTGCTTGTCCTGCAAGGAGAACCGGCGCTCCGGCCCTCGAAATCAGCCTCGTCTCCTACAGGATTTATGGAGGCGTTGCACCTAACGCTTTCGTAAAGTCAGTTTGGCGAAACCGGCATCGCGGCATCTTCTGATTTGCCGCCTGCAACGAAAAAGGGCCCGGCGTCGCCGGGCCCTTCTTGCTTGGTCTGGTGACTTCTCAGAAGTCCATGCCGCCCATGCCGCCGCCCGGCATGGCCGGAGCAGCCGCTTCCTTCTTGGGCTTGTCGGCGACCATCGCCTCCGTCGTGATGAGGAGCGAGGCGACCGAGGCGGCGTCCTGCAGGGCCGTGCGCACGACCTTGGCCGGGTCGACGATGCCGGCCTCGAGCATGTCCACGAACTCTTCGGTCTGCGCGTTGAAGCCGAAGGTCTGCGACTTGTTCTCGGTGATCTTGCCGACGACGATCGAACCCTCGACGCCCGCGTTCTCGGCGATCTGGCGGATCGGGGCCTCAAGGGCGCGCAGGATGATGTTGATGCCGGCCTGCACGTCGGCGTTGTCGCTCTTGAGCTTGGCGACAGCGGCCTTCGCGCGCAGAAGCGCCGTGCCACCGCCCGGGACGATGCCTTCCTCGACAGCCGCGCGGGTGGCGTTGAGAGCGTCGTCGACGCGGTCCTTCTTCTCCTTCACCTCGACCTCGGTGGCGCCGCCGACGCGGATCACCGCCACGCCGCCCGCGAGCTTGGCGAGGCGCTCCTGCAGCTTCTCACGGTCGTAGTCCGAGGTGGTCTCCTCGATCTGCGCCTTGATCTGCTGGACGCGGGCCTCGATGTCGGCCTTGGAGCCGGCACCGTCGACGATCGTGGTGTTCTCCTTCTCGATCACCACCTTCTTGGCGCGGCCGAGCATGTTGAGGGTGACGTTCTCGAGCTTGATGCCGAGATCCTCGGAGATGGCCGTACCGCCGGTCAGGATGGCGATATCCTGCAGCATGGCCTTGCGGCGGTCACCGAAGCCCGGCGCCTTCACCGCAGCAACCTTGAGGCCGCCACGCAGCTTGTTGACGACGAGCGTGGCGAGCGCCTCGCCCTCAACGTCCTCGGCCACGATCAGCAGCGGCTTGCCCGTCTGCACGACGGCCTCGAGGACCGGCAGCATGGGCTGCAGCGAGGAGAGCTTCTTCTCGTGGATGAGGATGTAGGGGTCGTCGAGCTCGGCGACCATCTTCTCCGCATTCGTGATGAAGTACGGGGAGAGGTAGCCGCGGTCGAACTGCATGCCCTCGACGACGTCGAGCTCGGTCTCAAGGCTCTTGGCCTCCTCGACCGTGATGACGCCCTCGTTGCCCACCTTCTGCATCGCCTCGGCGATCATCTCGCCGATGGAGCGGTCGCCGTTGGCCGAGATGGTGCCGACCTGGGCCACCTCGTCGGACGACTTCACCTTCTTGGCGCGCTTCTCGATGTCCTTGATGACCTCGGCGACGGCCAAGTCGATGCCGCGCTTGAGGTCCATCGGGTTCATGCCGGCGGCAACCGCCTTGGCGCCTTCCTTCACGATCGCCTGGGCGAGAACCGTCGCCGTCGTCGTGCCGTCACCGGCCAGGTCGTTCGTCTTCGAAGCGACCTCGCGCACCATCTGCGCGCCCATGTTCTCGAACTTGTCCTCAAGCTCGATTTCCTTGGCGACCGTCACGCCGTCCTTCGTGATGCGCGGCGCACCGAACGACTTCTCGATCACCACGTTCCGGCCCTTCGGGCCCAGCGTCACCTTCACCGCATTGGCGAGGATGTCCACGCCGCGCAGCATCTTCTCGCGCGCGTCAGCCGAAAATTTAACGTCCTTGGCAGCCATGTGCTCAACTCCTGCCTGAAACTCACAACGGGGGAGGGACGGCTCAGCCGATCACGCCCATGATGTCGGACTCCTTCATGATGAGGAGGTCCTGACCGTCGATCTTCACCTCGGTGCCCGACCACTTGCCGAAGAGCACGCGATCGCCCTTCTTAACATCGAGAGGCACCAGCTTGCCGTTTTCGTCGCGCGCGCCGGGGCCGACGGCGACGACCTCGCCCTCCTGCGGCTTTTCCTTGGCCGTATCGGGGATGATGATGCCGCCCTTGGTCTTCTCTTCGCTGTCGAGACGGCGGACGACCACGCGGTCGTGCAGCGGACGGAACTTCATGAGACGTGTCCTCTCAAAGAATGCAGCGGAACGCGCTGATCATGCGGGGTCCGTTAGCACTCTGCGAGGAAGAGTGCTAAGGCTCGGGCCGAAATAGGCAGGCATCGGTGGAGAGTCAAGGAGCCGGCGGAGAAATTCGGCGCAGCGGCACGCCAGGGGCCTCGCCAGACCGGACTTCTTCGCGGCGATGGTTAACGGTGGGGCCTGCCGCCCTGCAGCCGCGTCATTCAACGCCGGAGCAGCAGCGCCCGGCGCGAATGCGCGAAGGGCAGAGCCCCGTGGGACCCTGCCCTCCCGTCGCGCACACATCGCATGCGCCGGCGCATTTCGCAAGAAAAGGATTGTCCGGGCGGCCGCGCGGCTCGCAGCGAAGAGGTCGCAAGGAAGCAGTCTGCTATTGATATGCCTGCGACAGAGCGTCCCTCAAGCGGGACAGATCGTTCACCAGCTGGGTCAACCGGGCCATCTCCGGATTCTGCAGCGCCCCGCGCCTCTCCACGCCTGCCAGCAGCTGCGCCAGCTCCCCCAAGCGCTGTGCGAGCTCGCGCGCCTGCGGCCCCTGCTCTTTCGCCGTCATATTCATCAGTTCCCGGAGGCGATGGCTCGCCAGCCGGACGACGGCCGACAGTTCAGCCTCGTGACGCTCATCCCCGGCCGCCGGCGGGAGCGAGGCAGAACCACTGTCGACCATGGGCTTCTCCCTGACTGGACCGGAGGCCGGCCGCGCCACCCCGCCACTCAACGGACTGGCGCGACCGGGAAGCAATCGGTCAGAACGGGCCCACGCCACCGGCCAGACGGAAATTGGCCGTCAGGCCCGTCAGCCTGAGATCGTCGCGGCGCCCGCCATTGCTTCCGCACGACGAGTGACTCTGGCTGTTGCCGCAGCACTGCGACCGGCCCGCGGCCTGCAGTAGCTGCTGCAGCAGCTCCATGAGCTGCGACAGCTGTTGCAGCTGCCGCGCCTGCTGCAGGGCGCTCATGAAGTCGCTGCGGCCGATACTGCCAGCACCGCAGCCCGAACCGATGGATTGAACTCTACAAGACATTGTAAAACCTCATCGAATAATCGTCGAGAAGGCACGAGCCGAGGATCAAACGTCCGTCGTTGCACGCTCGCGCCAGCGCCGCTTCAGCTGCGCCATGTCACTTCTGGACAGTCTGGAGCTGCTGCGCCTGCAGCAGGAGCTGGGCAAGCAGTTCCTGGAAATCTTCTGCGGTCCGCTGCTGTTTCTGGACGTCCTGCACGCCGGGAACGCATGCGGTAGAAGCCGCTTTATTCTGGCAACCTTGGCAAGCCATTACACACCTCTCAAATATCCGTATTTCTGGTGATATATCTTACATAAGTGAGCAGGATGAACCACTTTAACGGAGATATATTTTCATCTGCTCACGCTTCATGATGAATTGAACAGATTATCTATTCAACTGCTATAAATCAACGACCGGTAAACTCATAATTTCTGCTTGCACGGGGGCGGACCGGGAGGGATTGCGCGCTGCAGTTCCTGGCTGCCACAGCCCCTCATCGGCGTGCTGTCACCATCGCGCCGACGACGATCAGCGCGCTGCCGGCGAGCATCTGCAGGGAGGGCACTTCTCGGAAGCCGAGATAACCGAGCGCCATCGCCCAGACGAGCGCCGTGTATTCGAGCGGCGCGAGGCGGGCCGCCTCCACGCGGGCGAAGGCCGTGGCGAGGATGAGGTGGCCGAAGGTGCCGAGGCAGCCGATGGCGAGGAAGAGCCACAGGTCCGGTACTGCGGGGGTCGTCCACACGGCGCTGGCGGGCACGGCGAGCAAGAGCGCCGGCCCGATGTTCTGGAAGAAGATGATGGTCTCAACGCCGTCGCGTGTCGTCCGTGCGCGCAGCATGACCATCGACAGCGCATAGGTCACGGCGGAGACGAGGGCGGCGGCGATGCCGCTCCACGAGCGCTCGCCGCCCGAGGTGCCGGAGCCAAGGACGATGACCGCCATGCCGGCAAGACCGGCGAGCAGCGCCACAATGATGCGTCCGTCGATACGCTCGCCGAGCAGGACGACACCGAACAACGCGATGAAGATGGGGGCGAGGAAGGCCAGCGCCTGCGCCTCCGCAAGCGGCAGGCGGCCGAGGGCGTAGAAGAAGGAACTCGCCGTGACAACGACGAGCAGCGCACGCCAGCTGTTGGCGACGACCGTCTCGCGCGAGGGCCAGCCCGGCCTGCGCACGGCGAGCACCGCGCCAGCGAAAAGCGTGCCGAAAGCAAAGCGCAGGAAGGTGATTTCGAATGTGGGGTAGCGCGCGGCAACCACCTTGATGAGCGCATCCATGCTCGACAGGAGCGCAATACCCAGGACTGCGCGGCCGAAGGCGCTCCCCATCGCCGTCTCCGTGCGCCCGCGGCGGCTACGCGAAGTAGGAATCGATCTCGTCCTGCTGCAGGTGTCCGGGTGCGCCGGCAACGGCCGGGCCGTTCATGAGCTGCGAGTCGTTCGCCGCCCGGCGTGAGGTCATCAGGTCGGGCGTCACCTGCACGATCGACGCCATCTCGTCGAGGTGCGCCGCCAGCTCCTCGAGCTGCCGCCGCATCTTGGCGACGCGCTGCTGCGTCAAATCCTGGTAGTTGCAGGCCTCGTAGAGCTTGATGAGCTGGCCCATGATGGTCTCGGCCGAGCGGACGTTCTCCGGATGGCCGCTCTGCTTCAGCCGGCGCGCCTCGCCGGCGATGACCTCGGCCGCGCCCAGAATATCGCCGGCGGCGTGGGCTGTCTCGTCTCCCACCGCGCCCAGTTCCTGCAGCATCATGCGGGCGACGCAGCTGTCGCCCCAACCGTGACGGAGAGCGGCGAGCTCCTGCCGCAACGACGCGAGCTTGCCCTGCAGGTTCGCAACCTCCTGGGCGAGGCGCGCCACCTCGGCCGCCTCCCTCCGGTAGTCGTCCATCAGCTCGAGCGCCTGCCGCTGGATGGGCCGGAACATCTCCAGCATCTCGCGGATGTCGTCGAGCGCCGCCATGATCTGGGCCCGGCTCGTGTCCACGCGCGGCACGCGGCGGTCCGCCAAAATGCGTTCTCGCCGGTCGATGCGCATGACGTCGAGGACGGTCACATTGCGATAGCGCGCACGTGCAGGAAGCGTCGACATGATCTGCTCGTCTGGGATGCGGCGGAGGCGCCGCCTTTGCTCAGAGAGCGATTGGTAGCCAAACCGAGCTAAACGATCGTTAAGGACGCCTCGGTACCGGCTGCTAACCATCGCAACGGAAATCGCCGCCTCTCGGCGGTCCGGGCGGCCGGAAATGCTGCGCTGTTCACCATTTGGCGAGCCCGCTTCGCAAGTCTCCTGCCCGATTGGCAATCTCAGCCAGCATCGATCGCAGGTGTCGCCATGTTGCCCAGGTTCCGGTTGTCCCCCCTCGCCGCCATGCTCGCATGCGGCCTCGCCTTGCCGGCAGGGTCCGCTGGAGCGCAGACCGTCATCTATGGCACCAGCACCCGTGCGCCCCTGCCGACAGTGCGGGTGATCCAGGCGCCTCGCCCGCAGGAGATGGCGGCGGCCACTCGGCAGCAGGTGCGCCAGACCAATCTCGGCGGCGGATTCATCGAGCTGCTGGTGACGGGCCGCACGCCGACGGCCGCATCCCGGAGCCTGCAGCCGGCGCGCGCCACCGCCCCGTCCTCGGCCGGCGCCGCGAGGCTTTACGCGGTCCCGCCGGTCGATCCGCTCGATGCGGCGCTCGGCAACGCCCCGTCGCCCGAACGCCGGCCGCCGCGGAACGTGCGCCACGCCGCCCTGCCGGACGCGACGGAGCTGCAGCCCGCCCGCGCGCCCGAGCCCCGCTATGCGCGGCAGGTGGTGGACTACAAGGGGCCGCACAAGCCGGGCACCGTCGTCGTCGATACGGCCAACCGCTTCCTCTACCTGGTGCAGCCCGGCGGCAGGGCCATCCGCTACGGCATCGGCGTCGGGCGACAGGGCTTCTCCTGGCGGGGCACGCAGCACATCAGCATGAAGCGCGAGTGGCCCGACTGGCGCCCGCCGGCGCAGATGCTGAAGCGACGGCCCGACCTGCCGCGCTACATGCCCGGCGGGCCGAACAACCCGCTCGGCGCGCGCGCCCTCTATCTCGGCAACACGCTCTACCGCATCCACGGTACCAACGAGCCGCACACGATCGGGCGCGCCGTCTCGTCGGGCTGCATCCGCATGCTGAACAAGGACGTGATCGACCTCTACAACCGCGTCCGCATCGGCACGAAGGTGGTGGTGACCTGACGGGCAGCCTGATCTCTCAGGCAAGCGTCTCGAACGCGGCAGCGATATCGCGCTTGAGCCCGTCCTTTGAAAGGTCGGCGGCAGCGAGGATTGCCCTTGCCTTGAAGAAGTCGAGCCCGCGGAAGGTGCCGACCGCGGGCCGCACCATGATGTGCGGCGGGCCGGAGGCGAGTTTGCCCGCGACGATGGCCGCCTGCATGATGTGCGAGGCGCCGAACATCGTCTCGACGGGATCGGGCACGCCGTCCGTCTCGCGAGCGGCGCCGCCCACGACATCGACGGCGATGACGAGGTCAGCCCGCGGCAGCAGATGGTCGAAGGGCAGCGGATTGGTCGCGCCGCCGTCGATAAGGACGCGCCCCCCGAGGACGACGGGCCGCACCAGCCCCGGGATGGCCATGGAACCGGCAACCGCCGAGACGAGCGCCCCCGAGCCGATGACGACTTCCGACCGCGCGTAGTAATCCGTCGCCACCACGAGGAGCGGCACGGCGAGGTCCTCGAAACGCTCCGGCACACTCTGCGGCCAGAACAGGTCGAGGAACTTCTCGCCGTCGATCAGCACCGGATTGACATGGCCGCGCGCGAAGATCTGCGACAGGCGGCCGACGCGGGCGTGCAGCAGGCGGGTGAACACCGCCGTGCGATCACGCAGCATGTCCGTCACCTGCCGCCGCATGTCGCGCCCGCTGAGACCGGCGGCATAGGCGGCGCCGACGATCGCCCCCATCGACGTGCCGGCGACGACTGCCGGGCGCAGGCCGAGCTCGTCGAGAACCTCGATGACGGCGATATGGGCGAGACCGCGCGCCCCGCCCCCGCCGAGCGCGAGGCCGATCGAAGGACTGGACGCCGCCGTCATCGTCGCATCCCGACATTCTGACGGCGGCGCGAAAGCATCAGGCGACCGCCCGGATGACCTTGCCGAGCCTGTCGGCGATGGCGCCGATGTCGGACTCGGTCAGGATGAGCGGCGGCGAGACGGCGATGGTGTCGCCGGTCACGCGGATCATGAGGTCGAACTCGTGGAAGGCGCGATCCATCGCCTCGAAGGCGCGCTTGCCCGGCGCATCCTTGGCGGGCGCCAGGTCGATGGCGCCGACGATGCCGAGGGTGCGGATGTCGAGCACGCCCGGCAGGTCCTTGAGCCCGAGCATCGCGTCCGCCCAGGCGCCTTCGAGCGCGCGGGCACGCTCGAAAAGCCCCTCGTCGCGGTAGACGTCGAGCGTGGCCAGACCGGCGGCGCAGGCGAGCGGATGGGCCGAGTAGGTATAGCCGTGGAACAGCTCGATGACGTGCTCCGGCCCCTGCATGAAGGCGTCGTAGATGCCCTTGCGCACGAGCACGCCGCCCATGGGCACGGTGCCGGAGGTGACGCCCTTGGCGAAGGTGATCATGTCCGGCACGACGCCGTAGCGCTCGGCCGCGAAGGCGAAGCCGAGGCGGCCGAAGCCGGTGATGACCTCGTCGAAGATGAGCAGGATATTGTGCTTGTCGCAGATCTCGCGCAGGCGCTGCAGGTAGCCCTTCGGCGGCGGCAGAACGCCGGTGGAGCCGGCCATGGGCTCGACGATGACGGCCGCGATGGTCGAGGCGTCATGCAGGGCGATGATGCGCTCGAGCTCGTCGGCAAGATGCGCGCCCCACTCCGGCTCGCCGCGCGAGAAAGCCTGCTTCTCGCGGTTGTAGGTGTGCGGCAGGTGGTCAACGCCCGTCAGCAGCGAGCCGAAGAACTTGCGGTTCGGCACGATGCCGCCGACGGAAATGCCGCCGAAGCCGACGCCGTGGTAGCCGCGCTCGCGGCCGATCAGGCGCGTCTTCGAGCCCTTGCCCGTGATGTTCCAGTAGGCGAGCGCGATCTTGAGGGCACTGTCGACCGCCTCCGAACCCGAGTTGGCGAAGAAGACATGGTCGAGGTCCCCCGGCGCGAGCGCGGCGATGCGTGCCGCGAGCGCGAAGGCCTTCGGCTGTCCGAACTGGAAGGCGGGGGCATAGTCGAGCTCGCCGGCCTGCGCCTGGATGGCGGAGACGATCGGGTCGCGGTTGTGGCCGGCGTTGCAGCACCACAGCCCGGCCGCACCGTCGAGCACCTTGCGGCCGTCAGCCGTCAGGTAGTGCATGTCCTTGGCGCCAGTCACCATGCGCGGCTTCTTCTTGAAGGCGCGGTTGGCGGTGAAGGGCATCCAGAACGCTTCGAGGTCGTTCGGCGCAAGGGCGTGGTCGTGGGCGGCAGAGGCAGACATCGTGACTCCCGTTCGGTTCCGGCCTCGGGAAGACGGACATCCCGGGCCTGTATGCCGGACAGGCTATCAAGAGCCGCGCCCGAGAGGAACATTCGAACGGGAGCCCTCCCATGCAACATACGCTGGCCGCGCAGCCCGGCTGCGCTTGACACAGCTGGCGCACGGCATTAGCGGCGGAACCTCCGCCCCGCTCCCCGAGAGTGGTCTGCCGCCCCGAGCGTCCCAGGAGTCCTCCCGAACATGACCGACCGGCCAGCCTCCCCGCCTCCGATCATCCAGGGACTACGGACGATCTGCGATCGCTATGACGTCATCCTGTGCGACATCTGGGGCGTGCTGCACAACGGCGTGGAGGCCTTCGCAGCAGCCGGCGAGGCGCTCATGGAGTTTCGCCGGCGCGGCGGGCAGGTCGTGCTCGTCTCCAACGCCCCACGGCCGAACAGACAGGTGCTGGCGCTGCTCGACAGCTTCGGCATCCCGCGCGAGGCGTATGACGCCGCCGTGACCTCCGGCGACGTCACGCGCAGCGAGATCGCGGCCCGGCCGGGCGAGCCCGTCCACCACATCGGCCCGGAGCGCGACCTGCCCCTGTTTGACGGGCTCGATGCTCCGCTCACGACCGCAGCCGAGGCCCGCTACGTGGTCTGCACCGGCCTCGTCGACGACGAGCGCGAGACGCCGGACGACTATGCCGACCTTCTCGCCAAGATGCAGGCTGCCGGGCTGCCGATGATCTGCGCCAATCCCGACCTGGTGGTGGAGCGCGGAACGACGCTGCTCTATTGCGCCGGTGCCCTCGCAGCGGCCTATGAGGAGATCGGCGGGTCGGTGACCTATGCGGGCAAGCCGCACAGGCCGATCTACGAGCGCGCCCTCGGCGAAGCGGAGCGGATCCGCGGTGCGAAGGTGCCCGTCTCGCGCGTGCTCGCCATCGGCGACGCGATCCGCACCGACGTCGCCGGCGCCCACAGCATCGGCGCCGATGCGCTGCTCGTGACGCGGGGCATCCATGCTGCCGAGATCAGCCCGCTCGGCGGCAGCCTCGACGAGATCGCCCTCGCTGCCTGGCTCGAGGACGCAACGCACCGCCCGCAGGCGATCATCGAGAGCCTCGCCTGGTAGAAGGCCGTCAGCCGCCGCAGACGGCCTCGATCTTGGCCTTCAGCGTCTGAGCGTTGAAGGGCTTGACGATGTAGTTGTTCACGCCGGCCTTCTTGGCCGCGATGACGTTCTCCGTCTTCGATTCGGCCGTCACCATGATGAAGGGAATGGAACGCCACGCCTCCTCGGCGCGCACCTCGCGCAGGAGATCGTAGCCGGACATCGGCTCCATGTTCCAGTCGGAGATGACGAGCGCATACTTCTTTTCGCGCATCTTGGCGAGTGCGCTCGGGCCGTCCGGTGCTTCGTCGACGTCCTCGAAACCGAGTTGGTGCAACAGGTTGCGGATGATGCGAACCATCGCCTGGTAGTCGTCGACGATGAGGATCGGCATCGATAGATCAAGGGCCATGGTCTGCTCCGGTCTACGGCAACGGCGCATTTTGCCCGCCACGGCGTCCCGACCAGGCTGGCTGAGAAGAAGCGGCTGTCGTCATGCCCCCACCCTTAGAACGCCCCCTGTTGCGATCAGGTTAATTACATCAAACTCAGTGAAATTTAACACTACCCTTCTGCTTGCGGTGGCCGAAAGTCGCATGGCCCGCTGCAGCGCAATAAGTAATTATGGTGCATTGCCGCAAAAGGGGCAGAACCCCACCGGCTGCCGCACGGATTCCCCGCATCGGCCGCCGCAGCAGCGGGAAGGCTTCATGTTGGAGGTCATGCGCAGCTTCTATTTCGAGGACCTCAGCGTCGGCATGCGCGAACGGCTGATGCGGACGGTCATGGAAGATGACGTCACCGGTTTCGCCAGCGTGACGGGCGATCACAACCCCATCCACATCGACGAGGCCTATGCGGCGCAGACCCGTTTCGGCCAGCGCATTGCGCACGGCATGTTCACGGCGAGCCTCATCTCCGCCGTCCTCGGCACGCGTCTTCCCGGCCCGGGCGCCATCTATCTGTCGCAGACGCTGCAGTTCCTGGCGCCCGTGCGCATCGGCGACGTCGTCACCGCCACGGTCGAGGTGAGCGAGCTCGTGCCGGCGCGGCGGCGGGTGCGCCTGTTCTGCGACTGCGTCTGCGACGGCAAGGCCGTGCTCGAAGGCGAGGCCTGGGTCGCGGTGCCCTCGCGCGCTGATCTCTGATCCATGCTTGACCAGCCGCCCGTGTTCTTGGCAGGGTCCGCCGCGCCCGTAGCCGGGCGATCCTGCCTCGATCCGCGAGCGCCGATGCCCTCGAACATTCCGACCGATTCGCCCTTCCTCGCCCGCAACGAATCGTTCGTTCACTGGCATGGAGAGGGCGACGTGCCAGCCCCGCTGCGGGGTGCGGTGGTGGCTATCGGCAATTTCGACGGGCTGCATCGCGGGCACCGCGCCATCGTCGCGGCAACGGTTGCCCTGGCGCGCGAACATGCCGCGCCTGCGGCGCTCCTCACCTTCGAGCCCCATCCCAGACGTTTCTTCGCGCCCGACAAGCCGCTCTTCCGCATCACGCCCGCGCAGGTGAAGGCGCTCGTTGCGGCCCGGCTCGGCCTTGCGGGCATGATCGAGCTGCAGTTTGACGCCGCCCTCGCGGCAACGAGCGCCCACGACTTCATCGAGCAGCTGCTTGTCGAGCGGCTCGGCGCCAAGGGCGTGGTCGTGGGCCACGACTTCCACTTCGGCAAGGGCCGGCAGGGCACGCCCGCCTTCCTCAGCGAGCACGGAGCCGCGCTCGGCCTTGCCGTGCGCGTCCTGCCCGCGGTGACGGAGGGCGGCGAGGTCGTGTCCTCGAGCGCCATCCGGGCGAGCCTCGCCGCGGGCGACATCGCCCGGGCGAACCATCTGCTTGGTTACCGCTGGCTCGTGCAGGCCGATGTGCGCCACGGTGACAAACGTGGCCGCGATCTCGGCTATCCCACCGCCAATCTCGCGCTCGATCCTGAGTGCGGGCTGCGCCACGGCATCTATGCGGTGCGCGCCGCTGTGGACGGCACCGTCCACACAGGCGTGGCGAGCTTTGGGCGCAGGCCAACGTTCGACAATGGCGCACCGCTGCTCGAGGTGCACCTGTTCGACTTCCGCGGCGACCTCTACGGCCGCACGATGAATGTGGAGTTCGTCGCCTTCCTTCGCCCGGAGGAGCGTTTCGCCTCGGTCGAGGCGCTCGTGGCGCAGATGGACCGGGACAGCGCCGAGGCGCGGCGCCTGCTGCAGGAGGGTATCAGCGGTGTGCCCTCGCTGCTCGATTCCCCCCAGTCTTTCTGATGCCGAAAAGGCTCGATTGCACCAATCCTTAACCCGTCTCGGCAAGGATCGCAGCGTTACAGACCGCCGATTGCCGAGACGATGCACACGACGCCTTTTTCCCAGATCTCCCTCGACAAGCACTATTCATTGGTTTTTCGCGCCGGCGGTTTCTTTCTCGGGACCCTCGCCATTCTCGCGGTCCAGCACGCCATCGCTCTGGAAAGCGACGAGCAGCTCCTGCTCGTGCCGCTGGCCGCAGCCGTTCTCATCACGCTTGTCGGGATCGGTTTCGCGCCGCGCCCGCCCCGTTCGCGGGTGATGCTGGACGACGCGCTCGCACGCCTCGCCGAAGGCAGGCTCGACATTGCCGTGCCGCACGTCAACGACGACGGTGCAACCGGGCGGACGGCACGCGCGGTGGAGGAGTTGCGCCGGCGGCTCATCGTGGCACGCCAGCAGGAGAGCGAGCTGACGACCCTGCGCGCCGAGGTCACGACGCTGCGCGACGAGCGGGCCCGTGTCCGCGACAAGGACCAGGCCAACCTGGCGCAGGCGCTGGACTACATCAAGGGCCGGGCGAACCAGCTCAGCGCTGAGCTGGAGACGCTGCGGCATCAGGTGTCTCTCTCGCTGGAGGCGGGGCGCCGCCCGGCGCGCCGGCCGCTGAATGGTGGCGTCCAGACCGCGGCAGCGGCAGCCGTCGAGCTGACGAGCTCTATCTCGGAGATCGGCCGCCAGCTGCGGCAGGGCTCGAGCATCGCCGCCCGCGCCGTGCGCGAGGTACAGGCGACGAGCGAGCTCGTCCGGGCGCTCGACAAGTCGAGCGCGAAGATCGGCGAGGTCATCACGCTTATCACGGCCATCGCCGAGCAGACGAACCTGCTTGCGCTCAACGCCACCATCGAGGCGGCCCGCGCGGGCGAGGCCGGTCGCGGGTTCGCCGTGGTCGCGCAGGAAGTCAAGGCCCTCGCCAACCAGACCGCCCGCGCCACGGACGAGATCCGCGACCAGATCGTCGACATGCAGGCCGCGACGGCCCAGGCTGTCGAGGCCATCGAGACGATCTCGGGCACCATCGCCTCGATCGACGCGATGACCGTGACTATCGCCGAGGCGGTGAGCCAGCAGAGCAGTGCCACCCAGGAGATCGCCCGCTCCATCGAAGCAGTAGCAGCAGCGAGTCACGGGCAGGAGCCCGAGGATGCACCGGCCGGCACGGCCGAACGCGACCTTCTGGCCTGCATCGAGCGGCTCGGCGACCTCGTCCGCGATCTCGGCACCCAGGCCGGGGCGCTGGCAGGTGAGCCGCGGCCGCCGGTCGAGAGGCAGTTGCGTGTCGCGTGATGCCGCGACACGGCGCGCGGCCGCCGGCTTGTGCCGGCGGCTGTTTTGTTCGAAAAGCGGTGGCCTCTTTGTGCAAAGATGCGTAGAAGACGGCCATGACCGAACCTCGATTCAAGCAGCGAATTAAGGGCCCGGCCTTCGCCTGAGGCACCCGTGAGCGGGTCCCGCGAAGGTCCGGGTTACACGGGGCCCGCGCGGGCCCTTCAATGCTTGCCGCAACATCCCGGGCGCCGCACGCGCGAAGCGCCTACCCGAACCGGCCGATCCATGAACGCTCCCTCCCCCTCCGCTCGCGACTATTCCGAAACGCTGTTCCTGCCGCAGACGTCGTTCCCGATGCGCGCCGGCCTGCCCGAGCGCGAGCCCCAGATCCTCGCCTACTGGCAGCGCATCGGCCTCTACGAGGCCCTGCGCAAGGCGGGCAAGGGCCGCCCGCGCTTCGTGCTGCACGATGGTCCTCCCTATGCCAACGGCCACATCCACATCGGTCACGCGCTCAACAAGGTGCTGAAGGACCTCGTCGTGCGCTCGCAGACCATGCTCGGCTACGACGCCAACTACGTGCCGGGCTGGGACTGCCACGGGCTGCCGATCGAGTGGAAGATCGAGGAGGAATACCGCGCCAAGGGCCGCAACAAGGACGAGGTGCCGGTCGTCGAGTTCCGCCGCGAGTGCCGCGCCTTCGCCGAGAAGTGGATCAACGTGCAGCGCGAGGAATTCAAGCGCCTCGGCATCGAGGGCGACTGGGCCAACCCCTATCTCACCATGGCCTACCCGGCCGAGGCACAGATCGCCCGCGAGCTGATGAAATTCGCCGCCACCGGCCAGCTCTATCGCGGCTCCAAGCCCGTCATGTGGTCGATCGTGGAGCGTACGGCGCTGGCCGAGGCGGAGGTGGAGTATCAGGAGCACACCTCCACCACCATCTACGTGAAGTTCCCGGTCAAGGCCGCCTCGGGCAGCCTGCTCGACGGGGCGAGCGTCGTCATCTGGACGACCACGCCCTGGACCATCCCGGGCAACCGCGCCATCGCCTATTCGGACAGCATCACCTACGGCCTCTACGAGGTCTCTGAGGCGCCGGCCGGCAACTGGGCCGTGAAGGGCGAGCGCTACGTGCTCGCCGACAAGCTCGCCGACGAGACGATGAAGGCGGCGCGCGTCCAGCGCTGGCACCGCATCGCTGCCGTCACGCCGAGGGATCTGGCGGGCGTGTTGTGTGCCCATCCGCTCGCCGGGCAGGGCTATGACTTTGGCGTGCCGCTGCTTGCCGGCGATTTCGTCACCGACGACGCCGGCACGGGCTTCGTGCACATCGCCCCCGGCCACGGCGCGGACGACTATAATCTGTGGGTCAACAACAAAGCCGCCTTCGCCGCCGCCGGCACGCCGGACGTGCCGCAGACGGTGGGGCCGGACGGCGCCTACTATCCGCACGTGCCGCTCTTCGCCGGCGCCCGGGTGCTCGACGACAAGGGCCGCGAGGGCGACGCCAACGAGCGCGTCATCAAGGCCCTCGTCGAGGCGGGCAAGCTCGCCGCCCGCGGGCGGCTGAAGCACCAGTATCCCCACTCCTGGCGGTCGAAGGCACCGCTCATCTTCCGCAACACGCCGCAGTGGTTCATCGCCATGGACAAGCCGCTCGGCGGGCCGGGTGACACGCTGCGCTCGCGCGCGCTCAAGGCGATCGCCGCAACCCAGTGGGTGCCACCGGCCGGCGAGAACCGTATCAACGGCATGATCGAGAACCGGCCCGACTGGGTCATCTCGCGCCAGCGCGCCTGGGGCGTGCCGATCACCGTCTTCGTGCGCGAGGACGAGAAAGGCAACGTTGTCGAGCTGGCGCCGGGGCCTGATTTCGCCGCCAACGAGGAGCTGTCTGCACGTATTGCCGCCGCCTTCGAGGCCGAGGGGGCGGACGCCTGGTTCAGCGCCGACCCTCGCCGCTTCCTTGAGGGCCTCGTTCCCGATCCGTCGGCCTTCACGCCGGTGATGGACATCCTCGACGTGTGGTTCGATTCCGGCTCCACCCACGCCTTCACGCTCGAGGTTCGCGAGGATCTGAAGACCCGTCGCCGCGTCGACGGCGGGCCGGACCGGGTGATGTATCTCGAGGGATCGGACCAGCACCGCGGCTGGTTCCACTCCTCGCTGCTCGAGAGCTGCGGCACGCGCGGACGCGCGCCCTACGACATCGTCGTCACGCACGGCTTCACGCTCGACGAGCAGGGCCGCAAGATGTCGAAGTCGCTGGGCAACACCGTCGCCCCGCAGGATGTCATCAAGCAGTACGGCGCCGACATCCTGCGCCTGTGGACCGCCTCGGTGGACTACTGGGACGACCAGCGCATCGGCCCGGAGATCCTCAAGAGCGTCGTCGACCAGTACCGCAAGCTGCGCAACACCATCCGCTGGATGCTGGGCACGCTGCACCACTTCGACCCGAGTGACCTCGTGCCGACGAACCGCATGCCGGAGCTGGAGCGGCTGATGCTGCACCGGCTCTGCGAGCTCGACGGGGAGGTGCGCAAGGCCTACGCCACCTACGACTACAAGCGCGTCGTCTCCCTGCTCGCGTCCTTCATGACGTCGGACCTGTCCGCCTTCTATTTCGACGTGCGCAAGGATGCGCTCTACTGCGACCCGGCCTCCAGCGTCACACGGCGCAGCGCACTTACCGTCATCGACCAGCTCTTCCGTTGCGTCGTGACGTGGCTCGCGCCGGTGCTCGTCTTCACGGCGGAGGAGGCCTGGCTCGCGCGCTTCGGCGAGGAGTCGGGCTCGGTGCATCTCCAGCAGTTCCCCATCATCCCGCCCGAGTGGCGCAACGACGAGCTTGCCGCGCGCTGGACGCGTATCCGGCGGGTCCGCCGTGTCGTCACCGGCGCACTCGAGATCGAGCGGGCGCAGAAGCGCATCGGCTCGAGCCTCGAGGCCGCGCCCGTCGTGTATGTCGCGGATGCCGAGCTGCGCGGCCTGCTGGCCGGCGTCGACTTCGCCGAGATCTGCATCACCTCCGCCATCACCGTCACCGACGGCGAGGGCCCGGCCGAAGCGTTCCGGCTCGACGACGTGCAGGGTGTCGCTGTGGTGCCGGCGAAGGCCGAGGGGCGCAAGTGCGCCCGCTCGTGGAAGATCTCGCCCGATGTCGGCAAGGATGCCGACTACCCGGACGTGACCCCGCGCGATGCGGCGGCGCTGCGCGAGTGGGATGCCCGCCACAAGGCTGCCTGACGCATGACGCCCGCCCGGCTCGGTTTCCTCGTCGCGGTTCTCACCCTCGCGCTCGACCAAGCGACGAAGCTCTGGCTCTACTTCGTCGCCGAGATCACGACCTGGACCGAGCCGGTCGCGCTCACGCCCTTCATGTCCCTGACGCTTGTCTGGAACCGGGGCATTTCCTACGGCCTCTTCCAGCAATCGAGCGAGACAGGACGCTGGGCGCTGATCGTCCTGTCCTTCGCGGCGGCGGTTGGCCTGTCGGTCTGGCTCGCGCGCAGCGCGCACCAGGTGGTGGCCGTGGGGCTCGGCCTCCTCATCGGCGGGGCCGTCGGCAATGCCATCGACAGGCTCCTCTACGGCGCGGTGCTCGACTTCGTGCACCTGCACGCCGGCTCCTTCAGCTGGTACGTCTTCAATGTCGCTGATGCTGCCATCGTTGCGGGGGTAGGGCTCCTTCTGTATGACTCCTTCGTCCTCGAGCGCAGGCGCTCGGCCGCCCCGCGCGGCTGAGGCCCGGCCAGCGGCGGCGTGGCGCCTCACAATCGCCGCACCGATCGTCGAAACGTGGCGTACCGGCCGGAGGAAGCCGGTGTTGTTGATGGGATAGGATCATGACGCGAAACGACGTGACGTCCGGCCTCGTTAAGCCCGGCTTCATGAGGGCGGGGCTCCTGGCCGCCATCGCCGCCTTCGCGTTTGCCCTCGCCTACCCGGGGCCGGCGCAGGCGCAGGAAGAAAGCGGCGTCTTCATGAAGAACCTGCTCGGCTCCCTCGGCATCATCGAGGGCGAGCAGGACGCCATCATCTACCGCGAGCGCCCGCCCCTCGTTGTGCCGCCGTCCACGAGCACACTGCCGCCGCCGCGCGACAGCGAGCGGCTGACCGCCAACCCCGCCTGGCCGAAGGACCCCGACGTCGCCAAGGCGCGCGAGGCCGCTGCTGCCGCGCGCCGTCCGGTGCCCGTGCGCAACGACCAGATGGTGTCGCAGGGCGCCCGCATGTCGAACCAGGAGCTGCTGGCCGTGCGCGGACGCGGCCCCAACAGTGCCCCCGGGCCGATCGCGAACCCGTGCTATGGCGACAACTGCCGCGAGACGCACTGGGTGAACCCGGACCAGCTGCGCTATTCCAACGGTCGCGACCCCGACGCCCCGCCCATCGCCTACGGCAAGGAGCCGCAGCGCCAGGCGCTGACAGAGCCGCCGCCCGGCTATCGCCTGCCCTCGCCCGAGGCGCCCATCGGCAAGGCTGAGCGCGCCCCGGCCACGTCGGCGCCCGAGGATGGCGATCCGCGCGGCTTCATCAATCAGGAAGCGCGCCGCAACAGATGACAAGAGCCTTCCGGCAACCTATCTCCTGAGCGCAGGCTGCGTGTGGCCGGCGCCAGCAGATTCCCGGGTTGCCACCGGTCCTGCCGCGCCGGCTGTCGACGCAGCCGGCGCTTTGCATTTCAAATGCCGCCCGTCCCGCCGTCCGACCGGAACACACCATGACCCACACCCCTCCCGCCGACCTCACGCCCACCGCAACCCGGCACCAGGCGCCAGAGGGGGCAGCGGCGCAGACGCATACCTTCCGGCTCGACAACGGGCTCGACGTGGTCGTCATCCCGGACCGGCGGGTGCCTGTGGTCACGCACATGGTCTGGTATCGCAACGGCTCGGCCGACGATCCGCCCGGCAAGTCCGGCATCGCCCACTTCCTCGAGCACCTGATGTTCAAGGGCACGGCGAAGCACCCTGCCGGCGAGTTCTCCAAGGTCGTCGCAGCCCTCGGCGGCCAGGAAAACGCCTTCACCTCCTACGACTACACGGCCTATTTCCAGCGCGTCGCCAAGGAGCATCTCGGCACGATGATGGAGTTCGAGGCCGACCGCATGACGGGCCTCGTGCTGACTGACGACGTCGTCGCGCCCGAGCGTGACGTGGTGCTGGAGGAGCGGCGCATGCGCGTCGAGACTGACCCGGCCGCCCAGCTCAGCGAGGCGATGGAAGCGGCGCTCTACGTTCATCACCCCTACGGCACGCCCATCATCGGCTGGATGCATGAGATCGAGGGCCTGAGCCGCGACGACGCGCTCGCCTATTACGAGCGCTTCTACACGCCCGAGAACGCCATTCTCGTCGTGGCCGGCGACGTCGAGCCGGAGGAGGTGCGGGCCCTCGCCGAGAAGACCTACGGCAAGGTCAAGTCGCGCGGTGCCCGGCCGGAGCGTTCGCGCCCGCGCGAGCCGGAACCACGCGCCCTGCGCAAGGTGACGGTGGCCGACCCCAAGGTGGAGCAGCCCTATGTGCAGCGGGCCTATCTCGTGCCCTCAGCCCGCACGCAGACGGGCAACGAGGCCTATGCGCTCGACGTGCTCGCCGAGGTCCTCGGCGGCGGCGCCACCTCGGTGCTCTACCGCGAACTCGTGATGAAGCGCGACATCGCGGTCTCCGCCGGGGCCTACTACCTGTCCGGGATGCTGGATGACAGCCGCTTCCTCGCCTACGCCGTGCCCAAGCCCGGCATCACCCTCGACGCACTCGACGAGGCGATCGACGCCGTCATCGCCGATTTCCTCGCCCGCGGCGTCGAGCCGGCCGAGCTCGCCAGCGCCAAGACCCGCCTCATCGCCGAGATGGTCTACGCTGCCGACAACCAGGCTCACCTCGCCCGCATCTACGGCGCGGCGCTCGCCGTTGGCGAGACGGTGGAGGAGGTCGAGGCCTGGCCGGGCCGCATCGAGGCCGTGACGGCCGAGGATGTCGTGGAAGCGGGCCGCCGCTTCCTCGTGGCCCGCCGTGCCGTCATCGGCCACCTCGCGCACGCCGACTGATCTCCGCTTCCGCTCCCCGCCCTTCCCGACTGGAGCCACCATGACAACGAGCGCCGCCACGAAGACCGCCGAACAGCCCTACCGTGCCTCCCACCGCGTGCAGCGCGTGGTGTCGCCGGGCGGCATCGAGGCCTGGCTGGTCGAGGAGCATGCCGTGCCGCTGGTGGCGCTCGAGTTCGCCTTCCTCGGCGGCACGACCCAGGACGCGCCGGGCAAGGGCGGCACGGCGACAATGCTCGCCGGCCTGCTCGACGAGGGGGCGGGCCCGCACGACTCGGCCGCCTTCCAGCAGATGCTGGCAGACCGGGCCATCGAGCTGCATTTCTTCGCCGACCGTGACAGCCTGCGCGGCTCGCTGAAAACCTTGCGCCGCCATGCGGACGAGGCCTTCGATCTCCTGAGGCTCGCTGTGAACGAGCCGCGCTTCGACGCCGATGCCATCGCCCGCGTCAGGGCGCAGGTCGAGGCGGGCCTGCGCCATGTCCTGAAGGATCCCGACGCGGTTGCGCGGGAGCAGTTCTTCCGCCACGCCTTCCCGGATCATCCCTACGGGCGCCCGCCGCAGGGCACGCTCGCGGAGGTGCCGGCCATCGCGCGCGAGGATCTCGTGGCCATGCACCGCGCGACCATGGCCCGCTCCAACCTCTTCGTCGCCGCGGTGGGTGCGATCGACGGCGCGACCCTCGCGGCGCGTCTCGACGACATCTTCGGTACGCTGCCCGCCACCGCGGGAATCGCGCAGCCGGCCGAAGTCGTGCCGGCGACCGCCGATGCGCCCGTCGTGGTCGACATCGACGTGCCGCAGTCGGTGATCCGCTTTGGCGGGCCCGGCATCGCGCGCCTCGATGACGACTACCTGCCCGCCTACGTGCTCAACCACATTCTCGGCGGCGGCTCCTTCACCTCGCGCCTTTTCCAGGAAGTGCGCGAGAAGCGCGGCCTCGCCTACAGCGTCCACACCTCCCTTCTGCCGCTGCGCAGCAGCGCCCTCTTCGGCGGCTCCACCGCAACGAAGAACGAGCGCGCCGCCGAATCGCTCTCCGTCATCCGCGCCGAGATCGCCGACCTGCTCGCGAAGGGGCCGAGCGAGGACGAGCTGGCGAAGGCCAGGCAGTTCCTCATCGGCTCCTATGCGCTGCATTTCGACACCTCCGCCAAGATCGCGCGGCAGCTGCTGCAGATCTCCATGGATGGACTCGGCATCGACTACATCGACCGGCGCAACGACCTCGTCGCAGCCGTGACCATGGCGGACGTGCGGCGCGCGGCGGAGCGGCTGTTTGCGGATAACAGGATGCTCGTCGTCGCTGCGGGCCGGCCCGAGGGGCTGTGAGCGGGCGGCCGGCGGCGCGGGCCATGGTAGCCGCACGCCTCCGGGCACATTATCGTCGCCTTCATGCCTGATGAGTCTTGCCGGGTCTCCGTCGCCCGGACGACCTGTCCCGAGAGCCGATTGAAAAGAGGCCTCCGATGACCTTCACGCAGTCGATCGATCTTGTCCGCGCCGCCACCATCGGCGGTGACGGCCTGCCGGACACCGCCATCGATGCCGCCCTCTCCGCCGTCGAAACGGCTGCTGGCCGCCTCGCCAGCGAGCATCGGGCCGGCGCGCTGCCGCTCCTCTCCGTGCCGGGAGAGACCGGCGACCTCGCCGCGATCCGCGAAGCCGGCGCGCGGCTGGCCGATGGAGCGAGCGACGTCGTCATCCTGGGCACCGGGGGCTCCAGCCTCGGCGGGCAGACGCTCGCCCAGCTCGCCGACTATGCCGTGCCGGGTCTCGGGCGCTTTGCGGACAAGCCGCGCATCCACTTCCTCGACAATCTCGACCCGCTGACCTTCGGCAGCCTCCTGGAGCGCCTGCCCCTCGAGACGACGCGCTTTGCCGCCATCTCCAAGTCCGGCGGCACGGGCGAGACGCTGCTGCAGACCATGGCCGTTCTCTCCGCGCTCGACCGCGCCGGGCTGCGTTCGAAGGTCAGCACCATGTTCGTGGGCCTGTCGGAGCCACAGGTGGACGGCGGCAAGCGCAACGCCCTGCGAGCCCTGCTGGAGCCGGAGGGTGTCCCCTTCCTCGAGCATCACACCGGCATCGGCGGACGCTATTCGGTGCTGACCAACGTCGGCCTGCTGCCTGCAGCGGTCCTCGGCCTCGACATCGCCGCCATCCGGGCCGGCGCGGCGGAGGTGGTGGCGCCCTTCATCTCGGGCGGCGACGTGCGCGAGGCGCCGAGCGCCATCGGCGCGGCAGTCAACATGGCGGCGACACTGGAAGGCAGGGCTATCGCCGTCTTCATGGGCTATTCGGACCGTCTGGAGCGTTTCGCCCGCTGGTGGGTGCAGCTGTGGGCGGAGAGCCTCGGCAAGGACGGCAAGGGAACGCAGCCTGTCGCCGCGCTCGGGCCCGTTGACCAGCACAGCCAGCAGCAGCTCTACCTCGCCGGGCCGAAGGACAAGCTCTTCACCGTCGTCACCACTGCCGCGCGCGGCCGGGGGCCAAAGATCGACGCCGCACTCGCCGAGCGGGCCGGCCAGGCGGATTTCGGCGGCAAGACCATTGGCGACCTCGTGGCGGCGCAGGGGCTCGCCATGATAGACACCTTCGCGCGCAACGGCTGCCCGGTGCGCCACATCCATGTCGACCGCATTGACGAGCGCACCATGGGCGCGCTGCTCATGCACTTCATGCTGGAGACGATCCTGACCGGCTTCGCGCTCGGCGTGGATCCGTTTGACCAGCCGGCTGTGGAGGAGGCGAAGATCCTCGCCAAGCGCTATCTCGCTGAAGGGCGCGGCTGAGGCCTCCGCCTGCCGCATCAAGCCCCGCGTTATACGGATCGACCCATGGCGGTGCGCCGTCTCGACCCTGTCCTGATCGACCGCATTGCCGCCGGCGAGGTGATAGAGCGGCCGGCGGCAGCCGTGAAGGAGCTCGTCGAGAACGCGCTCGATGCCGGCGCGACAACCATAGAGGTCGTGATCGAGGCCGGCGGCCGGCGCCTCATCCGCGTCAGTGACGACGGCACCGGCATGACGCGCGAGGATCTTTCGCTCGCCGTCGAGCGTCACGCTACCTCCAAGCTGCCAACCGGCGACCTTTTCGCCATCGCAACGCTCGGCTTCCGCGGCGAGGCCCTGCCCTCCATCGGCGCGGTGGCGCGTCTGTCGATCACGACGCGCCATCCGGATGAGCCGCACGGCTGGGAAATCGTGGTTGACGGGGGCGTCAAGCACGAGCCGCGGCCCGCTGCGGCGGTGCGCGGCACGCGCGTGGAGGTGACGGACCTGTTCGCCGCCACGCCGGCGCGCCTCAAGTTCCTGAAGACCGACAGGGCGGAGGCCCAGGCGGTGGCGGAGGCGGTGAAGCGCCTCGCCATGGCCCACCCCGATGTGCGCTTCGTCCTGGCCGGCGACAATCTCTCGCCGCTCGACCTGCCGGCGGAGGGGGACGACCAGGAGGCGCTGCTGAGGCGCATCACACGCCTCATCGGCCCCGATTTCGCGCCCAACGCCCTGCCCGTTTCCGCGAGCCGCGAGGGCATCGATCTCGAGGGCTTTATCGGCCTGCCGACCTATCATCGCGGCACGGCGGCGCAGATCCACACCACGGTCAACGGCCGCCCGGTGCGCGACAAGCTCATCCTGGGCGCCATACGCGCCGCCTATATGGATTTTCTGCCAAGAGACAGGCACCCGGCGCTGGCGCTCGCCATCAGCTGCGATCCGCGGGTCGTCGATGTCAATGTGCACCCGGCCAAGACGGAGGTGCGCTTCCGCGACGGCGGGCTCGTGCGCGGCCTCGTCGTCGGCGCCCTCAAGGAGGCGCTGACGCGCGCCGGCCACCGGGTGACAACCACCGGGGGGCTGCGGACGCTGGAAGCGGCGCGGCCAGCCTTTGCCCTTCCATCCGCTGCGCCGACGCCGGGCGCTCTCGCCTCCCCCACGCCGCGACTGCGTGCGCCCGCCGACGGTGCCTGGCGGGACTGGCAGGCGCCCCTCTCCGGGCTCGACGAACCACGGCAGTCGACACTGGACGGTATCGCGGTTCCCTCTGCCGACGCGCGGGCTGGCGTCGACGAACCGGATGCGGACGCGCTTGCCCAGCCGCTCGGCGCCGCCCGCGCGCAGGTGCACGAGAACTACATCATCGCACAGACGCAGGACGGCATCGTCATCGTCGATCAACACGCGGCGCATGAGCGGCTCGTCTACGAGCGGCTGAAGCGCGAGCGCGCCGCAACGGGGATCACGCGCCAGATGCTTCTCATCCCTGAGATCGTCGAGCTCGATCCCGTCGAGGCAGACCGTCTGCTTGCCCACGCGGAGACGCTCGAGGCGCTGGGCCTCGTTATCGAGGGCTTCGGGTCTGGCGCCGTGGCCGTGCGGGAGGTGCCCGCCGCGCTCGCGGGCGGCGCCATCAAGCCCCTCGTCCGCGACGTTGCCGATGCTCTCGCGGAATGGGGCGACGCCCGCGCGCTGGAGGAACGTCTCGATCACGTGCTTGCAACCATGGCCTGCCACGGCTCCGTGCGCTCGGGCCGCAGGCTCCGCCCCGAAGAGATGAATGCACTGCTGCGCGAGATGGAGGCGACCCCGCACTCGGGCCAGTGCAACCACGGCCGGCCGACCTATGTCGAGCTCAAGCTGGCCGATATCGAGCGTCTCTTCGGCCGTCGCTGACCGGCACCCGCCCCGCCGACCACGACGGGCCGCAACCTCTGCCCGTCAGCACCGTTGAAGCGCCGGCGCATGCGGGCCGTGCCCGCCTTTTTTCCGGCCGCCCTGCCCTGGCGATCTTTCACCGGGCCCGGTTCTCTGGTGCGCAACATTCCAAAGACAGAAACAATACATTTCGCGATTGATCACGATTAGTATCTAGACAAAATATATCACGTTGCTATTTTCCGCACCGCAACGCACACCTGATCACCGGAAGAATCATATAGATATTATTACTCCATTTTTCTTCATGTGCTTCTGAAATTTCATTTCTATACCAAGATCTGTACGAACAAAGGAATTTGTCATGAGCTTTTGCATGCCGATCTGCGGCCCTGTCGTTTGCATGCCGCTGTGCCCACCCCCGTGCCAGCCATGCCCGCCGAGCCCACCGCCTCCTCCTCCACCGCCGCCGCCTCCACCGCCTCCACCGCCTCCACCGCCGCCGCCTCCGCCTCCGCCGCCGCCGCCGAACCCGTGCCCGCCCCCGAAGCCGGAGCCGAAGCCGGAACCGTGCAAGCCCGAGCCGAAGCCGGCGCCCTGCCCGGCCCCGAAGCCGGAGCCGAAGCCAGAGCCGTGCAAGCCCGAGCCGAAGCCGGCGCCCTGCCCGGCCCCGAAGCCGGAGCCGAAGCCAGAGCCGTGCAAGCCCGAGCCGAAACCGGCGCCTTGCCCGGCCCCGAAGCCGGAGCCGAAGCCAGAGCCGTGCAAGCCCGAGCCGAAGCCGGCGCCCTGCCCGGCCCCGAAGCCGGAGCCCAAGCCGGAGCCGTGCAAGCCCGAGCCGAAACCGGCGCCTTGCCCGGCCCCGAAGCCGGAGCCCAAGCCGGAGCCGTGCAAGCCCGAGCCATGCAGGCCCCAGCCGTGCGCACCGAAGGGTGGCCATTGCGATAGCAAGGGTCTGGCCGGCATCCTCGGAGAGCTGAAGAGCGTGCTGACGGCCCTCGAGAAGACGCTCAATGCGCTTTCGACGAAGCTTGCCGATCTTTGCGGCCTCGGTGAGCGTCCCTGCGGGAATGACGCGTGCAACCGCGATGACAGGAACGATATCACCTCCTTCATCGCGAAAATCTTCATCAGCCTGAAGCTTTCCCAGTGACGATGCGCATGGCCGGTGCGGGACGAGCCTCCCGCGCCGGCCTCTTTCCACCTGCCCTGTCGTTCGGGAGGCCGCGGAAAACTATCCGCCGGTATCGAAGCGCAGGACAAGCACCTTGCTGTCGCCGTACAGCCGCTCCTCGAGCAGCCTGAACCCCTCCGGCGGAACAACGGGCGACGACGACGCCTCCTCCAGCACAACCAGTGCATCCGGTGCCAGCCAGCCGCCGTCGCGGGCGCTGGCGAGTGCCCGCTCGCCAAGGCCCTTGCCGTAGGGCGGGTCGCAGAAGACGAGCGAGAAGGGCTCGAGAGGCTTGGCCGGGCCGAGCCTCGTCGCATCGCGCCGGAAGATGCGTGTCAGGCCGGCCGCGCCGAGCGCATCGACATTGGCACGGATAACTCCCCGCGCCTCGGCACCATTGTCAACGAGAAGCGCGAAGGCCGCGCCGCGCGACACGGCCTCGAGCCCCATGGCCCCGGTGCCAGCGAAGAGATCGAGCACCCGCGCGCCTGCCACCGGGTCGTCATAGGCGTGGGTCAGTACGTTGAAGAGGGCTTCGCGCAACCGGTCCGACGTCGGCCGGATGGCGTCAGTCCTCGGCCCAGCGAGGGGCCGGCCCTTGAACCGCCCTGCGACGATGCGCATGGCCGCCCCTCTAGCGCTTGCGCGGGCCGGTGGGCTTGCGCGGGCCGCCCGAGCGCGGGGGACGTGCTCCGGGCTTGCCGCCGGAGGTCCGCCCTGCCGGTCCGGAACCGCCCGGCTTGCCCGGACGCTTGCCGGGCCGCTCCTGCCCTTCCCGTCCCCGCAGGTCGGGCCGGTCACCGGAGGGACGACGCGCCGGCTTCTGCACGGCCCGGACGGCACTGCCGCCGCGGGCGCCCCCTGCCGTTGCAGCAGCGCTGCAGCGCCGCGGCACGGGCGCCTCACGCACCGGCTCCTCGGTGGCGCGCACGATACGCTCGACCAGCACCCTGCGCCCGCGCGCATCGGCGATGCGGCCGGCGCGGGCGCGCTCCTTCTCCGCGTTCGCCAGGCGCTCCGCCTTCGGGTCGGCCCCGCGGCGTGGCGGGCGCGCCCGGCCACTGGTGTCCTCGTCGGCGCGCCACACGCTGCGGCCCTTCGTCTCCTCGGGCCGTGGAGTCTCTTTCGCCTCTCGCGCCGGCGCACGGCGAAGACCGGCCGGCTTCCTGCCGGCAGGCTCCGGCCGGTCGAGGATGTCGGTGTCGGGCGCGAAGATCGGCGCGTCGAAGTCCGCTCCGGCCTGGGCCGCGAGCTTCTCGCCGAGCTGGTCCTTGAGAACCCGGGTGCGCACCTCCTCCACGGCGCCCTCGCCGAGGTCGCCGAGCTGGAAGGGCCCGAAGGACACGCGGATGAGCCGGTTCACCTTGAGACCGAGATGCTCGAGGATGCGCTTGACCTCACGGTTCTTGCCCTCTCGCAGGCCCACCGTCAGCCAGACATTGTCGCCCTGCTTGCGCTCGAGCCGCGCCTCGATCGGGCCGTAGTGCATGCCGTCGATTGTGACGCCGTTGGCGAGGCCGTCGAGCGTCGCCTGGTCCGTCTCGCCATAGGCGCGGACGCGATAGCGCCGCAGCCAGCCGGTGTCGGGATGGGCGAGAACGCGCGCGAGGCCGCCGTCGTTGGTCAGCAGCAGCAGCCCTTCCGTATTGATGTCGAGCCGGCCGATGGCGACGACGCGCGGCAGGTCGGGTGGCAGCGCCTCGAAGACGGTCGGCCGTCCCTCGGGGTCGCGCGCCGTCGTCACGAGGCCGCGCGGCTTGTGGTAGAGCCACAGGCGCGTGCGTTCGCGCGTCGGCATCGGCTCGCCGTCGATCGTCACCCGGTCGTCGGGGCCGATCAGTGTCGCCGGCGTGTCGATGAGCTTGCCGTTCACGGCGACGCGGCCGGCGCGGATGATCTCCTCGGCGTCGCGTCGCGAGGCGACGCCGGCGCGGGCCATGACCTTGGCGATGCGCTGGCGCCCGTCCCTGTCGGGCAGGACTTCGCGCGCAGCCACGGCGCGCCGCGCCGCCTTGCGCATCAGCGGGCTGTTGCCGTCCACGACGGCGGCCGGGCGGCCGCTGTCCGCGACGCCCGCCTTGTTCACGGATTTCTTCTTGCCGGCGGAACCGGGAAGCCGCTTGCCGGCTGCCTGCCCTTTGCCGGCCGGTCCCTTGCCACCGGCGCGGCGCGGGCCGCGTTGATCGTCAGACTTGTCGTTCATGGCGCGGTGATAGCAGAGTGCAGGCGGCGAAGCGAGGAGGAGCATCAGGCTTCGACATGAATAACAACGCGCGCACGGATGCGATGGCCGTCGCCCTGGCAGAAGCGGAAGCTGCCGCCGCACGCGGCGAGGTACCCGTGGGCGCGGCCGTTGTGCGCGACGGCCGCGTGATCGCCCGCGCCGGCAACCGCACGCGCGAGCTCAACGACCCGTCCGCCCACGCGGAGATGCTCGCCATCCGCGAGGCCTGCCGCGCGCTCGACGACGAGCGACTTGCCGGCTGCGACCTCTACGTGACGCTTGAGCCATGCCCCATGTGCGCGGGGGTCATCTCCTTCGCCCGCATCCGGCGGCTCTATTTCGGCGCGGCAGATCCCAAGGGCGGCGCTGTCGAGAACGGCGTCAGGCTCTACACCTCGCCCACCTGCCACCATGCACCGGAGGTCTACGGCGGCATCCGGGAGAGCGAGGCCGCGCGCCTGCTCAAGGACTTTTTCCGCGAGCGGCGCTGACCAGACCGCAGGCAGCCGCGAGTGCCGACGAAGGCCGGCGACGCGCGGGGCGCCTGGTCACGAAGCCGAGAGCGCGACCGGCGAGACCGGCGGGGTAGCATCGGCGAGGGCGCGCGGGCGGGGGCCGCCGGTCGCCCAGTCGATCAGTTCCACGGTATGGACAACGGGGACGGGGCGGCCGCGGTCGGCGAATCCCTTGCTGATCTGGGTCATGCAGCCGATGTTGCCGGTCGCGACGATGCTCGCGCCGGTCTTCTCGATGTTGTCCACCTTGCGCTCGCGCAGGCGTCCGGCGATCTCGGGCTGCAGGATGTTGTAGGTGCCGGCCGAGCCGCAGCAGATGTGGCCTTCCGGCACGTCCTTGACGGTGAAGCCGGCCTTGCGCAGCAGCCTCTTCGGCTCCTCGCGGATCTGCTGGCCGTGCTGCATGGAGCAGGCGGAGTGATAGGCCACAATGAGGTGGCCCACGTCGGCCCGCGGCGCGAGCGGCAGCGTCGCGAGATATTCGGTGATGTCCCTGGCGAGATCCGAGACGCGGCGCGCCTTTTCGGCATAGGCCGGATCGTCGCGGAACATGAAGCCGTAGTCCTTGATCGTCGTGCCGCAGCCCGATGCCGTGATGATGATGGCGTCGAGCCCGCCTCTCTCGATCTCGCGCATCCACGCATCGATGTTGCGCCGGGCGAAGGCGTGGCCCTCGGCCTCGCGGCCCATGTGGTGGACGAGCGCGCCGCAGCAGCCCTCCCCTTCCGCCAGCACCACCTCGACCCCGTGGCGGTTGAGCAGGCGGATCGCGGCGGCATTGATGCCGGGGTCGAGCACCGGCTGGGCGCAGCCCGACAGCAGCGCCACCCGTCCGCGTCGGGGGCCCGCGGCCGGATAGATGCTGCGACGGTTGCCCTCGTGCGCCGGCAAGGCCGAGGGCGCGAGGTCCAGCATCGCTGCAAGCCGCGGACCGAGCCCCGGCAGCCGCCGGAAGGCGCCGCGCAGCGGTTTCGCCAGTCGCGCGGCTGCGAGGGCGGCGCGGAAGCGGGCCGGATAGGGCAGCACAGCGGCCAGCAGCATGCGCACCAGCCTGTCGTGCCACGGGCGCCGGTAGGTCGTCTCGATATGGGCGCGGGCGTGGTCGACGAGGTGCATGTAATGCACGCCCGAAGGGCAGGTCGTCATGCACGACAGGCACGAGAGGCAGCGGTCGACGTGCTTCGCCACCTCCGGTGTCGCCGGCTTGCCGCTCTCGAGCATCTCCTTGATGAGATAGATACGGCCGCGCGGCGAGTCGAGCTCGTCGCCGAGCAGGAGATAGGTGGGGCAGGTCGCTGTGCAGAAGCCGCAGTGCACGCAGGTGCGCAGGATCTTCTCCGATTCCTGCATCTGCGCCGTGACGAGCTGCTCTGGGCGGAAGTTGGTCTGCATCTAGATCCCGGCGTACATGCGGCCGGGCTCGAAGATCCCGGCAGGGTCGACGGCGCGCTTGATGCCCTCGCTCAGGCGCATCAGCGGCGCAGCGAGCGGCTGGAACGGCTGGAGTGCGGCCCGGATGTCGGCCGGTGCGCGCCACAGCGTGGTGTGGCCGCCATGGGGGGCGAGCGCCTTGCGGATGGCCTCGGCGCAGCAGTCCCCCTCCGCCGGCACGGCGAGCCAGACGAGGCCGCCGCCCCAGTCGTAGAAGAAGCGGGCATCGGCATGGGCCGCAATGGCGGCCGCAACGCGGGGACCGGCGGTGGGCACCGTGGAAATGCGCCAGACAGCATGCGCCTGCGGCTCGGCGAGGAAGCGCACGTCGCGCACGTCCTGCCACAGGCGCCGCGCCTCCCCCGCATCGACGATGCGCTCGGCCGGGCCGTAGGGCGCGAGCAGATGGCGCAGCTCGCCGACACGGTAGTCCACCGACGGGGAGAAGCCCTCGATGCGCAGGAGGGTGAGCGCCCGCTCGCCGCCGAGGCCGGCCGGCAGGTGCGCCGCGCCGGTGATCTCGAAGGGCGAGCAGAGGGCCGCGTTGAGCGCCTCCACGCCGCGCACGTCGTCGAGGCCCTCGATGACGAGAGTCGCCGAACGCTCCGCCTTCGGCTGCACCTTGAAGGTCACTTCCGTCAGCAGCCCGAGCGTGCCCCAGGCGCCGGCCGCGAGCTTGACGAGGTCGAGGCCCGTCACGTTCTTCATCACCCGCCCGCCGGACTTCACCACCTCGCCGCGACCGTTGACGAAGCGCACACCGATCATGGCATCGCGGCAGGCCCCGGCCATGATGCGCCGCGGGCCCGACAGGTTGGTGGCGGCGAGCCCGCCGACCGTCGCCTCCCCTTCGCTGCCGAGCAACACGCGCGCATCCGCCGGCTCGAAGGGCAGCATCTGGCCGCGCTCCGCCAGCGTGCGCTCGACCTCGGCCAGCGGCGTGCCCGCACGGGCGGCGATGACGAGCTCGGCCGGCTCGTAAAGGGTGATGCCCGTCAGTCCCCGCGTCGACAGCGTTGCCTCGGCGTTCACCGGCCGGCCGACCGCTGCCTTTGTGCCGCCGCCGCGGATGGCGAGCGGGCGGCTGGCGGCGGCACAGGCCGCGACAAGCGCGGCGGCTTCCTCCTCGCTCTCGGGCGTCAGCACCAGCTCGGAGATGGTGGCGGACTTCGGCAGCGTCATTGCACCACCCGGCCGTCGAGCGGGAAGACCTTGGCCGGGTTGAGCAGCCATGCCGGATCGAAGACGCCGCGGATGCGCATCTGCTGCGCGAGGTCAATGTCGGAATATTGGTGCCGCATGAGGTCACGCTTCTCGATGCCGACGCCGTGCTCGCCCGTGAGGCAGCCCCCCACCTCGACACACAGCTTCAGGATGTCGGCGCCGGCGGCCTCCGCCTTCTCCAGCTCGCCCGGCTTGTTGATGTCGTAGAGCACGAGCGGGTGCAGGTTGCCGTCCCCGGCATGGAAGATGTTGGCGACGCCGAGACCGTAGCCGTTGCAGATCTCGCTGATGCGCTTCAGCACATAGGGCAGCTGGCCGGTGGGGATGGTGCCGTCCATGCACAGATAGTCCGCGATGCGGCCCATGGCACCGAAGGCCGACTTGCGGCCCTTCCATATGGCGGCGCTCTCCGCCTCGGAGCGCGAGACGCGCAGCGCCTTGGGCGAGAAGCGCTCGGCGATGGCGACGATGCGCTTCAGGGCGTCCTCGATTTCGGCCTCGGAGCCCTCCACCTCGACAATGAGCAGGGCCTCGACGTCGAGCGGATAGCCGGCGTGAGCGAAGGCCTCGCACACCTTGATGGCCGGTCGGTCCATGAACTCGAGAGCCACGGGGATGATGCCGGCCCCGATAATGGCCGCGACGCAGGCGCCCGCCGTCTCGACCGAGTCGAAGCCCATCAGGGCCGGTCGTGCCCCCTCCGCCTGGCGCAGGATGCGCACCGTCGCCTCGGTGATAACGCCGAGCTGGCCTTCCGAACCGCAGACGAGACCGAGGAGATCGTAGCCCGGCGCATCGAGATGGGCGCCGCCTATTTCCACCACGGTGCCGTCGAGCAGCACCATGGTGACACCGAGCAGGTTGTTGGTGGTGACGCCGTACTTGAGGCAGTGGGCGCCGCCGGAGTTCATGGCGATGTTGCCGGCGATGGTGCAGGCGAGCTGCGACGAGGGGTCCGGCGCATAGAAAAAGCCCTCGTGCGCCACCGCCTGGCTGATGGCCAGATTGGTGATGCCGGCCTGGACGCGCGCCGTGCGGTTGACGAAGTCGATGTCGAGCACGCGATTCATCTTGGCGACGCCGAGGACGACCGCATCCTCCTGCGGGATCGCGCCGCCGGAGAGCGACGTGCCGGCGCCGCGCGGCACGACCCTGACGCCCTCGGCGTGGCAGAAGCGCAGCACGGCCGCGACCTCCTCCGTCGTCGACGGCAGCACGACGGCGAGCGGCATGCGGCGGTAGGCGGTGAGCGCATCGGTCTCGAAGGCGCGGCGCTCGTCCTCGGACGTGATGACGGCATCGGCCGGCAGCAGCCGCGCGAGGCCGGCGATGATGGCCTCGCGCCGCCCCAGCACCGCCGAATCCGGCTCGGGAAAGGCGATGGTCGTCACGGCATTCCTCCCTGCACTCCGCCGTCGGCACGCCCGGCGCCCCCTCTCCGGCGTGGGCGAGGGATTGGTGCAAATCTTATTGAGAATCACTTTAGACGATTGACAACCCTTTGCCAGCGCGACCGAAAGCAGCAAGATTGTTTCGCTTTCGGAAAAAGTGGATACGCGCGGTGGACCATCTCGGTGATCTCGACGTCTTTGCCCGCGTGGTCGCGGCCAGAGGCATGTCGGCGGCAGGGCGCGAGCTCGGCCTGTCACCGGCCGTGATCTCCAAACGCATCCGGCGGCTGGAGGAGCGGCTGGGCGTGCGCCTGCTGCAGCGCACGACGCGCCAGATCGCGCTGACGGACATCGGCCAGGGCTTCTATGAGCGGGTCGTCGCCATCCTGGCGGCAGTCGAGGAGGCGGAGAGCTGGGCGACCAGCGGTGCGGAGACGGCGCGGGGCCTCTTGCGCGTCTCGGCGCCCACCTCCTTCGGACGCATGCACATCGCCCCGCATATCAAGCGTTTCCTTGACGAGCATCCGGGCGTGACGGTGGATCTCGAACTGTCGGACGCCTTCGTCGACGTTGTGGCGGAAGGGTTCGACCTCGCCGTGCGCATCGCCGACCTCACTGATTCGAGCCTCGTCGCACGCCGCCTCGCCCCAAACCATCGCCTGCTCTGCGCCACGCCCGGCTATCTCGCCACGCACGGCAGGCCGCAGAGCATCGAGGAGCTTTCTCGCCACGCCCTCCTCGCCCATAATGCAGACCACTGGCGTCTGGAGGGACCGCAGGGCCTCGTTTCCGTCAAGGTCGCCGGCCCGCTGAGGACCAACTCGAGCGAGGTGGTGCGCGAGGCGGTGCTCGCCGGGATCGGCATCGCGCTGCGCTCGACCTGGGACATCGGTCCGGAGCTGGAGGACGGGCGGCTGGAGGTCGTGCTGCCGGGCTGGCGCGGGGTGAGCCGGGTCGGCATCTATGCTGTCTATCCGAGCCGGCGCCACCTGCAGCCGAAGGTGCGTGCCTTCATCGACTTCCTCGCCGCGCTCTACGGGCCGAAGCCATACTGGGACGCCGGCCTCGGTCTGCCCGACGAGATGGCGTGAGCGAGCCCTGCAACGGGCGGATGGCTGCCGTGCGGCACAAGGAGGCGGCTTGCAACCCGCACGACGGTTCGTCATGTTCTCGAACCGTTTGGAACGTCTCGAAGCTGAACCCCGGGAGCCGCTCGTGGGAGATTCGCCCGTGACCGCCGAAGTCGCCCGCCCCGGGCCGCGCGTCGGCCTTTTCGTCACCTGCCTCGTCGATCTCATGCGGCCCTCGGTCGGCTTTGCCGCCGTGAAGCTGCTGGAGGACGCGGGCTGCACCGTCGAGGTGCCGGTGCAGACCTGTTGCGGCCAGCCCGCCTACAACTCCGGCGACCGGCGCACGACGCGCGCCCTCGCCGAGCAAGTGATCGAGAACTTCCGCGGCTTCGACTATGTGGTCGCCCCCTCGGGCTCGTGCGCCGGCATGATCCGCAAGCACTACCCCGAGCTCTTCCGCGACGACCCCAACTGGCTGCCGCGCGCGACCGACCTCGCCGCCCGCACCCACGAGCTGACGAGCTTTCTCGTCGACGTGCTCAAGGTCGAGCGTGTCGAGGCGCGTTACGAGGGCCGCGTCACCTACCACGACTCCTGCTCGGGCCTGCGCGAGCTTGGCGTCGCCCGCCAGCCGCGCAAGCTGCTGAAGACGGTGGAGGGCCTCGAACTCGTCGAGATGCGGGAAAGCGACGTGTGCTGCGGCTTCGGCGGTACCTTCGCCGTCAAATACGGTGAGATTTCCGACGCCATCGTGTCGAAGAAGACGGAGAACATCGCCGAGAGCGGCGCCGATACCCTGCTGGCGGGTGATCTCGGCTGTCTCATGAACATGGCCGGCAAGCTCGCCCGCGAGGGCAAGGCGACGAAGGTGCGGCACGTGGCCGAGGTGCTCGCCGGCATGACGGACGACGCGCCCATCGCAGCCGCACCGGCGCGGCGGAGCGAGAGCGCGTGATCCCCGGCGCATCACGCCCTATTAGACGAAAGGCGAATTGTCGCGGGCGCCGTCCCGTGGTGCGACTTTGGTTGTCGTCGTTTCAGGGGCAACGGCATCAGGGACGAGGGAATTTTACCGGCCGCACGACAACGACAAGAACGGACGGCCAACAGCTCCACAGAGGGGAGCGGCAAACCGCCACCGGGCAGACGGGAGGCCGCGTGCGATCTCCCGTCTGCCCGTCCATACCCTGCCTGCCCGCTTCCTCCGCTTCTTCCAGCCCTGCCTTTACCTCGCCCGTCGCGCTTGACGCGCGCGGTCCAGCCTTCTGATATGCTGACCGCCCGAGGGACAAAGACATGACCCTTCACCCCACTTCCCCGAAGTTCAAGGAAAACGCCCGCCAGGCGCTCGGCGACGCTCAATTGCAGAAAGCGCTCGGCAATGTGCGGCAGGGCTTCATCGACAAGCGCGTCCACGCGGCGGAGCGTCTGCCCGAGTTCGAGGCGCTCCGGGACTCGGCGCGGGACATCAAGAACCACACCCTCGCGCACCTCGACCTCTATCTCGAGCGCTACGAGCAGGCGGTGACGGCGGCCGGCGGGCACGTTCACTTCGCGCGCACGGCCAAGGAGGCGTGCGACATCGTCGGCTCCATCTGCCAGCGCCTCGGGGCGAAGACCGTCACCAAGGGCAAGTCCATGATTGCCGAGGAGATCGGGCTCAACGCCCATCTCGAAAGCCTCGGCATGGAGGCGGTGGAGACCGATCTCGGCGAATACATCATCCAGCTCAGGAACGAGCCGCCGTCGCACATCATCGCACCGGCCGTGCATCTCACCAAGGAGCAGGTGGCGTCTGACTTCCGCCGCGTGCACAAGGGCCTCGACAAGGACCGGGACCTGTCCGAGCCGGTGACGCTCCTCGGTGAGGCGCGCCAGGTGCTGCGCGAGCGCTTCCTCGCCGCCGATGTCGGGATCACGGGGGCGAACTTCCTCGTCGCGGAAACGGGCACCTCGATCATCGTCACCAACGAGGGCAACGGCGACCTGACGCAGACCCTGCCCAAGGCGCACATCGTGCTGGCCTCGATCGAGAAGCTGGTGCCAACGCTTGAGGACGTATCGCAGATCCTGCGCGTGCTTGCCCGCTCGGCGACCGGGCAGGACATGTCGGTCTACACCACCTTCTCCACCGGGCCGCGGCGGCCGGGCGACCCCGACGGGCCGAACGAGTACCACGTCGTCATCGTCGACAACGGGCGCTCGGCGATGCTGGGCACCGACTTCCAGGACATGCTGCGCTGCATCCGCTGCGGGGCCTGCATGAACCACTGCCCCGTCTACCACGCCGTTGGCGGCCACGCCTATGGCTGGGTCTATCCCGGGCCCATGGGGGCGGTGCTGACGCCGAGCCTCATCGGCGTGGACAAGGCCGGGCACCTGCCGAACGCCTCCACCTTCTGCGGCCGCTGCGAGAGCGTGTGCCCCGTGCGCATCCCGCTGCCGAAGATGATGCGCCACTGGCGCGAGCGCGAGTTCGAGCGCCACCTCACGCCAGCGACCGTCCGCTCGGGCCTCTCGGTCTGGGGCTACTTCGCGCGCCGCCCGACGCTCTACCGCATCGCCACCAGCCTCGCCATGCGTGCACTCGCCTTCGCCGGCGCCGGCAAGGGGCGGCTGAGCTGGCTGCCCGGCGCCGGCGGCTGGACGCGCTATCGCGACTTCCCTGCCCCGCAGGGGGCCTCCTTCCAGGAGCGCTGGCGCAAGGAGCGCGCCAACCGCAAGGTGGCCTGAGCCAGTGACGTTTCCGGGAGCGAACAGCCCATGAGCAACGCCCGCGCCGAAATCCTCGCCAACATCCGCCGCTCGCTCGGTGTCACCGGCACGGAGGCGCCACGCCGCAGCGCGGTGGACGAGCGCATCGAGCGCGCGCCCAGAGGCATCATCCCCGCCCGCGGCCAGGTGACGGGCGCCGAGCGCATCGCCCTTTTCAGGGCCGAGGCGGAGCGGGCGCAGGCCACCGTCACCACAGTCGCCTCGGCGAATGCTGTGCCGGCGGCGGTTACCGACTACCTGCGCCGCCACAACCTGCCGGCCGCGGTGCGCATGGGCGCGGACGAGCGGCTCGCCGCCATGCCGTGGGGCGAAACCTCGCTCGAGATCACAAAGGGGCCGAGCAGCGGGAGCGACCTCAACGGCGTCAGCCACGCCTTCGCCGGCGTGGCCGAGTCGGGCACGCTCGTCCTCGTCTCGGGCGAGGACAACCCGACGACCCTCAACTTCCTGCCCGACAACCACATCGTCGTCGTCAACGCCAGGGATATCGCCGGCGACTATGAGGAGGTGTGGGGCCGAATCCGCTTCACCTACGGCAAGGGGCAGATGCCGCGCACGGTGAACTTCGTGACGGGCCCCTCGCGCTCCGGCGACATCGAGCAGACGCTGCTGCTCGGCGCCCACGGCCCGCGCCGCGTGCATATCGTCGTCGTGGAAGGCTGAAACGAAGACCCTGCGGAGGGGGCTGGCGGGCGCTCACGCCGCCCCGCGTCGATCAGGCGGCGGGCGTGACGAGCTTCAGCCCGATGATGCCGGCGACGATGAGGCCGATGCAGGCGAGCCGCAGCGCATCTGCGGCCTCGCCGAACAGCATGATGCCGAGCATCACCGTGCCCACCGTGCCGACACCGGTCCACACGGCATAGGCTGTGCCGAGCGGCAGGTTCTTGAGGGCAAGGCCGAGGAGGCCCAGGCTCGCGACCATCGAGACGATCGTGAACGCCGTCGGCAGCGGGCGGCTGAAGCCTTCGGTGAACTTGAGGCCGACGGCCCAGCCCACCTCGAAGAGCCCCGCGAGGAGGAGATAGATCCAAGCCATGAGGCATGGTCCTGTCGTTGGTCCGCCCGCACCTGAACGTCGGGCGGTGTGGCGGCAGGGGCGTCCCGGCCGGGAAGGTCCCGGCACGAGCCGGGGCGGGGTCGTCCCCACGGCGCAAGAGGTGGGAGGCGCGCCGCCTGCCGTCAAGGGCAGGCGACCGTCGATCAGCCCCGCTGCCGGATGAGGCGCGCCGCCGCGAGATCCTCGAGCGCGTAGCCGACGGACTTGAAGAGGGTGATCTCGTCCTCACGCGTGCGGCCGGGATGGGCGCCGGTGACGAGTTCCTTCAGGTCGGCGCGGATGTCGCTCTCGGCAATGATGCCCGCGGCCAGCGGCTGGGCGAGGTCGCCGGCAAGGACGGCGCCCGGACGCAGGTCGACGAACAGGCTCGCGCGCTTCACCGCCTCGTCGTCGCACTCGCGCATGTCGGCCTTGAAGCCGCCGACGAGGTCGAGATGGGCGCCAGGCTTGAGCCATGCGCCCTTGACCACCGGCTGCGTCGCGCTGGTGCAGCAGGAGATGACGTCCGCCGCTGCGGCGCTCGCGGCGAGATCCTTGCAGACCTCGGCCTTCAGCCCTTCCTGCGCGAGGGCGGCGACGATGGCCGCCGCCTTGTCCGGATTGCGGCCGTAGATCTCGATGCGGGAGAACGAGCGCACGCTCGCGTGGGCCGCCGCCATGTTGGCGGAGAGCTGGCCGGTGCCGACGACGAGCAGGTGGCGGGCATCGGCACGCGCCAGCCGCTTGGCGGCGACCGCCGAGGCCGCCGCGGTGCGGCGCACGGTGAGCTCGTCACCCTCGTAAACGCCCTTCAGGCGGCCGTCGGCCCCGTCGAAGAGGAGGTAGGCGGCGTTGATTGTGGAAAGGCCAAGCCTCGTGTTGCCGGGGAAGAACGTGACCACCTTAACGCCGATGCTGTCGCCGCCGATCCAGGCCGGCATCAGGAGCAGCGTGCCATCCTCGCCCTTCGGGTTGGCGACTGTGAAGCTCTGGCGCTGCGGCACCTCGGCCCCCGTCGCGAACATCTCCTCGAGGGCGGCGATGAGGCCCGGCCACGGCAGGGCGGCACGGACGGCGGCAGCATCGAACGTCTTCATGATCTGAGCGAATCCCCGTTTGAACCCCGGAGGGCCGTTCTTGCGGAAACGGCGGCCCTGCGCAATGGGCCGCCGCGCGCGGGCCCCTGCCCCGTCCGCATGGAACGGGCGCCCCGCCTCAGACGGAGCCGGTGAGCACGGGCTCGATCTGCTCCATCGCCCAGTCGATCTCCTCGCGGCGGATGACGAGCGGCGGAGCGAGGCGGATGGTGTGCTCGTGCGTATCCTTGGCGAGAACGCCGCGGGCCTGCAGCGCCTCGCAGTAGCGGCGGGCGCCGCCAGCCTCCGGGTGAAGCTCGATGGCGATCATGAGACCGCGCCCGCGCACCTCGCGCACGACGTTGCTGCGCAGGCCGGCGAGCGCCTTGAGGAAATAGGCGCCCTGGACGGCCGAGTTCTCAATCATCCCCTCCTCCGTAAGCACGTTGAGCGCAGTGCGCGCAACGGCGCAGGCGAGAGGATTGCCGCCGAAGGTGGATCCGTGCTGGCCCGGCTTGAGCACGCCAAGCACCTCCGAGTTGGAGAGGACGGCCGAGACCGGATAGAAGCCGCCCGACAGGGCCTTGCCGATGAGGGTGACATCCGCCTCGATGCCCTCATGCTCCTCGGCCAGGAGCTTGCCCGTGCGGCCGAGGCCCGTCTGGATCTCGTCGAGGATGAGCGTGATGTTGTGCCGGGTGCACAGCTCCCGCACACGCTTGAAATAGCCCGGCGGCGGAATGATGACACCCGCCTCGCCCTGGATAGGCTCGACGAGGAATCCGACGGTGTTGGGCGTGATCGCCGCCTCGAAGGCGGCCGCATCGCCGAAGGGCACGACGCGGAAGCCCGGCGCGAACGGGCCGAAGCCGCCGCGCCCGTCCGGATCCGTCGAGAAGCCCACGATGGCGATGGTGCGGCCGTGGAAGTTGTTGGCGCAGACGATGATCTCCGCCTGCCCCTCCGGCACGCCCTTGACCTCGTAGCCCCACTTGCGCACCGCCTTGATGGCGCTCTCCACCGCCTCGGCGCCGCTGTTCATGGGCAGCACCTTGTGCGAGCCGGTGAGCGCGGCGACCTCCTCGTAGAACAGCGCGAGCTGCTCGTTGCGGAACGCCCGCGAGGTCAGCGTCAGCTTCTTCGCCTGCTCGATCATGGCGGCGAGGATCCTGGGGTGGCAGTGGCCCTGGTTGACGGCCGAATAGGCCGACAGGCAGTCGAGATAGCGTCGCCCTTCCACGTCCCACACCCACACGCCCTCGCCGCGCGCCAGCACGACGTCGAGGGGCTTGTAGTTGTGGGCGCCGAGCGCCTGTTCGAGAGCGATGAAATCGGCCGCGCGCATGGTCATGATGTGGTCTCCGCAAAGGTTGCGGCGGCGCGGGCGACGCTGCGCTGGCCGGTGGGCCGGTCGAGCACGGAGCGTCCGAAGAGGCTCGCCGCCAGCTCGGCGAGCACGACCGCGCTGCGTCCGCGCTCGTCGAGGAAGGGATTGAGCTCGACGATGTCGAGCGAGCCGACGAGGCCGCTGTCGTGCAGCATTTCCATCACGAGATGGGCCTCGCGGTAGGTCGCGCCGCCGGGCACGGGCGTGCCCGCGCCGGGCGCAACCTCAGGGTCAAGGAAATCGACGTCGAGGCTGACGTGCAGGTGCGTGCGCTCCGGATCGAGCCCGGCGAGGATGCGGCGCAGCAGAACCGAGACGCCAAACTCGTCGATCAGGCGCATGTCGACACCGTCGAGGCCGTGCCGGGCGATAGCCTGCCGCTCCTCCTGGTCGATGGAGCGCAGGCCGAAAAGATGCACGTTCCTTGCGTCGAGCGGCGGGAAGCGATGCCCGCCGAGGACCGGCTGCAGGCTCTCCTCTCCGCACAGCAGGGAAACCGGCATGCCGTGGATGTTGCCGGAGGGCGTGGTGACAGGCGTGTTGAAGTCGGCATGGGCGTCGAGCCACAGCAGCACGAGCTCACGCCCCGTCGCCGCACAATGTCGCGCGACGGCGCTCACGGTGCCCATGGAAATGCTGTGGTCGCCGCCCATGAAGACCGGCACCTGGCCAGCCTCGAGGATGGCGAGCGCCCGCTCGTGCGCCACCCGGACATAGCCGGCGACGGTGCCCGCGTTGCGGCAGCGCGCGACGAGTGCTTCCGGCAGGTCGCGATCCGCAACCACCAGCGGCGTCACGTCGCCGTGGTCGTACACCCGGTGGCCGAGCGCCGTCAGCCGCGCCGCAAGGCCGGCCGTGCGCAGGGCGGCCGGGCCCATCAGCGTGCCGGCAACGGCGCCGCCGGCCTCGAGAGGAATGCCGAGAAGGCCAATATCCCGCGGCCCTGCAATCTCCTTCACCCTCGTCGTCCCCCTTTGCCAGAATCGACTCTGGCCGGAAGGTGGGAGCCGGTTTCTCTAACGAAAAGGCAGCAATGTGTTACGATATGCCATTCTTCTGACATAACGACAGGGAAAGGTAGCGTTTCGCCACATGGCCGACCTTGACGAGATCGACCGCCGCCTCATCGACCTCCTGCGCAAGGACGGGCGCATGCCGGCGGCCACTTTGGCGCGCATCCTCGGCGTCTCACGCGCCACGGTGCAGAACCGCATCGACCGCCTCATCAGCCGGGGCGTCCTCGTCGGCTTCACGGCGCGGCTGCGCAGCGATGTCGAGACCGTGCCCGTGCGGGCGCTGACGATGATCGAGGCCCGCGCCACTGACAACCGCCCGGTCATCGCCGCCATCCGCGGCATTCCCGAGGTGGCGCGCATCTACTCCACCAACGGACGCTGGGATGTCGTGGTGGAGATCCACGCCAGCGACCTCGCCACGCTCGACCGCGTGCTGACGGAAATCCGTTCCATCCGCGGCGTCACCCACACAGAGACGAACATCCTGCTGACGGAACTCTAGCCACCTGCGACCTTTAATATTAACAAGATATCAACAGACAACTTCTGATTGTGCAGACTCAAGCGGCCCTTCTAGCCTGCAGATAAAACGGCGCAGCGGGAGGGTTCCGTGCTTACATCACGTTCCAGAAGACATTTACTTGCCGGTGTAGCATCGATCGCCTTGTTTCCAGGCACGACACTGGCGGCAGACCTGCCGTTCTTCACTTCACCGCCACCTATACAGGTGCCGCTCAGCTCGAACTTTACTTTCGAACTGTTTACCGGCTACCTTGTCGGCAGCGTTGAGCAGAATGCCTTCAACTGCTGCGGCGAGAAATTCGCCCATACGCGGTGGAAGATCAGCGATGCCGGCATCGTCGGAGCGACCGTCAGCTATCGCTGGAACAGCTTCGATCTGCGCCTTTCCGGCTGGACCCTGGCGTGGTCCGGCGTCTCATCCGAATCCTACACCGACGCCATCGTGTGCGATCGCGGCTGCCGTACGCGGCTCAACTGGCGCAACGACAAGGCCAAGTTGCCGAGGATGTATCAGATCGACGCCTCCGTCGGATACAACTTCTACGAGAACGCCGGGTTCATCCTTACGGGCCTGGCCGGCTACCGCTACCTGCGTGTCGGACTGAACGAAATCGGCGGCCTCGTGGAGCCCAGCGGGGTGCTCGGCGACCTCTCCGCCCTGCCGATGTCATCCGCCTACGACCTGTGGTGGCACACGCCCTATGTCGGCCTCGGCGCCGCTTACGATGGCGGCAGCTACCGGCTGATGGCGGAGATCATCGCCAGCCCGTTTGCTATCGGCGGCGACAGGGCGCGGATGAACAACGTCACCGCCGACGCGTCCTTCATCTACCACACGAGCTTCCTGTCGAAGGCGGATTATCAGACCTGGATGGCCGGCGCCACGCTTGGCGGAGAGATCCGTCTGGCCGACCAGATCTTCCTGACGGGCAAGGCGCAGTACCAGTACTACGAGCCGGACAGGTCCAAGTCGGCGATCCAGGGCATCTGCTGCGGAGCGGTCCCGGCCACGCAGAGCGGGGAGCTGTCCGCCCTCACCCTCACGGTGGGCCTCAAGGCCTTCTTCTGAACGGCCCTTCCGCCACACGGGCGAGCCGCAGGCGAGATAGCGGCCGGCCGCGACGGGGAATGCCTCTGCCGCGGCGGCTGTGAGAAGGCGACGACAGCAAGAGCTGCAAGGCCCGCAAGAAGGCCTCGCCTGTCCATCACGTCGCGCCGGGAGACTTGCGCGACGCGAAGCGGGGCGACCGGCCCGGTCGCTCCGCTTTTTGTGTCGGCCTGCCCTTTGTTACTTCTTCCCGTCCGCCTCGAGCCAGGCCTTCGCCAGTGCAATCGCGCTCTCCTGCGCCTTCGCGATGCTCCGGGCGCTCGGCCGGTCATCGCACTTCCGTGTGCGGCGCGGGGCACAGACGGCCCTGCCATAGGTGGTCAGCTGTCAGTCTCCGAGGTCAACTCGCCGGGTGGCACGAAGTCGTTGCGGCGCGCCTTGAGGCGTACGCCGGGCCCGCCGACTGTCGCCGCCCCCTCGTCGAGGAAGATGATGCCGGCGTCCTCCAGCACCCGCCGCATGGCGGCAAGATTGTTCGCAATGGGCAAGGTGCGTCCGGCCTCGAAGTTGCGCACCGTGGACAGGCTGACCGCCGCAGCCTTCGCGAGATCCTCCTGCGAGAGGTCCACCATGGCGCGCGCGGCACGACACTGGGCAGGGGTCATCGGAACGCCCTATGACGATTGCCACTCATGATAACGGAAATCGTCGCTCGGGACCCGCATTTCAACCACCCCGCATCGCACGCAAGCGCGCGCGAGTGCCCGGCGGCTCGTCGTCCTCACGGCGCAGGCCAGGGCCGAAGGAGGCGCGCAGGCGCGTAGGCGGCGTCTCGTGCAGCCGGTTCCAGACCCTCCGGAGCTGGCGCGCCGACGAGAATCCCGTGCGCTCGGCAACGGTTTCCATGTCGAGCCGCGAGCCGATCACCAGCTCCCGCGCCATGGCGATGCGCATACGGTTCACATATTCGGTCACGCTCATGCCGGCGTGCTGATTGAACAGCCGCGAGAGGTTGCGCGGGCTCGTCCCGGCCACCCTCGCCAACGCCGCGACGGACCAGTTGCGGGCGGGATCGGCACCCACCGCATCCTGCACGCGGTGGACGGCGGGATGGATGTGATTGCGCCCCTCCAGCCAGGGCGAGAGCTGCGGATCCCCGCCGGCGCGGCGCAGGTAGACGACAAGGTCCCGCGCCACAGCGAGCGCCGCGGCATGGCCGGCCTCCCGGGCGACCAGATGGAGCATGAGGTCGATGCCGGCCGTGACGCCGGCGCTCGTCAGCCGCTCGCCATCCTCCACATAGAGCCGGTTTTCCCGGACACGCGCGCCCGGCGCAAGGCGCATCAGCTCGCCGATCGTCGCATGATGGGTGGTGCATTCGTGGCCGTCGAGCAATCCCGCACGGGCCGCGAGCAGCGCGCCGGAACAGATCGAGACAAGGCGGATGCCGGGCCGGATGGATCGCTTCAGCCAGTCGACGATCTCCGCCTCGCGCGCGGCGTCGTCGGCGCCCCGGCCGCGGGCCGTGCCGAGCGGCTCGTCTACCGAACCGGATATGACGACGAGGGCGCCGTCGGGCAGCCTGTCCGGCAACGGCGCAATGGGTGCCAGATCGAGCCCGATCGAGCTCGTCACGGAGGGCGCCGGGCCAACATAGCGGACAGTGAAGCGCACCGCCTCCTGGTCGAGGTTCGCCCGCCGCAACACCTCCATCGGCCCGGCGATGTCGAGCAGCAGCGTCCACGGCGGCACGACCACGAAGACGGGGATGATCCGCGGCTGCCCCGCCTCGCTCATGCCGCCGCCCCGCCCTGCCGGCCGGCCAGCGCCTCCTCGACGGTGACGATGCGCGCAAAGCGGCCTGCCAGCACCAGCTCTGTCCGGGCGCGAATGTCTGCGGCGCTCCATTCCCGCCCTGCCGCGTCGGTCATCGGGAAGGTAAGCGTCGCCTCGCCGACGTAATCGACCTCATAGCCAAGGTCTGAGGCGTGGCGCGCCGTCGTCTCGCAGCACTGCTCGGTGCGGATGCCGGACACGATCACGCGGCGGATGCCGTTGCGTGTCAGCCAGACGTCAAGGCCGGTGCCGACGAGCGCGCTGTGGCGACGCTTGCGGAACACTGCATCGGGCGCAATGCGCAGCGGCTCGAGCGGCCTGACAAGTCCTGACGTCTCCGCGAAGGGCCCCGTGTCATCGAGATGGAAGATCTGGACAACGGGCATTCCGGCCGCTTTCGCGCCATCGACCAGCGCCTGCTGGCGCGCGATGTAGGCCGGCACGCCCTCCTCGCGGAAGTAGGGGCGATGCCGGAAGGACTCCTGGGCGTCCACGACGAGAAGTGCGGTATCGCAAGCCATTGCGCTGCCTCCTGAACCGATCTCGACGGCACGATAGCGCACGGCCCGTGCGGCGAAACGGCCGATGCGGACGAAAGAAGGACAATTCGCGCCATCGCATCCGCCTCACGGCCGGTTGCGCCGCCCTCCTGCCCGGCTCGCTCCACCCGGAAATATGGAATTCCCGGAAAATTCCTTTGATCCACCCGCGATGTTCATTGCATGAACAGGGGCAAATATGCGCGAATATATGGCATAAAATATAAACATATCAATCGCTCTTGAGGATGACAAAGCAATGAATGTAAATGAAATTACATTGAGCAACACGCCCAAATCATCGAATAATTCGCAAGGCGCTTTCGCAGCAAAAAGTGGTGGGCGCAGATGGCTCTCCTGCCTGCGCACCGCGCAGGATGGCGGGCGTCGTCGTGCCGCCGCTGAAGGAATCGCGAGCCCTCCGGACGCCAGCCGCATCCTGCACGAGGTCTACGAGGAAGCCGGCAAGATGCGCCGCGGCAGCGGCCGCGTGCTGAAGGCGGACGAGATCGCGAGCATCATCGACCGGCGCGCGGACAGACCCGTTCCCGACCGGCTCTACAGGGGGCAGACCGGTTCTGGCATCACCAGCTCGTTCGACTGGACGGGGCCGGATGCGCAGGACCGCTACCTCGCTGCCATCATCGCCCACGCAGGCAGCCACAGCGGCACCGAGCAAGGCAGAGCGCCGTCCCTCACCATGAGCGAATCCACCGCCGAGCATTTCGCCCGGGCGAGGCCGGGCGCAAAGGTCTGGATCGTGGACACCACGCACGGCAGGCAGGATTTCCGCACGATCGAGGATATCCTGAAGAACGATGGCCCCAGGCTGGTTCTGGAGGGCAAAGTCTCAAAGCCGGTCCTGGCGAGGGCCGTGGGCCTCACCGTCACGAACCAGTGGGAGGACGAAGTATTCTACACCCGCGGCAGCGTGCCGCAGGATTGGGCCCGCCCGCGCGGCCCCAGGCCGCTGCCGCGCCCTCTCGAGGAAGCCCGCCTGCGCGGTGGCAGGGATCACCTTGCTCAAAATACTAAACACCCCTAGGCTGCGGAGATCGGTCACGACCGAAACAGCCATGCCGCAGATCGGATCGCATCTGAAGGAGCTGCGCCGCCGCCGCAACATCAGTGTGCGCGAGCTGGCGCTGCGCTCGGGCGTCTCGCATTCCGCCATTTCGCTCATCGAGCGCGACCGCATGAGCCCGTCGGTCGACACGCTGAGCGCCATCCTCGACGCACTCGGCACGACCCTGCCGGGCTTCTTCGCGGACCTCTATTCCAGAGTGCCTTACTCACCCTTCTATGCCGCGCACGAATGGGTCGAGATCGGCAAGGCGGCCAGCATCTCATACCGGATGGTGGGGCTCAATCATCCAAATCGGCAGATGCTGGTGCTGCACGAGACCTATGCCCGCGGGGCCGACACGGGAGAGGCCGTCGCCCATTCCGCCCAGGAGGCGGGCCTGGTGACGCGTGGCGCCGTCGAGCTCACCGTGGGCAGCGAGAGCCGCGTGCTGAGGGCGGGCGACGGCTATTATTTCGACAGCCGCCAGCCCCATCGGTTCCGCAACGTCGCGGACGGCGAGAGCGAGATCGTGAGCGCCATGACGCCGCCGACCTATTAGGATGTGAGGGTGGTTGACCGACCGCACGGAGTGGTGATTATCTTAACCACCAAGCGGTCGACAGCTTTCAAGTTGCCCGGGGCGTGCCCGCCCGCGGGGATAACCAACAAACGACAGAGGGGAAAGTCATGCGATCGGTGAGGACACTTGCACTTGTCGGCTGCCTGTCGGCCGTCGTCGGCGTGTGGGGTAGCATCGGGGCACAGGCGCGCGACCTCACGGTCGTGTCCTGGGGTGGCAACTATCAGGACGCCCAGCGAAAGATCTATTTCGAGCCCTTCGCGAAGAAGACCGGCAAGCCGGTGCTCGATGAGAGCTGGGATGGCGGCATCGGCGTCATCGCCGCCAAGGTCAAGGCGGGCGTCCCGAACTGGGACGTGGTGCAGGTCGAGGCGGAGGAGCTTACCCTCGGCTGCGCCGACGGGTTCTACGAGAAGCTCGACTGGGACAAGCTGGGCGGCAAGGACAAGTTCCTGCCGGCGGCCGTGAACGACTGCGGCGTGGGTGCCATCGTCTGGAGCACCGCGATCGCCTATGACGGGGACAAGCTCAAGGAGGGGCCGACCTCCTGGGCCGACTTCTGGGACGTGCAGAAGTTCCCCGGCAAGCGCTCCCTGCGGCGCGGCCCGAAGTACTCGCTCGAGTTCGCCCTGATGGCTGACGGCGTTCCTCCCGCCGAGGTCTACAAGGTGCTCTCGACGCCCGAGGGCGTGGACCGCGCCTTCAAGAAGCTCGACGAGCTGAAGCCCCACATCGTGTGGTGGGAATCGGGCGCCCAGCCGCTGCAGCTCCTCGCCTCCGGCGAGGTGGTGATGACGACGGCCTACAACGGGCGCATCGCAGGCATCAACAAGTCCGAGGGCAAGAACTTCAAGATCGTCTGGCCGGGCAGCATCTATGCCATCGACAGCTGGGTCATCCTGAAGAACAGCCCCAACAAGGACGCGGCGATGGACTTCATCGCCTTCGCCAGCCAGCCTGAGAACCAGGTGAAGCTGCCAGAATACGTCGCCTACGGCCTGCCCAACAAGGAAGCGGCCAATGCCGTGCCGGCCGCGCTCCAGGCGGACCTGCCCACGGCGCCGGAGAACCTTGCCGGGGCTCTCGCGCTCGATGCCGACTTCTGGGTGGACAACATCGAGGAACTCAACAAGCGCTTCAACGCCTGGCTCGCCCAGTGACGGCAGCCGGCTGACCGATCCGGGGCGGGCCCTGGCGCCCGCCCAGATTTCCTTCGTGGCCCGCCCGGCACGCACGCGTCTGTGCTGGCGGGCCCTCGGTATCGGGCGGAGCAATGGGCGCCTTCATCGCGTTTAAGAACGTTACGAAAAAATTCGGGGCCCTGACGGTCGTCGACAACCTCGACCTCGAGATCGCCAAGGGCGAGTTCGTCAGCCTGCTCGGGCCTTCCGGCTCCGGCAAGACAACCCTTCTGATGATGCTCGCGGGCTTCGAGCGGCCGACGAGCGGAGAGATTTTTCTGGACGGCAAGCCTATCACGCACCTGCCGCCGCATCGCCGGCAGATGGGCATGGTGTTCCAGAACTACGCCCTTTTTCCACACATGACTGTGGCGGAGAATGTCGCCTTCCCGCTCGAGATGCAGCGCGTACCGCGGGCCGAGATCGTCCGGCGCGTGGAGCGCGCGCTCGACATGGTGCGCCTCGGCGCGCTCAAGGACCGCAAGCCCTCGCAACTTTCGGGCGGCCAGCAGCAGCGCGTGGCGCTGACGCGCGCCCTCGTCTTCGAGCCGGACGTCATCCTCATGGACGAGCCGCTCGGCGCGCTCGACAAGCAGCTGCGTGAGCACATGCAGCTCGAGATCCGCGACCTGCACCGGCGGCTGGGGCTCACCATCGTCTTCGTCACCCACGACCAGTCGGAGGCGCTGACGATGTCGGACCGCATCGCCGTCTTCAACGCCGGCAAGATCGAGCAGATCGACACGCCGCAGATGGTCTACGACCGCCCGCGAACACGCTTCGTCGCCGAGTTTATCGGCGAGACCAACCTCGTCGCCGGCAAGGTCGTGGACGCGGGGGGCGAACGGGCCGTGGTGCGCGTGGGCGATGCCGCCCTCAGCGTGTGCGGGAACGTGCAGCCCGGGCGGGACGTGTCGCTGTCGCTGCGCCCGGAGCGCATCCGTCTCGGCTCAACGCCGGCTGCCGCCAACGCCCTGCCCGTCACCGTCGCAGACTGCATCTACCATGGCGACCACATGCGCCTGGTCCTGAAAAGCGGCTCTCTTGAGCTCGTGGCGCGGGCCGAGCGGCTCGCCGGCGACTGGCCGGTGGGCACCGAAGCCGTCGCCTCCTTCGATCCCCAGGACTGCACGGTGCTCGCCTCATGAGCCGGCCCAGTATCAGGGACAGGGCTTGGGCCGCTGCGCTGGTCGCGCCGCTCGTCCTCTTTCTCGTCCTGTTCTTCGTCTGGCCGCTGTGGACCATGGTGACGGCCTCCGTGGTCGACGACGCGGTGACGAAAGTGTTACCGCGCACCGCTGCCGCCATGGCGCAGTGGGATGGCAACGACCTGCCGCCGCCGGCGGTGCAGACCGCCTTCGCGGAGGATCTTCGCTCGGCCGAGGACCAGCAGGCCCTCGGCGAGGCGGTGCGCCGGCTGAACAGCGCCGTTTCCGGCTTCCGCACCCTTCTCTCCCGCACCGTGACGGCAGCCCGCGAGGCGGCTGACCTCGCTTCGCTCGATCTTGCCGCCATCGACCGGCGCTGGAGCGATCCCCGCTTCTGGCGCGCCATCAGGGACGCGGTGCCGCCCTACACGGACCGCAACCTGCTCGCCGCCCTCGACCTCAAGCGTGACGCATCCGGAAACATCACGGCGGAGGACCCGGGCACGGCGGCGAACCGAGTCATCATGCTGCGCACCTTCGTGATCGCGGGCACGGTCACGCTGGTGTGCGCCCTCATCGGCCTGCCCTATGCGATGCTGGCCGCCTCGGCGAGTGGCCTCGTGCGGGCGCTCCTGCTGCTGGCCGTGCTGCTGCCGCTGTGGACCTCGCTGCTTGTGCGCACGGCAGCCTGGTTCATCCTGCTGCAACAGGAAGGGCTCATCAACGATGCGCTCATGGCCATCGGCCTCATCGACGGGCCGCTGCCGCTCATTTTCAACCGGCTTGGCGTCATCATTGCCATGACGCACGTGCTGCTGCCCTTCATGGTGCTGCCCATCTACAGCGTGCTCATCGCCGTGCCGCGCAACCTCATGCCGGCAGCAGCCTCGCTCGGCGCCGGGCCATTGCGCGCCTTCTGGCGCGTCCTGCTGCCGCTCGCCATGCCCGGGCTGATGTCGGGCTGCCTGCTCGTCTTCATGGTGGCCATCGGCTACTACATCACGCCCGCGCTCGTCGGCGGCGCCAACGACCAGATGATCTCCTCGGTCATCGCCTTCTACGCGCTCGGCACCGCCAACTGGGGCATGGCGGGAGCGCTCGGCCTCATCCTCCTGGCGGTCACGCTGCTGCTCTACGTCGTCTACGGGCGGCTGTCGCGCTCGCCGCAGCTGCCCGGGGGGGCCTGATCCATGCTGCGCGCGCTCCAGATCGTTTTCGGCGTCCTCGTCGTCGCCTTCTTGATCCTGCCGATCATCGCCATCCTGCCGCTCGCTTTCACGTCGAGCGTGTTCCTCACCTATCCCATCCCGGCCTATTCGCTGAGGTGGTTCGAGGAGCTGGTGACGGCCGACGTGTGGCGCCTGTCCATCGTCAACAGCCTCATCATAGGCATCGGCGCGACCGTACTCTCGACCGTGCTCGGCACGCTGGCGGCGCTCGGCCTGCGCCGGAGCGCCCTGCCCCTCGCCGGCCTTCTGAGGACCCTGTTCCTGCTGCCCATGGTGGTTCCGGCCGTCGTGCTCGGCGTCGGCATGCAGATCCTGCTCGTGCGGCTCGGCCTCGCCAGCTCCTATACGGGTGTCATCATCGCCCATGCGGTGCTGTGCGTGCCCTTCGTCGTGGTGAGCGTCTCGGCGGCTCTGCAGGGCATCGATCCGGCCATCGAGAGGGCGGCCATGAGCCTCGGCGCGCCGCCCGTCACGGTCTTCCGCCGCGTCACCCTGCCGCTTGCCGTGCCGGGCGTCGTCTCCGGCGCCGTGTTCGCCTTCGCCACATCGCTCGACGAGGTGGTGATCACGCTCTTCGTCGCGGGCCCGAACCAGCGCACCCTGGCGCGGCAGATGTTCTCGAGCATCCGTGAGAACATCAGCCCCACCGTGGCGGCCGCGGCACTGCTGCTGATCGTGGGGACACTGTGTCTTGCCGCCCTCGCCGCGCTGCTGCGCCGCCGCGAGAAGCGGGCGACGGCGCTGCCGTGAGGGAGTGAGCGGCGCCCGGAAGGCGCGGCCGCTATGCCGTTTCCTTCGTCCTGGCCCGCTCTTCCACGGCCTCGATGGCGGCGGCGATTTCGGCCGGCGCCAGCGGCTTCTCGAAGTGCTTCGTGTGCGGGGCCTGGGCCGTCAGCTCGGCAATGAGCGCGATCTCCGCCTCGCCGCCCGCAAAGCCCAGCTCGGCGAGGCTCACCGGCAGGCCGGCCGTGCGGAAGAAGCGGCGCATGTCGTCGACGAAGGAGCTCGCCCGCCCCTCCAGCTCCACCTGGACGAGCAGCGCATAGGCCACCTGCAGGCCGTGCAGCGCCTCTGCCGGTCCCTTCACCGCCGAGAGGCCGCGCGTCATGGCGTGGCAGATGGACAGGCCCCCGCTCTCGAAGGCGAGCCCGCTCATGAGTACGCTCGCCTCCACGACCCGCTCCAGCGCCTCGTCCGGCTCGCCGCGCCTGACGGCGGCGAGCGCGGCGGCACTGTCGGCGCGGATGGTGGCGTAGCAGGCTCGGGCGAGCGCAAGCGCAGCGAGCGGAGCGCGCCCGCCGAACATGTTGGTGCCGCCCTTGCGGAAGCACTGCTCCACCTCGAACTGCTTGACGACGGCATCGCCGATGCCGGCCGACAGCAGTCGGGCCGGTGCCTTCGCGATGATCGCCGTATCAACGAGGACGAGGTCGGGATTGGCGGGGAGCTTCTCGACGCCCACAAGCTTGTGCTTCTCGTCGTAGAGCACGACGACGTGGCTCGTCGGCGAATCGTTCGAGGCGATGGTGGGCACCGTGACGAGACGCACGCCCAGGCGCCCGCCCAGGGATTTGCCCGCGTCGATCGCCTTGCCGCCGCCGGCGGCAATCACCACGTCCGGTCGCACATCGCGCGCCGCGGCCTCCAGCCGGTCGATCTCGGCTCGGGTGATCTCGCCGCCAAAGCGCACGGCCGTGAACCCAACGCCCGCCGCCCGGCACCCTGCGCCGACGCTCTCGCCGATCAGCCCCAGCACGTGATCGTCCGCAAGAAGAAGGGCGCTCCTGCCAAGCTTCGCCACCTCCTCACCCAGCTGCGCAATGGCGCCGGGGCCCTGCAGATACCGGCGCGGGGATCCGAAAATGATCATTGTCTCAGTCTTCCTTCCGTTCGCCCAGGCGTGCCGGGGGCGCGAGATATTCTCGTGTCCCGCCCCGAGGGCTCAAGAAGGAAAACGATGGCAGGCTGTCTGGAGCACAGTGCAAGCGCTCAGCGGGGGGATAGCGGCACCTCGGCCTTGCAGGGGACATGGCAAGCGCTCAGCGCACCTGTTGAGGTACCGAGGCTCTTCCGCGAAGAATGTGAGCCCGTGAGCCAACGTCCTCCGTCTGCACCGCAGCGCCTCCCGCGCCCAGTTGGATGAATGGCATCCACAATACTTATCGGACATATTATTAATAAATATCGATAAGGAATATTGGCTTGACCAACCTACAACAGCCGCTAGGCCGTGTGGACGGATTTGGCCAAGATGAAGCCTGCGACGAGCGCGACGAAGGAAGCAAAGTTTCGCTTTGTCTTCTCGCAGCGTAGGGCGATGCGCTTGAAGCGTTTGAGCTTGCCGACGGTCT
>Ga0207874_1000014_pt1 | contig 271408 bp, 236 predicted proteins | sample HigsolmetaAR201D_FD_184833 | JGI IMG/M metagenome (GOLD analysis project Ga0207874, IMG submission 184833) | Ionic liquid and high solid enriched microbial communities from the Joint BioEnergy Institute, USA - AR20-1-D (SPAdes) (version 2) ... | reverse complement strand
CAGGCCGGACAGGTCGAATACCGGGGTTCCAGCGTCACGAGATCACGAGCGGCCCCGCCGGCATCGTGTCCCCGGGACAGAATCGACGGCTCTGCACCGCCACCCGGAGAACCGACGGACTACCCCACGCTGTGGCGATAAATGGATTTACCGCCTGATCGCGACATGCATTGCCGGTTGCCCGGTCACTCCCACTCAATTGTCAACAGGTCGGCCAGAAAAAACGCTTTTATCTGGTGCTGAACGATGCTGAACACAGGCGCAAACCCCCTCTAACCGTAAGCTTTACCGTCATTTGACCACACATGAGTTGGTCGTCCGCCCGTGTCAAAGTACTCGCCACAATGTCGTTGTCACGCACAGAGAGGCGATGCCATGTGGTCTGCGTGACATGACGGTATCGCCAGCGGCGCTTCAACTCTGCCTGACGGTACTGGCGACGTCGATACCGTCAGGGCGGAAACCACCACCCTACTTCGCACACTGATAGAATTTGACCTGTCGACCTCACCGTCGACCGCCCGAGTTATGACTATTGCGGGGGCGTTACCAACCGCTAAAACGTCCAGCCGCTCCTCCCCCGCAAGCAGCAGACGTCCAAGGTCTGCGGGGTACACAGGAGCAGCAATGTCCACAACCATCTTCCAACAGTCTCAGGGCTGGCAACTCGATGTCCGCATCAGTCAGACGCCCTATGGCCACCACCTGGTCATCAGGTCGTTCGTGCCCAGCGCCCGCCGCCCTGAGCACCAGGTCAAGTTCAGCGGCACGTTCAGCACCGATGAACTGCGCCGGCTGCGTGACGCCATCAACCAGGCGCTGGAGGTGAGCGATGCCAAGCCAACTTGAATTCCTGCGCGCATCCCTAGCAAGACTCGAAGCCGAGGGCGTGCCTGCTGACAACCCCATGGTCCAGGGCCTGAAAGCCCAGATAGCCGGTCTTGAGCGCGACCAGCGCCGGCGTGAGACCGGCGGTTTCTGGGACGAGAACGGCAAGATCAAACCCGAATGGCAGAACCCTATGGGTTGACATCCTCCCCCGCCTGAAGGCGGGGGACTCCAGCAGCGCCAACCATGCTACGCACGATTGACGCCCTGTCGGTTCGCACTTCGCAGGGACTTGCGTTCGCCGGCCGTAGCCCGCGAGCGTCTTACGGTCCCTCCATGCGCAGACACGGTCTGCCCGACCGCCGCGCAGGTCGATCCGATGGCCGTGCTCAATGCGTGCCCCCCTGCTTCCGGTGCAGGTCGACCAGGATGAGCCGCGCCAGCGCCAGCACAGTGAAGCGCTTGCGGTTGAGGTGGCACTCTCGCTGCCACTTGCGCAGGCGGTAGCCCAGGTCGATCGCGGTCATTTGCTGATGAACTCGCTGGCCTTGGCGGTCGCCCAGGCCTCGGCAGCCTCCTCGGCTTCCTTCATGGCCTTGTAGGCCTTGAGCGCCTTGGCGAACGCTACGGCCTTGCGTAAATCGCTGTCCGTGGCGGCCACGAGAGCCGGGGAGACCTCGCGAACAACGCTGTCGATGTAGTCCGCGCTGGGCTTGTCGACCTTCTGGGCCTTGGCGATCTCGTAACCCCCGCGAAGCATGTAGCCCTCGCAGGCCTCCCAGGCATTGGCGGCCGCGCGGGTCTCGAGGGTGATGCTGGCCTCGCGGGCGTGGCTGGCCTCGACGTCCTTGTCGATCTCGCCGGCCAGGTAGGTCACAGCTGCGCCGAGCAGGGCCGAAACGATGATGGTGAGGGTGGTTTTGATGATGCGCATGGTCATTTCTCCTTGGCCTTGCGGGCCTCTATGTCCTTGGTGATCTCGCAGCCACCACGGAGCATGTAGTCCTTGTGGGCCATCCAGGCTTTGGCGGCCTCGTGGGCTCCGGCGGTCACGAGGGCCTCGAGGACAATGCGGTACTCACGGAGCTTGCGGGTTTCTTCCTCGAAGGCCGCGCGTTCCTCGGCGGACATGTTGGCAAGCGGGGAAGCCCTGTACTGCTTCACGATCTCACTGGCAATGCGGTCCGCGCGGGCCTCTTCTGCCTCACGGGCAAGGCGGGCCCTGTAGGCCTTGACGGCCTTGGCGCCCTCGTTGATCTCGCGGATCCAATAGCCCACGGCGCCGCCAGCCATCATGGCCGGTATCGCCACGGCCATGGTCTCGAGGATTGCAATGATGGTGTCCATGCCCTGCATCTTAGGGAAACGCTGATCAAGTTGCAGCAGGGGTAGCGATGCGGGCTGTACGGGCTTGGGCGGCACGATTTTGCTCGCTCTGGCGGCCCCTGCGGGCCCGTTTTCGGGCCACCTGGCCCGCATTGGGCGCACTATGGGCGCACCAACGCCGGCACGCGCCGCGCGGCCATATACAGATTGACCATCGCTAGCGCCGTGAAGACGCGGTTGGCGTTCTTGGCGAGTCCGCGGTAGCGCACCTTGACGAACCCCCACAGGCGCTTGAGCACGTGAAACGGGTGCTCCACGCGCGCCCGAGTGCGGCTCTTGGTGCGGTTGCGCAGCCGCTCGGCCTCGTCCTGCCCGTCGGGCTTGCGCACGCGCCGGTTGGTGAAGTCGCGCGCCTGGGGTGCTGCCGCCTTGATGATGTCGCGGCAGCCCTGGTAGCCGCGGTCGCCGTAGACGCGCTTTTCCGCACCGTGCAGCAGATCGGGCAAGGCATGCTTGTCATGCACGTTGGCACTGGTGACCACGGCGCTGTGCACCAGCCCGGTCTTGCTGTCGGCACCCACGTGCACCTTCATGCCGAAGTACCACTGCTTGCCCTTGCGCGTCTGCTTCATCTCGGGGTCGCGCTGCTGCTCGGCGTTCTTGGTCGAGCTCGGCGCGGCGATGATGGTGGCGTCCACGATCGTGCCCGCGCTCAGGCGAAGCCCGCGCTCAGGCGAAGCCCGCGCTCAGGCGAAGCCCTCGCTCCTGCAAGATGCGGCCGACCTCGGCGAAGATGGCTTGCCCCAGCTGGTGCCTCTCCAGCAGGTGACGAAACTTGAGGATCGTGGTGGCGTCGGGCACCGGCTCGCGCCCGAGATCGATGCCAACGAAAGCGCGCAGCGCCGCCGAGTCGTACAGCGCCTCCTCGCACGCCGCATCGGCCAGGTTGAACCAGTGCTGCAGCAGGTGGATGCGCAGCATGCGCTCCAGCCCGATGGGCGGGCGGCCGTTGCCGGGCTTGGGGTAGTGCGGCTCGATCAGCGCCACCAGCCGCCCCCACGGCACGATCGTCTGCATCTGGGCCAGGAATGCGTCGCGGCGCGTAGGCTTACGAAAGCGCTCGAATCCCGCCGACGCATCGGCCGCCGCTGCCAAGGTCATCTGCTTCATCGTCATCCTCGCATCTTGCATCGACACCTCCAACGCATGTCACTACGATGCGGTGGACTTGATCAGCGTTTCCTTAGGTTCTGATGTACAGGGGGACTCCTGGACCGAGCAACTCCGCAGCGACGTGGTATTCGGCTCTGATAGCCGTGGCAACAAGTGGTACAAGCACCGCCACGTCGACACAACATACGGCTTTGATGACCAGGGCAACACCTGGACCGAAACACACAGCCTCAGCAGCACCAGCAGCAGCGGCACCACCGTCGGTTACTACCGCAAGGGGTACTACTCGTGGTTCGTGAAACGCGACGGCGACACCGCCTACGGGCGCGACAGCAAGGGCAACACGTGGACCGAGCGACGCGACGGCAATACGGCGACCATCACCCGGCCTGATGGCTCAACAGCCACTTGCACTCTCGACGGCGACACGATCCATTGCCGCCGGACTGACTGACCACCGCGCGGCCCGCACCACGTGGGCCGTCAACCGCCCCGTGCCAACCGCCGCTGTCGCTGTGTCTTGCACGCCGCCTTCTGGCGGCGTTTTCTTTTGGCGGGCGGGTCCAGCAGGCCAGCCAGGTGGCTGCGGGCAGCTGGGCCAGCGGCCGGCGCGGGTCGTGCAGGACAGCCCGATGGCCAGCGCCGGGGGCACCCAGGCAGCCGCCACCTGGTCAACGCCAGACGGCGTTGAGCTGCGCCTGCAGCAGCACAGCCCCCTGCGGCTCAGCGGCCTGCTCACCGGGCTGCACACGCGCTGGCTTCTTGGTCCGCGTGCGCGGCTTGGCCGGCGGGGTCGGCTTGGGGCGCGGCGGCCTGTGAGTATGTGCGCGATGCACGACTTGCTGACGCCGAACCGCGCAGCCAGCTGGCTGTAGCTCATGCCTTCCTCGCGCAGTTCGTGGATGAGCTCCACCTCGGCGTCGGACAGCCGCGCCAGCGGATGGCCTTCGCCGATGCGCCGGCCCTGGTCGTTGATGGCAACGAGTGGCTGCCTCATCGCGCGGCCCTCTGCTTCCTGTGCAGGCCGACCAGGAGCAGCCGCGCCAGCGCCAGCAGGTCGGTGCCCCCGCCATGCGTGGACTCGCTGCCGTGCTCGAGCGTGCTGACGGTCAGCGTGTCGGACTCACGGTCGTAGCTCGCGCGGCCGAAGACCACCTGGGGCCCGCCAAGCAGCGTGGGCTGGTCTGGTATGTAGTCGAAGACCAACCAGGACATTGGCTGTCTGCTTCCCATGCTCACATCCTGTCGAGAGGGTTGTAGTTCAGCACCGCCAGCCGCTCACGCTCAGAGTGCGCCGCGCTTGGCAGCAGGTCCTCGCCAGGCAGCGGTGGCGTGACAGCAAAAGTGACGGCCAGCGCGTCGGCGATGTCAGGCGATGCCAAGCCGCGGGCTTTCATGTCCGCCTTGCGCTCGAGTTGTATCTGCTCGGTGCTGGTGAAGCCGTACTCGGGGCCGGTGAGGTCGTCGATCAGCTCCTGGTCGTTGGGGATCGCACCAACCTTCAGCCATTCGCGCATCAGCCCCCACAGCTCACTGCGGCGCTGGGCATACTTGCGCTGGTCAAGTGCACGGGCGCCGAACTGGACTTCGTCCACGTCGTATCCGATGGAGCGCAGGCGGTCTATCACGCCACCACCCACACCACCGCCGTCGATGGCCACCAGGACGTGATGCCCAGCGCTGCGGAACAGGTTGACCTGCTCGGCGATGCGGCTGGCCACCTGCATGGTGTCCGCGCCCTTGAGCTTGATCGGCGGATAGGTCCGCCCGTCGCGGCCTTGGCGGATGTAGAGCACCGTGGAATCGTCGCCGAACCGCGCGATGTCGCAGCCGATGATGATGGCCTCGCCTCGAGCCGATGGCAGGTCGCGTGTTGCCGCTGCCAGCGCCAGGTCCCGACCGATGAACTGCAGGCTGGACTGGCTTGGGAACTCGCCCAGCACCCGCACCTTGAAGAAGTCGGACTCGGTGCCGTAGTCGTGCGCCCACTGCTCGATCTGGGTCTTGTTGGTTATCTGGCAGGAGCGGCTGTCGACGCGGCGCGTCATCCAGCGGTGGCGCTGGCCGTGGAAACAGCCGTGGAAACGCGTGCCAGTGCGGGTCGGGTTCCCAAAGGCGAACCACATGGGCTCGCCGTCGGTCATCCCACCTTCGGCCACTTCCCATATCTTGGCAGGGATCGCCGAGGCTTCGTCGAAGATGTAGAACGGCGTGGAGTCGGCCGCGTGCAGGCCGGCGAACGACTCCGAGTTTTCCTCACGGCAGGTCTGCGCGTCGCAGCGCCACGACTCGGCGAAGCCCTTGGCGGTCATGCGCATGGCGCCCTTGCCGGCGGTGATGTCGAACCACTCTGCGAACACCGACCGCCGCAGCCACTTGCCCAGTTCGGCCCAGGTTTTCGACTCCAGCTGCGGGCTGGTGTTGGCCGTCACCACACCGCGCGCGTTGGGCCGCGTCGTCATGATCCACAGCACCAGCCAGCTCGTGAGCGCACTCTTGCCGATGCCGTGGCCACTGGAGACGGCGGCGCGGATGGCCTCGACCGCCTTTGTGCCGTCGAACGCACGGGCGCGCACTTCCCACCCGATGCTGTCCAGCAGTTCGCACGCCCACAGGTCGGGGCCGTGCTCGCTGTCGTACTGCAGGCGGAACTCGTCGGGCAACTTCACCAGGCGCAGGGCGCGGTCCGCGCCCCAGTCGAAGGCGAATAGCACGAAGTCCAGCGGCTTGTCGTAGAGGTAGCCGGCCATCGCGGGCAGCGCCTGCTCTGGGTCGAGGTCGGGCACCACCGCGCGATGCGTGTCGACTGTGTAGAAGCCGATGCGCAGCATGCCGCGGGCGATGCGGGCTGACAGGTCATCGCCCTGGGCCAGCGCCAGCAGCTCGCTGTGGCTGTGCGTGGGCTGTGCCGACTGTCTGGCCTGGACGATGCGCTGGCGCAGGTCGCCCGTGGCGGCGGCGATGGTGCTGCTCTCGAGCCGGCGCAGTCGTCTGTGGATGTCGTTGATGTTGCTGGGCATAGCTCAAGCAAGGTCAAAGTCGCCAGGCAGCACGTTGCCGCTGCCAGCGTCGATGGTGATGGGCTTGGGCGCACCGCGCATGGCCTCGAGGGCTTGCAGGCGCTTCTCGTGGTCGTCGGCCACCACGACGCGGGCGTAGGCGTCCAGCGTGCGGAGCAGCCGCTCGCCGGCCTCAGCGGTCACTTGGCCGCTGGCCACCGCGACCATGACAGCCTGGGCCTTGAGCTCCAGCGTGGGCGCGGTCGCGAACCCTTCCACGATGACGCGCTCGCCGTCCTGCTTGGCGATGGGCGCGTACCTCTCGAGCACCAGCTTCATGCTCGCTGGGTCGCCCAGCTTGGCCAACTCGATGGCCTTGGCCACGATCTCGGGGATATGGGGCTCGATGGCCTCGGCCAGGCGCTCAGCGCGACTCGGACCAACAGGTCGCCCAGGGCTCTTTACCGAGTGGCCAGGCTTGAAGCGGCCGGCGTTGTCGCGATCGTTGTCTCGGTCCATCGGTGTCACTTCCGTTGCATCGGCGCCGCCTTCAACCGGTCCCACACGCGCTCGTCGTGGACGACGAGCTCACGCATGGCCCGCTGCCGAGCAGCCAGGCCAACGAGGTTGGTCACAGCGTCGCGCAGCTGTTCTTCCTGGGCGCCGGGCATGGGGTCGCCGTAGTGGGCGGTGAGCAGGTCCAGGATTTGCGCTGGCAGCGGGGTGGTGGGCGCGGTGCGGGTCATGTGTGCTCCTTGTCTGCAGGCGCCTGGTCCGCTGGCGGCTCGATGATGTAGCCGAGCACCTTGCCGGGCGTGCCCGGCTCGCAGTGCGCGACCTTGTGCCCCGGCTGCGGCCCGTGGACGTGGATGCGGAAGCAGTGCGGGCAGACGATGCGGTAGCTGGTGCCGCCGCTGGTCCAGATGGCTTGCACCGTCGGCGGTTGCTTGGTGTGTGCGTGTCCGTCCATGCCCGCCTCCTCAGCGCTTGAGCTTGCCGGCCAGGCGCAGCGCGCGGCCTCGAGCAGCGGCCATCGCCACCAGTTTCGGGTGCGAGCCCAGGCCCAGCGCGTCGATCAGGTCTACAGCGCCCGGCACGGAGGCCACGTATGCGCGTGCGTCCTGCAGGGCTTGGCCGGCGCCCTCCACACCGTACTCGGCCTTCAGCTGGGTGAGGGCGGTCTCGGTCCAGGAGGTCACGAGCTCAGGCGTAGGCGGGTTTTTCAGCACCGACGCGCCGATGTCGGCCAGCTCCTTGGCCTCGGTGGCGTTCATGTCGTGGCGCACGAAAACCTTACCCCACTCGCGAGCGATCTCGGTGGCGGTCTCGCGATCCTGCAGGTGATCCTCCATGGCCGAGTTCACGATGGCCTGCGTGGCGTCGCGGTAGGTCAGCGCGGGATCGGTCTCGCGGAACATAACCGTTGTCTTCTTCTCGTCGCTCATCGGCTCGGGCTCGTTGCCCTGGGCCGGGGCGGATTGGGCGCGGCTCAGGTATGGGTACACCTTGGCAGCCGTCGCGTCGTCGACGCCGTGGTCGTTGCGCGATGCCGGTGCCGACGGCTGGCTGGTGGGTGTCGTGTCGCCGAACATCTTGGCGGCCATGTCTTCAAACGTGCTCATGGTGGTCATTCCTCCGTCGTTGCGGGTTGCGGGCGGGCCGCGCGCTCGATGGCCTCGGCCAGGAAGGCGTCGAGGTTCTTGGCCTGTGCGTCGAACCGTTCGAGCACCTCGGCGGGCGCGCCAACGCCACCGACCGGGGCCGAGACGCTGACATACGGGGCAAGACTCGGGCCGACGTGGCCGATGCCAGAGCGGACGAGCAGGGCGATTAGGGCCGCGGCCGCATGGTCTTGGCCGGAAAGGCGCGATAAGGTGCCGGCGCTGCGACTAGCGGCTTCGGGGTCCAGTGCGCCGGATACTGCGGCCCATGCCTGGGAGGCGCGTTCACGGTGCAGTGCCTCGAGCTCAGCCAGCGCGGGGCCGATGGTCGTCTCGAACGCGTCCACCAGGCGGTCCAGCGTGGCGTGGATGCGGGCAGAGGCAGTGGCCACGGCCTCGGCGGCAGCGCGGGCGGTGTTGATGCGGTCGGCCTTGGCCTGCTCCGACTCGGCCTCGGCCTGCGCGAGCTTGGCCGCCTCCAGCCGCTCGATGGCCAGCTCGTGTTCTTTGATCTCGGCTTCCAGCGCGGCGACGGTGTGCTTGCGCTCCTCGTCGTCGGGTTGCCGCGCCAGCAGCAGGCAGGCTTCGCGGTGGGCGAGCTTCGCGCTCTTGAGGTCACTCAGGCGCGCGAGCAGTTGGTTGTCGATGCTGAATCGGTCGGGCTTGACGGTTGCCATGGGGGCTCCTTGCTCTAGGTGCCCCCATGGTGCCGGTATCAGCGCGCGCCGTGTTGATAGTTCACGCCTGGTTCACGTCGACCGTGCGGAACAGCTCGGCCAGCGCGTCGTCGAGCGCGCAGCGCACGCATACCTGGGGGTTGTGCTTTTGGACCAGCAGCCCGCCCTCGATGCCCAGCGACTTGATGGCACGGGCCAGCGCGGGGCTGGCGCGGCCCGCAGCGTCCGCGGCCCGGTCGAGCGCCTGCTTGGTGCTTGCACGCCAGCGCTTGCCTTGGAACACCCAGTTGGGCCGCAGCGGCTCGCCGCGGCATTGGATGCCAGCGAAGGCGAGCCACGCCAGCACGAGCCCCACGCCGTCGAACGGGACGTGCTGGCCGTTGACGCGGCATTGCAGGCGCCGGCCGTCGCTGTACAGCTCGAACAGGACTTCGGCGGTGCAGAGGTTTTCCGCTTGTCGCAGCAGCATGTCGATGCGGCGCACCAGCGCCGGGCCGCGGTCCGCGCCGTGGACGCGGATTAGAAGATCGCGCACCTGGGGCAGGCCATGCTGCCGCAACAGGCGCAGGCCATCGGCGGTCTCGGCGGGTGTGATGTCGTGGGTGGTCGTCACGGCTGTGCTTTCTGGGATCACTCACGCGCTTTGTCGGTTTCCATGGCGGTATGCAGAGCAGCGCGCGTACGTAAGTGGTTGCCCCGGTTTGTCTTTCTTTGGTTGTTGGCGATTCACCTTGAACTATTCGGAATGAACCAGACGCGCGACCACCTTGGCCGGGGGCTTTCGGTCTATGCCTGCGAGCCAGCGCCACACGGTCGTGTAGTGCGGGCCGCCCAGGTGCCCGGCAATGGCGCGGATGGTCCAGCCCTTGGCTCGCAGCGCCCGGGCTTTGGCGACCATGGAATCGGGCCAGCGGGTGTTCGGGTGGTCGTCGCCAACCGGCACGCCGCGGGCGGTTGTTTTCACAAGGCGAATGGATGTCAAGTAGTGGAATCCTTCAGGTTGGGCGCTTTGCGGCGGGCGCTCAATTTCAAGCACGGGGGTGGCTCAATTTCGAGCACCGCCCCCCGAACAACACTCTTTGCCCACTGCGGAGAGGGGGCGGCCAGGGACAGGGACAACCAGGGGGACAGGGGACAAACCTAAGGGTTTTGTCCCTGTCCGTCCCCCTACTGGCCGGGACAAAAGGGGACATGTCCCCCTGCTGTCCCCTTGTCCCCCTCCTCCCCGCGTAAGGGGGACATAGAGGGGACATGTCCCCCTGTTGTCCCCCTACCGCCGCGGCGTTCATGCGGCCTCCGGCAGCCAGTACAGGTCCTTCCAAACCCTCACGATGCCGTCGGTAACCAGCTTATCGCGCGCACGCCTGAACGCTTTTTTCTTGGCCTCGCCGTCACCCTCCGAGATGCCCATGTCGTAGGCCACTCGCCGCCAGTCGTCGATGTGAACGGCGGCCTCGGGTGCCGGACAGTTGAGCGCGCGGGACGCCTCCCTGGCAAAGGTGGCGTCAACCTCCCGGCGGACCGCGATGTCGTCCAGCGCGGTCTCGAGCGCGCGGTGCGCGATCGCCACGGCGCGCGTCAGCGGCTTGCGACAGATCGGCATGCCCTCCGCGTTGCTCGACTCGACCGCAACCACAGTCACCACGGGCTCGCCGAAGTTGTCCTCCATCCCAGGCAGCTCGAACCGCTCGAGCACGAAGCGGATGGGGTCGAACCCAGGGCCGCGGAACTTTGTGCGGTGGAAGAAGTCGACCTGCCCCTGCTCCTGCCAGGCGCACAGCTCGCCGTCGATGGACCCGGAAAACGCACCGCCGCCGCGCGGCTGCAGGTTGTCACGGGTCGCCTCCTTGGTGGGGTGCATCAGCGCGACGGCGGCCGGGTTGCCCAGCGGCCCCATCAGATCGCGCATGGCCATGGCCAGCTTGTGCATCTCCCGGTTGTCGTTCTCCTCCTCGGCCGAGGAGTGCGCCGGGCCGGTGTCGATCAAGACCAGGTCGAACGGGCCGAATGCACTGGCCTCCTGCACGAACCGCTTGAGCTCCACCTCGTTGTCCAGGGCGAACGGCCGGCGGGTGAAGAAGATTTGCCCGGCGAGCTCCGCATGGTCAATGCCGAACTTCAAAACGGCAGCTGCGACGCGCAACCGCACGTCGGCGGGGTTCTCCCCGCAGAGGTAGAGCACACGCCCACGCTTGACCTGATGGCCGCCCAGCGCTCGGCCGGTGGCGACGTGCAGGGCCACGGTGATCATCACCGCAGTCTTGCCGTGCCCCCACTTCGCCGTCAGCGCGTACAGGCACCCCTTCTGCAGGACCCGGTGCCAGACGTAGCTGGGCGGCTCCATCGTCCCGGCGAACTCGGTGTAGGGCACGACGTTGGAGCCCAGCGCGGCGATGGTCTTCCCCTCCCACGCCGCCTTGGCCTTGGCCCGCCAGCTCTCCGTCTTGGCCACACCGAGCTTCTCCTCGTGCTCGTCGGCCCACTTGAAGATAGACGCGTAGGTGATGTCGCGGGCGCTCTCGCGGTCCCACTTGTGCTCGTCGTCCTCCGTCGCACACCATTTCGTGCTGTTCCGGCTCCACTTCTCGTACAGCTGCCGGGCATGGTCCTCGTGCTCGGTGCCCTTCAGGGAAACCAAGGCCAGGAAGACGTTGACCCATTTCTCGCGATCGTCCGCCAAGTCCTTGATGGCCTCGAGCGCAAACTCCAGATCGTGCATGGTCCTGTCCGTCACCTTGCCGAGGGTGATGGCGCGCTCAAAGGCCCTGTCGTCGTCAGCGACGGGCTCGGCCTTGCTGGGCTTTGTGCTGGCTCCGCCGGGCTTGCCGATGGGTTCCCAGTCCACGCCAGCGACCGCCTTGATGTCGAGCGGGGCGCCGGGCACCTGCTCGCAGCGGTACTCGACACCATTGACCTTGCCGTAGAAGTAGCACCGCGTGGTCTCCCAGCTCTCGGGCGCCAGGATGCCGCCCAGGGCCCCGTTGAGCAGGTCCACGTGCTCCGCGTACTCTGCAACCGCGACTGGGCTGGCCAGCTGCGCAATGACGCGCCAGCGGGGCGCTTCGGGCCGGTGGCGACGGGTGGTGTAGACCACGGCAGAGATGCCGGCTGCAGACAGGCGGGCAACGGCCTCGTCGACCGACACTTCGCCGTCGTCGTAGTCCCCGACGACCGCCGTCATGTTCTCCGGCATGGTGCCCGCAGCGCGAGAATCGCCCGGCATGCGGGAGAACTTGATCAACGGCAGGCTGTCCTTGTTGGGGTGCTCCTTCGGGGCGCTCAGCACCTTGCATAGACGGTCCCAGGTGACATCATGGCGGCGGCCCGTGGTCGCATCCGCACCCTTAGCGCGAGCGAACGTGGTGATCGTCACCAGCGGCTCCCGCAGGGTGCGGAGCACCTGCTCCGCCTGCTTCACGGCAGCCTCGGTGATGATCTCGAACTCCTCTGGCCGCGCGGGCTCGATGAGCGGCTCGTGTCCGTGTACTTGCGTGGCTGTCGCAGTTGCTGCATCATTCGTCTGTACGTGTCCTTTCTTGCCCACTGATTGCGCCCGGCCCGCCAGCTGGGCGTTTTCTTTTGGACCGAAGACATCCATCCAGGTCTGCGTCTTACTCATCGGGCACCTCCGCTTTCTTTCACGCCGCGGCCTTCCAGCAGCGCCTCGATGGTCGACCGGCGCCAGCCGATGACGCGGGCGGACAGCCGCACGGGCGGAGGCAGCTTGCCGCTGAGCTCCCAGTTGCGAAGGGTGCTGCGTGAGATGCCGCCGAAGAGGGCGCGCACCTGGGTGCGCGTGAGAAACGGGTCGATGTCGTTGGTCGGTTTCATGGGTGGGCTCCTTTCAGGTAACGGTGCGTGTTGGCGAACCGTTGAGTGCATCTTCGCGCAGGTTTCCGGCTTCATGGATACGGCCCGGCAGCGCGGGCCGGTCGGGGCCGGGGCGGCGCGCCCCCTTCCTTGGCCGGCGGGGGTCGCACCTGGTCGGGCTGCCTCAACGCCAGGCGGCGTTGAGCTGCTGCTGGAACAGCACAGCGCCTTGCGGCTCCGCGGCCTGCTCCGCTGGCTGGCTCGGCCTCTTGTTGGTGCGCGTGCGCTTGCGCGGCGCGGCGGGCTTGGCGGGCTTGACAGGCCGCGGCACCCAGGCGGCTGGCACTTCACCACGGCGACGGCCCGTTAGGATGTGCGCGATGCAACTCTTGCTCACCCCGAAGCGCGCCGCCAGCTCGCCGTAGCTCATGCCGGCCTCGCGCAGCTCGTGGATCAGGTCCACCTCGGCGTCGGACAGCCGCGCCAGCGGATGGCCTTCGCCGATGCGCCGCCCCTGGTCATTGACCGCAACGAGTGGCTGCCGCATCAGCGATCCTCGGCGGCCTTGCTTGGCGATCTTGGCTGCGGCCTTCAGGCCAGCGCCTCGCGCGTCAGCTTCTGCTTGCCGCGACCGGCGAATGCTTGGCGCAGCGTGTGATCCGGGGCCGTGGCTGCCTTGATGGCGGCCTTGCTCCGTGCGTCCAGCCAGGCGTCCACCTCGTCCTCGAACCAGACAGCGCAGCGCGGCGTCAGCAGGAAATGCTTCGGGAAGTCACCAGCACGTTCGAGCATGTATTGGCTCGTGCGGCTCAGCCCAGTCTTGCGCAGCACGTCATCACGTCGAAGGGTGCGCCTGGTTTTCTGTTCCATCGTCGTTCCTTTGAAAGTGGGTGAACGACACGGAATTTATGCACCGATGGCTGGCGCGTTAACCCAAGAAACTCTAGATTTGCTTGCGCAGGATCTTCCTGATCAGGTCGGTGGCCTGCTTGTCGTCGACCGCGTAGACGCCCTTGAGCAGGCCCCGCTGGCGGGCTATCTCCACCATCTGGCGCACGAGCTGGGCGCGGGTCTCGTCGAGCTCGCCGTCGGCGGTGATGACCGGAAACTCCCACACGACGTCGTTGACCACCTCGCGCAGGGCGGCGTAGCCGTCGGGCTTGCCAGAGAGCCCGACAGCCGTCAGGACGCGGCCAGGGCGCTGGCCGGCGTCAGACCCATCGTCAGCGGACAGGATCCTGGACGCGACGCCCCGGATCCAGGCGTGCAGGTGCGCCGCGTCCTGGCTGTCCAGGTCGGTGAGCCCTCCATCGGCGATGCGTTGCCACATCCCCCTTGCTTCAGTTCGGTTCATAGATCGAGCTCCGAGTCGTCGTGCGCCGCTTCGTCGATTTTCGCCTTTGTCTGAGCCACGACGTCCTTGGCGCTCTCGCCCTTGATCCAGCAGTCGATCATGTCGGCCCAGCCCTGCATCAGCGCCCGGCGGGGAGCTGCGTGCTTGGCGTGGTTGTAGGCCGCCGCCACTTGGTCTTTCTTGGCGTGGGCCAGGCAGGCCTCGATCAGGGCCTCGGGGAACAGCGCATCGTTGAGCCTGGTTGAAAACGTGCGGCGCAGGTCGTGGACGCTGAACGTCTCGAACTCTTCAGCGTCGGGGTCGCGCTTCTCGTTGATGAGCTTGACCGTCGCGTCAATGGTGCGGTTCAGCGTGGCGTTGCTGATAGGCACATCACGCTCGTAGCGGCCAGGGTGCAGGAACTTGCTCGACGGGAAGCAGGTCTTGAGCGTGGTCAGGATGTCGAGCGCTTGCTCGGACAGGTAGACCACATGCTCGCGGTCGGCCTTCATCCGCTCCTTCGGGATCGTCCATGTCGCTCGGTCCCAGTCGATCTCCTTCCAGGTCGCGCCGATGAACTCGCCCTTGCGCACACCCGTCAGCAGCATGAACTTGACCGCCAGGCGCAGCGTCGGGGCCGTTGCGGTGTGTTGCAGCGCCTCGAAGAACGTCTTGATCTCGTGCCGGGTCAGGTTGCGCTCGCGTGCCTGAAAGGTGGCAATGGTCTTGCGGGCGATCTTCTCGGCCGGGTTGTCCACCTCGACGCCTTTGCCGATGGCATAGCGGTACACCAGAAGCACCAACTCGCGCGCATGGACGGCAGGGCCAGGGCCGCGCTCGGCCTTCGCCTGGTCCAGCAGCGCGGCCAGCGCCGTCGGTTTGATTTCGTCCAGCCGTTTCTTGCCCAGCGGCTCCTCAAGGATGCGACGGTAAACCGACTTGCGCAGGGCCAGGGTCGAGTCGGCCAGTTGCTCCTTGCCGCTCTTGGGGTCAGCCTTGTGCTCGAAATACCGTTTCACCCACGCGCCGAAAGTATCGGCGTCGGCACTGGCAATGCGCTTCTCGACCTTGGCCTTGGACGGAGAAACGCCAGCCTCGACGCTACGCCGCGCACGGTCGCGCAGGGCTCTGGCGTCCTTCAGGGAAACGACAGCGCCGTAGTCCAGCGCCTTGAGTTCGGAGTCGGTGCGGTTCGCCGTGCCGGGCTCGTAGCGCCCGACGGTCAGCGTCTCGCGCTTACCGTCAAGGCGGTAGTCGTAGCGGAAGGTCTTGGTACCGGAAGGCGACACGACCACATACATGCCGCCGCCGTCGGTCACCTTGTACGCCTTGGCCTGTGGCTTGAGCGCCTTGAGGCTGGTATCGGTCAGGGCTGCGCCCTTGCGCTGACGAATACCGTCAGCGTTGCGAAGAACGGTACCGTCAGCGGGGCTGAAGGTTGACGGTAAGTGCGCCGTCTGCGCGTCCTCGACGGGCACGAACACGCCGTCGGGGGCGGAGGTCAACATGGCCGCCTGCTTCTGCGCAGGGGCAAGCGGGGGGCTTTGTCGGGGCATTTCGGTTCCTTGGGCCTCTCCCGATACCGTCAAAACAGCTTGACGGTATCGGCTCGGAGGGATTCGAGTCACCGCGAATGTGCCGTCATTTCTACCGACATTCCAGTTTTTCACCCGATGAATCAGTCTGAACGATCCTGACACAAGATCGTCGCCTAACTCATTGATTTACTTACTGAAACATCGGCTTCTTTGAACCATTCTGAACGATGTGGAACCGACTGTAATTCACTCCCACTCAATCGTCGCCGGCGGCTTCGACGACACGTCGTAGGTCACGCGGTTGATGCCGCGCACCTCGTTGATGATGCGGCTGGAGACCTTCTTGAGCAGGCTGTACGGCAGCTCGGCCCAGTCGGCGGTCATGAAGTCGCTGGTCTGCACGGCGCGCAGGGCGACGACGTAGTCGTAGGTGCGGCCGTCGCCCATCACGCCCACGCTCTTGACCGGCAGGAACACGGCAAACGCCTGGCTGGTCAGGTCGTACCAGCTCTTGCCGGTGGCGGCGTCCACGGTGTTGCGCAGCTCCTCGATGAAGATCGCGTCGGCGCGGCGCAGCAGGTCGGCGTATTCGCGCTTGACCTCGCCCAGGATGCGCACGCCCAGGCCGGGGCCGGGGAACGGGTGGCGGTAGACCATCTCGTGCGGCAGGCCGAGCGCCACGCCCAGCTCGCGCACCTCGTCCTTGAACAGCTCGCGCAGCGGCTCGAGCAGCTTCAGGCCCAGCGTCTCAGGCAGGCCGCCGACGTTGTGGTGGCTCTTGATCGTGGTGGCCTTGCCGGTCTTGGCGCCGGCGGACTCGATCACGTCCGGGTAGATCGTGCCCTGCGCCAGCCACTTGGCGCGGGTGAGCTTGCGCGCCTCGGCCTGGAACACCTCGACGAACTCGCGGCCGATGATCTTGCGCTTGGCCTCGGGGTCGGCCACGCCCTTGAGGTGGCCCATGAACTGCTCGCTCGCATCGACGTGCACCACCTTCACGCCCAGGTTGCGCGCGAACATGTCCATCACCATCTGGCCTTCGTTGAGGCGCAGCAGGCCGTGGTCGACGAACACGCAGGTGAGCTGGTCGCCGATGGCGCGGTGGATCAACGCCGCCGCGACGCTGGAATCGACGCCGCCGGACAGGCCCAGGATCACTTCCTCGTCGCCCACCTGCTCGCGGATCTTCTGCACCGCCTCGCTGATGTAGTCGCCCATCACCCAGTCGGGTTTGGCGCCGCAGATCTGCAGCACGAAGCGGTTGAGGATGTCGCGGCCCTTGACGGTGTGCGTCACCTCGGGGTGGAACTGCACGCCGTAGAAGCGGCGCGCCTCGTCGGCCATGCCGGCGATGGGGCACGAGGGGGTGGAAGCCATCACCTTGAAGCCGGGCGGCAAGCCGGTGACCTTGTCGCCGTGGCTCATCCACACCTTCAGCATGCCGTGGCCTTCGGCGGTGGAGAAGTCCTCGATCGCCTCGAGCAGCTTGGTGTGGCCGTGGGCGCGCACCTCGGCGTAGCCGAACTCGCGGTGGTCGCTCCACTCCACCGTGCCGCCCAGCTGCACCGCCATGGTCTGCATGCCGTAGCAGATGCCCAGCACCGGCACGCCCAGCTCGAACACCGCCTGCGGCGCGCGCAGGTCGTGAGATTCGTAGGTGCTGGCATGGCTGCCCGAGAGGATCACCCCCTTGGGGTTGAACTCGCGGATGAAGGCGTCGCTGACGTCGTTCGGGTGGATCTCGCAGTAGACGTGGGCCTCGCGCACGCGACGGGCGATGAGCTGCGTCACCTGGGAGCCGAAATCGAGGATGAGGATCTTGTCGTGCACGGTCGGGGCCTGTCTGTGGTCTTCTGGAAAAAGCAAAAAGGCAGCACCCGGTGCTGCCTGTGTCGATGGCGCCGGGCGCTCACTCCACCCGGTAGTTCGGCGCTTCCTTGGTGATCTGCACGTCGTGGACGTGGCTCTCGCGGATGCCGGCCGCGGTGATCTCGACGAACTCGGCCTTGCTGCGCATCTCCTCGATGCTCGCGCAGCCGCAGTAGCCCATCGCCGCGCGCAGGCCGCCGGCCAGCTGGTAGAGGATGGCCACCAGCGAGCCCTTGTACGGCACCCGGCCTTCGATGCCCTCGGGCACCAGCTTGTCGGCGTTGGGGTTGCTCGATTCGTCGTTTTCCTGGAAGTAGCGGTCGGCCGAGCCGGCCTTCATCGCGCCGATCGAGCCCATGCCGCGGTAGCTCTTGTAGCTGCGGCCCTGGTACAGGATGACCTCGCCCGGGGCTTCCTCGGTGCCGGCGAACATGCCGCCCATCATCACCGAGTGCGCGCCGGCCGCAATGGCCTTGGCGATGTCGCCCGAGTAGCGGATGCCGCCGTCGGCGATCAGGGGCACGCCGGAGCCGGCCAGCGCAGTGGCGACGTTGTCGATCGCGGTGATCTGCGGCACGCCCACGCCCGCGACGATGCGGGTAGTGCAGATCGAGCCGGGGCCGATGCCGACCTTGACCGCGTCGGCGCCCGCCTCCACCAGGGCCAGCGCGGCCGCGCCGGTGGCGATGTTGCCGCCGATCACCTCGACCTGCGGGTAGTGCTGCTTGACCCAGCGCACGCGCTCGAGCACGCCCTTGCTGTGGCCGTGGGCGGTGTCGACCACGATCACGTCGACGCCGGCCTTGACCAGCAGGTCGATGCGTTCCTCGGTGCCTTCACCGACGCCCACCGCGGCGCCGACGCGCAGCTTGCCGTGCGCATCGCGCGCGGCGTTGGGGAAGTTGGTCTGCTTGGTGATGTCCTTGACCGTCATCAGGCCGCGCAGCTCGAAGTCGTCGTTGACGACCAGCACGCGCTCCAGCCGGTGCTTGTGCATCAGCGCCTTGCCCTCTTCCAGCGAGGCACCTTCCTTGACCGTGACCAGGCGCTCGCGCGGGGTCATGATCTCGCGGATCGGCAGGTCCAGGCGGGTCTCGAAGCGCAGGTCGCGGCCGGTGACGATGCCGACCACCTTCTTGCCCTCGAGCACCGGGAAGCCCGAGACGCCGTGTTCCTGCGACAGCTCCTTGACCGCGCGCACGGGCATGTCCGGCGTGACCGTGATCGGGTCGCGCAGGATGCCGGACTCGTAGCGCTTGACCTTGGAGACCTCGGCCGCCTGCTGCTTGGGGCTGAGGTTCTTGTGGATGATGCCGATGCCGCCTTCCTGGGCCATCGTGATGGCCAGGCGGGATTCCGTGACGGTGTCCATGGCGGCGGACACCAGCGGCAGGTTCAGCGTGATGTTGCGGGTGAGTCGGGTGCCGAGGGACGTGTCGCGGGGCAACACTTGGGAGTACGCCGGCACCAACAACACGTCGTCGAAGGTGAGCGCTTTACCGAGCAGGCGCATTCGAGAAGCTCCAGACGCAAAAGCGGATTATATGTAGCCGCCGGCCGGCCCGGGGGCTCGCCCGCACCGCGTGCCGGGCCTATCGGGCCGCCGGCAAACCGTGCGATCGGTCACACCCGGCGCGCGGGGCCGGGGCCGCCCCCTTGGTGAGGCCGCAAGGCGGCCGCTACACTGCGCCGCATGAAATTTGCGTCACTTCGCCTGTTGCCCGCCGGGATCTGCCTTGCCCTGGGCCTGGCAGCCGCCCTGCCCGCCGCCGCGCAGTGGAAATGGAAGGATGCTGCCGGCAAGGTGCAGTACAGCGACCGCCCGCCGCCCGCCAGCGTGCCGGACAAGGACATCCTGCAGCGCCCGGCGCACAGCCGCGCCCTGCCGCCGCCCCCGCCGGCTGCGACCTCCGCGGCCGAGGACGCCGCGCTCAAGCCCGCCGCCCCCACGGTGGACAAGGAGCTGGAAGCCCGGCGCAAGAAGGAAGAGGAAGAGCAGCAGGCCAAGCGCAAGGCGGAGGAAGAACGCCTGGCCCAGGCGCGCGCCGAGAACTGCGCCCGCGCCCGCAGCTACGAGCAGACGCTGGCCAGCGGCGTGCGCATCGCCCGCACCAACCAGAAGGGCGAGCGCGAGATCCTGGACGACCAGGAACGCGCCAAGGAAATGGCGCGCGTGCGCGAGATCATCCAGGCCGACTGCGACTGAACGCCGCGCCCTGCGGCTTGCTTCCCGACGGGCCGGCACGCTGGCCCGTTTGCATGTCAGGCACCGTCAACCGCGGCCGGCGGCCGCCTTGCGCTGCCGGTGGTCGCGGTAGCGCAGCCGGCGCGCCTCCTTGGGGTCCACCGTCAGCGGCCGGTAGATCTCGACCCGGTCGCGGTCGCGCAGCGGCTGGCTCAGTGGCTTGACCTTGCCCCAGATCCCGACGCGCTGCGTCGCCAGGTCGATCTCGGGATGGCGGCCGAGCACCCCGCTGGCGCGCACCGCGTGCAGGATGGTCGAGCCCGGGGCCAGCTCGAGCGCGACGATGTCCGGCGCCCCGCCCTGCGGCACGTAGGCCACCTCGACGCGCAGCGTGTCAGCGCTCGCCATAGACCTGTGCGGCACGCTTGACGAAGGAGTCGACCAGCGTGTTGGCGATGCGGTCGAACACGGGGCTGACCAGCGCCTGCAGCGTGCCGCTGGAGAACGCATAGCGCAGGTCCAGCTCGACCTTGCTGGCCGGCGGCCCGGAGACGCCGCTGCCGATCGGCGTGAAGCGCCATTCCCCCTCGAGCAGCGAGAACGGGCCGTCGACCAGCTTGACGACGACCAGCTCGCCGGGCACGTGGGTGTTACGGGTGGTGAAGGCGTGGTGCAGGCCGGCGTAGGACAGGTGCAACCTGGCGGTCATCTGCCCTTCGCTCGACTCCAGCACCTCGGCCTTGTCGCACCAGGGCAGGAATTGCGGATAGTCCTGCACCCGGGTCACCAGCTCGTACATCTCCTGGGCCGAATACCACAGCAGGACCGACTTCTTGACGTGCTTCATAGAATGCGGGGATTTTAGGGCCGCGTCACGAAGCGCCCGCCTCAACCAAAGACGACCTCATGTCCATTGCAGAAAACAGAAGAGCGCGTTTCGAGTACCACATCGAAGAGCGCTTCGAAGCCGGCATCGTGCTGGAAGGTTGGGAGGTCAAGGCCATCCGCGCCGGACAGGTCCAGCTCACCGACGGCTACGTGGTGATCCGCGACGGCGAGCTGTACCTGATCGGCTGCCGCATCAACGCGCTGCGCACCGCCTCGACCCACGTGCGTCCCGAGGCCGACCGCACCAAGAAGCTGCTGATGAAGAAGGACGAGATCCGGCGGCTGATCGGCAAGGTCGAGCAGCGCGGCTACACGCTGGTGCCGCTGAGCATGTACTACAAGAACGGCCTCGTGAAGGTCGAGATCGCGCTCGCCAAGGGCAAGCAGCTGCACGACAAGCGCGAGACCGAAAAGAAACGCGACTGGGAGCGGGAAAAAGGTCGGCTGATGAGACACAAGGTCTCATCGAACCCGAAGGGGTGACCCGCGCCGGCAGGTCGAAACGGTCCTTTCGGCGAAACAGACAGGCGCGCCCCGTGGACCTCGAGGCGCCGTCAACCAAGGACGGTCAGAGCGCGCCCAGGGCCTGTTCCAGGTCGGCGATCAGGTCCTCGGTGCGCTCCAGCCCGATGCACAGGCGCACCAGCGTGCCGGCCACCGGCGCCTCGAAGGCGCGCATCGCCTGGATCGGGTACGGCACGACCAGGCTCACCGGCCCGCCCCACGAATACCCGATGCGGAACAGCCGCAGCGCATCGACGAAGCGGTCCACCGCCGCCGCGTCGTGGCGCGGCTGGAACGCGATCGACAGCAGCCCCGCCGCCGCGCTGCATTGCGCGGCCCAGTGCTCGTGCCCCGGCGAGCCGGGCAGCGCCGGGTGCAGCACGCGCGCGACCTCGGGGCGCTGTTGCGCCCAGGCCGCGATGCGGCGCGCCGAGGCGTCCTGCGCGTGGTAGCGCAGGTGCAGGCTGGGCAGCGAACGCAGCACCAGCTCCGCGTCGTTGGCGCCCACGCCCAGGCCGAAGCGGCTGTGCGTCATCATGATGCGCTCGTGCAGCGCGCGGTCCACCGTGGTGACCGCCCCCATCAGCACGTCGCCGCCGCCCGAGGGGTACTTGGTCAGCGCGTGGATGGACACGTCCACGCCCAGCCCCTCGCCGAGGTCGAACGGGCGGAACGCGATGCCCGCGCCCCAGGTGTTGTCCAAAGCCACCGTCACGCCGCGCTCGCGCGCTGCGGCCACCAGGCCGCGCAGGTCCGGGAACTCCAGCGTCACCGAGCCGGCCGCCTCCAGCCACACCAGCCGGGTGCGCTCGCCGATCGCCGCGCGCAGCGCCCCGGCCCCGCCCATCGGGTCGTAGATGCGGTGCGTGATGCCGTACTGCGCCAGCTCGTGCACCGCGAGGTCGCGGCTCGGGCCGTAGACGTTGTCCGGCAGCAGCACCTCGTCGCCCGCGCGCAGCAGCGACAGGTTGACCAGCATGATCGCGGCCAGCCCGCTGCTGACCAGCAGCGTGTGGCGCCCGCCTTCCAGCGTGGCGATGCGCTCTTCCAGCGTGAAGGTGGTCGGCGTGCCGTGCAGGCCGTAGGTGTAGCCGGACTTGTCCTTCCAGGTGCGCGCGCGCATCGCGGCCACGTTGGGAAAGAACACGGTCGAGCCCTTGTGCACGCCGACCACGGGCGACTCGAAGCCCTCCGGCGCGCGGTACGGGTGGTGGATCAGCCCGGTGCGCGGGTCGCGGTCGTCCTGCGTCATACCGGCACCCCCACCAGGTCATGCCCCTCGGCCGCGACGATGCGCGCGCGGGTGAACTCGCCCACCTTGAGCGTCTTGGACAGCTTCTCGGGCGGCAGCAGGCGCACCGTGCCGTCGATCTCCGGCGCGTCGGCGTAGCTGCGCCCCACCCCGCCCTTGCGGCCCATCGCGGGGGCGGCGTCGACCAGCACCTGCATGACCGAGCCCACGCGGCGCTGCAGGCGCGCGACCGAGACCTCCTCGGCCACCGCCATGAAGCGCGCGCGGCGTTCCTCGCGCACCTCGTCGGGCAGCGCGCCGGGCAGCTCGTTGGCCGCGGCGCCGTCCACCGGCGAGTAGGCGAAGCAGCCGGCGCGGTCGATGCCGGCCTCGCGGATGAAGTCCAGCAGGTACTCGAACTCGGCCTCGGTCTCGCCCGGAAAGCCGGCGATGAAGGTGCTGCGGATCACCAGCTCCGGGCAGATCTCGCGCCAGCGGCGGATGCGCTCCAGGTTCTTCTCGCCGCTGGCCGGGCGCTTCATGCGCTTGAGCACGTCCGGATGCGCGTGCTGGAACGGCACGTCCAGGTAGGGCAGGATGCGGCCGCTGGCCATCAGCGGCAGCACCTCGTCGACGTGCGGATAGGGATAGACGTAGTGCAGCCGCACCCAGGCGCCGTGCTGCTCGGCCATATCGCCCAGCGCCTGCACCAGGTCCAGCATGCGGGTGCGCACCGGGCGCCCGTTCCAGAAGCCGGTGCGGTACTTGACGTCCACGCCGTAGGCACTGGTGTCCTGGCTGATCACCAGCAGCTCCTTGACGCCCGACTCGAACAGCCGCTGCGCCTCGTTGAGCACGTCGCCCACGGGGCGCGAGACCAGGTCGCCGCGCATGCCGGGGATGATGCAGAAGGTGCAGCGGTGGTTGCAGCCCTCGCTGATCTTCAGGTAGGCGTAGTGCTTCGGGGTGAGCTTGATGCCCGCCGGGGGCACCAGGTCGACGAACGGGTCGTGCGGCTTGGGCACGTGGCGGTGCACCGCCTCCATCACCTCGTGGGTCGCGTGCGGGCCGGTGACGGCAAGCACCTTCGGATGGACCTGCTGGACCAGGTTCTCGCCGCCCTCGCCGGTGCGCGCGCCCAGGCAGCCGGTGACGATCACCTTGCCGTTCCCGGCCAGCGCCTCGCCGATGGTGTCCAGGCTTTCCTTGACCGCGTCGTCGATGAAGCCGCAGGTGTTGACGATGACGAGGTCGGCGCCCTCGAAGGTGCGCGAGGTCTGGTAGCCCTCGGCGCTCAGCTGGGTGAGGATCAGCTCGGAATCGGTCAGCGCCTTGGGGCAGCCCAGGCTCACGAAGCCGATCTTGGGAGCGGTGCCCGCCTGGGGCGCCGCCGTGGAGGTGTCTTGCGTCATGGGGCGGGATTTTCGCCGATCCGGCCCCGCCCCATGGCGCACGAGGCCGCCGCTAGCGCTTGCCGCCGGGCGGGAAGCCGCCGAAGCCGGGCATCAGCGATTCGGCCTGCTTCTGCATCTGCTCCTGCATCTGCACGAACATGTTCTTGGACTGCTCCAGGTAGCTGGCCATCAGCCCCTGCATCATCGGCGCCTGCACGCTCATGAACTGCGTCCACATCTCGGGGTTCAGCCCCTTGGGGTCGTACAGGCCCTTGGACTGCTCGGCAAAGCGCGACTGCATCTCGATGAAGGCCTGGATGGTCTTCTCGAGGTAGGTGCCCATCAGGCCCTGCATCGTGTGACCGTAGAACCGGATGATCTGCGCCAGCATCGGCGTGGTGAACATCGGCATGCCGCCGGTCTCTTCCTCGAGGATGATCTGCAGCAGGATGCTGCGCGTCAGGTCCTCGTTGGTCTTGGCGTCGCGCACGACGAACGGCTGGCCGTCCAGCACCATCTGCTTGACGTCGGCCAGGGTGATGTAGCTGCTGGTCTGGGTGTCGTAGAGCCGGCGGTTGGGGTACTTCTTCAGGGTTCGCACATCCTGGGAATCCGCACCTGCTTGCGCGGCGGCCCCGGGGCGTCTGGCTCTTGCCATGGGAATCTCCAGTCACATCGGCGTTGTGCAGAGCACAATGGACCATTCTAGGGGTGGGGGTACTGGCGCTTGCAGAAGGGTTTCCCCCGGTGCGGCGGTGGTCCGCCCGCCAATCGCACAGGGGCGCGCGTCGTGATGTAATCGCCCTTCGTCATCCGGTACACCCACCGGCCCCGAGAGGGAGGACCCATGCCCTACATGCTGTTGATCATGGAGCCGCCCGGCCAGAGGCTCACGAGGACCGAGGCCGAAGGGCGCGAAACCTATGCCGCGATGCGGCGCTTCGGCGAGGACCTGCAGCGCCGCGGCCTGCTGGTCGCCAGCGAGTCGCTCGCCTCGGCGTCGACCCGTATCACCGTGCGCAACGGCAAGCCGCAGACGCTGGACGGCCCGTTTGCCGAGGCCAAGGAGATGGTCGGCGGCTTCTTCCTGCTGAACTGCGAGACTCGCGAGGAAGCGCTGCGCATCGCCGCCGAGTGCCCGGCCGTGCACTGGTGCACCATCGAGGTCCGGCAGGTGGCGCCCTGCTACATGTAGGCGCGCCGTCCACCCCCGTCGCGGCTGTCGAAATCCGCCCCGTTGCTTCGTCGTCTCCCTGACGGCTCCGCCCACCCGGGCGGGGCGCCACACCGAGGGGAACGAGATGCGCTTCATCATCATCGTCAGGGCCCATGCCGCACGCGACGCCGGGGTGCCGCCCGAGGAGGAGCTCGCCATGGCCCGCTATCACGCCGAACTGACCCGCGCCGGCGTGCTGCTCGACGCCTCCGCCCTGCAGCCGGGCGACCCGGGCTGGCGGCTGCGCTACGAGCACGGGCACCGCACCGTGATCGACGGGCCCGTGGCCGGCGCAGAAGCCCGCATCACCCGCTACGCCCTGATCCAGGTGCGCTCGCGCGAGGAAGCACTCGAATGGGCGCGGCGCTGCCCGGCTCCGGGCGGCAGCGCCGAGATCGAGGTGCGCCAGCTGTGCGACCCTGACGAGGCGGTGCCCCCGCCCCCTCGGGACGCCTCGGGGGCGGCCGCACACCGCGTGGGAGGCTGAGCCCATGCCGACCCCCACCCACCGCGCCATCGAAGCCGTCTGGCGCATCGAGGCCGCGAAGATCATCGCCGGCGTGGCGCGCCTGGTGCGCGACGTCGGCCTGGCCGAGGAGCTGGCGCAGGATGCGCTGGTGGCCGCGCTCGAGCACTGGCCGCGCACCGGCGTGCCGGACAACCCCGGCGCCTGGCTGATGACCACCGCGAAGCACCGCGCGCTCGACCACCTGCGGCGCGACAAGCTGCTCGCCGACAAGCACCAGCAGATCGGCCATGAGCTGGAGGCGATGGAGGCCCTGGTCGTGCCCGACTTCGTCGACGCGCTGGACGAGGCCCGTGCCGACCAGATCGGCGACGACCTGCTGCGCCTGATCTTCACCGCCTGCCATCCGGTGCTGTCGACCGACGCGCGCGTGGCGCTGACCCTGCGGCTGCTGGGCGGGCTGACCACCGCCGAGATCGCGCGCGCCTTCCTGGTGCCGGAACCCACCGTCGCGCAGCGCATCGTGCGGGCCAAGCGCACGCTCACCGCCGCGCGCGTGCCGTTCGAGCTGCCGCAAGGCGCCGCGCTGCACGAACGGCTGGAGTCGGTGCTGGAGGTGATCTACCTGATCTTCAACGAGGGCTACACCGCCACCGCCGGCGACGACTGGATGCGCCTGGACCTGTGCAACGAGGCGCTGCGGCTGGGCCGCGTGCTGGCCGGGCTGGCCCCGGAGGAAGGCGAGGTGCACGGGCTGGTCGCGCTGATGGAGCTGCAGGCCTCGCGGCACGCGGCGCGCGTCGATGCCGCCGGCCGGCCCGTGCTGTTGCTGGAGCAGGACCGCAGCCGCTGGGACCGCCTGCTGATCCGCCGCGGGCTGGCCGCGCTCGAACGCGCCGAGTCGCTCGGGCCGCTCGGCCCCTACGGCCTGCAGGCCGCGATCGCCGCCTGCCATGCGCGCGCGCAGGCGCCCGAGGAGACCGACTGGCACACCATCGTCGCGCTGTACGACGCGCTCGCGCAGGTGGCGCCCTCCCCGGTGGTCGAGCTCAACCGCGCGGTGGCCGTGAGCATGGCCTTCGGCCCCGCCGCCGCCCTGGAGATCGTCGACCGCATGCGCGGCGAGCGCGCGCTGCAGAACTACCAGTGGCTGCCCAGCGTGCGCGGCGACCTGCTGGCCCGGCTGGGCCGCACCGACGAGGCCCGCGCGGAGTTCGAACAGGCCGCCGCGCTGGCGCGCAACCAGCGCGAACGCGAGCTGCTGCTGGCACGCGCGCAGGCGCTGGCCGCACCACCCGGCCCGCGCGGCTGAGCCCAGCACAGCCCGGCATCCACAGCGTTTGTGGAAGGGCCTGTGGAGAACTTGTCGACACCGCGCGCGGCCCCAGCAACGGCGCGGGCGCCCGTCAGACTGCCGTCAAATTGAGCAGGTCGCGCGCGTGGCGCACGCCTGGCACCCGGGCCACAATAGGCCCCTCGCGTCCCCCGGGACGCGGACCTCCCGAGGGCACGACGTGCGCGACCTGATCGACTTCACTTCCTGGCAAGGCCTGCTGACCACGGTGCTGGGACTGGCGCTGTTCTCGCTGATCGCGGTCAGCATCCGCCTGGTGCTGATGCAGACGGTGCAGCAGCGCCGCGAACGGCAGAACCGCCAGATCAACGAACGCCTGCGCACGCTGATCGCCGCCTACAAGACGCTGGGCGGCTCGTTCACCGGCGAGCTGACGGTCGACCCGCAGCACCTGCGCGAACTGCGCCGCCTGGAAGCGGCCGAAGCCGCCGGCGAAGCGACGACCCCCAGCTACAGCTCCGAGCGCACCCGGCGCACCCGCGACGCGGTGGAAGCGGCGCTGTCCGACGTGATCCTGCTCGGCACCGCGGAACAGGTCGAGCTGGCCGCCAAGGCCGCGCAGGACATGGTCGTCGGTCGCCGCATCGAGACCGCGGCGCTGGTGGTGTCGCTGCGCGACTTCATCCGCGAGGTGCTGGACCTCGACCCCATCCCGGCGCACGTGAGCGTGCCGCCTCAGGGCCCGCTGCGGCCCGCCGGTGGCGGCAGCCGCGGCGGTGGCGGCGCGCCCGGCGGACGGGCTGGAGGCGGTGGAGGGGGTGGCGGTGCCGGCGCGGCCGGCGGCGGCACGGGCGCCCTCTACGGCATGCGCTCGGACGGCACCGACATCGACGCGTCCCGGCCCTGACCCCGGGCGGGGCGCTTTCGTTCTCTGCCTCACCCCTCGCGGTCGAAGCAGAACCCGCTGTAGTGCTCGACGTCGTAGCCGTCCTCGCACGGCAGGTGCAGCGACTTGCCCGGGTTCTGCCATTCGTCGCGCTTCACGTAGCCGCGTGCGCGCACCTCGTCGATGAAGCGCTCGCGCGCCTGCACGCGGTAGGCGCAGAACGCGGTGCCGATGCTGTTGAGCGTGAAGAACGCGCGCGAGTCGTGGATCGGCGTGAGGTTGACGACGATGCGCCGCGGCTTGGTCGCCAGGCGATCGAGCAGTTCCGCCAGCGTGAGCGGCAGGTACTGCAGGCTGCCCGAGGCGAACAGGACCTCGTGCCGCGCCGCCTCGCCGTAGTCCTCGGTGAAGTGCAGCCGGCCGTCCGGGTCACGCACGCGCGCCAGCTCCCGGCCGCGGCGCACCACCGCCGGCACGTCGCACACCGTCCAGCGCAGCCCGGGCGGGAACCCGATCACCCGGCGGAACGCGTAGTACTTGACACCCAGGTGCCCGCCCAGGTCCAGCACCGACTGCAGGCCTTCGTGGAACGACTGGTTGAGCCAGAACACCGCCGGGTAGTCGTGCGGCGTGATCGTGCTGGCGTACGGGATGTTGGCCGAATCGTCGTTGTCGTAGCCCAGCGGCCGCGACTTCGGCGCGCTGGCCGCCGCGGCGTCGAAGCTGTCAAAAATGCCGAAAAAAAGGTTGTCGTCGACGTTGTTGAGGAAACGCGAGACGTAGCGCCGCTTCGCCACGGACCTCAAGCCGGGGACGGTTTTCCAGCGCCCCACGTTGCGATCGATGGACTCCAGCCAGTTCATGCCCAGACCCTCCCCGAGTGAACGCCTGCCGATCCGCCGCCGATGGGCTGCGGACACGACACCCGCCGCGGCCCCTGACCCGGCCGGGCGGTACCGGCAGCGCATCGAACCCGCTCGGCAACCGGCGTGCCCGAAGGCCCCTGGGGACGCCCTGTCCGTGCGTGCCGCCACGCCTACGCGGCAAGTCGACGCTGCTCCAGGTCATCGCCGGCCATCTCGCCCCGCTGGGCGGCACGTGCAGGACGCTGGCCCGCTGCGTCCACCTGGACCAGCGGCTGGCCACCCTGGACCCACGGCGCCCGGTGCTCGTGCAGTTGCAGGAGGCCCGCCCCACGGCGTCCGAAGCGGAGCTGCGCATGCGCCTCGCGCAACTGGGGCTGGACGCCCGCCAGGTCGCGCGCCCCAGCGGCGCCCTGAGCGGCGGCGAACGCCTCAAGGCGGTGCTGGCCTGCATCCTCTACGCCGACCCGCCGCCGCAGCTGTTGCTGCTGGACGAGCCCGGCAACCACCTCGACCTGCCACCCTGGAGGCCCTCGAAGCCCTGCTGCGCCACGACCGTGGGGCGCTGGTCGCGGTGTCGCACGACGACGTGTTCCTGGACCGGCTGGCGCTGACCGACCGGCTGCAGGCCGGCGCCGACGGATGGCGGCTGCAACCCTGGCAAGCCACCGGCTTGACTCTGGAGTAACTACAGGGTTTGCAATCCCGGCATCGTTTCCGGCCCGCCCCAGGAGGTTCACCGATGAGCGCACCCCGACGACCTGCCCCGTCTGCCTTCGAAGCAACCGTTTTCGAGGCGCTGCTGCACGGCGCACGCACCGCCCCGGAGACGGCGCTGCGCTGGCGCTTCCTGGAGGCCGCCCACGTGGTCGGCCAGCGCCACTTCGTGCCGCACGTCCGGACGCACTGGGCGATGCTGGTGCTGGCCCTGCGCACCCGGGACGGGCGCGAAGCCGTCGGCCAGCTTGCGCGGCTGCTGCTCACCCCGCTGGGTCACCTGAGCGGGCGCCTGCCCCTGGGCAACCCGGGACGCGCAACGGTCGGCGCCTTCCAGCCCATGCCGGTGCGGGCCGACCTGGCCGTGCTGATCGAGCAGGTGCGCGCCGCCGTCGCATGACGCGGGGCGACGTGGGCGCCGTCGCCAGCCGCGGCCCCCGCCCGGGTCAACGCCCGAGCAGCAAGCGACGGATCACCTCGGCGCGCTCCTCGCTCAACGTCCGGCGCTGGATGCCCAGCGGGACGGTGCGCAGCGCCAGTGCCCGGTACAGGGCCTGCGCCTCGGGATCGAAGGCGCCAAGCGCGTCGAGGTGCTTCTGCACCGTGCCGGCGTCCCCGCGCACGACGCAGCCGCCCATGCCTCCGGCCAGCCCGGCGTCACCGACGGCCGACAGGGTCCCGTGCAGCAGCGGCAACAGCGCACGCAATGCCTCGGCCGCCGAGGCGCCGAAGCGCTGCCACAGCGCCACCGCCTCGGCCAGCAGCGCGATGAGGAACGGGCCCACGTAGTACGCGGACGCGTGGTAGAGCGCCCGGTCGCCCGCAGGGACGCGGATCGGGTGGCAGCCGATGGCCTGCGCCATCTCCTCCAGGGCCTCGAGCAGCGGGCCCTCGGCCTCGATGCCGACCACGCAGCCGGCCAGCCCCTGCAGCGCGACCTGGGGATTCGCGAACATCTGGAGCGGATGGAACCCGCCGGTGAGCCCTCCCGCCTCCCGCGCCTTGCGCAGCGCCGCCACCTCGGTTGCGCCGCTGCAGTGCACCACCCACTGGCCCGGTCGCCACTGCAGCGACGACGCGAGCGGCCCGATCGCGTCGTCGGACACCGTGACCCAGACGAAGTCCACCCCGTCGACCACCTCCTGGGGATGCGCTTGCACGCGAAGCCCCGGCACTTCCCCGGCCATCCGCGCCGACGTGTCGGCCGAACGACTCCACGCCAGCTGCACCCTGAATCCCGCCCGCGAGTACGCCATCGCGAGCGTGCGCCCCACCCTGCCGCACCCGAGGAACCCGAGGGTCCGGTCACGAGGCGAGGCATCCGGCAAGGACAAGGCGGGCGGCATCGACATGGCAGGGAAGCTCGTTGAAGGTGAAAGACGGGACGGCAGGTGGCGTTCCCGGGACGCTGCGCCGCTGCCCTCGGCACAGGGAGCGGCAGGCCTGCCAGGCAGCATGTTCGTGCCGGCAGGCGTCCCGGCAGGCGCAAGGAGTCCCTGCGTTCCTTGGCGTGACTGTGGCGCAAGCGCGGCAGGACTGGCATGAAGATTCATCCAGCGGCCCATTCCGCCCGGACATCCGGCCCGACGCAGGCGAGGCGGCGGCACAGGCCGCACCAGCCTCCTTCGTGCCGGGGAAGGCACCAAGCGCAAGGCGAAGGACGAGGCTGGCGGGGGCGAACTGCGGGGCGCAGCGGGAAATGCCGCCCCGGAAAAGGCAACGGGTCAGCAGCTTGTGACTGCTGACCCGTCTCGAATGAATGGTCGGGGTGGCGGGATTCGAACTCGCGACCCCTTGCACCCCATGCAAGTGCGCTACCAGGCTGCGCTACACCCCGACGAAGCTCGAGATTATAAGATGAATTTCGTCACGTGACCAGCAGGCTGCGAATCGCGAGCAGTTCCTGTCGCACCTGCTCCATCGAGTACGGCACGACGGCCGCGCGCGCGGCCGTGGGGTTGGCCGCCAGCGCGGCCGCGGCGGCCGGCTCCTCGGGGGCGCCAGCCGGTGCGGCGTCGATGCCCGGGACGGGTTCCTCCGGGGCCAGGGCCTCGCGCGGCAGCTCCTGCGCCGCGGCCGCCCGGTGCAGCCCCATCTCCGCGAGCCGGTTGCGGGCCCCGCTGATCGTGAAGCCCTGTTCGTAGAGCAGTTCGCGGATGCGCCGGATCAGCAGCACCTCGTGGTGCTGGTAGTAGCGCCGGTTGCCCCGGCGCTTCATCGGCTTGAGCTGCGTGAACTCCTGCTCCCAGTAACGAAGCACGTACGGCTTGACGCCACACAGCTCGCTGACCTCACCGATGGTGAAGTAGCGTTTGGCAGGAATGGCGGGGAGCGTTTTCTCCACTGAAATCAACGAGATCGAGCAAGGATGCTAAGACTTTACTCGAAGTCGTCACCGGCGGGAATGTCGCCTTGCACGACCGCCTTCAGCTTGTGGCTGGCGTGAAAGGTGACCACGTTGCGCGCCTTGATCGGGATCGCCTCCCCGGTGCGGGGGTTGCGCCCCGGCCGGGGCGCCTTGCGCCGGATCTGGAAGTTGCCGAACCCGGACAGCTTCACGTCCTCGCCCTGGACCAAGCTGGTGTGGATGATCTCGAAGAACGCCTCGACCATGTCCTTCGACTCGCGCTTGTTCAGCCCCAGTCGCTCGAACAGCAGGTCGGCCAGGTCCGCCTTGGTCAGGGTCGGCGTCTCGATCGACGGGAGTATTGCTCGGTCCATCACAGCTCCTCGAGGCTCAGCCACGCAGTCGGGCACCCAGCCGGGACACCAGTGTATCGACGATGGCCTGGATCGCGGCGTCGATGCGCTCGTCGGTCAGCGTCACGTTCTCGTCCAGCAGCTCGACCCGCAGCGCCACGCTGCGCTCGTCCAGCCCGATGTCGGCGGTCGCCGCCTTGGGCTTGTAGACGTCGAACAGGGTGACGTTGCGCACCAGCCCGCCGGTCGGCGCGGCCTGCACCGCCTCGATCAGCGCGTCGTGGCGCACCCGCTCGGAGACGATGAAGGCCAGGTCGCGCGTGACCGCCTGCAGGCGCGGGATGGGCCGGTAGGCCGGCACCGGGCGCCGCTGCAGGGCCTCGGCGTCCACCTCGAACACCACCGGCGCGTGGGCCAGCTCGTAGGCCTGGCGCCAGCGCGGGTGCAGCTCGCCGACATGGCCGACCACCTGGCCGTCCAGCTCGATCGCGGCGCAGCGCCCCGGGTGGAAGGCCGGGTGCTCGGCGGCGACGAAGCGCGGCTGCAGCGGCGCGAACAGCTGCTCCAGCTCGCCCTTGACGTCGTAGAAGTCGACCAGCCGGTCCTCCACGCCCCACTGCAGCGGCGCCGCCGGCCCGTAGGCCAGCCCGCAGACGCGCAGCGGCTGGCGCAGGCCGGCCACGGTGGTGTCGCTGTCGGCGACGCTGTCGTCGCGCAGGAACACCCGGCCCGCCTCGAACACCCGCACCCGGCTCGCCTTGCGCGCCAGGTTGAACTTCAGCACCTGCACCAGGCTGCCGATCAGCGACGAGCGCATCACGCTCAGCGAGCTGGCGATCGGGTTGAGCAGGCGGATCGGGTGGTCGTTGCCGGCGAAGTCGCGCTCCCAGCGCTCCTCGACGAAGCTGAAGTTGACCGTCTCCTGGTAGCCCAGCGCCGCGAGCGCCCGCCGCACCAGGTGCAGCCCGCGCTGCGACTCGGTGCGCACGCGCGGCTGGATCGGCCCGAGCGGCGCCGTGTCCGGCAGCTGCTGGTAGCCGATGATGCGGATCACTTCCTCGATCAGGTCTTCCTCGATCTGCAGGTCGAAGCGCCAGCTGGGCGGCGTGACGGTCAGCGTGCCGTCGCCCTCGGCGAACTCCAGGCCCAGGCGGCGGAACACGTCGGCGCACTGCGCCTGGGTGACCGGCATGCCGATCACCTTGGCGGCGCGCGCCACGCGCAGCGTCACGGGCTGGCGCTGCGGCACGTTGACGACCTGGTCGTCCATCGGGCCGGCCTCGCCGCCGCAGATCTCCAGCACCAGCTGGGAGATGCGCTCGATGTGCTCGACCGTCAGCGCCGGGTCCACCCCGCGCTCGAAGCGGTGGCCCGCCTCGGTCGAGAAGTTGTAGCGGCGCGAGCGCCCGGCCACGGCCTGCGGCCACCAGAACGCCGCCTCGACGTAGATGTTGCGGGTGTCGTCCGACACCGCGGTCGCGTCGCCCCCCATGATGCCGGCCAGCGACTCGACCTCCTTTTCGTCGGCGATCACGCCCACCTTGTCGTCCAGCTCGACGGTGTTGCCGTTGAGCAGCTTCAGGCGCTCGCCCTCGCGGCCCCAGCGCACGATCAGGCCGCCGTGGATCTTGTCGAAGTCGAAGATGTGCGACGGGCGGCCCAGCTCGAACATCACGTAGTTCGAGATGTCCACCAGCGCCGAGACCGAACGCTGCCCGCAGCGCTCCAGGCGCTCGACCATCCAGGCCGGGGTGCGCGCCTTGGGGTTGACGTTGCGGATCACGCGGCCCGAGAAGCGCCCGCACAGGTCAGGCGCCTCGATGCGCACCGGCAGGCGCGCGTCGTTGCTCACCGGCACCGGCGGGAAGGCCGGCTGCTTCAGCGGCGCGCCGGTCAGCGCCGACACCTCGCGCGCGACGCCGTAGACGCTCAGGCAGTGCGCCAGGTTGGGCGTGAGCTTGAGCGTGAACAGCACGTCGTCCAGCCTGAGGTACTCGCGCAGGTCGCGCCCCACGGGGGCGTCGTCCTCCAGGATCAGCAGGCCGCCGTGGTCGTCGGAGAGCTTGAGCTCGCGTGCCGAGCACAGCATCCCCTGGCTTTCGACGCCGCGCAGCTTGCCGAGCTTGATCCTGAACGGCTTGCCGTCCTCGCCGGGGGGCAGCTCCGCGCCCACCAGCGCGCACGGCACCTTGATGCCCGGGCGCACGTTGGGCGCGCCGCAGACGATGTTGAGGGTCTGGCCGGTGCCGGCGTCGACCTGGCAGACGTTCAGGCGGTCGGCGTTCGGGTGCTTGGCCACTTCCAGCACCTGCGCCACGACGACCTGCGAGAACGGCGGCGCGACCGGGCGCAGCTCCTCGACCTCCAGCCCTGCCATGGTCAGGACGTCGGCCAGCTCCTGCGTGCCGATCGGCGGATTGCAGAATTCACGCAACCACGATTCTGGGAATTGCATTTCGACTCCGGGGCTTCTTACTTGAACTGCGACAGGAAGCGCAGGTCACCGTCGAAGAACAGGCGCAGGTCATTGACGCCATAGCGCAGCATGGCCAGCCGGTCGATGCCGGAGCCGAAGGCAAAGCCGATGTAGCGCTCGGGGTCCAGCCCCATGTTGCGGATCACCTGCGGGTGCACCTGGCCGGAGCCCGAAACTTCCAGCCAGCGGCCCTTGAGCGGGCCGCTGTTGAACATCATGTCGATTTCGGCGCTGGGTTCCGTGAACGGGAAATAGCTCGGCCGGAAACGGATCTGCATGTCGTCGGTCTCGAAGAACTCCCGCAGGAAGCTCACGTAGACCGCCTTCAGGTCCTTGAAGCTGACGTTCTCGCCTACCCACAGGCCCTCGACCTGGTGGAACATCGGCGAGTGGGTTGCGTCGCTGTCGACGCGGTAGGTCCGGCCCGGGGCGATGACGCGGATGTCCGGCATCGGCTTGCCGGCGTCGAGCAGCGCACGGTGGCGCTTGACGTGCTGCACCGCGTAGCGGATCTGCATCGGGCTGGTGTGCGTGCGCAGCAAGTGGCCGCCCTCGACGTAGAAGGTGTCGTGCATCGAGCGCGCCGGGTGGTCGGCCGGGGTGTTCAGCGCGGTGAAGTTGAACCAGTCGGCCTCGATCTCCGGGCCGTCGGCCACGTCGAAGCCCATCGAGCCGAAGATGGCCTCGATGCGCTCCATCGTGCGGATCACCGGGTGCAGGCCGCCGGTGCCGCGGGTGCGCCCGGGCAGCGTCACGTCCAGCGCCTCGGCCTTCAGCTGGGCCTGCAGCTCGGCCTCGGCCAGGGCCTGGCGGCGCTCGTTCAGCGCCGCTTCGACGCGCTGCTTGGCTTCGTTGATCGCCGCCCCGCGGACCTTCTTCTCCTCCGGCGGCAGGGCCGCCAGGCCTTTCAGAAGTTCGGTCAGGCGGCCGGCCTTGCCGAGATAGCGCGCCTTGGCGTTCTCCAGGTCGGCCGGGGTCGGCGCCTGCGAGAAGTCGGCAACGGCCTGGGAGACCAGTTGGTCGAGCTCGTTCATGCTGTTCGGTCGGCGCGGCCCGGGGGTCGCGCTGGTAACGATCAAATAAAAAAGGCCGCACCAGGTGTCGGCCTTGGACTGCTGCCCCGGTCTCCCGGGGGCATTGTGAGGGTCGGGCGCCGGGTGTTCAGGCCCGGACGCCCTCACGACGATCAAGCAGCGAGTTGAGCCTTCACCTTTGCAACGATGCTGCCGAAGGCAGCCGGGTCGTTCACGGCCAGGTCCGCCAGCACCTTGCGGTCGATGGCGATGGCAGCCTTCTTCAGGCCGTTCATGAACTTGCTGTAGGTGATGCCCTGCTCACGGACCGCGGCGTTGATACGGGCGATCCAGAGACGGCGGAACTCACGCTTCTTGGCACGGCGGTCACGATAGGCGTACTGGCCCGCCTTCATCACCGCCTGCTTGGCGACGCGGAATACGTTCTTGCGGCGGCCGCGGAAACCCTTGGCCAGGGCCAGCACCTTCTTGTGACGGGCGCGGGCGGTAACACCACGTTTGACGCGAGGCATGTCTTTTCTCCTTCAACCGTTGACGTTCGAACCGATGCTTACAGGCCCGCGAAGGGCATCATCTGGGCGATCTGGTTCAGGTTGGAGTCATGCACGTTGGCCGCGCCCCGCAGGTGGCGCTTGCGCGTCGTGGACTTCTTGGTGAGGATGTGGCGCTTGTAGGCCTGACCGCGCTTGACGGTGCCACCCGGACGAACGCGGAACCGCTTGGCCGCGCTCTTCTTGGTCTTCATTTTGGGCATGACTGCTCCTTCTTCGTTGTGCCCGTGAGGCGCCGCGAACCTTTCGCGGTCTTGCTGGCCCCGGGCCACTTGGCCCCGCCGTCGGCGACCAGACCGGCGGCAGGTGTCGGCTCCCGCAGGAGCCTTATTTCTTCTTCTTGGGCGCCAGCACCATGACCATCTGGCGGCCCTCGAGTTTCGGCATGTGCTCGACCACGCTGATGTCGGCGAGGTCATCGCGCACCCGCTCCAGGAGGCGCATGCCGATCTCCTGGTGGGTGATTTCCCGGCCGCGGAAGCGCAGGGTCACCTTGCCCTTGTCGCCATCCTCAAGGAAGCGGCGCAGGTTGCGCAGCTTGATCTGGTAGTCGCCCTCGTCCGTGCCCGGACGGAACTTCACTTCCTTGATGTCGATGACGTGCTGCTTCGCCTTGGCTTCGGCAGCGCGCTTCTGCTCCTGGTACTTGAACTTGCCATAGTCCATCAACCGGCACACCGGCGGATTGGCCGTAGGCGCAATCTCGACGAGATCCACGTCGTACTCACCGGCCAGACGCAAGGCCTCCTGCAGGCTCACGATGCCGAGGGGCTCGTTGTCCGGACCGTTCAGCCGGACTTCCGGCGCGGTGATCTCCCGGTTCAGTCGATGCTTGCGCTCCACGTTCGGAGTGCGCCGATCCATGAAAGTAGCGATGGCTATGATCCTTCCGGGGTCCTGCCCCAACACACAAACACACGCGCCACGACCGAGGCTTGGCGGCCGACCGGCCGCCGTCGCTCAAGCCTTCTGGGCAATGTCGCCTGCAATCTTCTGGGAGAAGGTGTCGAGTGACATCACACCCAGGTCTTGGTTGCCCCGGGCGCGCACCGCAACGGCTCCCGCAGCCTTCTCCTTGTCGCCAACGACAAGGATGTAGGGAACCTTCTGCAACGAGTGCTCGCGGATTTTATACGTGATTTTCTCGTTGCGCAAATCGGATTCGACTCTAAGTCCTTGTTTTTGCAGCGATTTGGCCACGTCCGTGGCGTAATCCGCCTGCGCATCGGTGATATTGAGCACCACCGCCTGCACCGGCGCGAGCCAGACCGGCAGCGCGCCGGCGTATTGCTCGATCAGGATGCCGATGAAGCGCTCCAGGCTGCCGACGATGGCGCGGTGCAGCATCACGGGCGTCTTGCGCGAGCCGTCCTCGGCCACGTATTCGGCCTCCAGGCGCTGAGGCATCGAGAAATCGACCTGGATCGTGCCACACTGCCACTGGCGGCCCAGCGCGTCCTTGAGCGTGTACTCGATCTTCGGCCCGTAGAAGGCGCCGTCGCCCGGGGCGATGACGAAGTCGCAACCGGCGCGGCGCAGGCTCTCCATCAGCGCGTGCTCGGCCTTGTCCCAGATCTCGTCGGAGCCGATGCGCGCCTCGGGGCGCGTGGCGACCTTGTAGATGATCTCGTTGAAGCCGAAGTCCCGGTAGACCTTCTGCAGCAGCGCGGTGTAGGCCACGCACTCGTCGAGGATCTGGTCCTCGGTGCAGAAGATGTGGCCGTCGTCCTGCGTGAAGCCGCGCACCCGCATGATGCCGTGCAGGCCGCCGGTGGGCTCGTTGCGGTGGCACTGGCCGAACTCGCCGTAGCGCAGCGGCAGGTCGCGGTAGCTCTTGATGCCCTGCTTGAAGATCAGGATGTGCCCCGGGCAGTTCATCGGCTTGAGCGCGTAGTCGCGCTTCTCGCTCTCGGTGATGAACATGTTCTCCCGGTACTTGTCCCAGTGGCCGGTCTTCTCCCACAGGGTCTTGTCGAGGATCTGCGGGCCCTTGACCTCCAGGTAGCCGTTGTCGCGGTAGACCGCGCGCATGTACTGCTCGACCACCTGCCAGACCGCCCAGCCTTTGGGATGCCAGAACACCGTGCCCGGGGAATGCTCGTCGATGTGGAACAGGTCCAGCTCGCGGCCGAGCTTGCGGTGGTCGCGCTTCTCGGCCTCTTCCAGCATGTGCAGGTACTGGTTCAGCTCGTCCTTGGTGGCCCAGGCCGTGCCGTAGATGCGCTGCAGCTGTTCGTTGCGGTGGTCGCCGCGCCAGTAGGCGCCGGCCACCTTCATCAGCTTGAAGTGCTTGAGCTTGCCGGTGCTCGGCACGTGCGGGCCACGGCACAGGTCGGTGAAGTTGCCCTCGCTGTAGAGCGAGACCTCCTCGTCGGCCGGGATGCTCTGGATGATCTCGGCCTTGTAGTGTTCGCCGATGCTCTTGAAATACGCGACGGCCTCGTCGCGCGGCACGACCTTGCGCTCGACCTTCTCGTCCTTCCTGGCCAGCTCGGCCATCTTCTTCTCGATGGCCTGGAGATCTTCCGGCGTGAAGGGACGCTTGTACGAGAAGTCGTAGTAGAAGCCGTTCTCGATCACCGGGCCGATCGTGACCTGGGCCTCCGGGAACAGTTCCTTGACCGCATACGCCAGCAGGTGGGCCGTCGAGTGGCGGATCACCTCCAGCCCTTCCGGATCCCTGTCGGTCAGGATGGCCAGCGACGTGTCCTGCTCGATGCGGTAGCTGGTGTCGACCACCCGGGCCTGGTCGCCCTGCCCCACCCGTCCTGCGATGGCGGCCTTGGCCAGGCCGGGGCCGATCGAGGCGGCGACCTCCGCCACCGTCACCGGACCGGGGAACTCCCGCCGGGATCCGTCAGGCAACTGAACTGAAACCATGTGAACCTCTCAGAAGCAGCCTCCGCCGGGCTGCAGAAAACAAAAAAGCGCGGGGGTCGCCGCGCCTTGTGTCGTACAGGGAGAGAAAAGACAAGCGGAAGCCGCGGCCGACCGACTAGACCTCGATGAAGGTGGTGGTCGTAGTTCGCGGTGTCATAACCCGTCGTGCCTTTCTCGCTCTTGCTGGTTCAAGACAGCCCGATTCTACCGCAGCCCAAGCAAAAATGCCCGGCAGGTGCCGGGCCAAAGCATCGCGCGATGCAGTTGGAGCCTCACACTCACTCACACACCCTGGACGGGGCCGTGGCTCGCGACCCCGTCCCGGAGACGGTCAGCCGTGCTTCTGGTCGAAGAACTGCTCGTCTTCGGTCGAACCCTTCAGGGCCGCGGTGGACGCCTCGCGCTCGATCGTCGTGGTGACGGCGTCGAAGTAGCCGGTGCCCACCTCGCGCTGGTGCTTCACGGCGGTGAAGCCCTTCTCGGCGGCGGCGAACTCCTTCTCCTGCAGCTCGACGAAGGCGCTCATCTGGTTGCGGGCGTAGCCGTAGGCCAGCTCGAACATCGAGTAGTTCAGGCTGTGGAAGCCGGCCAGCGTGATGAACTGGAACTTGTAGCCCATCGCGCCCAGCTCGCGCTGGAACTTGGCGATGGTGGCGTCGTCCAGGTTCTTCTTCCAGTTGAACGACGGCGAGCAGTTGTAGGCCAGCAGCTTGCCCGGGAACTTGGCGTGGATGGCCTCGGCGAACTTCTTCGCGTAGACCAGGTCCGGCTTGCCGGTCTCGCACCAGATCATGTCGGCGTACGGGGCGTAGGCCAGGCCGCGGCTGACGGCCTGCTCCAGGCCCGGCTTGGTGCGGAAGAAGCCTTCCACGGTGCGCTCGCCGGTGCAGAACGGCTTGTCGTTGTCGTCGATGTCGCTGGTGATCAGGTCGGCCGCCTCCGCATCGGTACGGGCGATCAGCACGGTGGGCACGCCCAGCACGTCGGCCGCCAGGCGCGCGGCGATCAGCTTGGACACGGCCTCGCGGGTGGGCACCAGCACCTTGCCGCCCATGTGGCCGCACTTCTTGACGGAGGCCAGCTGGTCCTCGAAGTGCACGCCCGCGGCACCCGCCTCGATCATGGCCTTCATCAGCTCGAAGGCGTTGAGCACGCCGCCGAAGCCGGCCTCGGCGTCCGCGACGATGGGCGCGAAGAAGTCGATGTCGTTCTTGCCTTCGGACCACTGGATCTGGTCGGCGCGCATCAGGGTGTTGTTGATGCGGCGCACCACGGCCGGCACCGAGTTGGCCGGGTACAGCGACTGGTCGGGGTACATCTCGCCGGCCAGGTTGGCGTCACCGGCGACCTGCCAGCCCGACAGGTAGATGGCCTTCAGGCCGGCCTTGACCTGCTGCATGGCCTGGTTGCCGGTCAGCGCGCCCAGCGCGTTGACGAAGGGTTCGGTGTTCACCAGGTTCCACAGCTTCTCGGCGCCGCGCCGGGCCAGGGTGTGCTCGATCTGGATGGAACCGCGCAGGCGCACCACGTCGGCGGCGGTGTAGGTGCGCTTGATCCCCTTCCAGCGGGGGTTCTCGGCCCAGTCCTTCTCGAGGGCAGCGGCTTGCTGTTCGCGGGTCAGGTTCGTCATCAGGGACCTCCAATCGACAAGACGAAAAACGCAGTGAAGTTGGAGCAAAGCTTACGAACCGACCGCCGCTTTGGGCGGCCTTATGTCTTATACAAGACCAAAAAATTTTCTCCGAAAAATCAATGGGTTAAGTCACTCGTTCCGCGATACGCAACGCTTTTTCCCACAATGAAAGAAATTGCGGCGGCGCAGCATGAAGCGATTCCACGATGCGGAACCGAACTTTCAAAATACGGAAAAACCGCCCTCGCAGGGCCCCGCAACACCGTCCCGGCGTGCCTTCACGCCCCCAGGGGACCTCAGACCGGCAGGGCCGTGGTGCGCTTGACCGCGCGCAGCACCAGCATCGAATTCAGCCGCACCACGCCCGGCAGGCGCGACAGCACCTCGGCGTGGAAGCGCTCCAGGTCGTCCGCGTCGCGGTAGCTGAAGCGCAGCAGGTAGTCGTTGCCGCCGGCCACGTAATAGCAATCCAGGATGCGCGGCTCGTCGCGCACCGCCTGCTCGAAGGCGCGCAGGGCCTCGGGCGTGGTGCGCTCGACGTTCACCACGGTGAACGAGACGCCGGGCTGGCCGACGGACTTGGCGTTGAGCAGCGCCACGTAGCGCTCGATGACGCCGCCGTCCTCGAGCAGCTTGACCCGCCGCAGGCAGGCCGACGGGGACAGGTGCACGCGCTGCGCCAGCTCGACGTTGGACAGCCGCCCGTCCTGCTGCAGCTCGTTCAGGATCGCCCGGTCGATCGCATCCAGCTCCACGTCGGCGTTCGGATTTCGCATTTCGTTCTCTTTGCCAGCTTGTGCTTCGCATCTTATGCCAATGATGCGGGCAGCTGCCCCATCAGTGCGCAACCCTATTGCGCCCCCGCAGGTCTAGACTGATCCTGCACAGCGGGACGGGCCCGTGGCCGCGTTCTTTCCTTCCACTCCTCGCTCCAGCCCGCCATGTACCAAGACCTCGACGCCTACTGGATGCCGTTCACGGCCAACCGCCAGTTCAAGAAGTCGCCGCGCCTGTTGGCGCGCGCCGAAGGCATGCACTTCTGGACGCCCGACGGCCGGCAGGTGCTCGACGGCATCGCCGGGCTGTGGTGCGTCAACGCCGGCCACGCGCGACCGAAGATCGTCGAGGCGATCCGCCAGCAGGCCGGCGAGCTGGACTACGCGCCGCCGTTCCAGATGGGCCACCCGAAGGCCTTCGAGCTGGCCGAGCGGCTGGTGAAACTGACGCCGCCGGGGCTGAACAAGGTCTTCTACACGAACTCGGGCTCCGAGTCGGTCGAGACCGCGCTCAAGATGGCCATTGCCTACCACCGCGTGCGCGGCGAGGGCCAGCGCACCCGCCTGATCGGGCGCGAGCGCGGCTACCACGGGGTCAACTTCGGTGGCATCTCGGTCGGCGGCATCGTCGCCAACCGCAAGATGTTCGGCACGCTGCTGGCCGGCGTCGACCACATCCGCCACACCCACGACCTGCAGCGCAACGCCTTCTCGCGCGGCCAGCCGGAGTACGGCGCGGAGTTCGCCGACGACCTCGAGCGCGTCATCGCGCTGCACGACGCCTCGACGATCGCCGCGGTGATCGTCGAGCCGGTGGCGGGCTCCACCGGCGTGCTGGTGCCGCCCAAGGGCTACCTGCAGCGGCTGCGCGAGATCTGCGACAAGCACGGCATCCTGCTGATCTTCGACGAGGTCATCACCGGCTTCGGGCGGCTCGGCGCGCCGTTCGCCGCGTCGCACTTCGGCGTGACGCCGGACCTGATGACGGTGGCCAAGGGCATCACCAACGGCTGCGTGCCGATGGGCGCGGTGTTCGTGAAGCAGGAGATCCACGACGCCTTCATGAACGGGCCGGAGCACCTGATCGAGTTCTTCCACGGCTACACCTACTCGGCCCACCCGCTGGCCTGCGCGGCGGCACTCGGCACGCTGGACACCTACGAGGAAGAACAGCTGCTCACGCGCGGCCAGGGCGAGCTGGCCGAGTACTTCGCCGATGCGGTGCACTCGCTCAAGGGCCTGCCGCACGTGATCGACGTGCGCAACATCGGCCTGGTGGGCGGCATCGAGCTCGAGCCGCTGCCGGGCGAGCCGGGCAAGCGGGCGTTCTCGGTGTTCCTCGACTGCTGGGAGCGCGGCGTGCTGATCCGCGTCACCGGCGACATCATCGCGCTGTCGCCGCCGCTGATCATCGAGAAGAGCCACATCGACCAGATCGTCGGCACCCTGGCCGACGCGCTGAAGCGCGCCGCCTGAGCCCAGGCACGCGCCCGCGGTGCGGCGGCCCCGCGATGACGGCCGCCGCGCCGGCGTCCCGCACGATCCGCGCAATTTCGGCATGATGCACGGCGGCCCCCACCGGGTGCCGCCGTCGTGTTTCATTGTCTGCCCGAGTCGAGCCCTTGCAGTCCCGTCCACCCGCCCTCGCCTACGCCTGCCTCGCCCTGAGCATGACCCTGGTCGGCAGCTACGTCGCGCTGTCCAAGGTGCTGGTCGCACTGTTTCCCGTGATGCTGCTCGGCTGGCTGCGCTTCGGCATCGCTGCCGTCGCGATGGCCGGCTGGGTCCGGCGCCAGCCGGGCGAGGCGCCGCTGAGCCCGCACGACCGCCGGCTGCTGTTCTGGGAATCGTTCTTCGGCAACTTCCTGTTCTCGGTGTGCATGCTGTTCGGGGTGTCGCTCACCTCCGCGCTCGCGGCCGGGGTCATCATGGCCGCGATTCCTGCCGCCGTGGCGGTGCTGTCCTGGCTGGTGCTGCGCGAGCGCATCTCCCCGCGCGTGAAGCTGGGCATCGCCTGCGCGGTGGGCGGCATCGCGCTGCTGTCGGCCGCCAAGTCCTGGAACGACGACAGCGGCAGCGCCGGCGGGCTGAAGGCCCTGCTCGGCAACCTGCTGCTGTTTGCCGCCGTCTGCTGCGAAGCCAGCTACGTGGTGATCGGCAAGAAGCTGACCGCCAACGTCTCGGCCAAGCGCATCAGCGCGCTGGTGAACCTGTGGGGCTGGGTGCTGATGACGCCGTTCGGGCTGTACCTGGCCGCGCAGTTCGACTTCTCCGCCATCGGTGCCGGGCACTGGGTCCTGCTGGTGTTCTACTCGCTGGCCGCGAGCATGATCACCGTCTGGCTGTGGATGAGTGCGCTGCGCCACGTGCCCGCGGCCCGGGCCGGCGTGTTCACCGTGATGCTGCCGGTCAGCGCCGCGGCGGTGGGCGTGATCTTCCTGGGCGAGCAGTTCAGCCTCGCCCACGCGGCCGCCTTCGTGCTGGCCTTGACCGGGGTGATGCTGGCCACGTGGCCCGAGCGCCCGCGGGCCTGAACCTCACGCTGCGTGCAGCGCCGGGCGCAGGGCCTGCAGCGCCAGGCCGTGCACCTTGCGCGGCGGCTCGCCCTTGAGCCGGTGGTCCGACCACACCTGCCGCCACTTGCGCGCGCCGGGCAGGCCGTTGCGCAGGCCCAGCACGTGGCGCATCACGTGCGGCCAGGGGATGCCCTGCGCGGCCATGCGCTCGCAGTAGCGCACCATGGCCTCTTCCACCGCGTCGCGGTCGGGCACCGCGTGCGCGTCGCCGAAGAAGCGCGCGTCCCAGCCGGCCATCGCGTAAGGGTTGTGGTAGGCCTCGCGGCCGACCATCACGCCGTCGAGCAGTTGCAGCTGCTCCTCGATCTGCGCGTCGGCGGTGATGCCGCCGTTGAGCGCGATGGTCAGCTGCGGGAACTCGCGCTTGAGCCGATGCACCAGCTCGTAGCGCAGCGGCGGCACCTCGCGGTTTTCCTTCGGGCTCAGCCCCTGCAGCCAGGCGTTGCGGGCGTGCACGATGAACACCTCGCAGCCGGCCTCGGCCACCGTGCCGACGAAGTCGCGCACGAACTCGTAGCTTTCGAGGCGGTCGATGCCGATGCGGTGCTTGACCGTCACCGGGAGGTCCACCGCGTCGCGCATCGCCTTGACGCAGTCCGCGACCAGCCGTGGCTCGGCCATCAGGCAGGCCCCGAAGGCGCCGCGCTGCACCCGCTCGCTGGGGCAGCCACAGTTGAGGTTGACCTCGTCGTAGCCCCATTGCTGCGCCAGCTTCGCGCAGGCGGCCAGGTCCTCGGGCTCGCTGCCGCCCAGCTGCAGCGCCACCGGGTGTTCTTCCTCGTTGAAGTCGAGGTGGCGCGCCACGTCCCCGTGCAGCAGCGCGCCGGTGGTCACCATCTCGGTGTACAGGCGCGTGTGCCGGGTCAGCAGCCGGTGGAAGTAGCGGCAGTGCCGGTCCGTCCAGTCCAGCATCGGGGCCACGGACAGGCGCCACGGGGAAGACGAGGTCGGGGTCATCGAAGTGTCAGGCCAGGTCGCGCAGCGGATGGGCGTGGCGCGGCCAGGGGCTGCGGAAGAACTGCTGGACCATCTCGGGCGTCACGGCCTCGACGCTGGCCGGGTTCCAGCGCGGCTGGTGGTCCTTGTCGACCGCCAGCGCACGGATGCCCTCGACCGTCTCGCTGGCCGCCCCCGGGCGCAGCGCGAAGCAGTTGCGCACCAGGTCGCGCTCCATGCGCAGGTCGTCTGCCAGGCTCATCGAGCGCGCGCGGCGGACCTGTTCCAGCGTCACGCACATCATCAGCGGCGAGCGCTTGCGCAGTGCGGCGAGCGTCTCCTGCGCCCAGGCGCTGTCGTCCTGCTGCAGCGAGGCCATGATCGCGGCCACGTCGGGCGCGGCGAAATGGCGGTCGATGGCGGCCCGCTGCGCGGCCAGCACCGGCGCCGGTGCAGACTGCAGGCGCCCGCGCAGGTCGCGCAGCACGTCGGCGTCGCTGGCATGGCCGGCGGCGATGGCCGCCTCGAAGGACCCGAGCGCGTCCGAAGGCGCGTAGCCGTCGGCCAGCCCCCAGGCGATCGCGTCGCCCGCGCCGATCACCTGCCCGGTCAGCGCCAGGTACTCGCCCACGTGCCCCGGGCAGCGCGACAGGAACCAGCCGCCGCCCACGTCGGGGAACAGCCCGATGTTGGTCTCGGGCATGGCCATCTTCGTGCGCTCGGTGACGATGCGCAGCCTCGCCCCCTGGCTGATGCCCATGCCACCGCCCATCACGATGCCGTCCATCCAGGCGATGTAGGGCTTGGGATAGGTGTGGATCAGGTGGTTGAGCGCGTATTCCTCGGTGAAGAAGTCGTCCAGCTGCGGGTTGCCGGCCAGCGCCGCCTGGTGGAAGAAGCGGATGTCGCCGCCCGCGCAGAACGCCACGCTCTTGCCCTCCTGGAGCGCGCTGCGCACGAACACGGCCTTGACTGCCGGGTCGTCGCGCCAGGCGCGCAGGATCGCGGTGAGGTCGCGGATCATCGCCAGCGACAGGGCGTGCAGCGCCTGCGCCCGGTTCAGGGTGATGACGCCGACGTCGCCCGCGAGGTGGTACAGCACGTGGCCGCCGGAGTGGAGCGTGATCGTGGAAGTCTCCTTCATCGTGTGGTCGCCTTCTCTGGTATGTCCTGATCCCGCGATGCTAGCGCCCCTGGCGCACCCGGCGCAGGCCCAGGGCTTCGTTGCCGGCCAGCGCCAGCAGCACCAGCGCGCCACCGCAGAGCACGTGCACGTTCGGCGCCTCGCCCGCCCCCAGCCAGGCCCAGGCCACGCCGAACACCACCTCGAGCAGCCCGAGCAGTGCCACCTCCGCGGCCGGCAGCACCCGCGCCAGCCGCACGGCCAGCAGGCACGGGATGGCGAGCTGGAACACGCCCAGCACGGCCAGCCACCCGAGGTCGTGCCCCGAGGCCTGCAGCGGCCAGGCCAGCGGCAGCGACACCAGCGACGACAGCAGCGCGCCGATGAGCACGGCAGGCAGCATGTCCTGGGCAGCGGCGCCGGTGCGGGGCTGGCCGCTGCGCTGGATCACGGTCCAGTTGACCGCCGCGGCCAGCGGCACGCCCAGGGCCACCAGGGTGCCGGCCAGGTGCCGCGCGTCGGCACCGCTGACCTCGCTGCCGTACATCCACGCGATGCCGGTGCCGGCCAGTGCGATGGCCACCCAGGTGCGCGAGGGCAGCCGCTGCCCCAGCGCCAGGCGCGCCACCAGCGCGGTGACCAGCGGCGCCAGCGCCATCGTCACCAGCACGTTGGCCACCGTGGTGAGCGTCAGCGCGACCATGAAGCAGGTGTACATGATCGACCACATGACGCCGGAAACCCACAGCGGCCAGCCGCCTTGCGCGAGCGCCTGCCACAGCGCGCGACCGCGCCACAGGCTCAATGCCAGGGTCAGGAACGCGGCGTTGAAGGCGCTGCGCCAGAAGGTCACTTCGAAGGCCCGCGCCGCCTCGAGGTGGCGCGTCACCACCCCGGCGATGCTCCACATCAGCGTGACGACCACCATCAACGCCGCAGCACGTGTATGCGACATGCGTGTCCCCAGGGGGCGGGGCCCCCTTCCCCGTTGAACCGCGGGAAACGCGGCCTGCTCAGGCCGCTTCGCGCTGGGCGCGCCGGCGCTCGTGCTCCTTCAGGAAACGCTTGCGCAGGCGGATGGACTTGGGCGTGATCTCGACCAGCTCGTCGTCCTCGATGAACTCGACCGCGTATTCGAGCGTCAGCTCGATCGGCGGGGTCAGCTTGATCGCCTCGTCCTTGCCGGAGGCCCGGAAGTTGGTCAGCTGCTTGGTGCGCACCGCGTTGACGACCAGGTCGTTCTCGCGGCTGTGGATGCCGACGATCATGCCCTCGTAGACCGGGTCGCCCGGCTTGACGAACATGCGGCCGCGGTCGTCCAGCTTGCCGAGCGCGTAGGTGACGATCTCGCCGTCTTCCTGGCTGACCAGCACGCCGTTCTTGCGGCTCTCGATCTCGCCCTTGTAGGGCTCGTAGCCGTCGAAGATGTTGCTCATCAGGCCGGTCCCGCGGGTCAGGTTCAGGAACTCGTTCTGGAAACCGATCAGGCCGCGCGCCGGGATGCGGTATTCCAGCCGCACGCGGCCGGTGCCGTCCGGTTCCATGTTGACCAGCTCGCCGCGGCGCAGGCCCAGCGCCTGCATCACGCCGCCCTGGTGCTGTTCCTCGATGTCCACCGTCAGCAGCTCGATCGGCTCGTAGCGCTGGCCATCGATCTCCTGGAACACGACGCGCGGCTTCGAGACCGCCAGCTCGTAGCCCTCGCGCCGCATGTTCTCGAGCAGGATGGTCAGGTGCAGTTCACCACGGCCCGAGACCTCGAACACACCGTCCTCGGCCGTCTCGCGCACGCGCAGCGCGACGTTGGACTGCAGTTCCTTCTGCAGGCGGTCCCAGATCTGGCGGCTGGTGACGTACTTGCCTTCGCGGCCGGCCAGCGGCGAGGTGTTGACGCAGAAGTTCATCGTCAGCGTCGGCTCGTCGATCTTGAGCATCGGCAGCGGCTGCGGGTTCTGCGAGTCGGTCACGGTCACGCCGATGCCGATGTCCTCGATGCCGTTGATCAGGACGATGTCGCCCGGCCCGGCCGATTCGGCCTGGCGGCGCTCCAGGCCCTCGAACTTGAGCACCTGGTTGATGCGGCCCTTGTAGGACTTGCCGTCCGGGCCTTCCATCACCAGCACTTCCATGCCCGGGCGGATCGTGCCCGAGTTGACGCGGCCCACGCCGATGCGGCCGACGTAGGTGGAGTAGTCCAGCGAGGAGATCTGCAGCTGCAGCGGCGCGTCCGGATCACCCTCGTGGATCGGCACGTGCTTGAGGATCGTGTCGAACAGCGGGCTGAGGTCCTGGCCCCAGCGCTGGCCGGGCTCGCCCTCTTCCAGCGATGCCCAGCCGTTCAGGCCCGAGGCGTAGACCACCGGGAAGTCCAGCTGCTCCTCGGTGGCGCCGAGCTTGTCGAACAGCTCGAACGCGGCGTTGATCACGTAGTCGGGGCGCGCGCCGGGCTTGTCGACCTTGTTGACCACGACGATGGGCTTGAGCCCCAGCGCCAGCGCCTTCTTGGTCACGAAGCGGGTCTGCGGCATCGGGCCTTCCTGCGCGTCGATCAGCAGCACCACGCCGTCGACCATGGACAGCGCGCGCTCGACCTCGCCGCCGAAGTCGGCGTGCCCCGGGGTGTCGACGATGTTGATGTGGGTGCCCTGCCAGCTGACCGCGCAGTTCTTGGCCAGGATGGTGATCCCGCGCTCGCGCTCCAGATCGTTGCTGTCCATCACACGTTCGCTGACCTGCTGGTTCTCGCGGAAGGTGCCGGACTGGCGCAGCAACTGGTCCACCAGCGTGGTCTTGCCATGGTCGACGTGGGCGATGATGGCGATGTTGCGAATTTGCTTGCTCATGATGGGTGTCGATGCTTGGATGCTTGAGCGTTCAGAAGTCCTTCGACCTCCAGCGGGCTCAACAGCCGCGTTGAAATCAGTTCGCCGCCCCGGATGCGGGCGCTGCCGAGGAAGGCCCCCGGCTGCGGGCCGTAGACGCGCACCTGCGGCGCATCGGGCAGCGCCACGCGGCGCCGCATGCCGCTGAGGAAGCGCCCGGCGTCCTCGGCCTCCAGCCGCACGACGGGCCAGTCGGCCAGCAGCTCGTCGACGGGACGCAGCAGCCGGTCGCGGCCGGCCTCGTCCATCGCCTCCAGCTGCTCCAGCGTGACGGCGCCTTCCAGGGTCAGCGGGCCGGTGCCCGTGCGCCGCAGCGCGACGAGGTGCGCGCCGCAGCCCAGCGCCTCGCCGATGTCCTCGGCCAGCGTGCGCACGTAGGTGCCCTTGCTGCAGCGCACCTCGATCTCCACCTCGTCGCCCCGGAAATCCAGCACGTCGATGCGGTGGATCGTGACCCGCCGCGGCTCGCGCTCGACCTCGATGCCGGCACGCGCGTACTCGTACAGCGCCTTGCCGTCGCGCTTGAGCGCCGAGTACATCGGCGGCACCTGGTCGATCTCGCCGGTGAAGCGCGCGCAGGCGGTGAGCACCTGCTCGCGCGTCACCTGCACGGGGCGCTCGGCCAGCACCTCGCCTTCGGCATCGCCGGTGGTCGTGCGCACGCCCAGCCGCAGGCGCGCGCGGTAGGTCTTGTCGGCCTCGAGGCTGACCTGCGAGAACTTGGTCGCCGCGCCGAAGCACAGCGGCAGCAGCCCGGTGGCCAGCGGATCCAGCGTGCCGGTGTGGCCGGCCTTCTCGGCACGGTACAGCCGCCTGGCCTTCTGCAGCGCGTCGTTGCTGCTCAGGCCCAGCGGCTTGTCGAGCAGCAGCACGCCATGGACGGCACGGCGCGGCAGTCGTGGCCGCGTGCCCGGGGCAGTCGTCGTCGTGGCGTCCATGGTCGCTGCGCCCTCATTCCTTCGCGCGGGTGGAGTTGGCAAGGTTGATCAGTGCGTTGAGATCCGCGGCGCGCTCGGTGGTGCGGTCGAACACGAAGTGCAGCGTCGGCACGGTGTGGATCTGCAGCCGCTTGAACAGGCCGTTGCGGATGTAGCCGGCCGCCTCGTTCAGCGCCAGCTCGCACTCCTGCGGGTCGCCGACCAGCAGCGAGAAGTACACCTTCGCATGTGCATAGTCGGGCGTGACCTCGACGGCGTTGATCGTGACCATGCCGATGCGCGGGTCCTTGAGCTCGCGGATCAGCTCGGAGACGTCGCGCTGGATCTGGTCGGCGATGCGATAGCTGCGATTGGGGATGGATTTCCTGTGTCTCATCGTGAACCTCCAAACGTGAAGCCCCGCACGGGCGGGGCTTCGAGGCGAGACGCACGCAAACTCGAGGACCGGCGCGGACTGCCGCGGGATCGTCGCGCCGCCGGCCCCGTCGTGACGGACGGCGGCGCGCACCGCGGAAGCCTCATGCTCACAGCGTCCGTGCGATTTCCTTGATCTCGAAGAACTCCAGCTGGTCGCCTTCGGCGATGTCGTTGTAGTTGCGGATGTTCAGGCCGCACTCGAAGCCTTCCTTGACCTCCTTGACGTCGTCCTTGAAGCGCTTGAGCGACTCGAGCTCGCCGGTGTGGATCACGACGTTGTCGCGCAGCACGCGCAGGCGCGCGTTGCGGCGGATCACGCCGGAAGTGACCATGCAGCCCGCGATCGCGCCGATCTTCGAGGCACGGAACACCTGGCGGATCTCGGCGGTACCGATGATCTCTTCCTTCTGCTCGGGCGCCAGCAGGCCGGACATCGCCGCCTTGATCTCATCCACCGCGTCGTAGATGATGTTGTAGTAGCGGATGTCCACGCCGTTGTGCTCGGCCAGCTTGCGCGCGCCGGCATCGGCACGCACGTTGAAGCCGATGATCACGGCCTTGGACGCCAGCGCCAGGTTGACGTCGCTCTCGCTGATGCCACCCACGGCCGCGTGCACGATCTGCACCTTGACCTCGTCGGTGGACAGCTTGAGCAGCGAGGCCGCCAGCGCTTCCTGCGAGCCCTGCACGTCGGCCTTGATGATGAGCGGCAGGGTCTGCACCGTGCCGGAGCCCATCTGCTCGAACATGTTCTCGAGCTTGGCGGCCTGCTGGCGGGCCAGCTTGACGTCGCGGTACTTGCCCTGGCGGAAGGTCGCGATCTCGCGCGCGCGGCGCTCGTCGTTGAGCACCATGAACTCGTCGCCGGCCTGCGGCACCTCGGTCAGGCCCTGGATCTCCACCGGGATGGACGGGCCCGCCTCCTGGGTGGGCTTGCCGTTCTCGTCGACCATCGCACGCACGCGGCCGTAGCTCGAGCCGGCCAGCACCACGTCGCCGCGCTTGAGCGTGCCCGACTGCACCAGCACGGTCGCCACCGGACCGCGGCCCTTGTCGAGCTTGGCCTCGATCACCAGGCCCTTGGCCGGCGCGTCCTTCGGCGCCTTCAGCTCCAGGATCTCGGCCTGCAGCAGCACGTTCTCGAGCAGCTCGTCGATGCCTTCGCCGGTCTTGGCCGACACGGGCACGAACGGCGAGTCGCCACCGTACTCTTCCGGCACGACTTCCTCGCCCACCAGCTCCTGCTTGACGCGATCGGGGTTGGCCTCGGGCTTGTCGATCTTGTTGATCGCGACCACGATCGGCACCCCCGCCGCCTTGGCGTGGTGGATGGCTTCCTTGGTCTGCGGCATCACGCCGTCGTCGGCCGCCACCACCAGGATGACGATGTCGGTGGCCTTCGCACCGCGCGCCCGCATGGCCGTGAAGGCCTCGTGACCCGGGGTGTCGAGGAAGGTGATCATGCCGCGCGGCGTGTTCACGTGATAGGCGCCGATGTGCTGCGTGATCCCGCCCGCTTCACCCGCGGCCACGCGCGAGCGGCGGATGTAGTCCAGCAGCGAGGTCTTGCCGTGGTCGACGTGGCCCATGACGGTGACCACCGGGGCGCGCGGCAGCAGCTCGTACTGCTGCGCCGCGGCGTCTTCCTGCAGGAAGGCCTCGGGATCGTCCAGCTTGGCGGCAAACGCCTTGTGGCCCATTTCCTCGACCACGATCATGGCCGTTTCCTGGTCCAGCTGCTGGTTGATGGTGACCATCTGGCCCAGCTTCATCAGCTGCTTGATGACCTCGGAGGCCTTGACCGACATCTTGTGCGCCAGATCGGCCACGCTGATGGTCTCGGGCACGTGCACCTCGTACACCTGCGGCTCGACCGGCGGCGTGAAGCTGGACGAACCCTCGCCACGCTCGCCGCGGCGGCCGCCACCCTTGACCGGTGCGCGCCAGCCGGTGCGCCCGCCGGAGGCGTCGCCACGGGTCTTGAGCGCACGCTTCTTGGCCGCGTCGTCGGCCCAGCTGGACGACAGCTTCTCGGACTTGACCGACTTCTTGTCGCCCGGCTTGCCGCCCGCAGGCGCCGGCGCACTGGCCGGGGTGGCCCCCGCCTTGGGCTTGTGGATGGTGCCCTTGATGCCGTCCTTGCCGGCATCGGCGGTCTTCGGCTTCTCTTCCTCGGGCTTCTTGGCCGTCAGCACCCGGCGGGGCGCCGCCATCATCGCGCGGATCGCCGCGGCCTCGGCTTCGGCCGCCTTGCGGCGCCGCTCCAGGTCCGCCAGGCGGGCCTTCTCCTCGGCCTCGAGGTCGGCCGCGCGCACCACGCGCACGCCGGGCTTGGCCGGCTCGGCCGCCGGGGCCGGTGCAGGCGCGGGGGCCGGGGCGGCAGGCGCGGCTTCCGCCGCAGGCGCCGGGGCAGGCGTGGATCCGGCCTGTTGCGCGGCGGCAGCGGCCTCCTGGGCCTTGCGCGCTTCCTCGGCGGCACGCGCGGCGGCTTCGGCGGCAGCGCGCTCCTGCTCCTCGCGGGCGCGGGCCGCGGCTTCGGCCGCCTCGCGCTCGCGGCGTTCCTGTTCCTCGCGCTCGCGACGCTTCTCGGCCAGTTCGGCCTCCTGGCGGCGCAGCAGCTCGGCCTGGCGATTGGCCTCTTCCTCGCGGCGCTGCAGTTCGGCCGCGTCGACCACCGGGGCCTTGGGCGCGGACGCGTCCGCCGCGGCCGGCGCAGGCACCGGGTCGTCGCGCTTGACGAACACCCGCTTCTTGCGGACTTCAACCTGGATCGTGCGTGCCTTGCCCGAGGAGTCGGCCTGTTTGATCTCGGTGGTGGATTTCTTGGTCAGGGTGATCTTCTTGCGTTCGGTACCGGCAGTGCCGTGCGACGAGCGCAGGAACTCCAGCAGACGTTCCTTGTCTGCCTCGGTCAGCGAGTCCTCCGGCGAAGCCTTCGCAACCCCTGCGGCTTTGAGCTGCTCGAGCAGCGCCGTCGCGGGGCGGTTCAGCTCCGAGGCGAACTGTGCGACTGTGGTAACGGCCATTGTGTGTGTCCTTGGGCAGAGCGAGTTCAGTGGGTGGCAGACAGCGCGATGGGCACGGACGGCGTCAGACGGCGAACCAGTGCTCCCGGGCCTTCATGATCAGCGCCTTGGCACGCGCCTCGTCCATGCCCGTGAGCTCGGTCAGTTCGTCGACGGCCAGATCGGCCAGGTCGTCGCGGGTGTGGATGCCCCCGTCGGCAAGCTTGGCGATCGTCTCGGCATCGAGGCCTTCCAGATCGCGCAGGTCCTGCGACACTTCCTCGACTTTCTCTTCCTTGGCAATCTCCATCGTCAGGAGCACGTCCTTGGCACGGTTGCGCAGCTCGTTGACGGTGTCTTCATCGAAGGCCTCGATCTCCAGCATCTCCTGGATCGGCACGTAGGCCACTTCCTCCAGGCTGGTGAAGCCTTCCTCGATCAGGATGTTGGCGACTTCCTCGTCCACATCCAGCTTTTCCATGAACAGCGTGCGGATCGCCTGGGTCTCCTCGGCCTGCTTGGCCTGGGATTCCTCCGCCGTCATGATGTTGATGCGCCAGCCGGTCAGCTCCGAAGCCAGGCGCACGTTCTGGCCGCCACGGCCGATGGCGATCGCGAGGTTCTCCTCGTCGACCACCACGTCCATCGAGTGGTGCTCCTCGTCGACCACGATGGACTGCACGTTCGCCGGCGCCAGCGCACCGATCACGAACTGCGCCGGGTCCTCGGACCACAGCACGATGTCCACGCGCTCGCCGGCCAGCTCGTTGGTCACGGCGTTCACGCGCGAGCCGCGCACGCCCACGCAGGTGCCGATCGGGTCGACGCGCTTGTCGTGCGAGACGACGGCGATCTTGGCGCGCGAGCCGGGGTCGCGGGCGCAGCTCTTGATCTCCAGCAGGCCCTGCTCGATCTCGGGCACTTCCTGGCGGAACAGCTCGACCATGAACGCCGGCGCGCTGCGCGACAGCATGATCTGCGGGCCGCGCGCGGTGCGGTCGACCTCCAGGATCACCGCGCGCACACGGTCGCCGGTGCGCAGGTTCTCCTTCGGGATCATCTCCGAGCGCTTCAGGCGGCCTTCCACGCGGCCGGACTCGACGATCAGGTCCCCCTTGTCGATGCGCTTGACCGTGCCGACGAAGATCTTGTCGCCGCGCGCCAGGAAGTCGTTGAGCAGCTGCTCGCGCTCGGCGTCGCGGATCTTCTGCAGGATCACCTGCTTGGCGGCCTGCGCGCCGATGCGGCCGATCGGCACCGACTCCACCGGCTCCTCGATGTAGTCGTCGACCTCGATGTCCGGGATCTGCTCGCGGGCCTCGAACAGCAGGATTTCCGAGTCGGGCTGCTGCAGCCCGGCCTCGTCAGGCACCACGTGCCAACGACGGAAGGTCTCGTAGTCGCCGGTCTCGCGGTCGATGGAGACGCGGATGTCCACCTCGCCGTCGTACAGCTTCTTGGTCGCAGACGCCAGCGCGGCCTCGACGGCACCGAACACCACTTCGCGGTCCACGCTCTTCTCGCGCGAGATGGCATCGACCAGCATCAACAGTTCGCGGTTCATGATGAAACTTGACCTCCGTCTTCTTGTGCGTTGGCTGAGGGCGCGTCAGCCGGCGCTGCGTTCCTGCCGCGGCGGCCTTTGAAGTCCACCACCGGCACCAGCCGGGCCTCGCGCACCTCGTCAATCGAAAAACTCAGGGCTTGATCTTGCTTGCCGTCGTTGAAGACGAGGCGCCAGCCGTCCCCCTCGGCCTCCAGCACGCCGCGATACTTCTTGCGGTTCTGGAACGGGACCTTCAGCGTGATGTCGACCTCCTGGCCGGCAAAACGCTGGTAATCCGCGGGCTTGCGCAGCGGGCGATCCAGACCGGGAGAGGATACTTCGAGCCGCTCGTAAGGCACACCCTCGACTTCCAGCAGGTATTGCAGCTGCCGGGTGACCTTCTCGCAGTCATCGACGGTGATGAATTCGCCGGTCGGGTCGCCAGGGACCTTGTCGATGAACACGCGCAGCAGCCCCCGCGCGTTGCGCTCGAGATCCACGACCTCGTAGCCCAACCCGACGACCGTGCGCTCGACGAGCGCCTGCCAACCTGCCTGACCTGCCACTTCCGACCGTACTCCAGCTCTCAAGACACCCGGCCAATCCGCCTTGAACCCCGCTGCGCGGCACGGGCGCAAAGGCATGCCGCCTCCCGCCCGAAGCCTTGAGCCCCAAGGAAAATCCGCCCGAGCAAAAAAAATGGGCTGGATTCCTCCGCCCACTGACCATGACTTAGCGAAACCTGGATTGTACGTTGCCCTGCAGGGCAAAGCAAGACCCGGGCCCGGTTTATCCCCCGGGTGGCAGCCGGGATTCCGCTGCCGCCCTTGCAGCTTCCCGTGGCCCCCGCCCCGGGGCCATGCGAAAATCGCGGATTCTTCACTTCTGGAGACATCATGGGATTTCTCGCTGGCAAACGCCTCCTGATCACCGGCCTGCTGTCCAACCGCTCGATCGCCTACGGCATTGCCAAAGCGTGCAAGCGCGAGGGGGCCGAACTGGCGTTCAGCTATGTCGGCGAGCGCTTCAAGGACCGGATCACCGAATTTGCCCGTGAATTCGACTCCGAACTCGTGTTCGAGTGCGACGTCGCCGACGACGCCCAGATCGAGAAGCTGTTCGCCGACCTGCGCCAGGCCTGGCCGACCTTCGACGGCTTCGTGCACTCGATCGGCTTTGCGCCCCGCGAGGCGATCGCCGGCGACTTCCTGGACGGCCTGTCGCGCGAGGCCTTCCGGGTGGCGCACGAGATCTCGGCCTACAGCTTCCCGGCGATGGCCAAGGCCGCCACGCCGATGCTCAACCCCAACGCGGCGCTGCTGACGCTGAGCTACCTGGGTGCGATGCGCTACGTGCCCAGCTACAACACCATGGGCCTGGCCAAGGCCTCGCTGGAAGCCAGCGTGCGCTACCTGGCCGCCAGCCTCGGCCCCAAGGGCATCCGGGTCAACGGCATCTCGGCCGGCCCGATCAAGACCCTGGCTGCCTCGGGCATCAAGGGCTTCAGCAAGATCCTGGAGATCGTCGAGACCAGCGCCCCGCTGCGCCGCAACGTGACGATCGAGGACGTCGGCAACGTCGCCGCCTTCCTGCTGTCGGACCTGGCCTCGGGCGTGACCGCCGAGATCACCTACGTGGATGCCGGCTTCAGCCAGGTGATGGGCGGCGCCGCCGAGCCGCCGGCCGCCTGAGCACCCGAGCCCTCCGCCGCTCCATGCAAAAGGCCCGCACGATGCGGGCCTTTCTTCATGGGGCGACGGCCTGCCGGCCGGGGCATCAGACGCTCTTGACGCAGTCGACGTAGTAGGTCGCGTTGCCTGCGTCGTCGACCTCCTGCACCAAGCCGTGCACGTCGGTGTCGAAGCCGGGAAACTTGCGGTTGAACTCGCGCACGAAGCGCAGGTAGTCGACGATCTTCTTGTTGAAGCGCTCGCCCGGGATCAGCAGCGGGATGCCCGGGGGGTACGGCGTCAGCAGCGAGGTGGTCACCCGCCCTTCCAGCCGGTCGATCTCGACCCGGTCGGTCTCCCGGTGCGCGATGCGCGCGTAGGCGTCGCTCGGCTTCATCGCCGGCTGCAGGTCCGACAGGTACATGTCGGTGGTCAGGCGCGCGATGTCGCTCTTGGCGTACATCTCGTGGATCGCCTGGCACAGGTCGCGCAGGCCCATCTGCTCGTAGCGCGGGTGCTGGGCGCAGAACTCCGGCAGGATGCGCCACATCGGCTGGTTCTTGTCGTAGTCGTCCTTGAACTGCTGCAGCGCGGTCAGCAGCGTGTTCCAGCGGCCCTTGGTGATGCCGATGGTGAACATGATGAAGAACGAGTACAGGCCGGTCTTCTCGACCACCACGCCGTGCTCGGCCAGGTACTTGGTGACGATGGACGCCGGGATGCCGGTGCGGGCGAACTGGCCGTCCAGGTCCAGGCCCGGGGTCACGATGGTGGACTTGATCGGGTCCAGCATGTTGAAGCCGTCGGCCAGGTCCCCGAAGCCGTGCCACTTCTCGGCGCCCTTGATGATCCAGTCCTCGCGCTCGCCGATGCCTTCGGTGGCGAGCTTGTCCGGGCCCCAGACCTTGAACCACCAGTCGCTGCCGAACTCCTTCTCGACCTTGCGCATCGCGCGGCGGAAGTCCATCGCCTCGCGGATGCTCTCCTCCACCAGCGCGGTGCCGCCGGGGGCTTCCATCATCGCCGCAGCGACGTCGCACGAGGCGATGATCGCGTACTGAGGCGAGGTGGACGAGTGCATCAGGTAGGCCTCGTTGAACAGGTGCCGGTCCAGCTTGCGGTTCTGCGAGTCCTGCACCAGGATCTGCGACGCCTGGCTCAGGCCGGCCAGCAGCTTGTGCGTGGACTGGGTCGAGAACACCAGCGAGTCGCGCGTCTTGGCCGCGCCCTTGCCCATCGCGTGCATGCCCTCGTAGAACTTGTGGAACGCGGCGTGCGGCAGCCAGGCCTCGTCGAAATGCAGGGTGTCGATGTAGCCGTCGAGCATCGACTTGATGGTCTCGGTGTTGTAGAGCACGCCGTCGTAGGTGCTCTGCGTGATCGTCAGGATGCGCGGCTTGACCTTCTTCGGGTCCACGCCCTTGAGCAGCGGGTTGGCGGCGATCTTCTTCTCGATCGCCTCGCGGCTGAACTCGCTCTGCGGGATCGGGCCGATGATGCCGTAGTGGTTGCGCGTGGGCGTCAGGAACACCGGCACCGCGCCGGTCATGATGATCGCGTGCAGGTTGGACTTGTGGCAGTTGCGGTCCACCACCACCACGTCGCCCGGCGCCACCGTGTGGTGCCAGACCATCTTGTTCGACGTCGACGTGCCGTTGGTGACGAAGAAGCAGTGGTCGGCGTTGAAGATGCGCGCGGCGTTGCGCTCGGACGCGGCCACCGGGCCGGTGTGGTCGAGCAGCTGGCCGAGCTCCTCCACCGCGTTGCAGACGTCGGCGCGCAGCATGTTCTCGCCGAAGAACTGGTGGAACATCTGGCCGATCGGGCTCTTCAGGAAGGCCACGCCGCCGGAGTGGCCCGGGCAGTGCCACGAGTAGGAGCCGTCCTGCGCGTAGCCGACCAGGGCACGGAAGAACGGCGGCGCCAGCGAATCCAGGTAGCTGCGGGCCTCGCGGATGATGTGGCGCGCCACGAACTCGGGCGTGTCCTCGAACATGTGGATGAAGCCGTGCAGCTCCTTGAGCACGTCATTCGGGATGTGCTCGGAGGTGCGGGTCTCGCCGTACAGGTAGATCGGGATCTCGGCGTTCTTGAAGCGGATCTCGCTGACGAAGGCGCGCAGGTTCTTCAGCGCCGCGTCCACTTCCTCCTTCGAGCCGGAGCCGAACTCCTCGTCGTCGATCGACAGGATGAAGGCGCTGGCACGGCTTTGCTGCTGGGCGAACTGCGACAGGTTGCCGTAGCTGGTCACCCCCAGCACCTCGAAACCCTCCTTCTCGATCGCCTCGGCCAGCGCCCGGATGCCCAGGCCGGAGGCGTTTTCCGAGCGGAAGTCCTCGTCGATGATCACGATGGGAAAGCGAAAGCGCATCATGGGGCGGCCTCGGGAATCAGGCTGAAAACGGCGAATCGCGAAGTGTAGAACTTTGCGGGCCCGGCTGCGATGCACCAGGGCAAGGCCGACCCCGGCGATCCCCGAGGCCGCCGGCGGCCGCCGTGCGCGCCCCTGGCCGCGCCGGCCACGGCGTACACTGCCCCCGGGTCGTGACCGGGAACACACGAGAAGGAGGGAACACCGATGGATTTCGGCTCAGCCACCTGGTGGTGGGTGCTGGCGGGCATCGCCGTCGCGGCGGAACTGGCCACCGGGACGTTCTACCTGCTGATGCTCGCGCTCGGCCTGGCCGGCGGCGCGCTGGCCGCCCACGCCGGGCTGTCCCTGCCGCTGCAGGTCGCGGCCGCGGCCATCATCGGCGGGGGCGCGGTGGCAGCCTGGCGGGTGCACCGCAAGAAGCAGCCGCCGCCCGCGCCGGTCACCGCCAACCCCGAGCTGATCCTCGACATCGGCCAGCGGGTCCACGTCTCCCGGTGGGGCGAGGACCGCACCGCCCGGGTGATGTACCGCGGCGCGCAGTGGACCGCCCGCTACGGCGACGCCGACCTGCCGCAGCCCGGCGAGCACGTGATCCGTGCCGTCGAGGGCAACATCCTGATCGTCCGGCGCCCGCCGGAGTGAACGCGACGATACCGACTGCCGCACCGAAGAAGGAGAGGAACCCATGGAAGTCGCCATCGTGCTGCTGGTCATCGCAGCCATCTTCATCATCCGCTCGATCAAGGTCGTGCCGCAGCAGCACGCCTGGGTGGTCGAGCGCCTGGGGCGCTACCACGCCACGCTGACGCCGGGCCTGAACTTCCTGGTGCCCTTCATCGACCGGGTGGCCTACAAGCACTCGCTGAAGGAAATCCCGCTGGACGTGCCCAGCCAGGTCTGCATCACCAAGGACAACACCCAGCTGACGGTCGACGGCATCCTGTACTTCCAGGTCACCGACCCGATGCGCGCCAGCTACGGCTCGTCCAACTACATCGTCGCGATCACCCAGCTGGCCCAGACCACGCTGCGCTCGGTGATCGGCAAGATGGAGCTGGACAAGACCTTCGAGGAACGCGAGGCGATCAACGCTGCCGTCGTCTCGGCGCTGGACGAGGCCGCGCTGAACTGGGGCGTGAAGGTGCTGCGCTACGAGATCAAGGACCTGACCCCGCCCAACGAGATCCTGCGCGCGATGCAGCAGCAGATCACCGCCGAGCGCGAGAAGCGCGCGCTGATCGCCGCCTCCGAGGGCCGCAAGCAGGAGCAGATCAACATCGCCACCGGCGAGCGCGAGGCCTTCATCGCCAAGTCCGAGGGCGAGAAGCAGGCCGAGATCAACCGGGCCCAGGGCGAGGCCGCCGCGATCACCGCGGTGGCGACCGCCACGGCCGAGGCGATCCGCCGCATCGCCGAGGCGATCCGTGAGCCGGGCGGCATGGACGCGGTCAACCTGAAGGTGGCCGAAAAGGCCGTCGAGGCCTACGCCCAGCTGGCGCAGAAGAACAACACCATGATCGTGCCGGGCAACATGACCGAGGTCTCCGCGCTGATCGGCACGGCGATGAGCCTGATGCGCAACGCCCAGGGCAGCGCACCGCGCTGATTCTTCGCTACAATAGCGGGCTTCGCCGCGGCGGCATCTCATCCCATCGGCTGCGGCGTCCGGTCACCCCGGAGAGATGGATGAGTGGTTTAAGTCGCACGCCTGGAAAGCGTGTGTGGGTTAATAGCCCACCGCGGGTTCGAATCCCGCTCTCTCCGCCAACAAATGCGCGGCCTGCGCCGCCCCGGGTTCGCAAGAGCCCATCCAAGCCCCGCCTGCCGGGGCTTTTTTGTTGGCCGGCCTCGACGCGGGCGGGTGCAGCACGCAGCTGGTGCTCCGCGGCGAGACTGCCTGGCCGCGACTGCAACAGGGTGGGCGCAGGCCGTCGGCAGAGCAGTCCCAGCCCGATCGCGGCACACGTCCAGGGACGCAGGAAGGGCCGCGTGGCGGCAAGCGCATGCGCCGCAGCACAGGCACCGCGCCCGTCCGGCGGATGCGCCATGTCCGTCGACACCTTGGCACCCCTTCCGGACGACGGCCGCTCCCGGGGGGCCGGGGTCTCCACGGCAGCGCCCTGCCTTCCGGCCCCTGCGGCACAATCGGGCTCGCCCGCTGCCGCCGCCTTGCCACGGATGACGGGTGCCGGGCCCAGCACCTGCCGCCTTCCGAACGCCATGCCGCCTGCTGCCACCGCCGCCCCTGCGCCTGCAGTGCCGCCCGACGTCCCACCGCCTGCCGGCTGGGCGCAAGCGCCCCTGCCGCACTGGGACCTGCGCCGCAACTGCTCGCTCACGCCGCGCCAGTGCGTCCTGGCGCTGGGCGTGCTGGCGGCGATGACGCTGGCCCTCGCCCTCGCGATGTGGGGTGCCGGTTTCCCGCTGGTCGCGCCGTACGCGCTCGTCAACGTGGCGGTGATCGCCGTGGCCATGGTGCAGTACGCCCGGCGTGCACGCGACGGCGAGACGCTCACGCTGACGCCCGACGGGCTGGAGGTGCACCGCCGCTGGCGGGGCGCCGAGTCGGTCGAACGCTTCGACCTGCGCTGGGTGACGCTGGACCGTGCCACCGATGCGGGTGCACCCATCGTGCTGCGCGAACGCGGGCGCGTCCTCGAGGTCGGGACGCAGGCCACGCCTGCGCGGCGCCGGGCGGTCGAACAGGAGCTGCGCGTGGCGCTGGCGCAGTCCCGCGCGGCCGCGGCCGCCGGCGCGGCGGCTTGACGCAGCCACCCGGTCCTCGCGGGCCGCGCCCGCAAACCCGCGCCTGCGGCAGCGGTACTGCCTGAGGCCCTGCCGGAACGCGAAGGCCTGCCTATACTGCCGCGCTTCTTCCTGCGGCGCGCCGCGGCCTCGCCGGGCTCGGCCCGCCCCTCCCCGTCCATCATTCCCTCACGCAGTATCCCGATGAGCTCTTCCCCCAGCGGCCGTCCGGCCGGTTTCCGCTTCAACCATTCGATGATCCGCGTGAAGGACCCCGCGGTGTCGGTGGCCTTCTACACCCAGGTGCTCGGCATGACCCTGGTGCGGCGCCTGGACTTCGAAGACATGAAGTTCTCGCTGTACTTCCTCAAGTTCGTCGAGGACGTGGACGCCCTGCCCGCCTCCGACGCCGAACGCACGACGTGGATGTTCTCGCAGACCGGCGTGCTCGAGCTGACCCACAACTGGGGCACCGAGTCCGACCCCGACTTCGCCTACCACAACGGCAACGCCCAGCCGCAGGGCTTCGGCCACCTGTGCATCTCGGTGCCCGACCTGGCCGCCGCAGTGAAGTGGTTCGACGCCAACGGCGTGGCCTTCGTCAAGCGCCCCGAGGACGGCAAGATGAAGGACATCGCCTTCATCAAGGACCCCGACGGCTACTGGATCGAGATCGTCCAGCCGGACCTGCTCGGCCAGCTCGGCACGAAGGCCGCCTGAACCTCGCGGCGCCTGCCGCCTGCTGAACCTGCAACCGCCGCCCGGGGCACGGGCGGCGACTCCCGGCCTGCCCCCTTCCAGGCGCCCGGCTACGCCCGACACCCGGGCCCGCCTCCCCGTCCCCCTGCCGGCCCACCCGGCCTGCCCCCCCGGCCCTGTCCCCTGCCCCCTGCCCCCTGCCCTCTGTCCCCTGGCCCGCGGCTCGCGGGAGGCCACGACACGCATGGCGGAAATTCCCGTTGACTGGAGTATTCCTCTGGAGTAACACTCCACCCATGCCATCCCGACCCTCCACCCGCGACCAGATCCTGCAGTCCGCCTCGGTGCTGTTCCTCGCCCAGGGCTTCGACGCCACGTCGATGGACCAGGTGCGCCAGCACGCCGGGGTCAGCAACGGCAGCCTCTACCACCACTTCCCCACCAAGAACCACCTGGCGCGCGCGCTGTACGAGGCGGCGCTCGCGGACTTCCACGCCTCGCTGCTGCAGGCGATCAGGAGCGACCAGGACGCCGAAGCCGGCGTGCGCGGGCTGGTCGCGGCCTACCTCGGCTGGGTGCTGAAGCACCCGGACCGTGCCCGCGTGCTGCACGAGCTGCGGCGCACCACGGCCATCGCCGGCGTCGAGCCGGACTGGGGCGCGCTCAACGCCCCGGCCTATGCGGCCCTGCGCGCGTGGGTGGCGGGCCGGGTGGAGCGTCGCGAGATGAAGCCCATGCCGTTCGCGGTGTGGATCGCCCTGGTGTTTGCCCCCCTGCTGCAACTCACGCCGCACTGGCTGCGGGCGGACAAGCCCGCCGTCCCACGCGACCTGCGGGCGCTGCTTGCCGATGCGGCCTGGGCGGCTGTCGGTTCCCTTCCCCCTGGAGATGCCCGATGACGACTTCCCTGCTCGACCTGGGTCGCGAGGTGCTCGCGGCCCAGAACTTCAGCCGCCTGCTGGGCGCGCAGCTCGAGGCCTACGAGCCCGGCCGTGCCGAGCTGGTGCTGCCGGTGACCGATCAGCTGCTGCAGCAAAACGGCTTCGTGCACGGCGGCGTGCTGTCCTACCTGGCCGACAACGCGCTCACCTATGCCGGCGGCTCGGTGCTGGGGCCGGACGTGCTGACCGCCGAATACAAGATCAACTACCTGCGCCCCGCGGTCGGCGAGCGGCTGCAGGCCGTGGCCACCGTGGCGGGCAGCGGCCGCACGCAGGCGGTGTGCCGCTGCGACGTGCTGGTCGAGCAGGCCGGCGAGCGCAAGCTGTGCGCCACGGCCCTGGGCACCATCCGCAAGCGGGGTTGAGCCATGTCTGACATCGCCCTGCACCTTGCCGCCCTGGGCCTGGTGGGCATCAGCATCACCCACTCCTGGCTGGGCGAGCGCTACCTGCTGATGCGCCTGTTCCGCCGCACGCCGCTGCCCAGGACCTTCGGCAGCGAGGACTTCACCCGGCGCACGCTGCGCTTTGCCTGGCACGTCACGTCGGTCGCTTGGCTGGGCTTCGCCGCCCTGCTGCTGATGCTGGCGCGGGCGCCGGTCACGTCCGCGCAGCTGGGCACGGTGGTCGCGGCCACCTTTGCCGCGCACGGACTGGTCTCGCTGCACGGCTCGCGCGGCCGGCACTACTCCTGGGTGGTGTTCTTCGGCGTCGCGGTGCTGAGCTACGTCGCGACGCGCTGACGCGCCGCTTCGCGCATCAGCCAGCGAGCCACCTGGCGGGCCGCCGGCCCGGCGCCGGGGCGCTGCAGCAGCCAGTAGCCCGGCCCGGGCAGCGCCGGGCCGAACGGCACGCGCAGCACCCCGCGCCGCAACTCCTCCTGCACCAGCACGTCGCTCAGCAGGGCCACGCCCTGTCCGGCGATCGCCGCCTGGATGGCGTGCACTTCCTCGCTGAAGCGCAGGCCCCGTGACGTGCCGCTCGGCACGCCTGCCTCGCGGTGCCAGCGCGCCCAGTCGGGAGCGTCGGGCCAGGGACGCTGCCACTCGAAATGGATCAGCGTGCACTGCGGCAGTTGCCGGCGTGCACGGATCTTCAGCTGCGGGCTGCAGACGACCCGGTAGCGGTCCTCGAGCAGGCGGGTCGCTTCCAGCCCGGGGTACGGCCCGGTGCCGTAGCGGATGGCGAGGTCGGCCTCCCCGGCCGCCACGTCCACCGGCGCTTCGTCGGCGTGCAGGTACAGCTCGATCCGGGGGTGCCGGGCACGGAACGCCGCCAGCCGCGGCAGCAGCCATTGCGCCATGAAGGCGCGCGTGGTCGAGAGCGTGACGCTGGCCGCCTGGCGCTGCGCCCGCAGCGCGGCCACGGCCTCGGCCATGGTGTCGAAACCGGCGCTCAGCGCCGGCAGCAGCTGCCGCCCCGGCGGGGTGAGGACGACCTGCCGGGTACGCCGCTCGAACAGCGCCAGGCCGAGCTGCTCTTCCAGTGCCTTCACCTGATGGCTGATGGCCGCCGGCGTGACCGACAGCTCCTGCGCGGCACGCTTGAAGCTGCCCAGCCGGGCAGCCGCCTCGAACGCACGCAGCTGCGACAGCGGCGGCAGGCGACGCGGGGTGTTCATGAGTGAATCGCGTTCATCCGACGGGCAAGATCTTATCGGTTGTCGCCTCTTGTCCTGGATGGGAGATTGACGACCTGGACAGGTCAATCTGATTCACCCATTCACGGAGGTCTCCATGCTCACCCTGCTTCACATCGACGCCAGCGCCCGCCCGGGGCGTTCGAATGCGCAGCCCCACGGCTCCCACACCCGGCGCCTGAGCGCCCGCTTCGTGGCGCGCTGGCAGGCCCTGCGCCCCCAGGACCGCGTGCGCTACCGCGACGTCGGCGCCGCCCCGCCCGCGCCGGTCACCGGGCGCTGGATCCACGCGGCGTTCACGCCCGAGGACCGGCGTGAACCCTGGATGCGCGAGGTGCTGAAGGACAGCGACGCGCTGGTCGACGAACTGCTGGGCGCCGACCTGATCGTCGCCGGCGTGCCAATGTACAACTTCGGCGTGCCGGCCGGCTTCAAGGCCTACATCGACAACATCGTGCGGGTCGGCCGCACCTTCGGCTTCGACCGCAGCCGCCGCGGCGATCCCTACTGGCCGTTGCTGGCCGACGCCGGCAAGCGGCTGGTGGTGCTGAGCTCGCGCGGCGACCACGGCTACGGGCCCGGCGGGCGCATCGAATCGATGAACCATGTCGAGCCGTCGATCCGCACCGCGTTCGGCTACATCGGCATCACCGAGATGCACACGGTCGCGGTGGAGTACGACGAGTTCGCGGACGAGCGCCTGCAGGCCAGCCTGGCCCAGGCCGAGCGCGAGGTCGACGCGCTGGTCGAGCGGCTGGCGGGTGCCGTGGCATCGCGGCCGCAGGCGGCAGGACGCACGGACTGCGCAGCCACGACCTGAGTCGCGTGCCGCCCCGTGGCGGGACACTTGTTCGCGCATCGCCACGGCGCGCCATCGCGGCGCATGCGACGCCCCATGGCGGTCCGCGGCGGCGGGCACGACAAAACAAAACGGGCGCCCCGCAGGGGGCGCCCGTTCCCGGTTTCAGGCAGGAACCTGATCAGCGGACCACGGCGATCTGCTCGCGCTTGCCACCGCGATAGGTGAACAGCGTCAGCGCACCGTTCTTCAGGTCACCCTTCTCGTCGAAGCTGATGGTGCCCGTCACGCCCTTGTAGCCGTCGGTCTTGGCCAGCACCGGCAGGTACTTGGCCGGGTCCCAGGAGTCGGCCTTCTGCATCGCGGTGGCCATGACCATCACGGCGTCATAGACGTACGGGGCATACAGCTGCACGTCGATGCCGAACTTCTTCTTGAAGGCGGCCTTGAAGTCGTCCATCGCCTTCTTCTCTTCGCCTTCGACGCCACCGGCCTCGGCGCAGACCACCTGGTCGTCGGCCAGCGTGCCGGCCGCCAGCTTCGGCAGTTCACCCGTGCAGATGCCGTCGCCGCCCATGAACTTGGCGTTGATGCCCAGCGACTTCATCTGGCGCAGCATCGGGCCGCCCACGGCGTCCATGCCGCCGTAGAAGACGATGTCGGCCTTCTTGGCCTTGATGGAGGTCAGGATGGCGGTGAAGTCCGTGGCCTTCTCATGGGTGAACTCGCGCGCCACGACGGTGCCGCCGGCGGCCTTCACGCCCTTCTCGAACTCGTCGGCCACGCCCTGGCCGTAGGCGGTGCGGTCGTCGATGACGGCGATCGCCTTGCCCTTGAGGGTGTTGACGGCGTACTTGCCGAGCGTGTTGCCCAGGTGCACGTCATCGGCCACCACGCGGAAGGTGGTCTTGAAGCCCTGGCGGGTGTAGCGCGGGTTGGTCGACGACGGCGAGATCTGCGGGATGCCGGCGTCGCTGTAGATCTTCGAGGCGGGAATCGTGGTACCCGAGTTCAGGTGGCCCACCACGCCATGGACACCCGAGTCCACCAGCTTCTGGGCGGCGGCGGTGCCCTGCTTCGGGTCGGCCGCGTCATCCTCCGCCAGCAATTCGAACTTGACCTTCTTGCCGCCGATCGTCACGCCCTTGGCATTGAGTTCGTCGATCGCCATGCGGGCACCGAGCTCGTTGTCCTTGCCGAGGTGCGCAATGTTGCCGCTGGTCGGACCGACGTGACCGATCCGCACCACCGCATCCTGGGCCAGCGCCACGCCAGCCAGGCCCAGGGCGACCGCGCCTACGACCAGGTTGTATTTGAATTGCATGAAAAGCCTCCTAGTGGGAAAAGTTGAGACTCGGATTTGATTACTCAACGGCCGGAACAATACTCGAAAAGATTTCCGGTTTCCTGCGGGAATCCTCTAAGGAAACCGTCCCTCGCGGGTCAACCTTCGGGCAAATACCGGATCCACCCGAGAGGTTCGGGGGCCGTTGAAGCAAGAGGCAGGCCACCTCGTGGCCGCACGTGCAAGGCAGGGGGGAAAAACGCCGCGGCGCCTCAGCGCTGCCGCAGGCGGGCCAGCTCCTGGGCCACGGCGCGGGCCACCACCTCGCGCAAGGTGGCCGCGAGCTCGACGCGGGTGTCGCGGATCAGCTGGTCGGCCATGCGTGCCAGCGCGGGCGTGAGGGTCTCGCGCAGGCGGTATTCCAGCATCAGGTCGATCTGGCGTTGCAGGTCTGCCAGCACGCGCTGCGTCAGCGCGTCCTCGCCCTCGGCGGCAAGCAGGAAGGCCGGTGGCTTGGGCGGCCCTTCCAACAACGGCGCGACCGCCGGTTGCGGCTCGGCTTGCAGCGCAGGTTGCGGCTGCGGTGCGGGCGCGGCCGGCGCCGCGCCCTGATCCGGACCAGGCTGCACCACCTCGGTGAGGGTGGGCACATGCCGGGGCGGCACGGGTCTGCCCGCGTTCATCGCCCCCCCCTCCTGTCCGACAGCATCGGCCGATTCATGACGCCGCCCCCACCTCGTGTCGCTGGATCGTGTAGCCGCGATCCCCGTAGTGGCGCCAGCGGCGTCGCGCGGCCTGGCGGTCCCGTTCGTCGGTGGAGACGATCTCGATGAGCCGCGCGAAGCGCTCGAAGCCTTCGGGCACCTCGTCGCCCAGGTTCACCAGCACGCCGTGGTGCGGCACGTCGGCCGCCGAAGGCGCCAGCCAGACCCGCGTGTAGCGGCCGACCACGCCGCCGGACTGCTTCGTCGAGGCGTGCGGAATGAACTCGAGCTGGTCGAAACTCCACAGCGCCCGGTCGAGTTCGGCCAGCAACGGTGCCGGACCGAGCACGCCGACTTCCGCCGCGCTGCGGTACGCCTTGCGCAGCAGGCGGCAGGCGTAGCCGAGCTTGTCCGGCACGTTGAAGTGGAAGGCGATCTCGGTCACCCGGGCACGCTCCTTCAGCTGGACTGGCGCAGCAGGAAGTGGGTCAGCAGGGGCACCGGGCGACCGGTGGCGCCCTTGGCGGCCCCGCTCTTCCAGGCCGTGCCGGCGATGTCCAGGTGGGCCCAGCGGTACTTGCCGGCGAAGCGGCGCAGGAACATCGCCGCGGTGATCGCGCCGCCGGCGCGCCCGCCCACGTTGCCGACGTCGGCGAAGTTGCTCTTGAGCGCCTCGTCGTACTCCTCGTCCAGCGGCATGCGCCAGCACGGATCGAGCGCCTGCTGGCCCGACTCGCTCAGCGCGTGCGCCAGCTCGTCGTCGGCAGTGAACAGGCCCGAGCGGTGATGGCCCAGCGCGATCACGCAGGCGCCGGTCAACGTCGCGATGTCGATCACGGCGGCCGGCTTGAAGCGCTCGGCATAGGTCAGCGCGTCGCAGAGGATCAGGCGCCCCTCGGCGTCGGTGTTGAGGATCTCGATGGTCTGGCCCGACAGGCTGGTGACCACGTCGCCCGGCTTGACCGAGCGGCCGTCGGGCATGTTCTCGCACGCCGGGATCAGGCCGACCAGGTTGATGCGCGGCTTGAGCTCGGCAATGGCGCGGAAGGTGCCCAGCACGCTGGCCGCCCCGCCCATGTCGAACTTCATCTCGTCCATCTCGGCGGCCGGCTTGAGCGAGATGCCGCCGGTGTCGAAGGTGATGCCCTTGCCCACCAGCACGGTCGGCGCCTTGGTCTTGCCCGCCCCCTCGTAGCGCAGCACGATGAAGCGCAGCGGCTGCTCGGAGCCCTGCGCCACCGCGAGGAAGGCGCCCATGCCGATCTTCTCGACCCCCTTGCGGTCGTACACCTCGACGCGCAGGCCGAACTGCCTGGCCAGCTGCTTCGCCTGCTCGGCGAGGAAGGTCGGCGTGGCGTGGTTGGCCGGCCGGTTCGCACACTCGCGCGCCAGCGTGACCCCGGCGGCGATGGCCTGGCCGCGTGCCAGCCCCTGCTGCAGCGCCTTGGCCTCGGCCTTGTCCCCCACCAGGGACACCTTGTTCAGGCGCGGCGCCGGCGGGGCGCTCGGCTTGGTGTGGCGGTAGACGTACAGCGCCTCCGACACCGCCGTGACCAGCGCCTCGGCATGCCCGGGCGTCAGCCCCTCCGGGGTGGCCGCGGCGAAGGCGGCATGGCGGGTGCCGCCGCTCTTGAGCGCGTTGACCGCATCGGCCGCCGCCTTCCTGAAGGCCTTGGGACTGGCATCGGCCGCAGCGGCGAACACCAGGCGCGGCGCGCGCACGCCCTGCGGGCGGTGCAGGCACAGCACGCGGCCGGGTTTCGACTCGAAATCGCCTTGCGCGACGGCCTCCTTGAGCAGGGCAGCCAGTGCACCGTCCAGGCGTTGCTTCTTGACGTCACCGGCGACCACCACGACCAGCGCGTCGGCTGCGATGTCGGCAAGGCCCGCAGCAGGCAGGGAGAGAAATCTGAAGTCCATAATGTCGCGTTGACCTGAATTCATCGATGTTATTCGATTCCTCCGTCCGTCGAGAGCTGGCGCGCAGTTTCGGTGCGACGCTGGTGGTCTTGCTGACCATCGTGCTGACGATGATGCTGATCCGCACGCTGGGCCAGGCCGCCAGCGGCTCGATCGCGCCGCAGCACGTGGTGCTGGCCATGGGCTACACGGTGCTCGGTCACCTGCCCACCCTGCTGAGCCTGTCGCTGTTCGTCGCCGTGGTCAGCTGCCTGTCGCGCATGTACCGCGACAGCGAGATGACGATCTGGTTCGCCAGCGGCGTGCCGCTCGGCCGCTTCCTGCGCCCGGTGCTGCGCCTGGCCGCGCCGGTGCTGGCGGTGATCGCGGTGCTGGCGCTGCTGGTCTGGCCCTGGGCCAACCAGCGCAACGCGGACCTGCGCGACCTGTACGAGCGACGCTCCGACCTGTCGCGCGTCGCGCCGGGGCAGTTCCAGTCCTCGCGCGACGGCAACCGGGTGTTCTTCATCGAGCGCAACACCGAGGACGGGCGCACCGGGCGCAACGTGTTCGTGCTGATCCGCGCCGACAACCGCGAGGCGGTGACCTCGGCCACCACGGGACGCATCGAGCTCGAGGGCGAGGACCGCTTCCTGGTGCTGAGCCAGGGCCAGCGCGTGGACCGCGACTTCGAGACCGACGAGAAGAACATCGCGCAGTTCGAGACCTTCCGCATCCTCGCCGGCGAGAAGGCCGTGGCACGCAACGAGAACCTGCCACCCAAGGCGCGCTCGTCGCTGGAGCTGTGGCGCCACCCGAGCGCGCGGAACCTGGGCGAACTGATGTGGCGCATCGGCCTGCCGCTGACGGCCTTCAACCTGCTGGTGCTGGGCGTCGGCCTGTCGGCGTCCAACCCGCGGCGCGGAGGCAGCTGGAACCTGCTGTTCGCGCTGCTGACCTTCATCGTCTACTTCAACCTGCTGAACCTCACCCAGGGCTGGGTGGCCGGCGGCAAGCTCACCCCGCTCAAGGCCCTGCTGCTGGTGCACGGCGGCGCGGCCCTGGCCGGCTGGCTGGTGCTGCGCTGGCGCGAACGGGGCGTCGCCGGACTGTTCGGCCTGGGCCGGCCGCGCACCGCGGCGGCATGACGGCATCGCCATGAAAACCGTCCGCAGACTGATCTACACCGACGTGCTGACCGCCGTGGCCTTCGTCACGGTGGCGTTCCTCGCGCTGTTCTTCTTCATCGAGTTCATCGACGAGCTGGAGAAGGTCGGCCGGCGCGGCTATGCGCTGGGTTCGGCGGTGCTGTACTGCCTGCTGCAGATGCCCGGGCGCCTGTACGAGCTGCTGCCGATCGCGGTGCTGATCGGCACCATCTACGCGATGGCACGGCTGGCACAGTCGTCGGAATTCACGATCCTGCGCACCAGCGGGCTGGGGCCGGGATCGGCGCTGGCACTGCTGATGGGGCTGGGCATGGGGTTCGCGGTGCTGACGTACGTGGTCGGCGACTACCTCGCGCCGTGGAGCGACAAGCACGCCGAGGCCGCACGCGCCCAGTCGCGCGGCAGCGCGTCGTTCGGACAGGCCAGCGCCTGGCTGAAGGACCACCGCGTCACGCCGGAGGGCGAGCGCAGCTACTCGATCCAGCTCACCGCGATCTCGGCCGACGGCGACCTGCGCGACGTCCACATCTACGAATTCGACGGCGAAGGCCGGCTGGTGTCCTGGATGAGCGCGCCGCGCGCCAAGATCATGCCCGGGCCGGTGTGGCGGCTCGAGGAGCTGCGGCGCAGCCACTGGCAGCCGGTGACCGGCCCCGACGTGCGCCCCGGCGAGCTGGAACTGGTGGACGAGGTCTACGCGATCTACGACTGGCCCAGCTCGCTGTCGCCCTCGGTGGTGGCCGCGGCCGTGCAACCCCCCCAGACCATGTCCACCATCGACCTGTACCGCTACGCCTCGCACCTGGCCGACAACGAGCAGTCGCCGCAGCGCTACGAGCTGCAGTTCTGGCGCAAGGCGCTCTACCCCCTGGCCTGCCTGGTGATGGTGGCGCTGGCGCTGCCGTTCGCCTACCTGCACGGGCGCTCCGGCGGCATCAGCCTGAAGGTGTTCGGCGGCATCATGCTGGGCATCAGCTTCGTGCTGCTGAACAACGTGTTCGGCCACATCGGGCTGCTGCAGAACTGGACGCCCTGGATCGCCGCGGCCACGCCCAGCGCGGTCTACCTGGTGCTGTCGCTGCTGGCCTTCAACTGGCTGGTACGCAACCGATGAGCGCCCCGCACCGCCTCGGCATCCTGCTGTTCGCCCACGGTGCGCGCGACCCGCAGTGGGCGCGGCCCTTCGAGGCGACCGCCGAGCGGTTGCGTGCGCTGGCGCCGCAGGCGGCGGTGGAACTGGCGTTCCTGGAGTTCATGGCGCCGGACCTGGCGCAAGCCGGCGACCGGCTGGCCGCAGCCGGCTGCAGCGTCGTCAGCGTGGTGCCGCTGTTCCTCGGTGCCGGGGGCCACGTGCGCAAGGACCTGCCCGCGCTGCTTGCCCAGCTCGCCGGGCGCCACCCGCAGGTGCGCTGGCAGCTCACGCCCGCCGTCGGCGAGACCGAGGCGCTGATCGACGCGATGGCCCGCGCGGCATACACCCTCAGCCACACGTCAACATAGCCGGGTGACATAATTTCGGCCAATTTCAGATCAGGCCGAAATATGAACCTGCACCAGTTCCGTTTCGTCCAGGAGGCGGTGCGCCGCAACCTGAACCTCACCGAGACGGCCAAGGCGCTCTACACCTCCCAGCCCGGCATCTCCAAGGCCATCCTGGAGCTGGAGGAGGAACTCGGCGTCGACATCTTCGCCCGCCACGGCAAGCGCCTGAAACGGGTCACCGAGCCCGGCGAGCAGGTGTTGAAGTCCATCGAGATCATCATGCGCGAGGTGAACAACCTCAAGCGCATCGGCGAGGAGTTCTCCAAGCAGGACGCCGGCACGCTGTCGATCGCGACCACCCACACCCAGGCGCGCTACGTGCTGCCCGCCCCGGTGGCGCAGCTGCGCAAGCGTTTTCCCAAGGTGAACATCAGCCTGCACCAGGGCACGCCCGAGCAGGTGGCGCAGATGGTCATCGAGGAGGCTGCCGAGATCGGGCTGGCGACCGAGTCGCTCGCGCAGTTCGACGAGCTGGTCACGCTGCCCTGCTACGAATGGCAGCACGTGGTGGTGCTGCCCGCCACCCATGCGCTGGCCAAGGCCGAGCGCCTGTCGCTCGAGCAGCTGGCCGCCGAGCCGCTGATCTCCTACCACCCGTCCTTCACCGGCCGCACCAAGGTCGACCAGGCCTTCGCGCTCAAGCACCTCAAGCCCAACATCGTGCTCGAGGCCATCGATTCGGACGTCATCAAGACCTACGTGAAGCTGGGCCTGGGCATCGGCATCGTGGCCGAGATGGCGGTGCGCGAGGACCCGGCCTTCGCCCCCGGCGGCGAGCTGGTCTGGCGCCCGGCCGGCCACCTGTTCGGGCAGAACGTCGCCCGGCTGGCGTTCAAGCGCGGCGCCTACCTGCGCAACTTCGTCTATGCCTTTGCCGAACTGCTGTCCGACCGGCTCAACCGCAACCTGATCATCCGCGCGATGGGCGCGGAAGGACAGGACTACGGACTCTGACCTGCAGCCCCCCCATGAGCACGACCACCACCGCCCTCGCCCCCCGCACCCCCGAGATCGGGTCCCGCCTGCCCAAGGTCGGCACGACCATCTTCACGGTGATGTCCGCCCTCGCCCAGGAGCACGGCGCCGTGAACCTGGGCCAGGGCTTCCCGGACTTCGACTGCGACCCGCGGCTGGTCGACTGCGTGACCGAGGCGATGCGCGCCGGGCACAACCAGTACCCCCCGATGGCCGGCGTGCCGGCGCTGCGCGAGGCGATCGCGGCCAAGATCGAGCGCGTCTACGGCCGCCGCTACGACGCCAACCAGGAGATCACCGTCACCGCCGGCGCGACGCAGGCCATCCTGACGGCCATCCTGGCGGTGGTGCGCCCGGGCGACGAGGTGATCGTGCTCGAGCCCTGCTACGACAGCTACGAGCCCAACATCGAGCTGGCCGGCGGCAAGGCGGTGTTCGTGCCGCTGGGCCGCAGCGGCGAGCCGGGCGACTTCCGGCCCGACTTCGCGCGCATCGCCGCAGCCATCACGCCGCGCACGCGCGCCATCCTGGTCAATACCCCGCACAACCCCAGCGCCACGGTGTGGACCCGCGAGGACATGCAGGCGCTGGCCGAGCTGCTGCGCCCGACCGACATCGTCGTGATCGCCGACGAGGTCTACGAGCACATGGTCTACGACGGGCGGGTGCACGAGAGCGTCGCGCGCCACCCGGAGCTGGCCGCGCGCAGCTTCATCGTCTCCAGCTTCGGCAAGACCTATCACGTGACCGGCTGGAAGGTCGGCTACGTGGCCGCGCCGGCGCCGCTGACCGCCGAGTTCCGCAAGGTGCACCAGTTCAACGTGTTCACGGTCAACACGCCGGTGCAGCACGGGCTGGCACGCTACATGGACGACCCGTCGCCCTACCTGGGGCTGAGCGCGTTCTACCAGCGCAAGCGCGACCTGTTCCGCGCCGGGCTGGCGCAGACGCGCTTCCGCGTGCTGCCCAGCGAAGGCAGCTACTTCCAGTGCGTGGACTACAGCGCGATCAGCGACAGCAGCGAGCTCGAGTTCTGCCGCTGGCTCACCACCGAGATCGGCGTGGCGGCGATCCCGCTGTCGGTGTTCTACGACGGCGGGCGCGAGCAGCGCGTGGTGCGCTTCTGCTTCGCCAAGAAGGACGAGACGCTGCAGGAAGCGTTGCAGCGCCTGGCGCGCCTCTGAGGACGCGACCGTCGCCGCTCAATCCGGCTTGCGCCGGGGGGCTTCGTCGGGCAGCTCCAGGTGCAGCGGCTCGAAGCCGATGCTGCTGGGCGGCCCGGCCGGCGGCAGCGCCGGCTCGAGTTCCAGGTCCACCTGCACCGCCGGCTCGGGTCCGGCATAGGGCGCGACCGGCGTGGTGGCGCTCAGGGGTTCCAGCATCGAGTGGGAGAACCCGGTAATGGCTTCCTCGTCCTCCTCGCCGAGCGGCAGCAGGATGTCCACCTCCTGGTACGGCGAGGCTTCGACCCGCTCGCGCGCGATCGAGTACAGCAGCAGCAGCTCCCGGTAGGCCGGCAAATCGAACGGCTGCGAGGTCGGGTCGGTGCGCAGCAGCGAGGCCTTGAGCACTTCCAGTGCATGGTGCGGGCTGCTCCACAGCGCCTGCAGGCGCGCGATCACGCTCGGGTAGTCCTCCAGCGAGCGGCCTTCGGACAGCGCCTCGTCCCAGGCCGGGGCGTAGGCGTTGAAGCGCTCGTTGAAGCGGGCGCGGATCTCCTCGTACTGCGGGCGTTCGCCGCGCCGCTGGTGCAGCTCCAGCAGCTTCAGGTACGGCAGGGGGCTGCTGTCCGGGTGTCCCGACAGGTGGCTGCGCAGCAGGTCGATCGCGGCCTCTTCCTGGCCGAGCACGATGAAGAACTCGGCCTGCTGCTCCAGGTCGATCAGCTCCTCGACGCTGTGCGAGCCGTTGCCCTGCTCCTGCGGCAGGGACGGCAAGGCCTCGCGCGGGATCACCACGGTGCGCTCGACCATCTCGGCCTGGTGCGCCATCGCGGCCTGCTCGGCCTCCTGCCAGCGTCGTGTCGAACTGACCGCCGCCAGCGCCAGCCGGGCATCCGGCGTGGTGACGGGCGCATCGGCCTCACGCACCGCCGGCCGGGACGCGGGCGCCGCCTCGGCCAGCTCGCCGCGCCGGCTTTCCGGGGCCAGCGCCGACGGCAACCAGCGCGTCCCATGGCGCGACTGGCGGGCGAGCACCCAGGCCAGCGCCGCGGCCAGCAGCACGCACAAGGCCGCCAGCACCCACACCGCCGGATGCACCGGCGGGTCGCGCTCGGCGCGCGCCAGCTGGGCCTGCAGGCGCAGCAGGCTCTCGCGGGTACGGGCCGCCTCGCCGCGCATCTCCTGCAGCGTGCGCTCCAGCGCCTGCAGGCGCTCGTCGCGCGCCCGGGCCTCGGCCGCGGCGCTGGCGGCCGCCTCTGCCGCAGACGCGGCCGACTCCGGCCCCGGCAGGGCCGCCGTGGCGTCGGCGTACAGCGCGTCGAGCTGCAGTCGCGGACCGTTCGCGCGCTGTGCGGACGCGGCGGGCACCGCGGCCTGGGCCGTGCGCACCGCCTCTGCGGAGGCCGCGCGAGGGGTGCGCCGCTGCGGTGCGCGCGCCGCGCTGCGGGAGGCGCCCGAAGCGCGCGGCGTGGTCGCTTCGGCCGGGGTCGCGGGCAGACCCGACGCGGCCACGGGACGCTGCGGCGGCTGCGGGCGCCGCGGGGGCGCTTCGGGCTGCGAAGCCACAGCCGGGGTCGCGGGTGCGGGCGGGACCTGCGCGACCGAGGTCGGCAGGGCCGCTGGCGGATCGGCGAACAGCGTGAAGCTGCGCGAGATGCTCGGGTTGCACCCGGCCGACACCACGACCGACAGCACCGGCTCGTCCACGGGGGCTTCGGTGCGCACGCGGATCGCGCGCCCGTCGGGCTCGAGCGTCGCAGACACCGTCCAGGGCGACAGGCGTCGCTCGGCGAAACTGACGTCCGCCTTGAGGCACTCGGGCAGGAGCTGTTCGCCGGGCTCCATGCGCACCGGCACCCGCAGGTCGAGCGGATGCCCCAGCACGGCCGGCTCGTTCACCTGCCCCAGTCCCATCGCATGAGCGTGGACGCTAGCGCACAGCAAGACCACTGCAAACGTCAGCTGGCGACCCTGGTCCGGATGATTCATGCGATTGGTGACGAGATGTATCCGGCAACTCTAGCATGCCTGTTCCACGGCCAGTGCGATCTTCGTCCCTGGGGCCCCCCGAACTTGGGTGGTCGTGCACAATCGCGGCCCTGTACGGCCCGCGCGGTGCGGGCCCGTGTTGCGCACCGGGGACGACGCCCATGTCTGCAGAACTGACCACCGAACGTCAGGATCGCACCCTGATCCTGACCCTGAACGACCCGCAGACCCGCAACGCGCTGTCCGAACAGCTCGTCGCCGCCGGCGTCGAGGCCCTGAGCGTGGCCGAATCGTCCGAGGAGGTACGCTGCGTCGTCATCACCGGCGCCGGCGGCCAGTTCTGCTCGGGGGGCAACCTGCAGCAGCTGCTGCGCAGCCGTCGCCAGGGTGCCGAGACGCAGACCCGCCTGCTCGACCACTTCCATCGGCTGATCGAGGCGATCCGCACCTTTCCCAAGCCGGTCATCGCCGCGGTCGAAGGCGCGGCCGCCGGCGGCGGATGCTCGCTTGCGCTGGCCTGCGACCTGATCGTCGCCGCGCGCGACGCGCACTTCACGCTGGCCTACAACCGCATCGGCCTGTCGCCCGACGGCGGCGCCACCTGGGCGCTGATGCAGGCCCTGCCGCGCACGCTGGCCACGCAGCTGATCTGGCTGAGCGACCCGGTCGGCGCCGAGCAGATGCACCTGTGGGGGGTTGTCAACCGGGTGACAGACAAGGGGCAGGCCCTCGCGCAAGCTCTGTCCATCGCGCAGCAGCTGGCCGAACTCGCCCCGAATGCGCTGGCCAGCAGCAAGGAGTTGCTGAACCAGTGGCCCGGCCGCAGCCTGCCCCAGCAACTCGACGCCGAGCGTGACTGTTTTGTCGACAACCTCCTGCACCCCAATGCCGCCGAAGGCATCGATGCCTTCCTCGCCAAGCGCGCCCCGGGCTACCGCTGACGCCACGGGGGTGCCCGCATGACGCCGCACTGGCCCCAGCGCCGGCGCATCTACCTGATGCGCCACGGCTCGGTCGACTACTTCCTGCCCGACGGCACGCCGGTGCATCCCGACACCGTGCCGCTGAACGCCGCGGGCCAGGCCCAGGCCGATGCCGCGGGCCGGCTGTTCGCCACGGCGGGCGTGCGCTTCGACCGCGTGATCGTCAGCGGCCTGCCGCGCACCGTGCAGACCGCCGAGCGCGTGCTGGCCGCCAGCGACCAGCAACTGGAGATCGAGATCCAGCCTGCGCTGCAGGAGATCCGCCCCGGGCGGCTCGCCGACATCCCGCGCGAGGGCCTGCGGGAGGCCTTCGTCGGCGCCTTCCAGGGATTCGCCGACGAATCGGCGCGCTTCCTCGGCGGCGAGTCGATCGGCGAGATGCTCGACCGCATCCTGCCGGCGTTCGAGCGGCTGCTCGCCGACGACAGCTGGCAGCAGCTGCTGCTGGTGCTGCACGGCGCGGTCAACCGCGGGCTGCTGTCCTACCTGATGGCCGGGCAGCGCTGCTTCCTCGGCCGCATCGAGCAGGCCCCGGCCTGCATCAACGTGGTCGACGTCAGCGCCGAGGACGCCGTGGTGCGCGCCATCAACCTCGCGCCGACGCAGTGGCTGCACGAGCGCGAGCGCCACACCACGATGGAGAAGCTGCTCGCGCAGTACCTGCGCCTGCAGGACACCCTCGCCCCGCGCTGAACGCCGGCGCCCTGCCGGCCCGTGCCCGCCGCACCGCGTGCGGCGCTCGCACCCATTCCCCCATTCCTCAGAGGCACACCCGATGGCCGGCGGCGGCCGGACCCGATAGGCTGCCCGGCATGGCGGCTCCTGCGCGACGCGACGGCAGGCCCAGGGCCCGGAGCCGTCCTGTCACTTCAGCGACAAGCCATGACCACCCCCGTTCTTACAATCGACGAACGCCAAACGATCGAGTCCGGACCTTGGTTCTCCAGGCTTTCGCCCGCGCTGCGTTCCGACATCCTCTCCAGGGCCACGGTACGCCGCGTGCCGGACGGGGCGATGCTCTCGTCGCGGGGCCAGCCCGCATCGGAATGGATCGGCGTGGCCAAGGGCACGGTGCGGGTCAGCTCCGTCTCGCTGTCGGGCAAGCAGATCACCCTCACCTACGTGGAGCCGGGCACCTGGTTCGGCGACATCTCGCTGTTCGACGGGCTGCCGCGCACCCACGACGCGCACGCGCATGGCGAGACGACGCTGCTGGTGGTGCGCAAGCCCGACTTCATGGAGCTGCTGCACCAGCATGTCGAGCTGTACGATGCGCTGCTGCGGCTCAACTGCCGGCGCCTGCGGCTGATGTTCAACGTCATCGAGGACCTGAACACGCTGCCGCTGGCCGCGCGGCTGGCCAAGCAGCTGCTGCTGCTGGCGCGCAGCTACGGCATCCCGCAGGGCCACGAGATCCGCATCGGCCTGCAGCTCGCGCAGGAGGACCTGGCGCAGCTGCTCGGTGCCTCGCGCCAGCGCGTGAACCAGGAGCTCAAGGCCTTCGAGCGCGAGGGCATCGTGCGCATCGAGCCCACGCGCCTGGTCGTGCTCTCCAAGGACAAGCTGATGGCCATGGCCGAGGGCTGAACGCCCCGCGCCCGGCATGACGACTGGAAGCCCTGAATGGAAGACTACACCGGCACCCGACCCGTCTCCGCCCAGCACGCCGTCGACGTGCAGGCACTCACCGCCTACCTCGAGCAGCACCTGGACGGCTTTGCCGGCCCGTTGTCGATCGAGCTGTTCAAGGGCGGGCAGTCCAACCCGACCTACAAGCTGACCACGCCGCAGCGCCAGTACGTGATGCGCGCCAAGCCGGGGCCGGTCAGCAAGCTGCTGCCCTCGGCGCACGCGATCGAGCGCGAGTTCCGCGTGATGCAGGCGCTGCACGGCAGCGACGTGCCGGTGGCACGCATGCACCTGCTCTGCGAGGACGAATCGGTCATCGGCCGCGCCTTCTACGTGATGGAGTTCGTCGAGGGCCGGGTGCTGTGGGACCAGTCGCTGCCCGGCATGACGCGCGACGAGCGCGCCGCGATCTACGACGAGATGAACCGCGTCATCGCGGCCCTGCACAGCGTGGACTTCGCCGCGCGCGGGCTGGCCGACTACGGCAAGCCGGGCAACTACTTCGAGCGCCAGATCGCGCGCTGGACGCGCCAGTACCAGGCCTCGATCACCGAGCCGATCGAGGCGATGGACCGCCTGATCGAATGGCTGCCGGCACACATCCCGGCCAGCGCGCGCGACGACCAGCAGGTCTCGGTCGTGCATGGCGACTTCCGGCTCGACAACCTGATCTTCCATCCGACCGAGCCGCGCGTGCTGGCGGTGCTGGACTGGGAGCTGTCGACGCTGGGCCACCCGTTGGCCGACTTCAGCTACCACTGCATGGCCTGGCACATCCCGCCCGGCACCTTCCGCGGCATCGGCGGGCTGGACATCCAGGCGCTGGGCATCCCTGACGAGCGCGAGTACGTGCGCCGCTACTGCGAGCGCACCGGTCGCGGCGATCCGGATGCGGTGATGGCCGACTGGGACTTCTACCTCGCCTACAACCTGTTCCGGCTGGCGGGCATCCTGCAGGGCATTGCCAAACGCGTGGTCGACGGCACGGCCTCCAGCGCGCAGGCGAAGCAGGCCGGCGCCGGCGCGCGGCCGCTGGCCGAGATGGCCTGGCGCTACGCGCAGCGCATGGGTTGATCCCGCGCAAGGATGGCCGTCGCCGGCCGCGCCGGACCCGGTGCGCGGCACCTAGGTGACAGCGCCGGATGCCGGTTTGCGCGATGCTGGGTGCCGTACCGTTGCCCACCCTGCCCGGCCTTGCCCGGCATCACCTGACGGAGATCCCATGGACTTCGATTACTCCCCCCGCACCAAGGCCCTGCAGGAACGCCTGCAGGCCTTCATGGACGAGCACATCTACCCGAACGAGGCGCGCTACCACGCCGAACTGGAGGAAAACACCCGCGCCGGACGCCGCTGGACGCCGCTGAAGCTGATCGAGGAACTCAAGCCCAAGGCGCGCGCCGCCGGCCTGTGGAACCTGTTCCTGCCCGACAGCGAGTACGGCGCAGGACTGTCCAACCAGGAATACGCGCCGCTGGCCGAGATCATGGGGCGCGTGCCCTGGTCCAGCGAGGTGTTCAACTGCTCGGCGCCCGACACCGGCAACATGGAGGTGCTGGTGCGCTACGGCACGCCGGAGCAGAAGAAGCAGTGGCTCGAGCCGCTGCTCGAGGGCCGCATCCGCAGCGCCTTCGCGATGACCGAGCCCGACGTGGCTTCGTCGGATGCCACCAACATCAGCGCGCGCATCGAGCGCCAGGGCGACGAGTACGTGATCAACGGCCGCAAGTGGTGGACCTCCGGTGCCGGCGACCCGCGCTGCAAGATCATGATCTTCATGGGCAAGAGCAACCCCGACGCGCCGCGCCACCAGCAGCAGTCGATGATCCTCGTGCCCACCGACACCCCGGGGGTGAAGATCGTGCGCCCGCTGCAGGTGTTCGGCTACGACGACGCCCCGCACGGGCACATGGAAGTGCTGTTCGAGAACGTGCGCGTGCCGGCGTCCAACCTGCTGCTGGGCGAAGGCCGCGGCTTCGAGATCGCGCAGGGTCGCCTCGGCCCGGGCCGCATCCACCACTGCATGCGCCTGATCGGGCTGGCCGAGCGCGCGCTGGAGCTGATGTGCAAGCGCGCCAGCTCCCGCATCGCCTTCGGCAAGCCGGTGGCGGCGCAGACCGTCACGCAGGAGCGCATCGCCGAGGCGCGCTGCATGATCGAGCAGGCGCGCCTGCTGACGCTCAAGGCCGCCTGGATGATGGACGTGGCCGGCAACAAGGCCGCCAAGTCCGAGATCGCGATGATCAAGGTGGTGGCACCCAACATGGCCTGCCAGGTGATCGACTGGGCCATGCAGGTGCACGGCGGCGGCGGGGTCAGCGAGGACTTCCCGCTCGCGAGCTTCTACGCCCACGCGCGTACGCTGCGCTTTGCCGACGGGCCCGACGAGGTGCACCGCAACGCGATCGCCAAGATGGAACTGGGCCGGCACGCCGGCTGAACAGGGCCCCTGCCCGCCCGGGCCGCCGTCAACGCGGCTCGGCGCCGGGCAGCGGGTCGAGCGGCAGGTCGATGTGGGTGTCGATCGCCCAGGCGTGCGAGGTGGTGCTGACCCAGGAACCGTCGTCGTCCTCCGTCCACTGCGCCAGCGTCTCGCGGGCGCGCGCGGAGGCGAGCTTCAGCAGGTCGAGCGTCTCCTCGAGCAGCTGCACGTTGAGCGGGGCCGCGGCCGCTTGGCGCAGGTACAGGCGCCCGCGCAGCGTCATCAGCACGAAAGGCGCGTCCTGCATGCCGGCGGCATGCTCGCCGAGCCGCTGGGCCAGCCGGCCGTCGAGCCAGGCCAGCGCCGCCGCCGGCGCGTTGGCCACCAGGCTGTAGCGCGTGCGCAGCGCTTCGCTGGCGCGCAGGGCCACCTTGGGATACATCGCCAGCCAGCGCATTTCCTCCGGCGAGGCGGTGTCGATGCGCGTGGCCATGGCCTGGGTGAAGCGCTCGAAGGCCGCGGCCTCCAGCTGCTCCTTCAGCGGGCGCGACAGCAGCAGCACGTTGAGCGTGGGCGGCAGGTCCAGCTCCACGCGCGCGCGCAGCTCGTGGCCCTCGATGTAGTCGCGCTGCGGGGTGCCGTACTCCAGGCGCCAGCGCTGTGCGGCGTCGAACGCCCCTTCGCACACCACCTTGAACGGGTCGCGTTCGTGCCTCAGGCCAAGGCCCAGGTGGCGAGCCCATGCCTCGACGGCGGGCCAGTCGACCTCGACGGATTTCCCCGCGAACAGACGTTTCAGCGCGTTGAGCATCGTATGTAAGTCCCGTCCCGGGAACGGGCACCGCCGACGAACCGGTCCTCACGCTGCTAGATTGTGGCCGTCGACAACCACATCACGGAGCGCCCCTCAGATGATCGAAGTTTATTCCTGGCCCACGCCGAACGGCCACAAGGTCCACATCATGCTGGAAGAATGTGGACTGCCCTACACGGTGCATGCGATCGACATCGGCGCCGGCGACCAGTTCAAGCCCGAGTTCCTCGCGATCAGCCCGAACAACAAGATCCCGGCCATCGTCGATCCGGTCGGCCCCGACGGCAAGCCGTTCTCGATGTTCGAATCCGGCGCCATCCTGGTCTACCTCGCCTCCAAGACCGGCAAGTTCCTGCCCAAGGGCGACCGGGAGAAGTTCGAGGTGCTGCAGTGGCTGATGTTCCAGATGGGCGGGGTCGGCCCGATGCTGGGTCAGGCGCACCACTTCCGCGTCTACGCGCCGGAGAAGATCGACTACGCGATCAACCGCTACACCAACGAGGCCAAGCGTCTCTACGCCGTGATGGACAAGCGGCTCGCGCACAGCCGCTACATCGGCGGCAACGAGTACAGCATCGCCGACATCGCGATCTTCCCCTGGCTGCGCTCGTGGAAGAACCAGGGCATCGACTGGGACGACTACCCGCACCTGAAGGGCTGGTTCGACGAGATCGCCTCCCGCCCGGCGGTCAAGCGCGGCGTGGAGGTGCTGGCCGACCGGCGCAAGCCGCTCAACAACGACAAGGCGCGCGAGATCCTGTTCGGCAGCGAGCAGTACAAGCGTCACTGAAGGGGCGACGGCGCCCCTTCGGGCGGCCCTGGCCTGCCCGGAGGGACTCGAACCCCCGACCTGCTGCTTAGAAGGCAGCTGCTCTATCCAGTTGAGCTACGGGCAGTGAACGGCGCCTGCACGGCAGGCGCGGGCGCATTCTACGCCGGCAGCCCCGTGCCCTCCGGCGGACCACGGGCGGGCCCCACAGGTACGCGTCTTGCCGGCCGGGGGTGTGACTGCCCCTGTCCCGCCGCCCTCACCCACAGCGCGCTGGCGCCGCCGTGCCGGCTGGACGGCGGCCGGGATGCTGGCCGCGCTCGTGGCGGGGCTGGCGGCCTGCGAGGTCCTCGGCTGGCCTTTCCTGCGCCCCCCGCTGGAGCGGCAGCTGGCCCAGCGCCTGCAGCGCGAAGTCGCCATCGGCAGCGACTTCCGGCTGCGCCTGCTGGGGCGCCTGCGCGTGCACACCGACCAGTTGCGCATCGGCAGCCCGGCCTGGGCGGCCGAGGCCGGGCAGGCGCCGGATTTCGTGCAGGCGCAAGGCGTGCACCTGGCGCTGTCCTATGCCGCGCTGCTGTCGGCGTGGCGGCAGCACGGCGACGAGGCGCCGCCGTTGCGCATCCAGGCGCTGGAAGTCGACACGATCAAGGCCACCCTGTGGCGGCTCGCTGACGGCCGGGCGAACTGGCAGCTCGGCCCGCCGCCCCCCGCGAACCGGCCGTCGACCCGCCCGCAGGTGCCCGCCTTCGGGCGGCTGGTGGTGGGCCAGGGCCGGCTGCGGTACGACGACGCGATGCAGAGGATCCAGCTGCGCGCCGAGGCGCGCACCGACGAGGGCCGCCAGGCCGGCGGCCAGGCGCATGGCCTGCTCGTGACCGGCGAGGGGCGCTGGCGCGATGCGCGGGTCGAGTTCCGCCTCGCGGCCTCCGGCGCCCTGCCGCTGGTCGCGCCGGACCACGGCGCCCGGCCCGTGCCCGTCACCCTGCGTGCCAGTGACGGCCGCGCCACCTACACCTTCGAAGGGCACACCGTCGACGTGCTGCGCCTGCAGGGTTTCGACGGCGCGTTCACCGCCCGCGGCGATTCGCTGGCCGCGGCCGGGGCGCCGTGGGGCATCACGCTGCCGAGCACCCCGCCGTTCCAGCTGCACGGCCGGCTCGCCAAGGACGGCGCGGTCTGGCAGGCGACGGTGCGCCAGGCCACCGTGGGCCGCAGCCGGCTGGCCGGGCGCTTCACCTTCGACCGCCGCCCCGAGGTGCCCTTGCTGTCGGGCACGCTGAACGGCGACCGCCTGGTGCTCGCCGACCTGGGCCCGGCGTTCGGGGCCGGCGGGGGCACCGACCGCCGGACGGCCCGCGCATCGGTGCTGCCGCGGCGCGAATTCAATCTGCCCGCGCTGCGCGCGATGGACGCCGACGTGCGCGTGGACCTGCGCGAGCTCGACCTGGGCACCGCCTACCTGCGCGACCTGCGCCCGGTCGGCGCGCACGTGCGCCTGCAGGACGGCGTGCTGCGCGTCGAGGACCTCAGCGCCACCACCTCCGGCGGGACGCTGCAAGCCGGGCTCGTGCTGGACAGCCGCCCGGACGTGCCGCGTTGGGACGTGAACCTGGCCCTGTCCGGCGTGCGCCTGGAGCAGTGGCTGCAGGCCCGCAACCCGCGCGCCGAGCAGGCCCGCTCCGGCCAGCCGGCCCCGCCCTACGTGACCGGGGTGCTGGGTGCGCGCGCCGCGTTCCAGGGCCAGGGACGCTCGACCGCGGCGATGCTCGGCTCGCTGCAGGGCACCGCCTCGCTGTGGGTGCGCGAGGGCCAGCTCTCGCACCTGGTCGTGGAGGCCTCGGGCATCGACCTCGCCGAGACCCTGGGCCTGATGCTGAGCGGCGACCGCCAGCTGCCGATGCAGTGCGCGGTGATGCGCTTCGTCGCGCGCGAAGGACTGCTGCGCAGCGAGCTGGGGCTGGTCGACACCCCCGACACCACCGTGCTGATCAACGGCAACGTCTCGCTGGCGCAGGAGCAGCTGGACCTGCAGGTGATGGCGCATCCCAAGGACTTCTCGCCCCTGTCGCTGCGCTCGCCGATCCGCCTGCACGGCAGCTTCTCGCAACCGCAGGTGCAGCTCGATGCCGGCCGCATCGGCCTGAAGGTGCTGGCCGCCGCCGCGCTGGCAGCGATCACGCCGCTGGCCGCCGTGATCCCGCTGATCGACCCGGGCGGCGCGACGACCCAGGGTTGCGAACAGGCGCTGCAACGCCTGCGCAGCGCCCGCACCGGCCAGCCCGCACCGGCGGCCCCCGGCAAGCCTTGACCCAGGAAGGACGCACGACATGACCGAAGCCATCGGATGGGCCAGCGCGGTGATCTTGCTGTGGACCATCTTCCACCAGGTCCGCAAGCAATGGCGCAGCGGCGACAGCCGCGGTGTCTCGTCGTGGCTGTTCATCGGGCAGTCGGCCGCCTCGCTGGGCTTCTCGATCTACAGCGCGCTGCTGCAGAACTGGGTGTTCCTGTTCGTCAACGTCGCCCTGCTGTGCAGCGCGGTGGCCGGCCAGGCCATCTACTGGCGCAACACCCGCCGGGCCAGGCGCGCGGCGCGGGCATGACGGTTGCTGCACCGAGGCCATGCCACGCGTCGTCTGGAAAGGCGCCATCACCTTCGGGCTGGTGCACATCCCCGTCACGCTGCGCGCCGCGCAGCGCAGGAACGATCTCGACTTCGACTGGCTGGACCGGCGCGACATGGCCCCGGTCGGCTACCGGCGCATCAACAAGCGCACCGGCAAGCCCATCGACAGCGAACACATCGTCAAGGGCTACCAGTACGAGAAGGGCGAATACGTGCTGATGTCCGACGAGGACTTCCGCCGCGCCAATCCCGAGGCGACCCAGACCGTGGACATCCTCGGCTTCGTCGACGCGGGGGAGATCTCGCCGGCCTACTTCGAGACGCCCTACTACCTCGAAGCCGGCAAGCGCGGCGAGAAAGGCTATGCCCTGCTGCGCGAGGTGCTGCGCCGCAGCGGCCGCGCCGGCATCGCCAAGGTGGTGATCCACGGCAAGCAGCACCTGGCCGCGCTGCTGGTGGACGGCAACGTGCTGATGCTCGACATCATGCGGTTTGCCGACGAAGTGCTGGAGCCGACCGACATCTACGTTCCCGACGAGGACCTGAAGGCGGTCGGCGTCGGCGCGCGCGAGCTGGAGATGGCCGAGCGACTGGTCGACGAGATGTCCCAGCCGTGGGAGCCGGCGCAGTACCGCGACACCTACCGCGAGGACCTGCTCACCCAGATCGAGGCCCGCATCGACGCGGGCGAAACCCACACCCTGACTCCGGCCGGCGACGAGCCCGCGCCTTCCGGCCAGGGCGCCCAGGTGATCGACCTGATGGCCGCCCTGCGCCAGAGCGTGCAACGCGCCGAAGGGGGGCAGAAAAAGTCTGCGGGCGGTCGCGGTGGCAAGGTCAAGCCGATGCATGGGAGTGGCGACAAGCCGGACGCCCCGCCGCCCGCACCCGCCAAGCGGGGTGCCAAGAATGCCGGTGCGACGGCCCAGCGCACGTCCCGCAGCAGCGGCACGGCGCGCAAGGCGGTGGCGAAGACGTCCACCCGACGCGGCACGGCCGGCAAGACGGCGGCGCGCAAGCGTGCCTGAAAGCCGCCCCGATGCGACGCGACGACCCGCTCGCGCCCTACCATGCCCGGCGTGACTTCCGGCACTCGCCGGAACCCGCCGGCCGCACCGCAGGGCGCCGGCGCCCGGCCCGGACGCTGCAGTTCGTGGTCCAGCGCCACGACGCGCGCCGGCTGCACTACGACTTTCGCCTCGAATGGGACGGCACGCTCAAGAGCTGGGCCGTGCCCAAGGGGCCCAGCCTGGACCCGCAGGTGCAGCGCCTGGCCGTGGAGGTCGAGGACCATCCGCTCGACTACGCCCGCTTCGAAGGCACCATCCCGCAGGGGCACTACGGCGCCGGCGACGTCGCGATCTGGGACCGCGGCACCTGGGTGCCGGAAGACGAGGACGTGGCAGCCGCCCTGCAACGCGGCAAGCTGCATTTCGAGCTGCACGGCGAGCGCCTGCACGGCAGCTGGGTGCTGTTTCGCACCAGCGGCTCGCAGTGGATGCTCAGGAAGCGGCGCGACGCGCACGCACGTCCCGGCGACGGCGACGGGGTGCTGCGCGCCTCGGCCCCGACCGCCTCCGCGCGCCGCCCCCCTCGGGCCGGCCACGGCGACCCGCTGCCCGAGTGGATCGCCCCCCAGCTCGCCACGTTGGTCGAACGCCCGCCGCAGGACGCGCGCTGGGTCTACGAGGTCAAGTACGACGGCTACCGCATGCTGGCGCGCCTGGACGGCCGCGAGGTGCGCCTGTACAGCCGCAACGGGCTGGACTGGACCGCGCGGCTGCCGCGGCTGGCGCAGCGGCTGTCGCGGCTGCGGCTGGGCCCGGGTTGGCTGGACGGCGAGATCGTCGTGATGGACACCCACGGCCGCACCGACTTCCACGCCCTGCAGGCGCAGCTCGACGGTCCGGCGACCGACGTCGAGTACGTCGTCTTCGACGTGCCCTGGTGGCAGGGGCAGGACCTGCGCGATGCGCCGCTGTCGCGACGCCTGGCCGTGCTGGACGGGATCTTTGACGCCCTGCCCGCCGACGCCGCATTGGGCCGCAGCAGGCCGCTCGACCCGCACCACGTCGGCCAGGCCGTCCTCGATGCGGCCTGCCGGATGCAGCTGGAGGGCCTGATCGGCAAGCGGCTCGACGCCCCCTACCGCAGCGGCCGCTCGCCGCACTGGATCAAGCTCAAGTGCCGTGCCGAGCAGGAAGTGGTGATCGGCGGCTACACCGAGCCGCGAGGCAGCCGCGGCCACCTGGGCGCGCTGCTGGTCGGCGTGTGGGGCGAGGACGGCCAGCTGGACTACGCCGGGCGGGTCGGCAGCGGCTTCGATGCCGCGACGCTGGCCGCACTGCATGCCCGCCTCGCACCGGACGAGCGCGCCACCTGCCCGTTCCGCCACCGCCCGGCCCTGCCCGGCGCCTCGCGGGTGCACTGGGTGCAGCCGCACCACGTCGCGCAGGTGCGCTATGCCACCTGGAGCCGCGACGGGCTGCTGCGCCAGGCCTCGTACGCCGGCCTGCGCGAGGACAAGCCGGCGCGCGAAGTGGTGCGCGAGCGTGCCCGTCCCGTCCAGGAGACCGCCACCATGCCGACCGCTGCCACCCCTGCGAGGTCCAGCCACCGCCCACGGGCCCCGCGCGACGACGACACGGTGATGGGGGTGCGGGTCACCCACCCCGGGCGGGTCGTCTACGGGACCCCGCGCGTGACCAAGCTCGAGGTGGTGCGCTACCACGAGGCGATGGCCGAGTACCTGATGCCGCACCTGCGCAAGCGTCCCCTGAGCCTGCTGCGCTGCCCGCAGGGCGCCGGCGGCGAGTGCTTCTTCCAGAAGCACATCGAGACGCGCCTGCCGCCCGGTGTGGTCGGCGTCGAGGTGCCGGCCAGCGACGGCCCCGACACCCAGGTGATGGTCTCCCGGCCGGAAGGCATCGTCGCGCTGGCCCAGTATGGCACGCTCGAGCTGCACACCTGGGGCGCCCGCACGCCGCGGCTGGAAAAGGCCGACCGCCTCACGATGGACCTGGACCCGGACCCGGCGCTGCCCTGGTCCCAGGTGGTCGAAGCGGCCCGGCTGACCCGGGTGCTGCTCGAGGAACTGGGGCTGCGCCCCTTCCTCAAGACCACCGGCGGCAAGGGACTGCACGTGGTGGTCCCGCTCAAGGCCACGCGCGGCTGGGACGAGGTCAAGGCCTTCGCGCGGGCGGTCGCGACCCGGCTCGCCTCGGTCGCCCCGCAGCGCTTCACCGCGCAGCTGTCCAAGTCGCGCCGCCGCGGGCGCATCTTCGTCGACTACCTGCGCAACGGCCGCGGCGCCACCGCGATCGCTGCCTACTCCCTGCGCGCCCGCGACGGCGCACCGGTCGCGATGCCGCTGCACTGGGACGCCCTGTCGCCGCACGAGGACCTGCGTGGCGCCCGCTTCAACCTGCACAACGCCGCCGCGCACGTGGCGGATGCCGAAGCCGCCTGGGCCGACTACGACGCCAGCCGCGCGACGCTGACCGTGAAGATGATGAAGGCGCTGGGCGTGACGCCGTGACCGCGGCTCAGATCCGCCCGACGCAGTTGGGTGCCCCGCAGCGGCACTCGAGCTTGCCTTCGTGGTGGGTGGTGCCGTAGTTGGCGGTCAGCTCCTCGCCCGGGGCGATGGCGCGCATCGCGTAGAACTCCACCCGGCCGCGCTGGATGCGCAGCACGGTGTTCGGCGCGCAGGAATGGTTGGTGTAGCGCATCGGGTCCTGCGAGTGCGAGGCGTCGATGGCACGCCTGTCGGACACCTCGACGATCATGATGCGCTGCTGCTGCCGCGCGCGCCGGCGCGCCTCGCGCACGCTGACGGCCTCGCCGCGCAACTCGCCGATCTTCTTGTAGGCCGGGATCGGTTCGGCCGCAAACACGCCCAGGCCGTCGATCGCGCTGGGCTTCACCTCGACGGCGAATTTCTGGGGATTGGAAGGGGTCGCCATCGCCCGACCTTACCGCATCAGCGCCACGACCACGCCAGTCGCAGCTGCACGAAGTCCTCGCCCGGGTTGGGATGCTTGACCCCGCCGTTCGAGAAGTGCTGGTAGCGCAGTGACAGCTCGTACTGCCCGCGTGCGCCGAAGTTGCGCCCGAGGGCGAGGTGATCGCCGAAATTGAAAGCCGTACTGAAACGCTTGCTCGGGCTGCGGTAGATCGGCGACAGGACGGCCAGTCCGACGCCCGCCTCGAAGAACCACGGCGAGCGCCCGCCCGCGGGCCGGTAGCGGAACACCGGCGTCACCGCGGCCTGGGTCACCCAGGCCCGGTCGCGGCCGTCGACGCCCGAGGTGCTCCAGCGCCCCAGCGCCAGCTCCCAGTAGCCGGACCACTGTCCGTCGCCCATGCGCCAGGCGCGCTGCCAGGGCCACACCAGCCCCAGCGTGAACGAGCGGGTCTCCTTGGCCCACCCGGCCTGCACGAAACCGACCTGCGGATGCCAGCCGGGCGACGCCTCATCCCCGGCGTGGCCGGGACGCGCCACCGTTGCCAGCACGGCGGCGCACGCCATGACCATCGCCAGCCGCCGTGGCACCCTCGTGCGATGCCACGGCGGACACCAGGAACCGACCAACAAGCTCACCCTCGCAAGTCATTCCCCTGTCCCCTGCCCAGCTCCCCGAGCCAGCCACAGGGCAACCGCCGTGCCGCAGGCGGTTCATCGGTCCAGATCGAGGAAGGCCCGCACGCCCACCACCAGCGCGGCGACGGCCGGCAGGGCCGCCAGCACCAGCAGGGCCTCGACCACCTCGGTCCCCACCGCGACACCGACGGCGGCGAGCACCAGCGCCACCAGGGCGACCACCTTCAGACCCACTGCCCAGTTCGACATATGCAACATCCCGTACCGGCCGCTTGCCGTCGACACCCTTCCAGTCTGAGCGTCGGTCGCGACGCGCGTCTTGCGTCGCCGCAACTGCCGCCACGGATGCCTCCATGTTGAGCAATGCGCGGACCACGTGGGTAAGCGAATTGTAAACCCCGTTTCCGGATCGGGGGGATTCGCCCGCAGGGCCGACGGCGGGCGCCGGAGGTCAGTGCAAGGTGCGCCGCGCGGCCGGCGGCGGCTCGTCGGGATCGTCCTCCCAGGCCGCGGCTTCGGTGTCGGCGGCCTCCTCCGGGCTGCGCCATTCGTCGGCCAGCGGCCACAGCCCGGCGGCCAGCGTGATCGCCTGGTCGGCGTCCAGCCAGGGGTTGGTGTCCAGGAAGCGCTGGGCGCAGCGGCGGATCCACTGAAGTTTCGGCAGCTCCATGGTCGGCTTCCGGGCGGCACTGGCGGCGAACCTGCGGTGCCGCATCGTCAGAGGTCGTCGTAGTCGGCCGCGTCGATGCGGCTGTGCACCCCGACGGTCACGGCCTTGTCCGCCGTCATGTCGGCCGAGTTGAACACCGTGCGTCCCTCGATCCGGTCGACCGGGCGGCCGTCGCGCTCGATCCACGCCTGCCAGCGCACCTCCGTGCCTTCCACCTCGTACTGCCCGAGCCAGGCGAACACCCGGCCGGTGAGCGCATGGGTGTGTAGTCCGCGCAGGGTCTGCATCGCATGCTCCATGGGAGGAATCCCGATCCCAGCAAGGCCAGCAAGCGGCGCGCCCGCTTGTGGCCGGTGCGCCCCGTCCACTACAAATGCAGAAGTTGACAGCGCCGCCCCGCACCCGGGTTGACGCTAGACTCGCTGGACCTCCGCGTCCGCGGAGGACCCCCCACGAAAAGGAGCCCTCGTTGCCGCATGCGGAGTCCCTCATCACGACGGTGGCGGCCGGCCTGGGGCTGGCCCTGATCCTCGGGTCCATCGCCTCGCGCCTGAAGCTGCCTGCGCTGGTCGGCTACCTGCTGGCCGGCATCGCCATCGGCCCGCATACGCCCGGCTTCGTCGCCGACACCTCGATCGCCTCGCAGCTCGCCGAGATCGGCGTGATGCTGCTGATGTTCGGGGTCGGCCTGCATTTTTCGCTGAAGGACCTGCTTGCCGTGCGCAAGATCGCGCTGCCCGGTGCGGTCGCACAGATCGCCGCGGCCACCGTGCTGGCGCTGGGGGTCGCGATGTGGTGGGGCTGGAGCCTGGGCGGCGCGCTGGTGTTCGGCCTGTGCCTGTCGGTCGCCAGCACCGTGGTGCTGCTCAAGGCGCTGGAAAACCGCGGGCTGCTCGACACGATGAACGGCCGCATCGCGGTCGGCTGGCTGGTGGTCGAGGACCTGGCCATGGTGCTGGTGCTGGTGCTGCTGCCGCCGCTGGGCGCCTGGCTGGGCAACGCCGAGACGGCCCCGACTCCCGGCACCAGCCTGTGGCGCACGCTGCTGGGCACGCTGGCGCAGGTGGCCGCCTTCATCGCGCTGATGCTCATCGTCGGCCGGCGGGTGTTCCCCTGGGTGCTGTGGCAGGTGGCGCGCACCGGCTCGCGCGAGCTGTTCACCCTGTGCGTGATCGCCGCGGCGGTCAGCATCGCCTACGTCTCGTCGTCGCTGTTCGGCGTGTCCTTCGCGCTGGGCGCCTTCTTCGCCGGGATGGTGATGCGCGAGTCGGAGTTCAGCCACCGCGCGGCCGAGGAGTCGCTGCCGCTGCGCGACGCGTTCGCGGTGCTGTTCTTCGTCTCGGTGGGCATGCTGTTCGACCCCCGCGTGCTGGTCGAGCAGCCGCTGCAGGTGCTGGCGGTGGTCGGCATCATCATGGTCGGCAAGTCGCTTGCCGCCGCGGCACTGGTGCTGGCCTTCGGCTACCCGCTCAACACGGCGCTGACCGTGTCCGCGAGCCTGGCCCAGATCGGCGAGTTCTCGTTCATCCTGGCCGGGCTGGGGGCGGCGCTGGGCATGCTGCCGGTCGAAGGCCAGAGCCTGATCCTGGCCGGCGCGCTGATCTCGATCGCGCTGAACCCGCTGGTGTTCGCCGGCATCGAGCCGATCCAGCGCTGGGTGCTGGAGCACTCGGAGCTGGCGCGCAAGCTGCACAGCCGCGACGACCCGCTGGCCGAGCTGCCGATGACCACCGACCGCAAGTACCTGTCCAAGCAGGTCGTGCTGGTCGGCTACGGGCGCGTCGGGCGCCGCATCGCCTCGGCGCTGGACGCGCACGGCATCCCCTACGTGGTGGCCGAGCAGAACCGCGAGCTGGTCGAGAAGCTGCGCGAGGCCGGCATCCCGGCCGTCTCGGGCAACGCCACCGACCCGGCGGTGCTGATCCAGGCCCACATCGCCGACGCCAGCCTGCTGGTGATCGCCACGCCCGAGACCGTCGAGGTGCGCCAGATGATCGAGACCGCGCGCACCCTCAACCCGGGCATCGAGACGCTGGTGCGCAGCCACAACGACGAGGAAGCCGCCCTGCTGCAGAAGGAGCTGGTGGGCCGGGTGTTCGTCGGCGAGACCGAGCTGGGCGACTCGATGGCCCGCCACACGCTGGAGCGGCTGGCCGCGCGCAACCGCGCACCCTGAAAGGCGCGGCGCTCAGCCCTGTCCGGCGCCGCGCGGCACGACCAGCACGTCGCAGGCGGACTCGGCCACCACGTGGCGGGTCACGCTGCCCAGCAGCAGGTCCTCCATGAACGACTGCCCATGCTTGCCGATCGCGACCAGGTCGGGGGCGAACTGTTCGACGCGATGCTGCAGCAGCATCGGCACGTCGCCGTGGTCCACCGCGACCGAGATGCGCTGCGCGTCGGTGCCGAGGCCGGCGACCAGCGCGTTCAGGCGCTCCAGCGCGTCCTGCCGCGCGCGCACCCGGTGCTCGATGATGTCGCTGTCGCCGACGCCGGCCAGGCGCAGCTTGCCCTCGTAGCTGGTGTCGAAGACATGGAACACCTCGACCGCCGCCTGCGGCGCCAGCGCGAGCGCGGCCTGCAGCGCCGCCACCGAGTACGGCGAGAAGTCCACCGGCACCAGCACGCGGCGGTAGGCGCGCCCGGCATCCTGCTTGACGACCAGCAGCGGTCGCACCGACTTGCGCAGCAGCCGGTCGGCGGTGGTGCCCACCACCAGGGCGCGCACCGGATGCACCCCCTGGGCCCCCAGCACCAGCAGGTCGGCCTGGGCCGCGGCGTCGCGGGTTTCCTCGAGCGGGTCGCCGGTCACCACGCGGGCCTCCACCTCGATGCCGTGCCGCTCGCGCAGCGCCTGCGCCTGGGCGTCCAGCGCCGCCTGCGCCTGCGTCACGAAGGTCACGCCCACGTCCAGCGTGGGGGTCAGCCACTGGCCGATCGCGTGGAAGCCGCTCGGGTCGACCACATGCAGCAGGCACAGCCGGGCCCGGCGTTCGGCCGCCAACCGGGCCGCCCGCTGCACGGCCCGCTCGGCATGTTCGGAGAAGTCCGTCGCCGCCAGCACGGTCTGCACGGAGGTTTGCATCGTCGCCGCTCCTTCAGGATGTCCTGCGGCCGTGCCGTCCCGCCCGACGGCAGCCGCTCGGGGCTATTGGAACACGGCGCCGCGCCCGGAGGGCCCCTCAGGCCGGCGGGGCCGGCGCAAGCGCGCGCTGCACCTCGTCGCGCAGTGCACGCAGCAGGCCGAGCTCCTGCGCCGGCAGCTGCAGGCTGTCCGGCTCGGCCTTGTCCAGGTAGATCAGCCCCAGCGGCTGGCCCTCGTGCATCAGCGGCAGCAGCAGGAAGGTCGCGCCGTTGACGTGACGGCGGTACCAGGCCGGCAGGCGCGACTCGAAGGCCGGCGCGGCGGCGTCGCGGATCAGCGTGTCGGCTCCCTTGCGGCACAGCGCGCTGAACGCGTCGCGCTCGTCGCGCAGGCTGAAGCGGAACTGCGACTTGAGCGCCTCGGCGTCCGTGCCCCAGGCGTGGCGGGCCGCCAGCGTCTCGCCGTCGGCCTCGCACAGCGCGATCACGACCCGGCGGCAGCCCAGCGCGCGGTACATCGCGTCGCCGGCCACCAGCAGCAGGGCATGGGTGTCGTACGGCAAGGCGAGCGCCGCGCGCAGCTGCGAGACGGCGCCGGCCAGCGCATCGGCGGGACTCGGGGTGGCCGGTTCGCCGGCCGGCGTCGCGGCCGCCGGTGCGCTCGGCGCGCTCGCGTCGGCGGCCTCCCAGACCTGGCGGCTCGTCAACCCCAGCGCCTTGGCGTAGCGTTCGACCGCGGCGTGGTGCTGCGCGATGCGCTCGCGGCGATCCGGCCGCAGCCGCAGCTCGACCAGCTCGTTGCCCAGGCTGCCCAGCAGGCGGAACCAGTCACCGCGCCGCTCGGGCGGGCGCACGGCACCACCTGGCCGGCGCATCGCGGAGATCAGCACTTCCGGCAGCCCCCAGGTGCGCGCGACGCTGCACCCCAGGTCCTCGAAACTCATCCCGAGCACCGCCAGCGCGGCGTCGGCCTCGCTGCGACCCTTGCTGTGCGTGAGCTGGCGTACCTGGGTCGCCTGCTCCGGCAGGTAGCACTGCACCAGCGTGCGCCCCAGGTTCTGCAGCATCGCGACGATGCAGGACGGTTCCTCCTCGGCCTGCGTCGGGCACAGGCGTGCGGCCAGGCGGCCCGCGCTGCGGCAGCGCAGGTACTCGGCGCGCAGGGCCTCGGCCTGGGCCCGGTCGGGCAGGTCGTCCAGCGTGGGCAGGGCTCCGGCCAGGTCGCGCACCGCCATGAAGCCAAGCAGCGCCACGGCGCGCGAGACGGTGGTGATGGTGCCGCCGCCCACCGAGCTGAAGTAGGCGGCGTTGGTCATGCGCAGCAGCTTGAGCGTGAAGGCCACGTCCTCCAGCACCGCGCGCGCGATCTCGTCCAGGTTGACCTTCTCGGCCGCGACCAGGCGCCGCACGCGCCGCACCACCTCGGTCTGCACCGGCAGGTCCGGGTGCTGTGCGGTGCGGCGCATCAGGCTGTTGAGCGTGAGCGTGGCCCGGCTGTCGGCACTGCCCTCGAGCAGCGCAGGGGTCAGCCACTCCTGCAGCGCATCGCGCAGCTCGGCCGCGCTGGCGAAGCGCTGCGCCGGGTCGCGCGCCAGGCAGCGTCCGAGCAGCGCACGCAGCTGCGCCTCGCCGTGCTCCACGTAGGCGAAGCCGGGCGGCAGGACCAGGTCGTCCTGCAGCATGCGCGCGATCGCGCGCTGCGGGCTGCCGTCGTGCACCGCCGGACGGCCGGTGAGCAGCTCATGGAGCACCAGCCCCACGCCATGCAGGTCCGAGCGCACGTCCGGCGCCGCGCCCTGCAGCACCTCCGGGGCGAGGTACAGGCCGCTGGCGGTCGGCAGGCCGGCCGGGTCCACCGGCGCGTGGCCCAGGGCGAAATCGGTCAGGCGCGGGCGGCCGGTGGCATCGAGCAGCACCGCAGCCGGCTCGATGCGGCCATGGACCACCCCGGCGGCATGGGCGTGGGCCAGCCCGTCGAGCACGCCGATGATGGTCAACACGGCCTGGCGCGGCGCCATGGTCTCGTGCTCGGCGAGCCACTGGGCGAGGTTCACCCCCGGCACGGCCTCCGCGACGAGCACCGGCTGGTCGTCCTCGATACGGGCGTCCAGCACCGGGAGGATGTTGGCATGGCGCAGCGCCAGGACCGGGCCGGCGGCCTGGCGCCAGGCGAGCGGATCGGCCCCGCGAGCGGGCCGGCGACGCAGCTGCAGCAACACCTCGCCGCGCTGCGGGTCGTGGGCGATCCACCAGCTGCTGTCGTGCGTGCGCCAGGCAGCGCGCAGCAGGCGGTAGCGCCCCAGCGTCTGTGCGGAGTTGGAAAGCGTCTCGTCCTCGATGGCCACGTTCAGCTCAGATCTATGCCTGCCCGTCTCGCCGGGGCGCCCGGTGCCCCGCATCGCGCATTGCACCACGCCGGGGCACCAGGGTAAGGCGCGAACAAGCGGTCGGACGGGCAGCAATTCGCACGAACGGCCGCTCTGCCCGCCGTTCTGCACGGCCGCCGGCTCAGGCCGGCAGCTCGATCACCTCCCCGCGCCCGGTCACGAAGGCGGCGCGCACCTGCACCTGCGCATGCGGCTCGCGCCCGGCCAGCGCCTCGCGCACCGCCTCGCGGTAGCACGCCAGCTGCTCGCGGTAGGCTGCCAGCTCGTGCGGGGCGTGGTCGAGCTTGTAGTCCAGCACCCACCACTGGCAGCCCTCGCCGTCGGCCAGCTGCACCAGCCGGTCCACCCGCAGCACCTGCCCGCCATGGGCGAGCGGCACCTCGTTGCCGGCCCAGCGCAGCCGCTCGCCGGCCAGGAACGGCCGGAACGCATCGCTCGTCAGCACCCGGGCGACCACGTGCTCGGCGTGGGCGCGCTGCGAGTCGTCCAGCCCGAATGCCCGCGCCGCGGCGGCCACGGTCTCGCGCCAGCCGTCGAGCGGGTCGGGCCGCGCCGTCAGCCACTCCAGCGCACGGTGCACGGCCTCGCCCACGCGGGCGGTCGCGGCCGCCTGCGGCACGGACGGCGCCACGGCCTCGGCCGCACGCGGCAGCGCCGGCAGCTCGCACAGCACGAGCGGCGCCGCAGCGCCCGGCCCGGCTGCAGCCGCCGGTGCCGGCTCCGGCTCGCCCTCCCAGCGCACCACGCCCGGCACCTCACCGATGCGCTCCCACCAGGTGCGCTCGGACGGGCGCCGGTGCGGCGCGGTGGCGCTGAAGACCAGCTGCTCGCGCGCGCGGGTCATCGCCACGTACAGCCCGTTGAGCTCCTCGCGGGCACGCGCCTGGCGCTCGTGCTCCAGCACCGCAGCCAGGCTCGGCGGCACGCGCGCCTCGGACGCGATGAAGGCGAAGCAGTCCGGGCAGGCCGCCTCGGCCGGCCAGTCGATCAGCGCGGTGGTCCGCTCGGGGCGGTCGCTGGCGCTGTCGGTGTCCATGATGAAGACCACCGGCGCCTCCAGCCCCTTGGCGCCGTGGACGGTCAGCAGCTGCACCGCCTGCGCGTCGGTGCGCGACTTCACGCTCAGCGGCCGGCGGCGCAGCGCGCGCACCAGCTTGTACGGCGTCGCGTAGCGGCCGCCGTCCAGCTCCAGCGCCAGCGCCAGCAAGGCGTCCAGGTGCGCGAGCGCCGCGCTGCGCAGCTCGGCCGGGACGGCCGCGGCATAACGCGCGCGCAGCTCGCCCTGGGCCACGATGCGGTCGAGCAGGTCGTGCGGCGGCAGGCGCAGCGCGTCCTCGCGCCAGGCGGCCAGCAGCCGGCGCGCACGCTGCAGCGCCGGGCTCAGCGCCTCCTCGGGCAATCCGGCCAGCGCCTGCATCCAGCCGCGGCCTCCCGCGCGCGCCGCCTGCGCCAGCGCGACCAGGTCCGCGTCGCTCGCGCCGAAGATCGGCGAGCGCAGCGCATGGGCCAGCGACAGGTCGTGCTGCGGCGAGACCAGCGCATCCAGCAGCGCCACCACGTCGCGCACCTCCAGCGCGTCCATCAGCACGCTGTCCTCGGGCGTGGCGAACGGCAGGTGCAGCTCGCGCAGCGCCTCGGCCAGCACGCGCAGGCTGGCGCGCTTGCGGCTGAGCACGAAGATGTCGCCCGGCCGGCGGCCCTGCGCGACCAACCGCGCGATGTGGCCGGCCACGCGGCGCGCCTCCTGCAGGCGCAGCAGCACCTCGGGCTCGTGGCGCGGCGTGACGAGGCTGTCGCGCCAGCCGGCCTCGCCCTCCTCCGCCGTCTCCTTGGCCGGGCGCTCCACCCGCTCGATCGCCGCCACCTCGCCCGCATGCGCATGCCCCGGCTCGGTGGTGTGGGCGCGGAACTCGCCGTAGGCGCGCTCGTCCTGCGCCGCGCGGAACACCGCGTTGACCGCCTCGAGCACGCCCGGCGCGTTGCGCCGCGTGTGGTCGCAGGCCAGCACCGCACCGCCGAGCTCGCGCACCAGTTCCTTGGCGGCGTCGAAGACGCGCGGCTCGGCGCGGCGGAAGCGGTAGATGCTCTGCTTCGGGTCGCCGACGATGAAGATGCCGGGCGGCTGCTGGCCGCTTGCGCCACCGCCCGCGCCGGCGTAGGACCCCAGCCAGCTCGACAGCGCCTGCCATTGCAGCGGGTTGGTGTCCTGGAACTCGTCGATCAGCACCTGGCGGATGCGCGCGTCCAGCCGCTCCTGCAGCCAGCCGGCCAGCTGCACGTCCTGCAGCAGCCGCAGCGCGCAGCGCTCCAGGTCGGCCATGTCGGCCAGTCCGCGTGCGCGCTTGACGCGCGCGTACTGCTCGAGCAGCACCTGCGCCAGCCGCACCATGCGCTGGTGCTCCAGGTGCGCCTCGTGCTGCACGACCGCGACCCGGATGTCGCGCAGGAAGGCCACGGCTTCGTCGAGGCCGGGCGCATCGAGGTGCTTGCGCGGCTCGCCGGCCTTGGTGCACAGCGCGGCGAACGCCCCCTCGACGCAGCGCAGGTCGTCGGCCTCCTCCAGCGCCTGTTGCAACAGCGCGGCCTGCTTCTGCGGCGTGGCCTTGCCCTGCCGCCCCAGCGCCTGCGCAACCTCGCGCAGCAGCGAGGCGACCGCCGGCGAGCGCACGCGCTGCGCGGGATGCGAAAGCCCCGCGTACGCCGCATCCAGCGCCGCGGCGGGCGGCACGCTGCGCTCCAGCACGCCGTGCCGCGCGGCCAGCTCGAACTCCACGCGCTTGTCGATCACGTTGAGCAGCCATTGCTGCGCGGTGTGCCGGCCGCGCTGCAGCACCAGCGCCTCGAAGTCGGCGCGCAGCGCCTCGTCGGCCGCGACCGCCGCGAGGAACTGCCGCCAGGCCTGGGGCTTGAGTTCCTCGACGTCCTCGAGCAGCTCGGCCTGCGGCGGCAGGCCCAGCTCGTCCAGCACCTCGAGCGGCGCCGCGCGCATCAGCTGCGAGAACCAGGCGTGGAAGGTGCGGATCTCGACCGCCTGCGGGCTGCACAGCAGGCGCTCGTACAACCCGCCCAGCACCGGCGCCTGGCGGCGCGCCGCCGCCGGGTCCAGGCCGCGCGCCACCAGCTCCTGCACGCGCTGCTCCTCGCTGCAGGCGGCGAACTGCGCCAGCCACTGCATCAGGCGGTGGCGCATCTCGGCCGCGGCCTTCTTCGTGAACGTGATCGCCAGGATCTGCTGCGGCTCCACGCCGTCGAGCAGCGCGCGCAGGATGCGCGAGACCAGCATCCAGGTCTTGCCGGCCCCGGCGCAGGCCTCGACGACCACGCTGCGCGCCGGGTCGCAGGCGATGCGGTAGAACTCCTCGCGCGCCACCAGCGCGCTGTCGACACGGTAGGCGGCCCCGTTCATGCCGATGCGACTCCCGTTGCGAGCGGCTCGTCCGGGCCGCTCCAGTGCCCCTTGCGGCACAGCCCCTGCGCCTCGCAGTACTCGCAGACCGTGCCCTCGCCCAGCGGCGGCAGCGCCGCGCCGCCGGCAATGCGCTCCAGGTCCTGCCGCATGCCCTCGAGCAGCAGCTGCGCGCTGGCAGCCACGTCCTGGTGCTCGGCCTGCCCGACCTCGTTGCCGTCCAGCGCCAGGTACATCGCCCGCAGCGCGCCGCCGTCCGGCGCCTGCCCGGCCAGCTGCAGCAAGGCGGCGTAGAAGGCCAGCTGGGTGTCCTCCAGCGGCTCCTTGACGCGGTTCTTCAGCGTGTCGAGCCGGCTGGTCTTGTAGTCCACCACGAGCGTGGCCTCGCCCTGCCCGTCGCGCACCCGGTCGATGCGGTCCAGCGTGCCCTTCAGGCACACCTGCTCGAAGCCCGGCAGGCGTGCCTGCAACTTCACCTCGCTGGCCTGCACCTGCCCGCCGCCGCGCTCGTGCTCGAACAGCCAGCGCACGTACAGCCGGGCCAGCTCGCGCAGCCGCAGCGCGTACGGCAGGAACGCCGCCTCGTCGAGCTGCTGCGCCGCGCGCTCCTGTGCGCCGATGGCCACCAGGCGCTCCACCTCGCCGGCCTCGTCGAGCGGCGCCTGCCGGTGCAGCTCGTGGAAGCGCTGCAGCACCGCGTGCAGCCAGATGCCGTAGTCGCGCCGCTCGATCTCGTCGTCCAGCTCGTCCGCTTCGGCCAGCCCCAGCATGTACAGCGCGAAGAAGCGGTACGGGCAGTTGCGCAGGGCCTCGTACCCCGTGGCGCTCAGTGCCTCGGGCAAGAGGCCCGGCGCAGTGGGCGCGGTCGGCCCCTGCGGGCTGGGCTGCACCGGCACCCGCAGGCGCGGATCCTCGACGGGCACCTGCAGGTCGGCACGCCGCGAGCGCTCCAGCTGCAGGCGCTCGACCAGCGCGCCGGGATCGAGCGGCTCGCCATCCTGCGACTGCCGCCACAGCAGGCTCACGCGCGGCTGGCGCAGCAGGTGCGCAAAGGCGAGCGCCTGCTGCTGCAGCGACAGCACGCGCGTCGGCAGGCCCAGCGCGGCCCGGTCCCGCTCGGGCAGCCACGGCGCGAAAGCCGCCGGCCCGAGGCGCTGCTCGTCGCAGCCGGGCATCACCACCGCCGCGAACGGACGCAACATCGCACGCGGCAGGGGCGTGACCACCACCTCGACCTGTGCCGGGGCTTCCGGGGCGTAGGCCCCCGCCTCCAGCAGGCTGTCGACCCAGGCCGCGTAGTCGGCCAGGTCCATGCTGGCTGCGCGCGCCTGCTGCATGAACCCGGGATCGTCGGCCGCCGCGCCCGGCAGCCGCAGCGCACGCAGCACCTCGGCCCCGGCACCGTCGGCGGCCAGCGCGTCCCACACGCCGCCGGCCTGCAAGGCGCTGCGCAGCCGGTCATTCCAGCTGGCCAGCGACACCCGGCGCGGTTCACCGTGCAAGGGCGCAAGCGCCTCGAGCGCGGCGCGCCACAGCACCCGGCCGCGTTCGGGCAGGGCCGGCTCGTGCACCTCCTGCAGCGCGCTCCACTGGCGGCGCCGCAGCACGGTCTCCAGCGCCGCGAGGCCCTCGGCGCCATCCTCGGCCAGGCCGGCCGTGAAGCCGGATTTCAGCCAGTCCAGCAGGTCGTCGGTGCCCGCGCGCGGCTGGGCCAGGCGCAGCAGCCCGGCCACGCAGGCACCCGCACGCGTCGTCGACAGGCGCCAGCCGGTCTCGTCGCGCACGGCGATCGCCTGGCGCGCCAGCAGCGCGCGCACGCGCCGCACCAGCACGCGGTCCTGCGCGATCAGCGCCACCGGCGCCTCGCCCGCCGCGAGGTGTCGCAGCACCTGGGCCGCGGCCATCTGCGCCTCGTCCTCGAAGTCCAGACAAGGCAGCAACTGCGCGTCCGGGGACACGCCCTCGAACAGCGCGTCCCCGGCCGGGTCGGTGTCGATCTCGAGCACCGGCGCCTCGGCCTCGTCCAGCAGCGCGCGCACCAGCGGCTCGGGCCCGCCCGCATGCACCGCGACCCAGCCCTGCGGCCGCAGCGCGAACAGCGCATCGGCCGGCCCGGCCTCGCGCTGCGCGGCCCAGGCCAGGGCCACGCGTGCGAGCGTCAGCTCCATCGCCCCCGGGCCGCCGTGGGCGCCGAGCGCCGCATGAGCACGATCCCACCACTGGGCACGCCGCGCCGGCGCCACCGCATGGGCCACCTGCATGAACTCGTGCGCCATCTCGACCACGCCGTGCACCCAGTGCCGGAACATCGCCGGGTCGCGCTCGCGCATCTCCTTCAGGCCCTGCTTCTGCCCCAGCATGCGCGCCGCGGCGAGCCGGTCGGTGGCGATGTCGCCGCTGGGCCCGTCGGCTGCGGGCGACGCCGCAGGCAGGCGCTCGCGCAGCGTCTGCGTGGTCTCGAAGCGCGGCATCCAGCCGGCCGGGCAGGTGCGCACCCAGGCCTCGCGCGCCAGCGGCAGGTGCTGCGCGAACGGCAGCAACACCAGCAGGTGACGGGGCTCCAGTCGCCGCTCCTCGGCGAAACGCCGCACGCGCTCGGCGATCTGCGGCCAGGGGTCGGCGGTCGGGCGCGAAGCCCAGCGTTCTCGTGCTGACATGCCGTGCGAAGAAAGTGGTTATCCCTGCGATAGGAATGCTTGTGGCCCGGCGCACCGGACGCTGCGGGGCTTTGTGTCAGAATCATTGTGCCTTCTTGTCGTGCACGAGCCGCGACATCCCCGAGGATCCATGACCATGAGCAGCGAGCTGATCAAACACATCTCCGACGCATCCTTCGAAACCGACGTGCTGCAGGCCGACAAGCCGGTGCTGGTCGATTACTGGGCCGAATGGTGCGGCCCCTGCAAGATGATTGCCCCCATCCTGGACGAAGTCGCCAAGGACTACGAGGGCCGCCTGCAGATCGCCAAGATGAACGTGGACGAGAACCGCGACATTCCCGCGAAGTTCGGCATCCGCGGCATCCCGACCCTGATGCTGTTCAAGGGCGGCCAGCTCGCTGCGACCAAGGTCGGCGCGTTGTCCAAGGCCCAGTTGACTGCGTTCCTCGACGGTCATCTATAATCCGCTCCAATGCGTCCGGGGCCCTAGAGCCACAAGCCGAGGCCCCAGTCAGCACAAGTTTCGCCACTGCGCACCTTTCGCAGCGCAGTTTCGGCACCCCCAATTCCAGCGTTCTTCCTGATTCGCAGTTGTCGCGAATGACGCGCAGGTCCTTGCGCCAGCCTCGTGCCAGGCGCAATGCACTGCCGAAATCCATCCAGCCCGGCGCCTCTGGCCACAACACGGGAATCGACAAGGGTATACGCCCATGCACCTCTCTGAACTGAAAGTCCTTCACGTCTCGGAACTCATCAAGATGGCCGAGTCGCTGGAGATCGAGAACACCAGCCGCATGCGCAAGCAGGAGCTGATGTTCGCGATCATGAAACGCCGTGCCAAGCAGGGCGAGCAGATCTTCGGCGATGGTGTGCTCGAGGTGCTGCCGGACGGTTTCGGCTTCCTGCGTTCTCCCGAGACCAGCTACCTCGCGAGCACCGACGACATCTACCTGTCGCCGAGCCAGATCCGCCGCTTCAACCTGCACACCGGCGACGCCATCGAAGGCGAGGTGCGCGTGCCCAAGGACGGCGAGCGTTATTTCGCGCTGGTCAAGGTCGACCGTGTCAACGGCCTGACGCCGGAGGAGAACAAGCACAAGATCATGTTCGAGAACTTGACGCCGCTCTTCCCGAAAGAGCAGTTCAAGCTCGAACGCGAGATCAAGTCCGAAGAGAACATCACCGGCCGCATCATCGACCTGATCGCACCGATCGGCAAAGGCCAGCGCGCGCTGCTGGTGGCCCCGCCCAAGAGCGGCAAGACGGTGATGATGCAGCACCTGGCGCACGCCATCGTCGCCAACCATCCCGAGGTCTACCTGATCGTGCTGCTGGTCGACGAGCGCCCCGAGGAAGTGACCGAGATGCAGCGCACCGTGCGCGGCGAGGTCATCAGCTCCACGTTCGACGAGCCGGCCGCGCGCCACGTGCAGGTCGCCGAGATGGTGATCGAGCGCGCCAAGCGTCTGGTCGAGCTGAAGAAGGACGTGGTGATCCTGCTGGACTCGATCACCCGCCTGGCGCGCGCCTACAACAACGTGCTGCCCTCTTCCGGCAAGGTGCTGACCGGCGGCGTGGACGCCAACGCGCTGCAGCGCCCGAAGCGCTTCTTCGGCGCGGCGCGCAACATCGAGGAAGGCGGCTCGCTGACCATCATCGGCACGGCGCTGGTCGACACCGGCAGCCGCATGGACGAGGTGATCTACGAGGAGTTCAAGGGCACCGGCAACTGCGAGATCCACCTGGACCGCCGCATGGCCGAGAAGCGCGTCTACCCCTCGATCCTGATCAACAAGAGCGGCACGCGCCGCGAGGAGCTGCTGCTCAAGCCCGAGATCCTGCAGAAGACCTGGATCCTGCGCAAGCTGCTCTACCCGATGGACGAGATCGAGGCGATGGAGTTCATCCTGGACAAGATGAAGTCCACGAAGAACAACCAGGAGTTCTTCGAGATGATGCGCCGCGGCGGCTGAGGCGGCCGCACCGCGCATCCGGGGGCGATCCGGCCCCCGCCCCGAGGGGCCGGCAGCGACCGGCCCCTCGTGTTTCCGGTTCATGGCATAATTGCTGGTTTCCTACGCTTGCGGAAAGTGTCCCGAAGGGTTCGGGATGGCTCCCGGCGACAGACCAGCGATCAAGGCTCATCATGAAAGAAGGCATCCACCCCGAATACCGCGAAGTCTGCTTCGTGGATCAGTCCAACGGCTTCAAGTTCGTGACGCGTTCCTGCGTGAACACGAAGGAAACCATCAAGATGGAAGATGGCCGCGAGCTGCCGCTGTTCAAGCTGGAAACCACCAGCGAGTCGCACCCCTTCTACACCGGCACGCAGAAGAGCGTCGACTCCCTGGGCGGCCGCGTCGAGAAGTTCCGCAACAAGTTCGCCCGCGTGGGCCTCAAGAAGTAATCCGAAGCTCCCGCCATGCAAGGGCAGCCTGGGCAACCGGCTGCCCTTTTTGCTGGGCTCGCGGTTTTTTCCTGCATGATCGTAGGCCTGCAGCATCGGTGAACCCTGCCCCCCGTCCGTGAACCAGCCCACGCCTGCCATCGTCACGCAACGCGCTGCGCAACGGCTGCCGCGCCTTGCGCTGCTGCTGTTCTGCGCCGCCTACGTGATCCCGGGCCTGTTCGGCCGCGACCCCTGGCGCAGCGCCGACCTGACCGCCTTCGGCTTCATGCACAGCCTGGCGCGCGGCGGCGCCGACCTGTGGCACCCGGTGGTCGGCGGCGTGCCCCCGGAAGTCGGCCTGTTCCCCTACTGGCTGGGAGCGGCCTTCATCCACCTGCTGGGCGGCGTGCTCGACCCGGCCGTGGCGGCGCGCGTCCCGTTCGCGCTGCTGCTGGTCGCGGTGCTGATGCTGACCTGGTACACCACTTACCACCTCGCCCGCTCCGAAGCCGCGCAGCCGGTGGCCTTCGCGTTCGGCGGCGAGGCCCATCCCGTCGACTACGCGCGTGCGATCGCCGACGGCGCGCTGCTCGCGCTGGTCGCCACGCTCGGCCTGCTGCAGCTCGGGCACGAGACCACGCCGGAACTGCTGCAGCTGACCGGCGTCGGGCTCTACACCTACGGGCTGGCGGCCAACCAGCACCGCAGCCTGCAGTCGCGCCTGGCCATGCTCGCCGCGCTGCCGCTGATGGCCGGCAGCGGCGCCCCGACCATCGGCCTGGCGCTGGGGGCCGTGGGGCTGCTCACCTGCCTGCGTTCGGAGTTGCCGCAGACGCGCCGCTTCGCGCCCTGGGTCGGCGCGGCACTCCTGCTGGGCGCACTGACCGCCACCGCCTTCGACGCGTGGCAGTGGAAGCTGTCGGCGTCCAGCCCGCGGCAGCTCGTCCGCCTGCTGGTCTGGTTCACCTGGCCGACCTGGCCGCTGGTGGCCTGGACGCTGTGGCGCTGGCGCAGCCACCTGCTCAAGCGCCACATCGCGGTGCCGCTGTCCACCGCCCTGGTCGCGCTGGCCTCGTGCGTGCTGATGAACGGCTCGGACCGCGCCCTGCTGCTCGCCCTGCCCTCGCTCGCGGTGCTGGCCGCGTTCTCGCTGCCGACGCTGCGCCGCGGGGTCGCCTCGGCGATCGACTGGTTCTCGGTGTTCTTCTTCAGCACCTGCGCGCTGGCGCTGTGGGTGATCTACGCCTCGATGCAGGTCGGCGTGCCGGCCAAGCCGCTGATGAACATCCGCAAGCTCGCGCCCGGCTTCGAGCCGCAGTTCTCGCTGCCGGCCCTGCTCGCCGCGCTGCTGGGCACGCTGGCATGGGTGTGGCTGGTGCGCTGGCGCGCCGGGCGCAACCGCGAGGTGCTGTGGCGCAGCCTGGTGCTGCCAGGCAGCGGCGTCGCCCTGTGCTGGCTGCTGCTGATGACGCTGGGATTGCCGGTGCTCGACTACGCACGCAGCGAACGGCCGCTGGTCGAACGCCTGTCGGCGCACCTGCCGCCGGCGGCGTGCGTGGTCGCGCGCGACCTGCCGCGCTACCAGGTCGCGGCGCTGGAGGCTCTGGGCGGCTTCCGCGTCGTCGACGAACGTGCTGCCGGTGCCCAGGCCTGCGACCACCTGCTCGTCCTGGGTGGGCGGACGCGTACCGCGCCGGCCGGCTGGCAGTTCGTCGCCCGCGAGCGCCGGCCCACCGACCGCAACGAGTTCACCTACGTCTACCGCCGCGACCCGGCGCCGCGATGATGACGGCGCCGTGGCGTGGCATCGCCCGTGACGCGGGCGCGATCCTGCTCGGCCAGCTGGCCACCATCGGCTTCGGCGTGGCCGACACCATCATGGCCGGGCGCTACGCCAGCACCGACCTGGCGGCGCTGTCCATCGGCATGGCCGTCTACATCAGCCTGCACGTGGGGCTGGCGGGCATCGTCCAGGCGCTGATCCCCGTGATCGGCCAGCACCACGGGGCGCACGCGCCCGAGCGCATCGGCGAGGCGTTCCGGCAAGGGCTGTGGCTGGCGCTGGGCGTGTCGCTGCCGGGCTGCCTGCTGCTGTGGTGGCCGGATGCGGTGCTGGCGCTGGCGCACAGCACGCCCGAGATGGCGGTCCAGGTGCGCGACTACCTGCACGTGCTCGCCTTCGGCCTGCCGCTGTCGCTGCTGTTCCGCTGCTACGCCGGGCTGAACCAGGGCATCTCCAGGCCGCTGCTGGTGACGCTGCTGCAGCTGCTGTCGCTGGTGCTGAAGGTGCCGCTCAACGCCTGGTTCATCTTCGGCGGCGCCGGCCTGCCCGCGCTGGGCGTGGTCGGCTGCGCGCTCGCCACCGTCGTGATCCACGCGGCCTTGCTGCTGTTCGCGCTGGTGATGCTGCGCCTGCACCCGATCTACCGGCCGTTCGCGCTGTGGCGCCGCTGGGAAGGCCCGCGCTGGGCGGCGCAGCGCGAGCTGCTGCGCCTGGGCCTGCCCACCGGCGCGGCCTACTTCTTCGAGGTCACCGCCTTCACGCTGATGGCGGTGTTCATCTCGCATTTCGGCACCGTCGCGCTGGCCGGGCACCAGATCGTGGCCAACCTGGCCAGCGTGATGTACATGCTGCCGCTGTCGATCGCGATCGCCACCGGCGCCCGGGTCGCGCAGCTGCGCGGCGCAGGCGATGCGCGCCTGGCCCGGATCGCCGGCTGGCAGGGCATCGCGCTCGCGGTGGGGCTGGCGGTGGTGCTGGGCCTGCTGCTGTTGCTCGCGCGCCCCCTGCTGCTGGCCGCCTACACCCAGGATGCGGCGGTGCGTGCGGCCGCCTCGGGGCTGTTCCTCTACATCGCGCTGTACCAGGTGTTCGACGCGACGCAGGTCGCCACCGCGTTCGCGCTGCGCTCCTACGGCGTCGCGCTGGTGCCGGCGATCGGCTACGCGGTCGGGCTGTGGGGCATCGGGCTGGCCGGGGGCTACATGCTCGCGTTCGACCTGGGCGGCCGCACGCCTGACTGGCTGCTCGGCGCCAGCGGCTTCTGGTTCAGCAACGCGGCCGCGCTCGCGCTCGTCGCCGGGGCGCTGGTGCTGCTGTACCGCAGCGTGTCGCGGCGCGCCCTTCAGCCCTCGGGCCGCTGAAGCCCGCGCACCCGCCAGGCGGGCAGCACGATGCAGAACCGCGAGCCCTGTCCCGGTTCGCTGTGCACCTGCAGTTCGCCGCCGTGCCGCTGCACCACGTGCTTGACGATGGACAGTCCCAGCCCCGTGCCGCCGCTCTCGCGCGAGCGACTGCCGTCGACACGGTAGAAGCGCTCGGTCAGCCGCGCCAGGTGCTCCTTCGCGATGCCGATGCCCGTGTCCTGGACCAGCAACTCGCCCGCCCCGTCCGGCCGGGCGTGCCACAGGACCTCGACGCGCCCCCCCGGGGGCGTGTAGCGCACCGCATTGCTGACCAGGTTGGCCAGCGCGCTGAGCAGCTCGGTTTCCGAGCCGGCCACCTCGGCCGCACCGGCAGCGCCGACGCGCAGCTCGTGCCGGCCGGCCGAGAGCGTGCGCGCGTCGGTCTCGACCACCTCCAGCAGCCGCGCGACCGGGACCCACTGGTCGTTCGGGGGCGGCGGGCTGCTTTCCAGCTGCGCCAGCGTCAGCAGGTCGCCGACCAGGGTGTCCATGCGGCGTGCCTGCTGCGCCATCAGGTCGAGCACGCGCTGGCGCTCCGCCTCGGCGAGGGGCAGGTCGCGCAGGGTTTCGATGAAGCCGGCCAGCACGGTCAGCGGCGTGCGGATCTCGTGCGAGACGTTGGCGACGAAATCGCGGCGCATCGTCTCGGCACGTTCGCGCTCGGTGATGTCCTGCGACAGCACCAGCTTCATCGCCTCGCCGTAGCCGCGCACCGCGACCGACAGCGTGGCCTTGTCACGTACCTGCGGCAGCACGATCGCATGGTCGAAATCGCCGGCCTGCAGGTGTTCGACGAAGGCGGGCATGCGCACCAGGTTCGTGATCCGCTGGCGCAGGTCGCGCTGCGGGTCGAGCCCGAAGTGCTCGGCCGCCATGTGGTTGCACCAGACGATCTGGTCGTCGGCGTCGAGCAGCATCACCCCGTTGGGCGAGGCCTCGATCGCCGACAGGAACTGCGCCAGCCGGTCCCGCTCGTGCGCAGTGGCGCGCTCGCGCAGCCGGATCGCGCGTTCGATGCGGTAGCCGAGCTCGCCCCACAGGCCGCCGTCGCGCGGTGCCGGCCCCTGCTGCTCGCCGCGCAACCAGTGGACCAGGCGCTGGCCGAGCAGCGCGTCAAAGCCGGCCGCCAGCGCCACGCCCAGGCCCGCACCCAGCAGGCTTGCCCACGGCGGCGCGCCGAAGCGCTGCGACAGCCAGTGGGCCGCGGCCGCGCCGGCCAGCATGCAGGCCAGCACGGCAGCGACGCGTCGCAGCATCCAGCCCATCGGCTCAGCCGGCCGCACTCGGGCGTGGCTGCGTGAGCCGGTAGCCCGCGCCGCGCACCGTCTCGATCATCGCCGCACAGTGCACGGGCGCCAGCGCCTCGCGCAGGCGCTTGACGTGCACGTCCACCGTGCGCTCCTCGATGAACACATGGTCGCCCCAGACGCGGTCGAGCAGCTGCACCCGGCTGTGCACCCGCTCCGGGTGGGTCATGAGGAAGTGCAGCAGGCGGAACTCGGTCGGCCCAAGCTTCACCTCCTGGTCGCCATGCGAGACCCGGCGCGTGGACGGGTCCAGGCGCAGCGCGCCGACCTGTACCGGCGCATCCAACGCCTCGGGCGCCTTGCGCCGCAGCACCGCGCGGATACGCGCCATCAGCTCGTTGGTGGAAAACGGCTTGGTGACGTAGTCGTCCGCACCGGCATCCAGCCCGGCCACCTTGTCCGGCTCCTCGCCGCGCGCGGTCAGCATGATGATGGGCAGCTCCCGCGTGCGTGCCTGTGCACGCCAGCGCTGCGCCAGCGACAGGCCGCTGTGGCCCGGCAACATCCAGTCCAGCAGCACCAGGTCGGGCAGCACCCGGTCGACCTCCGCAGCCGCACTGGCCGCATCCGCGACCACCGTGACCTCGTGGCCGGCATGGCGCAGATGGATCGCGATCAGCTCGGCGATCGCGCTTTCGTCCTCGACCACCAGCACCCGGCTCATGACGGCGTCCTTGCGTCGTTCATCCTTCCCGCACCCTGCTTCATCGGATGGCGGACTCGACGCTTTCCATCGGGATGTGGCGCACGTCGGTCCCCTTGACGATGTAGATGATCTGCTCGGCCACGTTCTTGGCATGGTCACCGACGCGCTCGATGGCCTTGGCGACGAACACCAGGTCGATGCTGGCCGAGATCGTGCGCGGGTCCTCCATCATGTAGGTGATCAGCTTGCGCATCAGGCCGTCGAACTCCTGGTCGATCTGGTCGTCCTCCTTGAGCACCGCCAGCGCCGTATCGACATCCAGCCGGGCGAAGGCGTCGAGCGCCTTGCGCAGCTGCGCGGTCGCGAGGCTCGCCTCGAACGACACGTCGGAGACCGGCAGGCGCACGCGGCCGAACACGCCGGTGTCGACCAGGCGCCGCACGGTGCGTGCGATGCGGGTGGCCTCGTCGCCGACGCGCTCCAGGTTGCCGATGGTCTTGGAGATCGCGATCAGCAGGCGCAGGTCGCGCGCGGTGGGCTGTCGCCGCACGATGATGGTCGAGAGGTCCCGGTCGATCTCGACTTCCATCTGGTTGACGCGCTCCTCGGTCGCGATCACCTCGGCTGCCAGGTCGCTGCTGAAACGGGTCAGCGCCTGGATGGACTGCGCCACCTGGGACTCGACCAGCCCGCCCATCTCGAGCACCCGGGTGGAGATGCCGCTCAGCTCGGCATCGAACTGCGTGGACAGATGCTTGTCGCTCATGACGTGCTCCGTGGCCTGCACCGGCTCAGCCGAAGCGGCCGGTGATGTAGTCTTCGGTGTCCTTCTTCTTCGGCTGCATGAACAGCTCGTCGGTCGGGCCGAACTCGATCAGGTCGCCCAGGTACATGTAGGCGGTGTAGTCCGAGCAGCGCGCCGCCTGCTGCATGTTGTGGGTCACGATCACCACGGTGTAGTCGTTCTTCAGCTCGTGGATCAGCTCCTCGATGCGGGCGGTCGAGATCGGATCCAGCGCCGAACACGGCTCGTCGAGCAGCAGCACGTCGGGCCGGATGGCGATGCCGCGCGCGATGCACAGGCGCTGCTGCTGGCCGCCGGACAGGCTGGCGCCGCTTTGCGAGAGCTTGTCCTTGACCTCGTCCCACAGCGCCGCCTTGCGCAGCGCCCATTCGACCCGCTCGTCCATCTCCACCCGCGGCAGGTTCTCGAACAGCCGTACGCCGAAGGCGACGTTGTCGTAGATCGACATCGGGAACGGCGTGGGCTTCTGGAACACCATGCCGACCTTGGCGCGCAGCAGCGCCACCGGCAGGCGCGAGTGCAGGATGTTCTCGCCGTCGAGCAGGATCTCGCCTTCGGCCCGCTGGTCGGGGTACAGCTCGTACATGCGGTTGAACGTGCGCAGCAGCGTGGACTTGCCACAGCCCGAGGGGCCGATGAAGGCCGTCACCTTGCGCTCCGGGATGTCGAGGCTGATGTTCTTCAGCGCATGGAAGCTGCCGTAGTAGAAGTTCAGGTTGCGCACCGAGAGCTTGGGCTTCTCGGTCACCGGCAGTTCGACTCTTGCGTCCATCCTCTTGCTTCCGGTTCAGTCGCGGTTGCGCAGCAGCACGCGCGCGACGATGTTGAGCACCAGCACCCCCAGCGTGATGAGGAACACCCCGGCCCAGGCCAGCTGCTGCCAGTTCTCGTAAGGGCTCATCGCGAACTTGAAGATCGTCACCGGCAGGCTGGCCATCGGCTCGCCGAGGTCCGAGGTCCAGAACTGGTTCGACAGGGCCGTGAACAGCAGCGGTGCGGTCTCGCCGGAAATGCGCGCCAGCGCCAGCAGCACGCCGGTCACCACGCCGGCACGCGCGGCGCGCAGCGTGACCGAGGCAACCACCTTCCATTCCGGGGCGCCCAGCGCGTAGGCCGCCTCGCGCAGCGCGTTCGGGATCAGTGCCAGCATGTTCTCGGTGGTGCGGATCACCACCGGGATGACGATCAGCGCAAGCGCCAGCACGCCGGCCCAGCCGGAGAAGCCTCGCAGCGGGGCCACCACCACGGCGTAGATGAACAGGCCGATCACGATGGACGGCGCCGACAGCAGGATGTCGTTGATGAAGCGCACTGCACTGCCCAGCCAGCCGCGCTGGCCGTACTCGGCCAGGTAGATGCCCGCGAAGATGCCTACCGGCGTGCCGATCAGCGTGGCCAGCGTCACCATCAGCAGCGAGCCCCAGATCGCGTTGGCCAGCCCCCCGTCCTCCTGCAGGGGTGGCGGCGTCATCTCGGTGAACAGCGACAAAGCCATGCCGCCCAGGCCCTGGCGCAGCGTCTCGAACAGGATCCACAGCAGCCAGAACACGCCGAAGGCCATTGCCAGCAGCGACAACGCCAGTGCCACGTCGTTGACCCGTTGCCGGCGGCGCAGGCTCGCCAGGCGGGACGCATCGCGCGCGTCGAACTTCATGCCCGGGTTCCTTCACGGCGCTTGAGGCGCAGCAGCAACAGCTTGGACAAGGCCAGCACGACGAAGGTGATGAAGAACAGCACCAGCCCCAGGTAGATCAGCGAAGCCTGGTGCAACCCCTCGGCCGCCTCGGCGAACTCGTTGGCCAGCGCCGAGGTGATGCTGTTGGCCGGTTCGAACAGCGACAACGAGCCGAGCTGGTTCATGTTGCCGATGATGAACGTGACCGCCATCGTCTCGCCCAGCGCCCGCCCCAGGCCCAGCATGATCCCGCCGATCACGCCCGCCTTGGTATATGGCAGCACCACCTTCCAGACCACTTCCCAGGTGGTCGCGCCCAGGCCGTAGGCCGATTCCTTCAGCATGGCCGGCGTGACCTCGAACACGTCGCGCATCACCGAGGCGATGAACGGGATGATCATGATCGCCAGCACCATCCCGGCAGCCAGGATGCCGATGCCCACCGGCGGTCCCGAGAACAGCGCGCCCAGGACGGGCACCTCACCGAACGCCGCCTGCAGCGGCTGCTGCACCCAGGTCGACAGCACCGGCCCGAACACCAGCAGGCCCCACATGCCATAGACGATGGACGGCACCGCCGCCAGCAACTCGACCGCGATGCCCAGCGGCCGCCGCAGCCAGCGCGGCGAGAGTTCGGTCAGGAACAGCGCAATGCCGAAGCTCACCGGCACCGCGATCAGCAACGCGATGAACGAGGTCATCAGCGTGCCGTAGATCATCACCAGGCCGCCGTAGCGGTCCTGCACCGGATCCCAGTCCGCGCTCCACAGGAAACGCAGCCCGAACGCCTCGATGGCCGGCGCGGCCCCCACGGCCAGCGCCGCGATGATGCCGGCGAGCAGGGCCAGCGTCAGCAGCGCGGCGCCATGCGCCAGCGCCGCGAACACGCGGTCGCCCCAGGGGGACAGCGTCCTCGCGCCCGGCGGCTCCCCGAGGGAGCTGGTCGTCTCGTCCATGTGTCGAGGCTTGAATTCGGATGCAGGGAGTGTAGCGACCGCCATGCCGTCGTCGTTCATGCAGGTTCGGGGCGACGTGCCCGTCGCCCCCTTCGTGTGGTGCTTGCGGCCGGGACGGTGCGGGTCACTGCGCCAGGACCGGCGAGCCGGCCGTGTCGGTCAGCGTGCTCCATTGCTTGCGCACCAGCGCCTTGACGCTTTCCGGCAGCGGCACGTACTCCAGTTCCGAGGCCATTGCATCCCCCTGGCGGTAGGCCCAGTCGAAGAACTTCAGCACCTGCGCACTCTGCTGCGGCCGGTCGGAGGCCCGGTGCATCAGGATGAAGGTGGCGCCGGTGATCGGCCAGGCGTCCTTGCCGGGCTGGTCGGTCAGCACCTGGTAGAAGCTTTCCTCCCAGCGCGCCCCGGCCGCCGCGGCCTTGAAGCTGGCCTCCTCGGGCGCGACGAACTGCCCGTCCCGGTTGCGCAGCTGCACGTGCGACATCCGGTTCTGCCGGGCATAGGCGTACTCGACGTAGCCGATCGAGTTCGGCAGGCGCTGCACGAAGGCCGACACGCCCTCGTTGCCCTTGCCACCGGCGCCGGTCGGCCAGTTCACCGCCGTCCCCTCGCCCACCTGGGCCTGCCACTGCGGATTCACCTTGGACAGGTAGTTGGTGAACAGGAAGGTGGTACCGGAACCGTCGGCCCGGCGCACCACCGCGATCCGGGCGTCCGGCAGCGGCACGCCAGGGTTCAGCGCCACGATCGCCGGGTCGTTCCAGCGGGTGACCTTGCCGAGGTAGATGTCACCCAGCAGCGCACCGGTCAGCTTGAGCTGCCCGGGCGCGACGCCCTGGAGGTTGACCACCGGCACCACGCCGCCGATCACGGTCGGGAACTGCACCAGCCCGTCGCGGGCCAGCTCTTCGTCCTTCAGCGGCGCGTCGGAGGCTCCGAAGTCCACGGTCTTTGCCTTGATCTGGCGCAGGCCGGCACCGGAGCCGACCGACTGGTAGTTGATGCGCACGCCGGTGGCCTTGTGGTAGGCATCAGCCCATTTCGCGTACACCGGCGCCGGGAAGGACGCGCCGGCACCAGTGACGTTCTGGGCCGAAGCCATGCCGGCCGCACCGGCCAGCGCGCAGGCGGCAAGCGCCCATCGGATCGGGGAAAGCTTCATGCGAAACACCTTTTCAGCTGCGGGTCATGAGGAAACACCTCGACTGCCGCGAACTGTAGGTGCCGCATGTGACACCATCGTGACACCGCCAGCCGGGGCGCCACAAGGCACAGGGCCCCGCCGCCCGGCGGCGGGGAACGCCCGCGCGGGCCGGTGGCCGTCAGCCGGCGCGCACCGCGTCGGCCAGGCGGTTCGCGCAGCGCTGCGCCAGCGCCGCATCTTCCGCCTCGACCATCACGCGCAGCAGCGGCTCGGTGCCGGACGGGCGGATCAGCACGCGGCCGCGCGCGCCGAGCTCGGCCAGCACCGCCTCCTGCTCGCCGGCCAGGCGGGTGTTGGACTTCCAGTCCTGCCCCGGCTGCAGGCGCACGTTGACCAGCGTCTGCGGGAACAGCGTGACCCCCTCCAGCAGCTGCGCCAGCGAGCGTCCCGAGCGGATCACCGCCTGCAGCACCTGCAGCGCGCTGATGATGCCGTCGCCGGTGGTGTGCTTGTCCAGCGCCAGCAGGTGACCCGAGCCCTCCCCGCCCAGCTGCCAGCCGCGCGCGACCAGCTCCTCGAGCACGTAGCGGTCGCCCACCTTGGCACGCACGAAACTCACCCCGCGGCGCTGCAACGCCAGCTCCACCGCCATGTTGGTCATCAGCGTGCCGACCGCCCCGGGCACGCCCTGCCCGCTGGACAGGCGGTCGCTGACCATCACGTAGAGCAGCTCGTCGCCGTTGTACAGGCGGCCGTCGCGGTCGACCAGCTGCAGGCGGTCGGCGTCGCCGTCCAGCGCGATGCCGTAGTCGGCGCCGTGCGCCTTGACCGCCTCGACCAGTGCCTGCGGAGCGGTGGCACCGCAACGCTCGTTGATGTTGAGGCCGTCCGGGTTGCAGCCGATGGTCATGACGTCGGCGCCCAGCTCATGGAACACCAGCGGCGCGACCTGGTAGGCGGCACCGTGGGCCGCGTCGACCACCACCTTGAGCCCCTTGAGCGACAGCTCGTTGCCGAAGGTGCTCTTGCAGAACTCGACGTAACGCCCCTGGGCATCGTCCAGGCGGCGCGCCTTGCCGAGGCGGGCGGAGTCCACCCACTGCGGGGCCTCCGCCAGCGCGGCCTCGACGCGCTCTTCCCATTCGTCGGGCAGCTTCTCCCCGCGCGCGGAAAAGAACTTGATGCCGTTGTCCGGGTACGGATTGTGCGAGGCGCTGATCACCACGCCCAGGTCCAGGCGCAGGGCCCGGGTCAGGTAGGCCACGCCCGGGGTCGGCAGCGGGCCGCTGAGCAGCACGTCCACCCCGGCCGACGAGAAACCGGCTTCCAGCGCCGACTCCAGCATGTAGCCGGAGATGCGTGTGTCCTTGCCGATCAGCACCGTGGCGCGCGACTGGTCCTGCAGCAGCACCCGCCCGACCGCATGGCCGAGCCGCAACACGAAATCCGGCGTGATGGGGGCCTGGCCGACGGTGCCGCGGATGCCGTCGGTCCCGAAATACTTCCTGCTCATCGGATCCCTTCGTGTGCTCGATAGATACGTCGCGGCCGGTATTTTCACCGCTTCAGATGCCCGGCAGGCCGGCGCGACGCCACACTTTCAGGGCATCGACAGTCGCCGCGACATCGTGTACACGCACGACGCGCGCACCGTGCAGGACGGCCGCCAGCGCGGCGGCCACGCTCGCGGCCAGGCGCTCCTGCACCGGCCGGCCGGTCACGGCCCCCAGCGAGGACTTGCGCGACCAGCCGGCCAGCAGCGGGTAGCCCAGCGCCAGCAGCTCGGCCTGGCGGGCGAGCAGCTCGAAGTTGTGGTCCACGGTCTTGCCGAAGCCGAAGCCCGGGTCCAGCACGATGCGCTCGGCCGCCACGCCGGCAGCCCGGACCGCCTCGGCCCGCTCGCGCAACTCGGCGGCGACCTCGCCCACCACGTCCCCGTAGCGCGGGTCAAGCTGCATGGACTTGGGCTCGCCGCGCATGTGCATCAGGCACACGCCGCAGGCGGGGTGCGCCGCCACCGCCTCCACCGCCCCCGGCGCGCGCAGCGCGTTGATGTCATTGACGATGTCGGCCCCCAGGTCGAGCACGGCGCGCATGACCTCGGGCTTGTAGGTGTCCACCGAGACCGGCACGCCCAGCCTCACCGCCTCCTTCACCAGCGGCACCACCCGGGCCAGTTCCTCGTCCAGCGGCAGCGGGTCGGCCCCCGGCCGGCTGGATTCGCCGCCGATGTCCAGGATGTCGGCGCCTTCCTGCAGCAACTGCTCGCAATGGGCCAGGGCCGAGCGCAGGTCGGCATGCTGCCCGCCGTCGGAAAACGAATCGGGGGTGGCGTTGACGATTCCCATCACCTGCGGGCGGGACAGGTCGATGCGGAAGCGGCTGGTCTGCCAGCAAGGGTTCATCGGCACTCCTGGTGGTCTGGTCGGGTCGGAACGGAAAACGCGGGGGACAGAAACGAAAACGGGGCCGAAGCCCCGTCGTCGGATGCCTGCGGCGCTCAGGCCGTGGCCGGCGCACCGTCGGTGTTGACCGAGGGCGCGTTGCCGTCGCCGCCCGGCTTGCCGTCGTTGGGCGTCCAGTCCTTGGGCGGACGCGGCGGCCGGCCGGCCATGATGTCGTCGATCTGCTCGGCGTCGATGGTCTCCCACTCGAGCAGCGCCTTGGCCATCGCGTGCATCTTGTCCTTGTTGTCCTCGATCAGCTTGCGCGCCACCGCGTACTGCTGGTCGATGATCTTGCGGATCTCCTTGTCGACCTTCTGCATGGTCTCTTCCGAGACATTCACCTGCTTGGTGATCGAGCGGCCCAGGAACACCTCGCCCTCGTTCTCGGCGTAGACCATCGGGCCCAGCTCGTCGGTCATGCCGTAGCGGGTGACCATGTCGCGGGCGATCTGCGTCGCGCGCTCGAAGTCGTTGCTCGCGCCGGTGGTCATCTGGTTCATGAACACCTCTTCCGCGATGCGGCCACCGAACAGCACCGAGATGGTGTTGAGCATGCGCTCCTTGTCCATGCTGTAGCGGTCGCCCTCGGGCAGCTGCATCGTCACGCCCAGCGCCCGGCCGCGCGGGATGATGGTCACCTTGTGCACCGGGTCGGTCTTGGGCAGCAGCTTGGCCACCAGCGCGTGCCCGGCCTCGTGGTAGGCGGTGTTGCGGCGCTCCTCCTCGGGCATGATCATGGACTTGCGTTCCGGGCCCATCAGGATCTTGTCCTTGGCCTTCTCGAAGTCCTGCATCTCGACCACGCGGGCATTGCGGCGCGCGGCGAACAGCGCCGCCTCGTTGACCAGGTTGGCCAGGTCGGCGCCCGAGAAGCCCGGCGTGCCGCGTGCCAGGATGTCCGGCCGCACGTCGGTGCCGATCGGCACCTTGCGCATGTGCACGTTCAGGATCTGCTCGCGGCCGCGCACGTCAGGCAGCGTGACGTAGACCTGCCGGTCGAAGCGGCCCGGGCGCAGCAGCGCCGGGTCCAGGATGTCCGGACGGTTGGTCGCGGCGATCACGATCACGCCCAGGTTGGTCTCGAAGCCGTCCATCTCGACCAGCATCTGGTTCAGCGTCTGTTCGCGCTCGTCGTTGCCGCCGCCCAGGCCGGCGCCACGATGGCGGCCCACCGCGTCGATCTCGTCGATGAAGATGATGCAGGGCGCGTTCTTCTTGGCCTGCTCGAACATGTCGCGCACGCGCGCCGCGCCGACGCCGACGAACATCTCGACGAAGTCGGAACCGGAGATCGAGAAGAACGGCACCTTGGCCTCGCCGGCAATCGCCTTGGCCAGCAGCGTCTTGCCGGTGCCCGGCGGGCCGACCATCAGCACGCCGCGCGGGATGCGCCCGCCCAGCTTCTGGAACTTCTGCGGGTCCTTCAGGAAGTCGACCAGCTCGCGCACCTCCTCCTTGGCCTCGTCGCAGCCGGCCACGTCGGCGAAGGTGATGGAGTTGTTGCTCTCGTCGAGCATGCGGGCACGGCTCTTGCCGAAGCTGAACGCCCCGCCCTTGCCGCCGCCCTGCATCTGCCGCATGAAGTAGATCCACACGCCGATGAGCAGCAGCATCGGCCCCCAGCTGATGAGGATGCTCATCAGCAGCGAGGGCTCCTCGCGCGGCTTGACGTCGAACTTGACGTTGTGGTTGATCAGGTCGCCGACCAGGCCCCGGTCGAAATGGGTGGCCGTGGTGCGGATGCGCCGGTCGTCATTGGTGAGCGCAACGATCTCGGCCCCGCCGGGGCCTTCCTGCAGGGTGACCTGCTTGATGCGGCCGTTGCGCACCTCTTCCAGGAAATCGGAGTAACCGATCTGGCCGGCAGTCGCGACACCCCGGTCGAACTGCTTGAAAACGGTGAACAGCACCAACGCGATCACCAGCCAAACGGCCACTTTCGAGAACCATTGATTGTTCACCGCGGTTCCTTCTCCGAACTCTGAATCCAATAAACCAGCGTCAGCCGCCTAGATTGGGACGATTCTAGACCACTCAAGACAAGGCCCCGCCCGACGTTTCCCACGCTTGCGACAAGTCTTTGCCGCCGGTCGGCAGCCCGGGCTCAGCCGACCCGTTTCAGACCCCGGCCGACCAGAAAGGTTTCTGCGGAGCGGTCCCGCGAGGCCTTCGGCTTGATCGCCTTGACCATCCGGAAGGTGCGCTTGAACAGCTCGACCAGCTGGCTGTAGCCGCTGCCGTGGAACACCTTGCAGACCAGGGCCCCCTCGGGCTTCAGGTGGGCCTGGGCGAACTCGACCGCCAGCTCCACCAGGTGGGCGATCCGGGCCGCATCCGACACCTCGATGCCGGACAGGTTGGGCGCCATGTCCGACACCACGACGTCCACCGGGCGACCGCCGACCGCCTCCTTCAGGCGCTCCAGCACGCTGTCCTCGCGGAAATCCCCCTGGATGAAGGTCACCCCCTCGATCGGCTCGAAGTCGAGCAGGTCCAGCGCGATGATGGTGCCGTCGAGCTCGCCGGCCGCCGCCCCGGCACCGGCGAACTTGCGCCGCACGTACTGGCTCCAGGCGCCCGGGGCCGCCCCCAGGTCGACCACCAGCTGCCCGGGCCGGATCAGCTGCATCTCCTCGTCGATTTCCTTGAGCTTGTACGCGGCGCGGGAACGGTAGCCCTCCTTCTGGGCCAGCTTCACGTACGGATCGGTGAGGTGGTCATGCAGCCACGCCTTGTTAACCTTCTTGCTCTTGGTCTTGATCTTCATTGCCCAACGATAATACGCAGATGCCTGCCATCCAATTGACCCCGGCCGAGCGCAAGGAACACCGCGCGGCCGCCCACCACCTCGACCCCGTCGTCTACGTCGGCGCCGAGGGCCTGACGCCTGCCGTCGTGAAGGAAACGGACGCCGCCCTCAAGGCCCACGGCCTGATCAAGGTACGGGTGTTCTCGGACGACCGGGAGGAACGCGAACGCATCCTCGCCGAGCTGAGCGGCCGGCTCGACGCCGCGCCGATCCAGCACATCGGCAAGCTGCTGGTGCTGTGGCGCCCCATCCCCCCGAAGGAAAAGGCCCCCGACGAGGACCGCAAGCCCGGCCCGAAGACCGTCAAGATCATCAAGTACTCGAAGCGCGGCGGCCAGCGGCCCCAGGTGAAGAAGGTGACCGTACTGGGCAACCAGCGCGTGACCCCCGGCGGCAGCATCAAGCGCGCCAAGCCGCGCGCCACCAGCGTCAAGAAGAAGCTGGCCGGCCAGTGAGGCCGGCCGCGCCCCGCCGTCAGCGCGGGGCGGCGCAGCGCCAGGCCAGCGCCGCGAGCAGCAGCGCCTTGACGCCGAAGAAGGCGCTCGAGACGCCGTGCAGCTGCATGAAGGTCCAGCGGCCGGTCCCGGCGCGGGCCTCCTCCATCAGCGGGATCAGCGCGTAGTAGCCCGCCACCGTGCAGAACAGCACGCCCAGCACCAGCAGCAGCTCGGCGCTGACCAGCGAACGGGCGGCGCCCGACTCGACCCGGCGCGCGGCCACCCGGCGCTCGACCAGCAGCAGCACCACCGCCAGCGCCAGGCTCAGCGCCGCCTCGAGCTTGAACATGCGCCCGGCGGCGAGCCCCGCCTGGGCGCGTTCCAGCACCGCGAACAGCGACGGCGCCGCCAGGGCGCCGATGCACAGCACGGCGCCGGCCCACAGGCCGGCCAGCCAGCCGCGCAGGCGCAACAGCGTCATGGCAGCCGGCGCGGACATCAGATGTAGCGGACGTTGACGACTTCGTAGCGCTTGATGCCGCCCGGGGCCTGCACCTCCGCCACGTCGCCGACTTCCTTGCCGATCAGCGCGCGCGCGATCGGCGAGCTGACCGAGATCAGGCCCTGCTTCAGGTCGGCCTCGTCGTCGCCGACGATCTGGTAGGTCACGGCCTCGCCGGTTTCCTCTTCCTCCAGGTCGACCGTGGCGCCGAACACCACCCGGCCGCCCGCGTCCAGCGTGGACGGGTCGATGATCTGGGCGGCGGCCAGCTTGCCCTCGATTTCCTGGATGCGGCCTTCGATGAAGCCCTGCTTGTCCTTGGCGGCGTCGTACTCGGCGTTCTCCGACAGGTCGCCCTGGGCGCGCGCCTCGGCGATCGCGTTGATCACGGCCGGGCGCTCGATCGTCTTCAGGCGGTGCAGCTCCTCCTTGAGCTTCTCGGCCCCGCGCTTGGTCAGTGGAATGGTGGCCATCAGTGTCTCTCCGGCAGCAAAAAATCAGCCGCCGCCACACTCCCTTGCACAGGAGGGCGGCGGCGGCCGCGTCGTTAGAGTCGTGCTTAGTTTAGCTGGTTGTGCAGTTCCTGGAGCGAGTACACCGTCAGGTCGGCCTGGTGCTTCATCGCCTCGACGGCGGCCTCGCAGCCGGCCATGGTGGTGTAGTAGGTCACCCGGTTGGCGATCGCGGCCATGCGGATGTAGCGGGAATCCGCGATCGCCGTGCGGGTTTCGTCCACGGTGGTGAACACCAGCTGGATCTCGCCGGCCTTGACCAGGTCGGCGATGTGCGGACGACCGTCCTTGATCTTGTTGACGGTGCGCACCGGGATGCCGGCCGCGGCGATCGCTGCGGCCGTGCCCTTGGTCGCCACCAGCTGGAAGCCGAGCTGGTGCAGCTCGCGGGCCACGGCGACGGCGCGCTCCTTGTCGCCGTTCTTGACCGTGATGCACACCGTGCCGCCCGAAGGCAGGCGCGAGCCGGCGGCCAGCTGGCTCTTGAGCATGGCCTCGCCGAAGGTGCGGCCCACGCCCATGACCTCGCCGGTGGAGCGCATCTCCGGACCCAGGATCGGGTCCACGCCCGGGAACTTGTTGAACGGGAACACCGCTTCCTTGACCGTGAAGTACGGCGGCACGACCTCGCCGCGCACGCCCTTCTGGTCGCGCAGCTTCTGGCCGGCCATGCAGCGCGCGGCGATCTTGGCCAGCGGCTGGCCGGTGGCCTTGGAGACGTACGGCACGGTGCGCGAGGCACGCGGGTTCACTTCCAGCACGTAGACGACCGCGTCGTCGCCCTCGCCCTGGATCGCGAACTGCACGTTCATCAGACCCACGACCTTGAGCGCCTTGGCCATCGCCTTGGTCTGGCGGCGCAGCTCGTCCTGCAGCGACTGCGGCAGCGAGTACGGCGGCAGCGAGCAGGCCGAGTCGCCCGAGTGGACGCCCGCCTGTTCGATGTGCTCCATGATGCCGCCGATCATGACCTCCTCGCCGTCGCTGATGCAGTCGACGTCGACCTCGATCGCGTCATCCAGGAAGCGGTCCAGCAGCACCGGCGACTTCTCGGAGACCTTGACCGCCTCGCGCATGTAGCGCTCCAGGTCCTTGTCCCCGTGCACGATCTCCATCGCACGACCGCCCAGCACGTAGCTCGGGCGCACCACCAGCGGGTAGCCGATCTCCTGCGCGAGCTTGAGCGCCTCTTCCTCGGTGCGCGCGGTGCGGTTGGGCGGCTGCTTCAGGCCCAGGTCGTTGAGCAGCTGCTGGAAGCGCTCGCGGTCCTCGGCGATGTCGATGCTGTCCGGCGAGGTGCCGATGATGGGCACGCCGTTGGCCTCCAGGTCCAGCGCCAGCTTCAGCGGGGTCTGGCCGCCGTACTGGACGATCACGCCGAAGGGCTTTTCCTTCTCGACGATCTCCAGCACGTCTTCCAGCGTCAGCGGCTCGAAGTACAGGCGGTCCGAGGTGTCGTAGTCGGTCGAGACGGTCTCCGGGTTGCAATTGACCATGATGGTCTCGTACCCGTCCTCGCGCATCGCCAGCGCCGCGTGCACGCAGCAGTAGTCGAACTCGATGCCCTGGCCGATGCGGTTCGGGCCGCCGCCCAGCACCATGATCTTCCTGCGGTCGGTCGGCTCGGCCTCGCACTCCTCGTCATAGCTGGAGTACATGTAGGCGGTCTGCGTCGCGAACTCGGCGGCGCAGGTGTCGACGCGCTTGTAGACCGGGCGCACGCCCAGCGCATGGCGCGCCTTGCGCACCTCGTGCTCGCTGGAGCCCAGCAGCTTGGCCAGGCGCCGGTCGGAAAAGCCCTTGCGCTTGAGGAAGCGCAGTTCCTCGGCCGACAGGCTGGCCAGCGTGCGGCCGGCCAGGCCCGCCTCGACCTCGACCAGCTCGCGGATCTGCGCCAGGAACCAGGGATCGATCGCGGTTTCCTCGAACACCTCCTCCAGCGTCATGCCGATGCGGAAGGCGTCGGCGACATAGAGGATGCGCTCGGGGCCGGGCTCGCCCAGCTCCTGCTCGATCTCCTCACGGTCGGTGCTGCGCTCGCTCAGGCCGTCGATGCCGGTCTCCAGGCCACGCAGCGCCTTCTGGAAGCTTTCCTGGAAGGTGCGGCCCATGGCCATCACCTCGCCCACCGACTTCATCTGGGTGGTCAGGTGCGGGTCGGCCTCGCGGAACTTCTCGAACGCGAAGCGCGGGATCTTGGTGACGACGTAGTCGATGGTCGGCTCGAAGCTCGCCGGCGTCGCGCCGCCGGTGATCTCGTTGCGCAGCTCGTCGAGCGTGTAGCCCACCGCCAGCTTGGCGGCGATCTTGGCGATCGGGAAGCCGGTGGCCTTGGACGCCAGCGCCGAGGAACGCGACACGCGCGGGTTCATCTCGATGACGATCATGCGCCCGTTCTTCGGGTTGATCGCGAACTGCACGTTCGAGCCGCCCGTGTCCACGCCGATCTCGCGCAGGATCGCCACCGAGGCGTTGCGCATCAGCTGGTATTCCTTGTCGGTCAGCGTCTGCGCCGGCGCCACCGTGATCGAGTCGCCGGTGTGGATGCCCATCGGGTCCAGGTTCTCGATCGAGCAGATGATGATGCAGTTGTCGGCCTTGTCGCGCACCACCTCCATCTCGAACTCTTTCCAGCCGATCAGCGATTCCTCGATCAGCAGTTCGTTGGTAGGCGACAGGTCCAGGCCGCGCTTGCAGATCTCCTCGAACTCTTCCGGGTTGTAGGCGATGCCGCCGCCGGTGCCGCCGAGCGTGAAGCTCGGGCGGATCACGACCGGGAAGCCCGTGCCGCCGGTCTCCGCGGCGATGCGCTTCTGCACCGCCCAGGCCTCTTCCATCGAGTGGGCGATGCCGGACTTGGCCGATTCCAGGCCGATCTTGGTCATCGCCTCCTTGAACTTGAGGCGGTCCTCGGCCTTCTCGATCGCGTGCTCGTTGGCGCCGATCATCTCCACGCCGTACTTGGCCAGCACCCCGTGGCGGTGCAGGTCCAGGGCGCAGTTGAGCGCGGTCTGGCCGCCCATGGTCGGCAGGATCGCGTCCGGGCGCTCCTTCTCGATGATGCGCTCGACCACCTGCCAGGTGATGGGCTCGATGTAGGTGACATCGGCCATCTCCGGGTCGGTCATGATGGTCGCCGGGTTGCTGTTGACCAGGATGACCTTGTAGCCTTCCTGGCGCAGCGCCTTGCAGGCCTGCGCGCCGGAATAGTCGAACTCGCACGCCTGGCCGATGACGATCGGGCCGGCGCCGATGATGAGGATCGATTTCAGGTCTTGCCGCTTAGGCATTCTTGTTCTCCATCAGCGCCACGAAGCGGTCGAACAGGTAACCGATGTCATGCGGGCCGGGCGAGGCTTCCGGGTGGCCCTGGAAGCAGAACGCCGGCCGGTCGGTGCGCGCCAGCCCCTGCAGCGTGCCGTCGAACAGGCTCACGTGCGTGGCGCGCAGGTTCGCGGGCAGCGACTTCTCGTCCACCGCAAAGCCGTGGTTCTGGCTGGTGATGCTGACGCGGCCGGTGTCGAGGTCCTTGACCGGGTGGTTGGCCCCGTGGTGGCCGAACTTCATCTTGAAGGTCTTCGCGCCCGAGGCCAGCGCCATGATCTGGTGGCCCAGGCAGATGCCGAAGGTCGGGATGCCGTGCTCGATCAGCTCGCGCGCGGCCTCGATCGCGTAGTCGCACGGCTCCGGGTCGCCGGGGCCGTTGCTCAGGAAGATGCCGTCGGGCTGGTGTTTCAGCGCCTCGGCCGCGGTCGAGGTCGCCGGCAGCACCGTGACCTTGCAGCCGCGCTCGGCCAGCATGCGCAGGATGTTGCGCTTGACGCCGAAGTCGTACGCCACGACGTGGAAGCGCGGCGCGGACTGGCGGCCGTAGCCGGCACCGAGCTTCCATTCGGTCTCGGACCACTCGTAGGGACGGTCGGTGCTGACGACCTTGGCCAGGTCCAGGCCTGCCATGCTGGGGGCGGCCTGCGCCTTCGCGATGGCCTCCTGCACGTGCGCCTCGGTGATCGATTGCCCCTCGGGCAGCGCCAGGATGCAGCCGTTCTGCGCGCCCTTGGTGCGCAGGATGCGGGTCAGCCGCCGCGTGTCGATGCCGGCGATCGCCACCGTGCCCTGCTCGCGCAGGTACTGCGGCAGCGTCTGCGTCATCCGGAAGTTCGATTCCAGGACCGGCAGGTCCTTGATGATGAGGCCGGCGGCATGGACTTTCGTCGCCTCGATGTCCTCAGGGTTCACGCCGACGTTGCCGATGTGCGGATACGTGAGCGTCACGATCTGCCGGCAGTAGCTGGGGTCGGTGAGGATTTCCTGATAGCCGGTGAGCGCCGTGTTGAAGACGACTTCACCGACCGTGTGACCGGCTGCGCCGATCGAGGTACCACGAAAGACCGTGCCGTCTGCGAGTGCAAGGAGTGCTTGAGGCAGTTGCGGCAGCACGGGGATTCTCCGTTCGAGTGTGCACGCCCAGCTCTGCTCGACAGCATGAGTCCGGTAAGGAAACGGCCGGGGAGTTTCGCTGGGGCGGGGTGGTTGCGGGTAAACCTGAAAATTATAGCCTGAGGCGCCCTTCCTTATTGCACCGCAGCACACGAGCCCGGTCGGTCGGTCGCGGTCCGGAATGAAAACGCTTCTGCTTCTTGGGCGCCCCTCGCAAGGCTCCGCAGGGGCATCGCCTGCGCAAGTTTGTCAGCCTTTCGTCGCGGAGACACAATGCCGCGACAAACACCCCACGAAGAAGAGGACTCCACATGAAGGGCGACCCCAAGGTCATCGAGTACCTGAACGCGCAGCTGAAGAACGAGCTGACCGCCATCAACCAGTACTTCCTGCATTACCGCATGCTGAAGCACTGGGGCCTGGACAAGCTGGCACGCAAGGAATACGAGGAATCCATCGGCGAGATGAAGCACGCCGACCGGCTGATGGACCGCATCCTGATGCTCGACGGGCTGCCCAACCTGCAGGACCTCGGCAAGCTGCTGGTCGGCGAGGACACGGTCGAGATCCTGCGCTGCGACCTGCAGCTCGAGCAGGCCGCCCAGGCCACGATCAAGGACGGCATCGCCTACTGCGAATCGGTGCGCGACTACGTCTCGCGCGACCTGCTGCAGGACATCCTGGACGACACCGAGGAACACATCGACTTCCTCGAAACCCAGCTGGAACTGGTCGACAAGGTCGGCGTGCAGAACTACCTGCAGGCCCAGATGGGCGAACTCAGCTGAAGCGACGCCCCTGTCCCTCCCGTGGCCGCCCTCCGCGCGGCCACAGCCGGCCGGTGCGGGCCATGTAGTCCTGGTACGCCGACCCGAACCGGTCGAGCATCAACCGCTCCTCGCGCGGCACGCGCAGGAAGTACAGCAGCGCGAACCCCGGCACCCCGAGCACCCCGGCCACCCAGTTGTGGATCAGCAGCGGTTGCGCCAGCGCGAACAGCCAGATCGACGCGTACATCGGGTGCCGCATGTGGCGGTACACCCCGTGGGTGACCAGCTCATGCCCGACGTGCACCTCCAGGGACGGCGACCAGTGCCGCCCCAGGTCGGCGTGCGCACGGTGGAACAGCCACAGCGACGCCGCCATCAGCACCGCCCCGACCGCCGCGGCCGGCCACGGCAGCCGGTAGCCGAAGCGGTCCAGCCAGGGCGTGGCGATGGAGAGCATCGGCAGGCACAGCAGCGTCATGAAGACGACGAACATCAGCCACTGCTCCAGGCGCCCCACCCGGCTGGCCTCGATGCGGTTGGCCCGGTTCGCCTCCACGTACGGCCAGCGGATCGCCGCCTGCAGGAACGACGCCAGCGCCCAGGCCACCTCGTGCCACAGCACGCCGCTGCCGCGGCGCCAGAGGTAGGCCAGCATGGCCAGCAGGAACAGCAGCACCGGGAACCACAGCCGCAGCCGGGCCCCGTAGACGCCGGCCGTGGCATTGGGGCGGCGAGGGTCGGAAGAAGCATGGACCGGCTTCATGCCGCCCCCCCCTGGGGTGCGTCCCGGCGGTCCGGGCGCCGCCCCGGTGCCGGGGGGCGGCGCGCCTGCGAACAGGCGGATGAGGGGCGGCAGATGCAAGGCGTCAGGCCGATGGCCGTCACAAGGGTCCTCGAACGGTGGTCCACAGGCGCCCCAGTATGCGGACCCAGGCAGGGCGCCCGCGTCCCCTAAAGGGGGGAACTCGGTAACAAATGCTTGCCCCTGCCGTCAGCGAGATTTTTCAAGTGGGAATCATTCTCATTTATACTGACCCCGTCGATTGAACAGGCGTCGATTGGAAAGGGTTCGCCAGATGATCGTTTGCGTATGCCGCAGGGTCTCCGACCGGGACATCGAACGCGTGGCCCGTTCTGGCTGCACGTCGTTTGACGAACTGCAGATGGAGCTGGGCGTGGCCACCTGCTGCGGGCAGTGCGCCGACTGCGCCCGCCAGAAGCTGGCCTCTACGCTGCGGCACGAGCCGGCCGCTTCCCACCTGCCCCTTGCCGCGGAGCTGGCACTGGCATGACCGAACTGACCGGGTTGCTCGTCTGGCTGACGAGCCTGCTGGTGGTGCTGCTCGGGGCCTGGTGGGCCCTGTCGCGGCCCTGATCCGCAGGCAACCTGCCCCGTTTTTCAGTGTTTCTGGAACCAGGAAGACCGATGAAACCGTCCGCCCTCGCCACCGAACCGGCCACCGCGCCGACGGCTGTTCCAGCGCACCGGCCGGATGCCAGCCCCCGTGGCCGGCTCCAGCCGCAGGCCGAGGCGGCCGAGGCCCTGGAGGCCATCGCCAGCAGCGCCCTGCTGCGCGGCCGCAAGTCGGTCCGGATCGAACACAACGGCGCGCTCTACCAGCTGCGCGCGACCAAGTTCGGCAAGCTGATCCTGACCAAGTAGTTCATCGTGGGGCGACCCGGACGGCCGCAGGGCCGCCGGGTCGTGTTTTGAGCCCAGCCACGAGCCGGTCCGGCCGGCCCTCAGCCAAGCACCTTTTCCCGTGACCTCACTGGCCCAGCGCCGCGATGCCGGCCTTCGCGATCTGGGCGTCCTCGACCGACTTCACGCCGCTGACGCCGACCGCGCCGACGCACTGGCCCTCGACCATGATCGGCACCCCGCCCTCGAGCAGGCCTTCCAGGCCGGGCGCGCTCAGGAACGAGGTACGGCCCTGGTTGATCATGTCTTCATAGACCTTGCTTTCCCGGCGACCCAGCGCCGCGGTGCGGGCCTTGGCCGGCGCGATCTGCGCTGACACCGGACCGGCGCCGTCCAGCCGCTGCAGCCACAGCAGGTGCCCGCCGTCGTCGACGATCGCAATGCTCACCGCCCAGTGGTTGCGCAGCGCCTCGGCCTCGGCGCCGGCGGCGATCTTCTTGACGTCGTCCAGCGTCAGGTAGGGCTTGGTCTTCATCGGTTGCTCCTTTCGTATTGAGTCGTCCTATAGCAGCGATGGTGCCAGCATCCCGCCCGTCCGGCGAGCCCACGGCCCCACATCGGGGCGAACTGCGGAAATCGCCCCACTGCGATTGCGGGAACTAGAATCGCCCGGGGGAGTCGAAACCTCGTCACCGAAAGAGGAGCACGACGATGAACGAAAGCTTGCAGGCAGCCTATTCCCGCTCGGGCGTACTGGCCCAGCAACGCAACCGCGTCCTGCGCAACACCTACTGGTTGCTGGCGCTGTCGCTGGTGCCCACCGTGCTGGGCGCCTGGATCGGCGTGGTCACGGGCTTCAGCTTCTTCGCCAGCAGTCCGCTGCTCGGCTTCTTCGCCTTCCTCGCCATCGCGTTCGGGTTCTTCTTCGCCATCGAGAAGTTCAAGAACTCGGGCGTGGGCGTGCTGCTGTTGCTCGGCTTCACGTTCTTCATGGGGCTGATGCTGTCGCGCCTGATCGGGGCGGTGCTGGGCTTTGCCAACGGCGCCCAGCTGATCATGATGGCCTTCGGTGGCACCGCGCTGGTGTTCTTCGGCATGGCGACCCTGGCCACGACGATCAAGCGCGACCTGTCCGGCATGGGCAAGTGGCTGATGGTCGGCGTCGTCATGCTGATCGTCGCCTCGCTGGCCAACATCTGGCTGCAGATGCCGGCCCTGATGCTGACGATCTCGTCGCTGGCCATCGTGATCTTCTCCGCCTACATGCTGTACGACCTCAAGCGCATCGTCGATGGCGGCGAGACCAACTACGTGACCGCCACGCTGGCGATCTACCTGGACATCTACATCGTGTTCCAGCACCTGCTGGCGCTGCTGGGCATCTTCGGCGGCGACGAATGACCCGCCCGACCTGAACGCGGAAGGCCCGCTTCGGCGGGCCTTTTCTTTCTGGGCAGCAGACGCGCGCTCAGTCGCGCTCGAACACCGCGACGCTCTCCACGTGCGCGGTGTGCGGGAACATGTTGACCGTGCCGGCAGCGGTGCAACGGTAGCCGGCCTGGTGCACCAGCAGGCCCGCGTCGCGCGCCAGCGTGGCCGGGTTGCACGACACGTAGACGATGCGCCGCGGCGGGGTCCAGGCGCCGTCGGTCGGCGGCTGCTGCACCAGGTCGGCCAGTGCCTTGGACAGCGCGAATGCGCCTTCGCGCGGCGGGTCGACCAGCCACTTGTCGGCCCGGCCGTAGGCCACCAGGTCGGCCGGTTCGAACTCGAACAGGTTGCGCGCCTCGAAGCTCGCGTTGGCGATGCCGTTGTGCGCGGCGTTCTCGCGCGAGCGCGCCACCAGCGCCTCGCTGCCTTCCACGCCCAGCACTTCCTTCGCGCCGCGCGCGATCGGCAGCGTGAAGTTGCCCAGGCCGCAGAACCAGTCGATCACGCGTTCGTCCCGCTGCGGCGCGAGCAGCCGCAGCGCGCGGCCGACCAGGGCCCGGTTGACCTCGTGGTTGACCTGGGTGAAGTCGGTCGGCTTGAACGGCATCGTGATGCCGAACTCGGGCAGCGTGTAGGCCAGCGGCACCTGCGCGGCATCGAGCAGGTGCACGCTGTCCGGCCCCTTGGGCTGCAGCCACCACTGCACGCCGTGCTCGGCGGCGAAGGCGCGCAAGCGCGCCACGTCGGCATCGGACAGGGGCTCCAGGTGACGCAGCACCAGCGCGGTGACGAGCCGCCCCCCGTGGTCGCCGATGGCGACCTCGATCTGCGGCAGGCGGTCGCGCCCGTCCATGCCGGCGATCAGCGCGCGCAGCGGCAGCAGCAGCGCGCTCACGTACGGCGGCAGCACCTCGCAGGAGTCCATGTCGGCGACATAGCTGGAGCGGCGCTCGTGGAAGCCGACCAGCACCCCGCCCTTCTTGGGCACGTGGCGCACCGACAGGCGTGCGCGGTAGCGGTAGCCCCAGGTGGGTCCCTGGATCGGCCGCAGCACCATCTCGGGACGCACCTTGCCGAGGTGCCACAGCTGGTCCTCGAGCACGCGCTGCTTGACCGCGAGCTGCGCCGCAGGATGGAAATGCTGCATCTTGCAGCCGCCGCAGGTGCCGAAGTGCGCGCAACGCGGCCGGACGCGCTGCGCGCTCTCGCGCCGCCAGGCGACGACGCGGGCCTGCTCCCAGTTGTTCTTGCGACGGGTGACGGCGACCTGCACTTCCTCACCGGGCAATGCACCGTCGACGAACACCACCTTGCCGTCGGCATTGTGGGCCACGCCCTGGGCTTCCAGATCGAGCGACTCGATCCGCAGCCATTCATCTGCTTGTGTCATGGGACGGAATTATCCGTCCCGCAGCAGGTCGATCAGACTCAGAAGATGGAGTCGCGGTCCACGCCGTGGCGGATCATGCGGCGCTTGAGCTTGAGCAGCGCTTCCTGCTGGATCTGGCGGATGCGCTCGCGCGTCAGGCCGAGGCGCTCGGCCAGCACTTCCAGCGTTTCCGGTTCGCGGTCGTGCAGGCCGTAGCGGCCGGACAGCACCTCGCGCTCGCGGTCGCTCAGTTCGCCAAGCCAGGTGTCGAGCAGCTGCTCCACCTCGTGGCTGAGCGTCGCGCCGAGCGGGTCGGTGGCCTGCTCGTCGGCCACCATGTCCATCATCGACTCGGAGTGGTCGCGCTCCAGCGGCGCGTCCAGCGAGGCCGGCGCCTCGGCGTACTTGAGCAGCTCGGCCACCTCGCGCACCGGCCGGCCCAGGTAGGCGGCGATCTCCTCGACCCGCACCGCCTTCTCGCCGTCGGCGCGGCGGGCCACCTCGGCCTCGATCTGCCGGCGTGCCTTGAGCACCTGGTTGAGCTCGCGCACCACGTGCACCGGCAGGCGCACTAGGCGGGCCTGGTGCATGATCGCTCGCTCGATGTTCTGCCGGATCCACCACGAGGCGTAGGTCGAGAAGCGGAAGCCGCGCTCGGGCTCGAACTTGTTGATCGCGTGCATCAGCCCGAGGTTGCCTTCCTCGATCAGGTCGGTGAGCGGCAGGCCGCGGCCGAGGTAGTTCTTCGCGATGCTGACGACCAGGCGCAGGTTGTGCTCGATCATCGCCTGCCGCGCCTTGAAGTCGCCGCTGCGCGCACGCGTCGCGGTGGCGTACTCCTCCTCGGGCGTCAGCAGCGGGGTGCGTCGGATCTCGCGCAGGTAGGTCTGCAGCGTGTTGCCGATGTCGGATTCGCCGGCATCGAACTCGGCCAGCGCGCGGCCGTTGGGTTCGACCGCCGCGCTGCCGTTGCCGTTGACCTCGCCGGCCTGGGGCAACGACAGCAGCGGCGGCGAAGCCAGCGCGTCGGGATCGAGCAGCGATTCGGGCACCGGCTCGGGAAGCACGCGCCCGTTCGGTTCGGCATGCTTCCTGTTCATCGCCCTCGCCCGCTGCGAACGCCGGCCCCGATCAGCGCGGCGGCAGGTACTTGGCTGGATCGACCGGCTTGCCCTGCCGGCGGATCTCGAAGTGCAGCTTCACCCGATCGGTATCGGTGGAGCCCATCTCGGCGATCTTCTGCCCGCGACGCACGGTTTGGTCCTCCTTGACCAGCAGGGTCTGGTTGTGCGCGTAGGCCGTCAGGTAGTCGTTGTTGTGCTTGACGATCACCAGGTTGCCATAGCCGCGCAACCCGGAGCCGGCATACACCACGCGCCCGTCAGCCGCAGCGTACACCGGATCGCCCGCCTTGCCACTGATGCCCAAGCCCTTGTTACGCACTTCGTCGAAGGTCGCGATCACCGGGCCCTGGGCCGGCCACATCCAGTTGATGCCGCCGGCATCCTTGTCCGCCTGGCTCGGCGCCGGTGCGGGCGCAGGCGAGGCGGACGGGGCGGGCGTCACGGCAGGTGCATCGGACGCGGCAGGCGCCGATGCCGCGGACGCCCCCGGCTTGCTGTCCAGCGGGCGCGATTCGACGCGCGCGACCGTCACCGGGCGCGTCGCCACCCCGGCCGGATCGGTGGCCGGCGGCACCACGCGCAGCACCTGCCCGACTTCCAGCACGTTGGGATTGTCGAGGTTGTTCCAGCGCATGATGTCGCGCCAGTTCTGGCCGGTCTCCAGCCCGACGCGGATCAGCGTGTCGCCCGGCTTGACGGTGTAGTAGCCGGGCTTGCCGGCGTTCTCGCTGCCCGGCGGCAGCGGCTTGGCGGGATCGGCCGAGGCGGTGGCCCCGTTGGCCGGCACGCGCGCGCCGGACAGGTTGCGATCTTCCACCGGTGCCCGGTGGTCCGAAGTCGCGCACGCGGCCAACAACAAGGCGGTTGCAAGGCACGCGCCCGTCTTGAAACTCATCAGAACTCCTGAAGTGGACACCATGGGTGACTTTGCACGACCTCAGGTCGTGCCGGATTTTAAGGGGACAAAATGGACGGCTTCATGCTCTGAACGCACGAACCCACGATCGTTCCGCTCCACGAGCACGAGCACCTGCGTCGAGCCCCGCACCACCGGCGCGACCAGGCGCCCGCCGACGGCCAGCTGGTCCAACCAGGCCTGCGGGATCGCCTCCCCGCCGGCTGCCGCGACGATGCCGTCGTACGGCGCATTGGGGGGATGGCCGAGCATGCCGTCACCATATACCAGCCGCACGTTGTCTGCGCGCCAGGGCGCAAGCAGCTCGCGGGCTTTGTCGTGCAGCGCCTTCAGGCGCTCGACCGAGACCACCAGCCGCGCCAGGTGGGCCAGCACCGCGGCCTGGTAGCCGCAGCCGGTGCCGATCTCGAGCACGCGCTGCAGCATCGCGTCGCCGCGGTTGCCGCGCATCAGCTCCAGCATGCGAGCCACCACCGACGGCTTGGAGATGGTCTGCTGCAGGCCGATGGGCAGCGCCGTGTCCTCGTAGGCCTGGTTGGCCAGCGCCGTGTCGACGAACAGGTGGCGCGGCACGGCGAGCATCGCCGCCAGCACCTTCTCGTCGCGGATGCCCTGGGCGCGCAGCCGCTCGACCATGCGCGCGCGCACCAGCTCGGAGTCCAGCCCGAGCCCGGCCGGGCGCACCTGGCGCTCGCGGTCGAGCGCGGCCTGCTGCAGCAACCGCTGCGGCCGCAGCAGGTTCGGCTTGCGCTCCGGCGCCGTCGGGCGCGCCGGCGTCAGCGCGGGGGCCGCGGCGGACGGACGCGTGGCCACCGAGCGGGCCACCGGCGTGAGCTTGTCGAGGCTGAGCGGGAAGCTGCGCCCGCGCGGCTTGCCGGGCTCGCTCACCGCACCGCCCCCTCGTCCAGCCAGGCCTGCCAGCCCGGCAGGCTGGCATGGTCGGTCAGGTCGATCTGCAGGGGCGTGATCGACACGTGGCCCTGTGCAGTGGCGTGGAAGTCGCTGCCGGGCCCGGCCTCGCGCGCGCTGCCCGACGGGCCGATCCAGTAGATCGGCTCGCCCCGCGGGTTGGCCTGCCGGATCACGCCCGCGCTGGCGTGGCGGCGTCCGAGCCGGGTCAGGCGCGGCTCGCGCAGCTGCTCGAGCGGCAGGTTGGGAATGTTGACGTTGAGCAGGTAGGCGCCCTGCGCCGGCGGACGCGCGACCACCTGCTCGATCAGGCGGCGCGCGACGGCAGCCGCGGCATCGAGGTGCGTCCACCCCTTGTCCACCAGCGAGAACGCGATGGCCGGGATGCCGAACAGGTAGGCCTCCATCGCGGCGGCCACGGTGCCGGAGTACAGCGTGTCCTCGCCCATGTTCGCACCGTTGTTGATGCCGGAGACCACCAGGTCGGGGCGGTGCTCCAGCAGGCCGGTGAGCGCGACGTGGACGCAGTCGGACGGCGTGCCGTTGATGAAGGTGTAGCCGTTGGGCGCCTTGAAGGCACTCAAGGGCCGATGCAGCGTCAGGGAATTCGAGGTGCCGCTGGCGTTCTGCTCGGGGGCCACCACGTCGACGCTGCCCAGGCCACGGCAGGCCTCGACCAGCGCCTGCAGCCCCGGTGCGAGGTAGCCGTCGTCATTGGCAACAAGTATGCGCATGCGGGGATTGTATTGAGGCCGCCCGCAGGTGCCCCATGGGGCCCGGCGACGGCCGCGTCACCTCGGTGACGCTGCGCGACGCCGGCGCTGCCTATCATGGCTCGATTCCCAGCCGAGGAGACGCCGATGCATGCCTGGATCTGTGACAACCCGGTCGGCCCGCAGGCCCTGACCTGGAAGGAACTGCCCGCCCCCGAACCGCAGGCCGGCGAGGTCCGCGTGGCGGTGAAGGCCGCGAGCCTCAACTTCCCCGACCTGCTGATCGTGCAGAACAAGTACCAGGTCAAGCCGCCCCTGCCCTTCGTGCCGGGCGCGGAGTACGCCGGGGTGATCGAGGCGGTCGGCGCGGGCGTGTCGCACCTGCGCCCCGGCGACCCGGTGGCCGCGTTCGCCGGCACCGGCGGCTTCGCCACGCACGCGGTGGCCCCGGCAGCGGTGGTGATGAAGCTGCCCGAGGGCTTCAGCTTCCCGGATGCCGCCGCCTTCCTGTGCACCTACGGCACGACCTACCACGCGCTGATCGACCGCGCCGCGCTGCAGGCGGGCGAGACCGTGCTGGTGCTGGGTGCGGCCGGCGGGGTCGGCACCGCGGCGATCCAGGTCGCGAAGGCCGCCGGCGCGCGCGTCGTCGCGGCCGCCTCGACCGACGAGAAGTGCGCGCTGTGCCGCGAGCTGGGCGCCGATGCCACGATCAACTACAGCCACGGCGACCTGCGCGAGCAGATCCGCGCCGCCACCGACGGACGTGGCCCGGACGTGGTCTACGACCCCGTGGGCGGCGACCTCGCCGAACCGGTGTTCCGCTCGATCGCCTGGCGCGGCCGCTACCTGGTGATCGGCTTCGCGCAAGGCAGCATTCCCTCGCTGCCGCTGAACCTGGCCCTGCTCAAGGGGGCCTCGCTGGTCGGCGTGTTCTGGGGCGAGTTCGCGAAGCGCGAGCCGAAGCGCAACGCCGAAGCGCTGGCGCAGCTGGCGGCCTGGTACGGTCAAGGCCGGATCAAGCCGGTCATCGAGCACCAGCTGCCGATGCAGGAGCTGCCCCGCGCGTTCGAGCTGATGGCCTCGCGGCAGGTGCGCGGCAAGGTCGTGCTGACCAACTGAAACTGCTGCTCGCAGCATCGAATCTGCGGCTGCAAGGCCACGGCGTGCGCTACCATTGTGCGATTTGTGAGCAACACAACGCACTACCATGGCCGTCAAGGTACTGATCGTCGAGGACAACCCGGTAGCTCGGGCGTTCCTGTGCCGCGTGGTCAGGGACAGCTTCAGCGACGCCATTGCCATCACCGAGGCCGGTGACCTCGAGACGGCGCGGCGCCACATCGGCCTGCAGGCCGGACGTCCGGTGGTGCCAGGCCCGGACCCGTTCAAGCTGATGCTGCTCGACCTCGAGCTGCCGGACGGCAGCGGCCTGGAACTGCTGCAGCAGCTTGCGCAGTACCCCGCCACCAAGGTCATCACGACGCTGTATTCCGACGACGAGCACCTGTTCCCCGCGCTCCAGTGTGGTGCGGACGGCTACCTGCTCAAGGAAGACCGTTTCGAGGTGCTGGTCGAGGAACTGCAGAAGATCGTGCGTGGCCAGCCGCCGCTGTCGCCCGCCATCGCACGGCGGCTGCTGACGCACTTCCGCCATGGCGAGCACGCCGTCGGCAACCCGGCGCAGGCTGCGCCGGCCCACCCGCCTGCGCATCCGCCGATCCCCATGGACCCGGCCGACAAGCTGGACTACGAGCGCCTGACGCCGCGCGAGAACGAGGTGCTGACCTACCTCAGCAAGGGCTTCACGATCAAGGAGATCGCGAGCCTCATGGGGATCAAGTGGTTCACGGTCAATGACCACATCAAGTCCATCTACAAGAAGCTGAACGTCTCCAGTCGCGCCGAGGCGGCCGTGCTGGCCAGCAAGCAGGGACTGGTGTAAGGGCCCTGGCGCCGTCCCGACCGGCTGCAGCGGTTTGCCGATCCCGAGGCCGCGATGAGTTCCGCCCCGCACTCGCTGCCGCCGGACCTGCACGGCACGGCTCCGGCCGGCTCCGGCACCCTGCTCAGCACGGGCCAGTGGAACGCGTTCTCCCAGCGGCTGGGCCGGCATCCGCCCGGACGCTGGCTCGGCTGGCGCCTGCGGCTGCTCGCCGCGGCGACCCTGCTCGCCTGCCTGGGCGTGTTCTCTCTCGCGTACTGGCTGGCCCAGCAGCCGAAGATCGGGGCGTCGTGGCGCACGCTGGCCGACGGGTCGGTCGAGCTGTACGCCACCGACGATGCCCTGCTGCAGGCCGCACAAGGCCGCAAGCTGGCCGGCCTGTCGACCGACGAGCACGCCTTCGTCCCGGTCGACGCACTGACGCTGCAGCGCTCGGCGCGCTGGATCATCGACGACACCCGCAGCCGCGACTACCTGCGCCAGCAGCAGCTGCTGCAACGGCTGCTCGCCGAGCCCTCGCTGCACCTGCACTTCAGCGACGGCTCGCTGCTGGAGGTGACTCCCAAGCCGCGCGGCTTCGGCGGGCTGGGCCTGTTGTTCTGGCTGCTGTGCGCGCTGGCGCTGGTGGTCTGGGGAGTGACGCTGTCGGTGGTGCTGTCGCGCCCGGGACGGCGCAACGCGATCTACGCGATCATGACGCTCGGCCAGGCCGGCAACCTGGTGTTCATCGCCATCGAGTCGACCCTGGAGCTGGTCTGGCCACCGCACCTGGCGGGCTGGGACCTGCACTGCCGCGTGGCCTTCGACCTGGCCGCCGCTGCAGCGGCCGTGCACGCGACCGCGATGTACCCGCGCCGCATCCCGCGCGCGCCGCTGGCCATCGCGCTCGCCTGGTCCGCCGCGGCCCTGCTGCTGGCGCTGTCGCTGGCCGGCTGGCTGCCGGGCGTGTGGTGGTGGGTGCAGGGCCTGGGGGCGCTGATGGGGGCGGCCTCGATCGCGGTGCTGACCTGGTCGCACCGGCTCGAGCCCAACCCGTTCGCGCTGGTGCTGCGCCGTTTCGGCGGCATCGTGGTCGGGACCTGGGTGCTGCTCACCGTGGCGCTGGCCACGGCCGACGGCCAGCCGGGCATCCAGCAGAACATCTCGATCATCGGCTCGATGATCTGGTACGTGTTCTTCGCCTCGCTGCTGCTGCTGATCCCGTTCCTGTCCAAGTCGCAGCAGGTGATGCGCGAGTTCTCGCTGCTGGCGGCGATCACCACGGTGGCCACCTCGCTGGACCTGCTGTTCGTCGCAGCCTTCTCGCTGGGACAGCTGACCTCGGTGACGCTGGCGCTGTTCGTCTCGCTGGGGCTGTACGTCGGCGCCCGGCAATGGCTGCTGGACCGACTGATGGGCAGCAGCGTGGTCACGACCGAGCGGATGTTCGAGCAGCTGTACAAGATCGCGCGCGAGGTCGAGGCCCGGCCGGAGCGCACCGGCCCGCTGCTGGTGCGGCTGCTGCGCGATCTGTTCGAGCCGCTGGAGATTCACGTGGTGGACAAGCTCACGGCGGCCTCGCGCGTGCTCAACAACGGCTCGACGCTGGTGGTGCCCATCCCCAACATGGTCAACCCGCAGCCCCAGGCGCCCAGCATGGGCTCCATCGTGATCCGCTTCGCCCACCGCGGGCGCAAGCTGTTCACCAGCGAGGACGCGCGCCTGACCGACCGCATCTTCGAGCAGCTGCGCCGCGCCGTGGCCTTCGACAAGGCGGTCGAACAGGGTCGCTCGGAAGAACGCGCCCGCATCGCGCAGGACCTGCACGACGACATCGGCGCACGGCTGCTGACACTGATGTACAAGTCGCCGACGCCGGAGATGGAGGACTACGTCCGCCACACCCTGCAGGACCTCAAGACGCTCACGCGCGGGCTGGCCGCGCAGCACCATCACCTGGCGGATGCGGCCGCCGAATGGAAGAGCGACCTCGCGCACCGGCTGGATGCGGCGGAATGCGAGCTGGGCTGGAACACCAGCTTCGACCGCAACGTGCCGATCGGCGTGGTGCAATGGTCGGCGCTGACCCGGGTGCTGCGGGAACTGGCGAACAACGCCATCGCGCATTCACGCGCCACGCGGGTGGACGTGACCATCACGCTGCAGCAGGAACGCCTGGAGCTGGTGGTGCGCGACAACGGCATCGGGCGCAACCCCGCCGCGTGGACCCACGGGCTGGGCCTGGGCGGCATCCGCAAGCGGGTCAAGCAGCTGGGCGGTGACGTCGAGTGGAAGGAAGTCGCGCCGCATGGCATCGAGTGCCGCGTGCTGATCCAGCAGTTCCGGCCCACCGACTGAAGCGGCGCAGGCGCCCGGCCTGCGGTGGCCGCCGCACCGGCGACCACCGCAGCCTCGTCACATCACGCTGATCTCGACCCGCCGGTTCTTCGCCCGGCCGGCTGCCGCGTCGTTGCTTTCGACCGGCTGGTCCGAGCCCTGGCCGCTGGTCTGCACCGCGTCGGCCTTCGCGCCCAGGCGCACCAGCAGGCGCTTGACCGCCACGGCCCGCGCGGCGCTCAAGGTCCGGTTGAACTCGGGGGCACCGCGGCTGTCCGCATGGCCGACCACGTTGATGCCCCCCTCGCCGGCCGAAGCCACCAGCGCCTGCAGCTGCTTGCGCTCCTCGGCGCCCAGGCGCGGGGTGGCGCTGCCGGTGTCGAAGTACAGCACCAGCGCGCGCACGCTGTCGGCGGCCGCAGGCGCGGGACTGGCGGCCGGCGCGGGCGCGGGGGCCGGCTCGGTGGCCGGCGCAGGTTCGGCTGCCGGTGCTGCCGGTTCCGGAGCCGGTGCCGCCGCCACGCTCGTGGCCGCCTCCTCGCCGCTCGCGGGCTCGGCTCCGGCCTCGGCGCCGGCCACTGCGTCGGCCGGGGCGTCGATCCACTCGAAGCGCACCGCCTCGAAGCGGCCGGAGGGCGGATCGCCGGGCAGGGTCTCCGACTTCAGCACGATGCGCTCGGGATCGAGCTTTTCCATGAACAGGATGCTGGCCGCCTCGGCGCGTGCCTGCCCGAGGTCCTCGCCGCCGCTGCCGCTCTCGTTGGCGTAGGCCCGTCCGGTGACCTGCAGCAGCTTGCCCTCGCCCTGGGCCAGCATCTGGTCGCGCCATTCGATGAAGGCCGGGCCGGTGACCGCCACGTTCTGGTTCGCCTCGAACAGCACCTCGTTGCCCGCCGGCGCGGCAGTGCCGGCTGCAGACGGTGGCGCGGCCGGCGCCTCGGACGGCTTGTCGCCGCAGGCCGACACCGCGAACGCGACGCAGGCCGCAGCGACGGTGTGCAGGATGAAAGGGGCTCGCATGTTCATGGGGTTCTCCTGGGAAGTTCTCGTGGGTGACCGTGTCCCGCCCGTGGCTCAAGCCGGGCCGCGTCCCAACGGGTCCAGCGGCGCGATCACGGTGGATTCCGGGTCCAGGGCCTGGCCAGTGGCGGCGTCATCGCGGTGGAAGACGGCCATCAGCCCGGTGAAGTTGTCGCAATGGCGCGGGGCGCGTTGCTGCACCCGCTGCTCGAAGCAGGCGAGATGGCGGTCGCCGTCCTGGTCCAGCCGCAGCACCTGCTGCATCTCGTCCTCGTGCACGTACTCCCACAGGCCGTCGGTGCACAGCAGCAGCACGTCGCCCGCGGCGGCCGGGCGGCCGAGCTCGTAGACGTAGGGTTCGAGCGCGCCGGGACTGCCCAGCGAACTGGTCAGCACGCTGCGCTCCTTGCGCGAGCGGATCTGGTCGCTGCCGATCATGCCGGCATCGACCATCTGCTGCACCAGGCTGTGGTCGCGGGTCTGCAGCAGCACGGTCGCGTCGTGGAACCAGTAGGCGCGCGAGTCGCCGACATTGCCGAACACCGCCTGTCCCGTCGCCAGGTCCACCAGCGCCATCACCACGGTGGAGCGCATGTCGGTGTACTGCGCGAAGCGGCGCTGCCCGGCCAGGACCACCTGCTGGGCATGCTGGATCAGCGCCGCGGCCGCTTCCATCGAGCACTGCGGCTGCATCGCGTGCTGCTCCAGGATGGCTCGCACCACCAGCTGCGAGGCCAGGTCCCCGCCCCCGTGGCCGCCCGCCCCGTCGGCGACCACGAGGCAGGCGACGTCCTGCCTCACGTGGTAGCCCCAGGCGTCCTCCTGGTAGGAGCGGCCTCCCTGGCTGTGCAGCAGGTGCGCGGTCAGCGACAGCATCATTCGTCTTCCGGCATGTCGCGCCGCAGCGCCTCGACATGCTCCTCGTAGGCTTTCAGGAAGGCCTGCCCGAACAGCGCGTGGAAGTCGTCCTCGGCCTCGCGCGCGATCTCCTGGTACAGCTCGTTGAACAGGTCCCACAGGCGGGCCTTGCGCGCCGCCGGGATCAGCGACTCGACCAGGCCCTTGTCGGTCAGGCGGCTCTCCAGCCGCTGCGGCTCGAAGCGCTCCAGCACGCCTTCGAGCGCGGCCTTGGTGCCGGCCATGAAGCCGAACTGGTGCGAGCGCAGGTCGTTGTACGCGTCGCGCATCGCGGTGATCGGCGGCATGAAGGCCGGGTTGAGGCGACCCGAGACCAGGTACAGCATTGCCGTCTTCGCGTCGGGCGAGAACTTCAGCGGGTTGTTGTTGCGCTCCATGATCAGCGTCGCGCTGGCCTTGACCTCGCGCTTGGTGACGGCGCGTGCGTTGAGCAGGTCCACGGTCCCCTTGATGGCCTCGCGCACCAGCCCGCCCATGCGGTACATGAACTCCTCGGTGACGCCGTCCGGCAGGTTGACCGGCGCGCCCAGCCCTTCGCTGAACGCGGCCATCAGGGCGTCCACCGAGGCCGGCTGCGCAGGCGGCCCCGCCGGGCGCGCGCTCGCCGGGGCCGACGCCGCGGGTGGCACCGACGGCGCCGGCGGCATGGCCTTGAACTGGCCGGTGGGCATCTTGCTGGCGTCCAGCGGGCCGACCGAAGCGAGCAGGTCGTCGATCTGCTCGGGGCTCACCGAGGCCGCCGCGGGCGCGCGCCCCGGCGCGGGCGCCGGAGGCGGCGGCGTCGCGGGGCGGGCCACCGGCGGCAGCGAGAAGGCCATGTGCTCGGCGCTCGTGTGATCCGGTTGCGCCGGGCCCGCTCCCTGCGGTGCCGGCGGACCGCCGAACAGGACCAGCGGGTCGTCCACCGGGGCCGACGGCGCAGGCGACGGCGCGGGATCGACCGACTTGAGCACGTCCAGCGGATCGGCCGGCGTGTTGCCCAGGCCGAACAGCTCGTCGATGGACGCCGACTTCTCCGGCACCGGCGCAATGAGGTCGTCGCTGCCCCCCGGCGGGTCGAAGGTGATGGGTGGCGGCACGCGGCGCGACGCCGAAGCGAGCGGATCGAAGGCCGGTGTCGGGGCGGGCTCGGGCCTGGCCAGGCTGGCAAACGGATCGAAATCGTCCGGGATCGCGGGCACCGGGCCAGGTGCCGGCGCCGGTGCCGGGGCCCCGCCCCACCCTGCCAGCGGGTCGTCCCGTGCGGCGGCCGGTGCCGCAGGCGCCGCGCCGAACAGGCCGGCAAACGGATCGTCCGCCGCGGCGGGCGCTGCCGGCGGGGCCGAGGGCGCGGCCGAAGCCGGCGGCAGGGCGAACGGGGCTGCGGGAGCGGACGGCGGCACCGGGGCGACCGGCGCCGGGGCGACCTGGGTGCTGTTCGGGTCGAAGGCCGCCGCGGCCGGCCGCTCCACCGTCAGCACGTACGGCCCGATGCACAGCTCGTCGCCGGGCTCCAGCGGCACCACCTGCCCCGCGCCGACCGGCACACGGTTGCGCAGGGTCGGGTTGGCGCCCTTGTCGAGCAGCACGTAGCCCTGCCCCTGCATCTGGATCAGCGCGTGCTGCCGGGAAATCGTCTTGGCCTCGTCGGGCAGCACCAGCGTGTTGCCTTCGTTGCGACCGATGCTGCCCCCGGCCGGGCCGAACTGGGCGACGATGGGGGTGGCGGGGGGCTGCCCCGCGACGCTCACGACTCGAATCTGGAGCATGTGACCACCACTGGAATGTGTAGGCTCGAAGGGGACGCACGGCGCGGCCGGCCTCCCCCTTCGCCTGGGGACACGAAGGGACTCATGGCGCCAACATCAACACCTTGACCTGGCTGGGCACGATCTGGCAACCCGGTGCGTTGGTGCCGTTCTGCAGGCTCATGCTGCTCAGCCGCGTGGCGGGCTTGCCGCCCACCAGCACGGTGAAGGCCCCCGTCAGATGCCGGGCCTGCCCCATCACCATGCCCGAGGCCACGCCCGTGCCGATGCCGGCGTTGTCGCCGTTGGTCAGCGGCACCACGGTGCCCATGTTGTGCGCCGGCATGCAGTCGATCAGCACGTTGTAGGCGGCGCCCACGGCCATCGGCGACATCGCGATGTTGGGATACGGGACCGGGATCGGCGGCCCGGGCGGCGCCGGGGTCAGGCAGACGTCGGGAAACGCCAGGCTCTGGCCGGCCATCTGGGTGTTGGCGAACATCGGAAGCTCCTCGTCGCGTGTCAGCCGACGTGCACCTGGGCACCGTCGAGCTTGGTCAGCTGCTGCGCCGTCACCAGCGTGTGGCGTGCCCGCAGGTGCACGACCTGCTCGGCCTGCACGTCCAGCACGCGGGTGCGCACGTGCTCGGTCGCAGCGATCGTGCGGTAGCTGCGCTCGGCCTGCACCTGCGAACGCTGCGTCACCAGGTCGGCGACGCTGCAGGCCAGCCGCGCCAGCCCGGTGCGCACCAGCAGTTCCTTGCCGGTCAGCTGCATCAGCCGGCTCCACCAGCGCACCTCGCCCACGCGCCCGTCCAGCACGTCGGCCTGCAGCTCGATGCCCTGCCCCGCGCGCACCGCCAGCCCGGCCGGTGCCTCGATCACCATGCGGCCCGGCACGCTCAGCGTCGCCTCGGCCTCGACCGGACGGTGCAGCACGGCGATGACGTGGTGCTGCCCGTGCTCGTCGCACAGCACGGCGACAAGGTCGCCGACGGCGGGTGCGACCAGGCAGCCGAAGGCGCGGCGCGCCTCGCAGGCCCGGCCCTCGCGCTCCAGGCTCACGTAGCACGTGTCGGCATCGCAGTGCGCCACGGTGCCGGTGAGCCAGCGGGCCTCGGCGGCGGTGGGGGCGCGGGGAGGGACGGAGGTGGAAGTCGGATTCATCGTGGCACTCCGGTCGGAGAAGAAACGGGGGGCTGCCAGCGCTCGGCCCGGGCCAGCGCTTCGTCGTCGCCCAGGACGCTGGCGCCGGCGGGCAGGCGCACGCCTTCGCGCTGTGCGAGGTGGAACCTGGTGCGTTCGGTGCGGATGCCGTCGAAGCGGCAACCGCGCAGGTCCGCATGCGAGAAGTCGGCGTAGACCAGGTTGGCGTCGCTGAAGTCGGCCTGGGCGCAGCGGGCGCGGTGGAACATCGCCTGCTCCAGCCGCGCGGCGCGGAAGTCGGTGCCCTGCAGCCCGGCATCGATCAGCAGCGACTGCAGCAGGTCGGCGCCGGCGAAGCGGGCCCCGTCGGCCTGCGCCTCGACGAACACGGCCTGCGGGGCGATCGCGCCGGACAGGTCGGCGCCCTGCAGCAGCGCGCCCTTGAAGCCGCACTGCTGCAGCTGTGCCCTGACCAGCCGAGTGCCCTGCAGGTCCGCCTCGAACAGCTGGCTCAGGCGCAGGTCCATGCCGCCGAGGTCCGCCCCGGCGAGCTTCACCTTGTTCATCACGCACTGGTCGAAGCGCGCGCCGCCCAGGCGTGCACGCGACAGGTCGGCGCCGACCAGCACCGCCTTGTGCAGGTGCGTCGCCCCGAGGTCGGCCTCGTCCAGGCTGCCGTCCAGCCAGGTGGTGCCGTTGACGGTGGCCCCGGCGAACACGGCCTGCTGCAGCTGGCAGTCCAGGAAGGCGGCGTCGGTCAGGTCCGCGCCGCGCCAGTCGGAGCGGGCCAGCCGGCACGCCACCACCTGCAGGCCCTGCGCCTGCACCGAGCGCATCACCACGCCCTCCAGGCTGCACTCGTGCAGCGCGAGCTGGCGGAGGTCGGCCCCTTCCAGGCTCGCGCCGTCGAGCTGGCACTTGACGAGGATCGCGTCGCGCACGGTCGCGCCGTCCATGCGGCAACCGCGCAGGTCGACGTTCTCGTAGACCGCACCGCCGAGCGACAGCCCGCGCAGATCGGCGCCCTGCACCGACACGCCGACCAGCGGCTCGCCGCTGTCCAGCGCCGCCCGGAGTTGGGTCACGTCCAGCGTCTTCATCGGCGTTCGGCCGGCGCTTGCCAGCGGGGATAGGTGCGCGCCTTGTGCAGCACCGCGCCGTCGAGGCGGGTGCGGGTGTCGGCGCGCAGGCGCGCCAGGTCGGCGCCGTACAGGTGCGCGCCCACCAGCGCGGCGCCCTGCGCGTCGGCGTTCTGCAGGATCGCGCCCATCAGGTCGGCGTGCGACAGGTCGGCCTCGACCAGCCGCGCACGGCGCAGGCTCGCCCCGCGCAGCCGCGCGGCACGCAGCACGGCGCATTCCAGGTTGCAGGCGGTGAAGTCCACGCCGTCGGCCTGCACCCGCTCCAGGCTCGCCGCGCGCAGGCAGCTGCCCTGGCCGAAATAGGCCTGTGCCAGCTGCGCATCGTCGAAGCGCGCGCCACTGAGGTCCACCGCGCCGACCCAGCGCGACTGCGGCAGCCGCGCCCCGGTGAAGTCGCACTCGGCACACGCGATGTTCATGAACACGGTCTCGGCACCGCTGCACCCGCTCCAGCGCGTGTGCTTCAGGTTGCACTCGACGAACTGCGCCTTGTCCACGCGGGCCTGCTGCAGCGAGGAACTGCTGAGGTTGCACTGCAGCACCTGGGCCTCCTCGAGGTCGGCCCCGGCCAGGTCGGCACCGGTGAGGATCACGCTGTAGAGCTGCGCCCCGCGCAGCACCGCGCGCTGCAGCACGGTGAGGTTCAGCACGGCCTGGGTCAGCGTGGCCCGCACGAGGATCGCGCCCGTGGCGTTGGCGCGATCCAGGCGGGCGCGCCCGAGGTTGGCATCGGTGAAGTCGCAACCCTGCAGCTGGGCGTCGCTGAGGTCGGCATGCGCGAGCACGGCCCGCGCGAAGCGCGCGCCGGTGAGCGTCGCGCCGCGCAGGTCGGCGCCCTCCAGCATGGCGCCCTCGCAGTCCACGCCGGCGAGGTTGATGCCCGCGAGGTTGGCGCCGCTCAGGTCCAGCCCCTGCAGGCCCTCGCCCTTGGCCAGCCGTTCGGCCACCCAGCGCCGCTGCCGCTCGGCGAAGCGCCCCTGGGTGCGCGGCACCGCCGGCCGGGCGTGCGCGGTCTCGCGGTACAGGTCCAGGGCCTGGCGGTCCTGCTGGACCCAGCGCTGCTGCAGGGGGATGTCGGCGAGCATCTCGGCCACCTCCCCGACCGGCTCGCCCTGCGCGCGCGCCAGCGCGTCGATGTCGCGCAAGGTCTGGAGCGTGGCGGGCGCCAGCGCCTGCGGCGGCCCCAACGTGTCGGCACCGCTCATCTCGCGCATCACGACCTGGAAGTCGAGGTTCTGCGCCTTGAACACCTGCTCGGCGTCGGCGATGCGCACCTGCTGGACCTGCTTCGCCCCCGCGATGCGCTGTTCCGCATCGGCGATCAGCTCGCGCATGAAGGCGCCCCAGCGGGCCGGCGGCGGGATCTCGGGCGGGGCCGGCATGCGCGCCGGCGGGGCGTGCTCGTCCGGATCGAGGCCGTGCGAGGCCACCTCGTCACGCGCCTCCTGCATCGTGCGCTCGGCGCGCCGGACGGTGCGTGCCAGCATGCTGTCGGGCTCGGGCGGCGTGTTCAGGTCAGGCAGCTCGCCCATCAGCCCGTCGAAGGGCATGTCCTCGGGCACCAACGGCTCGTCGTCCAGCATGGCCAGCACGCCGTCCTTCTCGTCGAGCCGGGTCCGCACCACGTCGGCATAGGTCGTCAACGGCTTGGGGCGCCCGAGGTGCTCGGCCCCGGCGATCAGCAGGTCGATGTCGCTGGCGTCGTCCCGCGCGGTGCGGCACAGGGCCTGCCAGACCAGCACGACCCGGTCCTGGTCGGGCAGGAACAGCACGGTGCGCAGCGCGACGCGCAGGTCTTCGAGCGCCTCGGGGCGCGCCTGGCGGCGGACCAGCACCCGCGCCGTGACGCCGGGCAGGCGGTGCGACAGGCGCGGTGCGTCGGCCCGCAGGTTGAGCAGGTCGTAGGCCTCGTCGCCGCGCCACGGCGCCTCGAGCTGCTGCTCCGGCACCGCCTTGTTGTACAGGGCCCAGTCCGCATCCGGCGGCAGGCCGGGGAAGTGCTGCTTCAGCCAGCCGGCGTCGTAGGTGCCCGCATGCCGCGCGCGCAGCGGGTGCGTGATGTCCAGCGCCCCGAACAGCGCGCTCACGTTGCGCTGCGGATCGCGCACCCAGGGATGGGCGGGCAGCTCGATCTGCGGCAGGTGCAGGTAGCCGTGCGCGTCCACGCTGGACGGGTGCCCGGTGCCGGCCGGGTTGGCCGGGTAGCCGGGGCCGCCGTAGGCCGAGGCGGCCGCCACCGGCGCGCGCACCAGCGGCTCCTGCAGCACCAGCCGCGCGCCTTCCATCACGCGCCGCCCGAAGGCACGGCCGACACGGGTGATGCCGGCCATGCGCACGCCGAAGTCGACATGCAGGCTGCCCGGCTGGCTCGCATCCGCATGCACGGTGCCGTACAGCAGGAACTCGCTGCGCGTGCGCGGGATGCCGTCCTCGACGAAGCCGGGCGCGAAGGCGGCCAGCATGGGCCACAGCGCCTGCTCGGCACCGAGGTGCGCGGCCCCGCGCAGCGGCACGTGGGCCAGCACCGAGATGCCGAGATAGCACTGCCCCCGATGCTCGACGCACCGCGGCAGGACGCTCAGGCAGGCAGGCTTGAGGACGCGCATGACAGGCAACTCAGGGCAATGCCGACGAAGGGATCTCGTGCAGCGCGATGCGCGACGGACGGTCCCGGTCGTAGACGATGCCGACCGTCGCTCCCGGACGCACGCTCTGCAGCTCGACCGGGGTCATCGCGCGCCGGAACGAGGACTGCACCACGCCCTGCAGCGGCGTGGAGAAACGCACGTGCACCACGAGCACCGGCCCCTCGCGGTAGCGCTCGCCGGTGTCCTCGAGGCGCAGCACCACCGCCTGGGCCGGCTCGCCGGTCCGGCGCAGCCACTCGGCCTGCCCCTCGATCCACAGCCGGCGCAGGAACGGGATCGCGGCGATCAGGATCACCACGACCAGCAGCCAGCGCCCTGCATCCATCTTCACACCCGTGCTCATCCGATGAGGTGGATGCCCGCCTTGGCCAGCATCAGGCCGGCCTTGTTGAGGAAGGCCGAATCGGTGCTCAGCAGCTTGGCGCCCAGCTGCTGCAGGTGCACCCCAGTCTTGTGGGTATGGACGGTCCCCATGTCGACCTTGACGCCGCAGCCTTCGACCGACACCGCCTTCACCTCCATCGACATCGGGGTGAACTTCATGATCTGCCCGTAGCTCTGCGTCAGCATGCCGCCCAGGTTGGAGAGGAAGTTGTCGATGACCTTGGTGCCGCCGGGCGCGACGATGGTGACGCCGCCGGCGGCGGTGATGGTCATCGCCGCCGGCGTGTTGATGGTGACGGGACCGGCGACCGTCTGGGTCAGCGCGCCGCCGATGGTCTGCGTGCAGGAGCCGCCCACCGCCTCGGTCACGTTCCCGCCGACCACGAGCTGCTGGTTGGCGCCGACGTTGATGGTGCGGTTCGCGCCGACCTTGAGGTCGTCGTTCGAGCCCACCATGTGGCTGCGGTTCGCGCTGACGATCACGTCCTCGCTGGCGCCCACCGTCTCGCTGCGGTTGCCGCCGACGGTGATCGACTCGTCGCCGCCCACCTTCTCGGTCCGGTTGGCACCGATGGTGATCTGCTCGTCGTTGCCGACCGTCTCGGTGCGGTTGTTCTTGACCTCGACCGTCTCGTCATGGTCGATGGTCTTCTTGCGGTCGTGGCCGACCCAGTGGGTCTCGTCGTTCTCGACCTCGATGTCCTGGTTCTTCTCGGCGTGGATCCAGAGCTGCTCCTCGCCCTTCTTGTCCTCGAAGCGGATCGCGTTCGCGTTGGCGGCGCTGCCGTCGGGCGTCGAGCGGGTCAGGATGCCGGTCTGGGTCTTGTTCGCGGGCAGTTCCCACGGCGGCATCTGCTCGCCGTTGTAGACCCGGCCGGTGACCAGCGGGCGGTCCGGGTCGCCCTCGAGGAAGTCGACCACCACCTCCTGGCCGATGCGCGGGATCGCGATCATGCCGAAGTTCTTGCCGGCCCAGGGCTGCGCGACCCGCACCCAGCAGGAGCTGTTCTCGTCGCCGGCGCCGTCGCGGTCCCAGTGGAACTGCACCTTGACGCGGCCGTACTTGTCGGTGTGGATCTCGTCGCCCGCCGGCCCCACGACGATGGCGGTCTGCGGTCCCTGCACCACCGGCTTGGGCGTGAGCCGCTCGGTGCGGAACGCTTCCTGGCTGGGCTGCACGGCAAAGCGGATGTGATAGTCGGTGCTGCCGGCGTCCAGCGATTCGTATTCGCCGAACTGCATCTCGATGTGGGTCGAGCGCACCAGGTACTCGCGGTTCTGGTCGCCGCGCGTGTGGCCGGTCAAGCGAAACAGCGCACCGACGGCGAGCCCGCGCGCGTTGCCGCTGCCCTGGATCTGCTCGTGGTGCGCCTGGAGCTCCTCCAGGCGCAGCTTGGCGTACAGCTCGCCGTCACTGCGGGCCTCGTACTCGCCGGGGTAGTCGTAGTACTCGCCGTCCGCCGCGTCATGGGGACGCGAACGCCGCGCGCTGGCGCGCAGCTCGGCGCTCGGCTTGGTAAAGTCGAAGTCGTCCAGCACGTAGCTGCCGGGCTGGATCTCGGCCGACACGCTCCATTCGTCGATGTACTCCTGCTCGAGCCGGCGGCCGCGGTCATGCGGGATGTACGGCACGGACTTGAAGCCGGGCACGGCCTCGTGGGCGCTGAGCCCGTCGGCCAGCACCAGCGTGTGCCGTCCGGGCTCGTGCCGGAAGTAGTAGTAGATGCCCTCCTGCTCCATCAGGCGGCTGACGAAGTTGAAGTCCGTCTCGCGGTACTGCACGCAGTACTCCCAGGTGCGGTAGGAGCCGGTCAGGCGCTTCTCGATCGCGGCCTGCGGGTACTTCGCGAACACCTGCGACAGGATGTCCGGCACGCTCTGCTGCTGGAAGATGCGGCAGTTGCTGTTGCGTGTCAGCAGCCACAGCCACGGCCGCACGGTGAGGCGGTAGCGGTGGTACCGTCCCAGCGGCGAGGCGGTGGCCATGCGCGCGACGATGCCGTTGAAGAAGCGGGCGCGCTCCTCCGGCAGCTCCAGCCTGACGGTCACGGGCTTGCCGAGCAGCTCGTGCACCGGCAGCTCGCCCTTGTCCGACAGCACCTCGATGAGGAACTCGAACGGACGCCCCAGCTCCTCGCGGGCGCTCATGGCCCGGAACAGCAGGACGTCGGCCCCCAGGGGCGTGTCGATCTCCATCACTCGTGCCATGCTCGGTCTCCCAGCCTCACCCTCGTTCGCTGCCGGCCCGCGCCACCAGCAGCTCGCGCAGGCGCAGCCATTCCTCGTGCGCGGGCGAACGTCCGGCCAGGGCCTGCCGCCCGCGTTGCCACCAGCCGCGCCAGCCGTCCTGCTGCCCCTGCCGTTCGCGGATGCGCGCTTCCAGCCAGTCGATGTCGAATCCGGCCCACTCGCCGGCCGGCGTGCGCAGGTTGGCCGACAGCAGCGGCTCGAGCTCCTCGGTGAACACGCGCTCCAGCGTCGCCAGGTCCAGCCCGGTGGCGGCCAGCGCCTCGCACAGCCGCCGGCGGTCGGCGTCGTCGAACTCGCGGTCGAGGAACAGCTCGGACAGCGCCGCGCGGGCCGCACGCAGGCGGTCGGCGGCCTGGTCCCCGGGTGTGCGCGCCGCGCCGTTCACCAGCCCTCTCCCAGCCAGCGCGCGAACTCGCGCAGCTCCTCGTCGTAGCGGTCGGCGATCCGGTCCGCGGCAAGTGCGCCCATCAGGCCGCCCACCAGGAACAGCACCGTCGAGCACACCGGCGCACCCGGCCCGCACACCAGCCCGGTCGCGGCCCCCGTCATCGCCGCACCGGCCGCACCGCCGCCCAGCACGAGGCCTTCGCGCAGCCCGGCATGCACGCGGTGCTCGGCGGTCCAGATGTTGTAGACCGACACCGCGACCGTGAACGCGACGCAGGCGCGACCCATCAGGCGCCAGCGCGGGATCTGCGAGGTGACCGCCGGGCGCGATCGACCCGACGACTCGACGATGTGCTCGAACACGCGGCGCCGCTGCGCCGGCTCCAGCGCGCCGAAGCTGCGCCCGGGAAAAAGCTTTTCGGTGGTGGCGTCGACCAGCTGCTCGATGGTCTTGCCCGTCGCCTTGAGCCGCTCGGCCTGCGCGCGGCCGATGACGCTGCTTTGCACGCGCGCTTCCTCCATGATGACGTTGCGCAGCTGCACCGCCAGCTCCGCGCCCTCGCGCGGCGTGGCGCGGCCGGCGCGCACGTCGGCCAGGATGGTGCGCGACATCTCGGCGATGCGGCGCACGTAGTTCTCGCGCACCCCCGCGTCATTGACGAAGCTGCGCCCGAAGTTGAGCGCCGTCACCTGCAGGGCGCGCAGCGCGGCTTCGAGCTCGCGCAGTTCGGCATCGCACTGGCCGGCGCTGCCCGTCGGGCCGGGCGTGGTGGCGGCCTGCAGGCACGCGGTGCCGTCCCACACCGCGGGACGCGATACGGACCAGGCGCACACCGGGCCGGGACGCTCAGCGCCACTCATCGTTGCCTCCCTTGGCTGCGATCCTGCTTCGTGCCCCCACGATGTCCCACACCGGAAGTCCACCTGCAACCCATTATGGGCAGCGGGTCGGCCCCCCACCATCCCTAACACCAAGCCTCGGTATCCCTAACTTCCTTGGCCACGGCCTGCCGTTCCTGCGCAGGCACCGTCCTGCCCGGCCGCGGGACGACGCGCCACGACCAGCCAGCCCTCGACGGGCTGCATGTTCTCGGTGCGCAGCACCCCGCCCTCCATCGCCTCGACCGCAAGACCGGCCTGCGCGAGCACCTCGCGCACGTACCCGGCGGCGTGGCTGTAGCGACCGTGCGGGTTGAGCCGGAAGCCCGCGCCGCCCTGTCCGTCGACAAGCGCTTCGACGGTGAACACCAGGCAGCCGCCCGGGCGCAGCGCCTCGCACGCCGCAGCGGTCACTGCGCGCAGGTCGCCGAAGTAGCACAGCGTGTCGGCCGACACGACCAGGTCCCACTCCGCATGGCACTGCTGCAGGTATGCGGTCAGCTCCGCCTTGGCCAGTTCGTCGTACACCCCGCGCAGGCGGGCCTTGGCCAGCATCTGCGCCGACAGGTCCACGCCCGCCAGGCGCCGTGCATGCGGCGCCAGCAGCGGCCCGCACAGCCCGGTGCCGCAGCCGGCATCGAGCACGTCCAGCCCCCCTGCCGGGGCACCGCAGGCACGCGCGACGGCCTCGGCCACGAGCTGCGGGGCGCGGTAGTGCAGGCGCTCCAGCTTGGCATCGAAGCTGTGGGCGAAGCGGTCGAAGATGGTCTCGACGTAGGCGTCGGAGGCGCGCTCGGGCACGCCGCTGCCCAGGCAGGCAGCCAGGTGGTGCTGCGCGACCGGGTGCCCCGGCTCGTCGGCGAGCCAGTCGCGGTACACCTCGGCCGCCTTGTCGACCTGTCCCAGCGCGTAGTAGGCCACCCCCAGCATCTTGCGCGCCTCGGGGTGGCCCGGCTTGTGGCGCAACGCGGTGCGGTACGCATCGAGGGCTTCCAGCAGGCGGCCCGTGCCGGCCAGCAGGTTGCCCAGGTTGCTCCAGCCGTCGGCGAACTCGGGGGCCAGCTCGAGCGCACGCCGGTAGGCCTGCTCGGAGTCCTGGTAGGCGCGGCGCATGCGCATCAGCACGCCGAGGTTGTTCAGGATGTCCGGGCGATCCGGGGCGAGGAGCAGGCCGCGCTGGTAGGCCGCGATCGCCTCGTCGAGCCGGCCCATCTCCAGCAGTACGTTGCCCGCGTTGTTGTGCCAGTCCGGGATGCGGTCGACCAGCGCCAGCGAGCGCTCGATCAGCGGCCAGCCCTGCTCGCTGCGTCCGCCCTGGTGCAGCAGCACGCCGAGGAAGTGATGGGCGTCGGGCTGTTCCGGTGCCAGCGCCAGCACGCGCCGGTACAGGCGTTCGGCCTCCTCCAGCATCCCGCGCTGGTGCAACACCACGGCCTGGTGCAGCAGCGGCGTGACGTCGGTGCCGGAGGCCCTGGCCGGCCTTGCGCGCTTGCCCATGGTCCGGCCTTCAGCTCAGGTGCAGTCGCTTGACCGCCTTGCTCTTGACCTTCGCGAAGAAGCTCTTGTCGGCGTGCGTGATCCGGTTGGCCTGCAACCCTTCGAGCTGCAGGTTGGAGGCCTTGATGTTCTTGGTGGCGATCTCCAGCAGCGGATCCATCTGCTTGCGCTTCATCACCTCGATGCGGTCCATCCACCCCGGCAGGCCGATGTCGGCGACGAAGAAGTTCGCCACCAGCGAGGTGTCGGCGCAGGTGAGCAGGTAGCAGCCCAGGATCGGGCAGTCCTTGAACACCGTGAGGTCCAGCGTGTCGGGGGTCTTCAGCCGCGCGTTGCCGGCACGCAGGTCCTTGATGTCCATGCCCAGCGAGTAGAGCTTGAGCCCCAGGCTCGCCACCGCGTTGGCAATGCCGATGCCCGCGGTGGTGGCGGTGCCCAGGTCGGTGAACAGGCCGGCGATCTTCGCCCCGGTGGCGGTGGCCTGCTGCGCCAGCTGCACCGAGTGCCGGCCCAGGTCGCGCTTGATCAGCTCCCGCACCGCCTCGGCGGCGGCGACCGGATCGCCGACGCGGAACCCCTGGCGGTACTCCTGGCTGCGGTAGAGCTGGTAGCCGTCGGTGGCCACCGTCCTGGCCGCCTGCGCCAGCTTGTAGCCGCTGCTCACCACGCCGACGATCGGGGTCACCTCGGCGATCAGCTCCTTGACCGTCTCGGAGGTGACCACCTCGACGATCTCCTGGATGTTCTGCACGTCGGCACACTGGACGATGAAGTCCTCGATCATCTGCTTCATGCCCGGCGCCAGCGCCGCCGTCTTGCCGACCTGCGAGCCGACCTTGGCCACCTCCTTGCCGGCCTTGGCGAGCTTGTTCGCCTGCTGGTAGATCGACTTGCCGTCGGACACCAGCCCCTTGCCGGTCTTCAGGGCGGTCTTGCTGCCGTACTTCAGTTTCGTGCCGCTGAACATGTTGACCAGCAGCAGGCGCCGCGCCTTGGCGATCTCGCCCATCGCGCGGAGTTCTTCGAGTGTCAGTGCAGGCATGGGGTCACCTCTATACCTTGTCGGATCCGTGCGGACGGCCTCAGAAGCTGTAGGTGAAGTTGCCGTCCTGGACGTCGACCTTGACGCGTTCGAGCTGGCGGCCTTCCATCATCGCGTTGAGGAAGGCGCGCGACAGGTCGGGCAGCATGGTGTTGGTGAGGATGGCGTCGATCATGCGGCCGCCCGACTCGCTTTCGGTGCAGCGCGACACCACCAGCCGGATCACGTCCTCGCCGTACTCGAACGGCACCTTGTGCCGTTCCTCGATGCGCTTCTTGATGCGACCGAGCTGCAGCCGCACGATGCGGCCGAGCATCTCGTCGCTCAGCGGGTAGTACGGGATCACCACCAGCCGCCCCAGCAGCGCGGGCGGGAAGACCTTCAGCAGCGGCTCGCGCAGCGCCTTGGCCAGCGCCTCGGGATCGGGCATCAGCTCCGGGTCCTTGCACATGCTGGCGATCAGGTCGGTGCCGGCGTTGGTCGTCAGCAGGATCAGCGTGTTCTTGAAGTCGATGAAGCGGCCCTCGCCGTCCTCCATGAAGCCCTTGTCGAACACCTGGAAGAAGATCTCGTGCACGTCCGGGTGCGCCTTCTCGACCTCGTCGAGCAGCACCACGCTGTACGGCTTGCGCCGCACCGCCTCGGTCAGCACCCCACCTTCGCCGTAGCCGACGTACCCCGGTGGCGCACCCTTGAGCGTGGAGACGGTGTGCGCCTCCTGGAACTCGCTCATGTTGATCGTCACCAGGTTCTGCTCGCCGCCGTACAGCGCCTCGGCCAGCGCCAGCGCGGTCTCGGTCTTGCCCACGCCCGAGGTGCCCGCCAGCAGGAACACGCCGATCGGCTTGTTGGGGTTGTCCAGGCCGGCGCGCGTGGTCTGGATGCGCTTGGCGATCATCTCCATCGCGTGGTCCTGGCCGATCACCCGCTGGCCGAGCAGCGCCGGCAGGTTCAGCACCGTCTCGATCTCGTTGCGCGCCATGCGGCCCACGGGGATGCCGGTCCAGTCGGCCACCACGCTGGCCACGGCCTGGTAGTCCACGGTGGGCAGGATCAGCGGGTTTTCGCCCTGCACCTCGGCCAGCTGGGCCTGCACCGATCTCAGCTCCTGCAGCAGCGCGGCGCGCTCGGCCTCGCCCAGCGGCGACTCGGTGGCGCCTTCGGCCGCCGCTTCCAGCGCGCTGCCGGTGCCCTCCACCGGCTGGGCGCCGGCGCGCAGCTGGGCGCGCAGCGCGAGCAGCCGGTCCACCAGGCCCTTCTCGGTTTCCCAGCGCTGCGTCAGCGCGGCCAGGCGCTCGCGCTCTGCGGCCAGTGCCGCCTCGCATTCGGCGCGGCGCTGCCCGGTGTCGATGCCGATGCTCTGCTCGCGCGCGATGATGCCCAGCTCGGTCTCCAGCGCCTCGATGCGCCGCTGGCTGTCGTCCACCTCGGCCGGCGTCGCGTGCAGGCTCACGGCCACCCGCGCGCAGGCGGTGTCGAGCAGGCTGACCGCCTTGTCCGGCAGCTGGCGCGCCGGGATGTAGCGGTGCGAGAGCCTGACCGCGGCTTCCAGCGCCTCGTCAAGGATCTGCACCTTGTGGTGCTTCTCCATCGTCGAGGCCACGCCACGCATCATCAGGATCGCGCGGCGCTCGTCGGGCTCGTCGACCTGCACGTTCTGGAAGCGTCGCGTCAGCGCCGGGTCCTTCTCGATGTACTTCTTGTACTCGGCCCAGGTCGTCGCGCCGATGGTGCGCAGCGTGCCGCGCGCGAGCGCCGGCTTGAGCAGGTTGGCCGCGTCACCGGTGCCTGCCTGGCCACCTGCCCCGACCAGCGTATGGGTCTCGTCGACGAACAGGATGATCGGCTTGGGCGAGGCCTGCACCTCCTCGATCACCGAGCGCAGGCGCTGCTCGAACTCGCCCTTCATGCTGGCACCGGCCTGCAGCAGGCCCACGTCCAGTGCGCGCAGCTCCACGTCCTTCAGCGCCGGCGGCACGTCGCCGCGCACGATGCGCTGCGCGAAGCCCTCGACCACCGCGGTCTTGCCCACGCCAGCCTCGCCGACCAGAATGGGGTTGTTCTGGCGCCGCCGCATCAGGATGTCGACGACCTGGCGGATCTCGTCATCGCGCCCGACGATGGGGTCCATCCTGCCGGAGCGGGCCTGCTCGGTCAGGTCCACGGTGAAGCGCTTGAGCGCCTCCTGCTTGCCCATCTGGGCGGCCGGCAGCGCACCGCTCGCCTCGCCGGGGGCCGCGCCGCCGGACAGCGACGAGCCGTCGGTCGGTGCCAGCCCTTCCTCGGGCGAGCCCGCAACGATCTTCCCGAAGTCCTCGGCCAGGTCGTCCGGGCGGATGCGCTCGAACTGGCGCGAGATCGCCAGCAGCGCGTTGCGCAGGAACGAGGTCTTGAGCAGCCCGACCATCACGTGGCCGGTGCGCACCTGCGATTCGCCGTACTTCAGCGAGCCGTACACCCAGCCGCGCTCGACCGCGTTGGTGACGTGGTCCGACAGGTCGGAGATCGAGGTCGCGCCGCGCGGCAGCCGGTCCAGCGCCGCCGTGATGTCCTTGGCCAGCACCGAGGCGTCCAGTCCGAAGTGCCGGATGATGCGGTGCCAGTCGCTGTCGGGCAGCTGCACGATCTGCGCGACCCAGTGCTCCAGCTCCACGTACGGGTTGCCCCGCAGCTTGCAGAACACGGTGGCGCCTTCGACGGCCTTGTAGGCCACGCTGTTGAGCTTGCCGAACAGCGCGACGCGGCTGATTTCGCTCATGGGTTCTCTCTCCTCGCGGTCTGATCAGGCGGCCACGTGCCGGGCCTGCGGTCCGGGGTCGTTGGCGGCGGCGCGCAGCGCGCGCCGCGGGCGATCCGGCTGGAGCACCAGGGCCGGCCCCCCGGTGCCGGCCGCACGGCGTCCGGCCCAGGTGGTCCAGCCGAGCCGGCTGTGCCGGCCGAGGCGCGCCTGCGGCACCTCGGCGGCGGCCAGCACCAGCCGCACGTCCCAGTCCAGCTCGAACCCGACGTACTGGCGCACCGCGGCCAGCAACGGCGGCAGGGCCCGACCTGGCGGCAGGAAGTCGAGGTACTGCGCCAACGTCAGCGGGCCGACGTGGATGCGGAACTTGTGCTGCCGGTCCCACACGCGCCGGCCCAGGACGGCCCCGCGGGCCAGCTGGTTGCCGGTAGCCGCATCGCGCTGCAGGCGCGTGCGCTGGTGCGGCGGCAGCGCCATCCAGTGCCCGACGAACTGCTCGACGCGCACCGGCAGGCGGAAGTAGCTGCGCAGCAGCGCCTGCAGGCCTTCGGCATTGCGCACCTGGCGCACCAGCAGGCCGGCGTGGTGCAGCTTGGCGTGGTCTGGCAAGGCGTCGCGCCCGCGCAGCGCCGGCGTCCCGAGCCCGAACAGCGCGCCGACGTAGGTGCCGAAACGGTCGTCCTCGGGGCGGTCCAGCCCGACCGTCGGCTGGGCCTGGGCCCAGGCCCGGTAGAACAGCAGCAGCAGGCGGTGGTGGAAGACGTCGGCGAAGCGCGCGAAGCTGCGGTCGTCGTGGTGCAGGATGCGCTCGCGCGCATGGTCGGTCAGGTGCAACGGCAGCGGCCCGTTCGGCCCGAACAGCCCGAAGAAGCGCACCTCCATGCGCGCCGGCCGGCTGCCCTCGGGCGGCATGAACCTGGACAGCGAGGCCGGGGCGAAATCCAGCGCCGGCTCCTGTCCCAGGCGCACCGGCTCGTCGACCGGACGTTGCGCGGTGCCGAGCCGCGGCTTGTGCGGGAAGCAGCACTCGATGCTGCGCATCGCCCAGTAGAAGTCGTGGCGATACGGCGCCTGCGCCAGCGCCTGCCAGAGCTTCACAGGATCGCGCGGCTTCCGCATCGGGGCACCCATCGCATCAGCTCGCCGCGGCTGGTCGACCGCAGCGAGGTCTCGACAAAGGAATTCAGCGACACGTAGCGCGTGAAGAACTGCGCCAGCACCGCGCCGAACAGGAAGGCGCTCGCCCCCTGGAAGGCGAACTCGTCGACCTCGACGTCGACCTCGACGCCGCGCCCGAAGGCGATCGGCCCGGGCGCCGGGAAGCGCCGCACGGTCGGACGCGTGCGCACCGAGCGCAGGCCGTCGATCTGCTTGAGCAGGCCGTGGTCCGCGCTCTGGGCATACAGGGTCAGGATCTCCCGCAGCGCCGCGGCGCCTTCGCGCTCGTCGACGTCGAGCAGCGAGAGGTAGTTCAGCGACAGCTGGTGGATGAACTTCCAGCTGACCGCGCCCTCGCGCAGCGAGGAGTACGGCCGCGTCGGTCCCTTGAGCACGCGCACCGACTCGACCGGGGCGGCCATGTCCAGCACGAAGTCGGTCCGCCCCACCCCGAGTGGCATGTGCAGTGGCAGGTCGCGGTTGGTGCAGGTCGCGGTGACCGCGAGCTGGCGCAGGTCCTCGCTGAACGGGGCTTCCGCCGGGTCGACCAGCGAGATGTAGACCTCGCTGCCCACGTAGCTGGAGCGCGCGCCGCGGCGCTTCTGCTCGGCCGACAGCAGGCGCGGCTCGCGCTGCAGGCTGTAGTAGGCCGCATGCCCGTGGCCTTCGTGGTGGAAGGCGGCGTAGAACGGCAGGAAATGGTGTTCGCTGCCCGCGCCCACGCCGTAGCCGGTCACCGAGGTGACGTCGTAGACCTCGAAGTCCATCGGCTTGGTGCGGTCCGGCACCACGTGGTAGTCGTGCTGGTTGGCCGTGATGTGGATGCGGTCGCAGCGGCGCTCGAACAGGTTGATCGCCGGGGTGCAGTGGAGTGCGAAGTTGCCGGCGTCGACCACGTTCTCCAGCGTCGCGTCGCCGCGTTCGAGCAGCACGACGACCTCGACCTCGTCGCCGGTGCAGCGCTGCAGCGCAGGCCGCAGCCCCTGGATGTCGAACATCAGGAAGCGCTGCGGGAAGGCGTAGTACTCCTGCAGCAGCCGGTAGCCCTGGAAGTTGCGCAGGCCCACCGGCAACAGTGCCTCGTCGTCCGAGAAGCCGACCGGCGCGACGCTGGTCGCCGGCAGCACCTCGTGCCACGGCACCGGACGCTGCGGCGGCACCACCACCACGCCGAGCGCGCTGCCCAGCAGCAGCTCGTACAGCTTGTAGGCCACCTCGTCGCCGCCGGCCAGGTACAGGCGCAGCGCCTCCATCGGCAGCTGGTGGAACTGCAGCCCGGCGGTTGCGCGCAGCTTGAGCCGCACCCCGCCCTTGACGCGTCGGCCGACCGGCAGCTGCGCCAGCGGCAGGTCCGGCGCGTAGGAGAAGTACGAGGCCGAGACGATCTCGACCGGCCACAGCGTCACGTCCTGCGCAGTGCGGAACTGGCACGGCGTCTCGTCGCCCTTGCCGAGCTGGCTGCGCATCATGCTGCCGCGCGCGATGCGGAAGCCGCGCGCCAGGTTGCCGTCGTTCAGGTCGGGCCGGAACTGGGCAACCACCATCGCCGGCACCGGCGCGACGTAGTTGGGGTAGACGATCTCGAGCAACCGCTGCGTGAAGCGCGGGAACTCGGCGTCCAGCTTGAGCTGCACCCGTGCGGCCAGGAACGCGAACCCCTCCAGCAGGCGCTCGACGTAGGGGTCGGAGACCTCGATGCCGTCCATCCCCAGGCGCGCCGCGATCTTGGGGAACGCCTGCGCGAACTCCGCACCCATCTCGCGCAGGTGCTGCAGCTCCTGGTTGTAGTAGCGAAGCAGGCGAGGATCCATGCCCTAGCCCCTCAGCTCGCGGACCTGGACCTGGCCGGTCTCCAGGTCGAGTTCGGTGCGCAGCAGGAACTCCAGCGGCACCGGCTGTGCCCACAGGTGGCCGCTGATGTGCAGGCTGACGACGTTGTGGTGGTCCATCTGCAGCTCGGACACGAGGGCCTCGACCTTCAGCGTCGCCGGCATGATGCGCGGCTCGAACGTCAGGATGGTCCGCTTGACCTCGTTCTCGAGCTGCACGATGTCCAGCGTCGAGGCGGTTTCACCGGACAGCGCAGGCAGCCCGTAGTTGAGCACCGACTGCGCCGCATGGGGCCACTGCTCCCAGTCGATGTCGTCCGATGGCCGGGTCGCGTTGAACAGCCAGGACAGGTCGCGCAGCACCGCCTCGCGCAGCCGAGCCTTGGTCAGCACGCGCTGCTCGCGCGGTTCGACCGTGGACGACGGATCGTCGTCGATCAGCCGGTCCAGCAGGGCCGGCTGCAGGCGTTCCTGGGGGGTCAACGCTGCCACGGCTTATGCGTCGCCAGAGGTCTGTCCGTCACCGGACGGGGACGGGTCGTTCCACACGATCGTGCGCACGTCCATCAGCGACACGTCGCCCGTGTCCGTCGCCAGCATGCGCTGGCCCAGCCCGGTGTAGAAGCCGGGCTGCGACTCCTGCCATTCGGTCTTGCGCGACAACAGCACCAACCCGTCGTCGCTCGCCTCGCTGCCCGGGTAGCGGGTGGGGATCAGCCCGACGGTCTCGCCGCCGTTCTCGAACTTCAGGTGCGCGGGCATCCAGACCGTGTCGCGCAGGTCGGCCGGCTCCTCGACGACGAGTTCGGTGAGGCGCGCGAACGGCACCCAGCAGTAGCGTCCGTTGATGATCACTTCCAGCACCGGCCCGAGCCGCATGTCGGCATCGGCCACCCAGGCGAACGGCTGGCCGTTGAGCGTGCCCGCCCCTTCGGGGGCCTGCTCGAAGGCATGGTCGCGCAGGCGGCGCGCATCCTCGGGAGCGCCCTGCCCCTCGCGCAACAGCGCCTCGATCAGCAGCGCCGTCCACGCCTCGGGATGGCCGAACAGCATCGGCACCTTCCGCCCGGCAAACACCTCGGCGCGCAGCAGTTCGCACTGGATGGCTTCGCGGTAGGTCTGTGCCATCGCGAGCGCCGACGCATCGAGGCCGGCGGCCACGTTCAGCTGGTTGAGCGCGCGCTCCCACTGCCCCAGCACGCACAGCAGCTGGAACAGGAAGATGCGCTTCTTCGCGTCCGCGGGCTGTGCGCGCACCTCGTCCTGCAGGGCCTGGAGCGCGCGCACCGGGTCGCCCATGCGCAGGTGGTCTTCGGAAGGCAATGCGGCAGACATGTCAGATGCTCCTGCAAGCGATGCGCACGCACGGCCCTCGCCGCACGTCCATCGCGGACCCTGATCCCGGCCCGGCCGGCCTGGAGACGCCCGCGCCCCGACGGGCGCCAGGCCGAGGCGGCGCAATGGCCCCCATCAGCTCACCTCGGCAGCGAAGTTCATGCCGCCCTTCTTCTGCCCCTTCTCGTCCTGGCCCACGTACTCGACGTTGATCTTCTTGAACGAGAACGTCAGGCGTTCGACGAGCCGCGGGCTGCCCTCGGACGCCGTGCCGACGTCGTAGGCCGTGATGCGGGCGTCCTCGAGCGTGATGACGAAGTAGTCGATGGGCTGTCCGCCGGCCTTGCGCACCGACAGCACCACCTTCTTCAGCAGCTCGTTGTTGCGCATCACCGCCATCAGGCCGGTGGAGGCAGCGTCCACTTCCTTGGCCAGCTGAAGCGATTCGACCGTGGTCTTCGCCGCCGCGCCGGCACCGCCCATCGCGCTGGCCGAGCGCATGCCCCAGGACCAGCTGAACACATCGATCTCGTCGCGGTGGGCCTGGTCGTTGGCCTCGCCCCGGATGATCCCGGAGCGCGTGCCCTCGACCTTGAGAAACATGTCGCCGAGAGACATGGCGTGTCATCCCCGAGCAACGTCCGGTGGCGATGCACCGGACGGGATCCGTCCCGTGGCCCGACGGCCCGGCCGCACCGGGTTCCTCGGGCGTCGAGGACCTGGAGGCGCCGCCGGCCCCGCAGGCCTGCGACGCCACGCACCGCCGGCGTCAGAGCTTGATGTTCTCGGCGATGTTCCAGCCGGCCTCGACGGCGGCGTCGCCGGTGCCGTCGGGTTTCTGCGGCACGTACTCGACCTTGACCTCGGCGAAGTTGAGCGTGATGCTCTCGACCAGGCGATCATCCCCGCCGGAACCACCCGTGCTGATCGACGAGACGAGGACCTCCTTCATCGTGATCTTGAGGTACTCGAGCGGCTTCTCGCCGGCCTTGCGGACCACCAGCACGGCCTCCTTGAAGTGCTTGCCGTTGCAGCAGGCCAGCATCAGCGTCGGCGACGACTTGTCGACGTACTTGGTGAACGACAGATCCTGCACGCTCACCTTGCCCGCGCCGCCTCCCCCGCCGACGTGGGTCGTGCCGGACTGGCTCAATCCCCAGGACCACGCCAGGACGTCGATCTCGCCCTTGTGCTTGGCATCGACGGACTCGCCCTTGATGTCGTCCATCTTCAGAAACATGTCAACAGCCATGGTCGCTCCTTCTGCTATGACAGCGTTAAATGAACCAATCGGTCATGCCGGCTGCAGGCACGCAGCCGGCTCTCCCTCCACAAGCTGGGACTCCACAGGATGAACACCTGCCCTCGGCGGCTCATGCTCCCTTGACGGACGGCAGCTTGGACACCAGCCGCAGGGACACGGTCAGCCCCTCGAGCTGGTAGTGCGGACGCAGGAAGAACTTGGACGTGTAGTAGCCCGGGTTGCCTTCCACCTCCTCGACCACCACCTCGGCGGCGGCCAGTGGCTTGCGCGCCTTGGTGGATTCGGACGAATGGGCCGGGTCGCCATCGACGTACTGCATGATCCAGTCCTGCAGCCACTTCTGCATGTCGTCGCGCTCCTTGAAGGAGCCGATCTTGTCGCGCACGATGCACTTCAGGTAGTGCGCGAAGCGGCAGGTGGCGAACAGGTAGGGCAGGCGCGCGGCCAGGTTGGCGTTGGCGGTGGCGTCGGGGTCGTCGTACTCGGCCGGCTTCTGCAGCGACTGCGCACCGATGAAGGCAGCGAAGTCGCTGTTCTTGCGGTGCACCAGCGGCATGAAGCCGTTCTTGGCAAGCTCGGCCTCGCGGCGGTCGGAGATCGCGATCTCGGTCGGGCACTTCATGTCCACGCCCCCGTCGTCGGTGGGGAAGGTGTGCGTGGGCAGGCCCTGCACCGCACCGCCCGACTCGACGCCGCGGATGCGCGAGCACCAGCCGTACTCCTTGAACGAGCGGTTGATGTTGACCGCCATCGCGTAGGCCGAGTTGGCCCAGGTGTACTTGCTGTGGTCGGCCGAACCGGTGTCTTCCTCGAAGTCGAACTCCTCGACCGGGTTGGTGCGCGACCCGTACGGCAGGCGCGCCAGGAAGCGCGGCATCGTCAGGCCGATGTAGCGGGCGTCCTCGGATTCGCGCAGCGAACGCCAGGGGGCGTACTCGGGCGTCGTGAAGATCTTGGTCAGGTCGCGCGGATTGGCCAGCTCCTGCCAGCTCTCCATCTGCATGATGGTCGGCGAGGCCCCGGCAATGAAGGGCATGTGGGCCGCGGCACAGATCTTGGCCATCTCGCCCAGCAGCTCCACGTCGGGCGGGCTGTGGTCGAAGTGGTAGTCGCCGACCATGCAGCCGAACGGCTCGCCGCCGAACTGGCCGTACTCTTCCTCGTAGATGCGCTTGAAGATCGGGCTCTGGTCCCAGGCCGTCCCCTTGTAGCGCTTGAGCGTCTTGCCCAGCTCCTGCTTGGAGACGTTCATCACGCGGATCTTCAGCTGCTCGTCGGTCTCGGTGTTGTTGACCAGATAATGCAGGCCGCGCCATGCACCTTCGAGCTTCTGGAAGTCCTCGTGATGCATGATCAGGTTGATCTGCTCTGAGAGCTTGCGGTCGATCTCGGCGATCATCGCCTCGATCGTCTTGACCACGTCGCTGCCGATCAGCTGCGTCTGGGCCAGCGCCTGCGCCGCCAGGGTCTGCACCGCCTGCTCGACGGCGCTCTTGGCTTCCTCGGTCTTGGGCTTGAATTCCTTCTGCAGCAGCGCCGCCAGTTCGTTGCCCTCGAGGACCACGCCTTCGAGTTGGGATTGCTGTTGGGTCTCGGCCATCGCGTTCTCCTGACTCAATCCACCGCCGCGTCAGGCGGCAGCACCACCGTCTTCTTCGGGCTTCTTGCTGGCAGCCAGGGACTGCAACAGCGCGGGGTCGTTCAGCACCTTGGCGATCAGCTCCTCGGCACCGGTCTTGCCGTCCATGTAGGTCACCAGGTTCGCCAGCTGCTGACGCGCCTCGAGCAGCTTGTTGAGCGCGTCGACCTTGCGCGCGATCGCCGCCGGCGAGAAGTCGTCCATGCTCTCGAAGGTGATGTCCACGCTGATGTTGCCCTCGCCCGTCAGCGTGTTGGGCACCTGGAACGCGACCCGCGGCTTCATCGACTTCATGCGCGAGTCGAAGTTGTCGACGTCGATCTCGAGGAACTTGCGGTCGGCCACCGGCGGCAGCGGCTCGACCGGCTTGCCGGACAGGTCCGCCATCACGCCCATCACGAAGGGCAGCTGGACCTTCTTCTCGGCGCCGTACAGCTCGACGTCGTACTCGATCTGGACGCGCGGCGCCCGGTTCCGGGCGATGAATTTCTGGCTGCTGCTGGTGGCCATGGTGCTCTCCTACGGTTGACGGACGGTACCGAGCGCAACCGCTGCGGTCCGGGGTGCGATCAAGAATCCAGAACTGCCTTATTCGCGGATGCCGGCCAGCTGGCGGACCGTGCTCACGCTGTCGGGGGTCATGTCCTCGATGATCTCGAGGAAGCTCATTGCCATCAGCCGCTGCGCGCGGCGCAGCAGCAGCGGCACGGGGTTGGTCGGTTCGGTGCGTTCGAGGAACTCGATCATGCGGTCCAGGCTGCGGACGACGTCCTCGCGGCTGCGCAGCTCGCCGACCACGACGGCGCACACCGGGGCCTCGGACGCTGCGCCGTCGACCGCTTCGCCTTCCGCCCCGGCCACCGCCTCGCCGGCTTCGGCCGCCACCTGGTCGACCAGCTTGACGACCGCGTTGAGGATGGTGCGCAGCGGCCTCAGGTCCACCGCCTGGGCGGAGCCCACCTTCTCGTTGAGCCAGTCCTGCAGCGCATTGGCCTGCCGCAGCGCCTCGCGGATGCCCTCCGCGAAGCCGGCATCGGAAGCCGAGGCATCGCGCATCGCCGCGAGCAGCTCCGCTTCGGACGGCACCGACTGGCCGGCCGGCGGCTCGATGAGGGACAGCGCATATTCCACATGCTTGACCGCGTAGCTGCCGCCGCGCGAGCGCAGGAACACGGCGTCACGCAGCTCCTTCAGCCCCGCCTCGGGGTGAGCCAGCGGCGCGACCGCGTTCATGCGCATGACGGGATCGAAGTTGTCCTCCGGATCGAGTTGCGGATGGAGTTCGTCCCAGTAGGTCTCGCACAGGCCGTGCAGCAGCTTCAGGCCCTGTCCGAGGCCAGCGGGACCGGCCGTGCGCGCCAGCCCGCGCGCGAGATAGGTGGCCACCCGCAGGTCCTTGGTACGCCCCAGCAGCCGCACGGCACGTTCGACCACGTCGGGCCAGTCGGGCTCCTCGCCGGCGACCACGGTGTCGCCGAACTGCTGTTCGGCCTTGCCACGCGCCGCCTGCTCCAGCGCCATGAAGTCGGCGTCGTACTCCAGGTCCTCCCCGCAGGCAGAGGCCTCGGACACGGGAGCCAGCAGGGCATCGACATCGATCACGGCAGCAACCTCAGCTCGAACGGCGACACGGGACGTGCGTGTCTCACGTTGGATTGCGGGCAGTCTAGGAGTGCGCCGGTGATGTCGCCACCCCAAGGGTTAGGGATCGGGACACCGTCCTCGTGGGGCGTGGTGCAGCGCGACGTGACGCACTGCACGGCGTTCTTCCTCCCTGCACGTCCTTCTCGCGAAGCCTCTGGAGAGTGGGCCTGACACGAGGGATGTTCCTCCCCCCTAGTTCTTGGTGCTTGCCCCCTCCATCGCTTTCTTCCGCTGCATGCGCGAACCATAATCCTGCGGCGCCCACCCAGAAGTGGCGGCCTCGCACGACATGCATGCGGCATGCATGCCGCCATGACGTCCGACCTACTTGCTCTACGGGATCCTCTGCCATGCGACAACGAACGGGCCTGCTGAAATGGATATCCCTCGTGGCGTGTGCCGCAGCGCTGTGGGGCTGTGCCGGCAGCCCGAAGCCCGCGCGACTGGACATCCGCATGTCCGGCGATACGCAGGTGAACCCTGACGCGCGCTACCGTCCCTCGCCGGTGATGGTGCGCCTGTACGAGCTCAAGACGCCCGCGGCCTTCGAGTCCGCCGACTTCTTCTCCCTGTTCGACAAGGACCGCGAAACGCTCGCCGCCGACCTGAACGCACGCGACGAGTTCGTGCTGCAGCCCGGGCAGTCGTTGACCTTGAAGCGCGAAGCCAGGCCGGACACGCGCTACCTCGCGGTGCTGGCCGCGTACCGCGACCTGGAGCGCTCGCGCTGGCGCGCGGTGACGGCGCTGCATCCGGGCAAGGCCCAGGTGGTGCAGGTCCGGGCGGGCGCGCGCGCGGTCGAGATCTCGGCCGTGCCCGAATGAAGGCCCCCGCATCCGCCATCGCGTGATCGGGCACGACCGCCTGTGACGAGCAGTACCAACCAACCCGGGACCGGATCCATGTCGAGTTTTCGTCGGGTCGTGTGGACGGAGGGCATGTTCCTCCAGCCGCAGCACTTCCAGCAACAGGACCGTCACATCGAGCGCTGGGTGGAACAGCGCGTGGCCAGCAGCGCCGCCTACCGCTGGGGCTGGCTGGACCTGGAACTTGACGACGCCGCGCTGATGCTCGGACGCGTGCAGCTGCTGAAGGTGCGCGGCGTGTTCCCCGACGGCACGCCGATCGACGCGCCGGCCCACGACCCGCTGCCGCCGGCGTTCGACGTGCCGGCCGACGCCAAGGACGCGCTGGTCGTGCTCGCGCTGCCGAGCCGGCGCCCCGGCGTGCAGGAATCGGGCTATGACGACGAAGCCGACGCCGCGCTGCTGCGCTACCACGCGCGCAACCTGCAGGCGCAGGACAGCACCAGCGATGCGGAGAACGTGGCCGACATCCAGGTGGGCGACCTCAACGCGCGCCTGATGCTGCAGCGCGACGCCACCCAGGCCTACCAGGCCGCCGGCGTGGTGCGCGTCATCGAGCGCAAGGCCGACAACCAGCTGCTGGTCGACCGCAACTACATCCCGCCGATGCTGGCCATCGCCGGCCAGCCGCGCCTGGCCGGCTACGCCCGGGAAGTCCAGGCCCTGATGGCGCAGCGCGGCGAGGCGCTCGCCGCGCGCCTGGGCAAGCCGGGCGCCGGCGGCGTCGCGGAGATCGCCGACTTCCTGATGCTGCAATGCGTCAACCGCCACGAGCCGGTGTTCTCCCACCTCGCCACGCTGTACCAGGTGCACCCCGAGCTGCTGTACCGCACCTGCTTGGAAGCCGCCGGTGACCTGGCCGTCTTCGGCAGCCCGACGCGCCGTCCGCGGCCGATGCCCGCCTACGCGCACGACGACCTGGAGCACTGCTTCGGCGAGGTCATGGCCGAGCTGCGTGCGCTGCTGGGCACGGTGCTGGAGCAGCGCGCCATTCCGATCGAGCTGGTGGACCGCAAGTACGGGGTGCGCACCGCCACCTTCGCCGACCGCGAGCTGCTGGCCAACGCGGCGCTGGTGCTGGCGGTCAACGCCCAGCTGCCCGGCGAGCAGCTGCGCACGCGCTTTCCCACCCAGGTCAAGCTGGGCCCGGTGGACCGCATCCGCGACCTGGTCAACCTGCAGCTGCCCGGCATCGGCCTGCGCGGGCTGCCGGTCGCGCCCCGCGAGATCCCCTACCACGCCGGCTTCCACTACTTCGAGCTGGAGCGCCACGGCGACCTGTGGGAGCAGCTGAAGAAGTCCGGTGCGATGGCCCTGCACATCGCCGGCGAGTTCCCCGGCCTGCAACTGGAGTTCTGGGCCATCCGGGAGCGCTGAGCACGCGCCGCGTCCGGCTGCCGCCACCGCACGACGCCATCCGAGGTGAGTCGACATGAGCCCCTCCCAAGACCCCTTCGCCGGATTCGATGCCGGACAGACCTTCGTGATGCCCACCCCGGGCGCGCGCCCGACGGTGGCCGCACCGGCCGGACTGCACGGCTTCAACCGTGAACCGGCGCAGGACATCGCCTACCACCCGAGCGGCTTCAACCCGCTGATCGCCGCGGCCAACCCGCTGCTGAACCTGATCCCGCAGATGCGCACGATCACGGTCCACCAGGACGTGGCCGGGCTGCGCGACAACCTCGCGCAGGGCATCCGCCAGTTCGAGCAGGCGGCGCGCGCCGCCGGCATCGCCAACGAGAAGGTCATCGCCGCGCGCTACATCCTGTGCACGGTGCTGGACGAGACCGCCGCCAGCACCCCCTGGGGCGGCTCGGGCGTGTGGGGCCGGCACAGCCTGCTGGTGATGTTCCACAACGAGGCCTGGGGCGGCGAGAAGGTGTTCCAGCTGCTGACCCGGCTGGCACAGAACCCGGGCGACAATCTCGACCTGCTGGAGCTGATCTACACCTGCATCACGCTGGGTTTCGAGGGCCGCTACCGCGTCATCGAGAACGGCCGCAGCGAACTGCAGGTGCTGCGCGAGCGGCTGGCGCAGCTGATCCGCCGCCAGCGCGGCAACTACGAGCCGGCGCTGTCTCAGCACTGGGCCCCCGCGGTGCTGCCCAAGCGCAAGTGGTCGACCGCGATGCCGCTGTGGATCTTCTCCGCGGTGGTCGGCATCGTGCTGGTGGCCGGCTACACCGGCTTCAGCTACGCGCTCAACCGCAGCTCCGACCCGCTGTTCTCGTCGATCACCGCGATCAAGGCACGGCCGATGCAGCTGCCCGCCCCGGTGCCCGCGCAGCGGCCACGGCTGGCGCAGTTCCTCGCACCGGAAATCCAGCAGGGGCTGGTCGAGGTGCGCGACTTCGACGACCGCAGCATCGTCACCTTGCGCGGCGACGGCCTGTTCGCCCCCGGCAGCGCGACGCTGGCCGAGGAGCGCGAGCCGCTGATGCTGCGCATCGCCGATGCACTCAACTCGGTGCAGGGCAAGGTGCTGGTCACCGGCCACACCGACAACGTGCCGATCCGCTCGGCGCGCTTTCCGTCCAACTGGCACCTGTCGCAGGAACGGGCCAGGTCGGTCGCCGCCCTGCTCTCGCGCAAGATCACCCAGCCGCAGCGCCTGCTGGCCGAAGGCCGGGCCGAGAGCGAGCCGGTCGCGCCGAACGACACGCCGGCCAACCGCGCGAAGAACCGGCGCGTCGAGATCACCGTGTTCGTGAGCCAGCAGGCCGGTTGAGCCTGCCGCGCCGAGGAAAGACCCATGAAGAAGCTGTTCGGCTGGATCTTCAACCGTTGGGTGATGCTCGCGCTGGGTCTGCTGGCCCTGGCCGCGGTCATCTGGATCGTCGGCCCGCTGCTGGCCATCGGCGCTTGGCACCCGCTCGAGGGCACGCTGGCGCGCGCCGGGCTGATCGTGCTCGTCGCCCTGTTCGTGGTCGGCAAGCAGGCGTGGACGGCCTGGCGCGCGCGCAAGGCCAGCGAGCGGCTGGTGCAGGGCTTCGCGCAGCAGGCCGCCCAGGCACCCGCGCCCAGCGCCGGCGCGCAGGAAGTCGAGGTGATCGCAGGCCGCTTCAAGGAGGCGCTCGAGACGCTGAGGAAATCCCGCCTGGCTGGCCAGGCCGGCCGCTTCGGCCGCGGCTACCTGTACCACCTGCCCTGGTACGTGATCATCGGCGCGCCCGGCTCGGGCAAGACCACCGCGCTGATCAACTCGGGGCTGGAGTTCCCGCTGGCCGACAAGTTCGGCAAGGAAGCGATCCGCGGCGTGGGCGGCACGCGCAACTGCGACTGGTGGTTCACCAACGAGGCCATCCTGCTCGACACCGCCGGCCGCTACACCACCCAGGACAGCAGCCAGCAGGACGACGCCACCGCCTGGACCGGCTTCCTGCAGCTGCTGCGCCGCCATCGCCCGCGCCGGCCGATCAACGGGGTGCTGGTGACGATCAGCGTCCCGGACATGCTGTCGCACCCCGCACCCGAGCGCGAGCGCTACGCGCAGACCGTGCGCCAGCGCGTGCAGGAGCTGTACCAGCAGCTGGGCGTGCGCATCCCGGTCTACCTGCTGGTGACCAAGACCGACCTGCTGCCCGGCTTCATCGAGTACTTCGACCACCTCGGCAAGGAGGAGCGCCAGCAGGTGCTGGGCTTCACCCTGCCCTACCAGGACCAGGCCCCGGCCCTCGAGAAGGAGGCGCTCGGCACGACCTTCGAGAGCGAGTTCGCCCTGCTGTCCAAGCGCCTGTTCGAGGGATCGCTGGAACGCCTGGAGGCCGAACGCGACCCGCAGCGCCGCGCGCTGGTCTACAGCTTCCCGCAGCAGTTCACCGCGCTGCGCGAGGTGCTGGGCGAGTTCCTGGTCAACGCCTTCGCTGCCTCGAAGTTCGACCAGCCCATCCTGCTGCGCGGCGTGTACTTCACCAGCGGCACGCAGGAAGACTCCCCGATCGACCGCATCATGGGCGTGCTGGCGCGCAGCTTCAAGGTCGAGCGCCGCGCGTTGCCGCCGCAGAAGTCCACCGGGCGCAGCTACTTCCTGACCCGCACGCTCAAGGGCGTGATCTTCCAGGAGGCGGAGCTCGCCGGCACCAACCTGAAGTGGGAACGCCGGCGCACCTGGCTGCACCGCGCCGCCTACGTGGCGATCGCCGTGCTGGGCGTCGGGCTGCTGGCGGCCTGGGGCGTCAGCTACGTCAACAACCGGCAGTACCTCGCCGCGGTCGAGCAGCGCATCGCGCCGGCCGCGCAGACCGTGCAGGCCATCGACCCGGGCACCGGCGCGGACGTGCTGCAGCTGCTGCCGGCGCTCAACGAGCTGCGCCGGCTGGCCATCGTCGATCCGGTGCGACCGGACCTGAGCGCGCCGGCCAGCATGCAGTTCGGCCTGTTCCAGGGCGACAAGGTCGACGCCGCCGCCCGCGCCGCCTACCAGCGCCTGCTCGACGACGCGATGCTGCCCAAGGTGGCCCGCCGCATCGAGGACCTGCTGCGCTCGGCGCAGAACCGCAACCCCGAGCTGATGTACGAGGCGCTCAAGGCCTACGTGATGCTCTACGACAGCGAGCACTATTCGGCCGCCGACCTCAAGGACCTGGTGCTGGCCGACTGGGAAACGACCCTGCCGCGCGAGGTCGGCAACGAGCAGCGCGCCGAGCTGGAAGCCCACCTCGACGTGCTGCTGGACCGCGGCGTGGTGATGTCGCCGCTGCCGCAGGACAAGGCGCTGGTGGAGCAGTCGCGCGCCGCGCTGCAGCGCATGTCGCTGGCCCAGCGCGTCTACAACCGCCTCAAGCGCGTGGGCGTCGGCGCGGACATCCCCGAGTTCAAGATCACCAAGGCCGCCGGGCCGGCCGCCGGGCTGGTGTTCACCCGTGCCAGCGGCGAGCCCCTGACCAAGGGCGTGCCGGGCCTGTACACCTACGACGGCTACCACAAGGCCTTCCAGGCCCAGGCCGACCGCGTGGCGCGCCAGCTGTTCGAGGAGGAAGGCTGGGTGCTGGGGCTGTCGGAGCAGCAGCGCAGCGCCACGCTGCGCGACGCGCAGGGCCTGGCGCGGCTGATGTCCGACGTGAAGCGGCTGTACCTGGAAGACTATGCCCGGGTCTGGGAGTTCTTCATCAACGACATCCGGCTGGCCAACCGCGGCACCCTGACCGACACCATCCAGCTGGTGCGCACGCTCTCCGCGCCCGACTCGCCGCTGCCGCCGCTGCTGCGCGCCATCGTCAAGGAGACCACGCTTGGCGAGAAGATCGACGGCAACACGCTGGAGCGCACCACCAGCACCGTGCGCGACCGCGTCTCGGAAACCCGCGAGAGCCTGGCGCGCCTGCTGGGTGGCGACCGGCAGGAGCCCGGCGCCTCGGCCCTGCCGCAGCGCATCGAGAGCCTGGTCGACGACCGCTTCGAGGCATTGCGCCGCTACGTGCTCGCCCCGGCCCAGGGCCAGCCGGCCCCGATGGACGGCACGCTGCAGCTGCTCAACGAGCTCTACACGCTGATGACCGCCACCGAGACCGCGGTGCGCGGTGGGGGCGCCCCGCCGCCCAGCGACGTGCCGAACAAGGTGCGCGCCGAAGCCGGCCGCGCGCCCGAACCGGTGCGCGCACTGATGAACCAGGCGGTGACGGCCGGCATCACGCAGGCGTTGGGCGCCACCCGCGACCACCTGAGCAACCAGATGCAGGCGAACATCGTCGAGTTCTGCCGCCAGGCGATCGAAGGCCGCTACCCGTTCGCACGCGGCAGCAACCGCGACGTCACGCAGGACGACTTCGCGCGCCTGTTCGCGCCGGGCGGGCTGCTGGACGACTTCTTCCAGCGCAACCTGCTCGCCTTCGTCGACACCAGCACGCGGCCGTGGCGTTTCCGCGAGGTGGGCGGCGGCATGATGGGCGGCTCGCGCGATTCGGCGGCGCTGGCGCAGTTCCAGCGCGCACAGGCGATCCGCGACACCTTCTTCCGCGCCGGCGGCAACCAGCCCGGCCTGCGCCTGGAGTTCAAGCCGGTCGAGATGGATGCCGCGATCACCCAGTTCATCCTCGACGTCGACGGCCAGATCGTGCGCTACGCCCACGGCCCGGCGGTGCCGACCACCGTGCAGTGGCCCGGCACCGGCGGGCGCGGGCAGGTGCGCATCCAGCTGTCGCCGCCCTCGGCGTCGGGCTCGTCCGGCGCGGTGTTCGAAGGCCCCTGGGCCCTGTTCCGCATGTTCGACCGGGTCCAGATCGAGGGCACCGGGCAGCCCGAGCGCTTCCGCGCGGTGTTCAGCGTCGACGGACGCCGTGCGGTGTTCGAGGTGACCACCAGCAGCGTGCTCAACCCGTTCCGGATGAGCGAGCTGTCCAGCTTCAGCTGCCCCGGCAAGCTATGAGCGGACTGGAAGCCTGGCTGGCCACGGGCACCGGAGGCACGCCGTCGCAGGCGCCCGCCTGGTACGGCAAGCTGCCTGCGCTGGGCGACTTCGCGCACCGGCGCGGCAACGAGCAGTTCAACGCCCTGCTCGACGCCTGGCTGCAGCGCGCGATGACCGCCAGCCGCGCGCAGCTGCAGGGCGACTGGACCCACGCCTATCTCGGCGCGCCGCTGTGGAGCTTCGCGTTCTTTCCCGGGGTGGTCGGCGACGCACCGTACGCGGGCGTGCTGATGTCCAGCGTCGACCGCGTCGGCCGCTACTTTCCCCTCACGGTGTACACCCAGGTGCCCTATGCACGCGGCCTGCTGCGCGAGCTGCAGACGGGCACGCCCTGGTACGCCTACGTGCAGCAGGCGCTGCCCCAGGTGCTGGACACCCGCTTCACGCAGGAGCAGTTCGAGGAATTGCTGGCGGCCGCCCCGCCCCCGCCCGGCCTGGCGCAGGCGCTGGACGACGGCAGCGTCAACGTCGCGTGGGCCGAGGTGTTCCAGCAGGGTCGCCCGCTCACGGTGCCCGGGCCGGGCACGGCCATCGACGCGCTGGCGCGCGACCTGACCACCCACTACCTGCGCGGCGCCACGCTCTGGTGGGCCCCCCTGCCCTCCGGCGCGACGCTGGTGCGCGCCTTCCAGGGGATGCCCGCGCCGGAGGCCTACGCCGGGATGCTCACCGCGGGCACGTGAGTGCCCGGGTGCGCGCGCTCAGCCTTCGGCCGTGCGCTCGTCCCGGGCCACCCTGTATTCCCGGCGGCCCGCCTCGCTCAGCGCCAACGCGCCGCCGTCGCGGGTCAGCAGGCCCTGGCGCAGGTAGTCGTCCAGCGCCTGGGGCGGGACCAGGTCGCTGCGCCCCTGCTCGATGTACTCAACAGCCTGGCTGTACAGGATGCGGTCCTGTGCGGTCTTGAACATGATCGGCCTCGCAAGAAGAAGTCGGTGGAGTCCACCACGTCTTCATGCTGGCCCGGCCGCCCGGCCACCGGTGTCGGCGCCGGGCACCGAAGCCGTCAGCCGCGTCCTACGCGGCCCGCCCTCAACGCACGAACCGCCCGTCGTAGCTCACCTGCACCAGCTCCACGAACCGCGAGCCGTTGTAGCCGCCCGTGAAGTCGATGTCCATGCCGCCCAGGCGGATCCTGAGGTTGCGCAAGGCCGCGTGCAGCTTGGCGCGGGTGAGGTCCCGCCCGCAGCGCCGCAGCGCCTCGACCATCACCTGGCCGCCCAGGAAGCCTTCCATGCTGAGGTAGCCGACCGGCACGTTGGCCGCCGCCGCGGCTCGCTGGTAGCGGCGCAGCAGCGGATCGACCTCGCCCCACGGGTAGGGCGTGACCTGCGAGATCGCCAGGCCGCGCGTGCGCTCGCCCAGCACCCGGGCCGTCACCTCGCCCGGCACGATGGACATGCCGTAGAAACTGGCCACGCCACCCGCAGCCCACACCGCCTTCATCACCTCGGCCGCCAGCGTGCCGCCCAGGTACATGATCACCGCCTGCGGCCGGCCCTCCAGCAGCGTGCGCGCCGCAGCGGCCGCGTTGCCGCCGTCGTCGTGGATCGGCGCCGACGACACCACCTTGTGCCCGTGCCGCTCCAGCGCGGCGTTGATCAGCGACAGCACCTCGGTGCCGCCGGGGTTGTTGAGGTGGGCCACCGCGATGCGCGTGATCCCGATGGTGGTCAGGTGCCGCACCAGCACCTCGGCCTCCCGGCCCAGCGAGGCGCGGGTGTAGTACGCGACGCCCTCGGTGCGCGCGCGCGCCGAGTCCGCCACCGCGTAGGGCGAGACCAGCGGCGCCCCGCTTTCGCGCAGCAGGCCGGCCGCGGCCGCGGTCGTGCCCGAGCCCACGCAGCCGAAGAAGGCAAACACCTTGTGCTCGTCGAGCAGCTTGCGGTAGTTCGCCACCGCGCGGTCGGGCTTCAGGTCGTCGTCCAGGGAGACGAGTCGCAGCCTGCGCCCGTGGATGCCACCCTGTTCGTTGGCGTCGTTGAACGCCAGTTGGGCGCCGGACAGGAACACCTTGACCGGTACCCCCAGCGGCCCTTCGAGAATGCCGGTCTGGCCCAGCAGGATCTCGTTGTCGCTCACGCCCGGCTCGGCCCGAGCCGTCACCGGCAGCACCGCGGCCGCCGCTGCAGTGGCGAGAAAGGCACGTCTGCGCATCACCTTGTCACCTTCTCCATTGATTACTTCCAGTAACAAAATCGAGTGTTGGGGATGCGCAGCGGTCGTCGCTCAGGGGTTATCCCTCAGGCCCCAGGGCAGGCCCGGACCAAACGGAAATATTCCTCGCTGGCGCCGTGGTGCCGTGCGATGAACGCGCGAGGAGTACAGGACGGCCCTTGAGCTGGGTCAAGCCGGTGACGCCCCCGTCGCTCAGACGCGACGATGCCGGGCGACCTTCTGCAGCAGCTCGAACAGTATCGCGCGCTCGCCGTCGCTCAGGTGCCGCAGCACCTCGTGCTCCATCGTCAGCGAGACCTCGTGCGCCTTGCGTGCCAGGATCGCGCCCTTGCGCGTCAGCAGCACATGCTGCGAGCGGCGGTCGGTTTCGCTGCGCACCCGGGTGACCAGCCCCCGCTCGGCCAGGCGGTCGAGCAGGATCGTGATGTTGGGCGCGGACACCGCGAGCGCCTGCGAGAGCTGCTTCTGCGTGACGTTCTCGTTGCTGTTGAGCAGCATCAGGATGGTGAACTCGACCGGCCGCAGTTGCAGCGGCTGCCCGATGCACTTGAAGAAGACCTTCTTGATGGGCACGTCCGCCTGGGCCAGGTGGTAGCCCAGGACGTGGCTCAGGCTGGACTGGTCCAGCCCGTGGGCGACGCTATCGGACTTGGTGTTCGGCATGGCGCCGCCAGTGTAGTCCGCCTCGCGGACCGGGGGCTGGAGGGCCGGCTGGCCTTGCAAGGTCGTCATGGCTGCGGCAGCGGTGGCAGCGCCACCCCGCGGGTCTGGACCCGGGCCAGCGCCGGGTGGATGTCGGGCAGCAACCAGTCCAGGCCGAAGCCGGTGCAGCGCCGCTTGCGTTCGTACCATGCCTCCTGGCGTCCATGCGCGACGCGGGCGCTGCGCAGCCAGGCCCAGCCCAGCAGCAACAGGCCGGTCGCCTGCAACAGGTCCTCGGCCACTCGCCAGGGCAGCTCCGCATCGGAACCGGCATCGTCGGCCAGCCGGCGGGTGGCGTCGCACCAGCCGTCGAGGGCCTGCCGCACCGCGCGCGCATGGGTCGCGAGCGCGGGTTGCGGCAGGCTGACGGCGAGCTCCTCCTCCACGATCCCTGCCACGGCCTGGACGGCGCCAGCCCCGTCCGGCAACAGCTTGCGCACCACCAGGTCGATCGCCTGGATCTCGTTGGTGCCTTCGTAAATCATCGCGATGCGGGCATCGCGCACGTGCTGCTCGATGCCCGTCTCGTGGACGTAGCCATGCCCGCCCCAGACCTGCAGCGCCAGGCTGCTGCCCTCGAAGCCCAGCCGGGTGAACAGGGCCTTGACCACCGGCGTCAGCACCGGCAGCAGGCGCGCCGCGCGCTCACGGCGCACCGGGTCGGGATGGTGCTCGCTCTCGTCGAGCAGCTGTGCGGCCCAGTAGCCCAGCACGCGCAGGCCTTCGGTCCAGGCCGCGAGCGTCCACAGGGTGCGGCGCATCGCGGGGTGGGCGGCGATCGGGTCCGCCTCCGCATCCGGCGCGGAACGCTGCGGCGCGCGCATCTGGTGCCGCTCGTGGGCGTAGCGCAGCGCGTTCTGCGTCGCGATCTCCAGGTGGCCCAGGCCCTGCAACCCGACCTGCAGGCGTGCGGCGTTCATCATCACGAACATCGCCGCCAGCCCCCGGTGCGGCTCGCCGACCAGCCAGCCGGTCGCGCCCTCGAAGCGCATCATGCAGGTGGCACTGCCCTTGATGCCCATCTTCTTCTCGATGCCGTCGCAGCGCACGCGGTTGGGCGTGCCGTCGGGCAGCACCTTCGGCACCAGCACCAGCGACAGCCCGCGTGTGCCAGGCGGTGCGTCGGGCAGCCGGCACAACACCAGGTGCACGATGTTGTCGGTCAGGTCGTGCTCGCCGCCGGAGATGAAGATCTTGCTGCCGCTCACCTGCACCGAGCCGTCAGGCCGGGGCACCGCCTTCGTGCGCAGCAGGCCCAGGTCCGAGCCGGCATGGGCCTCGGTCAGGCACATCGTCGCCAGCCATTCGCCGCTGACCACGTGCCGCAGGTAGCGCTGCTGCAGCTCGGCGCTGCCATGGGCCTTGAGGCATTCGTACGCCCCGTGCGCCAGGCCCGGGTACATGGCCCAGGCGTGGTTGGCCGCGTGCAGCATCTCGTACAGCGCGACGTTGAGCAGCTGCGGCAGCCCCTGCCCGCCCCAGGCCGGGTCGCAGGCCAGCGCCGGCCAGCCGCCATCGACGAAGGTGCGGTAGGCCTCGCGGAACCCGGACGGCGTCGTCACGCGCCCGTCGTCCCAGCGGCAGCCCTGCAGGTCCCCCCCGGCGTTGAGCGGCGCGAGCACCTCGCTGGCGAACGCGGCCGCCTGCTCGAGCACCTGGGCAGCGGTGCCGGCATCCAGCTCGGCAAACACCGGCGTCTCGCGCCAGGCCGCGGGCGCGTCCAGCACCTCCTCGATCACGAAGCGCATGTCGCGCAGCGGGGCGCGGTACGGCAGTCCGCTCATCGGCGGGCTCCGAGGTAGGTCTGCACCACGCGCGGGTCGCGCGCCAGTTGCGCCGCCGGGGCCTCGAGCACGATCTCGCCGGTCTCCAGCACGTAGCCGTGGTCGGCCACCTCCAGCGCCGCGCGCGCGTTCTGCTCGACCAGCAGGATGGTCACGCCGGTGGAACGCAGCCGCTCGATGATGCGGAAGATCTCCTTGACGATCAGCGGTGCCAGCCCCAGGCTCGGCTCGTCGAGCATCAGCAGCTGCGGCCGACCCATCAGCGCGCGGCCGATCGCCAGCATCTGCCGCTCGCCGCCCGACAGCGTGCCGGCCAGCTGCATGCGGCGCTCCTTCAGGCGCGGGAAGATGTCGTACACCTGCTCCAGGTCCGCGTCGGCACGCCCAGGGCCGAGCGCGCCGCGCAGGCCCTGCTGCAGCCGCCAGCTGCCCAGACGCAGGTTGTCCTCCACCGGCATGCTGGCGAACAGGGCCCGGGTTTCCGGCACCAGGGCGATGCCGCGCTCCACCCGCTGTTCCAGGCTCAGCGCGCCGATTTCCTCGCCCGCATAGCGGACCGAGCCGCGCGAGGGCAGCACTCCCATCAGCGCGTTGAGCAGCGTCGACTTGCCGGCCCCGTTCGGGCCGATCACGGTCACCACCGAACCGCGGGCCGCCTCGAGCGTCAGCCCGGACAGCACCTCGGCCTTGCCGTAGCCTGCATGCAGGCCCTGCACTTGCAGCAACGTCTCCACGTCGTCGTTCTCCATGCCCGCGGCGCTGCGGCGGCCCGTCACGGCCGCGGCGCCGGCGGACGGTCCTTCAATGCTCGGTGCCCAGGTAGGCCGCGCGCACCAGCGGACTGGCCTGCACTTCGGCGGGGGTGCCCTCGAGCAGCTTGTTGCCGAACTCCATCACGACGATGCGTTCGGTCAGGTTCATCACGAAGTCCATGTCGTGCTCGACCAGCAGCAGGCTCATGCCTTCGGCGCGCAGCTGCCGCAGCACGCTGGCCAGTGCCTGCTTCTCCTGGTGCCGAAGGCCGGCGGCCGGTTCGTCGAGCAGCAGCAGGGTCGGGTCCGTGGCAAGCGCGCGGGCGATCTCCATCAGGCGCTGCTGGCCAAGCGGCAGGTTGCCGGCCAGCTCGTGCATCTGGGCGGCCATGCCGATGCGCTGCAGCTGGCGCTCTGCCTCCTTGAACAGGCGGCGCTCCTCGTCGCGGTCCAGGCGCAGCATCGCGCGCGCGCAGCCGGCGCTGCTGCGCAGGTAGCCGCCCAGGGCCACGTTCTCCAGCACGCTCATCTCGGGCACCATGCGCACGTGCTGGAAGGTGCGCGACATGCCGCGCCGCGCGATCTCGCGGCTGGGCAGGCCGTCGACACGCTGCCCATACAGCCAGACCTCGCCGCCGCTCAGGCTCAGCACGCCGGAGATCAGGTTGAAGGTGGTGGTCTTGCCCGCGCCGTTCGGCCCGATCAGGCCGACGATCTCGCCGGCGCGCACCTCGAAGCTGACGTCGTTGACCGCCACCAGGCCGCCGAACTGCTTGCGCACCGAACGCACCTCCAGCAACGGCTCGCCCGGGCGGGGCTTGGGACGCTCGGGCAGCGGCGCGGCGTCGGCCCAGTCGCGCCGGCGCGGCTCGCGCGGCAGCCAGCGCGCGAAGCTGGGCCACAGGCCCTGCGGGGCGTACTTGAGCATCAGCACCAGCACGATGCCGAACACGATGATCTCGTAGTTGCCGCTGGTGCCGATCAACCTGGGCAGCAGCACCTGCAGCTGGTCCTCGACCAGCTTGACCACCGCGGCACCGCTGAACGCGCCCCAGACGCTGCCCACCCCGCCGACCACGGCCATGAACAGGTACTCGATGCCCCACTTGATGCCGAACGGCGACGGGTTGACGGTGCGCTGGAAGTGCGCGAACAGCCAGCCGGACACGCCGGCGTACAACGCGGCGATCAGGAAGATGATGACCTTGTAGCGGTAGGTCGACACGCCCATCGCCTCGGCCATCGTGGTGGCGCCCTTGAGCGCGCGGATCGCGCGGCCGGGCCGCGAGTCGAGCAGGTTCACCACGCCGATCGCCCCCAGCAGGGCCACGCCCCAGATGAGGTAGTACAGCCGCCGCCCCGGGGCCAGGTCCCAGCCGAACAGCTGCAACGAAGGAATGCCCAGCAGCCCGTCGTACTTGCCCAGCCACTCCATGTTGGCCATCGTGTAGTTCAGCGCCAGGCACCAGGCGATGGTGGCCAGCGGCAGGTAGTGGCCGCTCATGCGCAGCGTGATCCAGCCGAGCACCAGTGCGCCCAGCGCGGTCAGCGCCAGGCCCACCAGCAGCGTCAGCCAGGGCGACACGCCCCAGGCGGTGGTCAGGTAGGCGCTGGTGTAGGCGCCGATGCCGACGAAGGCCGCCTGCCCGAACGAGGTCAGGCCGCCCACGCCGGTGAGCAGCACCAGGCCGAGTACCACGGTGGCATACAGGCCGATGTAGTTGAGCTGCGTGACCCAGAACTCGGGGATCGGCAGCAAGGGCAGCACCGCCATCACCACAGCAAAGCCGGCGATGCCGAGGCTTTGCAGGCTCCAGCGACGCGCACCGGGTGCTGCGGTGGTGACGGGATCGCTGGCGGGACGGCTGGACATGGAAGGCTCCGCGGGTCTCATTCTTCCTCGATGTGGGGGTCGCGCCAGGAGCGCCACAGCAGCACGGGCAGGATGAAGGTGAACACGATCACTTCCTTGAACGCGCTGGCCCAGAAAGAGCTGAAGGCTTCGAGCACGCCGACGATCATCGCGCCGGCCAGCGCCGCCGGGTAGCTCGCCAGCCCCGCGAACACCGCCGCCACGAAGCCCTTGAGGCCGATCAGGAAGCCGCTGTCATAGAAGATCGTGGTGGTCGGCCCGATCAACAGCCCGGACAGCGCCCCGATGAAGGCCGCCATCGTGAACGACAACCGCCCGGCACCGTTGCTCGAGATGCCCATGAGCCGCGCCCCGAGCCGGTTGACCGCGGTGGCGCGCAGGGCCTTGCCCGCCAGGCTGCGCTCGAAGAACAGCCACAGCCCGACGATCAGCGCGGCGGTGGCCGCGAAGATGATGAGGGTCTGGCCGCTCAGGCTCAGCGCGCCGAGCGAGAAGCGCTCGTCCCAGAAGCCCGGGTTGCGGAAGCCCTCGGCACCGAAGAACAGCAGCCCCAGGCCGGTGAGCGCGAAGTGCACGCCGACCGAGACGATCAGCAGCACCAGCACGCTCGCGTCGGCCAGGCTCTGGTAAGCCAGGCGGTAGATCAGCGACCCGAACGGCGTCACCAGGGCCAGCGTCAGCAGCGCCTGCACCAGCAGCGACGGGCGCTGCGGGGCCAGCCACAGCGTCAACAGCGACACGGCCACCGGCCAGGCAAGCGTGCGCAGCGCCTGCAAGGCGATGCGCCGCATGCCCTGCCTGCCGCGCACCCCGTCCACCGCGTCGAGCACGGCAACCGCCACGGCCATCGCCAGCAGGAACCACACCGTGCCCGGCACCTGGCCGAGCTGCATCATGCCCACCGTCAGCGCCGCGAACGCGACGTACTCGCCCTGCGGGATGTAGATCACCCGCGTGACCGCGAACACCAGCACCGTGGCCATGGCCAGCAGCGCATAGATCGCTCCGTTGGTCACGCCATCCAGCAACAGGATGCTCGCGATCGAAAAGTCCATGTTCGTTTTCATCCTTGCGGGCCCGCCCAAGGCGGCACCCCGACACGACCGACGAGCCGGGCGGGGCGCCCGGCTTCGTGCGGCCGGCCGCACCGGGACGCCCGCCCCGACGCGCGGCGGGCGTGCCCGGCGCCGCGCCTGACCGGCCTGCGGTCAGGCGCCGGCGACCGGCCGGCTGCGCCCGGTCACTGCTCCACCTTCCAGTCGCCGTTGACCACCTTCATGACCACGGCACTGTCGTTGGTGAAGCCCCAGTGGTCGTCCGGCTTGAAGTGCAGCACCCCTTGCGACGCGGCGACCGGGCCGACCGACTCGATCGCGTCGCGCAGCGCGGCGCGGAACTCCTTGGTGCCCGGCTTGGCCTTCTTCAACGCCTCCGGCACGGCGCGCTCCAGGATCAGCAGCGCGTCGTAGGTGTGGGCGCCGAACTGGTTGCGCGAGCCGGCGCCGTAGAGCTTCTCGTAGCCCTGCACGTACTTCAGCGCTTCCTTCTTCGACGGGTGGCTCTCGGGCAGCTGCTCGGCCACGGTGGCGGGGCCGGAGACGACGAAAGCGCCCTCGACGTCCTTGCCGCCCACGCGCACCAGGTCACGAGAGGCGGCGGCGTGGGTCTGGTAGATCTTGCCCTTGTAGCCGCGCTCGACCACCGCGCGGTGCGGCATCGCCGCGCCGGAACCCGAGGCCACGATCAGCATGGCGTCCGGATTGGCCGAGACCAGCTTCAGGGCCTGGCCGGTGACGCTGGTGTCGGTACGCTGGAAGCGCTCCACCGCCACCAGCTTGATGCCGGCCGGCTCGGCCTTGGCGGTGAAGTCCTTCAGCCAGGTCTCGCCATAGGCGTCGGTGTAGCCGAGGAAACCCACGGTCTTGACGCCCTGCTTCTTCATGTGCTCGACCATGGCGTGGGCCATCACGGCCGACGAGTGCGCCATGCGGAACGACCAGGTGTCCTTGCCGGGCGGCAGCGGGATCGGCGACATCGCCAGCTGCGGCGTCTGGGCCTCGGCCGCGACGTCGGCCACCGCGACCGCCACCGGCGTGGCCGCCGAGCCGATGATCAGGTCCACCTTCTCCTCGGTGACCAGCCGGCGCGCGTTCTTGACGCCGTTGGCGGGGTCGGTCGCGTCGTCCAGCACGGTCAGTTTGACCTTCTCGCCGGCGATCGTGTCGGGCCACAGCTTGAATCCGTTGTTCACCGGAATGCCCAGGCCCGAGGCCGGTCCGGTCAGCGGCAGGACGACGCCGATGTTGAGGTCGGCATGCGCAACACCAGCCGCCAGCGTGGCGAACAGGGTCACGACAAGTTGCTTGAGGGCTGGTCGCTTCATGGCTTGTCTCCGTGGTTGTCGTTGGAAAAAGAAGAAGAAACCGCTCAGCGTGGCGGCAGGCGCAATGCGCCGTCGAGCCGGATCACCTCGCCGTTGAGCGAGGGATTGGCAAGGATGTGGGCCGCCAGCTGTGCGAACTCCTGCGGCTTGCCCAGGCGTTTGGGGAACGGGATCGATGCCGCCAGCGACTGCTGCACCTCCTCGGGCAGCTGGTACAGCAGCGGCGTGAGGAACAGCCCCGGCGCGATCGTGCACACCCGCACGCCGTGCTGCGCCAGGTCGCGTGCCAGCGGCAGCGTCAGCGACACCAGCCCGCCCTTCGAAGCGGCATAGGCCTCCTGGCCGACCTGGCCGTCGAAGGCCGCCACCGAGGCGGTGCAGACGATCACGCCGCGCTCGCCGTCTTCCAGCGGCTCGGTGGCGACCATCTCGGCAGCCGCCAGGCGGATCACGTTGAAGGTGCCCACCAGATTGACGTCGATGATGCGCTTGAAGTCCTCCAGCGGCATCGGCTTGCCGTCCTTGCCGACCACCCGGCGCGCCCCGCCGATGCCCGCAACGTTCAGCAAGGCACGCAGCGGGCCATGCGCCTCCCGCGCCGCGGCCAGGGCGTTTTCCACGCTCGCGCTGTCGGTGATGTCGCACGCCAGCGCCAGTGCGCCGACCTCGGCCGCGACCTGCTGCGCCGCCTGCGCGTTCACGTCGAGCACCGCGACGCGCGCACCCAGGCGCGCCAGCTCGCGTGCGGTCTCGGCCCCCAGGCCGGAGCCGCCGCCGGTCACGACGACCGATCGTCCCTGCACGTTCATGCCAGCACCTCCGACGTACGCGGCAGCAGCACCGACGGGTTGCCGATGCCGCCCTCATAGAGCGCGTCGACGACCGCTGCCCGATGCGTCAGCACCGCACGCTGGTTGATCGATCCCTTGTCGGTGATCTCGCCGCGGTCGATCGACGGCGGCTCCTCCAGCACCCAGGCCCGGGCCACCCGGTTGGCGCTGCCGGTGCCTTCGTTCCAGAGCCGGTCCAGCAGTTCCTGGAAGAAGCCGCGCACCTCGGGATGCTGCAGCACCTGCGACACCGGCACGTCGGCCCCCATCCGGGCACGCTTGCGGCATTCGTCGACGCGCGGGAACACCAGCATGCCCACCTCGTTGCGGTTCAGGCCGGTGATCACCACGTCCTGCACCAGCGGCGCGCCCATCGCGATGATCTTCGCGCGCAACGGGCCCACGCTGACGAAGGTGCCGGTGGCCAGCTTGAAGTCCTCGGCGATGCGGCCGTCGAACATCAGCCCCTTCTGCGGGTCGGCCGGGTCGACGAACTTCACTGCATCGCCGGTGCGGTAGTAGCCCTCCTCGTCGAAAGCCTCGGCGGTGAGCTGCGGCTCGCGCCAGTAGCCCGGCATCACGTTCGGCCCGCGGAAGCGCACCTCCACCTTCCCTTCCAGCGGCACCAGCTTGACCTCCACGCCCGGGCACGGCAGGCCGATGTGGCCCGACTGGATGCCCGGACGCAGCGCGAACATGCACGACGGCGCGGTCTCGGTCATGCCCAGCCCGGTCATCATCGGGATGCGCTCGCCCACCGTCTGCTCCGCCAGGCGGTGCAGCTGGTCCCACACCGGCTGCGACAACCCCGCTCCCGAATAGAAGAAGGCCTTGACGCGCCGGAACAGGCTCTCGCGCAGCACGCGGTCCTCCTCCATCGCCGCGGCGATCTCCTCGAAGCCCTTGGGCACGTTGAAGTAGATCGTCGGCGAGATCTCGCGCAGGTTGCGCAGCGTCTCGTGGATGCCCGCCGGGGTCGGCCGGCCGTCGTCGATGTAGAGCGTGCCGCCGTTGTAGAGCGTGATGCCCACGTTGTGGTTGCCGCCGAAGGTGTGGTTCCAGGGCAGCCAGTCCACCAGCACCGGCGGCTCGTCGGTCAGGAAGGCCAGGCTCTGCGCCAGCATCTGCAGGTTGGCGCACATCATCCGGTGCGTGTTGATCACCCCCTTGGGCGTCTTGGTCGAGCCCGAGGTGAACAGGAACTTGACGATGGTGTCCGGCCCGACCTGCTCGTGCGCCGCCTGCACCGCCGCGCCGGGCGGGGTCGCGAGCAGCGCCTCGAACGGCGTCGTGCGGCGGCCGGGCACCTCGCCCTCGGTCAGCACCACCTCGACGTCCGGCGCCACGCAGGCCTCGATCGCGCGGGCATAGGCGTCGCCGCGCGACGCGAACACCAGACCGGGGGTGAGCTTCCCGATGATGTGGCGCAGCTTGCCGAAGTCCTGCGAGATCAGCGAGTACGCCGGCGAGATCGGCGCGAACGGCACGCCGGCCCACATCGCCCCGAACGCCAGGGTCAGGTGCTCCAGGTCGTTCTCGGACAGGATCACCACCGGCCGCTCGGGCGACAGGCCGCGTTCGAGCAGCGCCTGGCCGACCGCCTGCGCGCGCTGCAGCATCTCGCGGTAGCTGATGTGCACCCAGTCGCCGCCCTTGTGGCGTCGTGCGGCAAAGGTGCGGTCCGGGGCGACCCGGGCCCAGTGTTCCAGCCGGTCGGTGAGCCGCCGCGGGTACTCGCCCAGCGGCTCGGTGGAGCGCAGTTCGAAGATGCCTCCCGGACGCTCGGTGACCACGGCTTCCAGGCAGCCGCCGATACGCGCGGCTCGATAGATCGGTGCGGTGCTCATGACTGCTGCGACTTGGTGACCTTGCCTGCCTTGCCCTCGAGGAACGCGCGCATGCGCTCCTTCGCCGCCGGATCCCCCTGGGCAATGGCAGCCATCAACGATTCGACGAACAGGCCTTCCGGCTGCGACATTTCGGCGATGCGGGGCAACGCGTGCAGCACCGCGTAGTTGGACAGCGGCGCGTTGCCCGCGATGCGGTGCGCCAGCTCCATGGCCTTGGCCACGCCCTGGCCGCCCCCCACGCGGTACTGCGACAGGCCGGTCTGCTGGCCTTCGTCGGCATCGAGCACCCGCCCGGTCAGCATCATGTCCATCATGCGGGCCACGCCGATCAGCCGCGGCACCCGGGCCGAGCCGCCGCCGCCCACGAACAGGCCGCGCTGGCCCTCGGGCAGGGCGTAGTAGGTGCTGTCCTCGGCGACGCGGATGTGGGCCGAGCTGGCCAGCTCCAGCCCGCCGCCGACCACCGCGCCGTGCAGCACCGCGATCACCGGCACGCGGCCGAACTGGATCTGGTCGAAGGCCGCATGCCACATGCGCGAATGCACGATGCCCTCGGCGACGCTGCGGTCGGACAGCTCGGACAGGTCCAGCCCCGCGCAGAAGTGCTCCCCGGCGCCGCTCAGCACCACGGCGCAGATCTCCTGCGGCAGGTTCACGAAGCAGGTGTGCAGCTGCGCGATCAGGTCGTCGTTGATCGCGTTGCGCTTGGCGGGCCGGTTCAGCCGGACATGGGCCACCGGGCCGTCGACCTGGATCTGCAGCAGGTCGAACCGGTGAGGAAAGTCGGAGATTGAGCTCATGGATGCTTGGAGTCGGCGCGAATCGTTATTGATATTAAGTAAATGCCGATTCCAGGGACCTGGGACTAACCCGCAGCAGGCTTGCACGATCCTCCGTGGTGAGTCAGGTAAAACCCTGACTTCATGGGTCAAACCGGGGTCCCGCCCAGGGGATGCGGTGACACGATATCCGTTAAATGATTTAATCAATGCAGATCGCAACGACCGGCCATCCCGGAGCCGCCCATGAAGCTCGAGAACCTGATCGCCATCGACATGCACACGCACGCGGAGGTGTCGTGCTGGAACCCGTTCGACAACTACGGGGAGGAGTTCGACCGGGCCGCGGACAAGTACTTCAAGTCCAACCGGCGCCCCACGATCGAGGAGACGGTGCAGTACTACCGCGAACGCCGCATCGGCCTGGTGATGTTCACGGTCGACGCCGAGGCACAGATCGGCCGCCGCCGCATCCCCAACGAGGAGATCGCCGAAGCCGCGCAGAAGAACAGCGACATGATGATGGCCTTCGCCAGCATCGACCCGCACAAGGGCAAGATGGGGGCACGCGAGGCGCGCCGCCTGATCACCGAGTACGGCGTCAAGGGCTTCAAGTTCCACCCCACGGTGCAGGGCTTCTACCCCTATGACCGGATGGCCTGGCCCATCTACGAGGTGATCGCCGAACACCGGATGCCGGCCATCTTCCACAGTGGCCACTCGGGCATCGGCTCGGGCATGCGCTGCGGCGGCGGGCTGCGCCTGGAGTACTCCAATCCGATGCACCTGGACGACGTGGCGATCGCCTTCCCCGACATGCAGATCGTCATCGCGCACCCGTCCTGGCCCTGGCAGGACGAGGCGCTGTCCGTGGCCATGCACAAGCCCAACGTCTGGATCGACCTGTCCGGCTGGAGCCCGAAGTACTTCCCGCCGCAGCTGGTGCAGTACGCCAACACGCTGCTCAAGGACCGCGTGCTGTTCGGCTCGGACTTCCCGCTCATCACGCCGGACCGCTGGATGAAGGACTTCCAGGAAGCCGGCTTCCGGCCCGAGGTGCATCCGCTGATCCTGAAGGACAACGCGGCGCGCCTGCTGGGCCTGCAGCCGGCGGCCGGCTGAAGCCTGCCGGCCTGCACCCCGCCACATGACGAGAAGAGGAGACAAGCCGATGTTCCCGAAGAACGCCTGGTACGTGGCCTGCACGCCCGACGAGATCGACGGCAAGCCGCTGGGACGCACCATCTGCAACGAACCGATCGTCTTCTTCCGCGGCCCGGAGGGCCAGGTCGTCGCGCTGGAGGACTTCTGCCCGCACCGGGGCGCGCCGCTGTCGCTCGGCCGCGTGGTCGACGGCAAGCTGGTGTGCGGCTACCACGGCCTGCAGATGGGCTGCGACGGCCGCACGGTGGCCATGCCCAACCAGCGCGTACGCGGCTTCCCGCCGGTGCGCAGCTACCCGGCCGTCGAGCGCTACGGCTTCATCTGGGTCTGGCCCGGCGACCCGGCGCAGGCCGACCCGGCCAGGATCCACCACCTGCACTGGGCCGGCCACCCCGAGTGGGCCTACGGCGGCGGGCTCTACCACATCCGCTGCGACTACCGGCTCATGATCGACAACCTGATGGACCTCACGCACGAGACCTACGTGCACGCCGACAGCATCGGCCAGAAGGAGATCGACGAGACCACGCCGACCACCCACGTCGAGGGCGACGAGGTCGTCACCAGCCGCTTCATGAACAACATCAGCGCCCCGCCCTTCTGGCGCATGGCGCTGCGCGGCGCAGGCCTGCCCGAGGACCAGCCGGTGGACCGCTGGCAGATCTGCCGCTTCAGCCCGCCCAGCCACGTGATGATCGAGGTCGGCGTCGCGCTGGCCGGCCGCGGCGGCTACCACGCCGACAACAAGGACAAGGTCTACAGCATCGTGGTGGACTTCCTCACCCCCGAGACCGAGAACACGATGTGGTACTTCTGGGGCATGGCGCGCCACTTCAAGCCCGACGATCCGGAGCTCACCGAAGCCATCCGCAAGGGCCAGGGCAAGATCTTCAGCGAAGACCTCGAGATGCTGGAGCGCCAGCAGCGCAACCTCGAGCACTGGCCCGACCGCCAGCTGCTCGCGCTCAACATCGACGCCGGCGGCGTGCAGTCGCGCCGCGTGATCGAGCGCCTGATCGCCGCCGAACGCGCCGGCGCGACGGCCGGGGCCGCTGCATGAGCGAGGCCACGCCCACCCTGCAGGTGCGGGTGGCGGCCCGGACGGTCGAGGCGCAGGACATCTGCAGCTTCGAGCTGGTCGCGGCCGACGGCGGCACGCTGCCCGCGTTCACGGCCGGCGCGCATGTCGAGGTCGAGATCGCCCCCGGCCTGGTGCGGCCCTACTCGCTGTGCAACGACCCGGCCGAGCGCCACCGCTACCTGATCGCCGTGCGGCGCGAGCCGGCCTCGCGCGGCGGCTCGCAGGCCCTGCACGAGCGCGTGCAGGTCGGCGACCGCCTCACGGTCAGCGCCCCGCGGAACCGCTTTCCGCTGGCCGCGGACGGCGGTCCCAGCCTGCTGCTGGCCGGCGGCATCGGCATCACGCCGCTGCTCGCGATGGCCGAGCAGCTGGCGCGCGACGGCCAGCCCTTCGAGCTGCACTACTGCGCCCGCTCGCCCGCGCACGCGGCGTTTGCCGCACGCATCGCCGCCTCGCGCTTTGCCGGGCAGGTGCGCTTCCACTACAGCAGCGGCCCCGGGGCGCAGCGGCTGGACCTTGGCGCCCTGCTCGCCCGCGTGCCGACCGACACGCACCTCTACGTCTGCGGGCCGCTGCGCCTGATCGACGAAGCCCTGGCGCTCGCCCGCGCGCGCGGCTGGGATGCGTCCCGGCTGCACCACGAGTACTTCAGCGCCGAAGTCGCGCCTTCGGCCGGCGACGGCGCGTTCGAGGTGGAACTCGCCCGCACCGGCCGCGTGATCGCGGTGCCCGGCGACCAGACCGTCACGCAGGCGCTGAGCGCGGCCGGCATCTTCGTGCCCACCTCCTGCGAACAGGGCGTGTGCGGCACCTGCCTCACGCGCGTGCTCGACGGCATCCCCGACCACCGCGACCTCTACCTCACCCCCGAGGAACAGGCGGCGAACGACCAGTTCACGCCCTGCTGCTCGCGCGCGAAGACGCCGCGGCTGGTGCTGGACCTGTAGCGCGCCGCAGCGGGCACCAGCGGACCGCCTGCACGCCGGACATGGGGAAAGGCTGGGCTGGCACCCGTCATGCAGGAGCGCCGTTTACAAAATGACGCAAAATCCGCGCGATGCAGTTTGGTCCTCCCCTCGCCCGGCTGGCGACGTCCGCCCTGCTGGCCCTTCCCCTCGCCGCCTTGCTCCAAGGCTGCCAGCCGGCCGAAGATGAAGCCATGCGCCGCCAGGCCGCGTGCCACTCCGCCGAGATGGACGACGCGCTGTTCAAGTACACCTACGCGGCGGTCTCGATGGCCAAGCAGGGCCAGCTCACGCGGGAGAAGCAGGGCTGGTACCTCGACCACCGCACCCGGCGCCTGCCCGAACACATCCGCGACGACTGGGCGCGCGCCACGGCGGCAACGCTGGCGCAGCTGCAACTGTTCCGCGGCGACGGTTCCTGGGACGACACGCTCAAGGTCGTTGCGCACACGAAGCAGCTGTACCTGGGCGCCTGAGGCCCTGAGACCACGAATCGGTCCTGCCGCCCTCGACACGAACATCCCGCGCCAGTGCCGCGGGCACCCATCCACCGCAGCCATTGGGCCCCGCGAGGCCGCGGCGCCGAGGACAAAAGAAAAGGCCCTCGCAAGGAGGGCCTTCGTTATCTGGGGTGGCTGATGGGACTCGAACCCACGACAACCAGAATCACAATCTGGGACTCTACCAACTGAGCTACAGCCACCGAAGAGTCAGAGATTATAGCGTGCTTGCCTCAAGTTGTGCCAGCGTCGTGAAAGCTTGCGCGATCACTGCACCGAAGCGCCGTCGCCGCGGTAGCTGATCTCGACCTTGTAGCGCTTCTTCAGCATCTCGTAGTAGGCGTCGGCCTCCACGGCCGACCAGGCCTGGCGGTACTCGTCGTCGAGCTTGCGGCCGCCGGGCAGCTCGGCGCGACCGGCCAGCTTGTTGACCTTCACGACCGCGTAGCCCTGCTCGCCCAGGTCCACGCCCACCCAGGCGGGCAGCTGTTCGGGATCGGCCTTCAGCGCGGCGTCGATCACCTGGCGCGGCAGCTGCTGCGGCTGCACGCGCGAGACGGTGACGGGCGAGCGCAACTGGGCGCTGTCCGGCGCGGCCTTCCAGGCGGCCAGCTGGCCCTCGCCGTCCTGGCGCGCCGCGGCAGCGGCCTGCTGGGCGATCACGCGCTCGCGCACGCGGTCCTTCACCTCCTCGAAGGGCAGCGTGCGCGCCGGCACGTGCTCGAGCACGCGCGCAGCCGCCAGCTGGTTCGGGCCGATCTCGACGGCCTTGGTGTTGCGCTTGCTGCGCACGGCCTCTTCGTCGAACACGGCTTCCAGGAAGCGCGGGTTGGCCAGCGGGCCCTGGGCGTCGACGCCGGGCTCGCGGGTGAGGTTCTGCGCGGTGCGCACCTCGAGCTTGAGCTTCTCGGCCACCGGCGCAAGGCTGTCGTCCTGCTCGTAGACCAGGTTGCTGAATTGCTCGGCCGCCTCGGCGTACTCCTGCTGGGCCAGCTGCTTGCGCACGTCCTCCTCGATCTGCGCGCGCACCGCCTCGAAGGGCTTCTTGTCGCCGCCGCGCACTTCGTGCAGGCGGATGATGTGGTAGCCGAAGTCGGTCTCGACCACGTCGCTGATCTCGCCCGGCTTCATCGCGAACACGGTGTCGGCGAACGGCTTGACCATCGCGCTGCGGCCGAAGAAGCCCAGGTCGCCGCCGTTGCCCTTGGAGCCGGGATCGTCGGAGTGCTGCTTCGCAACCTCGGCGAAGCGCGCCGGGTTCTGCTTCACCTCGGCCAGCAGCTGTTCGGCCTTGGCCTTGGCGGCCTGGCGCTTCTCGGCCGGATCACTGGCCGCGGACTGCACCAGGATGTGGCTGGCGTGGCGTTCTTCCGGCGTCGCGTAGAGCGACTCGTTCTGCGTGTAGTACTCGCGCAGCTTGTCTTCCGGCACGCTGATGCCGCGCTTGACGGTTTCCAGGTCGAGCACGGCGTATTCGATGCTGACCTGCTCAGGCTGCTGGAACAGCGTCGCGTTCGCCGGGTTGTCGTAATACGCCTTCAGCTCTTCCTCGCTCGGGTCGATGCGGCCGGTGTACTCCTTGGCATCGAAGAGCGCGACCTGGATTTCGCGCTGCTGCAGGAAGGCATCCAGCGCGGCATCGGTCACGCCCTGGCCTGCGACGGTGCTCTGCGAGACGCCCTGCATCACCTGGCGCAGCGAGTATTCGCGGCGCAGGCTTTCGGTGAACATGGCCGGCGTCATGCCGCGCATGGCCAGCAGGTCGCGGTTGAGCGTGCCGTCGGCGTTGCGCAGGAAGGCCAGCTGCGGATCGGTCTGGAACAGGCGCTGCAGGCGCACGTCGTCGGTGACCAGGTGCATGTCGGCCATCGCTTCGGCCATCACGCGCTGGCGCACCAGGGCCTCCAGCGTCTCGCGCTTCATCTCCGGCGTGTCGAGCAGCTTGATGTCCAGGCCCGGCATCTGCTGGCGGATGCGCTCGATCTGTTCGCGATGCGCGGCATCCAGCTCGGCGGCACTGATGGGCTTGCCGGCCACCCGGGCCACTTCGTTGGCCCCTTCGCGGAACTGGGTGTAGCCCTGCACGCCGAAGAAGACGAACGAAGGAATGATCAGCAACAGCAACACGAAGAACAGGACGCGCGTGTTGTTGCGAACGAAATCGAACATGAAGAAACCTCGACCTCTGACTCGATGACCGCCCGGCAACCGGATACGCCCGCGCCTGTAAGGCTGCTGTCAGAAAAGCAGAAAAGGCGAACCGCGGTTCGCCTTGTTCACCTTGCAGTCGCGAGTGACGGGCTGCCTGGAATGTCGGGGCCCGGCTGGCCTGGCCGGATCGCCCCCGGGCGTGACGAGCGGCTAGTTTAGCCGACCTCGATGCCCGCTTTCGGTGCAGCGCCCGCAAAAACAAAAGGCCCGGAATCGCTCCAGGCCCGCTGCATCGCCGATGTCTGTCTCGTGGTGGGTGCTGACGGGATCGAACCGCCGACCTACGCCTTGTAAGGGCGCCGCTCTACCAGCTGAGCTAAGCACCCGAGACAGAACGATGCCGGGAGGGATGCGCTCCCTCCCGGCATCCGCAATCATACGTCGCTCAGTTGACCGCGTCCTTGAGCGCCTTGCCCGGACGGAACTTCGGCACCTTGGCCGCCTTGATCTTGATGACTGCGCCGGTGCGGGGGTTGCGGCCCGTGCGGGAGGCACGCTTGCTGACGGCAAAGGTTCCAAAGCCGACCAGGGAAACCGTGCCGCCCTTCTTCAGCGTGGTGCGCACGCCGCTGATCATGGCTTCGAGCGCGCGACTGGCAGCAGCCTTGGAAATGTCGGCCTGCTTGGCGATGTGCTCGATCAGTTCTGTCTTGTTCACGAAATACCCCCTCTCAAAGGTGTCTCACGGATGGATTCTGTGCGAGGTCGCGGTGCAAGAGCGCGTCGGGAAGGTCCGCAGGCAGCGCCGTCACTGCGCGACCAATTACAGCCATCGCCCTACGCAGTGTCAAGCGCGGGATTCTATGCGTATTTCACGCAGGCCCAGGGTGGTGCATGCGTGCGCGACACGGGCTCCCCCATCGGAGGGAAGGCGCGGCAGGACCGAGGGGCGAGGCCTGCCGCACCGCAGCACGATCAGGCCAGTGCCGCCTCGATCGCGCGCCCCAGGTCGCTGGTGCTCGCCTTGCCGCCCAGGTCGGGCGTGCGCGGCCCGTCGTTGGCCGGGTCGAGCACCGTCTCGATGGCCGCAAGGATCGCATCGTGCGCCTGCCGATGGCCGAGGAAGTCGAGCATCAGCGCGCCGGACCAGATCTGGCCGATCGGGTTCGCGATGTGCCGCCCGGCGATGTCCGGCGCCGAGCCGTGCACCGGCTCGAACAGCGACGGGAAGCGGCGATCCGGGTTGAGGTTGGCCGACGGCGCGATGCCGATGGTGCCGGTGCACGCCGGGCCCAGGTCGCTCAGGATGTCACCGAACAGGTTGCTCGCCACCACCACGTCGAAGTGCTCCGGCCGCTGCACGAAGTGCGCCGTGAGGATGTCGATGTGGAACTTGTCGACGCGGACCTCGGGATACGACTTCGCCATCGCCTCGACGCGCTCGTCCCAGTACGGCATCGTGATCGAGATGCCGTTGGACTTGGTGGCCGAGGTCAGGTGCTTCTTCGAGCGCGACTGCGCCAGGTCGAACGCGAACTTCAGCACACGGTCCACGCCGGTGCGGGTCATCACGGTTTCCTGGATCACCACCTCGCGGTCGGTGCCCTCGAACATGCGCCCCCCGATGCTCGAGTACTCGCCTTCGGTGTTCTCGCGCACGATCACCATGTCGATCTCGCCGGGCTGGCGCGCGCTGCCGTCGCGCCGCACCAGCGGCGAGCGGATGCCGGGCATCAGGCGCGCCGGGCGCAGGTTGACGTACTGGTCGAACTCGCGGCGGAAGCGCAGCAGCGAGCCCCACAGCGAGACGTGGTCGGGGATCTTCTCGGGCCAGCCGACCGCGCCGAAGTAGATCGCGTCATGCCCGCCGATCTGCTCCTTCCAGTCGTCCGGCAGCATCTTGCCGTGGCGCTCGTAGTAGTCCCAGCTGGAAAATTCGAACTCGTCGAAGTGCAGCGGGATGCCGAAGCGCCGTGCGGCCGCGTCGAGCACCCGCAGCCCCTCGGGCATCACTTCCTTGCCGATGCCGTCACCGGCGATCACCGCGATGCGCAGCTTGCTGCCTGCCTGGGTCATTCCGTCACTCCTGGAAAAAAGTCCTGCATCTCTTCGAGCAGCGCCTGCGGCAGCTCCTCGGCAATGTAATGGCCGCAGTCGAGCGCGCGGCCGTCGACTTCGCGCGCGCGTTCGCGCCACAGCGCCAGCACGTCGAAGTTCGCCCCCACCACGCCGCGCGCGCCCCACAGCACGCGCAGCGGCTGCTCCACGCGCCGGCCGGCGGCCATGTCGGCCCGGTCGTGCTCGAGGTCGATGGTGGCCGAGGCACGGTAGTCCTCGCAGATCGAGGCGATGGTGCCGGGCAGCGCGATGCAGCGCTCGTACTCGCGCATCGCCAGCGGGTCGAAGGCGGCCAGTCCCGCGTAGCGGCGGCCCAGCACGCTGCGCAGGTAGAACACCGGGTCGTGCCCGAGCAGGCGCTCGGGCAGCGGTGCCGGCTGGATCAGGAAGAACCAGTGCCAGTAGGCGCGCGCGAAGGCATCGCTGGTGTGCTCGTACATCGCCAGCGTCGGTGCGATGTCGAGCAGCATCAGGCGGCTGACGCGCTGCGGGCGGTCCACCGCGAGCCGGTGCGCGACGCGCGCGCCGCGGTCGTGCGCGCACACCGCATAGCGCGCGTGGCCGAGCACCTGCATCGCGTCGTCGACGGCTTCGGCCATGTGCCGCTTGCTGTGGTTGAGGTGCTGCTCGTCCGGTGCGGGCCGCCAGGAGTCGCCGTAGCCAGGCAGGTCCATCGCGATCACCGTGTGGCGCTGCGCCAGCGCCCCGGCCACACGGTGCCACATCACGTGGGTCTGGGGATGGCCGTGCAGCAGGAGCAGCGCCGGCCCGCGGCCGCCGATGCGCGCGTACACATGGGCGCCGGGGCGGCCGGGCAGTTCGATGGTGCGGGATTCGAAGCCTGCGAACATGCGCGGGATTCTGCGCCCGGGGCGCAGCGCCCACAAGCAACAATCAGGCAATCGATTCCTTCCCGGCAGGAAACACCGGGAAACCATCCCCGGGCCGGCTCGCCCCGCTCGCTCAAGCGTCGCCCTGGCCTGCCGGGGCGAGGCCCAGGTGCCGCAGCTTGTCCGGATTGCGCACCACGTAGATCGCGTGGACACGTCCGTCGCGGATGTCCAGGCTCAGGCACTGCGGCAATCCGTCGGGCTCCACGGTCACGAGGCCGGGCAACCCGTTGACCCAGGCTAGGCGCTGCACGCGCGCCGGCGCGATGAGCCCCTTGCGTGCCAGGCCGGCGTAGAAGCGCGCGACCTTCTGCCAGCCGCTCACCAGGCGCAAGGCGGCGGCGCGCCGCCCGCCGCCGTCCGAATACAGCACCACGTTCTCGGCCAGCAGGTCGCGCAGCGCCGCCACGTCGCCCTCGCGGGCCGCCCGGTTGAACGCGGACACGATGGCCGCCCCCTCCTCCACCGAGACCGGGAAGCGCGGTCGCTCGTGCCGCAGGTTGGCGCGGGCGCGCACGGCCAGCTGCCGGCAGGCGGCGGGACTGCGCTCGAGCAGCTGGGCAATCTCCGGGAAATCCATCTCGAAGATGTCGTGCAGCAGGAACACCGCGCGCTCCAGCGGCGACAGGCGCTCGAGCGCGAGCATCAGCGCGGTCGACAGGTCCTCGGCCGGCGTGGTGTCCACGCCCGTGTCCCAGTCGACCACCAGCGGCTCCGGGAGCCAGGGGCCGACGTACTCCTCGCGCTGCACGCGGGCCGACTTGAGGTGGTCCAGGCACAGGTGGGTCACCGTGCGCGCGAGGAAGGCGCGCGGATTCAGCACGCGGGCGCGATCGGCCGCCTCCCAGCGCAGGTAGGCCTCCTGCACCACGTCCTCGGCTTCGGCGACGGAGCCGAGCATGCGGTAGGCCAGCCGGAACAGCAGCCCCCGGTGGGCCAGGAAGCTCTCGGCCGCGCCTGCGGAGGGCTGCAACGCCGTGGTCGTCACGTCAGGCGGCCTCCTTTCCCACCGGGTGCACCTTGCGCAAGGCGATGCCCAGCCGGTTCCAGGCGTTGATCGTCGCGATCAGGAATGTCAGCGCCGCGGCTTCCTTCTCGTCGAAATGCTGTCGCATGGCCTCGTAGTCTGCATCCGGTGCGCCGGTTTCAGCCACCCGCGTGACGGCCTCGGTCCAGGCCAGCGCGGCGCGCTCGCGCTCGGTGTAGAGCGGCGACTCGCGCCAGGCGCTCAGCAGGTAGAGACGTTCCTCGCTTTCGCCGTCCCGGCGCGCTTCGCGGGTGTGCATGTGGACGCAGAAGGCGCAGCCGTTGATCTGCGAGGCGCGGGTCTTGACCAGGTGAGGCAGCGCCGGCTCCAGTCCGGCGGCGGCCACGCGTTCCTCCAGGGCCACCATGGCTTGCATCAGCTCGGGAACGACACGCAGGGCATCGATGCGTTGTTGCATGGCTTGCTTCTCCTTGACGGTTGGGGATGACACCCACAAGACGAAGCAGCCGCGACCAGTGTGACATCGGCGCCTGCCCGCACCACCGCATGGGACTTGCGCGCCGACCTTGCCGTCAATAATCGCCCCGGGATTCCTTCTCCGCGGGAAACGATGATCGAGCACCACGAACTCCTGCTGGTCGTGCAGGCGGCCGAACAGGGCAGCCTGGCCGCGGCCGCCCGCGCGCTGGACCTGGAGCCGCCGGCCGTCACCAAGCGGCTCGCCGCGCTGGAATCGCGGCTGGGCGTGCGCCTGTTCCACCGCACCACGCGGCGCCTGGCACTGACCGACGAGGGCGAGCTGTTCTGCGCGCGGGCGCGCGAGCTGCTGGCCGGGCTGGCGTCGCTGGAGTCGGAACTGCAGGACAGCGTCGGCGAGGCGCGCGGCACGGTCCGCCTGGCCTCCTCGTTCGGCTTCGGGCGGCGCTGGGTCGCACCCGCGCTGGCCGGGTTCCAGCGCGCCCACCCGCACGTGGAGATCCAGCTGCACCTGATGGAACGCCTGCCCGACCTGGCCGCCGCCGGGTTCGACGCGGCGGTCTGGCTGTGGTCGCCGCGTCGCGCGAGCACGGTGACGCGCAAGCTGGCGTCGAACCGGCGCGTGCTGGTGGCCGCGCCCGCCTACGCGCAACGCCACGGCCTGCCGCGGACCCCGCAGGAACTGGCGCAGCACGCCTGCCTGGTGGTCCGCGAGGACGAGGCGAAGTCCACCGCCTGGAAGCTCGCCCCGGTGGACGGCCGGCGCGGCGGGCCGGTGACGGTGACGGTGCAGGTGCACGGGGCGCTGTCGACCAACAGCGGCGAGGTGGCGCGCGACTGGGCGCTGGCCGGCCACGGCATCATGCTGCGCTCGCTGTGGGACGTGCACGCCCTGCTCGCCGAGGGCCGGCTGGTGCACGTGCTGCCCGAGTACGCGATGCTGGATGCCGACGTGCACTGGGTGCTGCCGCCGCGCCGCCCGGGCAGCGCGGTGCCCTTGCGGCTGCGCCTGCTGCAGGAGCACCTGGCCCGGCACCTGGCCGACCCGCCCTGGCTGCAACCGCTGCCGGGCACGGCCACCGAGGGCGTCAGCCGGCGCGCTGGCCCGGCGAGCGCACGACCAACCCCACCCCGCAGGCGGTGAGCGCCATCCCGGCCAGCGTGGACCAGCCCAGCGGCTCGTCGAACAGCACCCAGGCCATCACCGCGGTGCACGGCGGCACGAGGTACAGCAGGCTGGTCACCATGGTCGCGGCGCCGCGCTGGATCAGGATGTAGAGCAGCGAGCTGCCGCCCAGCGTCAGGCCGAACACCGACCAGGCCAGCGCGCCGATGAAGTGCGGGTGCAGCTGGATCGGCTCGCTCTCGAGCAGCGCGAACGGCAACGACACCGCCAGCGCCGCGAGCAGCTGCACCGTGTTCGCGGTGCGCGCATCGCCGGTGCGCACGTGGCGCTTCTGGTACAGCGTACCCACCGTGATCGCGGCCAGCGCCAGCAGCGCGAGCGCGAAGTTGTGCAGGTTGAGCTCGCCGACGCCCAGCTTGCGCTGCACCACCAGCACCAGCCCCAGCAGGCCGAGCAGCAGCCCGGTCCACTGGCGGCGACTGACGCGGGCGTGGGTCGAGCCGGTCGCGTTGATCCACACCGCGGTCAGCACCGGCTGCAGGCCGACGATCAGCGCCACCGTGCCCGCCCCCATGCCGGCCTTGACCGCGGCCCACACGCCGCCGAGGTAGGTGCCGTGCATCAGCGCGCCGCTGACGGCCAGGTGCAGCCACTGCTCGCGGCCCTGCGGCCAGGGCGCGCGCGCGAGCCGGATCCAGACCAGGAAGCAGGCGATCGACAACCCGTAGCGCCAGCACAGGAACCCCAGGGGCGGCGCGTAGGGCATGCCGTAGCGCGCGACGATGAAGCCCGTGCTCCAGATCAGCACGAACACCCAGGGCATCACGCGCAGCAGGACGGACCGGTCGGCGGGCATGGCGCTGCTCGGTACGGGCCGCGGGGTTCAGCGCGACCGCGCGCGGATTTCGGGCAGCGCCTTGCGCAGGTAGTAGACCATCGACCAGATGGTCAGGATGCAGGCGATGTAGATCAGGCCGGTGCCCCAGATCTTGGTGTCGAGCACGCCGAACAGCAGCCCGTCGTAGAGCAGGAACGGGATCGCGACCATCTGGGTCATGGTCTTGGCCTTGCCCAGCAGGTGCACCGCCACGCTGCGCGACGCGCCGATCTGTGCCATCCACTCGCGCAGCGCCGAGATCGCGATCTCGCGGCCGATGATGACCAGCGCCACCAGCGCATTGACCCGGTCCAGCTGCACCAGGATCAGCAGCGACGCGCAGACGAGGAACTTGTCCGCCACCGGGTCGAGGAAGGCGCCGAACGACGAGGTCTGGTTGAGGCGGCGTGCCAGCCAGCCGTCGAGCCAGTCGGTGGCCGCGAACACGATGAACAGCACTGTCGCGATCAGGTTGCGCGTCGGCCCGTCGAGCTGGGGCAGGTAGTACACGCCCACGATCAGCGGGATGGCGACGATGCGCGCCCAGGTCAGCAACGTGGGAAGGTTGAAGAACATGGCGGCCATTGTGGCGCAAACCGGGCCCACCCCGCTGGCGCGCAGCCACGGCGCCGGCGGGCCAGGGCCGGGCGTTCAGTCGAGCGAACGGGGCTTGAACTTGCGGTCGTCGCGGAACAGGAAGGTCTCGGTGAACTTCCAGGGCTTGGGCAGGTGCGCGACGCTCGCGAACGGGCCGGCGCGGCGCACCGCGTCGATCGCCAGCTGGGTGGTGTCCCTGGCCTGGCGAGGGTGGCGCAGCACCTCGATGCGGCGCACGCTGCCGTTGGCGTTGAGCTCGATTTCCAGCACCGGGATCGCCAGCAGCACGTCCGGCGGCGCATCCAGGTACACCGCGTCGGCGTTGGCCGCCGCAATGCGCTGCCCGGCCTGCAACTTGTACTGCGTCCAGTTGCGCGCCGGCAGCTGGGGCGCCGGCGGCGCCGGCCGGGTCGCGGGCGGGGTTTCCGGCCGTCCGGCGGACGGCGCCGGCGTCGGGCCCTTCTGCGCACAGCCGCTCATGATCGCCGCGACCGCCGCGCCCAGCGTCGCCACGGCGGCAGGCAGGCGCCATGCCCGGCCCTTGCCACGTTGCTTGTCCATCTCGTGTCCCTCTTCCGCACGCGCGGGGCGCGTGCCGCTCACCTTGGTGGTTCAGTGCAATGCACGGTAGATCTCTTCGGCCAGCTCGCGGGAGATGCCGTCGACCGAGGCCAGGTCCTCGACGCCGGCGCTGCTCACGCCCTTGAGGCCGCCGAAGCGCTGCAGGAGTCTAGCCCGCTTCTTGGGGCCGACGCCCGGAATGTCCTCCAGCTTCGAGCCACCGGTGCGCACCGAGGCGCGCCGCGCACGCATCCCGGTGATCGCGAAGCGGTGCGCCTCGTCGCGGATCTGCGCGACCAGCATCAGCGCGGCCGAGTCCTTGCCGAGGTAGACCTTCTCGCGCCCGTCGGCGAACACCAGTTCCTCGAGGCCGACCTTGCGCCCCTCGCCCTTCTCGACGCCGACGATCAGGCCCAGGTCCAGGCCCAGCTCCTCGAACACCTCGCGCGCCACCGACACCTGCCCCTTGCCGCCGTCGACCAGCACCAGGTCCGGCAGGCGCGCCTCGCCCTGCTGCGCCGCCTCGGCGAGCTTGGCGTAGCGGCGCGTGAGCACCTGGCGCATCGCCGCGTAGTCGTCGCCGCCGGTCACGCCCTCGATGTTGTAGCGGCGGTACTGCGAGGGCTGCATCCGGTGCTGCTCGTAGACGACGCAGGAAGCCTGCGTCGCCTCGCCCGCGGTGTGGCTGACGTCGAAGCACTCGATGCGGAAGGCGTCGAGGTTCTCGACCGGCAGCTGCAGCGCCTCGACCAGCGCGCGGGTGCGCGCCTGCTGCGAGCCTTCCTCGGCCAGCAGCCGCGCCAGCGCCAGCTCGGCCCCCTTGACCGCCATCTCCAGCCAGGCACGGCGCTGCTCGCGCGGCTGGTGCACCGCGGTGATCTTCACGCCGCACTGCTGCGACAGCGCCTCCATCAGCGCCTTGTCGACCGGGTGGCTGAGCACCAGCAGCGGCGGCGCGCCGCCTTCGAGGTAGTGCTGGGCGATAAAGGCCTCCAGCACCTGCACCTCCACCGGCGCCTCGGGCGCGGTGTCTTCCTCCTCGGTCGGCAGCGCGGTGGCCTCCTCGACGTGTTTCGGGAAGTAGGCCCGGTCCCCCAGGTGCCGGCCGCCGCGCACCATCGCCAGGTTCACGCAGGCCCGGCCGCCCAGCACCTTGACGGCCAGCACGTCGGCGTCCTTGTCCGAGCCGGTGTCCACCGCCTGCTGGTGCAGCACGCGCGACAGCGCGCCAAGCTGGTTGCGGATCTCGGCCGCCTTCTCGAACTCCAGCTTCTCGGCGTGCGCCATCATCTGCGCCTGCAGCGCGTCCATCACCTCCTGCTGCTCGCCCTCCAGGAAGCGCACCGCGTTGTCGACGTCGCGCGCGTAGTCCTGCGCGCCGATCAGCCCGACACACGGGCCCGAGCAGCGCTTGATCTGGTACAGCAGGCAGGGCCGCGTGCGGTTGCTGAACACGGTGTCCTCGCAGGTGCGCAGGCGGAACACCTTCTGCAGCAGCTGGATCGACTCCTTCACCGCCCAGGCGCTGGGGTACGGGCCGAAGTAGCGATGCTTGCGGTCCACCGACCCGCGGTAGTAGGCCATACGCGGGTACTCGTGCGAGGCGATCTTCAGGTACGGGTAGCTCTTGTCGTCACGGAAGAGGATGTTGTAGCGCGGGTTGAGCGTCTTGATCAGGTTGTTCTCGAGCAGCAGCGCCTCCGCCTCGGAGCGCACCACCGTGGTCTCCATGCGCGCGATCTTGGACACCATGTGGCCGATGCGCGTGCCGCCATGGTTCTTGTGGAAGTAGCTCGAGACCCGCTTCTTCAGGTTGCGCGCCTTGCCCACGTACAGGACGTTGCCCTGCGCATCGAAGTAGCGGTAGACGCCCGGCAGGCCCGGCAGCGCGGCCACTTCGGCGAGCAGCCTCTCGCGGGCCGGGTCGGCGGGAACGGACTCAACGGCATCGGTCATGATGAAATTGTGCCGCGAGGCCGGCACACGCCGCCGCTGCACGACAATCGCCGCATGCGTTGGGACATCTTCTGCCGGGTCATCGACAACTACGGCGACATCGGCGTGTGCTGGCGGCTGGCGGCCGACCTGGGCGCGCGCGGCGAGCAGGTGCGGCTGTGGGCCGACGACCTTTCCGCCCTGGACTGGATGGCGCCGCACGGTGCGCCGGGTGTCGAGGTGCAGGCCTGGACCACGGCGACGCGCTTCCCGCCGCCGGGCGACGTGGTGATCGAGGCCTTCGGCTGCGAGCTGCCCGCCGAGGTCGTCGCCGGCATGGCCGCGCGCCAGCCGCAGCCTGCCTGGATCAACCTCGAGTACCTGAGCGCCGAGGACTACGTCGAGCGTTGCCACGGCCTGCTGTCGCCGCAGTTCAGCGGCCCGGGCGCCGGACTGCGCAAGCACTTCTTCTACCCGGGCTTCACGCCGCGCACCGGCGGCCTGCTGCGCGAGCCCGGGCTGATGGCCGAGCAGCCGGCCTTCGACGGCGACGCGTGGCTGGCGCAGCTGGGCTTCGCCCGCCAGCCCGGCGAGCGGGTCGCGAGCCTCTTCTGCTACCGCAACCCGGCGCTGCCGACGCTGCTCGCGCAGCTCGCGCAGGCGCCCACCCTGCTGCTGGTCACGCCGGGGCTGGCCGCGCAGCAGGTGGCCGAGGCATTGGGCCTGCCGGTGCAGCCGGGTCGCACGGCGGTCGCAGGCAACCTGCGCCTGGGCTGGCTGCCGCCGCTGCCGCAGACCGGCTTCGACCGGCTGCTGTGGGCCTGCGACCTGAACTTCGTGCGCGGCGAGGATTCCTTCGTGCGCGCACAGTGGGCCGGGCAGCCCTTCGTCTGGCACATCTACCCGCAAGGCGACGCGGCACACGAGGTCAAGCTGGACGCCTTCCTGGACCGCTTCCTGGCCGACGCCGACCCGGCGCTGGCCGCGCCGCTGCGGGCGCTGTGGCACGGCTGGAACGGCATGGCCCCGGCGCTGCCGGCCAGCTGGCCGCCGGCCGACGCCTGGGCGGCACAGGTGCGCCGCTGGCGCGACGGACTGCTCGCACAACCCGACCTCGCGACGCAGTTGCTGCGGTTCGTCCGGCAAACCGGCTAGAATCTAGGGCTTTGCGCGTTCTGGGTTTGTGCGGTTTCCGGGTCGGTGCGGAACCGAATGCAGGTGGCGCACACCCGTCGACTGTTGATGTCTTTCATCTTGCGCCGGTAGGACGCGCCACACTTTTTCCGTTACCACGGACTCGAACAGGTACCAGACACCCGCTGAAGGGACCGCTATGAAGCTTGCACAGGAAATTCGCGCCGGCAACGTGATCATGCAGGGCAAGGACCCGATGGTCGTTCTCAAGACCGAGTACAGCCGCGGGGGCCGCAACGCCGCGACCGTGCGCATGAAGCTCAAGAGCCTGTTGAGCAACTCGGGCACCGAAGTCGTCTTCAAGGCCGACGACAAGCTGGACCAGATCATCCTCGACAAGAAGGAGTGCACCTACTCCTACTTCGCCGACCCGATGTACGTGTTCATGGACAGCGAGTACAACCAGTACGAGGTCGAGGCCGAGAACATGGGCGACGCCATCCACTACCTCGAGGATGGCATGGAGTGCGAGGTGGTCTTCTACGAAGGCAAGGCCATCTCGGTCGAGCTGCCCACCACCGTGGTGCGCGAGATCACCTGGACCGAACCCGCCGTCAAGGGCGACACCTCGGGCAAGGTGCTGAAGCCGGCCAAGATCGCCACCGGCTTCGAGATCCAGGTGCCGATCTTCGTCTCGCAAGGCGACAAGGTCGAAATCGACACCCGCACCCACGAGTACAAGAAGCGCGTCTGAGCGCCTTGTTCCCATGGACTGCAAGCGAAGGGCACCGACCGGTGCCCTTTTGCGTTTCTGAGCCGCGATGAAGAGCGCCCCCCTGCAACCGGCCGAGATCGGATTCACCCCCGAGGGCGTGCCCTGGTCGCCGCTGTTCGGCGACGTCTACCACACCGCCGCCGGCGCGCTGGCGCAGGCGCGGCACGTGTTCCTCGGCGGCAACGGGCTGCCGGGCCGCTGGCAGGGCCGCGAGCGCTTCACGGTGCTGGAGACCGGCTTCGGCCTGGGCAACAACTTCCTCGCCACCTGGGCTGCCTGGCGCGAGGATCCGCAGCGCTGCGAGCGCCTGTACTTCGTCTCGGTCGAGAAGCACCCGCTGCGGCGCGCCGACCTGGAACGCGTGCATGCCGGCCACGCCCTGCCCGAGCTGGCCCGCGCGCTGGTCGACGCCTGGCCGCCGCTGGCGCCGGGCCTGCACACGCTCGGCTTCGACGACGGGCGCGTGACGCTGCTGCTGGCGCTGGGAGATGTGGCCGACTGGCTGCCCCAGCTGGCCGCCTCGGTCGACGCCTTCTACCTCGACGGCTTCGCCCCGGCGAAGAACGGGCAGATGTGGGCGCCCCAGGTGCTCAAGGCGCTGGGGCGGCTGGCCGCCCCGGGCGCGACCGCCGCCACCTGGAGCGCCGCGCGCGGCGTGCGCGACGGGCTGGCTGCCGCGGGCTTCGAGGTCGAGCGCGCCCCCGGCTTCGGTGGCAAGCGGGACATGACCGTGGCCCGCCATGCCCCGCGCTTCCGCGCCGAAGGCCCGCGCGGCTGGCAGCCGGCCGCAGCGGCGACCCGCGAGGCGGTGATCGTCGGCGCCGGCCTGGCCGGCTGCGCCGCGGCGCACGCGCTGGCCGCGCTCGGCTGGCACTGCGAGCTGGTCGACCGCCACCTGGCCCCGGCGCAGGAGGCCTCGGGCAACCCGGGCGGGCTGTTCCACGGCATCGTCAACCCGCAGGACGGCGCGCACGCCCGCTTCAACCGCGCCGCCGCCCTGCACCTGGAACGCATGCTGAAGGCGCTGCGCGCGACACGGCCGCTGGCCGGCGGCTTCGACGGGCTGCTGCGCCTGCAGGCCCCCAGGCCCAGCGAGGACGCGGCGCTGCAGGCCATGCAGCAGGCCATCGCCGCGACCGGCCTGCCCCCCGAGTACGTGCGCGCGGTGGACATGGCCGAAGCCCGCGCGCTGAGCGGCCTGCCCCTGCCCGGCCCGGCCTGGTTCTACCCGGGCGGCGGCTGGCTGCGCCCGGGCGAGCTGGCGCGCGCCTGGATCGAGGACGAGCCGCGCATCCGCTGGCGCCCGGGCCTGGCGGTGCAGGCCCTGCGGCGCGCCGGCGAACGGTGGCAGCTGCTGGATGCGCACGGCCGGGTGCTGGCCCAGGCGCCGGTGGTGGTGCTGGCCAACGCGAACGACGCGGCCCGGCTGCTCGGGCTGCGCCACTGGCCGCTGGCGCCGGTGCGCGGGCAGACCACCTTCCTGCCGGCCGGCACGCCCGGACTGCGCGTGCCGCTGCGCCCGGTGGCCGGGGCCGGCTACCTGCTGCCGGCGCACGACGGCCAGGTGCTGTGCGGCGCGACCACGCTGCACCACGACCCCGACCCGGCGCTGCGCGAGGCCGACCACCTGCACAACCTGGCCCAGGTCGAGCGCCTGACCGGCAGCCGCCCGCAAGTCGACGCCGCCACCCTGCCCGGCCGGGTCGGCTGGCGCTGCGTGGCCGACGACCGCCTGCCCGTGCTGGGCGGGGTGCCGGACGAAAGCGCGCTGCAGCAGCCCGGCGAGCGACTCGACCACCCGCGCTTCGTGCCGCGGGTGCCCGGGCTGTACGTCTACACGGGCCTGGGCTCGCGCGGCATCACCTGGTCGGCGCTCGCCGCGCAGGTGCTGGCCGCGGGCATCGACGGCGCGCCCTGCCCGCTCGAGGCCGACCTGCGCGAGGCGCTCGACGCGGCGCGCTTCGTCAGCCGCGCGGTGCGGCGTCCGGCGCCGCCGGGCTGAGCGACGGCGCCTCCAGGTCACGGCGCAGCCCGCCGATGCGCGAGGCACCCACGCCGATCAGCGCCGTGGCCGCCCAGAACAGCGGGGCCGCGCCGATCGCCGCCCCGGCCGCGCCGAACAGCATCGGCATCACCGACGCCGAGGCATGGATCGTCAGGCTGCGCAGCCCGAGCGCCTGGCCCTGGCGGTCGTGCGGCGTGACCTGGTGCAGCGTGGCCATCACCATCGGCTGCACCGCGCCGAGCGAGGTGCCCAGCAGCACCGAGCACAGGCCCATGGTCCAGGCGTCCACCGACAGGGGGTACAGCGCGAACACCAGCGCCGAGGCGGCCATCGCCCCCAGCAGCACCTGCCACTCCTTCACGCGGTGGGCGACCAGCGGGATCAGCAGCCGCACCCCGACCGACGCCACCGCGAACGCACCCAGGATGGAGCCGATCGCCGAGGCGCTCAGCGCCCGCTCGTGCCCGAGGATGGGCACGACGAAGGCGTGCACGTCCCAGCAGGTGGACATGGTCCAGTTGACCACCAGCAGGCGCCGCAGCGGCGCGTGGCGCAGCAGGTCCAGGGCCGACAGCGTCGAGCGCCGCCCGCCCGCGGCCGGGGTCACCGGCTCGCGCGGCACCTGGCGCGCCCACCACAGCGTCAGCAGCGGCAGCAGGGCGAGGAACGCGAACGCCGCGCGGAAGCCCGCCGCGTCGATCAGCACGCCCGCGGCCAGCGGGCCGAAGAAGTTGGAGAACGCCGGCCCGAGCGCGAGCCAGCTGAAGATGCGCTTGAGCTGCGTCGGGTCCGAGGCGCTGCGCCCGGCAGTGCGCTGGATCGACAGCCCGCCCAGCGTGGTGCCGCCGCCGGTCAGCACCGCCGCGACGCACAGCGCGAGGTAGTGCTGGAACACCAGCGCCAGCAGCGCACCCGACACCACCATCGCGACCCCGATCGCCACCGGGCGGTGGTAGCCATGGCGGTCGGCCAGGCGCCCGGCGCTCAGCGCCACGCACGCCGGCCCGAGCCCGAACAGTGCCAGCAGGATGCCGACGGCCCAGGTGGAATGGCCCTGGTTCAGGGCCAGCAGCGGAGCGGCCATGCGCGTGCCCGCCATGCATGCATGGAGGCACACCTGACCGCCGATCAGCGCGACCAGCGGCCGGGAGATCATGATCCGTCGCGCTCCTCTCCCGCCGCGTCATGCGGCAGCAGCCCGGCCGCATCGGCCTCGGGCAGCGCCTCGACGGTCTTGAGCGCGCGTGTCATCTGGCGCGTGCGCACCTCGGCCTTGTCGAGCGTGTTGAGCACGGTCTGGGTCTGGTCGCGCACCTTCGCGAGCACCTCGCCGAACTTGGCGAACTCGGTCTTGACCGCGCCCAGCACCTTCCACACCTCGGACGAGCGGCGCTCCAGCGCCAGCGTGCGGAAGCCCATCTGCAGGCTGTTGAGCATGGCCAGCAGCGTGGTCGGGCCGGCCAGCGTCACGCGGTGCTCGCGCTGCAGCGCCTCGACCAGGCCCGGGCGGCGCAGCAGCTCGGCGTACAGGCCTTCGGTGGGCACGAACAGCACCCCGAAATCGGTGGTGTGCGGCGGCGCGAGGTACTTGGCGCTGATCGTGCGCGCCTCGTCGCGGATGCGCTGCTCCAGCGCCCTGGCCGCGGCCTCGGCCCCCTCGCGGTCGGCGCGTTCCTGCGCGTCGAGCAGGCGCTCGTAGTCCTCGCGCGGGAACTTCGCGTCCAACGGCAGCCACATCGGCGCGCCGTCGTCGCCGCGCCCGGGCAGGCGGATCGCGAACTCGACCCGCTCGCGGCTGCCCGGCACGGTCGCGACGTTGACCGCATACTGCTCGGGCGTGAACACCTGCTCGAGCAGTGCCGCGAGCTGCATCTCGCCGAACACGCCGCGCGTCTTCACGTTGGTCAGCACGCGCTTGAGGTCGCCCACGCCCTGCGCCAGCGTCTGCATCTCGCCCAGGCCGCGGTGCACCTGCTCGAGCCGCTCGGCCACCTGCTTGAAGCTCTCGCCCAAGCGCTGCTCGAGCGTGGCGTGCAGCTTCTCGTCCACCGTCTGGCGCATCTGCTCGAGCTTCCTCTCGTTGTCCGCGGCCAGCGCGGCGAGCCGCTGCTCGACCGTGTTGCGCACCTCCAGCAGGCGCCGCTCGTTGGCCTCGGACAGCGCGCGCAGCTGCTCGCCCTGCGCATCGGCGAAGCGCTTGAGCGCCGCCTCCTGCGCCTCGCGCGCGGCATGCGCCTGCGCGGTCAGCGCCGAGGTGGTCTCGCGCAGGGTGTCGGCGACCATCTGCTGCATGGTCGCGAGCTGGATGCGGAAGCTGTCGATCTGCTCGTTCTGGGTGCGGGCCACGTCGCCCTGCTGGGTCAGCAGCGTCTGCTGCAGGTGCGCCAGCGTGCCGCCCAGCTCCTGGCGCGTGGCCACGCTGGTGCGGCCCAGCTCGTCGCGGAACTCGCGCTCCAGGCGCCCGAGCGCGTCGGCCTGGCCGTGCACCAGGCGCTGCAGGTCGTCGATGCTGGCCGGCCGCGCGCGCTCGCGCAGGCGCAGCAGCAGCCACAACAGCAGAATCAGATTGGCCGCGCCCAGCGCGGCCAGCCAATGCTCGATCGTCATGCCCCGGATTGTCGCAGGGCGCCGCGATCGGCGCTCAGCGGCGGGCCAGCACCTCGGGGTTGACCGGCGTCGGCGGGTGACCGGCCTGGGGCCCGCAGCCGAGCCCGGCGATCAGGTTGTCGGCCGCGAGGTTGGCCATCGCCAGCCGCGTCGCGACGGTGGCGCTGGCGATGTGCGGCGTCAGCACCACGTTGGGCACGTCCAGCAGGCCGGGATGCACCTGCGGCTCGCCTTCGAAGACGTCCAGCCCGGCCGCGCTGATGCGCCGCTCGCGCAGCGCCTCGGCCAGCGCGGCGTCGTCGACGATGCCCCCGCGCGCGATGTTGACCAGCGTGGCGGTCGGCTTCATCAGCGCCAGTTCGGCCGCGCCGATCGCATGGTGGCTCTGCGGGGAGTACGGCAGCACCAGGATCAGGTGGTCCGACTCGCGCAGCAGCTCCTCCTTGCCGACGTAACGCGCGTTCAACGCCGCCTCGATCTCGGGCGCCAGGCGCCGGCGGTTGTGGTAGATCACGCGCATGCCGAAGCCGTGCGCGGCGCGGCGCGCGATGGCCTGCCCGATGCGCCCCATGCCCAGCACGCCGAGCGTCGCGCCGTGCACATCGCGACCCATCAGCATGTCGTACGACCAGCTGCTCCACTGCCCGCTGCGCAGGAAGCGTTCGCCCTCGGTCACGCGCCGGGCGGTGGCCAGCAGCAGCGCCATGCCGAAGTCGGCGGTGGTCTCGGTCAGCACGTCGGGCGTGTTGGTGCACAGCACGCCGCGCGCGGTGCAGGCCGCCACGTCGATGTGGTTGTAGCCCACCGCCATGTTGGCCACCACCTTGAGCTCGGGGCAGGCATCCAGCAGCGCCGCGTCGATCCGGTTGGTCGGCGTCAGGTACACGCCCTGCTTGCCCTGCAGCCGGGCGATGAACTCCTCGGGCGTCCAGGTCCGGTCCTCCTCGTTGACCTCGACGTCGAAGTACTGCCGCAGGCGCTCGATCACCTCCGGGAACACCTTGCGGGCCACCAGGACTGAGGGTTTCATGCCGGACCTCCTTGCGCGTCTCAGCGCAGCCAGATCAACGTGGTGATGACGAACAGCGGCATCAGGATGCCCACCGACCACAGCATGTAGCCGAAGAAGCTCGGCATGCGGATGTCGCGGTCCTCGGCGATCGCCTTGACCATCAGGTTCGGCGCGTTGCCGATGTAGGTCACCGCGCCCATGAACACCGCGCCGCCCGAGATGGCCACCAGCACCGGCGCCAGCGTGGTCATCAGCTCCTGCGGATCGCCGCCGGCCAGGTTGAAGAACACCAGATAGGTCGGGGCGTTGTCAAGGAAGGACGACAGCAGGCCCGTGGCCCAGAAGTACATCGCCGGGATGGGCTGGCCTTCGGACGAGGTGACCAGCTGCACCACCGGCGCGAACGGGCCGTCGAGGCCGGCCTTGAGCATCGCCAGCACGGGGATGATGGTCAGGAAGATGCCGGCGAACAGCTTGGCCACTTCGGCCATCGGCGCCCAGCCGAACTGGTTCTGCTCGCGCGCCGACTGCGGCGTGACGACCAGCGAGATGAAGGTGATCGCCACCAGCGCCACGTCGCGCACCACCTGGGGCAGGCCCACGTGCGTGCCCCAGATGTCGAACTCGATGCCCGGGTTCCAGATGCCGCTCATCAGCACCAGGCCGACGATGGCCAGCAGCAGCACGAAGTTCACCTTGCCCTCGATGCCGAAGGTCGGGCTGTCGGGCGTGGGGTCCTGCGGGATCACGCCCTCCTTCCGGTAGTACCAGGTGTCGAGCACGTAGAAGATCACCAGCAGTGCACCGACCAGGAACAGCGTCTCAGGGAGGATGTTCTGGAGCGTCCAGAAGAAGTCGACCCCTTTCAGGAAGCCGAGGAACAGCGGGGGATCCCCCAGCGGCGTCAGCGAGCCGCCGATGTTGGAGACGATGAAGATGAAGAAGATGATGACGTGCGCGACGTGCTTGCGGTTGTCGTTGGCACGGATCAGCGGACGGATCAGCAGCATCGACGCGCCGGTGGTGCCCATCACGCTGGCCAGGCACGCGCCGATGGCCATCAGGCCGGTGTTCAGCGCCGGGCTGCCGTGCAGGTTGCCGCGCACGAAGATGCCGCCGGCCACCGTGAACAGCGCGGTCAGCAGGATGATGAACGGGATGTACTCGGCCAGCATCGCGTGCACCAACCCGGCGGCCGCGGTCGACGGACCGAACACGATCGCGAACGGGATCAGGAAGGCGAGCGCCCAGCCGGCGGCGATCTTGCCGTAGTGGTGGTGCCAGACGAACGGCGCCACCAGCGGCACGATCGCGATCGACAGCAGGATGCCGGCAAACGGCACGGCCCACCACACCGACAGCGTGGCGCCATCGATGTCGGCGGCCAGGGCCAGCCCCGGCGCGAGCAGGCCGGCGCACAACAGCGCCACATGACGCGGCAGGTGTCTGATCATCGTCTTCTCTTCTCTCGAATGATGGGTGGGTGGGCGACCGGACCGCATGCGCTCAGCCCTGCGTCCGGACGATCACGACATGCACCCGGTACGGGCCGTGGGCGCCCAGCACGATGGTCTGTTCGATGTCACCGGTGCGGGATGGGCCCGAGACGGTGTTGAAGCCGCGCGGGATCTCGCCCAGCTCGGTGCGCATGAGGTCGAAGGCGTCTTCCTGGTGGCTGACGATGCGACGCGCATCGAGCAGCACGATGTGCGTCTCGGGCAGCAGGTGGGCGGTGGCCCAGGTGGACGGGCTGGTCGCGAACACCAGCGAGCCGGTCTCGGCCACGGCGCAGAAGCAGTCGGTGATGCTGACAAGGTCCTCGTCGCGCGGCGGGCGGTGCTCCACCGCGAGGCCCGCCTCCAGCCAGCGCAGGTGTTGCAGGTTGTCGTAGGCGACGGCCGCCGGGGGCAGCCCGTGTGCGGCGAGGTAGCGCGCCACCGCAGCCGGCGCCTCGTCCCACGTGGCGACTTCGTCCAGCGTGGTCTGCATGCGCTGGGCCATCTCGCGGAACCGTTCGATGGGTGCGGCACCGAGCGCCGGCAAGGGACCGCGCGGATGCCTTTGCAGCCACTCGTCCGCTTCCCGTTCTTCCGCCGGCCGCTGGCCCTCGTCGCGGTGCTGCTGCCGCCGGATGCGCGCCAGGATGCGCTCGCGGGCGGGGGTGGTCTCCAGAGGTCTCCGCATGGCGGCGGATTATAGGAAGGGGTCCCTTACGCGGACCTTCACTGCCGAAAGCCCCGGCCTCAGGAAAATACCGATGGCCCGTTCAGCCGGATTGGCGTCCCAGCCGTGCACGGATGCGCGGCTCGTACTCGGCCCAGGCCGTGCCACTGCCACATGGCACGCCGGCCGCCTCCAGCCGCACCCGCAAGGACAGCAGGCGCCGCTGCGCGGCCAGGCGCGCCTCGCCCTCGGCATCGGCGGCCTCGCGTTCGGCTTCGCGCAGGGCCTTGAGCAGGCGCACCTCCTCGGGCACGTGGCCCGAGTTCTTCAGCACCCGCAGCGCAGCGCGCTGCTCCACCGGGACCAGGCGGTCGTCGTCCAGCTCGAGCGGCCGGCCTTCGCCCGGCAGGCCGGACAGCTCGCCGGCAGCCACGGCGCGCGCGATGCGCTCCTCGGCCACCCACTCGAGCGCGGACATCACCATCGCGTCATTCCAGGAAGGTCGTGAAGCCCTCGACCGGCTCGCGCTCGGTCTGCAGGCGATTCTCGACCGCCTCGGGGTCGGCGTAGCCCAGCGACATCCCGCACACCAGCATCTCGTTGGCCGGCGCGCCGATGTGCTCCATCACGATGCGGTGGAACTGCGTGAACGCCGCCTGCGGGCAGGTGTCCAGCCCCCGGGCTCGCGCCGCGATCATGATGTTCTGCAGGAACATGCCGTAGTCCAGCCAGCTGCCCAGCTCCATCACCCGGTCGATCGTGAACATCAGCCCCACCGGGGCGTCGAAGAACGTGTAGTTGCGCCCGTGCTGGGCGTGCATGCGCGCCTTGTCGCCCTTGGCGATGCCCAGCAGCCCGTACAGGTCCCAGCCCACCTTGCGACGCCGGTCGACGTAGGGCGAGACCCACTCGCGCGGGTAATAGGGATACTCCTCCCGGTGCGTCGCAGCCACCGCCGGGTCGTCGTGGGCGGCCAGGATCTTGCGGCTGAGCGCCTCGCGCGCCGCACCGGTCAGCACGTAGACCTTCCACGGCTGGGTGTTGGTGCCCGAGGGGGCGCGCGACGCCACGCGCAGGATGTCCTCGATCACGCGCCGCGGCACCGGCGTGGGCAGGAAGGCGCGCACCGAGCGGCGCGAGGTGATGGCCGCATCGACGATCGCGGCGGTGTCGGGCAGTCCCGTCATCGGAGCTTCTCCAAGGCCTGCACCAGCGATGCCGGCAGCGGTGCCGGCCGGCGCGTGGTGCGATCCACATACACGTGCACGAAGTGACCGCGCGCCGCGGTCAGCGGCTCGCCTTCGGCAAACAACCCCACCTCGTAGCGCACGCTCGACGTGCCGAGGCGGGCCACGCGCAGGCCGGCTTCCACCGTCTGCGGGAAGGCCAGCGGCGCAAAGTAGTTGCACTGGGTCTCGACCACCAGTCCGATCACCTCGCCGGCGTGGATGTCCAGCACCCCTTGCGCTATCAGGTACTGGTTCACCACCGTGTCGAAGTAGCTGTAGTAGACGACGTTGTTGACGTGCCCGTAGATGTCGTTGTCCATCCAGCGGGTGGTGATCGGCAGGAAGTGGCGGTAGGCGCTGCGCGCCTCGGGCTGCGGTCGGGACATGGCGCAGACGATTATTCCATCGCGGCGCCGGACGGCTGTCCGCAACGCGACACCGCCCCCCCGGCCCGGTTTTAGAGGACCCCACCTAAAATTGCTGCATTGCAGCAAAAAAGGCTTGCAAGCCCGGCCCCAGTCCCTATACTTCCTTCCATGCTGCAGCGCAACATGATGCAGCGCCCAGCAACCCGCCCACCAGGAGGTAAACATGTTGACTGCCGAACAAATCATCGAAGCCCAGAAAGCCAACGTCGAGGCCCTCTTCGGCCTGACCCAGAAAGCCTTCGAAGGCGCCGAGAAGCTGATCGGGCTGAACGTGCAAGTCGCGAAGACCGCCCTGGACGAGGCCGCCAGCCATGCCCAGGCCGTGCTGTCGGTGAAGGACGCCCAGGAGCTGATGGCCCTGCAGGCCGGCCTGCTGCAGCCCAGCGCCGAGAAGGCCGCCGCCTACGGCCGCCACGTGTACGACATCGCCGCCAGCACCAATGCCGAAGTCGGCAAGCTGGTCGAGGAACAGGTCGCCGAATTCCAGCGCAAGTTCATGGCCGTGGTCGACAACGCGGTGAAGAACGCGCCGGCCGGCACCGAGAACGCCGTCGCGCTGGTCAAGTCGGCCGTCGCCGCCGCCAACAACGCGTTCGAAAGCATGCAGAAGGCCGTCAAGCAGGCTGCCGACGTGGCCGAAGCGAACTTCCAGGCCGTGACCAACACCGCGGTCAAGGCCACGCAACAGGCCACCAAGGGCAAGCGCGGCGCCGCGGCCTGAGCCTGCGTAACAGGATGTGTGCGGGGGCTTGAACTTTCCGGACCGGCCCCCACTCTCCGGAGCACCGTGACGTCACGGTCTCCCTGAAAGGTTGTCTCCTCGGTACCTCTCGAAATCCTCTTTCAAGGTACCTTTGCCCGGTGGTCTTGCCACCGGGCATTTTTTTGCCCGCGTTCAGCGGGTCGCCGCGGCGATCTTGCGCTTGAGCTCCGGGATGGCGGCCTGCGCCGCCTCGCGCCCGGCCTGGATCACGCGGCGGCGCGCCGCGAAGTCCGCGCCGGCGATGCCGGCCAGCCGCGGACGGATCACGATGTCGGCGTCGCGCAGCTCCCACTGGTTGATGCTGCGCCCCATGATCGCGAAGGTCTGCAGCAGCATGCTCATCGCGTCCCCCACCGGGTTGCCCTCGGGCACCGCGGAGATGTCGACCGCGATCACCAGCTCCGCGCCCATCTCGCGCGCATGGCGCACCGGCACCGGCGAGACCAGCCCGCCGTCCACGTACTCGCGCCCCTGGATGCTGACCGGCTGGAACACGGCCGGCACGGCGCTGGAAGCGCGTACCGCGGTGGCCGCGTCGCCGCGCCGGAACAGCACGCCCTGCCCGCTGCGCAGGTCGGTGGCGACGATGCCCAGCGGGATGGCCATCTGCTCGATCAGCTTGCCGCCGGTGTGCTGCCGCACGTAGCGCGCCAGCGCCTGGCCGCGCAGCACGCCGCGGAACGGGAACGACCAGTCGGTGATCATCAGCTCGTCCATGCTGTCGGCCAGCGCGGCGAGCTGCTGGCCGCTCTTGCCGGAGGCATACAGCGTCGCGACCAGGCTGCCGGCGGAGGTGCCGACCACCAGGTCGGGCCGGATGCCGTGCTCCTCCAGCACCTGCAGCACGCCCACGTGCGCGAAGCCGCGCGCGGCACCGCCGCCGAGCGCCAGCCCGATGCGCGGCGGCCGGGGTGGCGGCGCCGGGGTGGCGACCGGTGGAGGCTCTTGCGGAGGGGCAGGCGGCGGGCTGGGCGGGGTCTGGCATGCCGCCAGCAGCGCGCCCGCCGCCAACAGGGCGCAGCGCCGCAGCGACTGCGCCAGGAAGATGCGGCGTGGCGCCACACGGATGCAGTCAGGCATGGCTGCGCATTCTATCGGGGCCGGTCGGACCCGACGCTTTTCAAATAACGTTCTTCGATAAACAACCAACAAAACTGTAGTTCTCTTTTATATAGAGGGCTTCTACAGTCGCCGTTCGGCCCCGTGCGGCCGGCGATCGGCATGGTCCGCCCCGAGGGGCGCGGGAGGTTCCCGGAGGCCGGCCGCAAGGACATTCACTGAAGAAGCCACGATGTATCAATACAACGAGTTCGACCAGCAGTTCGTCAGGCAGCGTGCCGCGCAGTTCCGCGACCAGCTGGAGCGCTGGCAGCGCGGCGAACTGACCGACGAGCAGCTGCTGCCGCTGCGCCTGCAGAACGGCTGGTACATCCAGCGCTATGCCCCGATGGCCCGCATCGCCGTGCCCTACGGCGAGATCAACAGCAAGCAGCTGCGCATGCTGGCCCGCATCGCGCGCGAGTACGACCGCCCCGACCCCGAGCTGCTGGCCCATGCCCAGGCCACCCAGGACGCGCTGCAGGCCGCCCAGCCCGGCCAGAAGCTCGCCGCGCCGCGGCTGAAGTACGGCTACGGCCACTTCACGACGCGCACCAACGTGCAGTTCAACTGGATCCCGCTGGCCAAGGCCGCCGAAGTCATGGAGCTGCTGGCCAGCGTGAACATGCACGGCATCCAGACCAGCGGCAACGCGATCCGCAACATCACCTGCGAGGCCGATGCCGGGATCGCCGATGACACCATCGTCGACGTGCGCCCGTTCGCCGAGATCGCGCGCCAGTGGAGCACGCTGCATCCCGAGTTCGCCTTCCTGCCACGCAAGTTCAAGATCGCCTTCAACGGCGCCCGCGAGGACCGCGCCGCCACCGGCTGGTATGACATCGGCGTGCAGGCCGTGCGCACCGACGACGGCGAGGTCGGCTTCAAGGTCCGCGTCGGCGGTGGCATGGGCCGCACGCCCGTCATCGGCACCGTGGTGCGCGAGTTCCTGCCCTGGCACCAGCTGCTGAACTACTTCGAGGCCGTCATCCGCGTCTACAACGGCTACGGCCGGCGCGACAACAAGTGGAAGGCGCGCATCAAGATCCTGGTCAAGGCCGAAGGCCAGCGCTTCATCGATGCGGTCGAGGCCGAATACAAGGCCATCGTCGAGCAGGACGGCGCCCCGCACACCATCACCCAGGCCGAGCTGGACCGCGTGCAGGCGGGCTTCGCGGTGCCCGAGCTCAAGCCGGCCAACCTGCCGTCCAAGGTCGACACCAACGGCCTGCTCTACCAGCGCTGGCTGAAGCAGAACGTGCGCAACCACCGCCTGCCGGGCCTCAAGGCCGTCACGCTGTCGTTCAAGCGCGTGGGCTTCGCCCCCGGCGACGCCGATGCCGACACGCTGGATGCGCTCGCGCAACTCGCCGAGCAGTTCAGCGCCGGCGAGGCGCGCCTGACGCACGAGCAGAACCTGCTGCTGCCCTGGGTGCACGAGTCCGACCTGCCCGCGCTGTACGAGACGGCCCGCTCGCTGGGCCTGGCCACGCCCAACATCGGGTTGCTGACCGACATGATCGCCTGCCCGGGCGGCGACTTCTGCTCGCTGGCCAACGCCCGCTCGCTGCCGATCGCGGCGGCGATCACCGAGCGCTACCAGGACCTCGACGAGCTGTTCGACCTGGGCCCGATCGACCTGCACATGAGCGGCTGCATCAACTCCTGCGGCCATCACCACAGCGGCCACATCGGCATCCTCGGCGTCGACAAGGACGGCATGGAGTGGTACCAGATCACGCTGGGCGGCACCGACGGCAGCGACCTGTCCGGCCCGGCGCAGCCCGGCAAGGTGGTCGGCCCCTCGTTCCGTGCCGACGAGGTGCCCGACGCCATCGAGGCCATCCTCGAGGTCTACCGCGAGCTGCGCCAGCCCGGCGAACTCTTCATCGACACGCTGCGCCGCGTGGGCCACGACCCGTTCAAGGCCGCCGCCAACGGCGCCCGCCACGCCCGCACCGAACACCTGGCCGCGGCCTGACCGGCCGGCGCCGATCCACGAGATCCACGACATGAACATCTTTGCTGCCAACGCCGTTCCCGCCGACCCCGCCGACGCGAAGGTGCTGCAGATCCCGAACGATGCGGACCTGCCCGAGCTGGCCCGCAGCGGCGCGCTGCAGGGCGTGGACCGCGTCGAACTGAGCTTCCCGAAGTTCACCGACGGCCGCGCCTACAGCCAGGCCGTGCTGCTGCGCCGCCGCTACGGCTTCAAGGGCGAGATCCGCGCCACCGGCGACGTGCTGATCGACCAGCTGCTGCAGATGCAGCGCTGCGGCTTCGACTCCGCGGTGCTCAGCCCCGGGCTGGACCCGGCCGAGGGCCGCCGCCAGCTGGACCGCTTCCCCGGCTTCTACCAGGGCGACGCATTGCAGCCGCTGCCTCGCTTCGCGCGGAGGGCCGCATGAGCGTGTCCGCCGTCTCCCTGGCCGGCGGCGGCGCGGCGCCCCAGAAGGCCACGCAGCTGTACGACCGCCCGAGCGCCGACCACGACGCCAAGCGGCAGGAGGCGCGTGCGCTGCTGCAACGCGCCGCGGCCGAAGGCGGCGTGACGCAGGCCAGCAGCCTGGGCGCCGAGGACGTGGTGATCACGCACCTGATCAACGCGCTGGGCCTGGACATCCCGGTGTTCGTGCTGGAGACCGGCATGCTGCACCACGAGACGCTGGCGCTGCTGGAACGCACCCAGGCCGCCTCGCGCGCGCCGGTCAAGGTCTACCGGCCGCAGCAGGAAGCGGTGATCCAGTTCATCCGCACCCACGGCCAGGACGCGATGTACCGCAGCATCGAGCTGCGCAAGGCCTGCTGCTCCATCCGCAAGATGGAGCCGCTGGGCCGCGCGCTGGCCGGGCAGCGCGGCTGGATCACGGGCCTGCGCCGCGAGCAGTCGCAGGCGCGCGCCAACGTGGGACTGGTCGACACCAGCGAGGTGGCCACCAAGGGGCTGACCAAGTACAACCCGCTGGCCAACTGGACCTGGGGCGACGTGTGGCACTACATCGCCACCGAAGGCGTCGACTACAACCCGCTGCACGACCGCTTCTACCCCAGCATCGGCTGCGCGCCGTGCACCCGCGCCATCGCGCTGGGCGAGGACTTCCGCGCCGGCCGCTGGTGGTGGGAGGCGGAGGACGCCAAGGAGTGCGGCCTGCACGTCAAGTCGCAACCGGATCAGACACGGAACGGCGGCCAGCGCGCTGCGCCATCGCCCGCTGCCGCATCGAACACTGGAGCCCAAGCATGAACGCCCCGCTGAGCGTGGACAAGCTGTTGCCCGAACTGGACCATCGCCACCTGGACTGGCTGGAAGAAGAAGCCATCTTCATCCTGCGCGAGACCGCCGCGGCCTTCGAGCGCCCGGCGCTGCTGTTCTCCGGCGGCAAGGACTCGTGCGTGGTGCTGCGCCTGGCCGAGAAAGCGTTCAAGAACAGCCTGGGCAACGGCCAGTTCAGGGGCCGCCTGCCCTTCCCGCTGCTGCACGTGGACACCGGCCACAACTTCCCCGAAGTGATCGAGTTCCGCGACCGCCGCGTGGCCGAGATGGGCGAGCGCCTGGTGGTGGGCCACCTGGAGGACTCGATCAAGCGCGGCACGGTGCGCCTCGCGCATCCGCTGGAATCGCGCAACGGCCACCAGACCGTCACGCTGCTCGAGGCCATCGAGGAGCACCGTTTCGACGTGCTGATCGGCGGCGCACGCCGCGACGAGGAAAAGGCGCGCGCGAAGGAACGCATCTTCAGCCACCGCGACAGCTTCGGCCAGTGGCAGCCCAAGGAGCAGCGCCCTGAACTCTGGACGCTGTTCAACACCCGCATCAAGCCGGGCGAGCACATGCGCGCCTTCCCGATCAGCAACTGGACCGAGCTGGACGTGTGGCTGTACATCGCGCGCGAGAACATCCCGCTGCCGAGCCTGTACTACGCGCATGACCGCCAGGTGGTGCGCCGCAAGGGCCTGCTGGTGCCGGTGACCGAGGTGACCCCGGTGCAGCCGGGCGAAACCGTCGAGACCGCGCGGGTGCGCTTCCGCACCGTCGGCGACATGACCTGCACCTGCCCGGTGGAAAGCGATGCCGCCACGCCGGCCGAGATCGTCGCCGAGACGCTGACGGTCACGATCAGCGAGCGCGGTGCCACCCGCATGGACGACCGCACCTCCGACGCCTCGATGGAACGCCGCAAGAAGGAAGGGTATTTCTGATGACTCTGGAACAAACGCCCCACCGCGCGCTGCGCTTCCTGACCGCGGGCAGCGTGGACGACGGCAAGAGCACGCTGATCGGCCGGCTGCTCTATGACAGCCGCGCGATCCTGGCCGACCAGCTCGACACGCTGCAAAAGCGTGCCGTGGGCGACCAGATCGACCTGTCGCTGCTGACCGACGGCCTGGAGGCCGAGCGCGAGCAGGGCATCACGATCGACGTGGCCTACCGCTACTTCGCGACCAAGCAGCGCAAGTTCATCATCGCCGACGCACCGGGCCACGAGCAGTACACCCGCAACATGGTGACGGCCGCGGCCGGCAGCGATGCCGCCGTGGTGCTGGTCGACATCACCAAGCTCGACACCAGCGCCCGCCCGGTGCAGCTGCTGCCGCAGACGCGCCGCCATGCGCTGCTGGCGCACCTGCTGCGCGTGCCGAGCATCGTGTTCGCGGTCAACAAGCTGGATGCGGTCGCGCAGCCGCAGGCCGCCTACGAGGCGGTGCGCAACGCCCTGCTCGACTTCGCCGAGCGCGCGGGCGTGCAGGTCGCCGGCATCATCCCGGTGTCGGCGCTGCGCGGCGACAACGTCACGCAACCGCTGGATGCGCCCTGGTACCAGGGCCCGTCGCTGCTGCAGCTGCTCGAGTCGCTGCCCACCACGCAGGAACGCAAGACCGGCAACCTGCTGATCCCCGTGCAGTACGTCGCCCGCGAAGGCGAAGGCACCGGCAACCAGCCGCGCACGCTGTGGGGCCGCATCGCGCACGGCCAGGTGCGGGCCGGCGACACGGTGCAGATCTTCCCGAGCGGCGAGATCGCCACGGTGGCCGAGGTGCGTCGCGCCGGCTCGGTGGTGGACAGCTGCTCGGCCGGCGAGTCGGCCGGCATCGTGCTGGACCGCCAGCTCGACGTCTCGCGCGGCGACTGGATTGCCACGCCGCACTCCGTCCAGGCGACGCAGCGCTTCTCCGCGACGCTGGCCTGGCTGGACACCGAGCCGGCCGTGGTCGGCCGCAAGTACTGGGTGCGCCACGGCAACCGCTGGGTGCAGGCCCGCATCGCCGCGATCGAGAGCCGCCTGGACATCCACACGCTGCAGGCCACCGAGGCCCAGGAGCTGGCCGTCAACGACATCGGCCACGTGATCGTCGAAACCCAGCAGCCGCTGCCGGTCGAGCCCTACGAGGACAACCGCGTCGGCGGCGCGCTGATCATCGTCGACCCGGCCAGCAACCGCACCAGCGGCGCGCTGCTGGTCAAGGCCGCGGCCTGAGGCAGGAAGGCCTGGCAGGCGTGGGCAAGGTCGCATTCATCGGAGCCGGCCCCGGCGCGGCGGACCTGATCACGCTGCGCGGCGCCCGCCTGCTGGCCCGGGCCGACGTGGTGCTGCACGACGCGCTCACCGACCCGGCATTGCGCGAACTCGCGCCGCGCGCGCAATGGATCCACGTCGGCAAGCGCGGCTTCTGCGACAGCACCGGGCAGGCCGCGATCAACGCGCTGATCGTGCGCCATGGGCGCGAAGACGGGCTGGTCGTGCGCCTCAAGGGCGGCGACCCGAGCGTCTTCGGCCGCCTCGAGGAAGAACTGCAGGCCTGCGCCGAGGCGGGCCTGGAAGTCGAGGTGGTGCCCGGCGTGACCGCCGCGCTGGCCGCGGCCGCCGACACGCTGCGGCCGCTCACGCGGCGCGGCAGCGGGCGCAGCGTCAGCCTCACCACCGCGATGACCCGCACCGGCGACCTGCACGCCAGCCGCAGCGCCGACACCGAAGTCTTCTACATGGCCGGCAAGCAGCTGGGCCCCCTGTCGCGGCGCCTGCGCGAGGCCGGCTGGGACCCCGCCACGCCGGTCAGCGTGGTCTCGCGCGCCGGCTGGCCCGACCAGCTGCACAGCGACCACACCCTGGACACCCTGGCCCAGGCCAGCCTGCTGCACGCCGGCCGCCCGACCGTGGTCGTGGTCGGTGCCGGTGCGCGCGCCGTGGACGCCGCGCGGGCGCCGGTCGCACCCGCATCTGCCGCCTGCAGGGAGGGCATTGCGCCCGATCAAGGGCTGGGACAAACCCTGAAGCCCTAGAATCACGCGTTCGGTGCACGAGCGCGACGGCCCAGCTCGCCGCCTGATGTTCGCCTCGTCGCGGCGCACCGGAGACAACCGTCAAACCCAACGAGACCCACCATGACCCACGTAGTGACCGAGGCCTGCATCCGCTGCAAGTACACCGACTGTGTCGACGTCTGCCCGGTGGACTGCTTCCGCGAAGGCCCCAACTTCCTGGCCATCGACCCCGACGAGTGCATCGACTGCGCGGTGTGCATCCCGGAATGCCCGGTCAATGCCATCCTGCCGGAAGAGGACGTGCCGGCCGACCAGCAGCACTTCATCGCGCTGAACGCCGAGCTGGCCAAGAAGTGGCCCAGCATCACCAAGCGCAAGGACCCGCTGCCTGACGCCGAGGAGTGGCGCAACCGCACCGGCAAGCTGGACGAGCTGATCCGCTGACGCCCGCCATGTCCGTCGCCCCGACGCAGCAGCCGCAGGCGGAGGTCATCGACACCGACGCGCTCATCGTCGGGGCCGGCCCCGTCGGGCTGTTCCAGGTGTTCGAGCTCGGGCTGCTGGAGATCAAGGCGCACGTCGTCGACGCCCTGCCCTATCCCGGCGGCCAGTGCGTCGAGCTCTATCCCGACAAGCCGATCTACGACATTCCGGCCGTGCCGGTGTGCACCGGCCGCGAGCTGACCGACAACCTGCTCAAGCAGGTCGAGCCGTTCCATCCGACCTTCCACCTCGGCCAGGAAGTGACCGTGGTCGAGAAGCAGGCCGACGGCCGGTTCCGCGTCGAGACCTCCCGCGGCACGCGCTTCCTCGCCCGCACGGTGTTCATCGCCGCCGGCGTGGGCGCGTTCCAGCCGCGGCGCCTCAAGCTCGACGGGATCGAGCGGCACGAGGAGCGGCAGCTCTTCTACCGCGTCAAGGACCCGGCGCAGTTTGCCGGCAAGCACCTCGTCATCGTCGGCGGCGGCGATTCCGCGCTCGACTGGGCGAACCACTTCGCGCAGGATGGCCCGCACCAGGCTGCGAGCGTGGTCCTCATCCACCGCCGCGACGGCTTCCGCGCCGCGCCGGCCTCCGTGGCGCGCATGCGCGAGCTGTGCGAGGCGATGAAGATGCAGTTCCTCGTCGGCCAGGTCACCGGCTACGAGGAAGCCGACGGCCGCCTCAGCGGCGTGAAGGTCACCGGCAGCGACGGCGTCACGCGCGTCGTGCCGCTGGACATGCTGCTGGTGTTCTTCGGCCTCAGTCCCAAGCTCGGCCCGATCGCCGACTGGGGCCTGGCGCTGGAGCGCAAGCAGGTCGTCGTCGACACCGAGAAGTTCGAGACCAGCATCCCGGGCATCTTCGCGGTGGGCGACATCAACACCTATCCCGGCAAGAAGAAGCTGATCCTGTGCGGCTTCCACGAAGCCGCGCTGGCTGCATTCGGCGCGACGTCGTACGTGTTCCCGGGCAAGGCCATCCACCTGCAGTACACGACCACCAGCCCCAAGCTGCACAAGGCGCTGGGGGTCGAGACGCCGACGTTCGACGATTGAGTGCAAGACCACTTGCACATCGTTTGAAAAACGTCCTATAATGCGAGGCTCTGTTCCCCGATAGCTCAGTCGGTAGAGCGCCGGACTGTTAATCCGTAGGTCCCTGGTTCGAGCCCAGGTCGGGGAGCCAAAAACACGAGGGGCCGCCCGTCCAGGCGGCCCCTTTTCTTTTGGTTTGCGACATCGGCGCGCATCGATCGGCCGCGGCCCGCCGTCCCCTGCGACAGCGTGATCGCGGCGACCTGCACTGCGTCGCCGCGGCTGCCACCGGTTGGTTTGGTGCGCATGGGAGCCGATGCCTGGCATTGCACCAGGCGACCCATGCTTGTTGCCGTTGACTAGGCCACGACCACGCCGGCCCGGGTCGGTCACGACGATCGTGGCCCGGCAAGGGTGGTCGACGACGTCCGCTCAACCGCCTTTCGGCGCTTCGCTGCCGGCCAGTTCTCCGACGACCTTGTGCTGTGGCAGCAGGACATCGAGCGCCGCGCTCGCCCCGACGAACTGGATGCGACAACTGTCGTCGGACGCTCGCTCCACCGCAACCACGTTCTGCGGATTGATGTAGACCGTTCCTCTGTTGGTGGGCAAGGGAACCATACGCACGTACATAGAACCCTCCTGTCATTCGGCCCCGGAAAACTAGCCGGTCAGCCTTCGCACTGCCAATCCCCCCAAGGGGGTTGCCGCGAAGAACTTTTGCGCTCGGTCAATCGTGCCCGCCGGAAGCGCAGCAAGCCCGTGCAACGCGGTTGCCCGCCCAGGCGAGAGATGCACTCGCGCGCGGCTTGCGAAGCAGGGGTACGCCGCATGCCCGCCGAGGTCTCCTGCCGACACGCAGCACGCGACGCGCACGCCGGCCTCGGGGGGCCTGGCATCCTGGCGCACCGCACCGACACCCACCCGCCCTGCACGCAGGGCGCACCATCGTTGCGCGGCGCGCACCGGGCCGAGACCGAGGCGATCGTGAAGGGCCCTTCGGAAATCCACGGTTGCTGTGGAAAACCCTGTGCATCGGATCGGAGCAACCTGCCCGACCCCGCATCCTTCCTGGGGCCGGATCAGATTGCTACTTTCTGTAGCAGCGTCCTCGGGCCCGAGACCGACGACCCATGCACCGATGCGAAGGCCCCTCGCCTGCGCGCCATGCGCCCCCGCCTGCAGGGCCGTGCGCCGCATCGCCGTCCATGGGCTGACGAGGCAGGCGACAGTGCGGCACGGCATCGCCCTGCCCGGCCCCTGTCAAGAAACCGGGCCACCGACTGCGACATGCAGCGCGCGTCTTGCCGGAGGCGCGTCACGCCGGTGTATATTGAAGCCATGACGTGCCACCCGAACCGCAATCCGTCCTGCGCGCCTCGCGCCGGCGCGGCCATGCCGCGGGTGGCCTGCCGTCCGTTGAACCGACGTGACGATAGCGCCGGCCTGCGGCCCGAACTGGCCGCACATCCCTGAGCCCGGCGACCCCTCCCCCTTCTTCCCGTTCCTCTTCGCGCAAACCCAGGTCGCCGGGCCCCCACCCGCGCAATGGAGGCGCCTGAACCGGGCCCTCCCCACCAGACTCAGGAGTGCTGCATGGAGGTACTGACCCAAGAGCGCGTGCTCACCAAACTGGACCACGCCCGACTCACTTCGTTGCTGGCCCGCTCGCGTGCGGGCCTGCCCCCCAAGCTGGCGGCGCTGGCCGAGGAAATCCTGGATTTCGCCGACGTCGTCGAGGCCACGGAGATTGCCGCCGACGTGGTGACGATGCGCTCCCGGGTGCGGGTGGCCCGCACCGGCGAGGCGCCCGTCGAGTTCACCCTGTCCTATCCGGTGGAAGGCAGCCCGCCGCCTGAAGGCACGGTGTCGGTGCTGACGCCGATGGGGCTGAGCCTGCTCGGCGCCCGGACCGGGCAGACCGTCAGCTGGACCGGTCCCACCGGCGAGCCGCACACCGCGCAGGTGCTGGAGGTCGTGTACCAGCCGGAAGCCGCGGGCGACTACGGGGCCTGAGGCACGCGTACGGCACGACCCGCCCCCTGCAATGAAGCAAGGGGAGGCCCACCCGCGCACCGACGCATGGAGGACCTCCCGGAACATCCCAACGACGCATGGACCCAAAGCGCGAAGCACTGCGGCTTCGTCGCACGGAGGCGGCCGGCGGCAGAGGCCGTCGCTGCGTCTTGGGATTCTTGGTGCTGTGGACCCGGCACCGTAAGCAATCGCTAGCCGGCCCTGCCGATCGGCCCGCAGGCGACGCAGCGGGTTACACAAACGCCGACCTGCTCTCGGTTCGCAGGCCTTGCTCACGCCTGCATACCGGGACCGTCGTTTGCCGAAGTCGGAGACACGGCCGGTGGCCGGCCGGGACAAGGAGCGAGCGATGAATCAGGTACAGGCAGGCGTCTTCGACCGGCGCGAGGCGGCGCAGCAGGCCCGGCAGGAACTGCTGGCACTGGGCATCGCGCCCGAACGGATCGCATTGGCCGGCGGGCCGGATGACGAAGACCGGTCGGTGGCGCGCAGCATGTCGGTGCAGGCATCGATCGAGGACCTGGTCCGCTCGCTGTTCGTCGACTTCGGCGGATCGAGCAGCGACACACAGCTGTACGAAGCGGCGCTGCGCGGCGGTGGCACGGCCCTGTGCGTGCAAGCCGACGATGCGGCCCAGGCCACGCGGGTGCGCGAGGTGATGCTCCGGCATGGCGCGGCCGGTGTGTACCCGCCGGATGCGGACGACGGCAGCGCCCGCGTGACCGTCACGGTACCCGATGCGGCCCGCCGGATCGACCGGCAGCAGTAGCCAGCCGCCCACGCGGTCTTCAAGGCCGGCGATAGAACTCGAAGCGGTGCCGGTTGTCGGTCTCCAGCTGCAACTGCGCCACGCCCAGCGGCGGCAGCGTCACCGGCTCGAAATGCCGCAGCGCCTCGCTGGACGAGAACTCGTACGGGCGCCGCAAGGCGACGTCGTTCCAGCCCACCACCAGTTCGCCCCCCGGCCGCAGGACGTGGTGGAAGCTTTCGAGCGCCGCATTGACGTCCGCGCGCTCGTCCAGCCCCCAGCCGAACACGCCGTTGAACACCACGAGGTCGAACGCCCCCGGCCCGAACAGCTGCCCCGCCTCGACGGCCGAGCCGACCACATGGTGCTGGCGGCTGCCGTGACGGGCGACGCCCGGGTCCATGTCCAGCGTCACGTAGCGACGGCCCGCGAACAGGGCCTCGTAGGCTTCGGTGTACCAGCCCACCCCGACGAACAGCACGCGGCGCACGTCCGCCCGCGCCGCGTAGTACGGCAGGATGCATTGCTCGAGCAGGCGCCGGTCGTCGGTGTCGAGGCGCACCGCCAGGCCCAGCCGGCGCCGCAGCCACTGGACGGCCACGCGGCGCGCCCAGCGCCAGGTCGAGGCGGCGGATGCAGGCACGTTCCTCCCGGGGATGGCGGAAGAGGTCTTCATGCCGGGCATGGAGCAAGCGGCATGCTCGCTCCTGAAAAGAAACAGGCCGGCAAAGCCGGCCTGTCGTCCGATGCGAGCGCGAAACGCGGGCTCACTTCTTGTTGGCGGCGAAGTTCGCGATGCCGTCCATGATTTCCTTCTTGGCGGCCTCCGGGCCCTGCCAGCCGGTGACCTTGACCCACTTGCCGGACTCGAGGTCCTTGTAGTGCTCGAAGAAGTGCTGGATCGCCTTCAGGCGCATCGGGTTGATGTCCTCCGGCTTCTTCCAGTGGTCATAGATCGGCAGGATCTTGGTGGTCGGCACGGCCAGCAGCTTGGCGTCGCCGCCCGCCTCGTCCTCCATCTGCAGCATGCCGATCGGGCGGCAGGTCACCACCACGCCGGAGAACAGCGGGAACGGCGTGATCACCAGCACGTCGACCGGATCGCCGTCCTGCGACAGGGTCTGCGGGACGTAGCCGTAGTTGCACGGGTAGTACATCGCCGTGGTCATGAAGCGGTCGACGAACAGCGCCCCGGTCTCCTTGTCGACCTCGTACTTGATCGGGTCGGAGTTCATCGGGATTTCGATGACCACATTGAACTCTTCCGGGGCGTTCTTGCCCGGCGTGACGTGATGCAGGCTCATGATGTTTCGGGAAGATTTGGCGAGGGAAAACCCGAAGTGTAGCGGTTGCGCTGACGGCGCCCTGACGCCGGCCCCTGCGGCGCCCCTGCAACGTGGCGGCCTTCCCCGGGCGGGCTCGATTGCGGCGCCAGTAGCCATCCCGTAGCATGCAACGGCGACCCGGGCACCAAGATCCGGGCGCGTCGATTCATTTCCGGATCACCACGAGGAAGGAGACAGCCTCATGTCCAGTTCTTTGGCGCTTTACTTTGCGCTTGCGTGCGGCCTTGCCGCCGTCGTGTACGGCTTCGTGTCACGCAGTTGGATCCTCAGGCAGGACGCCGGGAATCCCCGCATGCAGGAGATCGCCTCGGCCATCCAGCAGGGTGCCGCAGCCTACCTGGCACGACAGTACAAGACCATCGCGATCGTCGGCGTGGTGCTGGCGGTGCTGATCGCGATCTTCATCGACGTCGTCACGGCGGTCGCCTTCGTCGTCGGGGCCGTGCTCTCCGGGGCCTGCGGGTTCATCGGCATGAACACTTCGGTGCGCGCCAACGTGCGCACCGCCCAGGCGGCCACCCAGGGCATCAATGAAGCGCTCAACGTCGCGTTCAAGGGCGGCGCGATCACCGGCCTGCTGGTGGTGGGCCTCGGGCTGCTGGGCGTGAGCGTGTTCTACTGGGCGCTGACTGCCAGCGGCGCGGCCGACGGCGGGCTGGCGGCGCAGCTCAAGCCGCTGCTGGGCCTGGCCTTCGGCTCCTCGCTGATCTCCATCTTCGCGCGCCTGGGCGGCGGCATCTTCACCAAGGGGGCCGACGTCGGCGCCGACCTGGTCGGCAAGGTCGAGGCGGGCATCCCGGAGGACGACCCGCGCAACCCGGCGGTGATCGCCGACAACGTGGGCGACAACGTCGGCGACTGCGCCGGCATGGCAGCGGACCTGTTCGAGACCTATGCGGTCACGCTCATCGCGACGATGGTGCTGGGCGCCCTGATGGTCACCGCCGCCCCCGAGGCGGCGGCTTTGTATCCGCTGGCGCTGGGCGGCTTCTCGATCATCGCCTCCATCATCGGCTGCATGGTCGTCAAGGCCAGTCCGCAGATGCGCAACGTGATGCCGGCGCTGTACCGCGGCCTGGTGGTCTCGGGCGTGCTCGCGCTGATCGGCTTCTACTTGATCACCACCTGGGTCATCCCCGACGACGCGCTGGGCAGCGGCGGCTCGCAGCTGCGCCTGTTCGGCTCGGCGGTGGTGGGCCTGGTGCTGACCGCGCTGATGGTGTGGATCACCGAGTACTACACCGGCACCGACTACGGCCCCGTCAAGCACATCGCGCAGGCCTCGACCACCGGCCACGGCACCAACATCATCGCCGGCCTGGGCGTGAGCATGAAGTCGACCGCCTGGCCGGTGCTGTTCGTGTGCGCGGCGATCATCGTCTCGTACTGGCTCGCCGGCCTGTACGGCATCGCGGTGGCGGCCACCTCGATGCTGAGCCTCGCAGGCATCATCGTCGCGCTGGACGCCTACGGCCCGATCACCGACAACGCGGGCGGCATCGCCGAGATGGCCGAGCTGCCCGACAGCGTGCGCGACATCACCGACCCGCTGGATGCGGTGGGCAACACCACCAAGGCGGTGACCAAGGGCTATGCGATCGGCTCGGCGGGCCTGGCGGCGCTGGTGCTGTTTGCCGACTACACCCACGCGCTCGAGGCGCAGGGCATGAGCATCAGCTTCGACCTCTCCAACCATGAGGTGATCGTCGGCCTGTTCATCGGCGGCCTGATCCCCTACCTGTTCGGCGCGATGGCGATGGAAGCCGTCGGGCGCGCGGCGGGCAGCGTGGTCGAGGAAGTGCGCCGGCAGTTCAAGACCATCCCCGGCATCATGGAAGGCACCGGCAAGCCCGAGTACGGCACCGCGGTGGACATGCTGACCAGTGCGGCGATCAAGGAGATGGTGATCCCGTCGCTGCTGCCGGTGGTGGTGCCGATCCTGGTCGGCCTGCTGCTCGGCCCGGCGGCGCTCGGCGGCCTGCTGATGGGCACCATCGTCACCGGCCTGTTCGTCGCGATCTCGATGTGCACCGGCGGCGGCGCCTGGGACAACGCCAAGAAGTACATCGAGGAAGGCAACCACGGCGGCAAGGGCAGCGAGGCGCACAAGGCGGCCGTGACCGGCGACACCGTGGGCGACCCCTACAAGGACACGGCCGGCCCCGCGGTCAACCCGCTGATCAAGATCATCAACATCGTCGCGCTGCTGATCGTGCCGCTGCTGCCCGGCACCATGGCCGCGAAGGCCGAGGCGCCGGCGTCACCGCCGGCTGCGGTGGTGGTGCAGGCATCGCCCTCGCGCTGACGCCCTCACCCACGGAAAACGCCCGCAATCGCGGGCGTTTTTTCTTTCAGGCGCGCAGGCTCACTTGCGCTGCGGCGGCACGTCGGTGCAGGTGCCGTGCGCGACCTCGGCGGCCATGCCGATGGATTCGCCCAGCGTCGGGTGCGGGTGGATGGTCTTGCCGATGTCGACCTCGTCGGCGCCCATCTCGATGGCCAGCGCGATCTCGCCGATCATGTCGCCTGCATGCGTGCCGACGATGCCGCCGCCGACGATGCGGTGCGTCTCCTCGTCGAACAGCAGCTTGGTGAAGCCCTCGTCGCGGCCGTTGGCGATCGCGCGGCCCGAGGCCGTCCAGGGAAACAGGCCCTTCTTCACCTTGCGGCCCTCGGCCTTGGCCTGGTCCTCGGTCAGGCCCACCCAGGCCACTTCCGGGTCGGTGTAGGCCACGCTCGGGATCACGCGCGCCTCGAAGGCCACCTTCTCGCCCGCCGCGGCTTCTGCCGCCACGTGGGCCTCGTGCACGGCCTTGTGCGCCAGCATGGGCTGGCCGACGATGTCGCCGATCGCGAAGATGTGCGGCACGTTGGTGCGCATCTGGATGTCGACCGGGATGAAGCCGCGCTCGGTGACGTTCAGGCCGGCCTTGTCGGCGCCGATCTTCCGGCCGTTGGGCGCACGGCCGACCGCCTGCAGCACCAGGTCGTACAGCTGCGGCTCCTTCGGCGCCCCCTCGCCCTCGAAGCGCACCAGGATGCCGTCGGCGGTCGCCTCGGCGCCGACGGTCTTCGTCCTGAGCATGATGTGGTCGAAGCGCGAGGCGTTCATCTTCTGCCACACCTTGACCAGGTCGCGGTCGGCGCCCTGCATCAGGCCGTCGAGCATCTCGACCACGTCCAGCCGCGCGCCCAGCGTCGAGTACACCGTGCCCATCTCCAGGCCGATGATGCCGCCGCCGATGATCAGCATGCGCTTCGGGATGCGGCGCAGCTCCAGCGCGCCGGTCGAGTCGATGACACGCTCGTCGTCGGGCAGGAACGGCAACCGCACCGCCTGCGAGCCGGCCGCGATGATGGCCTGCTTGAAGCGGATGGTCTGCGTCTTGCCGGTCTTGTCCTGGCCGGTGCCGGTGGTTTCCTCCACCTGCACGTGGTGCGGGTCGAGGAAGCTGCCGTAGCCGCGCACCACGGTGACCTTGCGCATCTTGGCCATCGCGGCCAGGCCGCCGGTCAGCTTGCCGACCACCTTGTTCTTGTGCGCGAGCAGCTTGGCCAGGTCCACCGTGGGCTCGCCGAAGCTCACGCCCAGGTCGGCGAAGTGCTTCACCTCGTCCATCACGGACGCGACGTGCAGCAGCGCCTTGGACGGGATGCAGCCCACGTTCAGGCACACGCCGCCCAGCGTCGCGTAGCGCTCGACCAGCACCACCTTCATGCCGAGGTCCGCGGCACGGAAGGCGGCCGAGTAGCCGCCCGGGCCGCCGCCCAGCACCAGCATGTCGCATTCGAGGTCGGCACCGCCGCCGTAGCTCGCCGCCACCGGCGCAGGCGCGGCCGCCGTCACGGCAGGGGCCGCCGCAGGGGCTGCGGCCGGAGCCGGCGCAGGCGCCGCGGCGCCTTCGGCCTCGGCGTCCAGCGTCAGGATCACCGAGCCCTCGCTGACCTTGTCGCCGACCTTGACCTTCAGCTCCTTGACCACGCCGGCATGCGACGACGGGATCTCCATCGACGCCTTGTCGCTTTCCACGGTGATCAGCGACTGCTCCGCCTGCACCCGGTCACCCGGCTGCACCAGCACCTCGATCACCGCCACGTCCTTGAAGTCGCCGATGTCCGGGACCTTGATCTCGATCACTGCCACGGCAGGCTCCTTACAGCAACACGCGGCGGAAGTCCGCCAGCACGTTGGCCAGGTAGGTGTTGAAGCGGGCCGCCGCCGCGCCGTCGATGACCCGGTGGTCCCAGCTCAGCGACAGCGGCAGGATCAGGCGCGGCTGGAACTGCTTGCCGTCCCACACCGGCTTCATCGCCGAGCGGCACACGCCCAGGATCGCGACTTCGGGCGCGTTGATGATCGGCGTGAAGTAGGTGCCGCCGATGCCGCCCAGCGACGAGATCGAGAAGCAGCCACCGGACATCTCGGCCGGGCTCAGCTTGCCTTCGCGCGCCTTGGCGGCGAGCTCGGCGGTTTCCTTGGCGATCTCGAGGACACCCTTCTTGTCGGCGTCCTTGATCACCGGCACCACCAGCCCGTTGGGCGTGTCGGCGGCAAAGCCGATGTGGTAGTACTTCTTGAGCACCAGCGTATCGCCGTCCAGCGAGGCGTTGAACTCGGGGAACTTCTTCAGCGCCGCGACGCAGGCCTTGATCAGGAAGGCCAGCATCGTGACCTTCACGCCCGCCTTCTCGTACTCCTTGTTCAGCGAGACGCGGAAGGCTTCCAGCTCGGTGATGTCCGCATCCTCGTGGTTGGTGACATGCGGGATCATCACCCAGTTGCGGTGCAGGTTGGCACCGCTGATCTTCTTGATGCGCGACAGGTCCTTGCGCTCGACCGGGCCGAACTTGGCGAAGTCCACCTGCGGCCAGGGCAGCAGGCCGGGCAGCGCCCCGCCCGCGGTGCCGGCGCCCTTGCCCTTCTGGGCCTGGGTCTGCACGTCGCCGGCCATCACCTTCTTGACGAAGTTCTGCACGTCCTCCTGGGTGATGCGGCCCTTCGGGCCGGTGCCCGGCACTTCCTCCAGCGGCACGCCCAGCTCGCGCGCCAGCTTGCGGATGCTCGGCGAGGCGTGCGGCAGCTTGCCGCGCGGGGCGGTCGGCTCGTGCGCCGGCAGTGCGGCCGTCGGCGAGGTACGCGCCACCGGCTGGCTGGCCAGCTCGGCGGGGCCGGCCGCCGCGGCCGGCGGCTGCGCAGGCTGCGGTGCCGCGGCGGCCGGCGCCGGCGCTGCGGCCCCCTCGGCCTCGACCACGGCGATCAGGCTGCCCTGGCTGACCTTGTCGCCGACCTTGACCTTCAGCTCCTTGACCACGCCGGCATGCGACGACGGGATCTCCATCGACGCCTTGTCGCTTTCCACGGTGATCAGCGACTGCTCCGCTTGCACCCGGTCACCCGGCTGCACCAGCACCTCGATGACCGCCACGTCCTTGAAGTCGCCGATGTCCGGCACGACCACCTCGACCGTGCCGCCCGCGGCAGCCGGCGCCGGGGCGGCCGCAGCGGCCGGGGCCGGCGCGGGTGCAGGCTCGGCCGCAGGCGCGGCAGCCGCCGGGGCCGGCGCCGCCGCAGCGGCATCGGCCGCCTCGAGCAGCAGCAGCAGGCTGCCCTCGCTGACCTTGTCACCGAGCTTGACCTTCAGCTCCTTGACCACCCCGGCATGCGACGAGGGGATTTCCATCGACGCCTTGTCGCTCTCGACGGTGACCAACGACTGCTCGGCCTTGATCGTGTCGCCGGGCTGCACCAGCACCTCGATGATCTCGACGTCCTTGAAATCCCCGATGTCGGGGACCTTCACTTCCACCAATGCCATTGCGTGTCCCCGTCGTTGTTATGCGTACAGCGGGTTGATCTTCTCGGTGTTGATGCCGTACTTCTGGATGGCCTCGGCCACCTTGCTCATCGGCACCGAGCCCTCCTCGGCCAGCGCCTTCAGCGCGGCAACCACGATGTAGTGGCGGTTGACCTCGAAGTGCTCGCGCAGCTTGTAGCGGAAGTCGCTGCGACCGAAGCCGTCGGTGCCCAGCACCTTGTAGGTGCGGCCCTTGGGCAGGAACGGACGGATCTGCTCGGCGTAGTTCTTCATGTAGTCGGTCGAGGCGACCACCGGGCCCTTGTGCTTCTCGAGCTGCTGGGCCACGAACGGCACGCGCGGCGTCTCGCTCGGGTGCAGCAGGTTCCAGCGCTCGCAGTCCTGGCCGTCGCGTGCCAGCTGGTTGAAGCTCGGGCAGCTCCACACGTTGGCGGCCACGCCCCAGTCCTTCTCGAGCAGTTCCTTGGCGAAGATCGATTCGCGCAGGATCGAGCCGGAGCCCAGCAGGTTGACGCGCAGCGTCTTCTTCGCGCCTTCTTCCAGCAGGTACATCCCCTTGATGATCTGCTCCTCGGTGCCCGGCTTCAGGCCCGGGTGCGCGTAGTTCTCGTTGAGCAGGGTGATGTAGTAGAAGACGTTCTCCTGGCGCTCGACCATGCGCTTGAGGCCGTCGTGCATGATCACCGCCACCTCGTGCGCGAAGGTCGGGTCGTAGGAGACGCAGTTCGGGATCGTGCCGGCCAGGATGTGGCTGTGGCCGTCCTGGTGCTGCAGGCCCTCGCCGTTGAGGGTCGTGCGGCCAGACGTGCCACCCAGCAGGAAGCCGCGCGCCTGCATGTCCCCGGCCGCCCAGGCGAGGTCGCCCACGCGCTGGAAGCCGAACATCGAGTAGTAGACGTAGAACGGGATCATGATGCGGTTGTTCGTCGAGTACGACGTCGCCGCAGCGATCCACGAGGCCAGGCCGCCGGCTTCGTTGATGCCTTCCTGCAGGATCTGGCCGGCCTTGTCCTCCTTGTAGTACATGACCTGGTCCTTGTCGACCGGGGTGTACTTCTGGCCTTCCGGGTTGTAGATGCCGATCTGGCGGAACAGGCCTTCCATGCCGAAGGTGCGCGCCTCGTCGACCAGGATGGGCACCACGCGCGGGCCCAGCGTCTTGTCGCGCAGCAGCTGGGTCAGGAAGCGCACGTAGGCCTGCGTGGTCGAGATCTCGCGGCCTTCCGCGGTGGGCTCGAGGATGGCCTGGAAGGTGCCCAGCTCGGGCACCGGCAGCTGCTCGTCGGCCTTGGTGCGGCGCTTGGGCAGGTAGCCGCCCAGCGCCTGGCGACGCTCGTGCAGGTAGCGCATCTCCGGCGTGCTGTCGTCCGGCTTGTAGAACGGCACCTCGGGGATCTTGTCGTCCGGGATGGGGATGTTGAAGCGATCGCGGAACGCGCGGATGTCGTCGTCCGTCAGCTTCTTGACCTGGTGCGCGGTGTTGCGGGCCTCGCCGCTCTTGCCCATGCCGAAGCCCTTGACGGTCTTCACCAGGATCACGGTCGGCTGGCCCTTGTGGTTGACCGCACGGTGGTAGGCCGCGTAGACCTTCTGCGGGTCATGGCCGCCGCGCTGCAGGCGCCAGATGTCGTCGTCGCTCATCTTGGCGACCATCTCCAGCGCCTTGGGATGGCGGCCGAAGAAGTGCTTGCGCACGAAGGCACCGTCGTTGGCCTTGCAGGCCTGGTAGTCGCCGTCGACGGTCTCCATCATGATCTTGCGCAGGATGCCTTCCTTGTCGCGCGCCAGCAGCGGATCCCAGTAGCTGCCCCACAGCAGCTTGATCACGTTCCAGCCCGCGCCGCGGAACTCGCCCTCGAGCTCCTGCACGATCTTGCCGTTGCCGCGCACCGGGCCGTCCAGGCGCTGCAGGTTGCAGTTGACGACGAAGATCAGGTTGTCGAGCTTCTCGCGCGCGGCCATGCCGATGGCGCCCAGCGATTCGGGCTCGTCCATCTCGCCGTCACCGCAGAACACCCAGACCTTGCGCTTGCTGGTGTCGGCGATGCCGCGGGCATGCAGGTACTTCAGGAAGCGAGCCTGGTAGATCGCCATCAGCGGGCCCAGGCCCATCGAGACGGTCGGGAACTGCCAGAACTCCGGCATCAGCTTGGGGTGCGGGTAGCTGGACAGGCCCTTGCCGTCGACTTCCTGCCGGAAGTGGTTGAGCTGCTCCTCGGTGATGCGGCCTTCCAGGAAGGCACGCGCATAGATGCCGGGCGCGCTGTGGCCCTGGAAGTAGATCAGGTCGCCGCCGTGGTCGGGCGTGTCGGCGTGCCAGAAATGGTTGAAGCCGGTGCCCAGCATGGTCGCCAGCGAGGCGAAGCTGGAGATGTGGCCGCCCAGGTCGCCGCCGTCGGGCGGGTTCAGGCGGTTGGCGCGCACCACCATGGCCATCGCGTTCCAGCGCATGTACGCGCGCAGGCGCTCCTCGATCTCGAGGTTGCCGGGGCAGCGCTCCTCGTCCTCGGGCTCGATCGTGTTGACGTAGCCCGTGGTCGCGGAGAACGGCATGTCGATGCCCGACTGGCGGGCATGTTCGAGCAGCTGCTCCAGCAGGAAGTGGCCGCGCTCACGGCCCTCGGTTTCGATGACGGCGGACAGCGCGTCCAGCCATTCGCGGGTCTCTTGGGCGTCGGCGTCGTTGGCCGCTGCGCCCGGGAAGGAATCCGGCAGTGCAGACATGGGGTCTCCTCGCATAGGTTCAGCTGCGGGCCCGGAGTTTGGCACAGAACACCCATTTTTCAAATAGCGCAAGCAAATTTCATAATATGAATTACATTGCGCCCTCGCGCCCGTCACCGTCCGGCCCCGCACGACGGCCGGGCACTGGATAATCACTGATACATATGGCCAGCAGTATCCCCAGCGAGTTTCGTTCCAGCACCCACGAATTGCCACCCAGACCCCGTCGTCTGTTCGGCAAATGGTGGCGCCGGCAATCCCCCGCCCGCCAGGACCGCTTTGCGACGCTGGGGCCGCTGGTCTCCGTCCTGCTGTTCCTGGCGGCCATCATCACCGCCTTCTGGTACCTGCGCCTGGAAGAAATGGAGCGCGAGCAGGAGTCGGTCAAGCGCGACACCGAGGTCGCGCAGCAGCAGATCCGCCTGCGCCTGATCGAGAACCAGGAACAGCTGGTGCGCGTGGCGCGGGAGATCACCACCCGGGCGATCGACCAGGACGAGTTCCTCGGCCAGGCCACCACCTTCGCCCGGGAGCGCCCGGAAGTGGTCAGCCTGACCTGGCTGGACGCCGGCCGCCGCCCGCGCGTCAGCTACCTGTCGCCCAGCCACACCTTCAACGGCAGCCGCTATGCGCCGGGCGCCGAGGCGGTGGCCTCGTCGGCCGCCGGTGGCCCCAAGGTCACCAAGAGCGAGCCGGAATGGACCTTCGAGGCGGCCCGCGACCTGCGCCAGCCGGTCTACTCCCGCCCCTACGCCACCACCAACGGCCTGTACGTGTTCCAGGTCCAGGTGCCGCTGATCGACCGCAGCGCCTTCGTCGGCACGGTGGTCGCCGAGTACTCGGTCGAGGCGTTGCTGCGCTACTTCGTGCCCACCGAGGTCGCCAACCGGCACGGGATGATGCTGCTGGACGCCAACGACCGGGTGCTGGCCAGCACCATCTCGCGCGTGGCAGCCAAGGGCGAGCGGCCCTCGATCTTCCACGAGATCCCGGTCGCGCCGGTGGGCAACGGGCTGATCCTGCGCGGACTGGGCTACCGCACCTCGCCCGGCCTGATCGGCAACACGCTGTTCTGGATGGTGACCGCGCTGAGCGTGCTGACCGTCTGGATGCTGCTGGGCACCTGGCGGCACATGCGCCGCCGGCTGCAGGTGCAGAACGCGCTGATCGCCGAGACCAACTTCCGCCGGGCGATGGAAAACTCCATGCTGACCGGCATGCGGGCGATGGACATGGAGGGCCGCATCACTTATGTCAATGCGGCCTACTGCTCGATGACCGGGTTCTCGGAGTCCGAGCTGATCGGCAAGCTGCCGCCCTTCCCGCACTGGCCGCCGGACCGCATGGAGGAAAACCGGCGCCTGTTCGAGCAGGAGCTGCAGGGGCGCAGCCCGCCCGGCGGCATCGAGGTGAAGGTGATGCGCAAGGACGGCACCATCTTCGACGCGCGCATGTACGTCTCGCCGCTGATCGACGCCAAGGGCAACCAGACCGGCTGGATGACCTCGATGACCAACATCACCGAGGCCAAGCGCATCCGCGACCAGCTGTCGGCCTCGCACGAGCGCTTCACCACCGTGCTGGAGGGGCTGGACGCGGCCGTCTCGGTGCTGTCGGTGCAGGAAGGCGAGCTGCTGTTCGCCAACCGCTCCTACCGGCTGTGGTTCGGCGCGGACGCGCGCGGGCACGCCCAGCTGGCCGGCGAGTACCCGACCGAGGTCGACGTGCCGCTGCCCGACGGCGACGACAGCGTGGACAACCTGAGCGGGCTGCCGACCCAGGAGCTGACCGACGTGGCCTCGGCCCCGCGCGAGGTCTACATCGAGTCGCTGGACAAGTGGTTCGACGTGCGCGCGCGCTACCTGCAATGGACCGACGGCCGGCTGGCCCAGATGCTGATCGCCACCGACATCACGGCGCGCCGCCGCGCCGAGGAGCAGGCCGCGCTGCAGGCCGAGAAGGCGCAGGTGACCAGCCGCCTGGTGACCATGGGCGAGATGGCGTCTTCGGTGGCGCACGAGCTGAACCAGCCCCTGACCGCCATCTCGAACTACTGCAACGGCATCATCTCGCGCCTGAAGTCCGGCTCGATCAGCGACGACGACCTGATCGCCGCGCTGGAAAAGACCGCCAAGCAGGCCCAGCGCGCCGGCCAGGTGATCCACCGCATCCGCGCGTTCGTCAAGAAGAGCGAGCCGCAGCGCCAGCCGGCCCAGGCCCGGGACATCGTCGAGGACGCGGTCGAGCTGGCCATGATCGAGCTGCGCCGGCGCAACGTCCAGATCCACACCTACGTCGCGCAGCGCCTGCCTTCGCTGATGGTCGACCCCATCCTGATCGAGCAGGTTTTGCTCAACCTGCTGAAAAATGCGGCCGAAGCGATCGACAATGCCAAGCTGCCGCCGTCGCGGCGCAACATCGAGTTGAGGGTGATCCCCCGCCACACCCCCGAGGAAGGCGGCGTGATCGAGTTCAGCGTCACCGACAATGGCCCCGGCCTGAAGGAGGAAGTGCTCAACCGGATGTACGAAGCGTTCTTCTCGACCAAGTCGGACGGGCTGGGCATCGGACTCAGCCTGTGCCGCTCGATCATCGAGTCTCACCGTGGCCGGATCCGGGCCGAGAACTTATACAATGGGCCGAGCGTGGTCGGTTGCCGGTTCTCGTTCACGCTTCCGGTGGACCTTTCCAGTCACTCCAACCATTGAGAACCTCCCATGAGCTTGATTCCCAAGAAAGGCACCGTGTACGTCGTCGACGATGACGAGGCCGTTCGCGACTCACTGCAATGGTTGCTGGAAGGCAAGGACTACCGCGTCAAGTGCTTTGACTCGGCCGAATCCTTCCTCTCCCGTTTCGACCCGCGCGAGGTGGCCTGCCTGATCGCCGACATCCGCATGGACGGCATGAGCGGGCTGGAGCTGCAGGACCGCCTGCTGGAACGCAAGTCCCCGCTGCCCATCGTCTTCATCACCGGCCACGGCGACGTGCCGATGGCGGTCAGCACGATGAAGAAGGGAGCGATGGACTTCATCGAGAAACCCTTCAAGGAAGACGAGCTCGTCGCCCTGGTCGAGCGCATGCTGGAGCAGGCGCGCACCCTGTTCTCGCAACAGCAGGAAGCCGCCAGCCGTGACGCACTGCTGTCGCGCCTGACCACCCGCGAGGCCCAGGTGCTGGACCGCATCGTCGCCGGCCGCCTGAACAAGCAGATCGCCGACGACCTGGGCATCAGCATCAAGACGGTGGAGGCGCACCGCGCCAACATCATGGAAAAGCTCAACGCCAACACCGTGGCCGACCTGCTCAAGATCGCCCTCGGTGCGCAGGCCAAGGCCTGACCGCCCGCATCCCCCCGGGGCCGCTTCACGCAAGCGGCCCTTTTCGTTTTCGGAACCCCGCATTCGGACCCCATCATGACCGCACGCATCATCGACGGCCTCGCCGTGTCCCGACAGATCCGCGCCGAAGTGGCGCAACGCGCCGCCGCGCTGACCGCCCGCGGGGTGAAACCCGGCCTGGCCGTGCTGCTGGTCGGCGACAACCCGGCCTCGCAGGTCTATGTGCGCAACAAGGTCAAGGCCTGCCAGGAAAACGGCCTGCACTCGGTGCTGGAGCAATACCCCGCGACGCTGACCGAGGCCGAGCTGCTGGCGCGCATCGAGGCACTGAACGCCGACCCGACCATCCACGGCATCCTGGTGCAGCTGCCGCTGCCGCCGCACATCGATGCCCACAAGGTCATCGAAACCATTTCCCCGGCCAAGGACGTGGACGGCTTCCACGTCGCCAGCGCCGGCGCGCTGATGGTCGGCCAGCCCGGCTTCAAGCCCTGCACGCCCTACGGCTGCATGAAGCTGCTGGAGTCGATCGGCTGCGACCCGAAGGGCAAGCACGCGGTGGTCATCGGCCGCTCCAACATCGTCGGCAAGCCGATGGCGATGATGCTGCTGCAGGCCAGCGCCACCGTGACCATCTGCCACAGCGCCACGCCGGACCTGGCCTACCACACCCGCCAGGCGGACATCGTGGTCGCCGCGGTCGGCAAGCGCAACGTGCTCACCGCCGACATGGTCAAGCCGGGGGCGGTGGTGATCGACGTCGGCATGAACCGCAACGACGAGGGCAAGCTGTGCGGCGACGTGGACTTCCCGGGCGTCTCCCAGGTCGCCTCGGCGATCACCCCTGTTCCGGGCGGGGTGGGTCCGATGACCATCACAATGTTGCTCGTCAACACCATTGAATCGGCCGAACGCGCCGCCAACTGAGATCCATGACCACGCCGACCGTCACCAACCCGCTGCTCGACTTCTCCGCCCTGCCCCGCTTTGCCGAGGTGCGGCCCGAACACGTCGGCCCCGCGATCGACCAGCTGCTCGCCGCGGCGGACGCCGCGCTGGAGCAGGTGGTCAGCGACGCGGTGCCGGTCGACCATGACGCCATCGCCGCGGTGCTGGACGTGGCCACCGAGCGGCTCGGCCGCGCCTGGGGCATGGTCAGCCACCTCAACGCGGTGGCCGACAGCCCCGAGCTGCGTGCGGTCTACAACGAGAACCTGCCCAAGGTCACGCAGTTCTACACGCGGCTCGGCGCCGACGAACGCCTGTACGCCAAGTACAAGGCGCTGGCGGCCCGGCCCGATGCGCCCCAGCAGCCGCCCGCGCGCCGCCAGGCGCTGTCCAACGCGATCCGCAACTTCGTCCTGTCCGGCGCCGAGCTGCAGGGCGCGGCCAAGGAGCGCTTCGCCCAGATCCAGGAAAGGCAGGCCGAGCTGGCACAGAAGTTCTCCGAGCACGTGCTGGACGCGACCGACAGCTTCGCCTACTACGCGAGCGAGGAGGAGCTGGCCGGCGTGCCCGAGGACACCCGGGCCGCGGCCCGGGCGGCGGCCGAGCGCGAGGGCAAGGACGGCTACAAGATCACGCTGCAGTTCCCGAGCTACTACCCGGTGATGCAGTACGGCAGCCACCGCCCGCTGCGCGAGAAGCTCTACCGCGCCTACGCGACGCGCGCCTCCGAGCTGGGCGACCCGAAGTTCGACAACTCCTGGATCATGGCCGAGCTGCTCGCGCTGCGCCAGGAGGAGGCCCGGCTGCTGGGCCATCGCAACTACGCCGAGGTCTCGCTGGTGCCCAAGATGGCCGAGTCGCCCGAGCAGGTGATGGCGTTCCTGCGCGACCTCGCCCGGCGCGCCCGCCCCTACGCCGAGAAGGACCTGGCCGAGCTGCGCGAGTTCGCCCGCACCGAGCTGGGCCTGGAGGAGCTGCAGGCCTGGGACATGGCCTACGCCTCCGAGAAGCTCAAGGAAAAGCGCTACGCCTTCAGCGACCAGGAGGTGAAGCAGTACTTCACCGAGCCCAAGGTGCTGGAGGGCCTGTTCCGCATCGTCGAGACGCTGTTCGAGGTCCAGATCCGGCCCGACTCCGCGCCGGTGTGGCACCCGAGCGTGCGCTTCTTCCGCATCGAGCGCGGCGGCCAGCTGGTCGGCCAGTTCTACCTGGACCCGTACGCCCGCGCCGGCAAGCGCTCGGGCGCCTGGATGGACGACGTGCGCAGTCGCTGGGCCCGGCCCGACGGCGGCCTGCAGACCCCGGTGGCGCACCTGGTGTGCAACTTCGCCGAGGGCGTGGGAGGCAAGCCGGCACTGTTGACGCACGACGAGGTCACCACGCTGTTCCACGAGTTCGGCCACGGGCTGCACCACCTGCTGACCCAGGTCGACGAGATCGGCGTGGCCGGCATCTCCGGCGTCGAATGGGACGCGGTCGAGCTGCCCAGCCAGTTCATGGAGAACTTCTGCTGGGAGTGGGACGTGCTCAGGCACATGACCGCCCATGTCGACACCGGCAAGCCGTTGCCGCGCGAGCTGTACGACAAGATGGTCGCGGCGCGCAACTTCCAGAGCGGCATGCAGATGCTGCGCCAGATCGAGTTCGCGCTGATCGACATGCGCCTGCACGCCGAGCCGGGCAGCGAAGCGCGCATCCAGGAGGTGGTCGACGAGGTGCGGCACGAGGTCGCGGTGGTGATCCCGCCGGCCTTCAACCGCATGCAGCACAGCTTCTCGCACATCTTCGCGGGCGGCTACGCGGCCGGCTACTACAGCTACAAGTGGGCCGAGGTGCTGTCCGCCGACGCCTACAGCGCCTTCGAGGAAGCCGGGGTGCTGAACGTCGAGACCGGCCGGCGCTATCGCCGGGAGATCCTGGAAGCCGGCGGCAGCCGTCCGGCCGACGAGAGCTTCCGCGCCTTCCGCGGCCGTGAACCACGCATCGATGCGCTGCTACGCCACTCCGGCATGGCCTGATAGCATCGGGGCTTCGGCACCGAGTTGAGGGAATCGGGATGAAACAGACAGCTCGCTGGGCGCTGGGCGCAGGGGCCGGCCTGCTCGCGTTGGCCGCCAGCCTGCCCGCACAGGCGCTGTACAAGGTGGTGGGTCCGGACGGCAAGGTCACCTACACCGACCGGCCGCCGGCCGATGCCGGGCGGGCCCAGGTGGTTTCCGCCCCCGGCGCAGGCAGCACGGGCGGCGGCCAGGCGCTGCCGTACGAGCTGCGCCAGGTCGTCGCGCGTTACCCGGTGACGCTGTACACCAGCAGCGACTGCCAGCCCTGCGACGCCGGGCGCGCCCTGCTGCGCCAACGGGGCATCCCCTACACCGAGCGCACCGTCTCGACTGCCGAGGACTCCAAGGCCCTGGCCCGGCTGACCGGTGGCAACGAGCTGCCGACGCTGCAGATCGGCCAGCAGCAGGTGCGCGGCTTCTCGTCGACCGAGTGGTCCTCCTACCTGGACGCGGCCGGCTACCCGAAGCAGTCCCTGCTGCCCGCCAACTACGTGCATGCGCCGGCCACGCCGCTGGTGGCCGTGCAACCCGCCCCGGCAGCGCCGGCCCAACCGGCCGCCCCCGCGCCGGCCCCGGCACGGGCCGCCGAGGCGCCCCCGCCGCCGGCGGGCAATGCCCCGCCCGGTTTCCGCTTCTGATGCGGCACGGCGGCCCCGCGGCCGCCGGCGCACCTCACGCCCAGGTCAGCGTCCGCACGCCCTGCGCGGTGCCGAGCAGGCACACGCTGGCCTTGTTGCGGGCGAAGATGCCGCAGGTCACGACCCCGGGCCACTGGTTGATCTCCGCCTCCAGCGCGGCCGGGTCGGTGATCGACAGGCCCCGCACGTCCAGGATCACGTTGCCGTTGTCGGTCACGACCCCTTCGCGCCACACCGGCTCGCCGCCGAGCGCGGCTAGGCGCCGCGCCACCTGGGCGCGCGCCATCGGGATCACCTCGACCGGCAGCGGGAAGCGCCCCAGGGTCTGCACCAGCTTGGACTCGTCGGCGATGCAGATGAAGCGCTCGGCGATGTCGGCGACGATCTTCTCGCGCGTCAGCGCCGCCCCGCCGCCCTTGATCATGTAGCCGCCGTGGTCGATCTCGTCGGCGCCGTCGATGTAGACCGGCAGGCGCTCGACCTCGTTGGCATCCAGCACCGGGATGCCCAGTGCCTGCAGTCGCTCGGTGCTCTTGACGGAACTGGACACGGCGCCGGCAATGCGGTCCTTGATGCGTGCGAGTTCGTCGATGAAGCAGTTGACGGTCGATCCGGTCCCGACGCCGACCACGGTGCCGGGCACCACGTAGTCGATCGCCGCGCGGCCCACGAGGGCCTTGAGTTCATCCTGTGTCATGGGAAGCGAAGGCCTGCCGGCCTCTTTTGAGACAATCCCGCGATTATCCAAGACGCCCATGTCCCTGTTGCCCTACTCCCTTGCCCGCCCGTTCCTGTTCGGGCTGGATCCTGAAACGGCCCACGAGCTGACCCTCAACACGCTGGCACGCGTCCAGCGCACGCCGCTGGCCTGCCTGTACGGCGAGCGCCGCGTCGACGACCCGGTCACGGTGGCCGGGCTGCGCTTCCCGAACCGCGTCGGCCTGGCCGCCGGCCTGGACAAGAACGGCCGCTGCATCGACGGCCTGGCCGCGATGGGCTTCGGCTTCATCGAGGTCGGCACCGTCACGCCGAAGCCCCAGCCCGGCAACCCCAAGCCGCGCATGTTCCGCCTGCCCGAGGCCGGCGCGCTGATCAACCGGCTCGGCTTCAACAACGACGGCCTGGAGGCCTTCATCGCCAACGTGCGCTCGGCGCGTTTCCGCGAGCAGGGCGGCATCCTGGGCCTGAACATCGGCAAGAACGCGACGACGCCGATCGAGCGCGCCGTGGACGACTACCTGGCCGGCCTGGACGGCGTGTACCCGCATGCCGACTACGTGACGGTCAACATCTCGTCGCCCAACACGCAGAACCTGCGCTCGCTGCAATCCGACGAGGCGCTGGACGCGCTGCTCGGCGCCCTGCAGGAACGGCGCGCGCAGCTCGCCGCCACGCACGGCCGCAACGTGCCGATGTTCGTGAAGATCGCGCCGGACCTGGACGACGCACAGGTCGGGGTGATCGCCGCCACCCTGCAGAAGCACCGCATCGACGGCGTGATCGCGACCAACACCACGATCGCGCGCGACGCCGTGCAGCACCTGCCGCACGGCCAGGAAACGGGCGGCCTGAGCGGCCGGCCGGTGTTCGAGGCCAGCAACCGCGTGATCCGCCTGCTGCGCGCTGCGCTCGGGCCAGGCTTCCCGATCATCGGGGTGGGCGGCGTGATGAGCGGCGAGGATGCCCGCGCCAAGGTGGCCGCCGGCGCCGACCTGGTGCAGCTCTACACCGGCCTGATCTACCGCGGCCCGGCGCTGGTGCGCGAGGCCGCGCTGGCCCTGCGCCGCCGCTGACCGCTCAGGCCGGTGCGACCATCCCGGCCACCGCCTCGCCGAGCGCGAGCGCGGCGGTGAGCCCGGGCGACTCGATCCCGAACAGGTTGACCAGCCCGGCCACGCCGTGCTCGGCCGGCCCCTGCAGGACGAAGTCGCGCGCCGGCTCGCCGGGCGCCTGGATCTTGGGGCGCACGCCGCTGTAGGCCGGCTGCAGGGCCTCATCGGGCAGCGCCGGCCAGTAGCGGCGGATCTCGGCGTAGAAGCGCTCGGCGCGGCGCGGGTCGACGCGGTAGTCCAGCCGCCCCTGCGCATCGGGCTCGATCCATTCGACGTCCGGACCGAAACGTGCCTGCCCGCCCAGGTCCAGCGTCAGGTGCACGCCCAGGCCGGCGGCCTCGGGCACCGGGTAGATGAGGCGCGAGAACGGCGCCCGCCCGGCCAGCGCGTAGTAGTTGCCCTTGGCGAAATACGCCCGCGGCACATGCGGCGCCGCCAGCCCGTCCAAGCGCCCCGCCAGCGCCGGCGCCCACAGCCCGGCGGCGTTGACCACCACGCGGGCCTGCAGCTCGCCGGCCCCTTCGCCGCCCACCTCGACGACATGCCCGTCGGCCCCGCAGCGCACCCGCTCGACCGGCGAGGCGAAGGCGATCATGCCGCCCGCGGCCTCCAGGTCGCCCTGCAGGGCCAGCATGTAGCCGTGGCTGTCGATGATGCCCGTCGAAGGCGACAGCACCGCGGCCACGCAGGACAGCGCGGGCTCGAGCGCGTGCGCAGCGTCGGCCTCCAGCCACTGCAGGTCGGTCACCCCGTTGCGCCCGGCCGCCTCGATCACTTGGCGCAGCGCGGGCAGCTGCGCCTTGCTGGTCGCGACGACCAGCTTGCCGCAGCGGCGGTACGCGATGCCACGTTCCTCGGCATACCGGTACAGCATCTGCCTGCCCTGCACGCACAGGCGGGCCTTCCACGAGCCTTGCGGGTAGTACAGCCCGGCGTGGATGACCTCGCTGTTGCGCGAGCTGGTGCCGGTGCCAATGGCGGTTTCCGCCTCCAGCACCACGGTTTCGAGTCCTCGCAGGGCCAGGGCGCGGGCCACGGCCAGCCCCACCACTCCGGCCCCGATCACGACGGCGTCGACGCGGTCCATGTTGCGTGTCGGTGCGGGGGGCTCAGTCGTCGTGCAGGCCGCGCGGGTCCAGCGCCAGCAAGGCCTCGACCAGCTCGCGCAGGTGCGGCTTGAGGCGCTCGTAGCCCGCGTGCAGTTCCAGCGTCGCCTCGTCCATGTACAGGCGCCGGTTGATCTCGAGCTGGATCGAGTGGCGCTGCCCGGCGGGCCGGCCGTAGCGGCGCACCAGCTCCACGCCCTTGTACGGATGGTTGATGCTGACCGAGTAGCCGCGCTGTTCGAGGAAGCCGGCGATCCAGCGGGTGAGCGCCGGGTCGGCGGTGGTGCCGTCGCGGTCGCCGATCACGAAGTCGGGATGCACCATCCCCGGGAACTCGGTCGCATGCGAGCCGGCCACGGCAGGCATCGAGTGGCAGTTGATGTGGATCACGTGGCCGTGGCGGCGGTGCGCCGCGTCGATTGCCTGCGCCACGGCCTCGTGGTACGGGCGCCAGCAGCGCTCGATGCGCAGGCGCACTTCCTCGGCCGTGAGCAGGCGGTCGTACAGCGGCACGCCGTCATCGGTGAGCCGCCACACCAGCCCCTTGCCGAGGCGCACCTTGGGGCCATCGACCACCGGGTCAGGCCATGGGTCGGCCAGCAGGCTGACGTCGAGTTCGGTCAGGTCGCGGTTGGCGTCCAGGTAGCTGCGCGGGAAATGCGCCTCGATCCACGCCACGCCGAGCGCGGGCGCGAAGTCGTAGAGCTTCTCGACGTGCGTGTCTTCCGCCCGCCGCAGCGTCGCCAGGTCGCAGGCGTGGCGGAAGTCTTCGGGATACCAGGTCCCGCTGTGCGGGGAATCCAGCACCAGCGCCGTGGTGCCGGGACGGCAGGTGACGTATCGCATGCCTGCAGATTGTGGTCCATGCGCGCCCCCGCGCCGATGTGGAAACCGACGAGCCCGGCAGGGCCAAGAAAAAAAGCGGCCCGCGAAAGCGGGCCATGAACGCTTGAGTGCAGACGGTGTCAGGCCGGTTGGGACGCGCGTTGCACGTACCAGCCGATCGCCTCGCGCAGGCCGGCGCCGACGTTGTGCGTCGGCGCGTAGCCGAGCAGGCGGCGCGCCTTGCCGATGTCGGCCAGCGAATGGCGCACGTCGCCAGGACGGAAGTCGGCGTACTCGGGCGTCTCGATGCGCAGGTCGGTGCGCTGGCTGCCCAGCGCCTGGGCGATGGATTCGTGCAGCTGGTTCAGCGTGGTGCGGTCGCCCACGGCGATGTTGTAGACCTGGTTCACCGCCTCGGGGTTGTCGGTCAGCGCCGCGCGCAGGTTGGCCTGCACCACGTTGGCCACGTAGCAGAAGTCGCGCGAGGTCTCGCCGTCGCCGTAGATCACGCAGCGCTTGCCACGCAGCATCTCGCTGACCCAGCGCGGAATCACCGCGGCATAGGCGCCGTTCGGGTCCTGGCGCGGGCCGAACACGTTGAAGTAGCGCAACCCGATGGTCTCGATGCCGTAGCAGCGGCTGAACACGTCCGCGTACAGCTCGTTGAGGTACTTGGTCACCGCATACGGCGACAGCGGCCGGCCGATCTTGTCCTCCACCTTGGGCAGCGTCGGCGAGTCGCCATAGGTCGAGCTGGAGGCCGCGTAGACGAAGCGCTTGACGTTGGCCTCGCAGGCGGCGAACAGCATGTTGACGAAGCCGGTCGCGTTGGCCCGGTGCGTCGCGAGCGGATCCTTGATCGAGCGCGGCACCGAACCGAGCGCCGCCTCGTGCAGCACGATGTCCACGCCTTCGCAGACGCGCCGGCAGGTCTCGGGATCGGCGATGTCGCCTTCGATGAATTCGTGCCGCGCCCAGGCCTCCTCGCCGACGCGCGCACGCACGTCATCGAGGTTGGCGCGATGCCCGGTGGCGAAGTTGTCCAGGCTCACCACCTGCTGCCCGGCGCGCAGCAGCGCCTCGAGCAGGTGCGATCCGATGAACCCGGCGCTGCCGGTGACCAGCCAGCGGCGGCGCTGAGAGGCGACGAGGTCGAGCACTTCCTGCATCATCACAGCCGCCATACGGTGATCCCGCGTTCCCGCAGCGCCTTCGCGTCCGCGGTGCACTTGACATCGACGAACAGGCCGCCCTGGGCCAGCTTGGCAACGTACTCGTCCACGCTGCGCTCGAGCAGGCGCTTGTGCGGCACGGCCGCGACGATGGCATTGGCGCGCGGCAGGTGCTCCCACTGCACCAGCTCGATGCCGTACTCCTCCCAGGCCTCGTGCGCCGAGGCCAGCGGGTCGTGCACGTGCACCGTGACGCCGTAGCTTTCCAGCTCGTGGATCACGTCGATGACCTTGGAGTTGCGCAGGTCCGGGCAGTTTTCCTTGAAGGTCAGGCCCAGCACGATGACGTGCGCACCCTTGACCGGGTTGCCGCCCTGGATCAGCTGCTTGACGGTCTGCTCGGCGATGTACTTGCCCATGCCGTCGTTGATGCGCCGGCCGGCCAGGATGACCTGCGGCGTGTAGCCCAGGCGCTCGGCCTTGTGGGTCAGGTAGTACGGGTCCACGCCGATGCAGTGGCCACCGACCAGGCCGGGACGGAACGGCAGGAAGTTCCACTTCGTGCCGGCGGCTTCCAGCACCTCCATCGTGTCGATGCCGATGCGGTGGAAGATCAGCGCCAGCTCGTTGACCAGCGCGATGTTCAGGTCGCGCTGGGTGTTCTCGATCACCTTGGCCGCTTCGGCGACCTTGATGCTGCTGGCCTTGTAGACGCCGGCGGTGACGATCGCGCCATACATCTCGGCCACCCGCTCCAGCGTCTCGGGCGTGTCGCCGGAGACCACCTTCACGATGGTCGTCAGCGTGTGCTTCTTGTCGCCGGGGTTGATGCGCTCGGGCGAGTAGCCGACGAAGAAGCCTTCCTTCCACTTCAAGCCCGACTCGCGCTCGATGATGGGAATGCACACCTCCTCGGTCGCGCCGGGATAGACGGTGGACTCGAACACCACGATCGCGCCGGGCTTGAGGTTGCGCCCCACGCTGGTGCTCGCGCCGACCAGCGGCGACAGGTCCGGGATGTGCGCGTCATCGACCGGCGTGGGCACGGCCACGACGATGAAGTCCGCCTCCTTCAGTGCGCTCGCGTCGGTGGTGGGCTCCAGCAACCGGGCAGCCTGCAGCTCCTCGGTGCTGACCTCACCGGTCGGATCCACGTGACGCTTGTAGGCCTCGATCTTCTCGGCGGAGAGGTCGAGCCCGATCGTGCGGAACTTCTTGCCGAACTCCACGGCCAGTGGCAGGCCGACATAGCCCAGTCCGACGACGGCAACTGTTTTCATCGGTTTTCCCAGTGCGGACGCAATGCATGCGATCGCGGAATGGTTCCAGAACGGGCCGCTCCGGCATATCCCCGATTCACGGGTTGGTGTCGATGCGCGCCGATCATCGTGCCGGCTCGGCCATGCCGATGGAGCCGCCGGGCTCGGCGCCGCGGCATGAAGGCACACAGGCCGGCGTCGCGGCATCGCCATCGACCGGGTCGGCCGCCATGCAGGCTCCCAAGCGATCGGGTTCGCCGTCCTGGACGAGCAGGCTCGCGATCTCGCAATCGGTCATCGGTGCGATGCCCAGGCCGAACTGCTGGTTCATCAGCTCGACCAGCGCGGCTGCCCACCAGCCGTTCCAGACGGTGCCCGCGTGCCTGTCCGCAAGCACCGCGTTGTGGGGCGCATCACCGGCGGTGTTCGACACCCGCAGGACACCGCCCAGCATGACGTCGCGATAGGCAGGCCGGCCCTCGGGGTCGCGTCCCCCCCAGCGAGCGGCAAACCAGGCCCGGTCGTCGAAGAAGGCGACGTCGCGGCGCTCGCGCGCCAGGCGTCGCAAGCCGTCGTCGAAGCGGTCCAGGCCACTGGCGATGCGATGCAACGCCACCGGGTCCTGCCATCGCACGTCCGCCCGGGCCCAACGGCTGTTGTCGAAGATGCCGACCAGCACGAAGCGCGTCCGGGGGTGGGACGCCCGGATCAGGTCGACGCTCGCAGCGATCGCATCGAGGCAGCGGGCGACTTCCGCCTGGACCTGCGGATCCCGGGGATCGTGCGCCAGACGATCCAGGTCGGCCTCGCTGCCAAAGCTGTTGATTCCGATGCGCACGACGACCACGCCGCGTGCCCAGCGGTCGGGGTCCTCGTCCATCAGCTGCTTCAGGGCGTACGTCTGCCGCCAGCCATCGAGCAGGTCCTCGCAACGCGCGCCGGACACCGCGAAGTTGTGGCGGTGGTCTTCCTTGCGGGGTGCGCGCACCGTCCGGCCCAGGCGGCCGAGCACGCGCGCCCACGACCGGCGCATGCCCCAACGCCCCCAAGGCCCCAGGTCGATCGCCTCCGGCCGCAGACGGGCCAGCACCTCGGTCCACTGGAACGTGATCGCGCGATACGGCCCGCCCCGCGCGGGCGAGCCGGGCGGGAAGTGCAGCGTATCGTGGTATGCATGGCTGTCGGAGTCCCCGAGCACGGCCAAGGGTACGGCCCATTGCGACATGGCGCCCTCCACGACGTCGCGCCCCGCATCAGCATCCAGCTGCACGATGGCGACCGCCGCACCCACGGCCACGACGACCACGCAGGTCAGCAGGCCACAGAGAAGTCGGCTCCATCGGGGCATGCGTAAGTATCTGTGACATCCCCGTCCGGCCGCACTCACTCATTCAGGGGGAAGGCAGCGGCGCCCACTCACTCATTTGGGGGGCAGGCAAGGGAGGGACCGCTTCGCATAATCGGTAACAGGTGGAGACAGTGGCGGCAACCGTGGTTGCAACCCGGCCACTGGTCCTGGTCGTCCTCGTCGCCCGCGCACCCCGACCGCCCGTCCATACCCCTACACGGCGACACGACGCGTTGCCTGACGGAGAGCGCAATGAATCATCACCTGCCTGCCGGGGGGAGCCGTCCGGACCCCTTGCCCGAACCTCCGCCGTTGCATCTCTGGCTGCATGAGGCCGCCACGCGGTGGCCCGAGCGCCCGGCCCTGGTCCATGTCGACGGTGACACGCTGGACTACCGGGCCCTCGCCGCGGCGGTCACCGCGCGCGCCCGCGAGATGAGCGCCGCCGGGCTGCGCGCGGGTGATCGGGTGGCGCTGGCGGCCACGCGCTCGATCGCGACCGTGGTCGACATCCTGGCGGCGGTCGAGGCCGGGGTGGGCTACGTGCCGCTGGACCTCGGCTATCCCGCCGACCGCCTGGCCGCGATGCTGGAGGACGCCCGCCCGCGCACCGTGCTGGGCGAGCCCGAGGCGCTCGCGCGCCTGGAAGCGGCCACCGGGAAGCTGCCCACGCTGGCGGCGCCGGCCCCGCCCGGCCTAGCGACGTTCGGCGCCGAACCGGACCTGACCTATGTGCTGTTCACCTCCGGCTCGACCGGACGGCCCAAGGGCGTGGCCATGGGCGCGCGGCCGCTGCGTCACCTGATCGCCTGGCACGCCGAGCATCCACGGCTCGGGCAGCCGGCCGTGACGCTGCAGTTCGCGCCGCTGTCCTTCGACGTGCATTTCCAGGAGATCTTCTCGACGCTGGCCTGTGGCGGCACGCTCGTGCTGGTGGACGACGCGCGCCGGCGTGACCCGGCCCGGCTGTGCCAGGTGCTGCTGGAACAGCGTGTCGAGCGCATCTTCCTGCCCTACGTCGCGCTGCAGATGCTGGCCGACGCGGCGCGCGAGGTGCTGCCGCGCCACCTGCGCGACGTGGTCAGCGCCGGCGAGCAGCTGCAGGTCACGCCCGCGATCCGCTGGCTGTTCGGGCAGCTCGCCGACGCCGTGCTGCACAACCACTACGGGCCCACCGAAAGCCACGTGGTCACCGCGCACGAACTGCACGGCGATCCCGACACCTGGCCGGTGATCCCGCCGATCGGCCGCGCCCTGCCCCACGTGCAGCTGGCGCTGCGCGATGGCGACGGCGGCGCGCTGATCGACGCCGAAGCGGGCACGGGCGAGCTGCTGCTCGGAGGCGACACGCTGGCGCACGGCTACCTCGGCCGCGAGGACCTCAGCCGCGAGCGCTTCCGCGACGACATCCCCGGGCTGTCCGGGCGCTGGTACACCACCGGCGACCTGGTACAGCGCGACGCCGACGGCACCTGCACCTACCTGGGCCGTGCCGACCAGCAGCTGAAGGTCGACGGCTTCCGCATCGAGCCGGGCGAGATCGAGGTCGTGCTGATGGCGCACGAGGCGGTGCGCGAAGCGGTCGTGACCGCCCCCGAGCTGCCCGGCATCGGCAAGCAGCTGATGGCGCACCTGGTGCTGCGCCCGGGCCATGCCGACACGCCGCAGCTGTCCGCCACGCTGCGCGCCCACCTGCGCGAACGCCTGCCCGAATACATGGTGCCGGTGCGCTACATGGTGCTGGAGCGCCTGCCCACCACGCCGAGCGGCAAGATCGACCGCCGCCACCTGCCGCTGCCCGAGGTGGACCCGGGCACTCCGGCCGACGCTGCCACGCTGGTGCACCGCCTGTGGGAGGAGTTGCTCGGCGTCCCCGGCATCCCGGAGGACGCCAACCTGTTCGAGCTGGGCGCAAAGTCGTTGCTGGTGCTGCGCTTCGTGACCCGCCTGCGCGAGGCGGGCGTGCAAGGCCTGTCGGTGGCCGACGTCTACGACCGCCCCACCATCGCCGGCATCCGTTCGGTGCTGGAAGGTTGGCCCCAGGCCCGCCGCGCGCGCACCGGCCGCCAGGCCTCGGGCCAGGGCGGCATCGCCATCGTCGGCATGGCCACCCGCACCGCCGGTGCGCGCAACGTCGAGGAGTTCTGGGACAACCTCGTCGCCGGGCGCGAAGGCATCCGCCACTTCAGGCCCGAGGAGCTCGACCCCTCCATCCCCGAGTCGCTGCGCAGCCGGTCCAACTTCGTCGCCGCGCGCGGCGTGCTCGACGACGTGGCGCGCTTCGATGCCGGCTTCTTCGGCATCCCGGCGCGCGAGGCGACGGTGCTCGACCCGCAGCAGCGCCTGTTCCTCGAACTGTGCTGGAGCGCGCTGGAACACGCGGCGATCGACCCCGGGCCCGGGCAGCGCGTCGGCGTGTACGGTGGCGTGGCCAACAACACCTACATCACCGCGCTGCGCCAGGAGCAGCCCGAGCTGATCCAGCAGATGGGCGAGTTCGCCGCGATGCTGGCCAGCGAGAAGGACTACGTGGCCACGCGCGTGGCCAACCGGCTCAACCTCGACGGCCCGGCCGTCAGCGTGCACACCGCCTGCTCCACCGGCCTCGTGGCGGTGGCGCTGGCCGCCCACGCGCTGGCCGGCGGCCAGTGCGACGTGGCGCTGGCCGGCGGTGCCACGGTGATCGTGCCGCAGGAAGGCGGCTACCTGCATGTCGAAGGCGGCATGGAGTCAGCCGACGGGCACTGCCGCCCGTTCGACGCCGACGCAAGCGGCACGGTGTTCGCCAGCGGCGGCGCGGTGGTGGTGCTCAAGCGCTTGGAGGATGCGCTGGCCGACGGCGACACCATCTATGCGGTGATCCGCGGCGTCGGGCTCAACAACGACGGCGGCGACAAGGCCAGCTTCACGGCACCCAGCGTCACCGGCCAGGCCGGTGCGATCCGCATGGCGCTGGAACACGCCAACGTCAGCGCGCGCAGCATCGGCTATGTCGAGGCGCACGGCACCGGCACGGCCCTGGGCGACCCGATCGAGGTCTCCGCGCTGACCCGGGCCTGGCAGGAAGACACCCAGGACGTGCAGTTCTGTGGCATCGGCTCGCTCAAGAGCAACCTGGGCCATACCATCGCGGCCGCCGGCGTGCTGGGGCTGATCAAGGCGGCGCTGTCACTGCACCGCGAGCTGATCCCGGGGACGCTGCATTTCCGCCGTCCCAATCCCCAGATCGATTTCGCGTCCACGCCGTTCCGGGTGATCGCGAGCAACACCCCCTGGCCGCGCGGCCATGAGCCGCGCCGCGCGGCGGTGAGCTCCTTCGGCGTGGGCGGCACCAACGCGCACCTGGTGCTGGAGGAAGCGCCGGCTCCGGCGCCCGCGCAGGACGACGGACGGCTGTTCCTGCTGCCGTTGTCGGCACGCACCGCCGACGCAGCGCTGCAACGTGCGCGCGACCTGGCCGACCACCTCGAGCGGCATCCCGGACTGGCGCTCGCCGACGTGGCCGCGACGCTGATGCGCGGCCGCCGCCCGATGCCGCAGCGGCTGTGCGCGGTGGCCGGCGACACCGCCTCGGCCGTCACCGCGCTGCGCGCGCTCAAGAGCCCGGTCGCCGCCCTGGCGAAGCCGCGCGTCGTGTTCCTGTTCCCCGGCCAGGGCTCGCAGCATCCCGGCATGGCGCGCCGGCTCTACGACGAGGCGCCGGCGTTCCGCGTCGCACTCGACCGCTGCTTCGAGCTGGCCGGGGCCGAGCTGGGCCCGCGCCTGCGGCAATGGATGGTCGCCGCCGAACCGGGCGATGCCGAGGCCGCCGCGGCCCTGGCCGAGACCCGGCATGCACAGCCGGCACTGTTCGCGCTGTCGTACGCGCTGACCGCCTGGCTGGACAGCCTGTGCGTGCAGCCCGACGCGATGATCGGCCACAGCATCGGCGAGTACGCCGCCGCCTGCCATGCCGGCGTGCTGTCGGTCGAGGATGCGATGGCCGCGGTGATCGCGCGCGGCGCAGCGATGTACGCCCAGCCCCCCGGCGCGATGCTGGCCGCGCGTGCCGGCGTCGACACCCTGCTGCCCCTGCTGCCGGCCGGCGTGGAGATCGCCGGCTGCAACGCCCCGGGCCTGACGGTGCTGGCCGGCGACCACGCGGCGATCGACGCGACGGCGGTGCTGCTGGAGTCACGCGAGATCGGCACCACGCGGCTGCGCGTCTCGCACGCCTTCCACAGCGCCTCGATGGAGGGCGCGCTGCCCGCCGTGGAAGCGGCCCTGTCGCGCGCGCCGCTGCGCGCGCCGCAGCGCCTGCTGTATTCCTGCGTCAGCGGGGCCCCGCTGCAGGCCGACGAAGCGACGCAACCGGCCTACTGGGCGCGCCAGGTGCGCGCGACCGTGCAGTTCACGCGTGCCGTGCAAGCCGAGCTGGACCGCCCGGAAGACAGCGTCTTCATCGAGGTCGGCTCCGGCCAGGCGTTGACCGCGCTGCTGCGCCAGCACCGTACCCGCGCCAATGCGGTGCCGCGGGTCGTGCCCCTGCTCGGTCCGGCCAACGATCCGGGCGATGCCGCACTGCATGCGCTCAAGGCGCTGGGCGCGCTGTGGTGCACCGGCGTCGCGATCGCCTGGCCGGTGGCCGCCGGCGCGCGTCGCGTCCCGCTGCCGACCTACCCCTTCCAGGGTGAGCGCTACTGGTTCAAGCGCCGCCCCCCCGCTGCCGCCGTGGCCACCCCTGCCACCGCCTCCCTCGTCACGACAGGCACCGCCACCGCGGCGACACCTGTTTCCCCTCCTGCCATCGACGTGAAGCCCGCCATGAGCCGACTGCCCCGCCTCGAAACCGAACTGAAGCGCATCCTGAGCGACGTCTCCGGCGTGCCGGCCGAGGAGATGGCCACCGATGCCAGCTTCGTCGACCAGGGCCTCGACTCGCTGTCGCTGACGCAGGCCACGCTGGAACTGGAGCGCGTGTTCGGCGTGAAGCTGCGCTTCCGTCGCCTGCTGGAAGACCTGGACACCCCGGGCAAGCTCGCCCGCTTCCTCGATGGCGAGCTGCCGGCCGACCGATTCGCCCCCGAGCCGGCCCCTGCGCCGGCGGCCGCGCCGGTCGCCCCCGTGGCTGCGGTGCAGGCCGCCCCTGCCGTTGCCGTCCAGCCCGTGGTCACGGCGCTCGCCCCGCAGCCGGCTGCCAGCCTCGACGCCGGCGGCAACGCCCTGCACCTGCTGCTGCAGCAGCAGATGCAGCTGATGTCGCAGCAGCTGGCGCTGCTGGCCGGACAGCCGCTTGCCGCCACCGCCCCCGCGGCCGTGCAGCCCTCCGCGGTGGCGGCAGCGCCGGCCCTGCCGGCGTCCGCGACCACGGGTGTCGCCCCGGCCTCCCCGGCGGCCCAGCCCGCGGCGGAGCCGGCCGAGCCGGAGCAGCCCTCGATCAAGGCGCTGATCGAAAAGCCGTTCGGCGCGGCCGCGCGCATCACGCTGGATGCCCAGCACGAGGAAACGCCGGAGCAGCGCCGCTGGCTGGAAGACTTCATCGCCCGCTACAACGCCAGGACCGGCAAGTCCAAGGCCTTCAGCCAGCAGCACCGCAAGCTCATGGCCGACCCGCGCGTGGTCACCGGCTTCAACCCGCTGTGGAAGGACCTGGTCTACCCCATCGTCGCCGACCGCTCCAAAGGCGCGCGCATCTGGGACATCGACGGCAACGAGTACATCGACCTGCTGTCGTGCTTCGGCGCGAACCTGCTCGGCTACCAGCCCGACGACATCGTCGAGGCGATGATGGCGCAGCTCCAGGCCGGCATCGAGGTCGGCCCGCAGCATCCGCTGGCCGCCGAGGTCGCGCAGCTGATCTCGGAGTTCACCGGGCACGAGCGCGTCGCGTTCTGCAACACCGGCTCGGAAGCCGTGATGGGCGCGATGCGCATCGCCCGCACCGTCACCGGCCGCAAGACCATCGCGATCTTCACCAACTCGTACCACGGCATCTTCGACGAGGTGATCGTGCGCGGCACCAGGCAGCTGCGCTCGATCTCCGCCGCGCCCGGCATCCTGGCCAACGCGGTCGAGAACGTGCTCGTGCTCGACTACGCCAGCGAGGAGTCGCTGCGCGTGCTGCGCGAGCGCGGCCCGCAGCTGGCGGCCATCATGATCGAGCCGATCCAGAACAAGTGCCCGACGCTGCAGCCGCGCGAGTTCGTGCAGGAGCTGCGCCGCATCGCCGATGCCTCGGGCTGCGCGCTGATCTTCGACGAGGTGGTCACGGGCTTCCGCGTCGCGCCGGGCGGCGCGCAGGAGTTCTACGGCGTGCGCGCCGACATCTGCACCTACGGCAAGGTGATCGGCGGCGGCCTGCCCTTCGCGGCGATCGCCGGCCGCTCGCACTGGATGGACGCCCTGGACGGCGGCCACTGGCAGTACGGCGACGACTCCTACCCCGAGGCGGGCGTCACCTACTTCGCCGGCACCTTCGTGCGCCACCCGCTCGCGCTGGCCGCCGCCCGCGCCGCGCTGCTGCACCTCAAGCGCGGCGGCCGCGAGCTCTACCGCAGCCTCAACGAGCGCACCCAGCGGCTGATCGACCGGCTCAACACCGCCTTCGCGGTGCGCGGCGCGCCGGTCAAGGCGGTGCATTGCGCCTCGCTGTGGCGGCTGGCCTGGGATGACGGCCAGAAGTACGTCAGCCTGTTCTACTACCTGGTGCGCTACCACGGCCTGCACTTGTACGAACAGTTCGGCCACTTCGTGACCGACGCGATGGGCGAGGCCGAGCTGGACCGCATCTTCACGGTGTTCACCTCTGCACTGGACGAGCTGATGGCGCTCGGCTTCATCAAGCCGCGTCCCGGCAGCACGCCGCCCGGAGGTGGCCTGTCGTCCGGCAGCGAGGCATCCGGGCCGCTGACGCCCGGCCAGACCGAGCGCTGGCTGGCCGGCAGCTTCGATCCCCACGCGCGGCGCGCGCTGAACGAGTCGCTGTGCCTGACGCTGCGCGGCGACGTCGACCTCGCCGCCCTGGAGCAGGCGGTGCGCGACGTGATCGGACGGCACGAGGCATTCCGGCTGCGCTTCGACCTCGACGAGCCGCGCCAGGTCCTCGACCCGCAGGCCCGCCTCGAGGTGCAGAAGATCGACCTGCGCTCGCAGCCCGACGCCGACGCCGCGCTGGATGCCTTCTGCACCCAGGCGAGCGAGCACGACTTCCCGCTCGACCAGGCCCCGCTGGCGGCGGTGAGCCTGCTGCAGCTGTTCGACGGCCGCGTGGTCGTGCACCTGGTCGCCAGCCACCTGGTGTTCGACGGCTGGGCCTCGACCGTGATGCTGGCCGAGTTGGCCGAGGCCTACCGCGCGCGCCTGTCCGGCAACCCGCCGGTGCTGCCGGCCGCCGAATCGCCGCGCCGCTTCGCGGCCGAGGAAGTGGCACGCATGGACAGCCCGCGCGGGCGCGAGGACCTGGCCTACTGGAGCGAGGTGCTGCGCGATCCGCCGCCTCTGCTGAGCCTGGGCGACCGCACGCCGCCCGCGCCGCGCCGCTATGCCGCCGACACCGTCCGCGCGCACTTCGACGCCGCCCTGCACGGCCGCCTGCTGGCCCAGGCACGGCGCCACAACGCGACGCTGTTCCAGCTGCTGCTGACCGCGGTGTCCGTCGTGCTGGCGCGCCGCAGCGGCCAGCAGGACTTCGTCGTCAGCATCCCCTACGCCGGACAGAGCCTGCAACGCCACGGCCCGCTGATCGCCGACGGCGTGCTCGACCTGCCGCTGCGCCTGCGCTGGTCGGCCGGCGACGATGCCCGCACCCTGCTGGCGCACGTGCGCGATCGCCTGATGGACGCGCTGGAACACCCGCTGGTCACGCAGGGCACCGTCGCGCGCGCGCTGAACCTTCCCGCCAAGGGCGACCGCCCGGCCTTCTCCGGCGTGTTCTTCAACCTCAATCCGCGCATCGACCTGTCGGGCTTCGCGCCGCTGGAAGCGCGCACCCATGAAGGGCGCAAGCGCGGCCTGCTGAGCGAGCTGTTCTTCAACTTCTACGAGACGGCCGACGGGCTGACGCTGGACCTGCACCACAGCAGCGAGTACTACAGCCTCGAACGCGCCGGCGAACTGGTGCGCGAGCTGCAGGCCGTGTGCACCGCCCTGGCCGACAGCCTGGAGCTGCCGGTCGCTGCTGCCCCCGCACCGGCCGTCGACGCGCGCCTGCTCGAGTGGAACGCCGCCACCGCCGCGCCGCTGCCGCCGCATCCGCGCGTCGAGCAGTGGGTCAGCGCCCAGGCCGCGCAGACCCCGGACCGCGTCGCCGTCGAGGCCCAGGGACGCCAGCTCACCTACCGCGAGCTCGAATCCCGGGCCAACCGCATCGCGCAGCTGCTGCACGCGCGCGGCGTCGGCAGCGGCCAGCGGGTCGGCCTGTGCCTGGGCCGCAGCGTGGACCTGCTGCCCGCGCTGCTGGCCGTGCTGAAGACCGGTGCCGCCTATGTGCCGCTGGATCCGAACTTCCCGCGCGAGCGCCTGCAGTACATGCAGCAGGACGCCGGCCTCGGCATGGTGATCACCGAGTCCCGCCATGCCGAGCTGGTCGACCTGCCGCGCGAACGGCAGCTGCGCGTCGACGAGGACGAGGCATCGATCGCCGCGGCGTCCGACGCCCCGCTGCTCGCCTTGGCCGACGCCGCCGCGCCGGCCTACGTGATCTACACCTCCGGCTCCACCGGCAAGCCCAAGGGCGTGGTGGTGCTGCAGCGCGGCGTCGTCAACTTCCTCGCCAGCATGCAGCGCGAACCGGGGCTGCGCCCGGACGACCGGCTGCTGGCCGTGACCACGCTGTCGTTCGACATCGCCGTGCTCGAGCTGCTGCTGCCGCTGGTCACCGGCGCCCGCACCATCCTGGCCCAGCGCGAGGACGCGATGGACGGCCAGGCGCTGGCCGCGCTGATCGCGCAGCACGGCATCACCATCATGCAGGCCACGCCGACCACCTGGCACCTGCTGCTCGACGAAGGCTGGAAGGCACCGGCCGGCTTCCGTGCCCTGTGCGGCGGCGAGGCGCTGCCGCCCGCGCTGGCGCGCCGCCTGCTCGACGCCGGCGTGACGCTGTGGAACATGTACGGCCCGACCGAGACCACCGTCTGGTCGACCGTCATGCCGATCACGAGCGCCGACGACATCACCATCGGCCGCCCGATCGCCAACACCACGGTCTGGATCCTCGACGAGCAGGGCCGCTGCTGCCCCATCGGCGAGCCGGGCGAGATCTGCATCGGCGGCGCGGGCGTAGCCGGCGGCTACTGGAACCGCCCCGACCTGACCGCCGAGCGCTTCTTCCCCGACCCGTTCGCCAAGGAGCCCGGTGCGCGCCTGTACCGCACCGGCGACCTCGGCCGCTGGCGCGAGGACGGGCGACTCGACCACATGGGCCGGCTGGACCACCAGGTCAAGGTGCGCGGCTACCGCATTGAGCTCGGCGAGATCGAGGCCCAGCTCGACTCGGCCCCCGGCGTCTCGCGCAGCGTGGTCGTCACGCGCGAGGACCAGCCCGGCGACGTGCGCCTGGTGGCCTACGCCGTGCCGGCCGCGGGCACCGCGCTGGAGCCGGCCGCGCTGCGCGCCCACCTGAAGAAGCACCTGCCGGACTACATGGTCCCGACGCAGTTCGTCGCGATGGCGCAACTGCCCTTGCTGCCCAACGGCAAGATCGATCGCAAGGCGCTGCCGGTGCCGCCCGCCGCGGCATCCACGGCCACGCCACAGGTGCCTGTGCCGGCACCTGCCCCGGCCCCCGCACCGGCGGCGACCGCAGCGCCGGATGCAGCGGTGCAGGAGATCGCCCGGCTGATGGGCGAAGTGCTGGGCACCGCGCCCCTGCAGCCGGACGATCACTTCTTCGAGCTGGGCGGGCATTCGCTGCTCGCCGCCCGCCTGGCCGCGCGCCTGAGCCAGCAGCATGGACGGCGCATCGGGCTGAAGGTGCTGTTCGACGCCCCCACCCCGCGTGCGCTGGCCGCGGCACTGGCCCCGCAGTCGGCCGCCGCGCCGGCAGCGCCGGTGGCACGCATCCCGGCCCGCGAGGACCAGCGCAGCGCGCCGCTGTCGCTGATGCAGCAGCGCATCTGGTTCCTCGAGCAGCTGACGCCCGGCACCGCGGTCCACAACCTGCCGTCGGCGCACCGGCTCAAGGGCCCGATGAACGTGGAAGCCCTGGAGCGCGCGCTGCAGATGCTGGTCGATCGCCAGAGTGCCCTGCGCACGTGCTTCGAGAAGACCCCGGACGGCGCGGTCCAGCGCGTGCTGGATCGGTTCACCGTCGGACCGCTGCCGCTGACCGACCTGCAGCACCTGCCGCAGGACGAGCGCGAGGCCGCGATGCAGGCCAGGTGCGACGAACTCGCCACGACCCCGTTCTTGCTCGAGCAGGCGCCGCTGTTCAGCGTGCACCTGTTCCGTATGGCGCCGCAGGAGCATGTGCTGTTCTTCATGGTCCACCACGCCGTCTGGGACGGCTGGTCGTTCGACCTGTTCTACGTCGAGCTGGCCGAGCTTTACGCGGCCTGCTGCGCAGGCCGCGCGCCGCGCCTGCCGGAGCTGCCGGTCAGCTACGGCGACTACGCCGCCTGGCAGCGCGACTGGATGCAGGGCGAGGAACTGGCGCGCCAGACCGCCCACTGGAAGGAACGGCTGAGTCCCTTGCCCGCGCCGCTGGAGCTGCCGCTCGACCACCCGCGCCCGCCGCGCATGTCCGGCCGCGGGGCCTCGCACTGCATCCTGCTCTCGCCGGAGCTGACCCGCGGGCTGCATGCGCTCGCGCAGCGCCAGGGCCGCACGCTGTTTGCGACGCTGCTGGCCGCCTATTCGGCGCTGCTGTACCGCGTCACGCAGCAAGAGGACTTCGTCATCGGCACGCCGGTGCGCGGCCGCGAGCAGCCCGAGCTCGAGCCGCTGATGGGCTTCTTCGTCAACGCGCTGCCGCTGCGCCTGCAGCCGCAGGCCGAGACCCGCTTCCGCGACTGGCTGGAGCGCGTGCACGAGGTGGTGGTCGACGCCTTCGCCTACCCCGACGTGCCGCTCGAGCACCTGGTGCGCGAGCTCAACGTGCCGCGCGACCCGAGCCGCCCGATGGTGTTTCAGGCCCTGTTCTCGTTCCAGGACGTGCGCGAACGCCCGCTGCGCTGGGCCGACCTGTCGCACGAGCGGGCCATCATCCGCCTGCACAGCGCCGCCGAGGACATCGGCCTGTGGTGCGTCGAGACCCCGTCGGGGGTGGAGTGCAACTTCACCTACGCGGCCGACCTGTTCGAGCACGACAGCATCGTCCGCCTCGCCGCGGGCTTCGAGCAGATCCTGCAGCAGGTCGTGGCCGATGCCGAGCGCCCGCTGGCCGCATACCCCCTGCTGTCGCCGGCCGATCGCATCCAGCTCGCGCGCTGGAACGACACGGGCATGGGCTACGACCCTGCTGCGGCCACGATCCCGCAGCTGCTGGCCGGCCCCGTGCAGCGCCACCCCGCGGCCGTCGCCCTGCGCCGCGGGCCGCGCTCGCTCACCTACGCCGAGCTGGAGGCGCTGTCCAACCGCCTGGCCCACGCCCTGCGCGCGCGCGGCATCTCCCGCGGCCAGCTCGTCGGCCTGTGCCTGGAGCGCAGCCCCGAGATGCTCGTCGCCCAGCTGGCCATCCTCAAGGCCGGCGCCGCCTACGTCCCGCTCGACCCGGCCTTCCCCGCCGAGCGCCTGGCCTACATGGCCCAGGACGCCCAGCTCGCCCTGCTGCTGACCCAGTCCTCGCTCACCGGCCTGCTGCCCTGGCCGCGCGAGCGCACCCTGCTCGTCGACGCCGACGCCGCGCTCCTTGCCGCCCAGCCCGACTCGCCCCCGCCCGCCGACGAGCTCGCCGCCCGCCCCGAGGACGCGGCCTACGTGATCTACACCTCCGGCTCCACCGGCCGCCCCAAGGGCGTGGTCGTGCCCCACCGCGCCGTGGTCAACTTCCTGCTGAGCATGGCCCGCGCGCCGGGCCTGAGCGCCTCGGACCGCCTGCTGGCCGTGACCACGCTGTCCTTCGACATCGCGGTGCTGGAGCTGCTGCTGCCGCTGAGCGTGGGCGCACAGATCGTGCTGGCCAGCCGCGACGAGGCCATGGACGGCCAGGCGCTGTGCGCGCTGCTGCTGTCCTCGCAGGCCACCGTCATGCAGGCCACCCCGGCAACCTGGCGCATGCTCGTCGAGGCCGGCTGGGCCGGCTCCCCGGCCTTCAAGGCGCTCATCGGCGGCGAGCCCCTGCCGCCGGACCTGGCCGCGCAGCTGCTCGAGCGCTGCGGCCAGCTGTGGAACATGTACGGCCCCACCGAGACCACGGTGTGGTCCACCATCATGCGCATCACCGATGCGCGCGACATCACCATCGGCCGACCCATCGCCAACACCCAGGTGCACATCCTCGACCCTCGCGGCCAGCCGTGCCCCATCGGCGTGCCCGGCGAGATCTGCATCGGCGGCGACGGCGTCACGCTGGGCTACCTGCGCCGCCCGGAGCTGACCGCCGAGCGCTTCATCGACGATCCGTGGCGCCCCGGCGCCCGCCTGTACCGCACCGGCGACCGCGGCCGCTGGCGCCATGACGGGCTGCTCGAGCACCACGGGCGCATGGACTTCCAGGTCAAGGTGCGCGGCTACCGCATCGAGCTCGGCGAGATCGAGGCCAACCTGGCCACGCACCCGCAGGTCGCGCGCAACGTCGTGATCGTGCGCGAGGACCGCCCCGGCGACGCGCGCCTGGTGGCCTACGTCGTGCCCCGCGACGAGATGCCCGGCGCGCAGGCGCTGCGCGAGCACCTGCGCCAGAGCCTGCCCGAGTACATGCTGCCGCAGCACTACGTGCAGCTGCAGGCCATCCCGCTGCTGCCCAACGGCAAGATCGACCGCAAGGCGCTGCCCGCACCCACCGAGGCCAGCGCGGACGCTTCGGCGCCCGTGCGCGATGCGGCCGCACCGCGCACCCCGGCCGAGGCCGCCGTGGCCGAGATCTGGAAGCGCCTGCTGGGCATCGAGCACGTGAGCCCCTCGGACAACTTCTTCGACCTCGGCGGCCACTCCCTGCTGGCCATGCGCGCCGTCGGCGAAATGGAGGCCGCCCTCGGCTCCCGCATCCCCGTGCGCCGCCTCATCTTCGAAAGCCTCGCGCAGCTGGCCGAGACCTCGACGACCACCGAGCCCCCCCGGCACGCACGCACTGCCGACACGCCACGCAAGCCCTGGTTCAACCGGCTGCTGAACGCCGTCGGCATGCGCACGTCGGCCGGCAACGGCTGACCCTGCCCACGCTCCCGGGGCCCGGCCGCCCCGGGGGCGCACCAGCCCCGCCCGGCTCCCGCCGCAGGACGCGTGTCCCGCGTTCCCGTGAGAAACCTCACGCCTCCTGCAAGACACCCCTCGGACGGGGGATAGGGGCGGCTGCAGAGGCTGCCTACCCTTCAGTCACAAGTAGAAACGCGGTGTCACAGGCCTGCAATGCGGGCGCTGCCGACACCTCCGATCGACGCGAGTTTCCGGCGCCATGGCCCGGCCCGCCCCCTTTGGGACTTATGCAATCTGCTTCCCGTCCGTTGCCGCCCCCCGAGGTCGACACCCTCGCCGCCCTGCTGCTCTGGAGGTGCGAGCAGCACCCGCACGACCTGGCCTACGCCTACGTACGCGACACGCTCGAACAGGACGCGCGCTGGACCTACGCCGAACTGCTGCAACAGGCCCGCACTGCCGCCGCCCACATCGCCGCCCGCACCCGCCCGGGCGACCGGGTCCTGCTGGCCCACCCGGCGGGCCTCGCCTTCGTCCGTGACTTCTGGGGCTGCGTGCTGAGCGGCCGCATCGCGGTGCCGGTGCCGGCGCCCGACCCGGTGCGCGCGAAGAACAGCCTGCCACGACTGCAGGCCATCATCGACGATGCCGAGGCGACCCTGGTGCTGACCACGGCCGACCTGCTGCCCGCCGCGGCGCAGGCGCCCGGCCCCACGCCCTGGTGCGCGCTGGACGGACTCGATCCCCTGCCGCAGGCGGACGCGGATCCTGCCGTCACGCCGCACGACGTGGCCTACCTGCAATACACCTCCGGCTCGACCAGCGCGCCACGCGGGGCGATCCTCACGCACGCCAACGTGGTGGCCCAGTGCCGCGGCGCCGTGGCCGCGCTGGCGATGGACCGGGACAGCCGCGCCCTGTGCTGGCTGCCGCAGCACCATGACTACGGCCTGGTCTCGGGCCTGCTGTGGCCCCTGCATGCCGGTGCGGCCAGCTACCTGATGTCGCCGCTGACCTTCCTGCGCCGCCCGCTGCGCTGGCTCGACGCGATCGGGCACTTCGGGATCACGCACACCGGCGCGCCCAACTTCGCCTATGCCGCGTGCACGCGGGCCCTGCAGCAGGCGCCGTCCTGGCAGGGCCGGCTCGACAGCCTGCTGTCGGCCACCTGCGGCGCCGAGCCGATCCAGCACGAAACCATCCGCCGCTTCGAGGCCGCGTTCGGTCCGCACGGCTGGGGCCGCACCGCCTTCGCGGCCGGCTACGGCATGGCCGAGACGGTGCTGACCGTCACCCTCAAGCCCGCCGACGGAGTGCAGCGCGTCGAGGCCTGCGACGCCGAGGCCCTGGCCGCCGGCCGCGCGGAACCCGCCCGCCCGGGCCGGCCTGCGCGCCTGGTGATGGGCTGCGGCCGCGCCATCGACGGCATGGAGATGCGCATCGTCGACCCGAAGACCCGGCGCGAATGCGCGGCGCGCCAGGTCGGCGAGATCTGGGTGCGCGGCAGCAGCGTCGGCCGGGGCTACTGGCGCCAGGCGCAGGACGGCCCCAACAGCTTCGACGCGCGCACCGCGAAAGGCGCAGGCCCCTTCCTGCGCACCGGCGACCTCGGCTTCGTCGACGATGGCGAGCTGTTCGTCACCGGACGACTGAAGGACCTGATCATCATCCGCGGGCGCAACCACTACCCGCAGGACATCGAGTGGACGGCACAGCGCACCCACGCCGCGCTGCGCCAGGGCTACGGCGCCGCCTTCGCGATCGAGGGACCCGATGCAGAAAACGGCGAGCGGCTGGTGCTGGTGCAGGAACTGGAACGCCGCGTGGCGGCGCCGGACCTGCCCGCCATCGCGGCCGGCATCCGCCGCGCGATCGCCGAGGAACATGACCTGCCGGTCCATGCCATCGCCCTGGTGCGCAGCGGCAGCGTGCCACGCACCTCCAGCGGCAAGATCCGGCGCTCCAGCTGCAAGCAGGACTACCTCGCCGGCCGGCTGGAGATCCTGCACCTGGACCTGCAGGCCGAAGCCGAGGCCGCCCCCGACCAGGATGACGCCGCGCTGCTCGCGACCCTACGCGCCGAGGTGGAGGCCAGCCCCGACCGCGAGGCGGCCCTGGGCCGGGCCATCCGACGCCTGGCGGCGCGCCTGCTGCGTCGCGACCCGCAGGACGTGCCGCTGGACGCCAACCTGTTCGAGGCCGGCCTGGACTCGCTGTCCACCTTCCGGCTGGCCCACCAGCTCGAACAGCTGCTCGACCGCGAACTGCCGCCGGGCCTGCTGCTGCAGCAACCGAACCTCGGTCATCTGGCGCATGCCCTGGCAGCCCCGGCGCCGGTGACCGAACCCGCCCGTCCGGAGCCGCCCCTTGCGCCGCCCGCGTCCCGGCAGCCGCTGTCGGCCACCCAGGAAGGCGTGTGGTTCGTCGAGCGGCTGGCCGGGCCCAGCGCGATGTACAACATCGCCCAGGCACTGCACATCGACGGCCCGCTCGACATGGCGGCCTTGCAGCGCAGCCTGCAGGCCCTGGTCGCGCGCCACGACGCGCTGCGCACCGGCCTGCAGGACCTCGACGGCGCGCCGACGCAAACCGTCACCCCGGCGATCGACCTGCCCCTGCCGGTGACCGAGCTGCCCCCCGACACCACCGGGCAGGCGCTGCAGCGCCTCCTGGAGCAGCACGCCCGCGAGCCGTTCGACCTCGCCTGGCCGCCGCTGCTGCGAGCTCGCCTGTTCCGGCTGGACGCCCGTCGCCACGTGCTGCTGCTGGTGGTACACCACCTGGTGGCCGACGGCTGGTCGATGGGCGTGATCGCGCGCGAACTGGGCCGGCTGTACGCGGCCCATGTGCAGGGCGAGGTGCCGTCCCTGCCTGCCGCGACACCCTACGGCGCCTTCGTCCGGTGGCAGCGTGAGCACCTGGACCAGGGCGCCGCCCTGGCCGACATCGAGCACTGGCGCGAGCGCCTGGCCGGCCTGCAGCCGCTGGAGCTGCCGACCGACCACCCGCGCCCGCCGCGCCCGAGCCATGCCGGCGGCATGGTGACGCTGGAGCTGCCCGAGCCTCTGGTGCGCCAGCTGCGCACCCTGGCGCGCGACGAGGGCGCCAGCCTGTTCATGGTGCTGCTCGCGGCGTTCAAGACGCTGCTGATGCGCTACACCGGACAGGACGACATCGCGGTGGGCTCGCCGGTGGCGGCCCGGCTGCGGCCCGAGTTCCAGGACACGGTCGGCTTCTTCTCGAACACGCTGGTGCTGCGCACCGACCTGGGCGGCGATCCCGGTTTCCGCGAGCTGCTGGCCCGCGTGCGTGCGACCGCGCTGGACGCCTACGCGCACCAGTCGCTGCCCTCGGACAAGCTGGTGGCCGCCCTGGGGCTGCCGCGCGACCCGAGCCGCAACGCGCTGTACCAGGTGGCCTTCGCGCTGCAGAACATGCCCGACCTCGCCATGGCGCTCGAGGGCGCAAAGGTGTCGCCCCTGCCGCTGCACACCGGCACGGCCAAGATCGACCTGTGGGCCTCGTTCTTCGAGACGGACGGCGCCCTGCGCGGCGAGTTCGAGTACAGCCGCGACCTGTTCGAGCCCGACACCATCGAGCGCCTGGCCCGGCACTACCGCCACCTGCTGGAAGCCGTCGTGCGCGATCCCGCGCAGCCGGTCTCGCGCCTGCCGTTGCTGGACGAGGTGGAGTGGCGCCAGATCGTCCACGAGTGGAACGCCACCTCCCGGCCGTACCCGCTCGAGCTGGGCGTGCACCAGCTGTTCGGGCAGATCGCCCGCGAGCATCCCCACGCGCTCGCCGCCCGCTTCGACGGCCAGGAGCTGAGCTACGCGGAGCTCGACCGCCTGAGCAACCAGGCCGCCCACCTGCTGGCCGCGCATGGCGTGGCCCCCGGCAGCCTGGTGGCCGTGGCGATGGAGCGCTCGCTGGAGCTGGTGGTCGCGCTGATGGCCGTGCTCAAGGCCGGTGCCGCGTTCGTGCCGCTGGACCCCGACTACCCCGCCGAGCGCCTAGCTTTCATGCTGCAGGACAGCGCCCCGAGCGCCCTGCTGACCCAGCCGCACACGCGCGAGCGCCTGCCGGCCACCGCGATCCCCGCGGTGGTGCTGGACGGCTGGCAACTGCTGCAGGACCAGCCGACGCAGCCTCCGGCGGTGACCACGCGGCCGGACGACCTGGCCTACGTGATCTACACCTCCGGCTCGACCGGCCAGCCCAAGGGCGCCCTGCTGACGCACAAGGGGCTGACCAACCACATCCTGTGGTTGCGCGAGACGCTGCGTCTGGACGCCGGCGACCGCGTGCTGCAGAAAACCTCGATCAGCTTCGACGCGGCGATCTGGGAGTTCTTCACGCCACTGGCCGCGGGCGCGGCCGTCGTGCTGGCCCGCCCGGGCGAGCACCTCGACACCGGTGCGCTGGTGCGCACCCTGGAAGCCGAGTCGATCACCGCCGTGCAGATGGTGCCGTCGGCCCTGCGCGCGCTGCTGGACGAGCCCGGGCTGTCGCGCTGCACCCGCCTGCGCCACCTGATCAGCGGCGGCGAGGCGCTGGAACGCGGGCTGGCGCGCGAGGTCCTGCAGCGCCTGCCCGGCGTGACGCTGGGCAACTTCTACGGCCCCAGCGAAGCGAGCGACGACGCCACCCACTACGAGCTGACCGCGCCGCCGGAAGGCCCGGGCCTGGTGCCCATCGGCAAGCCGATCGCCAACGTGCGCTGCCACATCCTCGACGCGCACGGGCAGCCGGTGCCGATCGGCGTGCCCGGCGAGCTGTACATCGGCGGCGCCGGCGTGGGCCGCGGGTACCTGGGACGCGAGGCGCTCACCGCCGAGCGCTTCGTGCCGGATCCCTTCCACCCGGGCGAACGCCTGTACCGCACCGGCGACCGGGCGCGCTACCTGCGCGACGGTCACATCGAGTTCCTCGGCCGCCTCGACGCCCAGGTCAAGCTGCGCGGCTTCCGCATCGAGCTGGGCGAGGTGGAGGCCGCGCTGAACGCCTGCGAGGGCGTGCAGCACAGCGCCGTCGTGCTGCGCGAGGACCGCCCCGGACAGCCCCAGCTGGTGGCCTACGTGGTCGCCCCGGGCGTGGACCCGGCCGCGCTGCGCGCGCGGCTGCAGGCCCGCCTGCCGCACTACATGGTGCCGGCCGCCTTCGTCGGCCTGGATGCCCTGCCCCGCCTGCCCAACGGCAAGCTGAACCGCCGCGCGCTGCCTGCGCCGGCGCCGCAGGCCGAAGACGCGGCGCGCGTGGCACCGCGCAATCCCGTCGAACAGATCCTGTGGGACATCTGGCGCGACGTGCTGGGGCATGGTGACTTCGGGGTGCACGACGGCTTCTTCGAGCTGGGTGGGCATTCGCTGCAGGCCACGCAGGTGGTCTCGCGCGTGCGCCAGGTGATGCAGGCCGAGCTGCCGCTGCGCGCCTTGTTCGAAGCGCCCACCATCGCCCGGCTCGCCCGGCTGCTGGACGCCCCGGAACGTGCACGGGCGCTGTTGCCAGCGATCGAACGCGTGCCGCGCGACGGCCCGCTGCCGGTGTCGTTCTCGCAGCGCCGCATGTGGCTGGTCCAGCAGATGGCCCCGCACAGCACCGCCTACAACATGCCGTGCGCGGTGCGGCTGCGCGGCCGGCTCGACCGCGCCGCACTGCAGCGGGCCCTGGACGCCCTGGTCGAGCGCCACGAAGCCTTCCGCACCACGCTGGAGCTGGTCGGCAGCGAGCCGATGCAGTTCATCCATCCGCCGCAACCGGTGGCCATCACGGAGGCCGACTTCAGCCACCTGCCCGCCGACCAGCGCGAACGCCAGGTCGCGGCCTGGCTGGGCGAGCAGGCCGGCGTGCCCTTCGACCTGGCCCGCTACCCGCTGCACCGGACCTTCCTTGCCCGCCTGGACGAGGACGACCACGTGATGATGTGGCTGGCGCATCACGCCATCGGCGACCAGTGGTCCGGCATGGTGCTGCTGCGCGAGTTCGCCGCCTTGTACCAGCCCGGCAAGGCCACGCTGCAGAAGCTGCCGGCGCCCGAGATCGGCTACGTCGACTACGCCGTCTGGCAACGCCGCCACTTCGATGGCGCAGCCCTGGCCGGACAGCTCGAGTACTGGCGCCGGCAGCTGGCCGGCATCGAGCCGCTGGCGCTGCCCTTCGACCGCCCTCGTCCGGCGCAACCGAGCTTCCGCGGCAGCCACGCGATGGTCGAGCTGTCGCCGCAGACCCGGGTCGCCCTGCAGCGCTTCAGCGCGCGCCACGGGGCGACGCCGTTCATGACGCTGCTGGCCTGCTTCCAGCTGCTGCTAGCGCGCTACACCGGCGGGGACGACATCGCGGTCGGCACGCCCATCGCGAACCGCACCCACTACCAGTCCGAACACCTGATCGGCACGCTGGTCAACACCCTGGTGATGCGCACCTCGCTGGCCGACCCCATCAGCTTCACCGAGCTGCTGGCACGCGTGCGCTCGACCGCACTGGATGCCTACGCCCACCAGGACATCGCCTTCGACCATCTCGTCGAGGTGCTGGAAGGCAACCGCCAGAGCGAGCATCCGCTCAACGTGTCGGTGCTCTTCAACGTACTGAACGCCCCGATGGGCCAGCTGCGCCTGGACGGGCTCACGCCGCAGCCGTTCGACTTCGACCGCGGCTCGGCACAGTTCGACCTGTCGCTGCACGTCGACACCGAGGTCACCGGCCGGGCCTACCTGGAATACAGCACCGACCTGTTCCTGCCCGAGACCGCGCAGCGCCTGCTCGACAACTACGTCCTGCTGCTGGAACAGGTGCTGGCCGACCCCGGGCAACCGGTGACGGCCTACCGCCTGTGCACCGACGCCGAACGGGCCCAGCTCGCGCGCTGGAACGACACGGGCATGGGCTACGACCCTGCTGCGGCCACGATCCCGCAGCTGCTGGCCGGCCCCGTGCAGCGCCACCCCGCGGCCGTCGCCCTGCGCCGCGGGCCGCGCTCGCTCACCTACGCCGAGCTGGAGGCGCTGTCCAACCGCCTGGCCCACGCCCTGCGCGCGCGCGGCATCTCCCGCGGCCAGCTCGTCGGCCTGTGCCTGGAGCGCAGCCCCGAGATGCTCGTCGCCCAGCTGGCCATCCTCAAGGCCGGCGCCGCCTACGTCCCGCTCGACCCGGCCTTCCCCGCCGAGCGCCTGGCCTACATGGCCCAGGACGCCCAGCTCGCCCTGCTGCTGACCCAGTCCTCGCTCACCGGCCTGCTGCCCTGGCCGCGCGAGCGCACCCTGCTCGTCGACGCCGACGCCGCGCTCCTTGCCGCCCAGCCCGACTCGCCCCCGCCCGCCGACGAGCTCGCCGCCCGCCCCGAGGACGCGGCCTACGTGATCTACACCTCCGGCTCCACCGGCCGCCCCAAGGGCGTGGTCGTGCCCCACCGCGCCGTGGTCAACTTCCTGCTGAGCATGGCCCGCGCGCCGGGCCTGAGCGCCTCGGACCGCCTGCTGGCCGTGACCACGCTGTCCTTCGACATCGCGGTGCTGGAGCTGCTGCTGCCGCTGAGCGTGGGCGCACAGATCGTGCTGGCCAGCCGCGACGAGGCCATGGACGGCCAGGCGCTGTGCGCGCTGCTGCTGTCCTCGCAGGCCACCGTCATGCAGGCCACCCCGGCAACCTGGCGCATGCTCGTCGAGGCCGGCTGGGCCGGCTCCCCGGCCTTCAAGGCGCTCATCGGCGGCGAGCCCCTGCCGCCGGACCTGGCCGCGCAGCTGCTCGAGCGCTGCGGCCAGCTGTGGAACATGTACGGCCCCACCGAGACCACGGTGTGGTCCACCATCATGCGCATCACCGATGCGCGCGACATCACCATCGGCCGACCCATCGCCAACACCCAGGTGCACATCCTCGACCCTCGCGGCCAGCCGTGCCCCATCGGCGTGCCCGGCGAGATCTGCATCGGCGGCGACGGCGTCACGCTGGGCTACCTGCGCCGCCCGGAGCTGACCGCCGAGCGCTTCATCGACGATCCGTGGCGCCCCGGCGCCCGCCTGTACCGCACCGGCGACCGCGGCCGCTGGCGCCATGACGGGCTGCTCGAGCACCACGGGCGCATGGACTTCCAGGTCAAGGTGCGCGGCTACCGCATCGAGCTCGGCGAGATCGAGGCCAACCTGGCCACGCACCCGCAGGTCGCGCGCAACGTCGTGATCGTGCGCGAGGACCGCCCCGGCGACGCGCGCCTGGTGGCCTACGTCGTGCCCCGCGACGAGATGCCCGGCGCGCAGGCGCTGCGCGAGCACCTGCGCCAGAGCCTGCCCGAGTACATGCTGCCGCAGCACTACGTGCAGCTGCAGGCCATCCCGCTGCTGCCCAACGGCAAGATCGACCGCAAGGCGCTGCCCGCACCCACCGAGGCCAGCGCGGACGCTTCGGCGCCCGTGCGCGATGCGGCCGCACCGCGCACCCCGGCCGAGGCCGCCGTGGCCGAGATCTGGAAGCGCCTGCTGGGCATCGAGCACGTGAGCCCCTCGGACAACTTCTTCGACCTCGGCGGCCACTCCCTGCTGGCCATGCGCGCCGTCGGCGAAATGGAGGCCGCCCTCGGCTCCCGCATCCCCGTGCGCCGCCTCATCTTCGAAACCCTCGCGCAGATCACGGCCTCCATGGCGCCCGAAGCCGCACCGCCGCCCCGGCGCTCGTGGCTGGACCGCCTGCCTCGCAGCCGTCGCGCGCGGGCACGCGCGTCCGTCGAGGACTGAAGGCGCCCCGGGGGACTTGCCACCCGCCCGGCCGTCACCCGGGGCCGTGACGCAGCGCACGGCCCCGGGCCGGCCATCCCTCGGACGAGGGGTAGGTGCACGCGCCCGCGCCGCTTAACCTCGCGTAACAAAAACGGCCGATGTGACGGTGCCGCTGCAGGGACGGAACGTGCCGCCGCCGCACCGCCCCCGGCCGTCCACACGCACCATGACGACACCCCGTGCAGTTCCCCTCGGTACTCCTGCCTTGTGCCCCGCGCCCGTCCGTCCGATGATGCCCGGCCTCGCCGCCGCGGCCGGGTTCCGCCGATGAGCGCCGCCCTCGTTGCCCTGCCCGTGCGTCCGCCCTTCCAGCTGTGGCTCCC